>ODAI013073139.1_pt1 | contig 235924 bp, 207 predicted proteins | sample 1539321 | NCBI WGS metagenome assembly ODAI01 (sample SAMN02144231, study PRJEB22623) | gut metagenome | biome: sheep rumen | host: Ovis aries | place: New Zealand | reverse complement strand
CATGCATTTCATGATCTCCTTCTGTTATTTTTGTGCAGTTGCCAGACCGCACTTCTATTATATCAGAAGGAGTATTTTTTGTGTACCGCTTAAGCTTTTTTGAACCCCCGATACAATCGGGGGTTTTCGATTAACAATAAACAGAACCGGCTCATTGATTTGAGCCGGTTCGTTTTTTTAACAAGCCTTATTCCTTATTCCTTATTACTTTTAATACCATTAATTATTACTTCCTATATATCGCTGTAAATGTCGTTCCATCCTTTTCGTTGCTCTGAACGGTCAGTTTTCCGTTAGTGCTCTCAACAATCTTTTTGGCGATTGAAAGTCCCAAGCCGTAGCCCTTAGTTGTTCTGGACTTTTCGGCGCGGTAGAAACGGTCGAAGATATGCTCCAAATCATCCTCGCTGATAACGCTTCCGAAGTTGTTTACCGAAAACTCAACGCCATCGCTGTGTTTTTTCAGCTTTATAGTGACAGTGCTGTTTTCCTCGGAATACTTAACCGCGTTGTCAATAAGGATATGAGATAGTTGGTTGAGCTGAGTTGCGTTGCCTATCAGAGTAACTTCGCTGTCTATCTGCGGATCAATCATAACGCCTTTTTCAAACGCCACAGGTTCAAAGTTTAATGATGTACCCTCGACAATTTCGCTGAAATCCACCTCGGACATCTCGACATTTGTTTCTCCTGCGTCGGATTTCGCGAGGAACAGCATTTGGTCAATCAGGCTCTTCATATGCTGAGCTTCTTCCTCGGTGCTTTCAAGCCACTGCTTTTCATCTTTAACAGTCGAATTTGTATGCGACATCATAATGTTGTTGTTCGCCAAAATAACTGTGAGCGGAGTTTTCAGCTCGTGCGACGCATCTGCGACAAACTGCTTTTGCTGTTCCCAAGCCGACTTAACAGGCTTAACCGCAAAGCTCGAAAGTAAAAAGCTAATCAAAAATATAATGCCCATACTGCCGATAAACAGCCCGAAATTCAGCAACAGGGTGTTTCTTAGATTAGTGTTAATTCCGCTCGAGTCCGCAAGTGCGATTGTATATCCATCCATACCGTCGAGCTTAACAAACATCAGGTTATAACTGCTAATCTGACCTGACATTTCCTTGCTCTCAATTGCGGTCTTAACACATTCCTTAAGGTCATCTTCATCCATAGTTATGCCGCTTTCCTTGGTATTGGAGATATTTCCGTCCTTGTCGGTTGTCACGATTATGTACGAGCTGATCTGCACAGGGCGTTCATTATTGTCTCCGCCGCGCTTGCCAATCATATTGTTCTGAGGATTTTCGGCGTTGTTTTGTATCTGCACAGGCGCGTTTTCGCCAAACTGATTGCCCTTAAATCCTTCCTTTTCGGCTACCATAGTAAGTCCGCGTTCAAGCTCGTGAACAGAGTTTGAGTAGCTGTTCACGCATACAACGGTAAAAATCAAAAGAATAACAATTCCGACAAGCAGCATATTTACAAGGATAATCCGCCGTCTTAGTTTCTTAATCATCCTTTATTCTCCAATCTGTAGCCGACCTTTTTAATCGCCTTTATTTCTGTAGAAGAATTAACAAAGTTCAGCTTACGTCTTAAAAATGAAATATAAGCCTCAACATTGTTTGAGCCTGCGTCGGAATCATATCCCCAAACCTTAGTGATAATATCCTCTTTTGAGAGTATGATATCGCGGTTTGCAATTAAAAGCTTCAAAATTTCGGCTTCCTTAAAGTTAAGGTGAACCGACTTTGAGCCCTTTGTGAGCGTGCTGGTAGAGGCGTTAAAGTTAAAATCACCGAAGTCAGCCTCGTCAATAATTACCTCGCCTCTGCGTCTTGTAAGCGCCTTAACCCTCGCCAAAAGCTCCTCGGGAGCAAACGGCTTGGTCATATAGTCGTCAGCTCCGCGGTTAAGTCCTGTTACCTTGTCGGACACTGCGTCCTTAGCCGTCAGCATAAGAATCGGAGTTTCAATTTTATTCTTCCTAAGCTCATACGCTACCTCGTAGCCGTCGCGGTAGGGAATCATAATATCTAATATAATAAGGTCGTAAATTCCGCTTAAGCCGTAATCAAGCGCGTCGTTGCCGTCGTAGACAACATCCGCCATATACTTTTGCTCAAGCAAAATCTGCTTTAGGGCGTTCGCCAGTCTTTTTTCATCTTCAACTATAAGTATGTTCATAATAAACCCCGCTTTCTATAATATCTATAGTATTAATTTTACTATAATTAAATATAGATAACAAGCCTTAAATAATCCTTAAGAAAAGTTTTTAAAATTAATTTATTTATTTCAGCCTTTTTTAAGGTTGAAAAATTATACTAATGCCAACATAAAGATAAACAAAAAAACTTCGAAAAGAAAATTCAAAATTCTTAAAAGTTTTTAAGCGTTTTTTAAGTTTTAACCTTTATGATTAACTCAGCAAAGACAAGGGAGGCATAAATATGGGAATCCAGACAATTTTTGAGAGAACCGAAAAAAAGTACATCATCACAGTAAAACAGCGCAGACAGCTGTTAGAAAAAATCAGAGAGTATATCAAGGCGGATGAGTACGGCGAGAGCACGGTTTGCAGCCTCTACTTTGACACAGATGATTACAGGCTTATCCGAAACTCAATCGAAAAGCCCGTATATAAAGAAAAGCTCAGGCTGAGAAGCTACTCAACACCTAAGCAGACAAGCAATGTATTCTTAGAGCTTAAGAAAAAGTACAAGGGCGTTGTTTATAAAAGACGTCAGACACTTCAGTACTCAACCGCTATGGATTACGTAAACAACGGTATAATGCCGAATGATTCGCAGATTATGAGAGAAATCGACTGGGCAATGCACTTCTACAACGGCTTAAAGCCGCAGATGTTCATAGCCTACGACAGAACAGCTTTTTACAGCAAAACCGATTTTAACCTCAGAATCACATTCGACAAAAACGTAAGATTCAGAACAGATAACCTTGAGCTTTCAAAGGGAAGCTTCGGAGAGAGAATTTTATCACCCGATATGTGCATTATGGAGATTAAGGCGCTCAAGGCAATGCCTATGTGGCTTACAAATGCGCTCAATGAGCTCAAAATCTTCCCCGGCTCGTTCTCAAAATACGGAACAGCCTACGCAACTGTAACTCAGAGAAATATGAACGGAGGTCGTTACTGTGCTTAACAATTTATTTTCTGCTATCTATACCGACACATTCACAATTCAAACATACCTTATCTGCACTGCAGTGTCATTGGTGTTAGGCGCGTTAATCGCCCTTACCGCAAACTTCCGCGCAAAGCAAAGCAAGAGCTTTTTGCTGGCGCTGTTCCTTATACCGCCGATTGTCCAAACCGTCATTATGCTGGTTAACGGAAGCGTCGGCACAGGTGTAGCCGTAATGGGAGCGTTCTCGCTGGTACGTTTCAGAAGCGTTGCGGGCTCGGCAAAAGAGATTGTCAGCATTTTCCTCGCAATGGCAACAGGACTTGCGACAGCTATGGGCTATATCGGACTTGCAATTGTGATCGTTTCAATCCTCTGCATAGCGATGATTATAGCTTCCTTCATCAGGCTCAAAGAGAAGGACGACCTTGTAAGAGAGCTTAAAATCACAGTTCCCGAGGATTTGAATTACGCTCATTCCTTTGACGATGTTTTCGAAAAGTACACAAAGGCGTATAAGCTCCAGAACGTAAAGACAACAAATATGGGAAGTCTTTATAAGCTCAGCTACAATATCGAGCTAAAGAGTGAGGACGATATTCAGGATTTCATCAATGATTTAAGATGCCGCAACGGCAACCTCGAAATCTCAGTGATGATTCCGGCAGTTCCCGAAGCAACATTATAATTGATATCATCTTATTTTTTCATAAATAATCTCCGCAGGCGGTCTGTCAGAAATGACAGGCTGTCTGGCTTTTAAATTGATAATTGATAGTTGATAATGGATAATTTTGGTCGAGAAGATAGGATTGATGTTACGAAACGTTTTGTTCCCGAATGAATAAATATTGTGCGAAACCTGTTGACAGGGGCATCCGTAGCCGGACGGCAACCCTTTTGGGCTTTGCCCATTTCCCCTAACAGGGGAATTTCCCTGTCACTACAATTAAAACCTAAAAGTAACATTGTAGGGGCGACCCTCGCGGTCGCCTAAAACGTATATGAAAGCAGTCGCTTTATAAAGAGAGACTAAGCTTATCAACCGCTCTGCAATATTATAAATCCGGAGCGGAGCGACCCTTAATTGTCCATTATCAATTTTCAATTCTCCATTTTTATATCAGCTTCTCTGCGCAAAACCCTTTACATTCCTCTCAGAGAACTGAATCAGGTTAAACAGCGACGAAGCGCCCTTGTCGAAGTAGCTTGAAATAATATCGGGCGAGAGGGCGAGCGACAACTCGTTTTTCTCAATCAGCGTGTCGATAATTTCTAAATCAATTATCATCGAGGCAGAAGTCAGGTTTTGATATCTTCCTCTGTCAATCGAGAACATTGTTTGGGTATTTGTCTTGTCGGCGCAGTAAATCGTCCTGAAAATCTGATACTCGGCGCACATAAGGTAATTGCTGACCGCGTTGGTCAGCTTTTTTTCACCGATTTGCGCAAGCAGGTCAAAGATAACCGTAGTCGTGTTCATTATCAGCTTGCGGTTTACCTGATTAATCATATTGCCCTGCAAGTGCCTGATTTCATCGCTTTCGGGGATGTCATCGGCGTTAACCGACGCAGGCTTACGCTGAACCGTCCTGCCCAAAAGATAATCGGTCGATACCTCAAAGTAATCCGCCGCCTTTACCAAAAAATCAAGTCCGCACTCGCGAATTCCCTTCTCATAGTGCGACAAAAGCGCCTGGGAAATCCCCAAATCCTGCGATACCTGCTTTTGGCTTAGTCCGCGTTCCTTGCGTAAAAATGTAATAATTCTCGGAAAATCACTGTTCAAGACTTGACACCTCATTTTGAAACATAGTATAATATAATTTGGTGATATACAAAAATTCGCCAAATACCATCTATTCTACAAATAGTATAATTGATTTTTTACTGTTTGTAAACAGAATTTTGGAGCTTTTATGAAAAGTTACGTTATTCATTTTATCCGCCACGGCGCGATTGACGAAACCTTATCAGGCAAGTACATCGGCACAACCGACGCGGAGCTTTCCGACAAAGGAAAAGCCGCCCTGCGTAAGCTCGACTACGAGTGCAAATACCCCTACACAAAGGTCGTTTTTTCAAGCCCGTTAAAGCGCTGTACGCAGACCTGCAAAATTTTATATCCCGACATAAATCCTCTTGTAATCGCGAATTTAAGCGAGTGCAATTTCGGTGAGTGGGAGGGGAAAACTGCCGACGAGCTAAAGGACGATCCCGATTTTCAAAAGTGGCTTGCCGGAGATAACACCGTTAAACCGCCGAGGGGAGAGAGCAACGCGGATTTTGTCCGCAGAATTTGCAGAATGTTCGAGAGCATTGTCGAGGGACTTATGAAAACCGGCACGACCGAGAGCGTAATCGTCACCCACGGCGGTGTAATAATGACCTTACTCGCGGTTTACGGACTTCCGCAGGCAAAGCCCTTTGAATGGACGATGGACAGCGGCTGCGGCTATTCTGTAAGGATAACGCCTATGCTCTGGCAAAGGGATAAAGTAACCGAGGTATATCAGCAAATCCCCGTACCTAAAGATGACGAGGATGGTTAATCAGTATAAAATATTTATTATATAAGGAGTAATTAAAATGGCAGACTACAAAATCACGCTCTTAAAGGGCGACGGTATCGGCCCTGAGATTGTAAATCAGGCTGTTAAGGTGCTTGACAAGGCGGCTGAAAAGTTTAATTTCACTGTAGAATACGACGAGGCTCTCCTCGGCGGCTGCGCGATTGACGCAACAGGCGTTCCGCTTCCCGATGAGACAGTTGCAAAGTGTAAGGCGAGCGACAGCGTAATTTTAGGCGCTGTAGGCGGTCCCAAGTGGGATAACCAGCCCGGCAATAACCGTCCCGAGGCAGGACTTTTAGGAATTCGCGGCGCACTCGGACTTTTCGCAAATCTCCGTCCGTCGGTTATCTTCGGACCGCTTAAAAGCGCGTCCCCGATCAAGGACGAGATTATCGGCGACAATATGGACATTATGATTGTCCGCGAGCTCACAGGCGGTATTTACTTCGGTGAGCGCGGCAGGGGAGATGACTTTGCGTGGGATACCGAGAAATATTCTGTAGCTGAGGTTGAGCGTATCGCTCGCGTAGCATTTGACCTCGCTATGAAGAGAAACAAAAAGCTCACAAGCGTTGACAAGGCAAACGTTCTCGAGTCCTCACGTCTTTGGAGAGAAACCGTAATTAAAGTAAGCAAGGATTATCCTGAGGTTGAGCTTAACCATATGTACGTTGACAACTGCGCAATGCAGCTTGTACGCAACCCCAAGCAGTTTGACGTTATCGTAACCTCAAACATCTTCGGTGACATCCTCTCCGACGAGGCTTCAATGATTGCCGGCTCAATCGGAATGCTCGCTTCAGCAAGCCTTTCAGACGGCAAGCTCGGACTTTACGAGCCTATCCACGGCTCTGCTCCGGATATCGCAGGCAAGGGTATTGCAAATCCTCTCGCTACAATCCTTTCGGTTGCTATGATGCTCAGATATTCTCTTAATCAGCCCGAGGCTGCAGAGGCAATCGAAGCGGCTGTGTCTAAGGTTCTTCTTAACAACCGCACACCTGATATTTACGAAGAGGGAATGAACAAGGTAAGCTGCGAAGAGATGGGCGACCTTGTTTGCGCAGAGCTTTAATCGGTGATATTCTATGCAGCTTTATGATATGCACTCTCACATTCTGCCGGCATTTGACGACGGTGCAAAGACGGTTGAGGACAGCCTGAGCCTGATTGAAAGCCTAAAAAGCCAGGGCGTTACAAATATCTGTCTTACACCGCACTTCTATACAAACGAGCGCAGCCTTGAACGTTTTTTGGAAAAGCGCGCAAGGGCGTTTGAGAAGTTTAAGCCGTATATTCCCGACGATGTGAACCTTGTGCTCGGAACAGAGGTTTATGTTACGAGCTATCTGTTTAACAACGATGATTTATCGCAGATAACCTACGGCAAATCAAATTATATTCTGACGGAATTTCCGTATAGTATGCAGTTTAACGAGAAGGATATGCAGTGGATTTATATTCTAATGCAAAACCACGGTCTTATCCCGGTTATTCCGCACGTTGAGCGTTACGAATACCTGATGAGCCACAACGACATTATCCGCGATTTAAAGGATTTGGGAGTTGTTATCCAGACGAATATCAGCAACTACGCCGACAAAGCGTCGTTCTTCAAAAAGCGCAAGCTGCTTAAGATGATTGACGGCGGTTTGATTGATATTCTCGGCTCGGACACCCATTCCTTTACTCACAGTACCCCCGAGGTTTTCTCTCAGGCGTGTAAAACTATCGAAGCAAAGTGCGGCAGGCATACGCTCAGAAATATGATGCGCAATTCCAAAAAGATTTTCAACGCCGCAATAGGCTACGAAGAAGTATAATAAACACAAAATAAAGGAGCCGGAATTCGGCTCCTTTCTGACTGTAGAAAAAGTCCAAACGCGATTTGTTCAGGACAATATTTGACATAATCGTAGGGGCGCACCTGCGTGTGCGCCCGGGACAGGAAGTCCTACGTTTCCATAGCGGATATGGTTAGATAGGAAACGCAGCTCGGGCGGACACATGGGTCCGCCCCTACAGCATAACCTAATAATTTGCCATTTTTCTTTATAAAATATTGTTTTTCGACAAACTGAAAGGAGCTGATTTCTCAGCTCCTTTTAGTGTTTATATAATATAAATTAATTTGCCTTCGCCTGCCTGCGCACTTCAATTTTAGCATTGAACTCTGCAACGTCGTCCTTTTTAACCTTATGTCAAATTACAAAATAGTAAAATCAAGTGAACTTTATTTCGTCATTTTTTAGGCGATTGCGAGTCGGCTTTTGTCAAATGCTTTAAGAAAAATACTATAATCAAAATCTGCAATAACGTTAGCGGCAAATAAACTTTTTGTAAATAATTCACAAAATTGTATTGTGCATTTCTATGCTTCAAAGCGGTACAAAAAGTGAATTACGGCTTGAAACCTGATAGTCCTTTATTGTATAATTATAATGTATATATATGTTCATTATTTCTTAAAGGGTGATGATATGAGAACAAGAGTACTGAGGACGCAAAGAAAAAGATTCGTTTCACTGTTGCTGATTATATCGGTAATGGTCGGCTTGCTTGTACCTTATACGGTACACGCCGAGGAAACTCCGGCAACCGGAAACGACATTTACGCTATGGCATACAAAATTAATCCCCAAAACTCGAGCGTTTGGTCGAATATTGAGATTGTATTCCAAAAGGGTGACACGCCCGATCCGTCCAAGGTGCATTTAAAGACCTTCAGCAATTTTGCCGACGGTCAGTTTGGCGACAATCCGCCGTGGTTAACCCAATATCCGACAGGGTCGGGTAATTCCTACGGCAGTAATGCAAAATACTTTGTTGTAAAGGATAAGATACAGCCGAAAAGCATTGCCTGCTGGTTCAAGGACACATGGGCTCTGGAGGATATAAAGGGACTTGAAAACCTTGACACCTCAGAGTGTAAGAGTATGAAATCTGCTTTTAGCAGCTTGAGTTATATGAAAAGCCTTGACCTTTCAAGCTTTGATACTTCAAAGGTCGAGAATTTTGAGGGATGTATTAACTCTAACGCTCTTGAATCTTTAAATGTTTCCGGTTTTAAGTTTGACAGCTGTCAATCATTAGTATCATTTATCAGAGGCAATAAACTTACCAGTATCAATCTTTCCGATATTGACGTTTCAAAGTGCATGACAATCAAAGCTTTTATCACAAATTGTGCTTCATTAGAGGAGTTGGACTGCACCTCTTTTAACCCGAAAAGCGTCAGAGAACTTCAAAATGCGTTTTGCACTAACGCCTCGCTGAAATCAATAAAATTCGGCGAATTCCAGCCGGGAGTAGATAACCCAAACGATAGATTGTACTTTAATAAGATGTTCCTTGACTGTCCGTCTCTGGAAGAGGTAGACTTCTCCACCTTTGAGCTGCCGCATACCAAAGCGAGAGTCGAATACGAAAGTATGTTTTCGGGCTGTACGAGCTTAAGGACAATAAAGAATATCGAAAATATTTTTATCCCTGACGCCGACGCTGATACCTGGACGCACAGAATGATGTTCAAGAACTGCTCGTCATTGGAAGAAATTGATCTCAGTGCGGTTAATCTCTATATCAAAGGTGCTGAGATATTCTCGGGCTGCTCCTCGCTAAAAAGTTTGAATCTTGGCAGCATGGGTTTATCAGAAACTAAATTTACTAAATGGTATTATCAAAACAGCCGAACATTCAGCAGCATGATTGATAACGGAAAACCTGAAACCAATATTTATGAAGGATGCGACGAACTGTCGGAGTTTACATTCAGCCCGTATTATCCTCCGGCTAATCAGCCGGGCAGCGATTCGAGCAAAACGATTGGCTACGGCAACAGCAAACCAATCGACCGCACGTGGATTAAAATTGCACAGCCTGCCGATTATCCTTCAACAATGAAGGACGGCAAGCCTATGCCTGAATTATCGCCCCTTAATGATAGAAAAAGTACAAACGAACTGTTCTGTAACTTCCTGCCGCAATATGCCGGCACATGGGTAGCGGAATCAAAAATTACCCTCAACGCCAACGGTGGCACACCGCATCAGCAGTCTATCAAAGGCGCAAGGGGAATGACGCTTAACTATAATCCTGATACTGACATCACTACGCCCACAAGAAACGGCTATAAGTTCAAGGGCTGGTATGCTGACAGAGAAAGCATGGAAAGCCAGAAGCTTGAGCCCGGCGTTATTGCCGAGGCGTGGTCTTACTACGCGCAGTGGGAGGACAACACCTACAAAATAGTTCTTCACAATAACGAAACTCCCGAAAAAACAGTAACAATTGAAAATGTAAAATACGCGCAATTTGTACCCCTCAGCGGAAAAACCTTTACCTCGAGCGATTCCGGCAAGATTTTAGCAGGCTGGAATACGCGCGCAAACGGCGAGGGTATGGAGTTTGCCGCGAACGAGTCCGTCGATAAGCTAACAGTAGAGGACGGCGGAACGGTACATTTGTACGCGATGTGGCAAAAACCCGATGTAATTATCAACTTTGAATCCCACGGCGGTACCGAGATCAGCCCAAGGTATTATACGCTTAAAGAGGAAGAGAACGTACCTTACGGAAATCTCAGCGAGCCGATGAAGGACGGCTACACCTTTATGGGCTGGTACACGGAAGCAGGCGGTCAGGGCAAAAAGGTTGTCACAAAAGAAACCGACCCCAACACCGAGACTGCCTATGTATCGCTGAGCGCAACGCTCCACGCCTATTGGCAGCCAAAGCCCGACGTTACCTTTGACTTGCATGGCGGCACGATTGACAATGAAAGTACATATGTAAAGGTGTGCGATTACGGCCACGCGATAGGTACAATCCCTACCCCGGTCAACGGCAACCAAGCCTTTATGGGTTGGTTTACCGAGGCAGACGGCGGAACGGAAATAACCTCTGCTACAAAGGTCACCGGCGATGTTACATACCACGCTCACTGGGGCTGGCAGCCGAGGTTTGAAACCAACGGCGGCTCATATAAAAAATATACCGACCCTGACGGTACAACGCATTATGCAAATCCTGATTATCCCGTTCAGAGCAGTTCATCATATAACCTCGGTACTCTGCCTGTGGTTGAAAGAGATAATTATACCTTTGACGGCTGGTATATCGGCGATACAGACACGAAAATTAAAGATAACGACACGGTAAATCTGTCTGAAAACTCCGTGTTTAAGGCGCGCTGGAACTTAAATCCGATTTGTACTGTAACGCTTAATTTTGACGACGGAGCTACACCGAACAAAACAATAAAAGTCTACAAAAGTAAAAGCGACGACGATAATAATATTATCGGAGAGCTTCCCACTCCTACAAGAGCAGGTTATCGTTTCGAAGGCTGGTATGATAAAGACGGTAATAAATATACCTATCAAAGCCGCTTAGTTTCAAATACTCCCGACACGCTCACGCTGACCGCGAAATGGTCTCAGGTAAACCATACGGTTACCTTTGACCCCACCGACGGCGAAATGGTAGGCAGCACAACCTACACCGTAGCCGACGGCAAGACACTGACATATCTGCCCGGCGCGAATTACATTGAAAAATCGGGCGGCGCTACTATCATTAAAAAGTCCTTTGACGGCTGGTATACCGAACGTAACGGCGGCGGAACAAAGCTCACAACCGAAACACAAATTACCGCCGACGCGACATATTACGCGAACTGGGTAGACAACCGCGTATCGGCTGAAAACTATAACTCTATGATTCGCTGGGGAACGCTGTCAGGCAACGACGTTACCAACTTGGGCGATACCCTTGTTTTCCATCCCTCGGCAAGTGGTAATATCTCCGCTCACCTGACGGTGGATTTCGCGCTTGAAAACCAGAACAACCAACTTCCGCCGGGCTCGGTAAGAATCACCCTGCCTAAAAAGTTCTTTACCGGCTGGGACGGTACTACCGACGTAACGACTACCGAGAGCACCTTTAATAATTTTAATGTTGAGACCTCCGCCGACGGAGAGTATTATATTCTGACTAACGCGAAGGATTTTAAGAGCACAGTGCTCGAGCCGGTCTATACCGTAGATCCGATGAAGGTATCCGGCGGTTATGTGGACGAAAACGGCGTATGCCAGAATTTCTTCAAAAATGATTTTGATGTCAAGATTGAATTGAAAAAACAAGGAACGGATGAATTCACCACCTTCCAAGAGAGAAATCTAAAAGTTGAGCTGCACACAGATGTTCAAACCTCTATCTATAAGGAACAGGCGAGCGCAACCCTGAGCTGGAGCAGCGGCTGGGGAGAAAAGCCCTCCGACGCCGACGAGTATTTCTATGTTGTATGGACGCTGAATTCGAGCAATTATAACAGCAATCAGCCATATCAGCTGAAATGGAGCGAGAACACAGTTCACGACGGCTCGGTTGTATATTCAAACGGTCTTGATACTTGGTCAAATGAATATAACAAAGACGAAACTCATCGCGTAACGGTAGTTACAAAGCACCGCCGTGACGAAGCAATGGCACAGGGCACGTGGGCTGAGGTTGAAAACGAGGCGATTTTGAACGTCAAATGGAAATCCGGCTTTGAGCAGCAGTTTAGAACAACCGGAATCGCCACCGCTTATGTAGGCGAGATTATCGACGGAGAAATCCGCACCCTCAAAAAAACCGTTCCAAATGAGTATAATCAGGACGCTCACTACGTATACGGCGGTCAGGATTTGATTCTAAACAGCGACGCGGATAGTCTTGCTCCGTTTATTTACCACCTTTCCTATACTGAGAAGAAAAATAAATATAATCCAACTTGGTCGCATGCCGGAGAAATGAGCGTTAAGCCGCGTACATATACCCTTACAGACGGCGTAAAGGACAGAGGCGACATCATAGTTTCCGCGGAAAAGCCGACCGGAGCAAATACCCGGAGCAAATGGATAGGCGCAAATAATCAGGATAAGCTCGACGACGGCGACTATTACTTTACTTACCTCGATATCAACGTGATCGAGTATGACTCCGTTTATCTCAACGGCGACTGGTCAAATCCGTACGAAAACGACAACCTTTATGATTACGGTGATATAAAGGTATATTACAGAACAATGGGCTCGGACGACTTTGAGCTGCTTAAAACCGTTACCCATGATGAAATGGGTCTAAGCACAGAATCGGGTTCTGATTTTGAAAAAGGCTATGAGGCAAGAATCATCCTTCCCGGAGACACCGTAGGCTATAAGGTGGAATACACCTCGAACCGCTACACCACGGATATCAAGGTTAATACCGGTCTTGAACTGAAAAACAGCAGAAAGCTTCATTCGCTCGTATCCACCCACGCCAAAGACGGCAAGCATACGCTGCTAAAGAATAAGAGTGAGATGAGTATTCAGTGCAACGGCGTTAATGATATCGCTTATTCTACCGAACATGACGCGTGGCTGAGCGCCTATGAGCTTACTCTGAGCGAAAGCGAGCTTTACGCGGCTAAGAGCTGCCTGAACGAAACAACGATCAATAATCCCGGAAACTATTTTGTGACCGACACAGTAGCCTCTACGGTTGAGTTCCCCGTTGCCATTACCGGCTGGGCATACAGCAAAAACCAGCTCGGCTACATTAAACGCGTCAAGTCCGGCATATTCCACGATTTGCTGCCCCACGGCTTTATGGTGGACAGGAGCAAGATCATTGTGTGCGGACGCACGGATGAACAGGCGCAAAAGCGCGGCGGCACCACAATTAACAGCCAAAAGTCATCCGCCAACGCGACAAGCTACAGCTTGAAAGCAACGGAATTCCCCGGTCAGATTTCATCGGATTATTACTCCGTAACCTTTAAGGATAACTGGGAGGGCTCGGGTCAGACGATGATGATTATCAATGTCAACTGTCCCGAGGAAATGACCGCGACCGGATTTGTAGTTTACTACAAGTGTAAAACTACGATTAACAACCTCCACATCAACGGCACAACGCCCAAGAATTATGTTGCGTTTACCGACACAACGCCGGAGCAGAGCGCGCCTGAGTTAAGGGTTAACACAAAGAATTACTTTGACACCGCCACAAGACCGCGCTTTGAGTCCGTTGATAACAACCAGACCGCGTACGCCTACAGCACAACTACACTGAAAACGCCTAACGTATATCAGTACGGCGCGGATTCCAACGTAGCAACCGAGGGCGCGGATATTGCAAAGCATCAGGTTGTAGGTCTCAACACCGGCTATTCCTACAACATTTCCTATGAGGGAGATACATCTACCCAGACGAAAAATCTCGTTATCTATGACGTTATCGAAAGACAGATCGGCGGCAGCGAATCCCAGTGGATGGGCGAATTCCAATCCGTTGATATCAGCAGCATCAAAAACCAGTTCAGCGCTGATGAAAAAGACGGAAAATGCGCTCCTGTCGTCTATTACGCGACCAAGCCCAAGGGTGAATTCACCAAGGAGATGTTTGACCTTACCAAAACAGAAATTTGGTCAACAACTCCTCCTGCAGATTTGAAGAACGTCACTGCGATTGCCTTAGACTGCCGCGAAACCGACACCGGCAAGGACTTTGTCCTCGGCGTAAAGAAGGGTATTGAGTTCACCATCAATATGCTGTCGCCCGATGACGAACAAAGGAGCGAGATTGAAACCTACAACGAGGCCATTGTTACCGGCTTCAACCAGGAAATCGGCAGAAATCTTGTTATGAACACCCTCACCAGCGTAACGCTCCGCTTTACAAAGCCGCAGTTTGTCAAATCCGCTTTCCCTGCGTCCGGCACGCAGGATAAGCCGGAAAGCGTAGTAACCGGCAGCGTTATGGATTATATCCTCACCGTTACCAACCCCGATCCCGAGCTTCCGATGACAAATATCGTGATTGAGGATAAGCTGCCTATGGCGCTCTTGCCGAACAATTCCTACATGGTAAGCTTCAACAGCGGCTCAAAGATTCCGATTGACAGCACCGCGCGCGTAAGCTACTCTGTAACAACGGGCAAGAACGACAATAACGAGGACGTGCGCGTGTTTACCGCAACGGTTGATATACTCAACCCGGGTGATACCGTCGAGCTTACAATTCCTGTCAAGGTTGAGCTTCAAAAAGGCGAAAAAATCACTAATGAGGCTAAGATTACCTCTATCAACGGCGTTCCGTACTCCAATATCACCAGCAACAAGACCTATCATACTGTAACCGGTGTAAAGGCGAAGATATTAAAGGTCAACGCCAAGGACGAGCCGCTTGAAGGCGCAACCCTCGAAATATATGAGCGGAACGAAACCAACTGTGACGAGCAGGGAAATCTTAAATCCGGCGCGGTGCCGATGACGCTTAAAAACGACAAGACAGCATACGGCACCTCATTCACATCTTCAACCGAGGTCAGCCACTTTGACGTCGCGGCAGGTGAGTATATTCTTCGCGAATCCGCCGTTCCCGAAAACAGCGGCTACAAGCTCGCTGCCGATATTCCGTTTACCATTGACGTTGAGGGTATTATCAAAGTGAACGGCGAGCCTGTAAACTATGTCAAGATGGTTGATGAGCCCGCCTATAAGGTTATCTTCCATGAGAACAAGTCCGGCGGCACGGCTGACGAAATTCAAAAGGTGTTCCGCATTTATGAGCCGAAGGACTTGACCGTGAATAAAACTATCACCCATTTCTATGACATTCCCGAATGGGCAGGCGATGAGTATGTCTTTGCCGGCTGGTATCATAACAACGATTATTCCGAATGTGATACGCCCGACACCGCTGCCGGAACAGCGTCAAACTTCGAGAACGATACCTACAGTGAGCGCGATACAGACTATCACCTCTACGCAAAATGGATCAAGGTCGGAACGGTTGCGAAGTCTGACGAGGATACAAATATCATCAGCGGCTACCGCGGCTTCGGCCTTGCAGGCGTACAGATTCGCGAACCGCAGATGAAGGATGATAACTATGAAATAGTTACTCCGGGAGGCTTGCGCTTTATCACTTCGCTGAGTGAAAACCTTCTGAGCGAGATCGACGCGCTGTCCACAACACAGGTCAGCACACCCGAAGGCAAAGTCAATGTAGAATACGGCTATGCAGTGGGTACGGAAGACAATATCAATGCCTTCATCAGTCACTACGAGGTAGCGGATACCACAGCATATACCCTGCAGTACAAGGGCGAAAATGTTAACGGTAAGAATACGACACAGGAAAAGAGCGGGGCAAACACCGACTACCGTTACATTACCAATGTCAACTGCACGAAGGGTACCAAGAATACTAACGGAACAATCAAAAATGACCACCGTAACTTTACCAAGTACAGATTGTATACGCTTGTTGTGACCTATGAGGGTGATTCCGCGTCTAAGAAGGCGGAAAAGATCGACGCCAGATCGTATATCCGCTACTACGACGCGAACGGTAAGCTGAGAGTATTCTACAACACCTACAGGGCAAACACCTACTACGGCGGCTGTATGTGCAGCTTTAATCAGGTAAGCTCCATGGCGCTGCCCAGTAACAAAGCTGAAACGGAGGGAAATCCGTGATGTCTGAAAAGATAAAAACAAAGCCGTTATATCAACGCGAGAACCTGCTTATCACCGAGTTTGACGCAGAGGATGTTATTACCACGTCCGAAGTGAATCCGGATCCAACAGAGTCCGTTTCAAGCGAACGGGAAAACGCATACGGCTCGTATAATAGCTTTAATGCTCCCGGTCCTTGGTTCTGATACGTTTGAAAAAGATGTTACGGCACTTCAACGACAAATTGATGAATTGAAAATTTATCAACAGAAAAAACAAACAACCACACAGAGTTGAAAAACCTCGGCGAACGCGACGCGTTTAGCCGAGGTTTTTCATTGTTTTCGATTAACAAAAAGAAAAACAGCAGCGTGACCACTGCTGTTTTTGGTGCCGGTGACCGGACTCGAACCGGTACGGTATCGCTACCGGCGGATTTTGAGTCCGCTACGTCTGCCAATTCCATCACACCGGCAAATTTACCGAGATTTATTATACTATATGTTTCGAAAAAAATCAAGTGATATTTTTTATATTGATACATTATATCAATAAAGTAAAAAATATCCAATAATTCAGCCTATATTAAGCATATTTTATATCAATCATAAAAATTTATTTTTAATTCTAATTCAGCTAAAAAAATCTGCGATGTTATACTATAATATACCTTGTATTGTTATTTTAAATTTCATATTTATATGGAGGAATCATAATGGATAAGAAAGAGCTTATGTACGAAGGCAAGGCCAAAAAGGTATATTCTACCGAGGATCCCGCATACTGCATCGTTTCCTACAAGGATGACGCTACCGCTTTTAACGGCGAGAAAAAGGGAACAATCGTAGGCAAGGGCGTTGTTAACAACCGTATGAGCAACTTTATGTTCAAGCTGCTCGAGAAGAACGGAATTCCCACAGACTTTGTTGAGGAGCTTAACGACCGTGACGCGGTTCTTAAAAGAGTAGAAATCGTACCTCTCGAGGTAATTGTCCGCAACAAGGCGGCAGGTTCGTTCTCAAAGCGTTTCGGCGTTCCCGAGGGAACAGCATTTAAAACTCCTACACTCGAATATTGCCTTAAGGACGACGCTCTCGGTGATCCTATGATTAACGACAGCCAGATTATCGCAATCGGCGCGGCTACTAAGGACGAGCTCGACACAATCGCCAAGTATACTCTTAAAATCAACGAGGTTATGCTTGACTTCTTCAAGCAGTGCAAGGTTGACCTTATCGACTTTAAGATTGAGTTTGGCAGACTTCCTGACGGCACAATCATTCTCGCTGACGAAATCTCACCCGACACCTGCCGTTTCTGGGATGTTGAGACAGGCGAAAAGCTCGACAAAGACCGTTTCCGCAGAGATATGGGCGGTGTAGAAGAGGCTTATGCCGAGATGATGAAGCGCGTAGGACTCGGTGAATAATCTATAATTAAGATAGAAATTACGGGTATAAAAATAATCGGATGGTGAAATCTTGAATTATTCTTTCGATAATTACGCAAAGGAAGGCCTGCACGAGGAGTGCGGAGTCTTCGGAATATTCAGCGACGGTACAATTCCGCCTGCATACGCTTGTTATAACGGACTTCTTGCGCTTCAGCACAGAGGTCAGGAGAGCTGCGGAATTGCCGTTACCGACGACGGTGTAATTGATTATCATAAAAATATGGGTCTGGTTACCGAGGTATTCAACAACAGTATTCTTGATTCGCTCCCGGGCCAGATGGGTATTTCTCACGTTCGTTATTCAACAGCAGGCGGCTCTGTGCTTGAAAATGCGCAGCCGCTTGTTATGCGTTATGTAAAGGGTACCTTGGCGGTTGCCCATAACGGAAATCTCACCAACGCGGTCGAAATCCGCCGTGAGCTTGAGCAGACAGGTGCGATTTTCCAGACGACAATCGACTCCGAGGTTATCTGTTACGTAATCGCACGCGAGCGTTTGAAGTGCCACAGCGTTGAGGAAGCCGTAGCGGCGGCTATGCAGAAGATTAAAGGCGCGTATTCTCTGCTTGTAATGAGCCCGAGAAAGCTGATAGCTGCACGCGATCCTCACGGTTTCAGACCGCTCTGCATCGGAAAATACAACAATTCCTATGTTTTCGCGAGCGAGAGCGCGGCGCTTGATGCCTGCGGAGCAGAGTTTGTCCGCGACGTTGAACCCGGTGAGATCGTTGTGGCAGACGGCGACGGAATTCGCAGCATCAAGCCGGATTTCGGAGAAAAGAAAAAATCACTCTGTATATTTGAGTATATTTATTTTGCACGCAGCGATTCATTCATCGACGGCGTAAGCGTATATGAAAGCCGCAAGCAGGCAGGACGAATTCTTGCAAGGGAATTTCCTGTCGAGGCGGATATGGTCATCGGCGTTCCCGAGTCGGGAATTGACGCGGCTATCGGTTATTCCGAGGAATCGGGAATTCCGTACGAAAAGGCGATTGTCAAGAACGGCTACATCGGCAGAACCTTTATCAAGCCCACCCAGAGCGACCGTATGAAGAGCGTCCGCATTAAGCTCAACCCGATCGCCGATATGGTAAGGGGCAAGCGCGTTGTTATGATTGACGACAGTATTGTCCGCGGAACTACCATCGACCGCATTGTTACAATGCTGCGCGAGGCAGGCGCTAAAGAGGTTCATATGCGCATAAGCTCGCCGCCGTTTATGTGGCCGTGCTACTACGGAACAGACATTCCGTCACGCGGAGAGTTGATTGCCTGCAACCACACAATTGAGGAGATTACAAAGCTCAGCGGAGCGGATTCACTAGGATATCTCCCTGTTGAGTGCCTTTCTGAAATGCTGAACTACAAGAATGTTGATTTCTGCGACGGCTGTTTTACAGGCAAATATCCTGCCGACATTACCCACGAAACTTTCAAGGGTAAGGAACGCGGCGGAATGAATTTTGATAAGGATAAAAAAGAGAATTGTCAGGGCAGCGATAAATAATACGCTGTCGGAAAGGATATAAAATGATTAAGGATACCTACGAGTCACCCTTGTCCGCAAGGTACGCGAGCAAGGAAATGAAGTATATTTTTTCTCCCGACAAGAAGTTCAGAACCTGGAGAAGGCTCTGGATTGCGCTTGCCGAGGCTGAAAAGGAGCTCGGTTTGCCCGTTACTCAGGAGCAGATTGATGAGCTAAAAGCTCACGCTGACGACATCAACTATGAGGTTGCGCAGGAGAGAGAAAAGCTTGTACGTCACGACGTAATGTCGCACGTTTACGCTTACGGTGTGCAGTGCCCGAACGCAAAGGGCATTATCCACCTCGGAGCGACTTCCTGCTATGTTGGCGACAACACCGATATCATCATTATGACCGAGGGCTTAAAGCTTGTCCGCAACAAGCTGATTACGGTTATCCGCAACCTCTCAAAGTTTGCGGACGAGTACAAGGCACTGCCCACTCTCGGCTTTACTCACTTTCAGCCTGCACAGCCCACAACAGTAGGCAAGAGGGCTACGCTTTGGATTCAGGAATTCTTAATGGACTTGGAGGACGTGGAGTATCAGCTCTCAAAGGCTAAGCTGCTCGGTTCAAAGGGTACAACAGGTACTCAGGCAAGCTTTTTGGAGCTTTTTGACGGCGACCACGCAAAATGCCGTGAGCTCGACAAGAAGATTGCCGAGAAAATGGGCTTTAATGCCTGCTTCCCTGTATCGGGACAAACCTATTCGCGCAAGCTCGATTCCCAGTTCTTGAATGTACTTGCCGGAATCGCGCAGTCTGCGGCAAAGTTTTCAAACGATATCAGACTTTTACAGCATCTCAAAGAGGTTGAGGAGCCGTTTGAAAAGAACCAAATCGGCTCGTCCGCAATGGCTTATAAGCGCAACCCGATGCGTTCTGAGCGTATCGGCTCGCTTTCAAGATATGTAATGGTAGACGTGCTTAACGGCTACTTTACAACAGCAACCCAGTGGTTTGAGCGCACGTTGGATGACTCGGCAAATAAGCGCCTGAGCGTTCCCGAAGCGTTCCTTGCAATCGACGGAGTTCTCGCGCTTTGCGCGAACGTTGCCGACGGTCTTGTGGTTTATCCCAAGGTTATCGAGCAAAGGCTCAGAAAAGAGCTTCCGTTCATGGCGACCGAGAACATTATGATGGACGCGGTTAAAAAGAGAGGCGCCGACCGTCAGCAGCTTCACGAGAGAATCCGCGTTCACTCAATGGCGGCTTCAAAGGTTATCAAGGAAGAGGGCGGCGAAAACGACCTTCTCCAAAGAATCGCGGCTGACGAGGCGTTCGGCGTAACGCTCGAGGAGCTTGAAAATATCCTACAGCCCGAAAAATACACAGGCAGAGCTAAGGAGCAGACAGAGGATTTCTTAAACGAATACGTCTATCCCGCGCTTGAAAAATACAGTGACATTGAGTCCGACAAACCCGAAATTAACGTATAATTCCGCATTTACAGAAGGAGTAAAACTATGGTAAAAGCAATAGTAGGCGCTAACTGGGGCGACGAGGGTAAGGGTAAAATTACCGACGTTCTTGCCGACAAAAGCGACATCGTAATCCGCTTTCAGGGCGGCGCAAATGCAGGTCACACCATCATCAATGACTTTGGAAAGTTTGCGCTTCATCAGCTTCCGTCAGGCGTTTTCCACCAGAACATTGTCAATATAATCGGCAACGGCGTTGCGTTCAGCGTAGAGAATTTTGTCAAAGAAATGAAGGAGCTTGAGGACAGAGGAGTTCCCAAGCCGAACATCATAATTTCAGACCGCGCACAGATTGTAATGCCTTATCACGTGGCGTTTGACTGCTACGAGGAGGAGCGCCTCGGCAAAAATTCCTTCGGCTCGACAAAGAGCGGTATTGCGCCGTTTTATTCCGATAAATACTCAAAAATCGGCTTCCAGATTAACGAGCTTTACGACGATCCCGATTCATTAAAGGAGAAAATCCATCACGCTCTCGAGATCAAAAACGCGACCTTGCAGAACCTCTACAACAAGCCTGCTATCACCGAGCAGGAAGTTTACGACAAGCTTATGGAGTACAAGGATCAGCTTGCCGAGTATGTAGGCGACGCGTTTATGTTTGTTCACAACGCGCTCAAAGAGGGTAAGAATATCCTTCTCGAAGGTCAGCTTGGTTCTCTTAAGGACACCGACTTCGGCATTTACCCGATGGTAACTTCTTCCAATACAATCGCAGGCTACGGCGCAGTAGGCGCAGGTATTCCGCCTTACGAGATTAAGGAGATTATCACTGTTGTAAAGGCGTATTCAAGCGCAGTAGGCGCAGGCGAGTTTGTTTCCGAAATCTTCGGTGATGAGGCTGACGAATTAAGGCGCAGAGGCGGCGACGGCGGCGAGTTCGGCGCAACAACAGGCAGACCGCGCCGTATGGGCTGGCTCGATTTGGTAGCAACACGTTACGGCTGTATGGTTCAGGGCGCAACTCAAATTGCCTTTACCGTACTCGATGTTCTCGGATATCTTGATGAAATTCCCGTATGCGTAGGTTACGAGCTCGACGGCGAGGTAATTGATTACTTCCCGTCAACAACAAAGCTCAAAAGATGCAAGCCCGTTCTTAAAAAGCTAAAGGGCTGGAAGTGCTCAATTTCCGGCATTACCGAGTATGACAAGCTTCCCAAGGAGTGCCGCGAATACATAGAGTTTGCTGAAAAGTATATCGGCGTACCTATCACTATGGTTTCAAACGGCCCTTCCAGAAGCGATATTATCTATAAATAATCAATAATCATTACTATATTATGGAGCTGTCTTTTCGGGCAGTTCCGTATTATTTGGGGGAATTGGTATGAACAAAGAAACGGTAATCGTGCTCGACTTCGGCGGTCAGTACAACCAGCTAATCGCAAGGCGCGTCCGTGAAAATAACGTGTACTGCGAGATTTTGCCCTACACCGTTGATATAGAAAAAATCAAGGAGATTAATCCAAAGGGTATTATCTTCACAGGCGGACCTAACAGCGTTTATGACGAGAGCTCTCCGCATTATTCGCCTGAGATTTTTAAGCTCGGTATCCCTGTTTTGGGTATCTGCTACGGCTGTCAGCTTATGGCTTATTCGCTCGGTGGTAATGTTGTATCCGCGGCGGATGACTCGGTAAGTGAATACGGCAAGACCGTAACTAATTATAATAAAGATTGTGTTTTGTTTAACGCCTTGCCCGAAAGCGGAATTTCTTGGATGAGTCATCGTGACTACATCAGCGAACCGCCAAAGGGCTTTGAGATTACCGCTCATACCAATAACTGCCCCGTAGCCGCAATGGCTGACAAGGAGCGTAAGCTCTACGGCGTGCAGTTTCATCCCGAGGTTAACCACACCGAAAACGGCAGCAAGATGATTAAAGCGTTCCTCTACGATGTCTGCGATTGTAAGGGCGAGTGGAAGATGGACAGCTTTATCGACACCACCGTTGCTCAAATCAAGGAGCAGGTGGGGGATAAGGGCGTTGTCCTCGGACTTTCGGGCGGAGTAGATTCCTCGGTTGCCGCCGCGCTTATCAGCAAGGCAATCGGCAAACAGCTTACCTGCGTTTTTGTAGACCAGGGCTTAATGCGCAAGGACGAGGGCGATTTTGTAGAGCAGACCTTTACAAAGCTGTTCGATATGAACTTTGTGCGTATCAACTGCGGCGATGAGTTCCTCGCGAAGTTAAAGGGCGTTTCAGACCCCGAGGAAAAGCGAAACATAATCGGCACAGAGTTCTATAATGTATTTTGGGATAAAATCCGCGACAGCTACGGCACGGGATTTTTCGCTCAGGGCACAATTTACCCCGACCGTATCGAGAGCGGAAAGGGCGACGCGGCAAAAATAAAAACCCACCACAACCAGGTAGGCGTTCCCAAGGATATTAAATTTGAAGGCATTATCGAGCCGCTAAAGGATTTGTTTAAGGACGAGGTAAGAAAGGTCGGCGAAATGCTCGGACTTCCTCACGACCTTGTTTGGAGACAGCCGTTCCCCGGTCCGGGTCTCGGCGTAAGGGTAATCGGCGAGGTAACGGCGGAGAGGGTTAAAATCCTGCAGGAAGCCGACGCAATCTTACGCGACGAGATGGACAAATGCGGCTACGCCAAGGAGATGAGCCAGTTTTTCGCAGTTCTTCCGGGCGTTAAAACCGTAGGAGTAATGGGCGATTCGCGCACCTACAGCGAGCTTGTGGCAATCCGCGCCGTAACCACCGACGACTTTATGACAGCCGACTGGGCAAAAATCCCTTACGATATTCTCGGCAGAGTTTCAAACAGAATCATCAACGAGGTTAATCACGTTAACCGCGTAGTTTACGATATAACGAGTAAGCCCCCCGGTACAGTCGAATGGGAATAAGATTCTTTATTAGAATTATAATTGTTTTATTATTAAGAGATAACTATGAACTCAACAGCTAAAAAAAGACGGCTGACGTCATTTCAAATTATAATATTAGGATTTTTAGGAGTTATTTTCTCAGGAGCGTTAATTTTAATGCTGCCGATAGCCTCTAAAAGCGGAAGCATTACTCCGTTTAATCAAACTCTTTTTACCGCTACCTCTGCGGTATGCGTAACAGGTCTGGTGGTTCAGGACACTGCCACATACTGGACAGAATTCGGACAGGCAATCATACTTATTCTTATCCAAATCGGCGGTCTCGGTGTAATGACAATGGTTGCGACCGTCGCCATGCTTTCGGGCAGAAAAATTTCCTTCGGTCAGAGGAGCACAATGCAAAACGCAATCTCCGCTCCAAGCGTAGGCGGAATTGTAAGAATGACGCGGTTTGTATTAAAGGGCACTTTGATTATTGAATTTGCAGGAACATTGGCGATGAGCCCTGTGTTTATCAGCGATTATGGCTTGAGAGGAATTTGGATGTCGATTTTCCATTCAATTTCCGCATTCTGCAACGCAGGCTTTGACCTTATGGGAAAACCCGACAGTAAGTTTTCCTCTGTCACAGCGTATTCGGCAAATCCGCTTATTAATATAGTATTAATGCTGTTAATCATTGTCGGCGGTATCGGCTTTCTAACGTGGAAGGATGTTGTCGAGCACAAGTTCCGTTTAAGACGGTACAGACTGCAAAGCAAAATTGTTTTAGTTACATCAGGTGTATTAATTTTAATTCCTGCGGTACTTTTTTTTCTTAACGATTTCGCTGACCTTCCGATGGGCGAAAGGGTTTTAGGCTCACTGTTCCAGTCGGTAACGACCAGAACCGCAGGCTTTAACTCGCTCGACCTCGGTTCAATGACGGTAATTGGTCAGGCAGTGTTCATCGGATTGATGCTCGTCGGCGGTTCGCCCGGTTCAACGGCAGGCGGTATGAAAACCACCACAATCGCAGTGCTGTTTTTCAACGCTATATCGAGCTTTAGGCGCAAGGAAGACCCCGAGTGCTTCGGCAGAAGGCTTGAATCCTCGGCGGTAAAAACCGCGACAACAATTTTTTCTCTGTATATAACACTGTGCTTTATCAGCGCGGCGGCAATCTGTATGATAGAGGGACTGCCTTTCGGCGTTTGCTTGTTTGAGACCGCTTCGGCTGTCGGCACGGTAGGCTGCACACTTGGAATTACACCGTATATCGGTATAGCTTCGCAGATTATTCTTGTAGTTCTTATGTTCCTCGGCAGGGTAGGCGGTCTAACGGTTATTTACGCCGCTTTGTCATCACCAAACAAAAAGCTTTCAAAATTACCTCAGGAAAAAATCATTGTAGGATAGGAGATATTTATGAAATCTATATTACTTATAGGTCTCGGAAGATTTGGTAAGCATATCGCCGAACAGCTCAACAAGCTCGGCCATGAGGTTCTCGGTATAGATAACAACGAGCAAAGGGTAAACGACGCGATTGATATCGTAACCGACGCTCAAATCGGAGACAGCACAAACGAGGCTTTTCTCCGCTCGTTAGGCGTGGATAATTTTGACGTTTGCTTTGTAACAATCAGCAATGACTTTCAGAGCTCGCTCGAGACGACATACCTTTTAAAAGAACTCGGCGCAAGCTTGGTAGTAGCTCGTGCGGAACGCGACGGACAGGAGCGCTTTCTGCTCAGAAACGGCGCGGATAAGGTTGTTTATCCCGAAAAGCAGGTCGCAAACTGGGCGGCAATCCGTTACAGCAGTGACCATATAATCGATTATGTCGTGATTGACGAGAAGTATTCCATCTACGAGGTGTCCGTTCCCGAGGGCTGGATCGGCAAATCCATTCTTCAGCTCGACGTGAGGAAAAAGCATAATCTTACAATTATCGGAATCAAAACAGGAGATTCCGTGGACTTTGTTGTTCAGCCCGACACCGTGCTAACCTCTGATAACACGCTGCTGGTTCTCGGAGACTATAAGTCAATTCAAAAATGTTTTTAATAGTTAAGTTTAATGCGCCGCTGTTTTATGCGGCGCGTTTTTAATTTGCGAATTATTCGCAAATCTATTGACATTAATAAAATCGTTTGATATAATTATTTGCGAATGATTCGCAAATTGGAGTGTAATTATGCCAAAATATATGACAAAGCAGCGCAAAGCCCTGCTTGCTTTTCTTGAACAGCACGCTGATGAGGAACTCTCTGCAAAGATAATCGAATCCGAGCTCGGCGGTATGGGCGTGAGCATTAGCGCGGTTTACCGCAATCTTTCCGACCTTGAAAAGGAAGGCAAGGTAAGACGAGTTAGCAAAAGCGGCACGCGCGAGGTGTATTATCTTTATACCGACGCTCATAAGTGCAGAGAATGTCTGCATTTGTCCTGCAAAAAGTGCGGAAAAACCTACCATATGAACGCCGAATGTGCAGATATGCTGATTAACACCCTCGCACAGAGCGACGATTTTACAATAGATAAATCCGAAACCGTGCTTTACGGCGTTTGCAAGGATTGTAAAAATAATTGATTGGAGTAATTATGAAAAGATTTTTAGCGTTAATATTAGCCGTAATTATGGCTGCAACAATATTTGCAGGCTGTTCTTCAGCACCTGCAAAGGACGACGGAAAGCTGAATATCGTCACCACGATTTTTCCTGAGTACGATTGGGTGAGCAATATCACCTCAGGCGCTGAGGATGTAATCATTACATTACTGCTCGAAAACGGTTCGGATATGCACAGCTATCAGCCCACAGCGGAGGATATTGTAAAAATATCAAGCTGCGACGTCTTTATTTATGTCGGTGGAGAATCCGACAAATGGGTTGATGACGCGCTAAAAGGCGCTACTAATAAGGAAATGACCGTAATTAATCTGCTCGATATCCTCGGCACTAAGGCAAAAGAGGAAGAAACCGTTGAGGGTATGCAGGCGGAAAAAGAAGAAAAAGACGGCAAAGAGGAAGCTGAGGAAGAAGTTGAGCTTGATGAGCACGTTTGGCTTTCACTCAAAAACGCCTCAATGCTCTGCGGAAAAATTTCAGATAAGCTCAGCGAAAAAGACGCGAAGAATAAGGAGCTTTACAGCAAGAACACAGAGAATTATCTTAAAAAGCTTAACGAGCTTGACGCTCGGTATAAGGCTGTCAGAGACAGTGCAAAGTATGATACTCTGATTTTTGCCGACCGTTTTCCGTTTAGATATTTGATTGACGATTATAATTTGAAGTATTACGCGGCGTTTTCAGGCTGTTCCGCGGAATCCGAGGCGAGCTTTGAAACCGTAGCATTTCTCGCGAAAAAGCTCGATGAATTAAAGCTTCCTGCGCTTATGAAGATTGACGGCTCAGACGGCAAAATCGCAAACACCGTTTTGCAGACTTCAAATCAAAAGAACGCCCAAATTTTGGAGCTCAATTCAATGCAGTCCGTTAACAAAAAGGACATTGAGGACGGAAAGACCTATTTGAGTATAATGGAGAGCAATCTCGCTGTATTTACGCAGGCGGTAAAGGGGTAATTTAATGGCACAGTTAAGCTGTCAAAACCTAACCCTCGGTTATGAGGGCAAGGAAATTTTAAGCAATCTAAGCTTCGAGGTAAACTCAGGCGATTATCTTTGCATAGTCGGTGAGAACGGCTCGGGTAAATCAACGCTGATGAAAACCGTTCTGGGACTTAAAAAGCCCATGAACGGCAAGGTTATAACAGGCGACGGACTTTTACAGACCGAAATTGGTTATCTTCCTCAGCAGACCGTTGTTCAAAAGGATTTTCCGGCTTCCGTCCGTGAAATTGTTATTTCTGGCAATCAGGGAAGATGCGGACTTCGACCTTTTTACACAAAGCAGGAAAAACAGCGCGCGGCTGAAAACATCAGGCGTATGGGAATTGAAGATTTACAAAACCGCTGTTACCGCGAACTTTCGGGCGGTCAGCAGCAAAGGGTTCTTTTGGCTCGTGCACTCTGCGCAACTCAAAAAATGCTCCTGCTCGACGAGCCTGTTGCAGGGCTCGATCCAAAGGTCACGGCTGATATGTACACCCTGATTGAAGGACTGAATAAAAAGGATAAAATCACAATAATAATGATTTCGCACGATATTGAAGCGGCGCTTAAATATTCTACGCATATCCTTCATATCGGCAACGAAACCTTCTTCGGAACCCGTCAGCAGTACCTCGACAGCCGTTTCGGCGCTGAAAGGGGGCTGTTCTGATGATAAATCAGTTGATTGCTTATATGCAGTATCCTTTCGTGAGATACGCGCTTATTGTCGGAATTTTAATCGCGCTCTGCTCGTCGCTGCTCGGAGTAACGCTCGTATTAAAGCGTTTTTCGTTCATTGGCGACGGACTTTCACATGTAGCGTTCGGAGCAATGGCAGTTGCGGCTGTCGCTGGAATTACCAACGATATGCTGATTATAATGCCTGTCACGATTATCAGCGCGATTTTACTTTTAAGAACAGGAAGCAACGCGAGAATAAAAGGCGACGCGGCTGTGGCTATGATTTCGGTAGGAGCTCTCGCAATCGGTTATCTATTGATGAACGTGTTCAGCACATCGTCAAATGTTTCGGGCGATGTCTGCACAACGCTGTTCGGCTCAACCTCAATCCTCACTTTAAGCGAGCTTGAAGTTTGGGTATGTATTATCCTATCGGTAATCGTAGTGTTCGCGTTCATATTCTTCTATAACAAGATTTTCTCCGTCACCTTTGACGAGAATTTTGCCAGAGCAACAGGCACAAAGGTAAGTGTTTATAACCTTATTATCGCGGTGATCATAGCGGTAATCATCGTACTTGCGATGAACCTTGTAGGCTCGCTGCTTATTTCGGCACTTGTAATTTTCCCTGCGCTTTCGGCAATGCGCGTGTTCAAGAGCTTTAAGTCGGTGACAATCTGCTCGGCTTGTCTTTCGGTAATCTGCGCGGCACTCGGCATTATAATTTCTATCATCACGCCAAAGGGTACGCCTGTCGGCTCAACAATCGTAGCCGTTGATATTGTAGTATTCTTTGTTTTTTGGTTAATTGGGTTTATCAGGGAGAAAGTAAGATGAAAAAACTGATTTGTTTGCTTTTTGCAGTGATTATCGCAATCGGAGCAGCAGGATGTTCAGGTAATTCGGCAGAAAACAAAACTTCAAAATCAAACGGGCAGGGAGTAGCTGATATTCTTTCAAGCGCTGCTGAAACCCAGCCGACAACCGTTGGTTCGGTGACTGTACCTGCAACAACCGCAGCTGCGGCAAATATCAAATATCCCGAGCTTGATTATGAAGCTGAGGTTGACCTCACCGCACTCAATAGCAATATGGTATATTCTGAGGTTGCGGCTATGGTCTCTACTCCTGAAAAATATATCGGCAAGACGGTAAAAATGCAGGGCACATTTGACGTTTATACCGACATCAATTCAGGCACATATTACTACGCCTGCATTATCCAGGACGCTACAGCCTGCTGTTCAAGCGGAATTGAGTTCAGCTGGAAGGGCGAGCACAAATTCCCCGACGATTATCCGTCGGTAGGCACACCCGTAACCGTCGGCGGTGTTTTTGAAACTTACCCCGAGGGTGACAAAAACTATTGCAGACTTAAGGAAGCGGACGTAGTTTTCGGAACATAACACAAAAAGCGCCGGCATCGTATGATGTCAGCGCTTATTTTTGTTTATAATCTCGCTTATCAGGCGAATTCCCTCGTCAATTTTGCCGTTTGGAATTCCCGAAAAGCTCAAACCGAGCTCGCCCTTTTTCGTCGGCATTACGCAAATCGAATTATCGGCAAAATCCTTTTCGACTTTCTCGCGGTCAATGTCAAAATTAAGCTTGATTTTAACATAAAGCGAAGTTTCGTTAAATACAAATTCACAGCCCTTAAAGTGCTTTTCAACGCTCTTTATAACTGTTTTGCTCTTTTCAAGATAAACGCGGCGCGCTTTTCTTAGGTGAACGTCAATTTTACCTGTGTTGATATACCCTGCAAGTGCAAGCTGTTCGGTTTTCGAAGCAGTCTGGTTGGTGAGAGATTTAATCTCTCTGTATTTTTTCATCAGCCTGTCGGGAAGAACCATATAACTTATTCTGACCGACGGCAAAAGCACCTTAGAAAACGAGCCTATATATACTGTATTTTCGGTGTCGTAGTTTTGCACGCACGGCATAGGGTGAGTGCTGTATCTCAACTCTCCGTTGTAATCGTCCTCAATAATAAGCGCGCCCTTAGCCTTTGCGCCGTTAATAATTTCAAGCCTTCTTGTAACGGGCATATTAGCGCCGTCGGGCTCGGTAAAGTTCGGGTTAATCAGGAGAATATCGGGGCCTATTTTTTCGAGAGAATTAATTGTCGCTCCGTATTTGTCACATTCAAAGTAATTGATATCGTAGTCAAAGCTCCTAAATACAAATTCCGACTGAACAAAGCTGTCCTTGGCGACGGCGATTTTTTTGTTACAGCCTAAAATTGAGCATAAAATATATAAAATTGCCTGAGTTCCTGCGGCAACTACAATATTATCTGCTCGCGAGTTAACGCTCCTCGTACCGAGCGCGTACCTTTGAAGTGCCAGCCTGAGCGCTTCCTCGCCCTGAACATCACCGTAAGAGGTGAGAAGATAGTTGCGGTTAATTACGTCCTTAATATTCTTTTTCCATTCGGTGAGGTTGATTATGCTCTCGTCAATGCTTTTGGAAGAAAAATCATACTTGTAGATTTTATTTTTTAATTCAGAATTATAATCTGCTTCGTCGGGCAGCTTAGGCATATCCTTAAATTCAGCCGCGACAAAATAACCGCTCTGAGGCTTGGTTTTAATATATCCCTCGGCGCAAAGCTGGTCGTATGCCGATAAAACCGTAGTTTTGGAAACATTAAGCTCAGCGCTTAACTTCCTGACCGACGGCAGCTTAGTTTCCTTTTTTAGATTGCCGTTTTCAATCGCGTTTCTGACAGAAATATAAATCTGCCTGTACATCGGCATTTTTGAATTTTTGTCAGCCAAAATAAAATCATAAAGCATAATATCACCGTACATATTTATATACTATTATCAAATAAAACCCTTTAACATCTGTTGCGTTAAATTCCGCATAACTGCGTTGTCGTCCTCGGAATCCGTCAGGATTCCTGTGTCCTCCGCCTTGTTCTGCGTAATTTTTCGCTAACATCTGTTTTAAAGCGTTTTAATTGAAAATAGTATAGCACCAAATAAAAAATATTTCAATATTATTGCAATATCACGTTTAAGGTTGAAATTTCATCTATAAGAATGTATAATATTATGATGTGAATAAATAGTAAACGAGGGATATCTATGAGCACTCAAACAGATAGATTTTTTGACAGCGTTAAGGGCAAAAAGGTAGCTTTTATCGGTATCGGCACAAGCAACCTGCCCTTAATCAAGCTTTTTGCAGATAAGGGAGCAGAGGTTATCGCCTGCGACCGTCAGCCGCTTGAGAAATTAGGAGAGAACGGCGAAAAGGCAAAGCAGTACGGCGCAAAGCTGCTCTTGGGCGACGATTATTTAAAAAATATCGACGCTGATATCATCTTCCGCAGCCCCGGAACACAGCCCGACAAGCCTGAGCTTTTAGCGCTTAAGGAAAACGGCAAGGTCTTGACCTCTGAAATGGAAGTTTTCTTTGACCTTTGTCCGTGCAAGATTATCGCCGTAACCGGCTCAGACGGCAAGACGACGACAACAACGATTATCTCGGAACTCTTAAAAGCAGAGGGCAAGACCGTCCACCTCGGCGGAAACATCGGCAAGCCGCTTTTGCCCGAGATTGAGAGCGTAAACGATGACGATTACGCAGTTGTAGAGCTTTCGAGCTTTCAGCTCATCACAATGCGCAAAAGCCCCGATATCGCCGTAGTCACCAACCTCGCGCCTAATCATCTCGACTGGCACAAGGATATGGACGAATACATTGAGTCGAAGAAGAATTTGATTTTACATCAAAACGCATTCGGCAAGGCGGTAGTTAACCTCGACAACGAAATCGCGAACAGTTTTTCTAAAGATGTCCGCGGTCAGCTTGCAAAGTTTAGCGTAAAAGAGGAGCTTTTCAACGGCGCATACCTCGACGGAACAACGGTTGTCTACAGCGATTACGGTAACAAAACCGAGATTATGGATATCTCCGATATCAAAATTCCCGGTATGCACAATGTAGAGAATTACCTTGCGGCAATCTCGGCAGTTTGGGGACTTGTCAGCACGGAGATTATCAAGAGTGTTGCAAAGACCTTCGGCGGAGTTGCCCACAGAGCGGAGTTTGTCCGTGAGCTTGACGGAGTTAAGTACTACAACGATTCCATCGCTTCAAGCCCCACAAGAACCGCCCTCGGTACGCTCTCGCTCTATGATGAGAAAATTATTATCATCGCAGGCGGCTACGACAAGCACATTCCTTATGAGCCGCTCGGCCCTGTAATTAACAATAAAGTCAAGGTTCTCGTGTTGCTCGGTGACACCGCTCCGAAGATTGAAGCGGCTGTTAAAAATGCCGATAACTACGACGAAAATGCAATCAAGATTATAACCGTTACAAATATGGAAGAGGCTGTTGCCGAGGCAAAGAAATATGCTGTTAAAGGCGATATTGTTTCGCTTTCTCCGGCGAGCGCAAGCTTCGGCCTTTACAAGAATTTTGAAGAAAGAGGTAACCACTTTAAGTCAATTGTTAACGGCTTAAAGTAAGACTTTATGGATATTAAGCAACTGATTTTTGATTTGTGCTCGGCTTACGGCGTATCGGGCAGTGAGGAATCCGCGTTTGATATAGCCGGAAAATATTTAAGTGATATTGCAGAGGTAACGACCGACCACAACGGCAATCTATACGCCGTGACAGGCAATTTGCGTGGGTATAAAACAATCCTGCTCGACGCTCACCTCGACCGTATAGGGCTGATTGTCACCGATATTACTGACGACGGCTTTGCAAAGGTCGATAAATGCGGCGGAATTGATGTTCGTGTTTTGCAGGACACCGTGCTTGTTACCGAGGACGGAACGCGCGGTACGGTCTGCTGTATGCCGCCTCACCTGATAAACGGCAGTGAGGACAAGGCAACGCCGATTTCCAAAACATGGGTAGACTTCGCTATGCCCGGCGACGAGCTGAAAAAGCATATTAATATAGGCGATAAGCTGACCTTTGTTTCAGAGCCAAAGGAACTCTTGGGCGATAAAATCACTTCACCTGCGCTCGACAACAGGTGCGGAGCGGCTGCGCTCATTTACCTTGCAGATTTGCTTAAGGATAAAGCCTGCGATTATAAGGTAGTGATTTTGCTCAGCGCTCAGGAGGAAACCTTCGGCACAGGAGCTGTTACCGGCGCGTATAATACCGAAGCGGATGAAGCGGTTATTGTTGACGTAAGCTTTGCAAATCAGCCAGATATCTCAGGTCAGTACGCTTTTGTTGAGCTGCAAAAAGGCGCTATGATCGGCATTTCTCCCGTACTCAATAAAGCGATGACAAACAAGCTTATTACACTAGCAAAAGATAAAAATATCCCTTATCAGCTTGAACCGCTCTCAGGCTCAACAGGCACAAATGCCGACCATATCTCGGTCAGCAAAAGCGGAGTAAAAACCGCTCTTGTTTCAATCCCCGAGCGTTATATGCATACTCAGTCTGAGGTTATCAGCCTGTCTGACGTCAAGGCGACAGCCGAGTTGATTTACGAATATATCATGAGCGGAGGTGCTTTTGATGATTGATTATGAACTTCTAAAAAAGCTCTGCTCAGCGCGTTCGGTTTCGGGTGATGAAAACAGCGTAAGGGATATTATTCTGTCTGAAATAAAGGACTGCGCCGACGATATAAAAATCGACAACCTCGGCAATCTTATAGCTTTCAAAAAAGGCAAAAAACCTGCACCGAAAAAGCTTATGCTTTCCGCGCATATGGACGAGGTAGGCTTGATGGTGACGGATATAACATCCGACGGCTTTATTAAATTTGACGAGGTCGGCGGTCTTGACCGCAGAATTCTTCCCGGCAAGCGAGTATTCATCGGCGATAATGCCGTCCCTGGAGTTATCGGAATTAAGCCGGTTCATCTCACGAAAGGTGACGAGCGCGAAGCCATCCCCGAGATAAGCGATATGTACATTGACATCGGCGCAGACAGCAGAGAAGAAGCCGAGAAATATGTAAATTACGGCGACAGCATAACCTTTGACTCAAAGTTTACCGAGAACGATTATACGATTACCTCAAAGGCGATTGACGACCGTTTCGGCTGTCTTGTGCTGATTGAGCTTATTAAAAGCGAGCTCGATTACGACGCTTACTTTACATTTGTGGTTCAGGAGGAAGTAGGCTTACGCGGCGCAAAGGTAGCCGCGTATACCGTAAACCCCGATTACGCGATTGTTGTTGAGACCACAACCGCCGCCGATATTCCCGAGGTAGACAGCTCAAAACAGGTTTGCAATCTCGGAAAAGGCGCTGTTATCTCATTTATGGACAGGCGCACAATCTACGATAAAGAGCTTGTGAAGCTCGCATTCGAACGCGCCGAAAAGCTCGGCGTAAACGCTCAGTACAAGCGCGCTGTCGCAGGAGGAAATGACTCGGGTGAAATCCACAAGAGCAGGGGAGGAGTACGCACCTTGGCGGTATCACTCGCATGCAGATACCTTCACGCTCCAAATTGTACCGCAAACAAAGCTGACTGCGAGAGCATTTTGACCTTGGTGCGAGACCTTTGCACGCAAATTTTTGAATAACAGGTGTATTAAATGATTATTTCAGCCTTAGAAGCTGACAATTTTATAAATATAGTAAACGGTATTTCACCGAAAGATCCGTTTGCCTGCCGTATAATTTCGCTTTACAACAGCTACAGCCCCGACCTTGTATTTGTCGATTACTGGCTGTTGCAAAATGATGACGAAGAATACACAGGCGCAATCGCACGCAACGGTTCAAATTTTATTTTATTTTTGACAGAGCAAAGTGATATTGACGAGGTATCGTCATTTATGCGTGTAGCAGGTGCTTCGGCGGTTATTTGCGACGGAAAATATCAGCTCGAATTAAACGGCTGTAAGACTATCTCGGGTACTGTCCTCGTCAGAACGACCTCGTTTGAAGATGAAGAAAACGAACTCATCTTTTCAGAGCCCGACATCAAAGCTGTCTATGATATGATAGTAAAATCTGCGGATGAAAATTTCACTCCTCCGCCGTTTGACGATTTTTATGTTGACGTAAATCACAAGCTCCGCCACAACACCGCACGGCTTGTCGGCATTGAGGAGGACGGAATATGCGTCGCTTCGGCTATGACTGTAGCGGAAAGCGGTACAGGCGCGGTTATCGGAGCGGTTTCCTGCGATCCCGATTACCGCAGAAGGGGCTTTGGTTCGGCGCTGATTAAACATTTAACCAATATTCTCGTATCTGAGAATAAAGCCGTTTATCTGCACAGAGCTCAAAACGCCAATGTTGATTTTTATAAGAACCTCGGCTTTGAGGAATACGGCGTATGGCGCGAATACTATTTTGTAAGGTGAGAATTTGAAATTTTTTGATATAGACGAAAAAATCCTTCAGGCGTCCGAAAAAGCGATGGAGCTTTGCGCTGATAAGCTAAAGGAAATTGACGAAATCCAGGAATATAATCAGATTAAAATGATAAAGGCGTTCCAAAACGCCGGGGTGAGGGAGAGCTACTTTAACGCCTCAACCGGCTACGGCTATGACGATTTCGGACGTGACGCGCTCGACAGGGTGTACGCTTACGCTTTTGACGCCGAGGACGCGCTTGTCCGTCATAATTTTGTCAGCGGTACTCACGCGCTGACAGTCGCGCTTTTCGGTATTCTCAGACCGGACGATACCGCGCTTTGCGTGACAGGTATGCCGTACGATACAATCCGCTCTGCTATCGGAATTGAGGGCCATTATCCCGGTTCGCTTAAGGACTTTAATATTAATTTTGAAATTACTGACCTTCTGCCCGACGGAACAGTTGACTATGATGCTGTTAAAAGGGATATCGCTGAAAAACAGCCTAAGATGGTTTATATCCAGCGTTCAAGGGGTTATAGCCTACGTCCTACGCTGACTTGGAGAGAAATAAAGAAGATTTGCGATATATCAAAAAGCGTGTCGCCCAAGTCAATTATTATGCTCGATAACTGCTACGGCGAGTTTATCGAAAAGGTTGAACCGCTTTCTATCGGTGTAGACGTGATGGCAGGCTCGCTTATCAAGAACCCCGGCGGTGGAATATCTCCGACAGGCGGCTATATAGCCGGCAAGAAAGAGCTTGTCGAGATGTGCGCCTACCGCCTGACAACTCCGGGAACAGGTAAGGAAATCGGCGCTACGCTCGGCGTTAACCGCGAGCTTTTCCTCGGCGCTTACAACGCTCCCCATGCCGCAGGCGAGGCGCTTAAAACCGCAGTATTTGCCTCAGCATTGTTTGAAATTCTCGGTTTTGAGACCACACCGAAATACAACGACGACAGGGGAGACATCATTCAGCTTATTATGCTTGGGGACGAGCAAAAACTAATCAGCTTTTGCGGCGGAATTCAGAGCGGCTCTGCTGTTGACAGCTTTGTTCAGCCCGTACCGTCCGATATGCCCGGTTACGAAAGTCAGGTTATTATGGCGGCAGGAGCGTTCACCCTCGGCTCATCAATCGAGCTTTCCGCCGACGCGCCCTTGCGCGAGCCTTACGCGGTATGGATGCAGGGAGGACTGAATTTTCATTCAGGCAAGCTGGGCGTTATGCTTGCCGCAGATAAGGTGTTAAAAGATTTGAAATAGTAAAAATTCAAGCTCCTTTGTAATTTCAAAGGAGCTTTTTCAATTTGTCAACATATAAAAGCAATATTAAATGTTGAAAAACTTTGTACATTATGCTATAATACATTTCGGAGGTTTATGGGTTATGTTATGTGATTTACATATTCATTCTGATAATTCGTTCGACGCCGAGAGTACGGTTGAGCAGATTTGCGATTCAGCCCTTAATATGGGGCTTGATATAATCGCAATCACCGACCACTGCGAGGCTGAGTTTATAAATATGGGCGAAAACTGCGAGTTTGGCAGCTTTGACAGGCATATACCAAAGTCAATTTCCGACACTGCAAAAGCAATCGAAAAATACTCCGGCAGGCTTAAAATCCTCCGCGGATTAGAGCTCGGTGAACCAATGCACGATATCAGCCAGACTAAAAAAGCGCTTGCATACGGCGATTTTGACTTTATTCTCGCTTCTGTTCACAATCTTCGCGGCAGAGATGATTTTTACTATATGGACTTTGACAAGGTTGATATTAATACAGTCTTGGATGAATATTTTGATGAATTAATCGAAACCGCCGCGTTTGAGCACTTTGACAGCCTTGCGCATTTAACCTATCCTTTAAGGTATATTTTTGAACGTAAAAATTATTTTCCGGATTTAAGGATTTTTCAAGGTAAGATTGATAAGATATTTTCAATCCTTATTTCAAATAATAAAGCCCTTGAAATCAACGTATCGGGATTGTTCAAGCCGATGGGAGTTACACTTCCTGACTTACCGCTTGTAAAAAGGTATTTTGAACTCGGCGGAAAGTATATCACAGTCGGTTCGGACGCCCATACTGCCGATATGGTAGGTAAGGGAATTAAAGAAGGTCTTGAAATCGCAAAGCAGGCTGGCTTTAATCAATTTACGATTTTTGAAAATCATAAACCGGTTTTATTTGAGATTTAAGGAGGATTTATTTTGAAATCAAAAGGTTCAAAACGACTAATATCTATTGTTTTAACTCTCAGCTTGTTATTGTGCTCTGTTGTGCCGGCTGTATTTACGGTTAACTCGGCAGTGACAGCAACTAAGGTTGAGTATATGAGCGACTACGTCTGCGCGGATTTTTCCAATAACAGATTGTTCGCCTTAAAGGGAACAAAGCTTTATTTAAATAATACCGATTATTCCGGCGGATACGAGCTGTACGACTACGCGCAGATTGCGCCTGAATCCACGCTTACATTTCTTGACGCTATGATAGTCGGAGAAAGGATATATTCCTTGTATAAGGACAGCGAAAAATGCTACCTTAATATGCTCAATACCTCTTCCTTGCAAAACTTTACAAATTCGCTTAATTTTGACTGCGATAAGCTTTTTGCCTTTGAAAACGGAGATATATTGGTGAGCCTTGTAAACGAGGGCGGTGATTATGTCTTTTACCTTCAGAGCAACGGAAATTATAAGTTCTTCAAGCTGTCCGAAAAAATCTACGATTTCTACGGCGCGATAGGCAATAAGGTGTATTACAGAACCGCTAACGGTTTAAGATATGCCGAGGTTTCCGAGACCGCGTTCACTCAAAATACTAAAATAATTAACAACGTAAATAATTCGGCATACAACCGGGTTAACCCCTTAGAATTTTCAGATAGTAATCTTGCGGCTGTAAATACCGGAGATGTTTATTCTGTTTCAGACGACAGCACCTTTACTAAAAAGCTCTCGTTTAACCGAAACGCTTATACACAGAGCTCGGGCTCGTTAACCGCGTTTGTAAGCAATGCAAATCTTATTATCGGAGCAGACGGAGACAATAAATTATCGGCTTACGATTCAAGCACCTTTGAGTTGGTATCTTCCGTAAATACCGCTTATATGCCGTATATGCTTTGTACAAACGGTTCGAGCGTTCTTTGCATTGAGAAAAACGGAAACGATTATTACATGGAAACCTTTGAAACATCCGATTTTATCGAGATAGAGGCAGAGGTAATTAATCTGAATAATGAATATGTTTATAAAAGCCGTACCAAAACCGACATGGCAATCAGGTACAGCAATGTTCTCAACGGAGCGGATCTTAATCAGGATTCTCTTTCGGACGAAGGCTCGTTAAATCCTCCCTATGAGGGAACGCTGATTAAAAGCGATGTTCAGTCAAATCTAATTGACTTTTCCAATTATCTCAGATATCTCTGCGGTCTGAGCGAATACACCTACGGTGGAGATTCCACCGCTGTTACCGCCGGAAAAGGCGCAGTGCTATTAAATACCGTTTGGACAAGGCATAATATAACCGGACACACTCCGCCGCGTCCGACGGATATGGACGAAGATTTTTATAACGATGCGTATTCCGTATGCGGAGGAAATATCTCCTACGGCTACGGCTCAACTCTTATAGAGCAAATCAAAGCAATACGCGGACTTAACAACGACCTTAATAACGCATCAAATTACGAAATAAACAGCGGCGGTTACCATCAGGGCTACAACACCCCCGGTCACAGAAACACCTTTTTACAGCGCGGCGGCGATAAGCTTACATACGGTTACGCAGACAGAGTATTGCTCCAGTATTACGAGTACGCTCAATCAAATCCCAACGCGACCGGCACAATTATCGAGGTTGACAATAACGAAGCCGCTTACGCATGGCCTGCTCCGGGCGAATTTCCGCTCGAAGAAATTGATCCCAAAGCTATGTGGTCGGTATTCTTTAACACCGATAAGCTCGATTTAGGCAATAAAACCCCGGTGGTTTCGATTACCGATTTAACTACGGGAGAAGTTTTTGTCAGAAACACCGAAATGCACGATGTTGACGGTCAGCGCGAGGGTTACGCGACAAGCAACTTCTGGGGTAAAAGCATTTGCTTTACTCCGCCTCAGGCAAGCTCTTTTGAAGGAAAAAGCTATAAGGTTACAATAGAAAACCTTGTTAACAATCAAAAGCTTCCCGCAAAGCTTGAATACATAATCAACTTCTTTGATTATAAGGGCAAGTACATAATTGACGGCGCTGAATATGAAATGGACGAATACGGAAAGCTCACGTTAATTTCTCTTCCTACAGAGCCTTCAACACAAGCTCCTTCAACGGCAGAAGTAACCACAGTTGAACCCACAACAGAAGCTGTAACCACCGAGCCTACCGAAGCGCCTTCTACCGTAGAAATAACAACAGCAGAGCCTACCACCGAGCCCGAAAGATTTTTGAATGTCCACTTTATATCCAATACTTTCCCGTCTACCGACTATACGGTTAAAGTCAACGGTAATAATAAAACGTTTGAGATTTCCTATATTTGGAACAGGGATATTAAGGTTGATTCCTATAAATGGTCATTAAGCTTCGATTCATCAAAAATGAGGTGCTATAAGTACACGACCGACAGTGAAGCTGTTTACACAACCTCTGACGGAAGCATAATCTCAACTTGGTCGAACGCGAATAATCCGATTGAATTGCATCAGGGTGATGAATTCGCAAGGTTCGGATTTGAAGCGCTGTCCTACGGCGATACAACGGTAACCTTCAATATTGATGATATTACCGAGCATCAGGAGATTGTACCAACAACAACTGCGGAAGTTACCACCGTTGCACCTTCGACTGAGCCAATAACTACTGTTCAGCCGACAACTGCAGAAATCACAACAGAGCCTGTTGAAACGACAACTGAGATAACAACTTCCGAACCTGAACCGACCGAAGCGCAGCCTACAACGGCAGTTATCACCTCAGAGCCGTTTGAAACAACAGTTCCGGATACAACCGCCGCTCCTACGCCTCAATATCTTATCGGTGATGTTAACGGCGACGGCTCGATTGATGCGCTCGACGCAATCATAGTACAGAAATACTCTGCCGATAAAACAAAATTAAACGACCGTCAGCTTTATGTCGGTGATGTCAACGACGACGGTTATATAGACGTTCTTGATGCGGCTATGATACAAAAATTCTCTGTAGAAAAGCTCAAAGAATTCAAGAAAAAACACTAATAAAAATAACTTATAATAAAATCAGTTGATTTTAATGTAAAGTTGTGATAAAATAGTACCAATATGAAGCGGTGGGTATTCCGTTTCAAATATATAGGAGGAATTCCAAATGAAAAATTCAAAAAAATTTGTTAGCATTCTTCTTGCAGTTATTCTTACTGTCAGCTCAATCGCTTGTGTTGCTTCATTCTCGGCTTCTGCCGCAGACAGCAAGCTGTCAGTAACAGCGTCCTCGAACTTCTTCCCCGAGAGAACAGAAACCTTCAACGCTGACACTGACACTCTTACAGTAAGCTTTTACATCAAGAGCGATCAGATGATGCTTAACAGCCAGTGGAATCTTTACTTTGATCCCGAAGTTCTCGCATATGATGATACTGACGGCGTAAACCAGACAGGTATCTATTTTGACGGCGAGCTTCTCGGCTACGATCTTAACATTTCACCTGTTGCAATTGAGGATGGTTACATCATCAATACCGGCAAGGTAGATATCGGTGAAGTTCACGGTAACAACTCCAACGCGTATCCTGTTTATGAGCTTAAGAGAGAGGATAACTCCAAAATCGGCTTTGTTACTGTAACCTTTAAGGTTCTTAACCCCAACGCCGATACCACTGTATATCTTGAGCTTGTTGAGCTCCTTACCAACAAGGGACAGATTTATAAGTTCAGCTCACAGGAGGCTGACGCTTCGCTGATGACCTTTGAGACTCAGTCATCAATTTACTCCGGAACTTACGATCCCGACTATGAGAACAAGGACGAGCCGGAGCCTCAGTATCTTATCGGTGACTTAAATGACGACGGATTTATTGATGTTTCTGACGCTGTAATTGTTCAGAAATGGACATCAGGACGCATTACTCTTGACGAGCGTCAGACATATGTTGGCGATGTTAACGACGACGGTACGGTTGACATTCTTGACGCGGCAGAAATTCAGAAATATGCTGCGGAAAAGATTTCTGAATTTAAGAAGAAGGCTTAATTTAATAACTAATTCAGGCGGTGGTTTTATCCACCGCCTTTTTACTGCATAAAAAAGAGGCTTGCGTTCTGCAAGCCTCAATAATTTTGATTAAAGTTTTTCAGCCAAGTCCTTAATGTAGCTTCTTAGCTGGTCTTTTGTTTCCGGATGTTCAAGTCCAACCTCAATCTGAGCCTGAAGAATACCGAACTTGTTGCCCATATCATAACGTGTTCCTTCAAACTCAACCGCAGTCATACCCTTGGTAATTGCAATCTCGCGCATAGCGTCGGTCAGCTGAATTTCACCGCCTGCTCCGGGCTGTGTGCGTTCGAGAATTTCAAAAATCTCGGCAGGGAGCACGCATCTGTCTATGATTGAGTACAGCGAAAGAACTTCCTCTTTAGTCTTGGGCTTTTCCTTCATATCGGTGCACTTAAACACATTGTCGTGAATATTCTCAACTTTAAGCGAGCCGTACTTGTGAATATCCTCTTCGCTCACCTTTTTAACGCCTACAACGCCTTCACCGAATTCGCCGTAGCAGTCGATAAGCTGTTTAATCGCAGGTTGCTTGCTGATAATAACTCCGTCACCGAACAATACCGCAAACGGTTCGTTTCCGACAAACTGCTTTGCCTTCAGCACTGCATGGCCGAGACCTTTCATCTCTTTCTGGCGGATAAAGCTGATGTTTGCAAGCTCAGAAATCTCCTGAACGCATTTGAGAAAATCAAGCTTTCCGCTTTTTTCCAAAATATGTTCAAGCTCGGGCGAGCGGTCAAAGTGATCCTCAATCAAGCCTTTTCCGCGGTTTGTGATAATTAGGATATCCGTGATACCGGCAGCGACAGCCTCCTCAACAATATACTGAATTGTGGGCTTGTCAACGATAGGGAACATTTCCTTGGGAAAGTTCTTTGTTGCCGGAAGAACTCTTGTGCCGAACCCCGCTGCGGGGATTACTGCCTTTGTAATTTTCATTTTTCCCTCCTGGATTTTGCAATAGAATTTAATAACTTCTAAATAACGGTGAGCTGAAAATACTCACAAATAAATAAAATCACAACAATCGCTATACCAAAGCTCAACGCGAGAGGCAGGTTAACTCCGCCCTTAGCAGTGAGCTTATCGTTTATATTTTCACCTTGGTTTTGCGCCTTAACCTTTTTAATGCCCTTAACGCAGTGTCCCAAATATATTCTGTTAGCCAAAAATCCGCTGAACAGCATAATTCCGTATCTTACCCAAGTCAAAAGCTCGGGAGCATAGATGATCCAAATTTTATTTGTCATCATCAATGCGTCATACGAACTCATCGCGGAGCGGTTGTTTATATATGAAATAACCTCATTTGACGCGGAGATATATTCAGGAGTTAATCTGAGATAAGTCGCCAAGACATTTGTGGCTATAATTAATAGTGAGAAAATAATTCCGGGTAAGTACATTTTTCTGTATAAGAAATATACTCCCGAAAACAAAAACGCGCCGAAGTTAAATTTTGACCTGCCGAACTGCTTAACTCGGTTAAAAACCATCAAAAAGTAGTTTGTGTTTTTGCCGACAAACTTTGCCATCTCTCCGACAGAGATATCATCGGCAATCGTTTCCTCGCTGTTCATTCCGGCAAGCGGGTCAAAGTTCGGAACTCCTGCAGCTCCAAAGCCGAACGGCGGAGGAGTTTGAGTGTTGTTTCGGTTAAACTGACCGTTTTGATATGTGTAGCTGTTCTGAGTGTTCTGCGTATTTTGATTAAACTGCTGATTTTGGTTGTTATCGTCAGTATTTTGATTTTGCTGTTTGTCGTGAAGCGGACAACCGCATCTTTCGCAGAACATCACGCCCGGTTTATTGTTAAACCTGCAAACGGGGCAGGTGTTGTCATTTTCGTCAGAATTGTCGCTGTTAACAGCGTTGAAATTTTCAAAGGAAAAATCCTGAGAATGCTTGTCCTCAAAAAAACAGCTTCCGTGTTCCTCGTAGCATTCGCGGTGGTGAGGTGCTCCGCACTCGGGGCAGACAACAATATCATCACCCGACTCAAACTGCTTGTTGCAAACAGGACATTTATATTGATTAAAATCCATATTTTCCTCCGATTAACTATATGTTATATTATTATACCAAATTTTTCATAATATTGCAATAATATTTGCAATAATAAAATTGTAATATGAAGTTTACAATCGAAGGAAAATTTGGTATAATATAAAATTAGAGTATAAGTGAAATGACTGAAAGAAGGTACATTATGGTACAGTTTGAAGAATTATTGCTTGAATTACAGGCGTTAAAGCCTGATATAGACGATTTGTCCGACGCTCTCGGTTTAAAGAGCGTGCGCTCTGAGATTGAACAGCTCGAGCTAAAGGCTACCGAGCCGGGATTTTGGGACGATGTTGAAAAATCACAGCAGGTTTTGCAGAAAACAGGCGCGTTAAAGGGTAAGGTTGAAGCGTACGAAAACCTTGTTTCAAAGTACGAGGATACACACGCTTTAATCGAGCTTGCGAATGAGGAAGAGGATTTATCTCTCCTTGAAGAAGCGCAGACTGAGTATGAGGCTGTTAAGGCAGAGCTTGAAAAACAGCGCCTTCAAACCCTGCTCACAGGTGAATATGATAAAAATAACGCAATTCTTACCTTCCACGCAGGCTCGGGCGGAACAGAAGCTCAGGACTGGGCGGAAATGCTCTACAGAATGTACACACGCTGGGCTGAGGCTCACAACTTCAAGGTAAAAGAGGTTGACTATCTCGACGGCGACGAGGCAGGCTTAAAGAGCGCGGTTTTGCTCGTTGAAGGAGAGAACGCCTACGGTTACTTAAAGAGTGAGGCTGGCGTACACCGTCTTGTCCGCGTATCTCCGTTCGACTCGGCAGGCAGACGTCACACAAGCTTTTCATCACTTGAGGTTATGCCTGAAATCGACGACAGTATTCAGGTTGACATCAAGCCCGAGGATATAAAAATGGACGTTTACCGCGCAAGCGGCGCAGGTGGTCAGAAGGTAAACAAAACCTCGTCTGCCGTTCGTCTTACTCATATACCGACAGGTATTGTCGTTGCCAGCCAGGTTGAGCGAAGCCAGTACCAGAATCGCGACGTAGCTATGAAAATGCTTGTTTCAAAGCTCGTCGAAATTAAGGAGCGCGAGCACCTCGACAAAATCGAGGATATCAAGGGCGTTCAAAAGGAAATCACATGGGGCTCGCAAATCCGCAGCTACGTGTTTATGCCCTATACAATGGTTAAGGACCACCGCACCTTATATGAGACAGGTAACGTTAACGCTGTTATGGACGGCGACCTTGACGGCTTCATAAACGCATATCTCAAATGCGCAAGCCAGGGTACACTTCAAAAATAAACTTATAAATGGCAGTCCAAGAGGCTGTCATTTTTTATGGCAATAATTGAAACAAAATTCTTTTTTGCTATTTATTTTAAAAACTTTTGTGATATACTATTATTTACCTCAAAAGGAAGTAGATATAATGTCAATTAATATAAATTTAGGTGCGTGGAGCTCGGTGTTTGCCGTTCCGTCAAAAATTGTTGACGAGGGATTGAAATTTTCCGACGGCGTAAAGCTCAAAGTATTGCTCTATGTGCTCAGAAATGCAGGTAAAAACTTAACTGATTCCGATATTTCAGCCGCTACGGGCGTTAACGTTACCGATATCCCCGAAGCGCTCGATTATTGGGTAAATATGGGTGTGCTCTGCAAATCAAACGGTGAGTACACACCGGTTCAGCAGGAAGAAAGCCGATCTGCTAATAATAATTCTGTAAAAGAAATTAAAGCAGAGCCTAAACAGTCGGTTGAAGAAATTGCAAAGGACGTAGGGGAGACTAAGCAAAAGTTCGTAGTAACCAAGCCCCAAAAGCCCGATTATGTCTTTACCGCTCAGCGTTTGGCGGTAGACGAGAATTTGAAAATTCTCGTTGGCGAGGCTCAGTTGGCTCTCGGCAAGGTGCTCTCGAATTCCGATATTGCAACGCTTTTAATGCTCAAAGACACCTGCGGACTTCCGCTTGACGTTATTATGATGCTCATTCAGTACTGTATCAGCATCGGAAAATCAAATATGCGCTCGGTTGAGAATATCGGCATCAAGTGGGCTGATGACGGAGTTTTCTCGGTTGAAGCGGCTGACGCAAAAATCAGACAGGCAAACATCTCAAATCAAAACTACAGCATTGTTAAAACTGCCTTCGGACTGAATAACCCCGGTTCTCCCACTGCAAAACAGCTTGAATTCTGCAACCGCTGGATTACCGAGTGGAAATTTTCTTCCGAAATGCTGCGCGAAGCTTACGAGCGCTGTGTTGATACAAAGGGCGTTATGCGTTTCAGCTATATCGACGGAATTTTGAAGCGCTGGCATAACGCTGGCGTGATGAACCTTAACGATTTGGCAGAGCTTGACTCGGATAAAAAGAAAAAGTCAGGCACTCAGAAGCGCAAAACCTCATACAACATCGACGAGATTAAAAAGATAGACACCCTTGATTTTATAGACTGAGGAAACAGATTATGGGATTTAACAGTACAATCTACAAGGCGGCTGCTGATTTGATGTATGAAAGAAGATTGAACGCAGAAAAATCAGCAGACAGAAGAAGAGAAGAGATTTATGCTAAGCTTCCGCGCACAAAGGAGCTCGAACAGCAAATTGCCGATACAGGTATCCGCGCTGTCAGAACCGTAATCGGCGGAGGAAACGCTGCCGAGCAAATGAAAATGCTCAAGGAAGTAAACCTCAGCCTGCAAAAGGAGCTTGTAGAGCTTTTGACCTCAAACGGTTATCCTGCGGATGTTTTCGAACCGAAATATCTTTGCAAAAGCTGCAACGACACAGGTTATTATGAATCTGACGGCAAAACGCTTATGTGCCCATGTATGAAAAAAGCGCTTGTACAGTGTGCCGTTGCGGAGCTTAACAAGACCGCTCCGCTGTCTCTTTCAACCTTCGGTACGTTTGATTTGAGCTATTACTCAAAGGAGTTCGATAAATCAATCGGAGTAGTTCCGTACAATCATATGGAAAAGGTCAAAAAGTACTGCATGGGGTATGCTGACAACTTTCACCCCAAGGCAAACAGTATTTTGATGTACGGAAATACAGGACTTGGTAAAACACATCTTTCACTCGCAATCGCTAACGAGGTTATTCAAAAAGGCTTCGGCGTAATTTACGTGTCAGCTCCGTCGCTCGCTCAGCAGCTTGAAAAGGAGCATTTTTCGCGCGATAACAGTAATTCTGTCTCAAATATGCTCCTCGACTGCGATTTGCTGATTATCGACGATTTGGGAACAGAGTTTCAGACAAAATTCTCTACCTCGGAGCTTTATAACATATTTAACTCGCGGCTTTTGCTCTCAAAGCCGGTTATAATCAACACCAATTACGACTTTGACAAGCTCGAGGAGATTTATTCCGACAGATTTGTATCGAGAATAATCGGCAACGCTCAGAAGCTTGCGTTTTTGGGAACTGATATCAGGATTAGAAAAAAATAAAAATTTTCGAAAATCTATTGACATTTACGGTCATTTAGATTATAATATCTACTGTTGCACAGCGAGTTGCAATAAACCTTGCGGAATAGTGTAACGGTAGCACGACAGACTCTGACTCTGTTTGTTGGGGTTCGAATCCCTATTCCGCAGCCATCAGCCTCGAGTTGCTCGAGGCTGTTTTATTAAAACGAGGTGTAGCGCAGTTTGGTAGCGCACATCGTTCGGGACGATGGGGCCGCAGGTTCAAGTCCTGTCACCTCGACCAATCGGGGGTGGTTTCCTAACCACCCCCTAACCTTTGCTAAAATTCGTTAAGCTTCGCAAAAACGGCTTAAACAGTGGGTTTTGAGAATATTGTGTGTATAAAGTTAACGCAAGTTAAGTAGGGTTAAATCAAGATAAATCGCATTCAAAATCGCATTCATTTCTGTTACTATTACGGCACCCAAACAACCATTATGTCCCGGCTACGGGCAAAAAAAGGCAGACTGGTATCAAACCAATCTGCCTTAAATTCATTCTTCGTTTGCTTTTGTTTTTGCTTCTCTTTTTATTTCTTCAAGAACTTGGTCTCGGTATTCTGCCGCTTCATCATATGTATTGAAACTCTGCACGGCATCCCACGGAACATCATATCTGCCGAAATTAAGCACTACATCCTCGGCGGAATCTCCGTTGTGAATCCAAAAAACAATGTTTGGTTCGCCGTCACGTTTGTAATTCCAGTCATCAGGTGCAAATCGACTATCAAATTCGACATCAGACACAGGAGAAAATCCATATAGTTCATACATTGCAGATAATTTTGGACTGTTATAATTATCAAGCTTTTCACCACCATTTTGTATGGCGATAGGCAAAAGCGTTTTGAGCACTCCGCGTTTCTCTCCACCGTTAAAAATGGATACGATGTTATTGTCCTCGGTAATAGCAATACCAGCAGTTCCATCTTCTGTAAGAAATAATCTCATGTGTTCATACTCTTCTTTAGTGTGACGCGTTACAAATGCGCCATGCTCGTTAACTTGTTTTGCTCTTGTAATTGATTCATAAAACTCGTCTGATGAGGCAGGGCGGATTTTGTAGAAGGTGATGTTTCGTTCGTTAAATGCATTTTGCAAAGACTCATTTATTGTAAAATTGCCCATGCGACATCCTCCGGATTCCTATGATTTAGTATTGCATTTTGGATTATTGCGTTGCTAATAAGTGCCAGCTCATTTTTTGTGGCACCAAGCTTAATTAATTCCTCAAGTAACAATTCTTTATAAGAATTAAAATCGTTTTGTGTTATCCTTTCGTCAATACAATTACTGACAGTTGCTAATCTAATCAGCTTCATATTGTGCACCTCACTTTCCCTTAACAGGATATTATGGACTAACCACCTGTGTCTACGGTACTTAAAGTATATGAACGAAACAAACATTTGTTACCTTACAATTATATTTTACACTATATATTTATAATTTGCAAGAGAATTTGATAATATTAATAAAAACACAAGGAAAAATTTATTTTGAATTCGTATAGATAAATAAGGCAGACTGGTATCAAAACCTATCTGCCTTATTTTTGTTATGCTTTAACAAGCTTCGCTTCTACGGCATCTATAATTGTGCCATACATACGCTACAAGATGTATTGAAAGTGGTATGCCGCCAAAGGTAGTACAAAGGGTTTTGGGGCATACGGATATTAGCGTTACGCTAGACACCTATTGTGATGTATTCGATAGGTTTGCCGACGACAACTTATCTGTCGCGGAAACGTATATGAACAGTCTGGATATCTCATTGTCGTAAATCGCATTCAAAATAGCATTCATAGTGCTATTTTGAATGCGATGTTAGGTGGTCACCTCGACCAAAGATAAAGGTGAAAGGACGTGATAACAACCCTTTAACCTTTCAAAACTAATTAATATACCAGTTACAATCTTATAATAAATATTGACTTTACAACACAAAGTATTATAATAATAAAGAGTTTAGAGGATTCGGGCGGAGCAGTTCGCCCGATTTTCTTATAGAATAGACAGCAAGGACAGATTATGAATCAAGACAATATAAAAAGCAACTTTTCTTTTATGAATAATATGCAGCAGCAGGCTGTGTTTACAACCGAAGGCCCTCTACTGATTTTGGCGGGAGCAGGCTCGGGTAAAACCACCGTACTCGTCAACAGAATAGCGTATATTTTGCAGTCGGGATTATGCAATCCGTGGAATATCCTCGCTATCACCTTTACAAACAAGGCGGCAGGCGAGCTTAAGGACAGAATCTGCGCGGCGGTTCCCGAGGGCGGAGCAGATATTTGGGCGGCAACGTTTCACTCTACCTGCGCGAGAATTCTCCGCCGCTACGGCGACAGAATAGGTTATTCAAGCCACTTTACCGTTTACGGCACCGACGACCAAAAGCGCCTTATTAAGGACATCTCGAAACAGCTCGGAATTGACGATAAGCGCACTCCGGCAAAGGCGGTTATCTCTGAAATCTCCAAAGCTAAGGACAAAATGCAGTCGCCGCAGGATATGATGAAGCAGGCTGAGTTCGATTCCCGAAAGGTCGAAATCGCCAAGATTTACGAAATTTATCAGGCAAGGCTCAAAACCTCAGACGCGATGGATTTTGACGATTTGCTTTGCAACGCTGTTGTGCTTTTCGAGCAGTGCCCTGATATTTTGGAATTTTACCAAAGACAATTCAAATACATAATGGTCGACGAGTATCAGGATACCAACAAGGTTCAGTACAAGTTCGTTTCAATGCTCGCTCAAAAGCACGGCAACATCTGTGTTGTTGGCGATGACGACCAGAGTATTTATAAGTTTAGAGGTGCGACAATCGAGAATATCCTGTCCTTTGAAAACACCTTTAAGGGCGCAAAGGTAATCAGATTGGAGCAAAACTACCGCAGTACATCGACAATTCTCGACGCGGCAAACGGCGTTATTTCAAACAACACAATACGTAAGGGCAAAACCTTGTGGACGGAAAATCCCAAGGGAGATAAAATCGAGCTTCACACCTGCGACAGCGAGCGTGACGAGGCTATGTTTGTTGCCAAGACGATTATGGACGGAGTTGCAGACGGCAGAAAATACAGCGATTATGCCGTACTGTACCGAACCAATGCCCAGTCAAACGCCATTGAGCAGGCGCTTTCACGAAGCGGAATTCCGCATAGAATTATCGGCGGCCACCGCTTTTATGAGAGAGAAGAAATCCGCGATATGGTCGCATATTTGCAGGTTGTAAACAATCCTCACGATGATGTGCGCCTTTCGCGAATTATAAATGTTCCTAAGCGCGGAATCGGCGCGAGAACCGTGCAGGTTGCCGCAGAAATCGCCGCAGGTCTCGGTGAGAGTATTTACTCTGTAATCAAAGAGGCTGATTCTTATCCTCAGCTTTCACGCGCGGCTTCAAAGCTAAAAGGCTTTGTCAGCTTAGTAGACGGCTTTTTAGAGGCTGAGGAAAGCGGAGATTACACACTTGCTGAGCTATATAATTTGATTATCGAGCATACAAATTACGAAAATTACTTAAAACTCGAGAAGGAAAATCCCGAGGTCAGGATTGAAAATATCGAGGAACTTTCTTCGAATATTATCAAGTTTGAGGAAGATTACGGCGACGAAGCCGACCTTTCGAATTTCTTGGAGGAAATTTCGCTGTTGTCTGATATCGACAACTACGACTCCGAGTCCGATTCCTGCGTTATGATGACTCTCCACAGCGCAAAGGGCTTGGAATTTCCTGTCGTTTTCATAACCGGTATGGAGGAGGGATTGTTCCCGTCCATCGCCTCAATGATGAACCCCGAGGAAATTAACGAGGAACGCCGTTTGGCTTACGTTGGAATTACACGTGCCAAGCAAAAGCTCTACCTGACAAAAACCAAGTCGAGAATGTTGTTCGGTTCAACAACGTTCAATAAGGAATCAAGGTTTGTTACCGAAATCCCGGACGAGCTCCTTGAAAAAACAGGGGAGAGCCGAATGTTCCAAACTCCTGCCGGAAGTGCGGCATCAATCGGAATCGGCTCAAAGCAGAAGTCAGGCTACAGCCCTGCAAAGCCCTCATTTTATCAAAAGCCTGCAATCAAATCGGGCACAACCTACTCGGTGGGCGATTCTGTTTTACACAAGGTTTTCGGCAAAGGTATGATTGTTTCTGCCGAAAAAATGGGAAACGATACATTGCTTGAAATTGCCTTTGAAAAATCAGGCACTAAAAAGCTTATGGCAAATTTCTGCAAGATGGAAAAAATTTAGGCAACACTGAGCAATTCTCGGTGCACGCCTTATTCCGGTAACCGTACAGAGGTGATTTGTTTTGTTAAAACCTATAAGTATATTGTTATGTCTGCTGATTACCGGTTCAGCGCTGTTGTGCGGATGTAACTCGGGTGAAGAATCTGAAACAGAGCCTGCAACTCAGGCAACGACCGCTCCTGCAACCGTCGTATCGACCACAGCAGTTCCGGCAACAAAGGACTCCGCAGACGGTCAAGGCTATAACTATGTTGCGATTAAGAAAAAGTCGGGCGAGATTATCTCACAGTTTGACAAAATCGTTGAAGCGAAAAATTTTAACGGCACAATTTATATGAAGCTCGGCAACGACTTTGAGTATCTCAGCTCAAAGGGCGCAGCTAACAGCAACAAGCATATCGACAATTCAGTCAATACACGTTTCTACATCGGAGGTATTACAAAGCAGTTTACCGCAGCCGCGGTGCTTATGCTCTCCGAGAAAAAGAAGCTCAGCCTTGACGATACCCTCGACAAATATTTCCCCGATTACGAAGCAGGCGGAAAGGTAACCGTCAAACAGCTTCTGAATATGACGTCGGGTATAAACACCTACGTTTTGCATAACGATATCACTACGCCGTCAAACTATCTCATAGGAGACCTCGACGAAAAAGTAAAAGAAGATAATTCCGCAAAAGAAAATAAAGAGCTTATCCTCGACTGGATTTTTTCTCAAAAGCTGATTTTTGCACCCGGTACAAAGTTTGACGAATCCGAGAGCAACTACTTCCTTTTGGGAGAGATAATCGAGCAGGCAAGCGGAATGTCATACGCCGACTACCTGAAAACCGCGATATTTGCGCCGCTCGGCATGGGAAGCTCAAATTTAGAGCCCGACGAAAAAATGGCTTTAGCATATGATAAAGCCGCCAATACAAAGAGCCTTAACTATAAAGGCGTGGGTTACTCGGCTTTCGGAATGATTTCCAATGTTTCCGACTTGCTCAAATGGACTGACGGATTGCTTAATAATCAGGTGTTGACACCTGCGTCATTTAAATTAATGTTCTCAAATCAGGTTTCAGGGATTAAGGACAACAAAATCTCCTACGGCTTCGGAGTTAAGATAAACGGCAAAACAGCCTTTATTAACGGCAAGTACGACGCCTTCGGTTCAATACTTTCGTATAACACCGATAAATCCGAGATTTTTGTTTCCTTAACAAACTATTCCGCCTCTGATAACAAAGCAATACGCGATAGCTTCAAAAAAGTTCTTCAAAAATACTCTGCATAATCACCAAAACACAACACCTCCATAAAATGTATTGTACAGTGTTACAAAGCCTGTAAATACTTATTATGGAGGTATTTTTATGTCGGAAGTATCTGAAGCTATGGAGACACAGCAAACAGATTATAAAAACGATTTGGACAGCGCTCCGGAGTTCGAGCCGGTTTGCGTAGATGTTGACAGAATTTATGACAGCTGCGGAGCAAAGGATTGCATCAGGGATTTAACAGTGTTCTTTACTGATGAGGATCAGCAGCTTGTAGAAACCGCGACAGCCGCAAGAGTAACAAGGGCAAGCGTGCTAACCTCAACCGTGAATGTTGACAGCGTTGCATTTCACAGGGGTTATTTTTCGGTTGACGTCGCGTTTTATTTCGCGGTATTCGTTGAGCTTTACACAGCCGCAGGAAGCGCGCCTACAAGTGTAACAGGTCTCGCCGTTTACTCAAAGAGAGCCGTTCTTTACGGAAGCGACGCGAACGTAAAGAGCTTTTCAAGCGACGATATCGCTGCGGCAATCGATCCCGCGGAGTTCAACTGCTGCACAGCGGAGAGCGGAACACTGCCAAGAGCCGAGGTTCAGGTATCTTATCCCATGGTACTCGCTTCGGGCTTGTCTCCGGTAAGTACACCGGTTATTCTGCCGTTTGTTCCCGAAAACGTAACCGAATTCTTCGGCGGAGACCTCGTTGCCCCAACATCTCAGCAGGTATTGACCACTCTCGGTGTATTTTCAATCATCCAGCTCAGCAGGAGCGTACAGCTTACAATCCCGACCTACGATTTCTGCGTTCCGCGTAAGGAGTGCACCGACCAGAGCGACGACCCGTGCGAAGCGTTCAGCAAGATTGATTTTCCCGGAGATTCTTTTTATCCCCCCGCGACCGCCGAGGAAGAATTCGGCAATTCTCCCAAGTTTAATTGCGGATGTAATTAGACCGCGTCCCAAAAAGAAAAGCTCCTCGTTTGAGGAGCTGATTTTTATTTAAATACCCATTTAGTAACTTTTTCGCCGTCTACCATAAACGCCTTGTCCGCAATTTCCGCAAGGGGAGAGTCGCTGTAACTGTCGGAGTAAAACTCGTCAATCTTTCCATCGGGGAAAACCTCGTAAAACCTGCGAACCTTTTCTTTTCCGTGGCAGTTAACGCCGTCATAAATCCCTGTGTGTTTGTCAACGTGCGAAGCCATAAGAGTGCCGATACCGAGCTTTTTGATAATCGGTTCAAGCAAAAACTCGGGCGAGGCTGAGATTATTACATCGTCACCGCGCTTTTGTTTAAGATAATATTTCTTGATTTTGCTTTGGCTAATCTCCCAAAAATCCGCAATATCCTTGTCAATATCACAATAGCGCAAAAAACGGTACATAACCTGCTTAAAGTCAGTCTTTGAGCCTTTTTTGAACACATAAAACTTAATCACCGAGCCCAAAAGCGAAGGGGCGAGAGATATTATTTTTTTGTGCCTTTTCAGCGAAAAAAGGTAAAAATCCGCGGTAGAATCGCCGCTGTAAATGGTTTTATCAAAGTCGTAAACGTTCATAATATTCACCGTTTTGTTTTTTTATATGTTATCACAGATAAATCTTGTTTATTTTCTATTAAAGAAAAATCCGACTAATCCTGTCAAACTATTGAAAAATTTGCATTAATATTGTATAATATTTAAATTAAGGCAAAAAGGAGCAGGCTGGTGTTCGGTTATCTTCAAATCCACAAGGATGAGCTAAAGGTTAAAGAATACGAAGCGTATAAGTCGGTTTACTGCGGTCTTTGCAAGCAACTCGGCAGGGACTACGGCTTTTTGACGCGGCTTATTCTAAGCTACGACTGTACGTTTTACGCAATCCTGCTTATGTCGCTAAAACGCTCCTGTACCGGCTTTTCTGACGGACGGTGCAAGTTCAATCCGCTTAAAAAGTGCAAGTTTGCCGATTGCAAGGACAACGCCTACAGCAAGGCTTCCGCGCTTTCGGTAATTTCCGCTTACTACAAGGTCGTTGACGATATCGACGACAGCGGATTTTTCAAGAGAATTGCCTTAAAAATCGCCAAGCCGTTTTTCGGCAGACGGCAAAAGAAAGCCGCAAGGCGTTTTCCTGAGATTGAAAATATCGTCAGTGAAATGATGAAAAATCAAAAAGCCGCCGAAAACGACGAGCTTGTGACGATTGACAAAGCCGCAAATCCAACGGCAAAAATGATTTCAGATTTAGCCGCTCTCGAAGGCGGAAACGATTTGCAAAAGAGAGTTTTAAGCGAATTCGGCTATCAAATCGGCAGGTGGGTATACCTTATCGACGCCGCAGATGATTACGAAAAAGACAAAAAGTCGGGCAACTTTAATCCGTTCATCAAGGCGGATATCAACGATAAAGACTATATAAACTCCGTATTAAGTCAATCGCTCGCACGGGCGTACGACGCTTACAATTTGCTCGATATTATAGATTTTAAGCCGATTATTGACAATATGATGTTATACGGCTTCCCGAACAAACAAAACGCCGTGCTGAACAATCGGCAGGAGGTTAAAAATGAACAATCCGTATGAGGTGCTCGGAGTATCTCCAAGCGCGACAGATGAAGAAATTAAAAAGGCATACAGAGAGCTTGCCAAAAAGTACCACCCCGATAACTACACCGACAGTCCTCTTGCGGACGTTGCTGAGCAGAAGATGAAGGAAGTTAACGAGGCGTATGACGAAATTAACAAAATGCGTCAAAAGGGAAAGGGAACAGGCTCGCAGAGTGCAGGCGGCTACAATTCTTATAACTCCTACAACGCCCAAAATTCTAAATATTACAGCGTAAGAATTTATATTCAGCGCAATATGATTAACGAGGCTGAAAGAATTCTAAACGAAGCGCCAATAAGCGAGCGCGACGCCGAGTGGAACTTCCTGATGGGAATGTGCGCGTACCGCAGGGGCTTTAACGAGCAGGCTAATACCTACTTTAACACTGCCTGCAATATGGATCCGAACAATGCTGAATACCGTACCGCGGTTAACAATATGAACAACCAGCGTGCTTACAATTACGGCGGATACACGACAAACCCGAACGTAAACTCGACCGCTTGTTCAGTTTGTGATATTTGTTCGGCAATTATGTGCGCAGACTGTTTGTGCAGCTGCTGCAGGTCCTGCTGATTATGAAGAAAACTTCCGTTAACAAAAAGACCTTCAAAATCGCCTATTGCGCCCTTATAGCGGCAATTTCGACGGTTTTGATGCTGCTTACGTCGTTTATTCCGATAGGAACATACGCTCTGCCGATTTTCGCAGGCGCGTTGCTTGTGTCGATTGTGATTGAATACAACTGCAAATGGGCACTCGGAGTTTATGCTGTCGTGTCAATTCTTTCGTCGTTCCTTGCAGGGGATAAAGAGGCAGTTGTATTTTTTATAGCACTGTTCGGCTATTATCCGATACTTAAAAATATTTTTGAAAGAAAGATAAAAAATAAAGTACCGGTTTGGGTATTAAAGTTCGCGGTATTCAATGCGGCGGCGGTAGCGGCGTTCTTCTTTACAACCTTTGTACTCGGAATTCCGGCAGAGGAATACACCGTTTTCGGCATATATATGCCGTATTTGTTTTTAATACTCGGAAACGTTTTATTCCTGTTTTATGACAAATCGCTCACGGTATTGGTAATGTTTTATGTCAAGGTTATTTCTCCCAAGATTTTCCGTAACGGCAAAATGTAATAATTTCCCGGGTGATAATAATTGCAAAAAATGCAATTTTATGTTATAATATAATTTATTCATTTATAAAATGCATATTTTTGATTGAAGGTGTAAAAATGAAAACAAAAACCATGAAAAAGTCATTGTGCGTTTTTCTGTCAATCATTGTTATGTTGTCAGTATTTACGGCGGCTTTCCCCGTAATTGCAAGCGCCGCAGACCCCACGCCCACAGCAGGCGGCAGCGGCTACATATCTGACGACTATGTAAACCTGCGTGCAGGCGCAGGCACAAACTACGCGATAGTAACGCAGATGAGAATTAACACAAAGGTCACTTTTACCGACGGTAAGCTTTACAATACCAATTGGTATCAGATTAAAGAGCTGACTACAAACAAAACCGGATACGTAAGGCGCGACTTTGTTAAAGCCACCGCACCTGCTCCCACCCCTGTAGCTACTCTAAAGCTTTCAAACACAAACAATACTATCTATAACGGCACTCAGCTTGCTATCACGGCTTACAACGTAAACGACGTTACGTGGTCAAGCTCAAATAATGCCGTTGCGGTTGTAGACAGCCGCGGTGTTGTAACAGGCGTAGGAGCCGGTTATACATTGATTACCGCAAAGTCGGGAAGTCTTGTGGGCACTTGTAAGGTGTACGTTAAAAACGGTACGCCCGTTAACCTCTCAAAGACAACACAGCTCGCTTACAGAGGAAATTCTTTCACCCTTACATCAACAACAGCAGGCGTAAAGTGGTACAGCTGTAACCCTGCGGTTGCAACGGTAGAAAACGGTGTTGTAAAGACCGTAGCCAACGGCTTTGTTACAATTTCCGCATACACAAGCACAGGCTCAAACACCTGTCTTGTTCAGGTAATCGATCCGCCTACTCCTCCCGAACCCGCTGAGAATGAGATTAAGCTCTCAAACACCAACAACACTATCTATAACGGTACACAGCTCGCCATCACGGCTTATGACGTACCGAGCGTTACATGGTCGTCGTCAAATACCGATGTAGCTACAGTTGATGATAACGGTGTTGTTACTGCTGTAGGCGCAGGCTACACGGCGATTACCGCAAAATCAGGCAGCAAAACAGGCTTGTGCAAGGTATATGTAAAGAACGGTACAGCCGTAAATCTTTCAAAATCCTCACAGCTTGCGTATAAAGGCAATTCGTTTACGCTCACCTCAACAACCCCGGGCGTTAAGTGGTACACCTCTAACCCCAAGGTTGTAACCGTGACAAACGGCGTAGTAAAGGCGGTTGATAACGGCTATGCCACCGTTTCATGCTACACTGGCTCAGGCTCGTCGACCTGCCTTGTTCATGTAATCGATCCGCCCGACGAATCAAAGATTATAAAGCTTTCAAATACAAATAATACAATCTACAAGGGCACTCAGCTCGCGATTACCGCCTACAATGTAAACTCCGTAACGTGGACAAGCTCCAACACTAACGTTGCTACCGTTGACTACAGAGGCGTTGTTACAGCAGTAGGCGCAGGTAGCGCAGTTATCTACGCAAAGTCCGAGGACAAAACAGGCGCTTGTAAGGTTTATGTAAAGAACGGCACGGCTGTTAATCTTTCAAAATCCTATCAGCTTGCGTATTTAGGTAATTCCTTTACACTTACATCAACAACCGCCGGAGTTAAATGGTACACCAGCAACCCCAACGTTATTACCGTAACAAACGGCGTTGTAAAGACCGTTGCTAAGGGCTACGCTACAATTTCGGCGTATACAAACTCAGGCTCATCGACCTGCCTTGTACAGGTAACAGATCCGCCTGCAAATCAAATTACACTTTCAAATACAAACAATACTATCTATAAAGGCACTCAGCTTGCAATTACCGCATACGACGTAACAAATGTAAGCTGGTCAAGCTCCAACACAAACGTTGCCACCGTTGACTCTAACGGTATTGTCACCGCAAAGGCGGCAGGTAATGTTGTAATTACCGCAAAATCAGGCGATAAGACGGGCACTTGCAAGGTGTATGTAAAGAACGGCACAGCTGTTAATCTTTCAAAATCCTCGCAGCTTGCATATAAGGGAAATTCATTCACCCTTACATCCTCAACACCGGGCGTAAAGTGGTACAGCTGCAACCCGAAAATTGCAACCGTTACAAACGGCGTTGTAAAGACCGTCGGCTACGGCTACGTAACGATTTCTGCTTATACAAACACCGGTTCGGCTACCTGTCTTGTTCACGTAACAGATCCGCCGTCGGCTTCCGTAAAGCTTTCCAACACGAGCAATACAATCTACACAGGCTATCAGCTTGCAATTACAGCGACAAGCGCATCGCCTGTAACCTGGACAAGCTCAAACAATTCCGTAGCCACAGTTGACGCAAACGGCGTTGTTACCGCAAAGGCTGTCGGACACGCTGTTATTACCGCCTCAACAGGCGGCAGCTCGGCAAGCTGTAATGTCTATGTAAAGCAAAACTCAAATAACGTTAACATTTCTATCAGAAGCGTCGGCAGTATCCCCTGCGGAAAGTCAATTCTTCTTAAATCCAGCACAAGCGGAGTAAACTGGTATTCCTCAAACCCGAGCATCGCGACCGTTAAAAACGGCGTTGTAGATACAAGGGGTACGGGACGCGTTACGATCGCGGCGTATACTTCAAGCGGCGCCAACACCTGCGTAATCAATGTTGCGGCTAAGGAAAACGTCCGCTTTGCTTACGCGACTCCAAACTCCGCTCCGAAGAACTCCAACGTGGTATTCAAGGCGATTACCGACCTTGACAAAACCGACCTTTACTTTATGGTATCCAACGGCTCAACCTCATACAAGGTTCCTGCCACAAGCAAGCTGCAGGTAGGCAATACCATGGTATGGGCAGGCGGACACGTGCTCAATATTTCGGGCAAGTGGTCGATTAAGGCTTACTCAAGAACCGCGTCAAGCTCAACCTACGCAACAACCAAGACAAGCGGTGAGGGAGAGGTATTTGTTACAAACTCATCCGATACCACAACCACGGTTCTCGGTGAACGCAGAGCAAGCGATCAGATTATAAACCTTATCTCTAACTACGAGGGCTTCCTTACCTCTGTAACTGCCGACTCAATCACGTCAGATCCCACAGTCGGTTACGGCAAGGTTGTAACCTCTAACGAGATGTTCTACAACAACCTCAACCTTTACGAGGCTTACGCTTATCTTGTACAGACCGTTAATACAGGCGGTTACACCACCAGAACAAACGCTTTCCTTACAAGCAACAGCATCAAGTTCAATCAGCGCCAGTTCGACGCGCTCGTATGCTTCACTTATAACGTAGGTTCTTACGCTATTTACAACGACTCATCGCTGCAGTCGGTACTTCTAAACACCGGTTCATCGGGTACTATTACCTCGGGCGGCAAGGGCTTTGTAAACGCCAGCGGAGTTAACCTCAGGAGCGGCGCAGGTACAAACTACTCGATTGTTACAACGATGTCCCAGAACACGATATTTACTTTCGTTGACGGAATTCTGTACAACTCAAACTGGTATAAAATCAAGCTGTCAAACGGTACTCAGGGCTATATCTATTCTGATTACGCCTCGGCTTCCGGCGGTACAAGAGATTTGAACAACGTAAACGTTCAGAACTTTGTTAACCAGTTCTTCCAGTACCACCACGCTTCGGGCTCATGCTACTGGGGACTGCTGTACAGAAGAATCGACGAAGGCGAAATTTTCTTCTACGGCGACTATGTACGCGACGGCGAGAACAACAAGAAAGGCTTTAAGTTCACCTGCCGCGTTAACAGCGGATTCTCAATCTAATAATACTATAAGGCGATATTTGGAATAGCGTTAAACCGCTATTCCATTATTGCCGTTAGGCAGAAAGGCAATTTTATGAAGAAAATCGGATTTATCGGCGCAGGCAATATGGCAACAGCCATAATCAAGGGCTTAATCGCTCAAAACGGCGACGGCTCATTCATTAATGTCTATGATTTGAACGAAGAAAAGCTTGCCGAAATTTCAAAGCTCGGCGTTAATACTCTCAGCACATCACAAAGCATTGTAAAAGACAGCGATATAATTGTTCTTGCTGTAAAGCCTCAAAACTATGCCGAGGTTCTCGACGAACTCAAAGAGGTTGTCAGCACCGACAAAACCTTTGTTTCAATCGCCGCAGGAATTTCAATAGCTTATGTTCAAAACGCGCTCGGCTGTAACTGTCCTGTTGTCAGGGTAATGCCGAACACACCGTTGCTCCTCAAAAAGGGTGCTTCCGCACTTTGTCCGTCGGACAACATCAGCGAGGACGACAAGCAGATTGTCTACGATATGTTTGCCGGAAGCGGTGTTTGCGAGTACATCACAGAGGACCATATGAACGAGATTATTGCCGTTAACGGCAGCAGTCCTGCTTATATTTATATGTTCGCACAGGCTATGGCTGATTACGCCGTAAGCGTAGGTATTGACTACGATAAGGCTCTTAATCTCATTTGCGCAACCCTGGAAGGCTCAGCCGCTATGCTCAGAGAAAGCGGCGACACTCCTGATGTTCTCATTCAAAAGGTAAGCTCCAAGGGCGGCACGACAATCGAAGCACTTAATGTTTTAAGAGAACAAGGTTTTTCAGCTTCTGTAAAGGACGCGATGAAAGCCTGCACAAAGAGGGCAGAGGAGCTCGGAAAGTAATAATCATAAAGACGTTTGCATATTCTTTAACGGACAAACTGTTAAAGAGAGGAACGTTTTATGAAAGGAATTGTATTATCATTTAGCAGACCTAAGAGGTTCACAGGGCTTAACCGCAAAATTTCCGTGCCTGATTTCAGGTACATAATCAAACGCTATGGCGTAAAACTGCTCTTTACCCTTATGATTTTGCTCGGAATGATTTTAGGAGCGCTTTACGCGCGTTCGGCTCAGAGCGAAGCCCTCAATTCGCTCGATTTTCTGTTTACTACAAACCTCGAGGCAAGGCTCTCGCAAAGTGCAATCGGCACCTTCTGCGCCTGCTTTGCGTCGGACTTTATATTTTTAATCAGCATTTATCTGTTCGGTACAGCGCCGTGGGGCTTGCCGTTTCAGTTTGCGGCGGTAATGTTCAAGGGCTTCGGCACGGGAATTACCGCGGCGTACCTTTTTATAACCCACGGCTTAAGCGGAGCCGGATTTTATCTGCTCGTGCTGTTACCGGGAACTTTTTTGTTCTGTATCGCACTTGCAGTCTTTTCCTCTTATGCGTTTGAATTTTCCAAGCGGATGTTTTTATTCACAGTTGGAAAGAGCGCTCCGCTGTCATCCTTAAGGGAAGGATTTTTGCACCTAAGCTCAAAGCTGCTCACGGCAATGATATTTACATTTGCTTCGGCACTTTTAGACACGCTTTTGTGGTCGCTTTTTGCAGGTGCGTTTAAGTTTTAAATGAAGGATTGAGGACGATATGGCGTCAAAAAGCTCTACATTTCCGCTAACGATTGTGTTCACCAATCTGTTTAAGGGATTTCCCAAGCTGTTGCTGACCAATGTAATATTTGCGGTACCGTTTGCGGTGTTTTTCGGTATATTTTATGCGATAAACACTCTTTCGGGATTAAACTCAAATTTCATACTGCTCTTAACCATAATACCGCTGTTTCCGTTTTACTCGGGAGTGGTACAGGTCAGTGCACACATTTCCCAAGGCAGGCTTGACGTCAGCGTTTTCCAAAATTTTGTTGCCGCGGTAAAGGATAATTTTCTCAGGTTTTTCATTCACGGAATTGTCGCTTATCTGGCTGTATTTTTCAGCTACTGGTCAATTTCTCTTTACGCAAGGCTCGGCGGACAAAACTGGATATTCTTTGTACTTTTGGCAATAAGTATTATTATAGCGGTATTTTTCCTGTTTATGTTCTTCTATATTCCGTCGATGACGGTTACGTTTGACATCTCAATGAAGAACATTTACAAAAACAGCTTTTTAATGAGCTTCGGTGAGTTAAAGCATAATATAATCGCTGTTTTCGGACTTGTACTTCTCTTTGCAATTTGCACAACGGTTGTAATCTGCTGTTCGGCTTCCGCGGTTGCGATTATGATAGCCACAATTTTCTTGGCACTATTCATAATTCCCTCGGTTGCGGCGTTTATTATCAACTCTGCCGTATATAAGAGAATGTACGTTATGATTGTCGATAACTCCGCTCAGAGCAGAAACGTTGACAAAAAGATGAGCGAAAAGCGCAGCGAGCTTGCCGACAGAAAGAATAAAAACAAGCCCGTTACTCCGGACATTGAGGAGCTTAAAAAGCTCGAAATCGACGAAAACGCCGATATGGAGGAGTACATCTACTTTAACGGAAGAATGATGAAGCGCAAAACAGTCCTTAAGCTTAAGCAGGAAGCGCTTGAAAATGATAAGGAGAAAAAGTAAAATGGCAGGAAAACACAGTAAAAATGAAAAAAAGTCAAAAGCTCCGGTAATTATTATAATTGTTGTCGCTCTTATCGCGGTAATCGCCGCGGTGTTTGCGGTCCTGTACTTCAACGGCGCTTTTGGTTCTAAGGATAATAAACCTCAGGAAAATACAACTCCCACCGCAAGCGCTGTTCCGTATACTACCGTGCAGGCTATGCACGGCCAGGATCAGACCTCCGCTCAAAGCTCAGAGCAGAGTTCCGCGCAGGAGCAGACGAATGTTGTGGTTGTTCCGACCGAAGCAGAGGGTGATGTCACTCACTTTAACGCGACATTTATCCCCAACGGCAAGGTTATTGATACCGTATCGGGCAACAACACCTCTCTTAAAGAGGTTTTCGGCACAGGTTACAATACCGCGGGTGTACTCACCTTTAACAACGACGGCACATTCTCGGATACTGTTTCTTCCAACGAGCCTGCAACCGGCGGCTATGCTGTTCAAAATCAAAAAATCTCCGCAACCTACTCAAACGACAAAAATATGGATATCACCGTAACAGAGTGGGACGGCAATACTCCTGTAAGCTTCTATGTTGTTTACGCGGATTATCAGGTTTATTTTGGTTAAGCTATGAGTAAAAAAGGTAAAAAAATAACTCCCGACCAAATGGCCGAGAGACAAAAAATCAAAAGTAAAAAGAGAAAAGTCAGGACAATCGTTGCTCTTGTTATCGTTGCAGTGGTTATCGCCTGCACAGTCACTGCCGTTATTCTGATAAATCAGCATAACAAGGCTGCAAACCAGCTTTACGACACAAGGTGGGTACCTGTCTCAGCAAAGAACGCCAGTGAGGACGAGGTTGAGCTTGCAGAGGTTTACAACGTAAAATACACCAACTACCAGGGACACCTGACCTTTGACAAGGAAGGAACCTTCCAGCTTTGGATGAGCCCCGGCTCGCCCGAGGACGGCACTCACTCCGGTACGTTCGAGCTTGACGGCGACACAATCAAAGCGACCTTTGACGAGGGAACTAAGACTGAGTTTTATATTCAGCGCGAGGACGGCTTGATTAAGACAATCAAGCTCGGCTATGATGAATACACCGTTTACTTCGGCGCAAGTGCCAATAATAATCAATAAATTATGCCCTTCGGTTTTGAAGGGCATTTTTACTTTACCCGGCACGCTCAACCTTTACATACCAGCGCCGTTCGTCATAGTATAGATACCTGATTTTGCCTAAAATCACGCAGGTGAATTTAATTTCTCTTGTACGGTTATCGAGCAGTTTTTTGTACCTTATGTCAATAACCTTGCTGATAGGGTAGATGTGCTCCGCGTCCCAAGTAATAAACTCGGGTACGATATTTCCGCCTTCCTCAAATGTCGCTCGTACGCTTACAAACCTTTTCATAATACACCTCAAAACATCACAAACAAACGTTTGATTATATTATAGAACAACTGTTCTAATTTGTCAACTGCCAATATTTTGTTATTTACAGTATAAAACACTGTATATTGATTACATCTATGTAATTCTCATTTACAAAATCAATATCTTGTGGTAGAATTGAGAATGTAAAATTATGCAAACAAATATTTGAAATTTACGGAGGCTCACTATGGAAGCATACAAAAAGGAATTTATTGAATTTATGGTGGACTGCCAGGTCCTCAAGTTTGGCGATTTTGTAACCAAGAGCGGCAGAAACACACCGTTCTTTGTAAACACAGGCTTTTACAGAACAGGCGCTCAGCTCCGCAGACTCGGCGCGTATTATGCCGAGGCGATTAAAAACAGCTTTGGGCTCGATTTTGACGTGCTGTTCGGACCTGCATACAAGGGAATTCCGCTTTCGGTTGCCGCAACAATCGCAATCAGCGAAAAGTACGATACCGACATTCGCTACTGCTCAAACCGCAAAGAGGTTAAGGATCACGGCGACAAGGGCATTTTGCTCGGAAGCCCGATAAACGACGGCGACAAGGTTGTTATCATCGAGGACGTTACCACAGCAGGCACATCAATCGAGGAAACCCTGCCGATTATCAAGGCTCAGGGCAATGTTAACCCCGTAGGACTTGTCGTTTCAGTTGACAGAATGGAGCGCGGTCAGGGCGAAAAGAGCGCTCTTGCCGAGATTGAGGAAAAGTACGGTCTTAAAACAACCGCGATTGTAACAATGGAAGAGGTTGTTGAGCACCTGTATAATAAGGAATATAACGGCAAGGTTATTATTGACGACAAGCTCAAAGAGGCAATCGACGCATACTACGAAAAATACGGAGTAAAATAAACCGCGGTTTTGGAGGTTTGTTATGTCATCGGATTCATCAGTCCATAAAGGGCACAGAAAAACGCTTAAGAAAAAGTTTATAGAAAACGGACTTGATGTATTTGAGCCCCACGAGGCGCTCGAGCTTTACTTGTACTACGCAATTCCGCGAAAAGATACCAATCCGCTTGCCCACAGACTTCTCGACAGATTCGTCACATTGGCAGGCGTTTGCGACGCGCCTATCGACGAGCTGACAGAGGAATTCGGCTTAACGGAAAACACAGCGGTTCTTTTGAAGCTTTTGCCCGAGATGGCAAGGCTCTATAATGAATCTAAACTATCAAACGACAATGTAATCGACCTTGACACAATAGGCGACTTAATAAAGTCAAAATTCATCGGCAGAACCGAGGAGGTTGTTGTCCTGTTGTTGGGCGACGCCAAGGGAAAGATTATCTTCTTTGACGTTGTAGCCAAAGGCTCGGTAAACTCCTCAGATATGCCTATAAGAAAGATTGTTGACCTTTCAATCAGGCACAACGCACGGCTTGCGTTTATCGCTCATAACCACCCGAGCGGAAACGCTCTGCCGTCAAAGAATGATTTGGCGACAACCGACGCGCTCAAAGCAACTCTTAACACCGTCGGAGTACGGCTTTTTGACCACTTTATTGTAACTGACGACGACTATGTATCATTAAGGGAAAGTGAATTGATTTAATATGGAATTCAAAATTCACTCAAAATACAAGCCTACCGGCGACCAACCGGAAACAATACAAAAGCTGACCGACAGCATTTTATCGGGAAACAGAGAACAAACCCTGCTCGGCGTTACAGGCTCTGGTAAAACCTTTACAATGGCGAACATCATCGAGCGTGTTCAAAGACCTACGCTTGTTTTGGCTCACAACAAAACCCTCGCGGCACAGCTATGCAGTGAGTTCAAGGAGTTCTTTCCCGAAAACGCTGTCGAGTATTTTGTGTCCTATTACGACTACTACCAGCCCGAGGCTTATGTAGCTCAGACCGACACTTACATCGAAAAAGACAGCTCAATAAACGATGAGATTGACAAGCTGCGCCACAGCGCTACGCTTGCGCTTTCCGAGCGCAGAGATGTAATCATCGTCGCCTCGGTTTCGTGTATTTACAGCTTGGGCAACCCGATAGATTACCGCAATATGGTAATTTCACTCCGCCCGGGAATGGAAAAATCCCGTGACGACTTAATTAAAAAGCTTGTTGAGCTTCAATACGAGCGCAACGACGTCAACTTTATCCGCAACAAGTTCAGGGTAAGGGGAGACGTGGTTGAAATTTTCCCTGCCGCTTCAAACGATTCAATAATCCGTGTGGAATTCTTCGGTGACGAGGTTGACAGAATTTCCGAGATTAATCCGCTGACAGGCGAGTTAAAGGCGGTACTGCGCCACGCGGCAATTTATCCTGCTTCGCATTATATTGTCTCGCGCGATAAAATGCAGACCGCGCTTGACGAGATTGAGCGAGAGCTCGAGGAACGCCTTGAATATTTCAGAGAAAACGGCAAGCTCCTTGAAGCCCAGCGAATTGAACAGCGCACGCGCTACGATATGGAAATGCTCAGCGAAATCGGCTTTTGCACAGGCATTGAGAATTACTCGCGTATTTTATCGGGCAGAGCTCCCGGTTCGTCGCCGTACACACTGCTCGACTATTTCCCTAAAGATTTTCTGCTTTTTGTCGACGAATCCCACGTTACGCTTCCGCAGGTCAGGGGAATGTTCGCAGGCGACTACGCGCGCAAAAAGAGCCTTATCGACTACGGCTTCCGTCTGCCCTCGGCGCTTGATAATAGACCGCTCAACTTCGACGAATTCTACGAAAGAATTAATCAGGCGGTTTTCGTCAGCGCGACTCCGGGCGACTTTGAAACAGAAAAAAGTCAGGTTATCGCCGAGCAGATTATCAGACCTACAGGTTTGCTTGATCCTGAAATTTCAGTTAGACCGACTGAAGGTCAGCTTGACGACCTCGTGTCTGAGATAAATATAAGAACAGAGAAAAAACAGCGCACACTTGTCACAACGCTCACCAAGAAAATGGCGGAGGATTTGACCGCATACCTCGAAACTATGGGAATAAAGGTGCGCTATATGCACCACGATATCGACACCGTAGAGCGTATGGAGATTGTGCGCGATTTGCGCCTGGGAGAATTCGATGCCCTCGTCGGAATAAACCTGCTCAGAGAAGGTCTCGATATCCCTGAGGTGTCGCTTGTTGCGGTGCTTGACGCCGACAAAGAGGGCTTTCTGCGCAGTACGCGCTCGCTTATTCAGATTACGGGACGCGCCGCGCGCAACAGTGATGGTATGGTTATTATGTACGCCGACAGCGTTACCGAGTCAATGCGTGTGTGTATTGAGGAAACCAACCGCAGGCGCGAGATTCAGCAAAAATATAATGAGGAACACGGTATTGTTCCGAAAACAATCGTTAAAAAGGTCAGCGAAATTCTTGAAATTTCCACTCACGACGACAGCGAGTTTAAGAATACAAAACGTCTCTCCAAGGCTCAGCGCCAGCAGCTTATTGACAGCCTAACCAAGGAGATGAAGGCAGCCGCCAGACTGCTCGAATTTGAGCACGCGGCATACCTGCGCGATAAAATTAAGAAACTACGTGCTGAAAAGTAATTATAGGAAGGTATATGAATGGCTAAGAAAAAGACCATGGAATACGGTAACGACAGTATTACCACGCTAAAGGGCGCGGACAGAGTCCGCAAACGCCCTGCGGTAATTTTCGGTTCTGACGGAATCGACGGCTGTCAACATTCTGTATTTGAAATTCTGTCAAACTCAATCGACGAAGCGCGCGAGGGCTACGGTAAAAAAATCACCGTCACCAAGTTTTCCGACGGCTCGATTGAGGTAGAGGACCACGGACGCGGAATCCCTGTTGATTACAACGAAAAGGAAGAGCGCTTCAACTGGGAGCTCGTTTTCTGCGAGATGTACGCAGGCGGCAAGTACAATAATAACGAGGGCGAGAGCTATGAATTTTCGCTCGGTATGAACGGTTTAGGTCTGTGCTCAACCCAGTACAGCTCCGAGTATATGGATGTAGACATCCGCCGCGACGGCTACCGCTACACTCTGCACTTTGAAAAAGGCGAGAACGTCGGCGGACTTAAAAAAGAGCCGTACAGCAAAAAGGACACAGGCACAAAAATCACATGGAAGCCCGATTTAGAGGTATTTACCGATATCGCGATTCAGCCCGAATACTTCATTGACATTATGAAACGTCAGGCAATTGTTAACGCAGGCGTTGAGTTTATCTTCCGCAACCAAAACGGCAGGAGCTACGATACAACCTCGTTTCTATACGCGAACGGCGTTGTAGACCACGTTGCCGAGGTGATAGGCGAGGAAGGACTTACCTCTGTTCAGCACTGGCAAACCGAGGTTAAAACCCGCGACCGCGACGACAAGCCCGAGTACAAGTGCAAAATGGACATCGCCGTTGCGTTTTCAAATAAAGTAAACCTCACTGAATATTACCACAATTCAAGCTGGCTCGAGCACGGCGGAGCTCCAGATAAGGCGGTGAGGAACGCCTTTGTCTACCAGATTGACAACTACCTTAAAACAAACAATAAATACAACAAAACCGAAAGCAAGATTAAGTACGACGACGTCGAGGACTGCCTTGTTTGCGTAATCTCGTCCTTTTCAAGCGTTTCTTCTTATGAGAACCAGACTAAAAAGGCGGTTACAAACAAGGGTATTCAGGACGCTATGACGGCGTTTTTGCGCCAGAGCCTTGAAATTTATTTTATTGAAAATCCCATTGAGGCTGAAAAAATCGCGGAGCAGGTGCTTGTAAACAAGCGCAGCCGCGAAAATGCCGAGAAAACAAGGCTCAATATCAAAAAGAAGCTTTCGGGCAACCTCGATATCACCAACCGTGTTGCGAAGTTTGTTGACTGCCGCAGCAAGGATGTTGAACAGCGCGAGCTGTTTATCGTGGAGGGTGACTCGGCTCTCGGCGCTTGTAAGCAGGCGCGTAATCCTGATTTTCAGGCGATTATGCCAATCCGCGGTAAAATTCTCAACTGCCTTAAGGCTGACTACGACAAGATTTTCAAGAGCGAGATTATCACCGACTTGTTAAAGGTACTCGGCTGCGGAGTTGAGGTTAAATCAAAGGCTAACAAAAATCTTGCTACCTTTGATTTGGACGCGCTGCGTTGGAACAAGGTAATCCTTTGTACCGATGCCGACGTCGACGGCTTCCAAATCCGCACACTTTTGCTCACAATGCTTTACCGCCTTACACCGACCTTGATTGAGGAAGGCAAGGTGTTTATTGCCGAGTCTCCGCTTTACGAAATCACATCTAAAAACGACGTTTATTTTGCGTATGACGAGTCCGAAAAGGATAAGTTTATCGAGCAAATCGGCAAGGAAAAGTTCACGGTTCAGCGAAGCAAAGGTCTCGGTGAAAACGAGCCCGATATGATGAATTTAACCACGATGAATCCTTCAACCCGCAGGCTTATCAAGGTTATGCCCGACGACGCGGAGCAGACCGCTCAGATTTTTGATATTCTGCTTGGCGATAATTTGCAGGGACGTAAGGATTACATTGTTGAGCACGGCAACGAATACATCGACAACCTCGATGTAAGCTAAGGAGGTGGAACAATGGCTCCGAGAAAGAAAAGCACAAAAAAATCACAGCCTGCAAAAACCCACGGCGTAATCAACGGCGCAGGTGATATTGTCGAGCAGCCGATAGTTTCCACCATCCGTGAAAACTATATGCCATACGCAATGAGCGTAATTTTATCGCGCGCAATCCCCGAGATTGACGGCTTTAAGCCCTCTCACCGCAAGCTGCTCTACACTATGTATAAGATGGGACTGCTCACAGGCTCGCGCACAAAGTCGGCAAATATCGTCGGCGCGACAATGAAGCTCAACCCTCACGGCGACTCCGCGATTTACGATACAATGGTAAGACTTTCGCGCGGATATGAAGCTCTGCTTCATCCGTATGTCGACTCAAAGGGTAACTTCGGTAAGTTTTACAGCCGTGATATGGCTTGGGCTGCTTCGCGTTATACCGAAGCAAAGTTAGCGCCTATCTGCAACGAGCTGTTCAGGGATATCGACAAGGACACCGTTGATTTTGTAGATAACTACGACAACACAATGAAAGAACCGTCGCTTTTGCCGACTGTTTTTCCGTCGGTGCTTGTTAACGCGAATACAGGTATCGCGGTAGGTATGGCTTCAAACATCTGCTCATTTAACCTTAAGGAGATTTGCGAGACAACCGCCGCGCTTATCCGCGACCCGAACCATGATATTAAATCGACTCTGCCTGCGCCTGATTTTATCGGCGGCTGTCAAATAATATACGATGAAAAAGTAATAAATCAGGTGTACGAAACAGGCAGGGGAAGCATTAAGCTCCGCGCAAAGTACGCCTATGATAAATCCGCAAACTGCATTGATGTGCTGTCAATACCAAGCACCACAACCTGCGAGGTAATTATCGAAAAAATTATCGACCTCGTCAAGCAGGGCAAGGTCAAGGAAATCTCCGATATCCGCGACGAAACCGGTATTGACGGTCTTAAAATAACAATCGACCTCAAACGCGGAACCGATCCCGACAAGCTTATGGCAAAGCTATTTAAGCTCACCACACTCGAGGATTCCTTCGCCTGCAACTTTAACGTTCTAATCGGCGGAGTTCCGATGGTACTCGGAGTAAAAGAGCTGCTCGAAGAATGGATTGCGTTCAGAATTGAGTGCGTTAAGCGCAGAACCTTCTACGACCGCACCAAAAAAGCTGACAAGCTCCACCTCTTAAAAGGTCTTGAAAAAATCCTGCTCGATATTGACAAGGCGATTAAGATTATCCGCGAGACCGACGAGGAAATCGAGGTTGTACCAAACCTTATGATTGGCTTTGGTATTGACAAAACCCAGGCTGAATACGTCGCTGAAATCAAGCTCAGACACCTCAACCGCGAATACATCTTAAAGCGTACTCAGGATATTGAAAATCTCGAAAAAGAAATCGCAGAGCTCGACGATATTCTAAAGAGCAAGGCGAGAGTAAAGACGATTATTGTCAAGGAGCTCAAAGCGATTGCCGATAAATACGGTCAGCCGCGCCGCAGCCTGATTATCTACGAGGATACAGCGGTTTACGTTGAGGAAAAGGAAACCGTTGACGACTTTGCGTGCACGTTCTTCTTCACAAAAGAGGGATATTTTAAGAAGATTAAGCCCTTATCGCTTAGAATGGGAAGTAATCAAAAGCTGAAGGACGGCGACGAAATTATCCAGACCATTGAGCTTTCAAACGACTGTGACCTGCTGTTCTTCAGTGATAAAGCTCAGGTTTATAAGGCGAAGGCTAACGACTTTAGTGATACCAAGGCAAGCGCTTTAGGCGATTACGTAGCCGCCAAGCTCGGAATGGACGAGGGAGAAAACGCAGTTTATATGGTTGCTACAAAGGACTACAAAGGCATTATGATCTTCGGCTTTGAAAACGGCAAGCTTGCAAAAATTCCGCTTGAATCCTATGCAACTAAAACAAACCGCAAAAAGCTGACAAACGCTTATTCCGACAAATCAAGACTTGCCACAGCAATGTTTATTGATGAGGATAAGGATATTCTGTTAAAGGCTTCATCGGGAAGAATGTTGCTTGTTCACACAGGAGCTCTCGCTCTTAAAACCACAAGGTCAACTCAGGGCGTAGCTGTTATGAAGCTCAAAAAAGGCCATACACTCTTTGAAATTACAGAATACAAAGAGGGAATGTTCAAAAAGCCTCAGCGCTACCGCACACGTTCACTGCCTGCGCTCGGAGCAATGCCGTCAAGCGACGACAGTATGGACGAACAGCTTTCTCTTATATAAAATATAATTTATTTGTAAAAATTTAAAAAATCCCTTGAAAAATGGATTATATTATGTTAATATGTATAAGTTGAATGATAATTTTTAGCGGTATTCGCAAAATGAAAGGAAGATAAATATGAATGCTTTGGGTATCGTACTCGGTATTGTACTCGCTTTAGTTTCAATCGCAATTATTGTTGTTATTATTTTACAGGAAGGTAACCAGCAGGGCATCGGCGTTGTTACAGGTGCCGCAGATTCATACTTCTCCAAGAACAAGGCTCGCTCAATCGACGCGTTCCTCTCACGTTGGACAAAGGTATTTGCTGCTGTATTTGTTCTTTTTGTAATTGCCCTCAACGTGCTTTCTTACTACAATCTTCTGTAATATAACATAACAAAAACATCTAACGCATATAATAGACTGTCGGTATCGGCAGTCTATTTTTATTTTGCGGAGATGTTTATATGCCTTGGTGGGGAATTGTACTTATTTTATCGGGATGTCTTATCCTTTTCGGAGCGCTTCACTTTTTCTCGGGAAAAAAGCATCCTTTCAAAAGAGCGCTTTTGTCGATGGTAATAGGAGCGTTAACGCTGATAGCCGTTAACCTCAGCTCGGGATTTACGAATGTTTACATACCGGTCAGCCTTTTATCCGTACTTGTATCGGTAATCGGCGGCGTACCCGGAGTAACGCTAATGCTTGTGCTTAATATTTTCTTTTAAAAAGAAAACTGTCACCCCACCGGATGACAGTTTTTGTATTATAAATCATTAAACTCCGTGGTCAAGAATTTCCCAACCGCTGTTTTCGTAACGCACAAGGATATAATCTTCTTTTTTCTCAGTGCTATCCTTATCCGTATAACTCACGTCAAATTGCACGATGTCCTTTATATTTCCGGCTCTGTCCGGGTTTAAATACCTAAATAGATTATCCTCACGGTTCTTTTCGTTAACGTCATCATTATAGCTGATATAGTTTAGCGTACAGCCGTCATAATTCATCATAAAATAAGTCTTGGTTATGTTTGCGGCGGTAGTAAGCTCCTTTTCGCTGTACCTTTGCGAAGGCGTCAGCATAATATCCGCTTTGGTAACATTTCCGCAGCCGCAAATGGTTATCATAATTATAACGGCAAAAATAAACGCGATTAGTTTTTTCATAATTATTCCCTCCTCAGTCAATCTGTCCGTAAACCTCTTCAAGCGCTTCACCGACGCTCTCTCTGTCCTTGGTCATAAGCGCGAGCATTGACTTATACACGGTGGATGGGTAGCTTAAAAAGCTCTTTTTAATAATCTCCGCCTGGTCAATATCGGGTGCGTACAGCGTAAAGCTGAGCAAATCAACGTCACCGCCCGAAACCGTGCACTTTACATTAAAGCCGTTTTCGGTCTTTTCAATATCGACAAAATTCTCCCTTGCGGTCTTTTTATCGGCAAGCAGCTTAATGGCGCATTTAAGCGCTTTGTCCTTTACCGAATAAGCGACGGTTGAATCGAGCTGCATGGCAATCATCCTGCCGTTTTCGCTGAGAGTATAGGTCTGCTCACCGTCAACGCTGTCCGCTTCAACCAAGCTCTTATCCGAAACAAGCTCGTCAAAAGCCGCGCTTACCTCAAAAAAGTTCGCAAGCTCGTCCTCTCTTATAGCTTCAATCACCAAATCTCTGCTCATATTTTCTTTTACAGAATAATAGAGATAACAAATCAAGGTTTTTATCTCATATTTACTTCTTAGTCCGCCGGGAGCAATTCCCTCGTCAAAGGTATTAAACAACATATAAATCACCTTCAAGCTTAAATATATAAGCTATTATAGCACATAATATTACAAAAGTGTAGTATAAACCGAAAATTATTTGACTGTTAATTTGCAATATGGTATTATTATCATAATAAAGAAAGGAGCTGTGGTATGGAAAAGTATATGCCTTTTATTTGGATAGGCTTTGCAATTGTAATGGCAATTTGCGAGGCTGCGACAACTCAGCTTGTATCCATTTGGTTTGTTGTCGGGGCGGTAGCGGCTGCGGTAACTACAATTTTCACTCCGAACATCTTTATTCAGCTCATTGTATTTTTGGCTTTTTCAGCCGCCGCCTTGTTAATAACAAGGCCGATTGCTAAAAGGCTGAAGAACAAGACGAACACTGTCGGAACAAATGCCGACAGATTAATCGGAAAAACAGGCGTTGTAATTTCGGAGATTAAATCGAATTTGGACGTCGGACAGGTCAAAGTGATGGGGCAGAAGTGGAGCGCGAAGTCCGACTATGCGCCTATTGCCGAGAACACAAAGATAACAGTGCTTGCAATCGAGGGAGTAAAGCTGATTGTAAAGCCCGAAATTAAGGAGGATTAATTATGCCGATTGTAGGAATTATAATTTTTAGTATTATTGCTCTGATAATTTTAATCTTAATTGTCAGAAACATCAAGATTGTGCCCCAGGCTCACGCGTTTGTAATCGAGCGCCTCGGAGCATACCATACAACATGGGAGACAGGACTTCACCTTAAAGTTCCGTTTATCGACAGAATTTCAAGGAAGGTTTCTCTTAAAGAGCAGGTTGTGGATTTTCCTCCGCAGCCGGTTATCACACGCGATAACGTTACAATGCAGATTGACACGGTAGTTTACTTTGAAATTACCGATCCTAAGCTCTACACCTACGGCGTTGAACGTCCGCTCAGCGCGATTGAGAACCTCACCGCTACAACTCTGAGAAACATCATCGGTGATTTGGAGCTTGATAACACGCTTACATCGCGCGATACAATCAACGACAAAATCAGAATTATTCTTGACGAAGCCACCGACGCTTGGGGAATAAGAGTAATCCGCGTTGAGCTCAAAAACATCCTTCCTCCGCGTGAAATTCAGGACGCAATGGAAAAGCAAATGAAGGCAGAGCGTGAGAGACGTGCGCGTATTCTCGACGCCGAGGGTGAAAAGCGCAGTCAAATCCTCGTTGCCGAGGGCTTGAAGGAATCCGCTATTCTTAAGGCAGACGCCGTTAAGGAACAGAAAATCCGCGAGGCTCAGGGTGAAGCCGAAGCGATTATGACTGTACAAAAGGCTAACGCCGATGCGCTTAAGATGCTCAACGAAGCCGCGCCTACCGATAAAATCATTCAGCTCAAGAGTCTTGAGGCGTTTGCAAAGGCCGCCGACGGACAGGCGACAAAGATTATCATTCCGTCCGACATTCAGGGACTTGCCGGCTCGGTTACTGCGATTAAAGAGATTTGGCAGGATAAAAAATAAATTTTAGGTGATTTTTTGTACTGGATACATTTACTCTGGTATTTCATTATAATTTCATTTCTCGGCTGGCTTTTCAGCAGTCTTTATCACTTTTTCAGCGAGAAAAAGTTTTACGATAATGGATTTTTAACACTCCCGTTCTGTCCTGCATACGGAGCGGGAGCGGTGATTTGCTATGTCGTTTTTAAGCCGTTAACGGATAATTTTTTGATTATCTTTATCGGCTCAGCTTTGCTGTTGTCATTTTTCACGGTTATCGCAGGCTTTATCGGTGAAAAAATTCTCGGCTGTAAGCCTTGGGATTACTCCAATTTGAAATTCAATATCGGCAGTTACCTGACATTTCCTTTTGTGGTAATTATGGGATTAGGCGGAGTTTTCTGCGTAAAAATTCTAATACCGTTTATCAGATTGGGAATTGTCAAAATCCCCGATATAGTCAGCCTGGTTGTGTCTTTGTCAATTGCTCTGCTTATTCTTATTGACTATGTTTTATCTTTTGTCACCATTCACAGGCTTAAAAAGCGCTTAAAAGCCGCTAAGTATGATGTGGAGTTTTTGAATGATAAGGAAAGCGCCGAACAGCTTAAGGAGCTTGAACACAACTATAATAAAATTTTCACCAACACCATTCTCCGCAAAAGAATGGTGCACGCATTTCCTGAGCTTAAGCACACTGCGTATATTAAAAAAATCACGGATAAGCTTGACGAAATCAAAGAGGATAACAAAAAAGAATTCGACCAGTTCTATGAGAATAAAAAGGACAAGCCGTTTGCATCCGGCTTTTGCTTTGAAAAGCTTTTTGTTTTGTTTTTGGTAGGTTCTTTTGTGGGAACCTGTATCGAAACAATCTTCGCGCTTATTGTCGAAGGTCACTTTGAATTAAGAGTAGGCGTGGTATACGGCCCGTTTATTCCTGTATACGGCGGCGGAGCTGTGCTTTTAACCACCGTGCTTTACAGACTTTACAAGCTCAGCGATACCCTTATTTTTATTATCAGCGCGGCACTCGGAGCATTTTTTGAATACATATGCTCCTGGGGACAAGAGACATTCTTGGGAACCGTGTCATGGGATTACAGCGATATGCCGCTTAATATCGGCGGAAGAACCTGCCTGTTGTATTCGCTTTTCTGGGGATTTTTAGGCTTGGTATGGATACGCTACATCTATCCTTTTGCGTCGAAGCTTATCGAGAAAATTCCCAAAAAGCAGGGCTCGGTTATAGTTGTGGTTGTATTCATCTTTATGCTGTACAACGCTTTTGTTTCGGTATCGTCGATTTACCGTTGGAATCAGCGTGCGGTCGGCAATCCGCCTGCAAATTCTTTTGAAAGATACATCGACCATCATTTTGACGATAAAAAGATGAAAACGCTGTTTCCGCATATGCGCGACGGCGATACCTTGGAAGAACTGCAAAAGAATAAACCTGAAAACGCAAAAACAAAATGAATACTTAGGGCAGAGCAATCTGCCCTTTTTTGATTATAATTCTTTTACGCTATTGAAATTTGACATTATTTTTTATATAATATATAAGTTAAAATATGCGTAATAATTCAGATTAATTTTAAGGAGTAATGATATGAAAAAGGTAGCAATCATAATGGGTTCGGACAGCGATTTTCCCGTTGTTCAAAAAGCGGTTAAAAAGCTTAAGGAGTTTGATGTTCCGTATGAGGTTCACGTAATGAGCGCTCACAGAACACCCGACAAGGCGATTGAATTCTCCGCAAACGCAAAGAAAAACGGCTTCGGCGTAATTATCGCGGCGGCAGGAATGGCAGCGCACCTTGCGGGCGTTTTAGCGGCAAAGACCACACTGCCTGTAATCGGAATTCCCTGCAAATCTGCTCAGCTTGACGGAATGGACGCGCTTTTGGCGACTGTTATGATGCCCACAGGTATTCCCGTAGCGACAGTTGCGGTTGACGGCGCGGCAAACGCTGCAATCCTCGCGGTAGAAATGCTCGCTCTTTCAGACGATACTCTCGCTCAGAAGTTAGAGGATATGAAGCTTGAAATGGAAAAAGGCGTTGCTGAAAAAGATTTGGCAATGCAGACTAAGGTGGCTGAACTTTAATGACAAAATACGTTAACATAGACGAGCGCCTTGACAAGGCGAACGACGAGTGCGGAGTTTTCGGTATATATAATAACGACGACTTCGACACCATTGCTATTACTCACGACGCGCTTTACGGGCTGCAGCACCGCGGTCAGATAAGCGCAGGTATCACCGTAAATAAAGACGGCAATTTTTCTACAATCAAAGAGCTCGGAATGGTTTCCGAAGTGTTTACCGACAAGGTTTTGCAAAAGCTTCAAAGCGGCAAAATCACCGTCGGTCACGTTCGCTACACTTTGAGCCAAAGCCTTGACCGCGCGGCTAATCAACCGCTCGTTTTAAGGTACAAGGAAGGCTCAATCGCAATTTCGAGTAACGGTTCAATCACGAACTTCCCTGAAATTCGAAAGGATTTGGAACGCGGCGGCGCGATATTCCAGTCTAACTCAAATGCTGAGCTTATGGCGTACGTAATCGCCACCGAGCGCTGTTCTACGGATGACCTCGAGCAGGCTGTGCTCAACGCCATGAAAAAGCTCGAAGGCGCGTATTCAACCGTAATCTGCGCTCCTACAAGGCTTATCGCGTTCAGGGATAAATTCGGTTTCAGACCGCTTTGTATGGGCAAGCTCAAAAACAGCTATGTCTTTTCATCCGAAAGCTGCGTTTTTGACAGCATCGGCGCTGAATTCGTAAGGGACGTTAAGCCCGGCGAAATGCTCGTGGTTGACGAGGACGGACTTCACAGCTATATGATGGAGACTGAGCCTGTCAAAACCTCGCTTTGCCTGTTCGAGTATGTTTATCTCGCAAGACCTGACAGCGTAATCGACGGCGTAAGCGTTCACAGTGCGCGGTTAAAGGCAGGCGAGCTGCTCTTTAAGGAATACCCGATTGAAGCCGATATGGTCTGCGGCGTTCCCGATTCGGGAATAATAGCAGCCGAGGGTTACGCAAAGGCTTCAAATATTCCGTACGGTATGGGCTTTATGAAAAACAAGTTCATCGGTCGTAAGGTCGGCACGGGTATGGATAAAAAGAAACGTCTTATGCAGACCAAGCTCACGGCGTTAAAGTCAAACGTAGAGGGCAAGAGGATAATTGTTATCGACGACTCGATTATCAGGGGAGAGACCTCGCAGCACATTGTCAATCTTCTAAGAGACGCAGGCGCAAAAGAGGTTCATATGCTTGTAAGCTCTCCGCCGTTTGTATTTCCGTGCTACTTCGGCATCGACATAAACGACAAAGAAAACCTTATCGCGAACAGAATGACCAAGGAGCAGATTTGCGCTGAAATCGGCGCGGATTCGCTCGGATATCTAAGCGTTGAGAGCGTTCGCGAAATCGCAAAGGATGCAGACATAGATTTGTGCGACGGCTGCTTTACCAAAAATTTCAGCGCTAAAGTGCCGACCACATTCTTTGTAGATAAATACGCAAACAAAATCAGTAAAAAGTAACGGAGGAATTTTATGGAAAGCTTTTCAGAGAGTTACAAGGCGGCAGGCGTTGACATTACCGCAGGCTACAAATCGGTTGAGCTTGTGAAAAAGCACGTTGCACGCACAAATATCCCCGGCGTTGTATCGGGAATCGGCGGCTTCGGAGGACTTTTCGCACCCGACTTTAAGGGGATGGAAGAGCCTGTGCTTATAAGCGGAACCGACGGAGTCGGCACAAAAATCAAGCTCGCGTTTTTGCTTGACAAGCACAACACAATCGGTATTGACTCCGTTGCTATGTGCGTAAACGATGTAATCTGCTGCGGAGCAAAGCCGCTGTTTTTCCTTGATTATATCGCAATCGGCAAGAACATTCCCGAAAAGGTAGCCTCAATCGTTGAGGGTATCGCTGAGGGCTGCGTTCAGTCGGGCTGTGCGCTTATCGGCGGAGAAACCGCCGAGCATCCCGGTCTTATGCCCGAGGATGAGTACGACGTTGCAGGCTTCTGCGTAGGAATTGCCGACAAGCCTAAGATGATTGACGGCTCGAAGCTTACACCCGGAGACATATTAATCGGTCTGCGTTCCTCAGGCGTTCATTCAAACGGCTTCTCGCTCGTCAGAAAAATCTTCGGAATTGACGAGAACACAATAAATAATACATATCCCGAGCTTGACAAGTCCTTGGGAGAAACCCTTTTAACTCCTACCAAAATCTACGTTAAGCCGATTTTAGCGCTTATGGAGCAGGTAGATGTTAAGGCTGTTTCCCACATCACAGGCGGCGGATTTTACGAGAATATTCCGCGTATGCTCACCGATGGACTTGCGGCTAAGATTAAAAAGGACGATATTCCCGTTCTTCCTATCTTCAAGTTAATGCAGAGAGTCGGCAACATCAGCGAACACGATATGTACAACACCTTTAATATGGGCGTTGGTATGGTAGTCGCCGTATCTAAGAGTGATGCCGACAAGGCACTTGAGGTTCTCAAGGCAAACGGCGAGGACGCTGTAATCCTCGGCGAAGTTATCGAGGGCGAAAAAGGAGTTGTTTTCGCGTAATGAAAAACATTGTTGTGCTTGTTTCCGGAGGCGGAACAAACCTGCAGGCGCTTATTGACGCGCAGGGAAGGGGAGAGCTTAAAAACGGCAAAATCACCTGCGTTATCTCCTCAAACCCAAACGCCTACGCGCTTGAAAGGGCGAAAAACAACGGCATTGACACCGAGGTTATCAGGCGTAAGGATTTTGCGGAGTTTAACGATTACGATACCGAGCTCACTGAGCTTTTGCAGAGCAAAAATGCCGACGTAGTCGTGCTCGCAGGCTTTATGACAATCCTCGGCAAAAAGGTAATAGGTGCCTTTGAAAACAGAATAATCAACATCCATCCCGCATTAATTCCATCCTTCTGCGGAGAAGGCTATTACGGACTTAAAGTCCACGAGGAAGCGCTCAAAAAGGGCGTTAAGGTAACAGGCGCTACCGCGCACTTTGTTAATGAAGTATGCGACGGCGGCCCGATTATCATTCAAAAGGCAGTTGAGGTAAAAACAGGAGATACGCCTGAAATCCTTCAAAAAAGAGTTATGGAGCAGGCGGAGTGGAAAATTCTCCCCAAGGCTGTATCCCTCTTTTGCGAGGATAAAATAAAGGTTATTGGTAATAAAACCGAGATTTCGGAATAATTTTACGGAGGAATAATAATGAAAGCTGTATCTTTAGAAAAGGAAATTGGTTCTACCAGCTATCCCGGCAGAGGAATTGTTCTCGGCAGAACAGCAGACGGTGCAAAGGCGGTTATCGCTTACTTCATTATGGGCAGAAGCGAGAACAGCCGAAACAGAATTTTTGCTCAGACAGAGGACGGCATCAAGACCGAGGCGTTCGACCCCTCAAAGCTTGTCGATCCCTCGCTGATTATCTATTCACCCGTCAGAGTTCTTGACGACAAAACAATCGTAACCAACGGCGACCAGACAGACACAATTTACAATCTTATGAGCCAGCAGCTCACCTTTGAGCAAGCGCTCCGTACTCGCGGTTTTGAACCCGACGAGCCCAACTACACACCCCGTATTTCGGGTATCGTAAAGTGCGCGGAGGGTAAGATGAACTACGCTTTGTCAATTCTTAAGAGCGCCGACGGCAACCCCGATTGCTGCGAGCGTTACACATACGCATACGACGCTCCGCTTGCAGGACTGGGCAGATTTATTCACACCTATATGGGCGACGGCAATCCGCTCCCGAGCTTTGAAGGCGAGCCTACTCTTGTAGAGATTGAAAACGATACAATCGACGTTTTTGCCGATAAAATCTGGAACGCTCTCGACAGCGACAACAAGGTTTCTCTTTTTGTAAGATACATCGACATCGCAACAGGCGAGTACGAGTCAAAGATTATCAATAAAAATAAGTAAGGGGATATAAAAATGAATGAATTAATGCTTAAATACGGCTGTAATCCTAACCAAAAGCCGTCAAAAATCTTTATGCAGGACGGCAAGGAGCTGCCTGTTGAGGTTCTCAACGGCAAGCCCGGTTACATCAATTTTCTTGACGCTTTCAACTCTTGGCAGCTTGTAAAAGAGCTTAAGGCTGCAACAGGACTTCCCGCGGCGGCTTCATTCAAGCACGTAAGCCCTGCCGGTGCGGCTGTTGCCACAGAGCTTTCCGACACACTTAAAAAGATTTATTTTGTAGATGATTTGGAGCTTTCTCCCATAGCTTCTGCTTACGCTATGGCGAGAGGCGCAGACAGAATGTCATCCTACGGCGACTGGGTAGCGCTCTCCGATACTTGCGACGTTCAGACCGCAAAGCTCCTCGCGCGTGAGGTTTCCGACGGTATCATCGCACCCGGCTATACCGACGAAGCCCTCGAGGTTCTTAAGACCAAGAGAAAGGGCAACTACAACGTAATTAAAATCGACACAGATTATGTTCCTGCTCCTCTTGAGCACAAGGACGTATACGGCGTTACCTTTGAGCAGGGCAGAAACGAGCTCAAAATCGACGAAACTATGCTTATGCAGAACATCGTTACCGAGAACAAGGAACTCACAGAGGACGCAAAGCGCGACCTTCTCATCGCCCTTATCACACTTAAATATACACAGTCAAACTCTGTCTGCTACGCAAAGGGCGGTCAGGCAATCGGCGTTGGCGCAGGTCAGCAGTCGAGAATTCACTGTACAAGACTTGCCGGCAACAAGGCTGACATCTGGTATCTCAGACAGCATCCGAAGGTAATGAACCTTCCGTTTGTAGATAACATCCGCCGTCCCGACAGAGATAACACTATCGACGTTTATATCTCCGACGATTACGAGGACGTACTCGCAGACGGAGTTTGGGAGCAGTTCTTTAAGACTAAGCCCGAGCCCCTTACAAGAGAAGAAAAGAAGGAGTGGCTTGCAACTCAGAGCGGTGTTTCCCTCGGTTCAGACGCATTTTTCCCGTTCGGTGACAATATCGAGAGAGCGAAGCGCTCAGGCGTTGAGTTTGTTGCTCAGCCCGGCGGCTCAATCCGTGACGACAATGTAATCGACACCTGCAACAAGTACAATATGACAATGTCGTTTACCGGCATTAGACTTTTCCATCACTGATATATCGAGGTAGATTATGAAGATTTTAATGATTGGTTCAGGCGGCAGAGAGCACGCGCTTATCAAAAAGCTGCTTGAAAGTCCCAAGTGCACAAAGCTTTACTGCGCTCCCGGCAACGGCGGAATTTCACGCGACGCCGAGCTTGTAAACATCGGTGTAATGGATAAAGAAAATATGGTAAAGTTTGCCAAGGACAACGCGATTGACCTTGTTTTTGTAGCTCCCGACGATCCGCTTGCGGACGGTATGGTTGACGCTTTTGAAGCCGCAGGCATCAGAGCCTTCGGCCCGAACGCAAACGCCGCTATTATAGAAGCTTCAAAGGTATTTTCAAAGAACCTGATGAAGAAATACGGTATTCCCACAGCCAAGTACGAGGTTTTCGACAATCCCGAAAAGGCGATTGAATATGTTAAGGCAGAAAACACCGTGCCTGTTGTTGTAAAGGCAGACGGCCTCGCGCTCGGAAAGGGCGTAATTATCGCTCAGACAATCGACGACGCTGTTAAGGCTATCAAGTCGATTATGGAGGACAAGCAGTTTGGCGACTCAGGCAATAACATTGTAATTGAAGAATTCCTGACAGGCCCTGAGGTTTCTGTTCTTGCGTTCACCGACGGCAAATGCGTTAAGCCGATGGTAAGCTCCAAGGATCACAAGCGCGCTTATGATAACGACGAAGGTCTTAACACCGGCGGTATGGGTACGGTCAGCCCGAACCCTTACTACACTGACGAGATTGCCGACGAATGTATGCGCACAATCTTCAAGCCGACAATCGAGGCTATGAACAAAGAGGGAAGACCTTTCAAGGGTTGTCTGTACTTTGGACTTATGATTACCCCGAACGGCCCGAAGGTTATCGAATACAACGCCCGTTTCGGAGATCCCGAGGCTCAGGTTGTACTTCCCAGACTTAAAACTGATTTGGTTGATATCTGCGAAGCCGTAATTGACGAAAAGCTTTCCGACCTCGATATTGAATGGTACGACGGCGCGGCTGCCTGCGTAGTAATGGCAAGCGGCGGTTACCCTGTATCATACAAAAAGGGAATAGAGATGTTCGGTATGGACGATAACGGTCAGGTTGACGGTGCAATTGTCTACCACGCCGGTACCAAGTATGAAAACGACAAGTTCTACACCAACGGCGGACGCGTACTCGGCGTAACCGCTACTGCCGATACTCTCGACGAAGCTCTTGACAAGGCGTACAGCGCTGTATCAAAAATCAGCTTTGAGGGTATGCACTTCCGCAAGGACATCGGAAAAACCAAATAAAAGTAACGCTTTCTATAAGCATAAAGATACGCCGTGCTCAGTTTTTGAGTACGGCGTTCTTTAATAATTTTTAACCTGCATTTTTTATTTGCAGTCTTAATCTGTCTGAAATCATAGCGATGAATTCGCTGTTTGTCGGCTTACCTCTGTCGTTGTGAATTGTATAGCCGAAGTATGAGTTAAGCACGTCAACGTCGCCTCTGTCCCAGGCAACCTCAATCGCGTGGCGGATAGCACGCTCAACGCGCGAGGACGTAGTCTGATACTTCTTAGCTACAGACGGATAAAGCTGTTTAGTCACGGCGTTTATAATTTCGGGCTTTTCTACCGACATCATAATGGAATCTCTCAGGTAATGATATCCCTTTATATGAGCAGGCACGCCGATTTCGTGGAGTATCTGAGTAACTCTCAGTTCAATTCCGAATGCGTCTATTCTCAGCGGTGCAACGGAATTATCGTCTTTATTCTTCATTAAAACCGAGATGTTCTCGCAAAGCTGTTCAACATCATACGGCTTTAACATAAAGTAATCCGCACCGCTGTTCATAATCTCGCGTTCGAGCACAGCGCTGTGGAATGACGAGAATACAATGAATAAAGGCTGTTTGAGCTTTTCTTTTTTAATGCTCCTCATAACTCCGATTGCGTCAAGCCTTGTCATAAAAGCATCCATAAAAACAACGTCGGGTTCTTCGCTCCTAATTCGTGAGCAGAGTTCCTCTCCGTCCTTTACACAAAATGCGGTGCAAATATTAAAATCTTGAAATATTTGCAGGCTTTCCTGTGAAAATTCAACGGCTTCCTCGGTAATAATAAGCTTAAAACTATTGTTCATCTTGGCAAACTCCTATCAAATTTTTTGTTACGAGTTGATTTTACCACAAAATGGTAACAATGGCAATAGTTTCCAATTAATTTTTTTGAAAAAAGTTGAAATTTTTTAACATTTCAATTTTCGACATACAACAAATCACAATATATTGTATCATCACTCATAATTCGACACCATAAATTGTGCAGCTATTCCGTAGCCCTCAGCGGTGTTGTTGATAAAAACGTGGGTAATTGCTCCTACTAACTTGCCGTTTTGAACAATCGGACTGCCGCTCATACCCTGAACAATACCTCCGCAGCTATCCAAAAGCGATTTATCTGTAATCTTAATTACAAAGTTTTCATTACTGTTTTCGTCAGCGTTGCACAGCTTTGTAATTTCGGCTGTATAGCAGGCGGCATTTTCACCGTCGATAGTGGTGTATATCTCGGCTTCACCTTTTTCTATTTCGGAATAGTCGGCAATCTCAATTTCTTTTGAGCTATCAAGCATACCGCTGTTAGGTTCTCCGTAAATGCCGAGCGGAGTGTTCTCTGTAAGAGTACCGATAGTTTCCTCTCCGAAATATCCGTTAAGGCTTCCGGCTTTTCCGTCAACACTCTTAGTAACAGAGCTTATATTCGCTTTGACAATCTCCGCCGAGCCGAGGGGGAGAAGTGCACTTGTGTCGTTATCGCATATTCCATGCCCTAAGGCGGCAAAGTAGTTTTTATCCTTGTCATAAAAGCTGATTGTGCCTATTCCTGCACAGCTGTCCCTTATCCAAGCGCCTAAAAGATAAACGCCCATATTGTTTTTCTGCGGAGTAATGACTATTTCTTTTCTGTCGCCGTCCCTTTCTATTATAAAGGAAATCGGCTTTCCTTCGCAATTTACTGCGGCGTTTTGCAAATCTTCATTCGTCCTGACAGGAATACGATTTACCTCTTTTATAATATCGTTAACCTTAAGCCCTGCTTTTTTGGCAGGACATACGTTTTGCGTTCCGTCAAAAAATTCTTCAAGTTCAACGACGATCAGTCCGTCGTTATAAAATCTAACGCCGAACGGCTGACCGCCTAAATATACGCTCTTACCCTCGGCAGATACCGTTCCTGCAGAGACAGACGCGGTAATCAAAAACAATGCACATACGGCAACTGTAATTATATTTACAAATTTTTTCAAAAAATCACCTTCTTTCCGTTGCCTTTATTAGTTTTTGCATTTATAATATAGATAAAGGGTTAATAAAAATATTAAAAATCTTTTTGGTATGAATATCGCTGTTTTTGTGATAAATCAAAAGATTTTTCAAAAATTTTTCTTTTTGAATAACGGGAGAGTATTATGGAAGAATTTTCAAAAACTAACGGCTTAACCTCTGCGCAGGTATCCGAAAGGATAGCGCAGGGAAAAGTCAACCAAACATCCACCCTGAAAACAAAATCATACAAGCGCATTTTTTACGATAACATCTGTACGCTTTTCAATTTGATTAACGTGATTTTGTTTGTACTTCTATTGCTTGTAGGTTCATATAAGAACCTGTTGTTTATCGGCGTAGTATTCTTTAATACGATCATCGGTATTATTCAGGAAATCCGTTCAAAAAGAAGCGTAGACAAGCTCACAATCCTCACCGAGAGCAAAGTCACTGTAGTCCGTGACGGCAAAGAAATAGAAATCAGCAAGGACGAAATCGTCCTCGATGATATTATTATATTATCGCGCGGTTGCCAAATTCCTGCCGACTGCGTTGTGGTTGACGGCGACTGTAAAGTAAATGAGAGCCTTCTGACAGGTGAATCCGATTTAATCCCCAAGAATACCGGCGACGAGCTATTATCGGGAAGCTTTATTTCCGCAGGCAAGTGCTATGCTCAGGTTACTCATGTAGGCGCTGACTGCTACGCCGCTAAGATTAACAACGAAGCAAAATATGTTAAGAAAAACGAATCACAAATTCTCAGTTCGTTTAAATTTATAATTAAGCTCTGCACAATTATAATCGTTCCCTTAGGCATACTGCTGTTCGTCAGCAAGTTCTTTATCCACGGCGGTACAATCCAGAGCTCGGTACTCAGCACCGTAGCCGCACTTGTAGGTATGATCCCTTCGGGTATGATTTTGCTCACCAGTACTGTTTTGGCGGTGTCTGTAGTCAAGCTCTCACGTCAAAAGGTGCTTGTTAACGAGATGTACTGTATTGAAACTCTCGCTCGTGTTGACGTAATCTGCCTTGATAAAACAGGTACATTAACCGCTGAGAGTATGAATGTAACAGATGTGCTTACATTTGATAATTCCTTAGAAGAAATAAAATCAGCTTTATCCTCAATATACAGCGCAAGTGAGGACAAAAACGCCACTATCCAGGCGATTGGCGATTACATAGAGGGATCTAAGCCTGTAAGCAGTGAAATTTTCCACGGCTTTTCGTCCGAAACAAAATGGTCGGGCGGAAAGTTTTCAAACGGAAAAACATATGTTATCGGCGCTTCCGAGTTTGTATTTAAGGATAAAGAAAAGTATAAAGAAGTATTTGATAAGATTAACGAAATTAATGATACCGTGCGTATCTTAGCTCTTGCTGTTTCGGATAATGAAATCCAAAAAGGCAAATTACCCGGCGACTTAAAGCCGATGGCGCTTGTTCTTATCAAGGACAAGCTCAGAGATAACGTTCAGGACACCGTGAACTATTTTAAGGAGCAGGGAGTAACGCTTAAGGTTATCTCCGGCGACAGCATTAAGACCGTTAAGAACATCGCTAAGGACTGCGGAATCGAAGGCGCTGAACGCGCTATTAATATGACCGAGGTCAAGACCGATGAAGAGCTTGAAAAGGCAGCGGAAACCTGCAACGTATTCGGCAGAGTTACGCCTGTTCAGAAAAAAAAGCTCGTCTTGGCTCTTAAAGCAAAAGGCCATAAGGTAGCTATGACAGGCGACGGCGTAAACGACGTACTCGCCCTTAAAGAGGCTGACTGTTCCGTTGCCATGGCTTCGGGAAGCGAGGCGGCACGCAACGTTTCTCAGCTTGTACTTACCGACAACGACTTTGCCGCAATGCCGAGAGTTGTCGCAGAGGGCAGACGTTCCATCAATAACTTGGAGCGAAGCTCGTCGCTCTACCTCGTAAAGACAGTCTATTCAATCCTGCTCTCGATATTCTTCATTTTCGCGACCATGCAGTATCCTTTCGAGCCTATTCAGCTTACACTTATCGGCGGTCTTACTATCGGTTTACCGTCATTTGTACTCGCGCTTCAGCCGAACAAAAACATTGTAAAGGGCAACTTTACATTTAATATTATTGCACGCGCACTGCCTGCGGCATTATGCGTTGCGCTTAATATTATTATTGCCGAAATATTCTGCAAAAACCTCGGAATTGAATTTGCCCAGTTCTCGACAATTTCGGTTTATGTAACGGCGTTAACCTGCCTGTTGCTCGTTATAAGGCTTTCACTTCCGCTTAACGCATTAAGAGGCGCTATGCTGTTTGTAAGTATCGCAGGCATCACAATTGCGTTTACCTTCTTCGGCTGGCTCTTCTCATTGACAATGCTGAGCACAAACGCTATTATTCTGCTTGCGGTATTGGCGGCAGGAACAATTATTGTATTTAATATTCTGTATAATATTGCTTCAAAATTAATAGAAGAAAACAAAAACAAATCCTAATGATTATTAACACTCCAAAAGAAGTCAACACAATAATACAAAAACTAAATAACAGCGGTTTTGAAGCGTTTATCGTAGGCGGCTGTGTACGCGACTGCATTATGGGCAACGCTCCGCACGACTGGGATATCTGCACAAGCGCAAAGCCTGACCAAACGCAAGCTTGCTTTTGCGACTATAAGACTATTGATGTAGGCAAAAAGCATGGCACAATCGGCGTTGTTATGCACGGCGGAATTTACGAGATTACGACTTACCGCGTTGACGGCGAGTATGAGGACAACCGCCATCCGCAGAGCGTTGAGTTTACTTCAAATATCAACGACGATTTATCGCGCCGTGATTTTACGGTAAACGCTATGGCTTATAACGAAAAGGACGGTTTTGTCGATCCGTTTGGCGGCAGGGAAGATATCGCAAATAAGCTGATAAAATGCGTAGGAAATCCAAATGACCGTTTTAACGAGGATTCTCTGCGTATTTTACGCGGACTGCGCTTTGCTTCACGCTTTGATTTTGAGATTGAAGCAAACACCGCAAAGGCAATTCACGACTGTAAAAGCCTGCTTCACAACGTTGCCAATGAGCGTATTAGGGAAGAATTAATCGGCATACTCTGCGGTAAATCAGTCGAACAAATCCTAAACGATTACCGTGATGTTATTGCCGTGATTATTCCCGAGATAACACCATGCTTTGACTTTGAGCAACACACACCGCACCACTGCTATGACGTTTACAGACATATAGCTCACTCGGTTGGCGTAATCGAGCCCGAACCGCTTTTGAGGATGTCTATGCTGTTGCACGATATCGGCAAGCCGCAGGCTTGTACGACCGATATTAACGGCAGATGTCATTTTAAGGGACACCCGAAGATAAGCGCAGAGATGGCTGACGTTATATTAAAAAGGTTAAGGTTTTCAAACGCTTTTATCTCCGACTGCCTTAAGCTGATAATATATCACGATGTGCGTTTCAGCGGAAACAAAAAGACCGTAAAGCGTGTTCTCGGTAAGCTCGGCAAAGAGAATATGGAAAGGCTTTTCAAAATCCAGTACGCCGATACGATGTCACAGTCCGATTATAACAGAGAGCAAAAGCTTACTGACCTTAATACAGCCAAAGCTCATCTTGAAGAAATAATCAGGGATAATGAGTGTTTCAGTCTTAAGCAGCTTTCCGTTAACGGTAAGGATTTAATCGAAAACGGCATTACAGACGGCAGAGAAATAGGCGGAATATTAAATTATTTATTCGAAAAAGTGCTTAATAATGAGCTTGAAAACGACAAGCAAACCCTCATTAAAGCTGTAAATGACTACAAAAATAGAGCTGACGAATGAACGTCAGCTCTTAATGTTTTTATATGAAAAGTTTAAATTCTCGCAACACCGCTTTCAACAGCCGCTTTTTTTACAGCTTCCGCAACAGCCTTGCCGACTCTCGGGTCAAAGGCGTGGGGGAGAATGTAGTCCGCACTGAGCTTGTCATCATCGACGATAGAAGCCAGTGCATATGAAGCGGCAATCTTCATCTCCTCGTTAATATCGCTTGCTCTGCAGTCAAGCGCTCCTCTGAAAATTCCGGGAAACGCAAGCACGTTGTTAATCTGGTTCGGAAAATCGCTTCTTCCTGTGCCCACAACAGCCGCACCGGCTTCCTTTGCAAGGTCGGGCATAATCTCGGGAGTGGGGTTAGCCATAGCGAAGATAATCGGATCTTTAGCCATAGTCTTGACCATATCCTGAGTAACACAGCCTGCGGCGGAAATACCGAGGAATACGTCGGCGCCAACCATAGCGTCGGCAAGCGAGCCTGTCTTGTGGCTGAGGTTAGTGATCTCTGCCATCTCCTGCTTAACAGGGTTAAGTCTTTCGTCGCCCTTGCAGATAATACCCTTGCTATCGCACATTGTAACGTCCTTAACACCCATATTCATAAGGTGCTTCGCAATCGCGATACCTGCCGCGCCTGCGCCGTTCATAACTACCTTTATATCTTCAATCTTCTTGCCGACAATCTTAAGCGCGTTAAGCAGTCCTGCGGCAACAATAACAGCAGTGCCGTGCTGGTCGTCGTGGAAAATCGGAATATCGCAAATTTCCTTAAGTCTCTTTTCAATCTCAAAGCACCTCGGAGCGGAAATGTCCTCGAGGTTAATTCCGCCGAACGAGCCGCTAATCATATAAACTGTGTTTACAATCTCGTCAACGCTCTTGCTTCTTACGCAAATAGGGAAGGCGTCAACGTCACCGAACGCCTTAAACAGCGCGCATTTACCCTCCATAACAGGCATACCTGCCTCAGGGCCGATATCTCCTAAGCCCAAAACAGCCGTACCGTCGGTGATAACCGCAACAAGGTTGTTTCTGCGTGTAAGCTCGTAGGATTTGTTATAGTCCTTCTGAATTTCAAGGCAAGGCTCTGCAACGCCGGGGGTGTAGGCAAGAGCCAAATCCTCAGATGAATTAATCGGAACGGTAGACACAACCTCAATCTTTCCGTTCCACTCGTAGTGCTTTTTAAGCGATTCCTGTCTTATATCCATAAAATTACTCCTTTCGTCAAATCTTATATATTATACCTCAAAAATGTTTTATAATCAAGTATTTGACAACTTCCGCAAAATGATTTATTATAATAACGCGAGTGCGCTGAACAGCCGCGGGCAGTGTTTGAAAAAACCTGTGCGAGGAAAGTCCGGGCTTCACAGAGCAAAAATAACGGCTAACGGCCGCCGGGGGCGACCCCAGGGATAGTGCAACAGAAAATTACCGCCGAATGTAATTCGGTAAGGATGGAAAGGTGAGGTAAGAGCTCACCGGAGGCTTGGAGACAAGCCTGCCGTGTAAACCCTATTTGAAGCAACACCGTGGTAGAACATTATTCGCTTGCTCGGCGAGTTCTTAGGAGGTGGCATCGAGCAGCAGGGGCAACCCTCTGCCAAGATAGATGGCTGTTCACGACAGAACCCGGCTTACAGGCGCAGTCGCAACTAATTAACCTGCTTTCCGGCAGGTTTTTTTACTTTATTCAACTTATTTAGTCATTTATTAACAAATGATTAAAAAAGATTTAAAAATAGGTGACAAGCAATTATTTATATGTTATAATAAGGACTAACGGATTTATTTGTTTTAGGAGGATATTATGAATATCTATTCAATTACTAAAGCTGTTTCAAAGATAGGAGGAGGAGTATTTAAAATGAAAACAGGACATAAAATTTTTCTCGGCCTTGCTACCGCGGTAACTGCCGCAGCTGTAGGCTCGGCAATCGCAAAGTCAAATCAGGCAAAAAATCAGGAGAGAAGTGTTAAGAGCCTTGTGTTTGAGGACGCAGCAAAGGTTCTGCCTCTAACAGTAAAAAAGCCCGTTAATCTTGAAAAGGGACTTGAAGAAAGCTCAAAGCCGTTTATTTTTCCCGAGCAGGTAAAAAAGAATATGGGCTTTACCGAAATCGACTGGTTCACAGACGATACATTTGTATTAGAGCCTAAGGATAAGACATCCGACTGTATTCTTTTCTACATTCACGGCACAGACTTCTGGTCAAATCCCACCAGGTTCCACTATTCGTTCTTTAAAAAGCTTACAAATAAGCTCGGCGCAAAGCTTGTTTTGCCTGTATATCCCAAGGCTCCTGCGCACACAGCTGTTGAAATTCAAAAAATGCTCCTCGACCGTTATATGTATTTAATTGAGGAAAATCAAATCCCTGCTGATAAAATCGTATTTATCGGTGACGGCGCAGGCGGCGGACTTGTACTTTCACTTCTGCAGAAGATTAAGTACCAGACACTGCCCATGCCCAAGCAGGCTTTCCTTATCTCACCGTGGCTTGACGTTACTAACAGCGATCCCAAAATTGCGGAAATTCAGCCGCAGGATAAGCTCCTCAACGCTGAGGTTCTCAAGGAAAAGGGCGAGCTCTACGCAGGCGACCTTGACCTTATGCACCCTGCAGTAAGCCCGATTTACGGCGATCTCACGGGTCTTTGCAAAATCACTGTATTTGCCGGCACAAGAGAAATTTTCTGCGCCGACGCTTATACTCTTAAGGAAATTGCTGACGAGTACGAGCTTGATATCGACGTAAATATCTACAAGAACCAGATGCACTTCTTTGTAGGCCTGCCGATTCCCGAGGCGGAGGAAGCACTCGCAATTATGGCTTCCGAGCTCTACGGAGTTGAGGAATGTAAAAGCGACTGCGAAGAAGAAGCAGTTGCTGAAGATGAAGAAGCAACTCCCGACGAAGCAGAGACCGAGCAGACAGAAGAAGTAACTGCCGAGCCCGAAGCTGTCGAGGAAGCTCCTGCTGAAGAAATAAAAGAAGAAGTAACCGAAGAAAAAACTGAAGAATAAAAATTTACCGGAATTCGTTAGCGCGATTTCCGGTTATTTTATTTGATAGGAAATTACAACAAAGTGCGCACGAGCGATGGCTAAAAAAAGCGCACGCTTTTTTATAAAGCTCTTGATTTAATATAAAGATTAGTTTATAATTATTTCATCAAAAATGTAAAGGAGTAAGTTATGCAAGGAAATGTACGTCCCGAAACAATGGAAAGAATTACAACTCCCGAGCTTGCCAACGTGTTTATCGACGAGCAGGTAAAGGAATTAAGAGAGCAAATCGGTGATAAAAAGGTGCTTTTGGCGCTTTCAGGTGGAGTAGACAGCTCGGTAGTAGCCGCTCTGCTAATTAAGGCTGTAGGACAGCAGCTTGTCTGCGTTCACGTAAACCACGGACTTCTCCGCAAGGGCGAGCCCGAGCAGGTAGTAGAGGTGTTCAAAAACCAGATGAACGCCAACCTTGTTTATGTTGACGCGGTTGACCGTTTTCTCGATAAGCTCGCAGGCGTTGAAGAGCCCGAAAAAAAGAGAAAGATTATCGGCGCTGAGTTCATCAGAGTATTCGAGGAAGAAGCGAGAAAGCTCGACGGCATTGAGTTTCTCGCTCAGGGCACAATCTATCCCGACATTCTCGAAAGCGACGGCGTAAAGGCTCATCACAATGTAGGCGGACTTCCCGAGGATTTGCAGTTTGAGCTTGTAGAGCCCGTTAAGCTTTTGTTTAAGGACGAGGTAAGAGTAGTCGGCAAGGCTCTCGGACTTCCCGATAATATGGTATTCCGCCAGCCATTCCCCGGTCCGGGACTCGGCGTTCGCTGCCTCGGCGCAATCACCCGCGACAGACTTGAGGCTGTCAGAGAGTCCGACGCAATTCTCCGCGAGGAATTCGCAAAGAACGGTCTTGAAGGCAAGGTATGGCAGTACTTTACCGCAGTGCCCAACTTTAAGTCGGTAGGAGTTAAGGACGGCAAGCGCACCTTCGCTTACCCTGTAATCATCCGCGCCGTAAACACAACCGACGCAATGACCGCAACCGTTGAGGATGTTCCCTTTGAGCTTTTACAGCACATCACAAAGCGTATCACCACAGAGGTAGAAAACGTAAACCGCGTGCTCTATGACCTCACACCTAAGCCTTGCGCCACAATCGAGTGGGAATGAGTTGCAAAGCGGCTCAACTATGATCGCGCAAGCGTTCATATCATAACTGACGCATCAGCGTCATCATAACTCTAAACTGTAAACTAAATTGCCGCCAAGTGGGATAACCTCCTGCTTGGCGGTGATTTTGATTTATTTCAAAAAGCTCTTGACAAATATATCGGAAGGAGATATAGTTATTACAACGTCCGATATATCGGATAACGATATAACAGCAAATGATATATCGGAGAACGATAACAGAGGTGAACTTATGTCAAAGCATAACGCACTGACCGAGCCTGTATATTATATTCTGCTGTCACTGCTTACGCCAATGCACGGCTACGGTATTATGCAGAACGTGAAAAAGCTGACAAACGGCAGAGTGAATATCGGCGCAGGTACGCTCTACGGAGCTATCAATACACTGCTCTCAAAGGGCTTTATTGCGGAGTACAAAAGCGATCCGTCCAAAAAGGAATACATCATCTCAGAGGACGGACGATGTGTATTAAACGAAGAGCTTACAAGACTTAAAGAGCTTGTAAAAAACGGACAAGAGATTTTGGAGGGTTAATACGATGGAAAATCCAAACATCAATAAATTTAAATTGTTTTTTTCGCTTGACAAGGAGCTTGCGTTTATAAATAAGATGAACAAAGAAGGCTGGAAGCTCGTATATATCAAGGGCGGCTGCATTTATAGCTTTGAAAAATCCGAGCCGGACGAGTATTTTACAATCCTTCATGCCACGGCAAAGGAAAAGGTTTTGGAAATATCATCCTTTGCTGCTCAGTGCGGTTACCAAACCATACCGCATACAATGGACGGTTTTGGTGATCTGCTGTATCTCACCGGCAGGAAAGCGGAAGTGTCTCCCGAATTTGTTTGTGAAGCACCTGAGAAAATCAACAGCGCAGAAAGGATATATCATCGTTTCCGCACTCTCAGCATTGTTTTTATCATATTGTCCGTTTTACTTGTTTTGGATTGTGCGCTTATCCTTTGGGCGAGGATGACCGCTCCCGAGGCTTCGGTTGTTTTAACTGTTTTTGGTGTGTTGTTTATGTTATTCGTAGCAATATATATTGCCATGTGTATCTATGTTAACGTGCTGACTGCAAAAGCACGGCGGAATTTTAAGCAATTGCAAAAAGAAAGTGAAATCTACGAATAAGGGTGTGTCGCTTTGAGTTATATATTGTTTCTTACACCTGTTTTCGTTTTATTTATCTTAGTTTATATCTCATATGAACCTAAAGCTTTGGAAAGGGAATTGACTATGGTTATTTTATCAAACGACAAAACAATATGCGCTGAGTATAACCGCCTGACCGTTCAGCGCAATTACGGAAACGGAAAGGATAAAAAGTACGCGCTTGTGGGCAGCGTCGGTCATCATTCCGATATTTTGAACAGCTATCCGACAAAGGAAGCCGCGGTCAAAGAGCTTGAAAGAATCTACGCCGCCTATCAAAACGGCGACAAAACATATGCTGTATAATCAGTTTTTTCTGTTTTTTTTGACAAATAAAAGGCTTTCGTATATAATACGACAGACAGGAGGGCTGCGTTTTGAAAAGATATGTTATTGCCGTATAAGCATTGGCTATTCGGTATCGTTTGAATATTTTATAGCCATTGCTTACCCTAAAGCATTTCAATTTTTAGGAGGCAACAATGAGCTATATCAAGGCAGACGATGTGCTGCCGCAGAACATTATTAAAATCATTCAGCAATACATTGACGGGGAAAATATTTATATTCCCAAGAAGGACGGCTCCCGCGTCGATTGGGGAGCGAAAACAGGCGTTAAAAAAGAGTTGCGCCGACGAAACGCTTTGATTTATCAGGAATACCTTGACGGCGAGACAGTTTCGGTATTGGCAAGTCGGTATTACCTTTCCGATAAATCCATTCAGCGCATTATCCGTGAAATGAAAATTTGTGAGTCTGCTTAGTGCAGGCTCATTCTTTTTTATAATGGTTTTCAAGGTTGATTTACAGCGGAATGTTTGATATGATGATGTCAGTAAATCGAAAGGGTGTTTACAATGGATAAATATAAATACATCACGCTTCGTGAGCGTCCGGAATTAAAGGATACAGCCGCCAAGTGGTTTTGTGAAAAATGGAACGTACCTGTTACCGCTTATCTCGAATGTATGGAGGATTATCTAAGCGGTAATACCGAATATGGCTGGTACCTATGCCTTGACGGAGATCAAATCATCGGCGGTTTGGGCGTTATTCAAAATGACTTTCACGAGAGAAAGGATTTATTTCCGAACGTTTGCGCCGTCTATACGGAAAGCGAATACCGAAAGCAGGGGATTGCAGGAAAGCTCTTGGATTTGGCGGTGGAGGATTTGCGGTCAAAGGGAATTTCGCCGGTTTATCTCGTGACCGACCACATCGGCTTTTATGAGCGATACGGCTGGGAATTCTTTTGTATGATTCAAGGCAGTGATCCCGAGCCGTCAAGAATGTATGTACACTATTAAATGAAGAGGGTAACGCCGCCAAGTGGGATAATCTCCTGCTTGGCGGCTTTCCAATAGGATAATTTAATAAGCAATTTTTCTTAATTTAAAAATCAAAGAAAAAATTTACGACTATATGTAAAATATACTTGACATTATGTATTCTATATGTTAATATATGTTTTACGGAGAGCTTCCGTAATCATTATAAAAGGAGACTATGATATGAGCGAAAAATCAATTTGGCTGTTTGGATTAATTGCATGTTCTGTGGTTCTTGCAGTAATCATTATTACCAATGTTATAAAAAAACATAAAAATTCTAAAGATGAATATGATGAGCGTCAGATTTTGGCGCGCAACATTGCGTATAAGTGCGCTTTCTTTACGCTTCTGTTCTACAACTTAGTATGCGCTGTTCTTTCTGCTGCGGAGATAAAATGGGCTGATACAACCGCACAGATATTTATCGGGATATGCCTTTCTACCTTTGTATTTATTGCGCTGTGCATAATGCGCGACGCTTATTTCACACAAAAGAGGACAATGAACAGCTTTCTGATATTTTCTTTCAGTATGTCGATTGTAGCACTGTTCAATATAATCAGTATCGTCTCATCGGGAAAGGGGTTCGTATCCGACTCGGGACTTAACCTGAACGTCATACCTTTTTGTTACGGAATAATGTTTTTCGGATCGGGTATAGTTACGGTAATCAAAAAGATAATAAACAATAAGCAGGCGGTTGAGGACGAATGAAAAATCTGAAATTAAAAAGCGCACGTGCTGCGCTCGACTTGTCACAAAAACAGCTTGCCGAAAAAGTGGGCGTCAGCCGTCAAACTATTAATGCTATCGAAAAAGGGGATTATAACCCGACAATCAAGCTGTGCGTTGCAATTTGCAGAGTGCTCGGAAAAACGCTTGATGATTTATTCTGGAATGAAATATAAGCCTTTATATTATTTTACAAGGAGACCACTATGATACCAAACGACCCTATGATTTTGCTCAGCTTTATCAATACCAAGCTGCGTGACGAGTATAAGAGCCTTGATTTACTCTGCGATGATTTGCAGCTTGACAAGGCTGAGCTTGAAAGCAAGCTGTCAGGAATTGATTACACTTACAACCCCGAATTAAATCGTTTCGTTTAATCATACCAGCTTTTCGATATCTTCTTATTAAGCTCAATATAACCCCACGACAAAAAATACGCTCCTGCGTAAATTATCACTCCTGCAAGCAAAATATACCACAGCGGTCGTGTATTTACCTCTAAAAACGAGTACGGGATTTCACTTTGCGGAATAACTCCCCATAGTATCAGGCTAACTATAATCACCGAGTAAATTGTAATCAATGCCGAGCCGTTAAAGCGCATAATCGGCTTGATTTTATCGCTTGGCGGCTCCGCAATCAGGAACGATACTATCGTTAATATCGGAATTATCACATGCATATTAAAGGAGTCATATTTTAGTATATTCGGCTTGTCGGGGATAAAGGGGAAGAGCGACATTAAAATTACAATAGCGATTATGCTTTCGGTAACAACGGATGTCAGGCGCAAAAAGTAGAACTTCTCGAGCTTGATATCCTCGCCCTTAATTATCTCGGCAAGGCTGATAACAGCCGTAATCAGCGAGATAATTGATGTAAAAACCGTGCCGTTAATCGTCATAAACCTGAAATCCGACAAAAAATCCCAGTTCATATCCCTTACAACGGATATAAAGAACGAGCAAAAGCCCAAAACCGAGATTGTTAAACTGATTAAAATATTAAGCTGTTTTTTGTATTTGAAACGGTAAACCTTGTACTCTATGTTTTCGGCTGACGATACTGCGTTCATAAATCTGCTCCTAAATCGTTATCACATATTAATGATTTGCAAAATCAAATAATCTATTCATAATAAAAAGTGCCATTCCCGAATTAACAGGAATGACACTTTTGTTTTATGCATTATTGAATTATAGTTGTTCCTTAATTGCGGCTAAAAGCTCGTCATAAGTTTCAAAAGCAGGGAGGTCGGGGTTGTCCTTCTTGATTGAGTCAGGGCTCTTGAACAAAAATCCTGCCTTGCTTGCTCTGATCATCGCGAGGTCATTATAGCTGTCGCCGCTCGCAATAGTCTCAAAGCCGATTGACTGCAAAGCCTTAACGGTGGTGTACTTTGACTTTTCGCATCTCATCTTAAAGTCAGTAACCTCGCCGTTTTCCGCAACAACAAGCGAGTTGCAGAAGATTGTGGGATAACCGAGTTTCTTCATAAGCGGAGCGGCAAACTGAGTAAATGTGTCGCTTAAAATAATAACCTGACAGAGCGACTTAAGCTCGTCCAAAAACTCCTTAGCGCCGGGCATCGGGTCGATTGTTGCGATAACGTCCTGGATTTCTTTAAGTCCGAGACCGTGCTCCTTCAAAATATTAAGTCTGTAGCGCATAAGCTTGTCGTAATCGGGCTCGTCGCGCGTAGTCTTTTTAAGCTCGGGAATTCCCGAAGCCTCAGCAAACGCAATCCAAATCTCGGGAACAAGTACGCCCTCTAAATCCAAACATGTAATAACCATTTTAATCAATCCTTTCGCAAATCCAATATATCCTTATTTAGCGCTTTCGTCAATGCACTCGTCAAGCGCGTTGATAATCGCCTTTTTGTCCATTTTTCTGCCGATGAAAACAAGCTTGTTAATTCTGTCACCGTAAACAGGGTGCCATGTTGCGGCAAGGTCGGGGTTCATAGCGAGAATTTCCTTGCGTTCTTTTTCGGGGAATGCCGCAATCCAGTCGCCGTCATCGGTAGCGGTCTTTTGCTTACCGCTCTGCTCAAACACATAGGCGGTGTTGGGGTTCTCTTTAATCCAGAACAAGCCCTTTGCTCTGATAACCTCTTTAGGCCATTTTTCAAAAACAAACTGCTCGAATTTGCTCTTTACAAACGGCTTAACGTTCTGATATACAAAGGTGCCGATGCCGTATTCCTCGGCTTCGCCTTCCTCGTGATGATGGTGATGGTGGTGGTGATGACCGTGGTGGTGTTCTTCTTCATCGTGATCGTGATGATGTTCATGATGGTCATGCTCATCGTGGTCGTGGTCATGATGATGCTCGTGGTGTTCGTTATGTTCTTCCTTCTCTAAATCCTCGGAATTTTCACCCTCAAGCTCCATAGCCTTCATCCAGCCTGCGCTTGTAGCGGCTTTCTCAAAGTCAAAGCGATGGGTTTCGAGAATTTCGGAAACGTCAACCTTGCCGTAGTTGGTCTCGATAATCTTAGCCTCGGGCTGCAGCGCTCTGATAACCTCGAGAACATCGGCCTTTTCCTGCTCGTTAACATCGTCAATCTTGTTGAGGATGATGGTTGTGCAGAATTCAATCTGCTGGATAAGCAGGTTTTCAATATCTTCTTCGTCAAGGTTTTCATTGAGAAGGCTTGAACCCGAGCCGAACTCGTCAGCCATTCTCTTTGCGTCAACAACGGTTGTAACATTGTCAAGGTACGCAACGGCAGGCAAGCCCTGAGATTGTCCGCTTCCGTCGAGCATACAAATTGAACCGGCAATAGGGCCGGGCTCGCAAATTCCCGAAGCCTCAATCAAAATATAGTCAAATCTGCCTGACCCGGCAAGCTCGATAATCTGCTTCATCAAATCAACCTTAAGAGTACAGCAGATACAGCCGTTTGAGAGGGGAACGAGGTTTTCGTCCTTCTGAGTAACCGCGCCGCCCTTGGCAATAAGCGAAGCGTCAATGTTGACCTCGCCAATGTCGTTAACGATAACGGCAACCTTGTAGCCTTCCTGATTTGCCAGCACGTGATTAAGCACTGTGGTTTTTCCTGCTCCGAGGTATCCTGTCAAAACAGATACCGGGATAAGCTTGTTTTTCTTTTGCATAATTACTCCTTCTTTTTATTTAACTTGTTTGTAAAAAATTGCGAATATATAATTGCCGAATCCTTAAACGGCCTGAAATGCGTTGAGCGGTTGTTGTCAATATAAATCGTTTCAATCGGTATTTCTCTGACTTTTTTCACCTTTGTAAAGTCGAGCAGCATATTAATCTCGTACTCATAACGGCTGCCCTTGGCGTTGATTGCGATGTCAATCGAGCTGTCGGAAAAAGCCCTCAAACCCGTTTGGGTATCGTTAAGCCTTGCGCCTGTCGTGACTTTATAAAGAAAATTTGTAATCGAGTTGCCGATTCTGCTTTTAATCGGGTCGTCCTTTTCAAGATTACGGCAGCCGATTACAACATCCCCCGGGTACTTTGCCGCATAGTTAAAAACGTTTATGACGTCTTTAATTCTATGCTGACCGTCAGCGTCAACGGTTACAACAGTGTAGGGGAGAGCATAGCTTGCCTTTATAAACCTTAGCCCCTTTTTAAGCGCGTTGCCTTTGCCTTTGTTTTTCTTGTAGCGGATAACCTTGGCGAATTCTTCTGCTTTGTTAAAAACTTCATCGTATTCCGACTGACTTCCGTCGTCGATTACTATAACCGTAAAGTCACGGTTATGAAGTTCCTTTGTAATTTCAATCAGCGCTTCATCGGGCATATAAGCCGGAATTAGCGCAAGCTTTTTTCTGTTATCCATGGCAAGGCTCCTTTTAACGCTACCTTATATTTTATCAGTTATACGCCCGTATGTCAAATGAAAAGTGCCGGTGGGCACATTCGCCCGCCTTTTAGAAAGCGTAAACAAACGGCAACGTTCCGGTAACGGCGTGATTAAAATGCGGCAGCTTTCATAAAAGTAAAAAGTGCCGCTGCTAATTGCAACGGCTGTATTTAAATTAATTCACTTATAATCGCGTTTGACACCAAAAAACCTTTAGGTGTAAAGGCTATACTATTTTCACTTTTCTTCATCAATCCTGCCTTGATGTATTTGTCAGCGGATTTTATTAGGCTTTCGGGAATTTCCCTGCCGAATCGCTTTTTATATTCGTCAAAGTCAAGCCCCTGCGCAAGCCTTAATGACAGCATTATAAATTCTTCCTCGTCACCGCCTGTTCCGTCAGCAGTAATTACATTATCGTTAAAGCTCTGCATATCGCGCTCATAAAAAAAGCGCTTTCCCTCAAAAAACGAATGTGCCGAGGGACCTATACCGATATACTCGTCAAGCTTCCAATAGCCTGTGTTGTGCTTGCTTTCAAAGCCACTCTTGGCAAAGTTTGAAATTTCATACTGATTATATCCGAGCCTATTTAGGTAATCTACTGCATAAAGGTACAGCTCAGCCTGCTTGTCATCGTCCGCAAAATCATATTTATTACGGTTAATATAAAACGGCGTGCCTTCCTCAATTTTAAGAATATAAGAGGATATATGCGTTACGCCGAGCTCCGCGCAGAAATCAATCGACTTTTTAAGGCTTTGCTCTGTCTGGCAGGGAATACCGAGCATTAAATCGAGCGAAATATTGCTTATCCCTGCATTTTTTGCGTTATAAATTGTCTGCCTGACATCATCCGTGCTGTGAATTCTGCCGAGTAGCTTTAGCTCGTTCTCGTCACTGCTCTGCATACCGACGGATATTCTGTTAAAACCGCATTTGTAAAGCTTTTCAAAATCAAGGCTTTTGCCCGATTCGGGATTCACTTCAACGGTAATCTCGGCGTTATTATCAACGGAAAACTTTTGCTTAATAAACTCCAAAACTTCGCAAAGCCGATTATTGCCGAGTACGCTCGGAGTACCTCCGCCGAAATACACGCTTGATAAGGTCTTATCCGTCCTTTTGCTCCAGTATTCAATTTTATTCTTTAATTGCATTACATATTCATCATAAGCCTTTTCGTCAGCCTTGCCGCTGAAAAAGTCGCAGTAGGCGCATTTGCTCTTGCAAAACGGTATGTGAATGTAAAGTCGTAATTTTTCGCTCATAAACAAACCTTAAATTATATAAAGATTTGAGGCAGAAACCAAAAAGCTTCTGCCTCAAAGTTGGAAGGTATATGAAAAGATAGGAATAATCTGTCTTTTACAATAGTATATTACAATATTTTAACCTTTTTGTCAAGGTTTTGTATCAATTTATTTCAATATTTTTAAATTTAATTATTTTATCGGGTTTTTATTGACATATGGCATAGATTAATTGTAAAATAATAAAGTTGTAAATCAATTAAAAAGGGCTGATTTATTAAGTATGAGCACATATAAGGAAGAAATAGAAAAGCGCAGAACCTTTGCGATTATCTCGCACCCTGACGCAGGTAAAACAACGCTTACCGAAAAACTCCTTCTGTACGGAGGAGCAATCAACCTTGCAGGCTCCGTTAAGGGCAAAAGAACCGCCAAACACGCGGTGTCCGACTGGATGGAGATCGAAAAGCAGAGAGGTATCTCTGTAACCTCATCCGTTTTGCAGTTCAAATACAACGGCTACTGCATTAATATCCTCGATACCCCGGGACATGAGGATTTCTCCGAGGACACCTACCGTACCCTTATGGCGGCGGATTCGGCCGTAATGGTAATCGACGGCTCAAAGGGCGTTGAGAAACAGACAATCAAGCTTTTTAAGGTCTGCGTAATGCGCAATATCCCGATTATTACGTTTATAAATAAAATGGATCGCGACGCCAAAAATTCATTCGACTTGCTCGAGGATATCGAAAATGTCCTCGGCATTAACACCTATCCCGTCAACTGGCCTATAGGCTCGGGTAAGGAGTTTAAGGGTGTATTCGACCGCAACTCGCGCAAAATTCTCGCCTTTACCGCCAACAACGGTCAAAAGGAAGTCGAGAAAAAGGAGCTTGCGCTTGATGATCCTGAGATTGACTATATCCTCGGTCAGTATCTTAAGCAGGACTTGCTCGATGAGATTGAGCTTTTAGACGGCGCAGGTGATGAATTTGACCTTGAAGCCGTAAGACAGGGTAAATTAACTCCCGTATTCTTTGGCTCGGCACTTACAAACTTCGGTGTAGAGCCGTTTTTGGAGCAGTTCTTACAGCTTACAACCTCGCCGCTGTCAAGGGAGACAATCAGCGAGGAAGTTGACCCGATGTCGGACTATTTCTCGGCATTCGTTTTCAAAATTCAGGCGAATATGAACAAGGCTCACCGCGACCGAATTGCCTTTATGAGAATTTGCAGCGGTAAATTTGAGAAGAATATGGAAGTTTTCCACGTTCAGGGCAACAAAAAGCTCCGCCTTTCACAGCCTCAGCAGATTATGGCGCAGGAGAGGGAGATTGTCGACGAAGCCTACGCAGGCGATATAATCGGCGTGTTCGATCCCGGCATTTTCTCAATTGGAGACACACTTTGTTCAGCCTCGCACAAGGTTCAATTCAAGGGAATTCCGACCTTTGCTCCCGAGCACTTCTGCCGCGTCCGCCAAAAGGACACTATGAAGCGCAAGCAGTTTATAAAAGGAACTAACCAAATTGCTCAGGAAGGCGCTATTCAAATTTTTCAGGAGCTCGACGCCGGTATGGAAGAGGTTATCGTCGGCGTAGTAGGCGTGCTTCAATTTGACGTTCTCAAATACCGCCTTGAAAACGAGTACAATGTCGATATCATTATGGAAAACCTGCCATATGAATATATCCGCTGGATTGTCAACGAGGATGTAGATCCCAAAACCCTCGACCTCGCTTCCGATACAAAGCGAATTCAGGACTTAAAGGGCAACCACCTTTTGCTGTTCACAAGCTACTGGAGCATTGACTGGGCGCTTGACCACAACAAAGGTCTTGAACTCAGGGAATTCGGTACAAACTAATGCTATTTGATAAGTTGAAGGACTACGGAAAAAGCGGAGTTTATCCCTTCCATATGCCCGGTCACAAACGGCAGAGCATTAACGGCGATTTACCGTACGAAATTGACCTGACCGAGATTGACGGCTTTGATAATCTCCACAATCCGCACGGCTGTATTAAGGCTGTAGAGGACAAGGCAAAAGCTCTGTATAACGCAAAACGCGCTTATATGCTTGTAAACGGCGCAACCTGCGGGATAATGTCCGCTATCGGCGCGCTCACAAGCAGGGGAGATAGGGTTTTTATTGCCAGAAACTGCCATATTTCCGTTTACAGAGCCGTTAAATTATTCGGTCTGAAGCCCGAGTATATTTTGCCTGAATATGCAGAGGAAAACGAAGTAAAGCTTCCTGTTTTCGGCTCGGTATCTCCTGAATTAATCGAAGATAAACTAACCCAAAATCCCGATATTTCTCTTGTTGTGCTGACTTCTCCGACATATGAGGGAGTAGTGTCGGATATTAAAAGCATTTCCGAAATCTGCAAAAAGCACGGCGCAAGGCTGTTTGTTGACGAGGCTCACGGCGCGCATTTCCCGTTTTACAAAGCTTTTCCCGAAAGCGCGGTTAACTGCGGAGCGGATATTTCGGTTGTAAGCCTTCACAAAACGCTCCCGTCATTAACTCAAACCGCCTTGCTCTTAACAAACGATACCGATTACGACAGCGCTCTGAGAGAACAGCTTGCCGTATTTCAGACCAGCAGTCCGTCATATGTGCTTATGTCCTCGGTTGAAAGTTGCCTTGATTATATCTCGGAAAATTCAAGCGGGTTTGAAAGCTACATCAAGAGATTGTCTGAGTTTGAAAAAAGCGCAAAAACCCTTAATAACTTAAAACTTTTATTTAGAGAGGATAACAACGTTTATGCCTACGACAGGGGAAAGCTTGTTATTTCAACAATCGGGACAAGCATAAGCGGTACACAGCTTGCCGAAATGCTCAGAAACGATTATAAAATTGAAACTGAGATGTCGGCAGAGGATTACATCATAGCTATGACGTCCGTATGCGATACTGATGAAGGCTTCGAAAGGCTTATAAGCGCTTTAAAAACAATCGACAGTAAAATAAAAAAAGCCGAAAATACTAAGGAATATATTAAACCGTTGCTTCCTCAAAAAGCAATCGAACCTTTTGAATGTACAGATAAAAGCGGCAAAGATCTTGATATAACAGATTGCAACGGCAAAATCTCGCTTGAAGATGTCTTTGCTTATCCGCCCGGAATTCCGCTTATAGTGTCGGGAGAAATTGTCACAGACGATATTATAAATCAAGTAAAAACTCTTGCAGATAATAACATATCCGTTCAGTCAACGCTCGGCAACGCACCGCATAAACTGAAAGTTGATGTTACCTAATCTGTTATCTTGACAAAAACAAGCGCATATGATAGAATTTAAGTATAAATTTTGAAGGAGATTGATTTCCATGAAAAGAATCAAAACTATCGAGACACGCGACCTTAAAAAGAGCGTAAAGACAGGCGGCTGCGGCGAGTGCCAGACCTCTTGCCAGTCAGCTTGCAAGACTTCATGCGGCGTTGCTAACCAGCAGTGCGAAAAGTGTCTTGAGAAATAATTTTTCTTAAAACTAAAAGGATTTTACGCCGTTATTCAATTATGGGTAACGGCTTTCCTTCTGTTAGAGGTAAATTTATATGATACATCAGTACAAACTTAACGGCTGCAACATCGTGCTCGACATAAACAGCGGAAGCGTTCACCTTGTTGACGAGCTCGCCTACGATATTATAGAAATGTATGAAAATTCGGATAAAGCCGAGATTATATCCGCAATGCTCGACAAGTACGGGGACAATCCCGAGATTACCGAGCAGGAAATTTTAGATTGCATTGACGACGTTGAGGAGCTTAAGCAAAACGGCAAGCTCTTTACCGAGGATAAGTATGAAAACCTCGCGTTTGACTTCAAAAAGCGCAACACGGTTATTAAGGCGCTTTGTCTGCATATCGCTCACACCTGCAACCTCAATTGCGAATACTGCTTTGCAAGTCAGGGCAAATACCACGGCGAACGCGCTTTGATGAGCCTTGAAGTGGGCAAGAGGGCTATCGACTTTCTTATCGAAAACTCAGGCAGCAGGGTTAACCTCGAGGTCGATTTCTTCGGCGGAGAACCGCTTATGAACTTTGACGTTGTAAAGGGAATTGTTGCCTACGCGAGGAGCATTGAAAAACAGCACAACAAAAATTTCCGTTTCACCCTCACTACAAACGGTATGCTCGTTGACGACGATGTAATTGAGTTTGCAAATAAGGAGTGCCACAACGTTGTACTCAGCCTTGACGGACGAAAGGAAATTCACGACAATCTCCGCAAGACAATCAACGGCAAGGGCAGCTATGACGTTATTGTTCCTAAATTTCAGGAATTCGTTAAAAAGCGCGGCAACCGCGGCTACTACGTCCGCGGAACGTTTACTCACAACAACACCGACTTTACAAACGACATTTTTCATATGGCGGATTTGGGCTTTACCGAGCTTTCGATGGAGCCGGTTGTCTGCGCTCCTGACGATCCTTACGCGCTTACATATGACGATTTGCCTGTGCTCTTTGAGCAGTACGAGATACTCGCAAAAGAGATGTTAAAGCGCGAAAAAGAGGGCAGACCGATAACGTTCTATCACTATATGATTGACCTGACAGGCGGCCCTTGTATTTACAAGAGGATTTCGGGCTGCGGTTCAGGTACGGAGTATATGGCGGTAACGCCTTGGGGAGATTTGTACCCATGCCACCAGTTTGTAGGCGACGAAAAATACAAGCTCGGCGACATTTACAATGGCGTGGATAATTTTGAAATCCAAAACGAATTCAAGCTCTGCAACGCCTATGCAAGAGAAGAATGTAAAACCTGCTGGGCAAGACTGTATTGCAGCGGCGGCTGTGCTGCTAACGCATACCACGCCACCGGCTCAATCAGCGGAGTATACAAATACGGCTGCGAGCTTTTCAAAAAGCGTATGGAATGTGCAATTATGATGAAAGCTGCTCAGGCGGAAGAAGAATAAAGACAACGGACGGCATAAAAACCGTCCGTTTTATACTGTACGAGAGGACTGTCTAAATAAAAAACCTCATTATATTAGCCGTAACCGCGCACAGGATAACACCTGTCACGGTCGGTATCAGCATTGACAGCAAGGTGTATTTTGGGCTTTTTGTCTCCTTTTTAATCGTCAGGCAGGTTGTCGAACACGGAAAGTGCATAACCGTCATAATTATCATACACACAGCCGTGATAACTCCCCAACCGTTTTGACTGAGAATGGAGTAAAGCTCACTGTATCCTGTAAATTCGCTCAAAACACCGCTTGCCGAGTACGACATAATAATTATCGGAATAACCGTTTCGTTAGCCGGAAATCCCAAAATAAACGCCATTAAAATCACTCCGTCAAGTCCGATGAACCTTCCAAACGGGTCGAGGAAGCTTATGCAGTGCTGCAAAATTGAGCTGTTTCCGATATTTATATTTGCGAACAGCCAAATTACCGCTCCTGCAGGCGCGGCTACCGCCACGGCTCTGCCTAATACAAAAATCGTCCTGTCGAGGATTGAGCGCACAAGCGTTCTGCATAGCTGCGGCTTGCGGTAGGGCGGAAGCTCCAAAATAAATCCTGACGAGCTTTTCTCTTTAAGCGCCTTAGAAAGAAGTTTTGACACAATCAAAGTCACCGCACAGCACAGAATATTAATCAAAACGAGTATCAACGCCGTTTCTGCCGAGCTCCAAAGTCCGGGCAGTGAGCTTGTAAAGAAAATCGTAATTACGGCAATCAGTATCGGAAACCTTCCGTTACACGGCATAAAGTTATTTGTTAGAATTGCGATTAATCTTTCCTTAGGGCTTTCGATTATCCTGCAGCCGGTAACTCCGCAGGCGTTACAGCCGATACCCATAGCCATTGTGAGGCTCTGTTTGCCGTGCGCGCCGTTTTTGCAGAAGAATTTATCAAGATTAAAGGCAATCCTCGGCAAGTAGCCTGAGTCCTCAATCAGTGAAAACAGCGGAAAAAATATCGCCATAGGCGGCAGCATAACCGACACTACCCATGACAAGGTTGTGTATATACCGTCAATTATTATTCCCTTAAGGAATATTGGAGCATTTATAAAGTCGAAGAATTTATATAAAAGCTGCTTTATATAATCAAACAAGCTGCCTAAAAGCTCGCTCGGGTAATTCGCGCCTATTGCAGTTATCCAGAACAGCAAGGCAAATAAACCAAGCATAATCGGAATTCCGGTTGACTTTGAGGTAAGTATTTTATCGAGCTTTTCTGTCCGTCTGTCAACAGCCCTTTTGCTGTTTTTTACAACACACTTATCACAAATTTGCTTGCTCAGCATATGAAGCAGCCTGTCGTCATTCGGAAAACTGATACAATTATCGCACTGTTTTTCTGCTGAACAAATATCATAAATTTTATTTTTCAGCTCTTTAAGGCTCTGCTTTTTTACCGCGCTCGTCTTTATAACAGGAACGCCAAGCTGATTTGACAGCTTTTTTTCGTCTATATATACACCGTTTTTATCGGCTTCATCACTGAGGTTAAGGCAGATTACGGCATTATTATGAAGTGAAAGAACTTCAAGCGCAAAGCGCAAATTACGCTCAATCCTGTTAGAGTCGAGCGTAATAACCACACAGTCGGCGTTTCCGCTCATTAAAAACTCCTTTGCGAGTTTTTCTTCCTCGGAATAGGCGTTTAGTGAATACGTGCCGGGCAGGTCGGTAATCTCAAAGCGCTTATCCTTGATCTTAGCGTAGCCGCTTCCGCATTCAACAGTCTTTCCCGTCCAGTTTCCTGTGTGACGGTTAAGCCCTGTCAGCGCGTTAAAAATAGTGCTTTTGCCTACGTTCGGATTTCCTGCAAGCGCTACGGTGTAATCAGCTTTCAGAGGTTTTTTCTGCATAATTCAGTCTCCGAAAATTACAGTAATATTTTCGCAATCCTTATCACGCAATGCAATAGTCGCTTCATTAATTCTATACGCTCTCGGCTCTCCGAGCGGACTTTTAAGTACAGGGCAAATATCATTTCCTTCAAAAAGCCCTAAATCACTCAGCCTGTTTTTTAGCTTATTATTGCAGTCAACGCATACAACCTTTGCCGTCCTGCCGAGCGGCAGCAGGTTTAACTGTGTACTTCTCATACTATCACCGTTACATATTATGACTGCGCCAAACATTTGTGATTTTAATTGACGAAAAGTGCTTAACGTGCTATAATCTATAAGGAATTGAATATTTACAGCTTATGCGTTTTTTCGTGGTTTTCCGCGAAATGTAATAGAGAATGCGGTGAGAATCCGCAGCAACTTTCATTACTGTATTTGGCGTTGCCATAAGTCAGATCGCTGCCGCATAGGCTTGGACTTGCATTCTTGGATAAGAAGAAGCGCAGCCGCCTTAATCTCCTATTTTTCGTAGGGGATTATACTGTTGTGCTTTTCTATGTTGTATTAGAAAAGCATTTTTGCTTTTAAATAGGAGGTAAATATGAATACATTAAAAAAATCCGTCTCGGTACTGCTCGCTTTATTATGCGTTTTTTCTGTAATGAGCTTCGCAGTTACAGCACACGCCGCAGACGTACAAAAGGTTAGGGTTATAGTAAAAAACACCACCTTCTCAAAAGCCGACGGCGCGGCTTGGGACGGCGTTATGCTTGACGATTATGTAACGCTTACACAAGGCTCGTCAATGCAGTCGGTTGTTGAGGACGCGCTTAATAATAACGACTGCGCCTATACTATGAACGACTGGGGATATCTCAGCACAATCAACGGGCTCAGCGAATACGCAGCAAACGGCTCGGGCGGATGGATGATAACGCTTAACAACTGGTTTACAAGCGAAGCCTCAACCGCCTATACCGTGGAAAATAACGGCATAAAGGACGGCGACGAGATTGTTGTGATGTACTCTCTTTATTGGGGAGCTGACCTTGGCAGTGCTTGGGGCAATACCGACACTCATTTAAGCAAGCTAAGCGTTTCAAACGGCACTCTTGACAGCGAATTTGTGCCTTCAAAAACCTCGTATATGCTTACAATCGACAATGACGAGGGCGTAAAAATCACACCCGAAGCCATCAATAAAAACTATCAGGTTCGTGTATATAAAAACGAATATCAGCCCGAAACAAACGGTGCAGAGCTTAATAAAAATTCTGAAATTGACGTTAAAAACGGTGATACTCTATATATCGGAATAGGCAGTGACCATTGGCCGACAATGGAAACGACCTCAAACGAGACCGTTTACGAGATTAAAATTCATAAAACCGCATTGAATAAGGTTGAAAGCAAGCTTGAAAATACAGCGGAAAACTTACTTTCAAAATCCACTTCGGTTGGCTCAATCGGCGGAGAATGGGCGGTTATCGGGCTTGCAAGGGCAGGTTATATCACTCCCGAATATGCCGATAATTACTACAACAACGTTATTACATATGTGAAAGAAAACGGCTCGGCACAGCTTCACCGCACAAAGTCAACCGAAAACTCACGTGTTATTTTGGCGCTTACTTCAATCGGCAAGGATGTAACGGATGTCAGCGGTTATAATCTTTTAGAGCCCCTCGGAGACTTTGATTATGTCAAAAAGCAGGGCTTAAACGGCGCTATGTGGGCGTTAATCGCGCTTAATTCCGGCAATTACGATATTCCGACAGTTGACTGTGAAAACCCGACTACACGCCAAAAGCTGATTGATTATCTTATCGAAAAGCAAACGACAAAGGGCGGTTGGGGCTTTAACACAACCACTCCGTATATCGACTATACAGGTATGGCTGTTACCGCTTTGGCGCCTTATTACAATACAAATGATGATGTAAAAACTGCGGTAAATACCGCGCTTGATTTGATGTCCGAAAGCCTTGAAAGCGTTAATTCTCCCGAGTCCTTCTCGCAGATTTTAACTGCACTTTGCGCCCTCGGTATCAATCCAGAGACGGACGAACGCTTTATTAAGGAAGATAAAACGATTATTGACCGCATTTTTGACTATGAGTGCGAAAACGGCTTTAAGCACCTTATCAACGGCGGGTACAATCAGATGGCTACCGAGCAGTGCTTTTACTCGCTTGCGGATTTTGTCCGCTTGACTGAGAACAAAACCTCGCTTTACAGTATGGCAGATGCATTTTATGATGTGAACGGAGATTATAAAATCGACATAAACGACGCTCTGCTTATTCAAAAATATGTGGCGCTTATGGCGGATTTCACCGAAGCTAAGGTAAAAAATTCCGATATCAACCTTGACGGTTATGTTACTATCGGTGACGTTACAAGCCTGCAAAGATACCTTGTCGGACTGGGAATATGATTAACTTTATTAAGAAATATAAAATTGCGATAATCGCTTGTGCAATCGCAGTCGTTGCCTTAGCTGTTGCGTTTATTTTCGGCGGAAACAGCGCAAATAAAAGCTCCGATACTCCCGACAGCACACAGAGCGTTACTTCTACCACAGAAGCCATAACAACTTCCGAAACAACGGTAAACGCTACTGTTGGCACTACGGTACAGCCTACAACGGATAACAGCACTTCAACCACTCAGCCTGCTACCGAAAAGCAAAATCAAAATACGGTTAAGCAGAATAATAAAACCGAGGTTAAGGAAGAACAAAAAACTGCCGAAACACAGCCTGCTACCGATAAATACAAAACCGAGCCCATTCCACAGGGTAAGCCCAAGCCGGTTGAACCTCAGGAGCAGACGGTATCTGACGACAAGATATACTGCACCTTTTCAATCTCCTGCGCAAAAATCTTAGAAAGTCCCGAGGTGATTGACGACAGCATTGCGGACGTTGTACCAAAGGACGGCTGGATTTATAAGCCTCAAAAAATCGAGATTAACGAGGGAGAGTCGGTGTTTGATATTCTGCTTAGAGTGTGCAAGGATAATAACATTCACACCGAATACTCGTGGACGCCGATTTATAATTCTTCCTACATTGAGGGTATCGGCAACATCTACGAATTCGACTGCGGAGAGCTTTCGGGCTGGATGTACAAGGTCAACGACTGGTACCCGAACTACGGAAGCTCGCGATATGTGGTTAAGAACAACGACGTTATTGAATGGAATTACACCCTGAACTCTGGCAGAGATTTGGGCAAGGATTACGACTGATATGAACGACGCTTTTAATAAGATTCACCCCTTTACCGGGCTGTTGTATTTTGCCGTGGTAATCGGGTTTTCAATGATTTTTATGAACCCCGTATGTATCACGCTATCGCTCTGTTGCGCTCTTTTGAATGCCGTAATAATCAACGGCAAGCGCGCTTTGGGGCTTACGGTGAAGTTTATAATTCCGATGATTTTGCTCGTGATGATAATCAACCCTGTCTTTAACCACAGGGGAGCGACGATAATTACATACCTGCCGTGGCAAAATCCGCTCACGCTTGAAGCTATAATTTACGGAATTGCTTCGGCGGTGATGTTCAGCTCGGTAATTTTGTGGTTTTCGGTATTCAACACCGTGATGACCTCGGACAAAATTATCTGTCTTTTTGGCAGGATAATTCCGTCCTTAAGCCTTGTGATCTCAATGACCTTACGCTTTGTGCCGAGGTTCGTTTCTAAATTCAAAGAGCTTAAATCGGCGCGCATTACTCCGCAAAAGCAGGGCTTTATTATAAAGATGAAAATTCTTTTGAGTGAATTGTCCGTTATGCTCTCGTGGTCGCTTGAAAGCTCGATAGAATCGGCAGATTCAATGAAAAGCCGAGGTTACGGCATTAAGGGCAGGACGGCATATAATATATTTAAATTCAGAAAAACAGACGTCATTATAATCACGGCACTGATTATCTCCGCACTTACAATGATTTTGCTTATCGCTTCGGGAACCGGCAAATACAGCTTTTATCCTGTTTTCAAAATCGAATTCATCGGTGCTTTGAGCGTGCTGTTTTACGTAATTTACTTAGGAATAATGCTGATTCCATCAATTACAATCGCTTGGGAGGGCTTAAAATGGAAGCAATTACAATCCAAAATTTAAGCTTTGCCTATCCAAATGCGGAAGAAAAAGCGTTAAAAAATATAAATATAACGATAAACAACGGCGAGTTTATCACGTTATTCGGTTCATCGGGAAGCGGAAAGACAACTCTGCTCAGGCTCTTAAAGCCGGTTTTGTCACCTCACGGCGACAGAGAGGGGAGTATAACGCTTTTCGGCAGGGATATATATTCGCTTTCGCTTGAGGAACAGAGCTCAAAAATCGGCTTTGTCGCGCAAAACCCCGACAGTCAGATTGTCACCGACAAGGTGTGGCACGAGCTTGCCTTCGGGCTTGAAAGCCTCGGGCTTGACAACGGCACAATCAGAAGGCGTGTTGCCGAGACGGCTTCGTACTTCGGAATAGAAAAGTACTTTGAAGCGGAGACATCAAAGCTCTCGGGCGGTCAAAAGCAGATACTCTGCCTTGCGTCCGTAATGGTTATGCAGCCGCAAATCCTTATCCTCGATGAGCCGACAAGTATGCTCGACCCGGTTGCGGCTTCGGAGTTTTTATCGCTTGTAAAGCGCATTAACAACGAGCTGGGTATAACCGTGATTATAACCGAGCACAGGCTTGAAGAGGTTTTGCCGTACAGTGACAGAGTTATCGCGCTTGAAAACGGTGATGTTTTATCATTTGATACTCCCGAAAATACAGGTTATAACCTGAAAAACAACAGAGAAATATATCAAAATCTCCCTGCTTCAATGCGGATTTGGCGTGAAGTGTCAGGGGAAGGAAAGTGCCCCGTCAACATCAGTCAAGGGCGTGATTTTCTTGCGAATTACAGCAAAACTCATAAGCTTAACAAGCTTTATCCGGAAGATAAAAAATTAAGTAAAGATACCGCAATCGAGCTTAAAAACCTAAGGTTTAGGTACTCAAAGGACGGCCCGGACGTAATTAAAGACCTTTCGTTAAGTGTTAAGAAAGGCAGTTTTTACGCCATAGCCGGCGGAAACGGTGCAGGCAAAAGCACCTTGCTCACTCTCATAAACGGAGTTAACAGACAGTACAGCGGTAAAGTTACCGTAAACGCGCGAAATACGGCTTATTTACCGCAAAACCCTGCGTTAATACTTACGGGCAAAACTGTGCTTAAATCGCTCTATGACACGTTTGTCGGCTCGGAAATTGATAAGGATGAACAGAATAAGCTTGTCGGCAAGGCTGTATCTGCCCTCGGGCTTAAAAGCTTAATTAACCGCCATCCGTTTGACTTATCGGGCGGAGAGGTTCAGCGTGCGGCGATTGCGAAGCTTCTCTTGTTAAATCCGCAAATTCTCCTGCTTGACGAGCCTACAAAGGGGCTTGACGCGCGTAATAAAATAAAGTTTGCAAAGATAATTAAATCCCTTAAAAGCTCAGGCGTGACGGTCGTAATGGTAACTCACGACATTGAGTTTTGCGCAAAGTATGCCGACATCTGCTCAATGCTATTTAACGGCGAAATCACATCAACAGGTACTCCGCGCGGGTTCTTCTCAGAAAACAGCTTTTATGTCACTTCGTCCTCGAAAATCTCAAGGGGTATTATCGACAATGCGGTAACTGCCGAGGAAGTGATTTACTGCTGTACAGGCAAAAGGGAAGAGGACAAGCCCGATGACAGCGAGAGCTTTTTTATCGGCAATCAAGAAGTCGAAATAAAAGAAAAAAGCAAGCCCAAAATGCCGCTTTACAAAAAGATAACTGCGGTAATCGGGGCGTTGCTCTTGATTTTCGGAATATTATTTAATGTCGACGCGCTGGGCTTTATCAGACCTAAAGACTTTAATTTTGTCGTTAATTTTCTGTTTATAGCCGTGCCGTCTGTAATTTTGATGTTCTCGTTCAGCCCACTTACAAAGGCGAAAGATAGGGCAGGGGAGCGAAAGGACAGCAAGCTTCCAAAGCGCACAATAGCGGCGGCGGTGATGATACTGCTTTTAATTCCGCTCACAATTTTCATCGGCACGACCTACCTTGACGACCAAAAGTACCTTTTTATTTCGTTACTCGTTTTGTTCGAATGTATGGTGCCGTTCTTTTTGGTGTTTGAGGGGCGAAAGCCTCAGGCGAGAGAGCTTGTGATAATTGCCGTGCTCTGTGCGATAGCGATAGCCGGAAGAACGCTTTTTATCGCGCTTCCGCAGGTCAAGCCCGTGCTGGCGATCGTCATAATCTCAGGCGTTGCCTTCGGCGGAGAAACAGGCTTTATGGTCGGTGCGGTGACAATGCTTGTGTCCAATTTCTACTTCGGTCAGGGCGCGTGGACTCCTTGGCAGATGTTTGCGGCAGGAATAATCGGCTTTTTGGCAGGCGTGCTGTTCAAAAAGGGGCTTTTGTACCAAAGCAGAGGCGTTTTGTGCGTGTTCGGGTTTATTGTTACGGTCGTAATTTACGGCGGAATAATGAATTTTTCTACGCTTATTTTAACTCGTACCCCAGTTAATTTTCAGACGGTTACGGCGTATATGCTCCAAGGCTTGCCGCTCGATATTATACACGCCTTTTCCACCCTTGCGGTGCTGTTTTTCCTTGCAGAACCTATGCTCGAAAAGCTCGAGCGAGTTAAAACAAAATACGGAATATTATAAAAGAGGACGTGCAGAAAAATGCACGCCCTTTATGTTTGTTTAATATGAAATTATCTCATATCCGTCCTCGGTGACAAGCACCTGAATTTCCCACTGTGCAGAGGGTGAGCCGTCCTCGGTGTAGATTGTCCAGCCGTTATCCTCGTCTGTAAAAATCTCTGGACCGCCCATATTAATCATCGGCTCAATCGTGAAGATAAAGCCCGGAACCATCAGCATTTCGGTGTTCTTCTTGCTGACATAGCTGACCCACGGTTCCTCGTGAAATTCCAGACCGATACCGTGTCCGCCGACTTCTCTTACAACCGAATAGCCCTTGCTCTTGATAAAGTCGTTAACAGCCTGTCCCATATCTCCGAGAAATCCCCACGGCTTAACCTGCTTTAAGCCCTCGTCAAGCGCCTGCTTTGCGGCTTCTACAAGCCTGCGCTTATCCTCGCTCACCTCGCCGATACAGAACATTCTTGACGAATCGGAAAAATAACCGTTCAGCTCGGTTGAGCAGTCAACGTTAATTATATCTCCGTCCTTAAGAATAATGTCCTCGCTCGGAATTCCGTGACAAACCTCGTCGTTTATCGAGGTGCAAACGCTTTTCGGAAAGCCCTGATAGTTTAGGGGAGCAGGAATTCCGCCCATTTTGGTTGTTATATCGTACACCCAGCGGTCAATCTCGGCGGTAGAAATCCCTGCCTTGATATGCTCGGCAACGTAATCGAGCACGGCAATGTTAATCTTCGCGCTCTCCTTGATTTTCTCAATCTGTTCGGCATTTTTTATAATGCTGTGGTCGGGGACAATATGTCCCTGAAGCTCAATTTCCTCAATTCTGTCGTCAAATCCTATGTGACATTTTTTGTACTTTTTGCCGCTCCCGCACCAGCACAAATCATTTCTTCCCGGTCTTTTCATAACAAACTCCTTACATTAAAATCATATAAATTATACCATTTATTAAACAGTCTTACAAGTTATATTTTTTTTTATTGCTAAGTTTTCTTTTTTGATGTATAATGTTTGTAATAATGCAGTCTTTTTCCGCGTAATTTACAGCGGAGGGATTGTATGTTAAAAAAGATATTATGTATTTCTGCCGTAGTTCTTCCGCTAACCGTTTTTATGCTGTTGATGGTGCTCTCAGGCTCAAAAATCAGGCTCGAAACCTCGGCTCAGCCGCTTAAAAATATGCCGAAAATTTTAATCGACCCCGGGCACGGCGGTCAGGACGGCGGAGCGGTCTGCAACGGTGTTTTGGAAAAGGACATTAATCTGCTTATTTCAGAGGATAGCGCAGATTTAATCAGGCTTATGGGCTTTGATACCGCCCTTACGCGCGATGACGACAGCTTTGTGTCCGACAGCGGAAGCAATGTTAAGGAGCGAAAGCTCAACGATATGAAGGCGCGATTAAAGATGTATAATGCTGATGAAAGCAACGTGATTATCAGTATTCATCAAAACAAGTTTTCCGACAGCAAGGCTCACGGTTCTCAGGTGTTTTACTCACCGAATAACGAGCTGAGCAAATCCCTTGCCGAAAGTATGAAGCGTTCGGTAAATTCAATGCTCCTGACAGGGCTTGACAGGGAGTGCAAAAAGGCAGGCAAGGACATTTATCTTCTCAAAAACACCAATCAGCCTGCGGTTATTGTGGAGTGCGGTTTTATCTCGAACTTTGAAGAATGTCAAAGGCTGAAAAGCCGTGAATATCAAAAACAGCTTGCGTTTTGCGTGACGGCAGGTCTGCTCGAATATTATAACTCAAATTAAAGGAATGAGAAAAATGGCTAAGATTAAAAGCGTTTATATTTGCTCCGAGTGCGGCTATGAGTCGCCAAAATGGTACGGAAAATGTCCGTCCTGCGGAGAATGGAATACAATGAACGAGGAGATTAAGGACACCTCAAAAAGCTCACCCACGGTAAAAAGCCGTTCGTTTTCGTCATACGCCAAGCCGTATTCGATTACCGAGATCTCGACCGATGACGAGCACCGTTACGACACCGGCTGTAAGGAGCTCAACCGCGTGCTCGGCGGCGGAATTGTAAAGGGAAGCTTGATTTTGCTCGGCGGCGACCCGGGAATCGGCAAGTCAACTGTACTTATGCAGATTTGCCAGTTTATGGGAAACTCGCTTAAAATCCTCTATGTTTCGGGCGAGGAGAGCAAGCGCCAGCTAAAGCTGCGCGCAAACAGATTAGGGGTAAATTCTCCGAACCTTTACGTTATGACCGAGACCGATGTTGAGGTTGTCTGCGAGCAAATCAAGAATGTCAAGCCTGATTTGGTGATGGTCGACTCTATTCAGACTATGAACCTTACAGAGCTTAATTCTTCTCCGGGAAGCGTTACCCAGGTGCGCGAGTGCACAAATATGCTTATGCGGACAGCCAAGGGAATGGACGTGCCGATGTTCGTTGTCGGCCACGTCAACAAGGAAGGCTCGATTGCAGGCCCCAAGGTGCTCGAGCATATTGTCGATACGGTTCTGCATTTTGAGGGCGACAAACAGATGGCTTGCAGGATTTTGCGCGCGGTTAAAAACCGCTACGGCTCAACTAACGAAATCGGCGTTTTTGAGATGACCGACAAGGGCTTAAAAGAGGTCGAAAATCCGTCTGTAATGCTGCTTTCGGGCAGACCGAAGAATGTCTCGGGAACCTGCGTAACGTGCACCATAGAGGGCTCACGCCCGATTTTGGCGGAAACTCAGGGACTTGCTACTCAAAGCGGTTACGGTAATGCCAGAAGAATGGCGACCGGCTACGACTACAACCGCCTTTCTATGCTCCTTGCGGTGCTCGAAAAGCGCGCAGGGTATTATTTCTCGAACAATGACGCTTATATCAACATCGTAGGCGGTCTCAGGGTGGACGAGCCCGCGATTGATTTGTCGATTGCAATGGCGCTAATCAGCAGCTTAAAGGACACTCCTGTTGACGAAAATGCCGTGGTTTTCGGAGAAATCGGACTTGCAGGCGAAATCCGCTCGGTATCTCAGGCTCAAATGAGGATTAACGAGGCTGTAAGGCTCGGATTTACGCGCATTATTCTGCCGTATCATAACCTAAAGGGCGTTCACTGTGATGAGGCGGAGCTTATCGGAGTACGAAACATAAGAGAGGCGTTTGAGGCTGTCAGCGTATGAAAAGCCTGATTATGAGCGGTTTGTACCCTTGCTTTTGCAAAGAGCTTGCAGAATATGGGTATGATATAATTCCTTCAAAGAAAATAGATGATTTTTCCGAACCCGAACAGCTCCATGCTGATATGCAGGCTTTGCGCATAAACGACAGGCTGTTTACCCTGAAAAACTGCGCAAAAAAAGCAGGGGAGAAGTACCCTGAAAATGTACTGCTTAACTGCCTTTTTATCGGGAATACGCTCTACGGCAGGCTTGACAGCGTTGATGACACTGTGCTTGAATTCTGCCGTAAGGAAGATATTAAACTTGTAAATGTAAATCAGGGTTATACAAAATGCTCGTCTTTGCAGGTTGCCGAAAATGCGGTTATCACTGCGGACAAGAGCATTGAAAAAGCGCTTAAAAATAACGGGGCAGAGGTGCTGTTGATTTCGCCCGGCAATATCGAGCTCAAAGGCTTTGATTACGGCTTTATTGGCGGCGCTGGATTTTATGACAACGGCACGGTGTACTTTTTCGGAAACGTTAAAAATCATCCCGATTATGATAAAATACAACAATTTTGCGATAGTTATAATTCTAATATAGAAATACTATGCCAAGATATGCCGTTGACGGATATTGGCGGAGCGGTTATTTTAATTGATAATTGATAGTTGAAAATTGATAATTTCGGTCGGGTAGATAGGTTTGCTGTACCGAAACGTTTAATTCCCGACTGAATTAATATTGTGCGAATTCAACTTTTCCAAACGCTCTGCATAATTATAAATTCGGAGCGTAAGCGACCCTTAATTATCCATTATCCATTTTCAATTTTCAATTTTTTTATGAACGCCGGACAGGGGATTTGCCTCTGCGGCGTTTTTCATTTGCTCATTGCTCAGGTGGGTGTAAATCTCTGTTGTGCCTAAGTTTTCGTGCCCTAAAACGTCCTTTAAAACTCTTACGTCAACACCACCGTGCTGGTACATCAAGGTTGCGGCGGTATGGCGTAATTTATGGCAGGAATAGCCCTGAGAGGAAAGACCGATTTTTTCCAGATACTTATAGACCATAGCCTGAATTGTCTTGACGGACATACGGTTGTTATTCCGGCTGATAAACAGCGCGTTTTTGTCCTTTACCTCGTCAACAGGGCGGACGCGCATATAGTCGTTTATCGCGTCAACACAAGCCTGATTTAGGTAAATTACACGTTCCTTGTTGCCCTTACCGAGAATTCTTACGGTATTGTCGGAGCGGATATCTGTGTAATTTAAGCCTGCCATTTCTGACACACGCAATCCGCAATTCAAAAACAGCGTGATAATCGCGTAGTCGCGCTCCTTATAAGCGCCATCAACGGCGTTCAAAAGCTCAATGCTCTGCTCCAAGGTCAGGTACTTTGGCAGAGCCTTTTTCTTTTTGGGGAGTTCAAGCTCCTCGACAGGGTCGGAACTCAGGTAATGCTTTTTCTTGGTGATGTACTTAAAAAAGCCCTTCAAGCTCGAACACTTGCGTGCACGGGAGGAGGCGTTAAGCTCACGGTCATTGTACAAATAACTCATAAACTCATACGCGTCATTCAGGGTTATTCTTTTCAGAAAATCAATATCTATATCTTTAATATCAATTTCTTCAAATTCAGTGTCCTTCGGAACAATTTTATAATAGAGTTTCAGATAACGAAAAAACATACGTAAATCCAAAAAGTATTCGCTTACAGTTTTTTTGGATTTTTGCCGAACGGTTCCTTGATAAGTTAAATATTCCTTCAAAACAGGAAACGACTCGTCACGAAAATCAACAGCCATAAAATCACCTTCTGATTTTTGATATTTATATAATAACATAAAAAGGTAGGGGTATAATTCTAAATTAGAATAATTATACAAAATGAATATTTTGTATAATTGAGGGAAGAAGCTTACTGATAGAGTTTAGTGTTTAGAGATTAATTATTTATTGGAAACGTTTGTATATCGCGGTTAAATATGTTCTGTTATTTACATTTTCCTTAAAATTCATAAAAAACCCAGCTCACAGAAATTTTTCCGATGACCTGAGCATCGTTCAAAAATTTTCTATTGGCTGTATTTTGAATTAGAGTTTAGTGTTTAGAGTTTAATTTCAGTCGGGTTGAAGGTTCGCCGCTACAATGTAACTTTATCACGCATACATTTAATTTACACCGTAGGGGCGGACCCATGTGTCCGCCCGAGGGACAGGAACAAAACATTATAATCTCAGATATATTTTTGTGTGCTGAATTAAACGTCCGTTTATCGCGAAAAAAACGGATTGTACGGTAATCACGGCACACGTTTCCCGGGCGGACACACGGGTCCGCCCCTACGGTTATCAACAAACGTTTCCGATAATTAAATTGAACTCTCAACTCTTAACTCTCAACTCTCAACTCTCAACTCATAACTCCAACTAATCTTCTCTACTTTGTTAAATATTTAACAATATTATCTAAAAGCAACACCGCAATATTTTTATGCGGTGCTGTTATGTTTTTTTATTAAATTCATTCCATCGAGGTCTTCACCGACTTCAATGTTGTTTTTATTATTTTCAGGATTTGCCTCGTCAATTACCGTGACTGCGCCTACGGGCGTTTCCTTTAGCAAATCATCACAGGTTTTGTAGAGCTTGCAGTAATAGTCAGCCGCCTCGTCCCAACGGCGCTTTTGCTCTGAGGAAAGCTCAGTCTCCCCCACACCGTACTTATCCCTGATAATCGAGCCCAGATACTCGGTAAACTTTGCCGAACCATAGGCGTTCAGGTGCTGAACATTGTAGTAAAGCTCAGGCGGATAGCTCATTGTAACGGGATCGCGCTCGAAGTTGATGAAATCAAAGCCATAGGATTTTATAATCTTCCCTGCCCTGTTTGTCATACAAAAGCTCTCGTAATCGACCTCGCGTTCAAGGTGCGGAGCTCTGAAAAAGACAATTTTAATCTCATTATCCTTGCAGTACTGCAAAACTTCCCTGAGCTTTTCCTCGCTAAACGGTGTTAAATCCGCCTCGGTGCTGTCATTTACCAGCTTTTGGTTAAGATACTGTTCATCATAACCGCACTTGCCGATATTCGATTTATAGCCCTTTAGCAGAGTATATCCCCTGAAATGCTGGCTGATAAGCGGCGCAAGGAATTTTATTCCGCCCGGGTACTCGTCCCAGCAGGAGTGATATTTTATGAGCGGCAGGATATATTCCTCTTTATTTTCGGGATTGAGCCTGTCGATATATTCAAGTTTATTTTCACCAAGCGGAACGGCGTCAATGTACTTTCTGATACTTCCCTCGTTGTGCTCGTTACTGTCATCGGGATAGATAAATGGATTTATCTCAACCATAATCAGCTTAGGATTTTGAGTGCGCTCAATCTCTTTAATCTGAGTAAGAGCCGCGCCTGCGGTTACAGAGGCGGTTGCGTAAGGGTAGCTTGTAAAGCCGAATTTCTCATAGGCAAGCCCCGGAGAAAAGCCCGTGTAAAGCTCGCTCGCGCCTGTCAGCACAACGTCAAGCGAGTTTTCGTCCTCGAGATAAAAGCCGTCAATCCTGAGCTTGTTATGGTCGATATGACACAGCACAAAGTTCTGCAAAAACAGCGTGAACAAGCTCACGACCAAAAGCAGAGATATTAACTTGACCGTTCTTAATAAATACTTTTTCATACCTAATATTATAAATTCCAATTTCTTAATATATGTCAATCGGGAATAAACGGCAATTCATACGGGTCGGTTTTATACGCATTAGTCGGTTTTTGAGTTGTAGGCTCAGCAACGGTTACCGTCTTGCCTATCCCAAGCAAATCTTCATACATAGCGACATACCTTTGAATATTATGCGCGTCAGTTACATCAAGACCGTTTCCGTCGATATCCCCTGCCTTTTCATTAAAATCAGGCACAGAGATATCCGCCAAAACCATCTGAACAGCCGTAACGTCCAAGATAGTGACAAAGCCGTCCGAATTCGCGTCACCGAGGATATATTCGGTTTTATTATCTGCAACAGCACGAACGGCAAAAACAACACATATGGCGATAATAACAGAAAGAACAACAGCGGTAAAGCTCTTTAGAAGTTTCATATTATCCAACCTATTCAATATAGTTTCTTTTATTATATCATAAAATACGGCGATAACCGCTCGTTATATCTAACAAAATTAAGTATGGTAATTTATGAAAAACACACAAAAACAGGATACGGATTTTTACATCCGTACCCTGCCGAAATATAAATTAAATCAGATTAGCAAACGCCCTGCTGGATCATAGAGTCAGCAACCTTAACAAAGCCTGCGATATTAGCGCCTACTACAAAGTTATCCTTGTAGCCGTACTTCTCGGCAGCCTCTGAGATGTTCTTGTAGATGTTCTCCATGATGTCCTTAAGCTTAGCGTCAACTTCCTCGAATGTCCATGAAAGTCTCTGAGAGTTCTGGCTCATTTCGAGAGCTGATGTAGCAACACCGCCTGCGTTAGCAGCCTTACCGGGAGCAAACAGGAGTCCTGCGTCCTGAATAAGCTTTGTAGCCTCAAGAGTTGTAGGCATATTAGCGCCTTCTGCAACAGCATAGCAGCCGTTAGCGATAAGTCTCTTAGCGTCATCCTCAGTAAGCTCGTTCTGAGTAGCGCAAGGCAGAGCAACGTCACACTTAACAGACCAGTCGAACTTGCCCTCGGTGTACTGAGAGTTAGGTCTGTAGTTCTTGTACTCGGAAAGTCTTGCACGCTTAACTTCCTTGATTTCCTTAACAGCGTCAAGGTCAATGCCTTCCTCGTCATAAATCCAGCCTGTTGAATCAGCCATTGTAACAACCTTAGCGCCAAGCTGAGTAGCCTTTTCTGTAGCGTAAATAGCAACGTTACCCGCACCGGATACGCAAACAGTAGCACCGTTTAATGACTTGCCGTGGTCTTTGAGCATAGCGTCAGTGAGGTAAAGCAGACCGTAGCCTGTAGCCTGTGTACGAGCGAGTGAGCCGCCCCAGTTGAGACCCTTACCTGTGAGAACGCCCTCATAAACGTTTCTGATTCTCTTGTACTGACCGAACATATAGCCGATTTCACGAGCACCTGTTCCGATGTCGCCTGCGGGAACGTCAGTGTCAGCGCCGATGTGCTTGCAAAGCTCAGTCATAAAGCTCTGGCAGAAGCGCATAACCTCGTTGTCGCTCTTGCCCTTGGGGTCAAAGTCAGAGCCGCCCTTGCCGCCGCCGATGGGAAGACCTGTCAGCGAATTCTTGAAAATCTGCTCAAAACCGAGGAACTTAATAACGCCGAGGTTTACCGAGGGATGAAGTCTGAGACCGCCCTTGTAGGGACCGATGGCGCTGTTGAACTGAACGCGGAAACCGCGGTTAACCTGAACCTTGCCGTTGTCGTCAACCCAGGGAACTCTGAACATAATAACTCTCTCGGGCTCGGTAATTCTCTCGAGAATACCGTTTGCCTCGTACTGAGGGTTCTGCTCAAAAACAGGCTCGAGCGATGTGAGAACCTCTGTAGCCGCCTGAATAAACTCAGGCTCAGCGGCATTTTTTGCTTTAAGCTTTTCAAGCTGTTCGCTAACGTATGACATAGTGATGTCCTCCTTAAAATAAAACATTTAAAATATAAACAAATTCAAGGTGTTGAACAGCGATATTTGCAGGAACAAAAATCGTTTCTTTCAACAACGATACTATAATACTATATTATATTAATTTTTGCAAGTGGTTTTTGCAAGTTTTTTTAAAAATATTTCATATTTTAACGTTTTTTACGAAATTTCAGCCCGATTTTGCAGGAAAAGGCATTAAATTAACGTCAAAAATGCAAATATAAACGTTTGATGATAGTTTAAAGGCTCCCCCATCACGCATACATTTAATTTACACCGTAGGGGCGGACTGAAATGTCCGCCCGATAAATACCACCAACATTCCCTTTACAGTTGTAGGGGCGGACCCGTGTGTCCGCCCGAGAAACGTGAACCGAATTTACCTTACAATCCGTTTTAATCGCGATAAACGAACGTTTAATTCAGCACACAAAAACACGTATGATATATAATGTTTTGTTCCTGTCCCGCGGGCAACCGCAAGGGTTGCCCCTACAATGCAACTTATATGTTATTTTGTAGTGACAGGGCTTGCCCCTGTCATTAAAGCAGACGTTTGTTCTCGTCCTAAACTTTGATTTAAAATACAAACTTTAACTGACCGACCTGCGGGCGGACACATGGGTCCGCCCCTACAATTAAACTCAAAAAATCTTTTGTATAATTCAAGTCCTTTCTTTCCACAGCACTTTAAACATAACTTTTAGTTGCATTTGGACATATTAACATGTTATAATAATGTTGAAAGTAAAATTATACAGATAGTAATAAGGTGAAATTATGGATTATCATAAGCGTTTAAGAGAACTTCGAATTGAGCACGGCTATACCCAACAGCAGATAGCGTTCATTCTCCACACACGTCAGGAGCAGTACAGCAAGTACGAAAACGGCAAGCGTGACCTCCCTATCAAGCACCTGATAGCCCTGTGCTGTCTGTACCGCGTTTCGGCAGATTACGTTTTGGGGATAGAAAAAGTAATAAATAAAACCGGAGTTATTCAAAATTAGAATAGCTCCGGCTTTGTTATTAACTTATTTTTTCAAATACACTTTGTTCTATTGGTTTATCAACATTAAAATTTCCATTGCTGATTGCTAAGTCAGGTGCGTAATCGCACGACTCCATCATACCTGTGCTTTTATTTACTATTAATTCAAATTCCTTTTCTCCCGAATGATACTGAATTGAGACAGTGTTCTGATTAGTATGGTTAGTTGTTATGTCCCAATTATCAAAGTTTTCAAAATGATAATTAAATATCATAGCATAAGGAAAATATACCAAATGCGCTGTTGGCAAGTGAATAGGATCTCCTCTTAAACATCCCTTATCGCCCTTTTCAAATCGTACTCTTGAATCAATATACTTTAAATAGTCGTTTTTATCGGTATAGTCATTTACTTTAATCTCTCTGTTATTGTCGTTTTCTTTCATTCTTTTAGTCAGGTTTGTTTTTGACAATTCCTCAATTTTTAATACCGGCGATGTCTGCGGATTCTCAAAAGGAGGATTAAACTCAAGTTTCATTTCTTCCTTTTCCTTGTTGTTAAACATCCACTCCACCTCTTTATTATCACTGTTACGACAGTAATAGCTATAAGGATATATATACTGAGTTTTTTCATAATTCAGCATTGGAACAGTATCTGTTAAATCGTAAACAAGCTCTTTATATTGTCCGTTTATCCTGTCGATATAAAACACCGTATACAATCGTTTGCCTGAAATGCCAATCTCCACACTGCCCTGCATTGTTTTGAAGTAATCAATAGAGTTGTTCATTCTATCAAAAATATATTCTTTGTTATTTAAGCTGTTTAGATTTTCTTCTTTTTCATCAAAAACAAGCTCTTTTCTCATATCTTCTTCCGTATATGACAGGCTTTTTAAGTATGTAACAGGATCGGTTTCCGATGGTTCAAACTGAGTTGAGCTTTCAGGCGGTGCCGCGGTTACGTTAACTTCATTTGCGGAACGGTTTGTATAATAATATGCCCCTATCCCCCCTATCGCTATTACGCTTGCGGAGGCGATTATTGCGGCTTTTAACGGCAAGGACATCGCAGCAGCTCCTGTCGAAACCCCTTTTACAACCGTCGGCAAAGTCTCCGCCCCTGCTGCTGCCGGTAATTTCGCGGAATTTATAATCTTTTCAAATTTTATATTTGGCTTTTGAATTTGCAATGAATCGTCAGTTAAGCTATAAGCTATAAATCCTCCGATTGAGGTATTTGTAAAACCGTTTTTTTCAAGCTCCTTTTTTATCGAGTCTCTTGCATAATACAACCTGCTTTTTACCGTGCCCTCCTTAACCTGCAATACATTCGCTATTTGTTCTATACTCATATCCTGATAATATCTCATCAAGATACATTCACGGTGAACGTCGGATAATGAATGTATGGAATTAATAATAACGCCGCAAATTTCCTCTGTTTCGAGGCTCTTATCAGGAGATATGTTAATATTCTCATCAATAAAGCTATAATCAACGTCATCAAAACTAATTTCCTGACTGTCTCTTTTGATTTTGTCCTTGCAGTAATTGGCGGTAATAACCTTTAACCAACCGAGAAAGCTTTCGTTTCTTTTAAGTGTTTTTAACTTGCTTAAAAGAATAACATAGATATCCTGAACCGCATCTAATGCCTTATCTTTATCTTGAAGCAAAGTCAAGCAGTAGTAAAATATATAATCTGACGTTTCATCAACAAGCTCATTTATAGCTCTTTTGTCTCCCTTTTTCGCCTTTTTTACAATCTTGCTTAACTTTTTTATGTCAATCCTGTTTTCGGCAGTTTTATCTTCTGACATTAATTTCACCTCCCAGTCTTTTCTTTTCACTTGCTGACAGCCTGTATTTGCGGCTGTCAGCATATAGAGTAATCCTAAACAAAAGCGACAACATAACAAAACTCCTTTCACGCTTTTATAAAAAAGACGTAAAAGGAGCAATTTGGTTCAAAATTATTTTGTTAATTCCTTAAAATCTCCAAAATCAAAGGTCGCAAAGTAGTCCTTCGGTTCCTCGGCGCGTCTGATAAGCTTATGGCTTCCGTCTGAGCAGAGCAGAACCTCTGCCGAGCGGAGCTTGCCGTTGTAGTTGTAGCCCATCGAAAAACCGTGAGCGCCTGCGTCGTGGATATATATAATATCGCCCTTGTCGATTTTCGGGAGCATACGGTCAACCGCGAACTTGTCGTTATTCTCGCACAGACCGCCTGTCACGTCATACTTGTGGTCGCAGGGCATATTCTCCTTGCCGAGCACCGTGATGTGATGATATGAGCCGTACATAGCAGGACGCATAAGGTTAGCCGCACACGCGTCAAGACCGATGTACTCCTTGTAAATGTGCTTTTCGTGGATTGCCGTGGCAACCAATGCGCCGTAAGGAGCGAGCATATACCTGCCGAGCTCGGTGTAAATAGCGACATCGCCCATACCGTTGGGGACAAGAATTTCGTCAAACTTCTTGTGAACGCCCTCGCCGATTACGGCAATATCGTTCTTCTGCTCCTCGGGCTTGTAGTCAACTCCCACACCGCCCGAAAGGTTGATGAACTTGATATGTACGCCTGTTTTCTTTTGAAGCCTTACCGCAAGGTTGAACAAAATCCCTGCAAGCTCGGGATAATAGCCGTTGGAAACGGTGTTTGAAGCGAGGAAAGCATGAATTCCGAACTCCTCGGCACCTGCCTCTTTGAGCTCGATAAACGCCTTCTCCATCTGCTGTTCGGTCATTCCGTACTTTGAGTCGCCGGGAGTGTCCATAACCTGAACCTTGTCCTCGCTGTCAGCCATCTTAAAAACTCCGCCGGGGTTAAAGCGACAGCAGATTGTCTTTGGAACTCCGCAGACCTTCTTGATAAACTCCACATGGGTGTAGTCATCAAGGTTTATGTACGCGCCCATATCATAGGCGAGCTTCATATCCTGCACGGGAGTTACATTCGAGCTGAACATAATATCACTGCCGGTAATTCCGCACGCCTCGCAGAGCTGTAATTCGGTGTAGGACGAGCAGTCCATACCACAGCCTTCCTCTTTGAGAATTTGCATAATATAGGGATTGGGAGTAGCCTTTACGGCAAAAAACTCCTTGTAGCCCTTGTTCCAGCTAAACGCCTTGTAAAGCTCACGCGCGTTCTGTCTGATACCCTTCTCGTCATACAGATGAAAAGGCGTAGGAATATCCTTGATAATATCCCGAGCCTGTTCAAGTGTAATAAACGGCTTCTTTTCCATTGGTATACCCCCTGATTTTTAATTGATAGTTGATAATTGATAATTGAAAATTTCGGTCGGGTAGATAGGTTTGCTGTCCCGAAACGTTTAGTTCCCGAATGAATTAATAATGTGCGAATTTAACTTTTCCATTCGCTCAGCATAATTATAAATTCGGAGCGTAAGCGACCCTTAATTATCCATTTTCCATTATCAATTTTCCATTTCTTTAACGTATTCCTCAATAACTTCCTTTATATCATCCAGTCCGTCTCCGTTAATCGCAGAAAACGGAATTAGCTGTACGCCCTCGTAGTCCTGAAGCTCGTCCATAACCTCGTCAATGCGCTTTTCATAGGCGGTTTTTTTGAGCTTGTCCTTCTTTGTCAGGACTATGACAAAGGGCGCGTTGCAGTTGTAGAGAAAGTTAATCATATCGTAGTCGTCCTTGGTCGGCTTGTGGCGGATGTCCACAATCTGGACGATAAGCGCGATGTTGCGCTCCGAGGACAGATATCCCTCTACAAGAGAAGCCCACCGCTGTTTTTCGGTCTTTGAGACCTTTGCGTATCCGTAGCCCGGCAAATCGACCATACGAAAATCGTTGAGCTTATAAAAGTTAATCGTAGCCGTCTTGCCCGGCTGAGCGCTCACCCTTGCGAGAGCCTTGCGCTGAACCAGCTTATTGATAAGCGAGCTTTTGCCGACATTGGAGTGCCCCGAGAACACAACCTCGGGCATATCGGACTTTGGGAGCTGACTGACAGTTCCCGCCGCATATTCAAAACTAACTTCGTTGAAATTCATTACAAAAAACCTCGGTTTTTTAATTGATAATTGATAGTTGATAATTGATAATTTCGGTCGGGTAGATAGGTTTGCTGTCCCGAAACGTTTTGTTCCCGACTGAATTAATATGGTGCGAATTCAACTTTTCCAAACGCTCTGCATAATTATAAATTCGGAGCAGAGCGACCCTTAATTATCCATTATCCATTTTCAATTTTCAATTATAATACGTCACTGCCTAACCCCTGCCGAACTTACTTTCGGCTCGACAGGCAAATTAATGTCGTTCCACGCCTTTTCGCTGACCTTTACGGGGTTGATTACCGCGAGCTTTACAACCTCGGTGAAGTCCTCGACCGCGATAAAATCTACCTTTTCCTTAACCGCAGGGTCAAGCTCGGACAAATCGGGCTCGTTGAGCTTGGGGATAAGCACCAGCTTAATTCCGTGCTTGTACGCCGCCATACTCTTTTCTTTAAGTCCGCCGATAGGCAGAACCTTGCCCCTCAGGGTAATCTCGCCTGTCATTGCGATATCGCACCTTACGGGCTTTGCCGAAAGCGCGGAGTAAATCGCCGTTGCCATAGTAATGCCTGCGGACGGGCCGTCCTTGGGCACTGCTCCCTCGGGAGCGTGAATGTGAATGTCCTTATTCTTGTAGAAGTCGGGGTCAACTCCCAGCACATTTGCATGGCTTCTAATGCAGGTGATCGCGATATGCGCGCTCTCCTTCATAACGTCGCCGAGCGAGCCTGTCAGCTCGATCTTACCTGTGCCTTCCATAACAGCAACCTCAATCGGCAGAAGCTCTCCGCCGACAGACGTCCACGCCAAGCCGTTGACAACGCCGATTTCGTTCTTCTTGCTGTAGGTATCGGGCAGGTACTTTTTGTTGCCCAAAAGCGCCTCAACTGCCTTGTCGTCAATCTTAAAGACTTCCTCGCCGTCCTCGAGCTTTTTAACCGCGCACTTGCGCATTACGGAAGCGATATAACGCTCTAAGGTACGAACTCCCGACTCGCGCGTGTAGTAGTCGATGATGGTGTAAAGCGCCTTGTTTGTAAATTTTAATTCTTTATTAGAAAATCCGTTGAGCTCCAACTGCTTTGGCACAAGGTGCTTTTTGGCGATGTTGAACTTTTCCTCACGGGTATAGCTGTTGATCTCGATGATTTCCATTCTGTCCCTGAGCGGAGCAGGAATTGCGCCGAGGTCGTTCGCCGTGGTGATAAACATAACGTTCGAAAGGTCAAACGGAATGTCGATATAATGGTCGGTAAACTTGTAGTTTTGCTCAATATCGAGCACCTCGAGCAGTGCCGAGGTCGGGTCGCCCTTGTAGTCAGCCGACAGCTTGTCAACCTCGTCGAGGATAATAAGCGGATTGTTTGTGCCTGCATTTTGAACCGCAGCCATAATTCTGCCGGGCATTGAGCCGATATATGTACGCCTGTGACCTCGGATTTCAGCCTCGTCCTTCACGCCGCCGAGGGCGATCCTCTCGCTTTTTCTGCCGATAGCATTGGCGATAGATTTAGCGATTGAGGTCTTGCCGACACCGGGAGGGCCTGCAAGGCAGATAATCTGTCCCTTTTGCTTGTCGCTGAGCTTCTTGACCGCAAGCTGTTCAACAATTCTGTCTTTGATTTTTTCAAGCCCAAAGTGAGTTTTGTTGAGCTCTCTGCGGATTTTCGAGATAACGATTTTGTCCTTTGTAGAGGTGTTCCAGGGAAGGTCGAGCACGGTGTCAAGATAAGTGCGGATCACCGAAGCCTCCTGAGAGCCGTAGGGCATTTTCATCAGCTTACGGCACTCCTTAAGCAGGGTTTCCTGACTTTTCTCCTCGAGCTTTAGCTCCAGAATTTTATCGGCATAGTCCGCCGCTTCATCGGAAGGATTGTCATCTTCTCCGAGCTCCTCCTCGATAACCTTCTTTTGCTCTCTGAGAAAAAAGTCGCGCTGAGTTTCGTCAATCCTCATCTTGGCTTTAACAGTGATTTCTTCCTCGATTTTGAGAATATAAATCTCGTTCATCAGCTCGTCAAGCACGGTTTCGAGCCTGTCGTACTGATTGAGAGTTTCGAGTATCATCTGCTTAATGGTGTAGTCAAGCGGAATGTTCGCCGTGATATAATCGGCAAGCTCGCCTGTTGACTTGCAAAGCGCAACCTTGAAGATGATGTCGGGCGCGGTTTTGGGCGCAATCTCAATAAAGCGCTCAAACTGCTCCCTGACCGCACGAATAAGCGCGGTATCGCGCGAGGTGGGCGGAGTAATAGCGTCGGGAATAGGCTCAACCTCAGCCATCATACAGCCCTTGTCAAAAACAGGAGCGCAGATTTGGGCACGGTACTTACCCTCAATAACAATTCTCGTGGTATTTTCGGGGAGCTTTTGCACCTGAATAACCTTTGCGACAACTCCGATTTTATATAAGTCAATCAGCTTAGGCTCGCTGTCAGATGCGTCAATCTGCGCCGAGAGGAAGATAAGCTGGTTGGTTTCCATCGCTTTTTTAATAGCGGTAATGCTCTTTTTTCTGCCAACATCAAAATGAATTAAAGACTTGGGAAAAACAACAAGCCCTCTGAGCGGCAGAACAGGAAGCGTCAGGGTGTTTGTATTTTCAAAATCCATTATAAGTCCTTTCTATAACCTTCATAAATAATAAATTTCAAACTTCTGTATATAAACAAGTAGGGGCGGAGCAAATGTCCGCCCTTCCGTAATTTTTTCTGATGTCTTGTACTACGGTTTTTACTAAAACGTATCTGCTTTTAAATTTACGAAGCCGAGCTTCTCTTTGTGCGCTTAAGCGCAGACTTACCGGGTAACTTAACAGGGAAAGAAGGCTTTTCTTTTCTCCTGATAATCTGAGGAGAGGCATTATCCGTAACAACCTCTTTGGTGATGATGATTTTCTCAATCGTGCTGTCGGACGGTGTTTCAAACATCGGGTTTTTAAGGATACCTTCCATAATTCCCCTGAGTCCTCTTGCGCCTGTGCGCTGTTCGTGAGCCATATCGGCAATAGCCTCAAGCGCCTCGTCCTCAAAGTAAAGCTCAACATTATCGAGCTCAAAGAGCTTTTTGTACTGCTGAACAATCGAGTTTTTGGGAACGGTGAGGATTTTTATGAGAGCCTCGGTGTCAAGACCGCTGAGCGCCGTAATAACCGGCAGACGACCGATAAGCTCGGGAATAATGCCGAATTTTACGAGGTCGTGAGCCACAACATCCTTCATCCAGTAGGTTTCGTCAAGCTCCTTTTTGGACTTAACGAGCGACTCAAAGCCGATTACCGAACCCCCTTGGCGCTTTTCGACAATCTTTTCAAGTCCGTCAAAGGCTCCGCCGCAGATAAACAGAATATTCTTTGTGTCTATCTGCAAAAACTCCTGCTGAGGATGTTTTCTTCCGCCCTGAGGGGGAACATTGGCAACAGTGCCCTCGACAATTTTAAGCAAAGCCTGCTGAACGCCCTCGCCCGAAACGTCACGGGTAATTGAGGGGTTCTCGGATTTTCTGGCGATTTTATCAATCTCGTCGATATAGATGATACCGCGCTGAGCGCGTTCGATATCGTAATCCGCAGCCTGAATGAGCTTTAAAAGGATATTTTCTACATCCTCGCCCACATAGCCTGCCTCGGTAAGAGTGGTTGCGTCGGCAATAGCAAACGGCACGTCAAGAGCCTTTGCAAGCGTTTGAGCGAGCAAGGTCTTGCCCACGCCCGTCGGACCGAGCAAAAGCACGTTGCTCTTTGAGAACTCAACGCTGTCGTCGCCTGCCAAAGCGCGCTTGTAATGGTTGTAAACCGCCACGCTCAGGGTGATTTTGGCGTCGTCCTGACCGATAACATACTCGTCAAGAATAGCCTTAATCTCCTTGGGCTTAATAAGCTTGCTGACATCCCCGGGAACATCCTGCCCGGGAACAGCCTTACCATTGGGAGAAGGACTTAAATCGTTCTCCCCCGACTGGTCGAGAATATTCATACAAAGGTTAACGCAACGGTCGCAGATATAAGCACCGTTGCCCGCAATAAGGCGCAATACCATATCCTGGGGTTTTCCGCAGAATGAGCAGTAAATTTCCTTATTGTTGTTAGAATTAGCCATTTGCTTTCCTACCTTATCTTCTGTCAATTACCTTGTCAATAAGTCCGTATTCCATAGCCTGCTGAGCAGTCATAAAGTTATCGCGCTCGGTGTCGTTCTTGATAACGTCAAGGGGCTTGCCGGTGTTCTCTGAGAGAATTTGATTAAGCCTTGCCTTGGTGTCAAGCATATACTTGGTATGGATTTCCATATCGGTAGCCTGACCTTTATATCCGCCGAGAGGCTGATGTATCATAATTGTTGAGTTCGGCAGAGCAATTCTCTTGCCCTTTGCGCCTGATGAAAGCAGAAAAGCTCCCATACTCGCCGCCATACCCATACAAATTGTGGAAACATCGCACTTGATGTAGTTCATTGTGTCGTAAATTGCGAAGCCGTCTGTAACGCTTCCGCCGGGACTGTTGATGTAAAGGCTGATGTCCTTGGTAGGGTCCTGGCTTTCAAGGTACAAAAGCTGTGCCACAACTACGCTTGCGGTAGCGCTGTTAACCTCGTCGTTGAGGATAACGATTCTGTCGTTTAACAGTCTTGAAAAAATATCATAACTGCGTTCGCCGCGGTTGGTCTGTTCAACTACATATGGTACCAGTGCCATAATATCAAAACCTTTCTAAATTATAGTTATCAATTCGCGCTTAAATATTCTTATTTAATAACAGCGCTGTTCTTTACAATGTCAAGAGCCTTCTGAACCTTGATGTCCTCAGAGAGTGAGTCGGCAGGAATAGCAGCCTTAACCTGCTTAACGTCCATCTTGTAAGCCTCAGCCATCTTGGAGTATTCGTCCTCGATGTCGGCCTCAGTTACCTCAACGTTCTCCTTAGCGGCGATTGACTGCAGAGCAAGTCTGAGCTTAACCTTCTTCTCAGCTTCTTCTCTGTACATCTCACGAACAGTGCTCTCTTCCATACCCATATACTGCATATAGGTCTTCATATCAATGTTCATGCCCTGCTGACGGAGACGCATTTCGAAATCTCTCATCATATCGTTAACCTGATTTTCGTACATAGCCTCGGGAATATCGCCCTGAGCGAGCTCGATAAGCTTAGTAGCAATCTGGTCGTCAATATCCTTCTGAGCCTCGTCCTTTAAGCGAGCTTCAATCTGAGTTCTGAGCTCAGCCTTGTACTCGTCAACGGTCTCCTTCTCGGAAACGTCCTTTACAAAGTCATCATCAAGCTCGGGAAGCTCCTTTTCCTTGAGCTCGTGAAGCTTGATCTTGAACTCTGCCTCTTTGCCTGCAAGGTTCTCAGCCTGATAATCCTCGGGGAAGTTAACGTTGATACTAAACTCCTCGCCTACCTCGTGGCCTACAACCTGCTCCTCAAAGCCGGGGATAAAGTTGCCTGAACCAAGTGCGAGACTGTACTTCTCAGCCTTGCCGCCCTCAAAAGGAACTCCGTCAACAAAGCCCTCAAAGTCGATAACAGCTGTGTCGCCGTCCTTGGCAGCTCTGCCCTCAACCTCAACAAGTCTTGAATTGCGGTCGAGAACCTTCTTGATCTCCTCGTCAACGAGCTCGTCGGTAACCTCGGTTGACTTCTTCTCGATCTCAAAGCCCTTGTAGCCGTCGATGTCGAGTGTGGGCTCAACAACGATTACGGTTTTGAAGGTGAAGCCGTCCTTGCCTGCTTCAATTGCTTCGAGCGAATTAACGGCAACAATCTTTAAATCCTTCTCCTTGGCAGCCTCATAAAGAGCGTCGGGATAGCAGTCCTGCATAGCGTCCTCATAGAACACCTCAGAGCCGTACATCTTCTCGATAATCTTTCTGGGAGCCTTGCCCTTTCTGAAGCCCTGAATGTTGATATTTTTAACCTGCTTTTTGTAGACGGTGTTTACAGCTCTCTCAAAAGTTTCGCCGTCAACCTCTACGGTAAGCTCGTAGGTATTTGCTTCTTCCTTTTTTGTACATTCCTTAAGTGCCATTTTAAATTCCTCCAATTTTTAATATATCGTCTTATTATATCACAATACTTAGTATAAATCAAGTTTTTATCTAACCAAAACAGGCGTAAACTGTACCCTGTCGCAGGAAATCAGCTTAAATTCGATTCCCTTGTACTCTCCTTCGAACGCCAGACGGAAATTTTGCTTGCCGTGAATGTGCCCGTAGTAGCATTTTTTTATACCGTATTCAAGCAGAACGTCCATAATCTCCTTACATTCTATGCCCCTGTAATAAGGCGGATAATGCAAAAAGACTACCGGTTCCTTACCGGTCTTTAAGGCTTCTTCAATCGACATTTTAAGCCGTCCGACCTCACGGTTGAGGACTTTAATATCCTCGGGCGTGTCGTTTTCGAGGAACCAGCCCCTTGTTCCGCAGATTGCGTACTCTCCGCAGGTGTAGGCGTTATTGAACAAAATACTGATTGTGTTTAGCTCATTTTCGGCAAGGAGCTTTTCAATCTTGCTCTTTGTGCCCCACCAGTAGTCGTGGTTGCCCTTTAAGAAAATCTTTCTGCCGGGCAGACTGTCGATAAACTTAAAGTCGGTCACGGTTTCTTCAAGCTTCATTGCCCAGGAAATATCCCCTGCTACAACAACGGTGTCGTCGTCCTTAACAAGGCTTCTCCAGTTCTTTTCAAGCCGTTCCACATAGTCGTTCCAGCCCGAAAAAATATCCATTGGCTTATCCTCACCGAGCGATAGGTGAAGGTCGCCTATTACGAATAGCGACATTACTCAATTCCGAGAGCTCCGAGCACGTACTGAGGCATTTTGTCAACCTCGGTAACATCGGAAAATCTCGCGGTTTTATTCTTAAGTCCCGCAAGCGGAGCGGGTACGGCAGTCTTTGAAATCTCGTTGAGCATATCGACCATATCAAACTCGGTCTCGGGAAGCTCAGCATTAGGCGCAACAGCCTGCAAAACAGCCTTTGAGAACTTATACGGGCTTGCTGTAGAAGCGATTACCGCAGGGGTATTGTCGCCTGTCTTATCCACATACTGCTCGTAAACGTTAACCGCAACCGCAGTGTGGGTATCGCAGAGGTAACCTTCCTGGTCGAAAAGTCTTTTGATAGTAGCCTGAGTCTGCTTATCGTCACAGCAACCGCCGAAGAATTTGTCGGTGATAACCGCCTTAACGCTGTCGCTGACCTCGTACTTGCCCTCAGTCTTAAGAGCGTTCATCCAATCCCTTGTAGTCTCGTCGCTGTCGCCTGAGAGCTTATAGAGCAGTCTTTCGAGGTTGCTCGACACGAGAATATCCATAGACGGAGAGATTGTTGTATAAAAATGTCTGTTCTTATCATAAACGCCTGTATTAATGAAGTCTGTCAGGACGTTGTTTGAGTTTGAGGCGCAGATAAACTTGTTAATCGGAAGTCCCATAAGGCAGGCATAGTAGCTTGCGAGGATATTTCCGAAGTTACCTGTCGGAACAACAACATTGATTTTATCACCGAAAGCGATTTTGCCGTCGTTCACAAGGTCGCAGTAAGCCGAGATATAATAAACAATCTGAGGAAGAAGTCTGCCCCAGTTGATTGAGTTCGCGGACGAGAAAAGCATATTGTTTTCAGCCAGCTTTTCGGCAATCTCGGGTGTTGTAAAAATCTTCTTAACGCCTGTCTGAGCGTCATCAAAGTTGCCCTTGATCGCACAAACCTTAACGTTTTCGCCTTCCTGAGTGTTCATCTGGTGCTTCTGCATTGGGCTAACGCCGTCAACAGGATAGAAAACGATGATGTTTGTGTGGTCAACATCCTTAAAGCCCTCTAAAGCAGCCTTGCCGGTATCGCCCGAGGTGGCTACAAGAATAACGGCGTCCTTGCCGTCATATGTCTTTTTGAGCGACTTTGTAAGGAAGTGCGGAAGTATCTGCAACGCCATATCCTTAAATGCGCAGGTAGGACCGTGCCAGAGCTCGAGGATATTCAGGCTCTTGCCGTCAAGGCTTGTATAAGCCATAGGCGCAGGATTTTCAGAGCCGAACTTTTCGGCAGTGTAGGCGCTGTCTACGCAGTCGTCGATTTCTTCCTTAGTAAAGTCTGTTAGGAAGTCGGAGAAAACCTTTTTGGCTCTGCCCTTGTAGTCCAAAGACAAAAGCGCCTTAAAGTCATCCTCGGTATATTTCGGAAACTCCTGAGGAACAAAAAGTCCGCCGTCCTTTGAAATACCCTGAGCGATAGCCTGGGCAGAGGAAACGACCTCGTTTTTGTTCTGTGTGCTGTTATATAACATAATTATCTTCCTTTCGATAAACTGTAACAACTTATTTTACTACATTATTCGCAGATTGTCAAAGATTAATTAAAATTAATAATTGATAATGGGTAATGGATAATTAAGGGACAATAATGCAGAAATAAAGAATATGTTTACATTAAATATTTGTAGGGGCAGGTCTTGACCTGCCCGCGGTTTGGTCAAGACCAAACCCTACAACATTAGAAATTTTTTACTCCATATTAATTCATTCGGGAACAAAACGTTTCGGAATTGCAAACCTATCTTCTCGACCGAAATTATCAATTTTCAACTATCAATTATCAATTATAAAAGCATTCTCGATATAATTTATTCTGTCGAGCTTTAAGGTTTCTTTATCGACAAAAACCTCGCTGACATCAAACCTGCACTCGCTCTCTATGCTGTTCTGTATAAGATATGCGGTTGCGGTTTTGATTATTTTACTCTGCTTGCGAAAATCAACCGCCTCATAAGGCTGAGATAAAGTACCGCTGTGACGAGTTTTGACCTCTACAAAGCAGATTGTTTTACCCTTTGAAGCGATAATATCAATCTCGCCGTAAATTTTGCGGTAGTTTCGACAGAGTATTTTATATCCGTTCTTTTTGAGGTAATCGGCGGTGTAGTCCTCGCCCCTATCCCCTGTCTTTTTTGTTGTATGCTTAATCATTTGTTCAAAATCTTTGTCAGGAAGCTCAGCCTATGATATTTACACGGACCGTATTTTTTGAGCGCCTCAACATGCACCTTTGTGCCGTAGCCCTTATGCTTGTCAAATGAATATTCGGGAAATTCCTCGGCATATTTGTACAAAAGCCTGTCCCTCGACACCTTCGCCAAAATCGACGCGCACGCGATTGACATTGACTTTGCGTCACCCTTGATGATAAACTCACTGTCAATATCGAGTTTCGGCAGTCGGTTGCCGTCAATCATTGCATAGTCAGCCTTGACATCAAGCCCCTCTACCGCCCTTTTCATAGCGAGCATTGTGGCGTTTAGAATGTTCATCTCCTCAATCTCCTCAACGCTTGCAAAGGCTATTGAGTAGGACAAAGCCTGCTCCTTTATAACGTCAAAGAGCGCTTCACGCTTTTTTTCACTGAGCTTTTTAGAGTCGTTAACTCCCTCGATAATAGTATTTTCGGGCAGTATTACCGCCGCCGCACACACAGGCCCTGCAAGAGGTCCTCTGCCTGCTTCATCAACTCCGCAAACAGCCTTATAGCCCTTTGCCGCAGCTTCTTTTTCAAATTCAAGCCAATCCATATCAATTCTCCGTTAACGGTCTGCCGGGCATTTCAACCGTAATTCTGCCGAGCTTCGCCGCCCTGAACTCGTCAAGGAGCATAATCGAAGCGCGTTCGGTGTCGATTTCTCCGCCCGACACCAACATTCCTCTTTTTTTGCCGATGTACTGCAAGAGCTCATAGGAAGCTGTGTTTTCCAAGTCAGTATCCGAAAGCTTAAAGCGCTCGATGAATTCTGCAGGCTTCAGGCGTTTTAGGAAGTCGAGCAGACGTACCGCCAAAAGCTCGGTGTCGATTACCTGATCCTTAACAGCACCGGTAAACGCGAGGTGTTCGCCCACGATTTTATCGTCAAACTTAGGCCACAAAACTCCGGGAGTGTCGAGCATTTCGAGGTTATTTGAGATTGTAAACCACTGGTTACCCCTTGTAACGCCCGGTCTGTCCTCTACCTTTGCGCGGTTCTGCCTGGAAATTCTGTTTATAAACGAGGACTTGCCGACGTTCGGAATTCCGACAATCATTATCCTCATCATCGGGTTCTTCATACCCTTTGATTTGAGCCTGTTAATCTTCTCCGCAAGCACCTTGTTAACCGCCTGAGGAAACTTATTAAGCCCTCTGCCGCTTTTGCAGTCAACGGCAATCGCTGTAATATTTTGCTTTGCAAAGTAATCAATCCACATCTTGGTTGCGGTCTGGTTAGCCATATCGCACTTGTTAAGGAGTATTACCCTCGGCTTACTCTGAATAATTCCGTTTAAGTCGGGATTGCGGCTGCTTACCGGAATACGCGCGTCGATAATCTCAGCCACGGCGTCAACGAGCTTTAGGTTAGCCTGTATCTGCCTTTTGGTTTTGGTCATATGACCGGGAAACCATTGAATATTTTGCATATCACTCATATTTTTCCTCACTTTATAAAAAACAAAGCCTATTTCAAACTGATGAAACAGGCTTTAGATTTGTTGATTAATAAAGATAACCGAAGTGGTTAAACGGAAAAGCTACAACCTGAGCCTTGCCGATAACGTCCTTTACGTCGATAAGACCAATCTCTGTGCTTCGGCTGTCAAGTGAAACCTGGCGGTTATCACCCATAACAAAGATTTTGCCCTCGGGAATAATCTCGGGAATATCATTGTTGCCGAAATTGCCCGAGAAGGTTGTGCCCTTAATATACGGCTCGTCAATTACAACGCCGTCTACGATAATGCGGTCATTCTCTTTATCGAGCTTAATAGTCTGGCCTTCCTTGGCGATAACGCGCTTAATGATAGGCTTTTTGTACTCAGCACCGTGAGAGATAACGACAATATCGTTATTGTTGGGCTGATAAAAAAGATTAGTTACAATTACTTTGTCGTTAGTTTGGAGCGTGTCGTTCATAGATGTGCCGTCAACGTCAACCAGTCTGAACACAAACGTCAGACATACAACGACAATGGCAATAGCAAATACAATACAGCGGATCCAGTCGTAAAGACCTGCCGTACCGCCCTCCTGCCTTGCGGAGAGAAAATACTCCTTGCCGTCCTCGGTTTTAGGCGGCTCTTTTTCTTCTTCAGGCTCAACCTCAGCCTTATACGGTACATAGTAGCCGTCGTAATCGGGAGTCTTATCCTTTTTATCTTTAGAAAGATACATTTCGGGATTTATCTCAACAGCGAGGTCGTAGTCTTTATCCAAGCCTTTTTTATTATCGCTCAATTCGTTCACCTGCTTTGTCATAAAGTGCCAATGAAGCAATTATCCTGTAGTGTAAGAAAAAGGGGAACTTTAAGCAAGTCCCCCTTTAAGTATTCGAGAATTTACTTACGAATCTGTTCCTTAACCTTAGCAGCCTTACCAACTCTGTCACGGAGATAATAAAGCTTGCTTCTGCGAACCTTACCGTAACGAACAACCTTGATGTCCTTTACGTTTGGTGAGTGGAGAGGAAATACTCTCTCAACGCCAACGCCGTAGGCTACACGTCTTACGGTAAATGTCTCGGCAACACCGCTGCCTCTCTTGGCAATTACAGTGCCCTCGAACATCTGGATTCTTTCTCTGTTACCTTCACGAATGTTTACTGATACTCTGATAGTATCACCGATACCGAACTCGGGAGTAGTCTCTTTAACCGAATCGGCAGCAATTGTTTTTAATGCGTCCATTTTTATCCTCCTAATATTTACCCGATATTCATACCTAAAGGCAGCGGACTATCAGTTCTTAAATGACGGCATAAAACCGTTATTTGAGCCACGTCGTAGGTTACGACGGAACCAAATTCTAAAATATTATACCATAATGGAATTAATAATTCAAGTCCTTTTTTCAATTATTTTTATAATAATGAATTAAGAACTTATTTTCTTTAATTTTTCCAAAAACTCAGCAAAATACTGCGGAAGCTCTGAATTGAATTCGAGGTACTCTTTACTTCTCGGATGAACAAAGCCGATTTTCTTTGCGTGCAGGCATTGTCCCTCAAAGCCGACCTTCTCTTTTTTTACTCCGTAAACCAAATCACCTGCAACAGGATGACCGAGGTACGCCATATGAACCCTTATCTGGTGGGTTCTGCCGGTTTCAAGTCTGCATTTTATATGGGTATATCCCCTGTATCGCTCGATAACGCTGTAGTGAGTAACGGCATTTTTGCTGTTCTTTTCGGTAACGCACATCTTTTTGCGGTCGTTCGGGTTTCTGCCGATAGGCGCGTCAACCGTACCGCTGTCGTCTTTGAGATTGCCGAACACAACCGCCTCATATTCCCTTGTAAAAGAGTGCTCCTTAATCTGCTCGGCAAGTCCCGTGTGGGCAAAGTCGTTCTTCGCCACAATCAGCAGTCCGCTTGTGTCCTTGTCAATTCTGTGGACAATTCCCGGGCGCATAACGCCGTTAATTCCCGACAGGCTGTCTCCGCAGTGATAAAGCAGGGCGTTTACAAGCGTGCCGTCGAAGTTTCCTGCCGCAGGGTGAACTACCATTCCCTTGGGCTTATTAACAACAAGCAAGTCGCTGTCCTCGTAGACAATATCGAGCGGAATGTCCTCAGCCTTGGCTTCATAAGCGACAGGCTCAGGCACATTTACCGTGACAATATCCCCTGCGCTGAGCTTTTGCTTTTTATTAACAGCCTTGCCGTTAACGCTGACAAGCCCTTTTTCAAAAAGAGATACAGCTGAACTTCTTGAAATTCCTATACCGCTTTCGGCTACGAACTTATCAGCCCTCACGCCGTCGGTTACACATTCAAGCCTGTGCTCAGTCATTTTTAATTTCCTTTTTACCCTTGGCGGACTTAATCATAATATACACCGCAAGCGCGATTACACCGCCCGTAATGCAGTAATCCGCAAAGTTGCACACCGGCGGAAAGAACGAAAGACTTAGATAATCTATAACATAGCCGTAGAGAATTCTGTCAATAAGATTGCCTATACCGCCGCCGATGATAAGTCCTGCAAGCACATAAAACAGCTTGCCCTGCGGACGTTTAATGAACATATAGAGAATAATGGCGATAATCATCAGCGAAGTCAGTACAACGAAAATCCAGCGGTTGTCCTGAAACATACCGAAGGCAACTCCGCGGTTCTCAACATAGCTGAGCTTAAAAACTCCGGGGATAACGTCAACTGTACCGGCAGGCTTGATGTTATTTACAACGCTAATCTTAATTATCTGGTCTATGGCAACCACCGCAGCGGCTATAATCAAAGCGATAAAAGGCATAATTCCTCCGAAAGATAAATCGGCGCAACCAAAAATCGCACCGATTTATTTTTAACATATAAAATACTGTATTAGGTTAAGTTTTTACAGCAGCGGCTGCAAAGCGTAGGATGCTCGCTGTTCTGACCAACCGTCTTGCTGATAGCCCAGCAGCGCTCGCACTTCTCGCCCTCAGCCTTTTCAACGCTGATTTCAAGCTCTCCGCCGTTGTCCTTAACCTCGAGCTCCGAAACGATAAACGCATCCTTAAGCTCTGACTCAGCCTTCTTGAGGAAGTCAAGCTTGGCGTTACCTGCCGAAAGAGTAACCTTACTCTCGAGCGAGCCCTTGATTGTCTTTTCCTTAACAAGGGGCTCAATCGACTTTTTAACGTCGTCTCTGAGGTTGTGAATTTCATCCCAGAAGTTCATAAACTCCTCGTCATAAGCGATATCAACCTTTTCGGGCATATCGTTATAAATGACGTGAGATTTAACGTCGCTCTCGCGGTGAGGCATATATTTCCAGATTTCATCTGAAGTATAAGCCAAAATCGGGGTTAACATTCTTGTCATGGCGTTGAGGATAAGGTAAATCGAGGTCTGAGCGGCACGTCTGAGCTTGCTGTCAGCCTTCTCGGTATAAAGTCTGTCCTTCAAAACGTCAAGATAGAAGTTGGACATATCAACAACGCAGAAGTTGTGAATACTGTGGTATACAATGTGGAACTCGTACTTGTCATACGCATCCTTAACCTTGTCGATAAGGCTGTTGAGCTTAAGGAGAGCCCACTTGTCAATTGCGGTAATCTCGTCAAGAGATACCATATCGGTATCGGGGTTAAAATCAAAGAGGTTGCCGAGAATGTATCTGGCGGTATTTCTGATTTTTCTGTACGATTCCGAAGTTTGTTTAAGAATATCAAAGGAGATGTTAACATCTGACTGGTAGTCGCAGGAAGCAACCCACAGACGGAGAACGTCAGCACCGTACTGCTTGATAACCTCCTGGGGACTGATACCGTTGCCGAGAGATTTACTCATCTTGCGCTTTTCCATATCCAAAATCATACCGTGGGTAAGTACGGCCTTGTAGGGAGCAACGCCTGTTGTGGCAACAGATGTAAGGAGCGAGGACTGGAACCAGCCTCTGTACTGATCGTTACCCTCAAGGTAAAGGTCAGCAGGGAATTTAAGGTAATCACGGCGCTTTACAACGGCGGTGTGTGATGAACCGCTGTCGAACCAAACGTCCATAATATCCTTTTCTTTATCAAAATCAGCGCATCCGCACTTTTTGCACTTTGTACCCTCGGGCAAAATCTCGCTTGCGTCGTGGTCGAACCAAGCGTTTGAGCCTTCCTTGCCGAAAAGCTCAGAAACCGCGAGCATAGCGTCCTTCTCAATCAAAGGCTCGCCGCAGTTCTTGCAGTAGAAAATCGGGATAGGTACGCCCCATTTTCTCTGACGAGAGATACACCAGTCTTTTCTGTCACGAACCATTGAGGTAATTCTGTCCTTACCCCAGGCAGGGATCCACTCAACAGTGTTAATAGCGTCAACGGCCTCGTCCTTGAAGTCGTCAACCGAGCAGAACCACTGGTCTGTCGCTCTGAAAAGAATGGGAGATTTACATCTCCAGCAATGCGGATACTGGTGGATAATCTTTTTAAGAGCAAACAAATTGCCGTCATTATCAAGCTTGATGGCGATTTTCTTGTTTGCCTCGTCGGTGGTAAGACCTGCGAACTCTCCTGCTTCCTCGGTGAGAACGCCGTCGCCGTTAACCGGGCAGATTACGGGAATCTCGGGGTAATTACGGCAAACGTTGTAGTCGTCAACACCGTGGCCGGGAGCGGTATGAACGCAGCCTGTACCGCTTTCGAGAGTTACGTGGTCACCGACAATAAGCAGCGACTCACGGTCAAGGAACGGATGCTGAGTTTTCATATACTCAAGCTCACTGCCCTTGATAGTCGCAACAACGGAGTAGTCGGTAATTCCGGCTTCTTCCATTGCGGATTTATACAAATCGGTAGCCATTACGTAGTACTCGTCGCCGTGCTGAATAACGGAGTACTCATAGCGCGGACCTACGCAGATTGCTACGTTTGCAGGAAGAGTCCATGTGGTGGTTGTCCAGATTACAAAGAACACCTTAGACGGGTCAATGCCCATAGCGGAAAACTTGCCGAGGTCATCGGTAACTTGGAATTTTACGTAAATTGAATGGCAGGGATCCTCAGCATATTCAATCTCAGCTTCCGCAAGAGCGGTTTTACATTCGGGACACCAGTAAACGGGCTTTAAACCGCGGTAGATGTAGCCCTTGTCAGCCATTTCGGCAAAAACTTTAATCTGCTCTGCCTCAAACTCATGCTTTAAGGTAATGTAGGGGTGATCCCACTCTCCGATTGCGCCGAGGCGCTTGAACTGCTCGCGCTGGTCGTTAATATAACCGGTAACAAACTCCTCGCAGAGCTTTCTGAGCTCTACTACAGAGATATCGGCAGAGCTGCCGATACCGGCTTTTTGTCTGGCTTTAAGCTCTGTGGGCAGTCCGTGGGTATCCCAACCGGGAACAAACGGAGCCTTGAAGCCTGCCATATTTTTGTAACGAACAATAAAGTCCTTTAAGATTTTATTAAGTGCGTGGCCGAGGTGGATATCGCCGTTAGCATACGGAGGTCCGTCATGAAGCACAAAGAGCGGTTTGCCTTCGTTATGCTCCATCAGCTTGTCGTAAAGCTTTTCCTCCTCCCAATTTTTGAGCGTTTCAGGCTCGCTCTTGGGCAGACCTGCACGCATTGGAAAATCGGTTTTAGGCAGGTTAAGGGTTGCGTTATAATCTTGGGACATTGTTTAATCTCTCCAGTAATTTGTTTATTAATTATTCGGCAGAAACGTCGTAGTTATCTCCGAATTTAAGGTGATTGAACTTGCTCTGGCGCTTTACGGCAACCTTTGTATCGTCAGCAGGCTCAGAAATCTTGGGCTGAACCTCCTGAACAGGCTGTACCGGCTGAGCAGGCTCGGTCTTAACTTCCTCTGCGGGAGCGTAGTTGATCTCATCCTCTGCAACAGGCTCTGTGGGATATTTCTCGTCAAGAGCCTTCTGTGAGTTTTCGAGGTCAACCGAGGTGGGAAGGTCGTCAATAGCCTTAATGTGAGTTCTGTAAAGCTCAATGAGCTCGTTTCTGAGGGCGACGGCGTCAGCCTGAAGTGAAAGGTAGTTGTCCTTCTCCATAGCTGTCATTTTGTTAGCCTCAACGGAAAGAGCCTGAGCCTTTTCCTCTGCGTCGCGGATAATTCTGCCTGCCTTTTCCTTTGCTTCCTTAATGCAGGCATCGCTCATCTTCTGAGAAGTGAGCAGAGCGTTTCTGACGGTTTCCTCGTCGGCTCTGTACTCCTCGAGACGGGTAGCAAGTCTGTCGATTTTATGTACAAGGTTTGTCTTTTCTTTTTTGAGCTGCTCAAAAGAGGCGATTACCTCATCGATAAACTCGTCAACATCCTCAGCGTTATATCCGCCGCTGAAGGACGCTTTTCTAAAGCTGACGTTTTTGATTTCATCAATAGTTAACATATATTCCTCTCCTTATCTGTAATGAATAATTGATATTCTTATCCGATGTTTTTTGGTCTCACCCAATACACCGTTAATTTTGAATTTACCCTTTCCCCTGATTGTCAGAGTGTCGCCTTCATTCACGGTTTTGCTGATATTTGTACACTCAATAAAATTCAGGGTAACATTGCCCGATAAAATCACGCTTTTTGTCTTTTCGCGCGAGAGCCCGGAAACAGCCGCAACAATATTGTCAAGCCGTGCGGATGACACGATAACGGACTTTTCCTCTACTCCTCTGCCCTTCGGCAAAAAGTTCAAATCGGCGTCACCGACCTTTACTCCTGCTCTGCCGATTTTCGAAATCTGCGATTTTATATACTCGGCAATCTCACTTTTTACAAAAACGACGCACCTGCCGTCCTCTACCAATATATCCCCGACTGTCTCGCGCTCAATTCCGAGCGACATCAACGCCCCTAAAAAGTCGCGGTGAGTCAGCTTGTCCGCAGGACGGAAGCTAAACTGAACCGCCGCAATAGGAAATTCAGGATTATCTTCATAAAAATCCAGACAGATCACCTTGCGTTCGCTTTGCCCGTATCCGCCGAAAAAGCTGTAGCTGTTAAATCCGACAGATTTAAGATATCTCTCTGCCTGAGCCTGCTCCGCTTCGCTTAAAAACGAAAAGAAATAGGGCTTTTGCCGTTTTTGGCATAAAAAGACCGCGTCGTCGAGCTTGGATATAAAAAGCTTGTCTTTATCAGAAGTATACACCGCTGTTTTCAAGCTCGTCAAGTAAATCGTCGCCTGTCAAATCAACGTTGCTGGGAATAATAATATATGTGTTGGAGGCAACTCTTTTGATTTTACCGTTGTTTGCGTAAGCAACACCGCTGAGGAAGTCGAGAATTCTTCTTGCCATATCCTTGTTGGTGTCCTCAAGGTTAAGAACTACGGTGTGAGTTTTAGTAAGCTCGTCAGCGATAGCTCTTGTTTCCTCACCAAAGCGCTCGGGCTTAAAGATACCAACCTGAAGCTTTGCGGTAGCGTTAATATTTACAACCTTGTTTCTGGAAGAACCGTTTGATGTCTGTCTCGGTCTCTCCCTAACAGGTTCCTCTTCTTCGTAATCGTCTCCGTCGTCGGCGTAGCCGTACTCGTCGTACTCATACTCGTCGTCGGGAGCGTCCCACATACGTTTAAACTTGTTAACAATTCCTGCCATTTACTTTTCCTCCTGTTATGTGTAGTTTCTTGCTCCGAAAAGCGAAGAACCAACTCTTACCATATTTGCGCCTTCGAGTATTGCCTCGTAGTAGTCGGCTGACATACCCATCGACAATATACTCATATTTATATTATCTAATTTTTTTTGCGATATGTCAATAAATAACTTGTGCATATTATTAAAATATTTTTGAATTTTTCGTGTATTATCACAAATCGGGGGTATTGTCATCAGTCCTTTGACCGAAATTGACTCCAATTCAGCGATTTGGCAAAGCAATTCTTCGAGCTGTTCCTCAAACACGCCTGACTTGTTTTCTTCCCTGCCGATATTGACTTCTACCAATATATCGGTTGTGATATTCCTTTTCTTCGATTCCTTAGAAATTTCTTTTGCAAGCTTTAGGCTGTCTACCGACTGGATCAAATCAACCTTGCCGGCAATCTGCCTAACCTTGTTTGTCTGAAGATGACCGATAAACTGCAAAGAGCAGTGCTCAAGGTCATAATCCTCATACTTTGATAAAAGCTCCTGCACCCTGTTCTCTCCGATATGGTCAAGTCCGAGCGATATCGCGTGGTTAATCGTAGCGGCGTCAACGGTTTTTGTAGCGGCGAGGAAGGTAATGTCCTCACGCTTTTTGCCGATTTTCTGAGCCGCCTCTGCGATCCTCTCGTTAATTACTTTGTAGTTATATTCAACGTCAGCTAATGACCTTGCCGTCATACAAGTCATCTCCTTTTATAATAACTTTATCGTAGAGCGAGATTGTCTCGCCGTTAAACAAAATACCTTCCTCGGGCTGAGTGTCGCAGATTACATAATTGTCGTCGGCATAGAGGATTGAGATTTGCTTGAACTGAACCTCGCTTCCGTAGAGCACATAAACGCCCTGAACCTTCTTTTGCTCCTTGTGAGAATTGTCGTTCTCGTCATAAGTGGTCTTTGTAACGTAATCATCGTGAATAGCGCGTTTGCTCACGCGAAGTCCCGTATATGTTCCGAGTCCGATTTCGATAGGCTCTTGCCTTGCCTGCAAAAGACCGTTGTTCATATAGTCGCACTGCAAAATTACAAGCGCCTTACCGTCTGGGTTCTGGGTAATCTTATAAATCTCGGCAGGAATAGCCTCGGTGCTCGCCTCGGTCAAAAGTACCGTAACGGCGCTGTCCCAGATTGTAAGGTTCTGCGCCTCGTCGTGACTGACCTCGCAGGCTACAAACCATTTAACGTTGCTGACAACCTTTCCTGCGGTGTTGTCAGGAACATCCGACTTCTTGATGTTTCTCAGTCCGTCCAAAGTCAGGTTGTCAATATCGGAATATTTTACGGCGTTTTCGTATCCGTCGCAGTACTCCGAGAAATATCCTGCCTTCGGGCTTTCAATAGAGCCTGTGCTCTTTCCTGCGGACGACCTGAGCGTTTCTATTTCAGCGGAGAGGTCGTTGATTTCCGCGTTGAAGTTTTTAAGGTTGCCTGTGTAGAGCAGTCTTTGGTTGATTGAAGCGAGCAGATTATCCGAATCCGCCTTTACGCCTGTTATATTGTGCTTATTGGCGTCGTCAAGGTAAGTAATCAGCTTGCTCTTGATGTTGTTGTTTATTATATCAAGGCTCATTGTGCCTGAGATTGTATTCTTCTGTATGTATTCAAGCGAGTCCTTTTTTGCTTGAAGCTTGTCAGCCATAGACTGCGCAATAGCGTCCTTCTCGTTGGAGTAGACCTTCGCGATTTCTCCCTTGACGTTCACGGTGTCTCCGCTTGAACAGGAGTAGGACAAAATTCCGTTTGTGTTGTTCGGGATAATATTTTCATCGCGGATAATAAATCCGTTTGAATAGATTTTATCTGTAACGGTTACCATAACGGCGTTTTCCGTTGGGTACATATCAAAGTTTGCGCTTATAAGCAGATATGCAACATATACAACCGCAAGCACGGTAAGCGCCGCAACCAGTATTCTTTTAAATAGCAGTTTATCCATAAGTCAATCCTTTGTCTGTAATTTGAACAGCCTGCTCAAAAAGCTGTTCAAATGATTCAGCTTTGTCGGGATACAGCCAGTTGATTTCCTTGTCACGCTTAAACCACGTGATTTGTCGTTTGGCGTATCTTCGTGTTTCCTGTTTTAACTTTTCAATACATTCTTCCAAAGGGAGCTCTCCTTTTAAGTAAGGAAAAAGCTCCTTGTAGCCGATAGCTTTTACGGAAGTAAAGCTAAGCTCCGAATTAAAAACACGCTTTGCTTCACTAACAAGCCCTGCCTCAACCATAAGGTCAACGCGCTTGTTGATTCGGTCGTAAAGCTTTTGTCTGTCCTCAAAGTTAAGTCCGAGCTTGATAGCGCTGTACGGACTTTCTTCGTTTTTTGAATTCTTATTTTGTTCGGTGATGGTAATGCCTGTGGTTTTATAAAACTCAATCGCGCGGATAATGCGTTTAGGGTTTTTTTCTGTTTCAAGACGTTCAGCCGATTCTCCGTCAAATTTTCTGAGCATATCGAGAAGATAATCAACACCTTCGGTATAATACAATTCCCAGAGTTTTTCGCTAAGCTCGGTATCGCGCTGACTTTCGTGAAAGCTGATGTTGTTGAGGAGAGAATCGACATATAAGCCTGTTCCCCCGACAATAACCGGAATTTTACCTCTTGAGGAAATATCCTCAATACACTTCTTCGCGTCGTCAACAAACATCGCTACCGAATACGTTTGATTAGGTTCGAGAAAATCCATCAGGTGGTGCGGAATTCCCTGCGTTTCCTCAACAGTGGGCTTTGCGGTAGCAATTTGCATACCCTTGTAAATTTGCATTGAATCCGCCGAGATTACCTCGCCGCCGTACCTTTTTGCAAGCTCAACGCCGAGCCTTGTCTTGCCTGAAGCGGTCGGCCCGACAACCGTGATTAATTTAATTTTGTTGTTCAAATAATCACGCCCTGCCAAACTGATTTTCAATCTCGGATTTTTTCATGGTAACACAAATCGGTCTGCCGTGTGGGCAGTATCTGATTTGCGGATTTTTTTCAAGCGTTTTAATAAGCTCAATGAGCTCGTCGGCGCTGTTCCTGTTGCCTGCCTTTACCGCGCTTCTGCAAGCGACATTTGCGTAAAACCAATCCATTTTCTCGGTGTAAATATCGGTCTTGCCCTGCGCGATATAACCTGCCATCTCGGTTATGCAGTCAGGTATTTCAGCCGCGTCGATATACTGCGGAGCGCTTCTGACAATCACAGTTGAATTGCCGAAGTCCTCAACGTCAAACGAACAGTCGGAGAACATTTGCAGATTATTAATCGCCGCGTCGTATTCGTTTTTGCCGAGGGTTACGGTGACAGGCTGCAAAAGGATTTGCGCGGAAGCGCCTGCCTTTTCCGCCTTGAGCTTTTCGTAAATAATTCTCTCGTGAGCGGCATGCTTGTCGATAAGAATCATCTCTTTTTTGTTTTTCTCGACGATTATATAGGTGTCAAACAGTTCGCCAATGTACTTAATCTCATCCTCCTGCTCGTCAAGCAGAGTGGGTATTGAATTATGATTTTCGGTAACGGTCAGCTCGCTGTTGTTTTCAATATCAAGCTTTTGCTGAACAAATTCTGTTTCGGGCTCTGCCTCAATTGTTTCTTCCTCGAAATCGGGGTCAATCAGCGGAATTTGCTGTTCTTCCCTCGCCTTTGCCTTGAATTCCTCAATCTTCTGCTCTTTGAGCTTTTCGTTTCTGACAGCCTGCTTTGAGTAAATCTCAAACGGATTGTCGTTGTCTGAAACTCTGGGATTGTCAATATCGGGCTTTATGTCGAGCTCTGAGATAATATCGCTTTTAGGCTGGGGCTGAACAGGCTTTTTCTCAGGTGTAATCTGAGCCTTTGCCTTTTCTTCCTTTTGAATGATATATCCGCCGCTTGTGAACGGATTGAATTTTTTAATATCGTTAAAAGCGGTGTTATTCTTAAAGGTCACCTGCTTTTTGTTGTCGTTTTTAAGGAGCGCGGACTTTACGCCGTGATAAACCGCGTCGAACACAGGGCGTTCGTTAACAAAACGCACCTCAATTTTTGCAGGGTGAACATTGACGTCGATCACCTCAAACGGAACGGTGATGTTTAGCACACAGGACGGAAACTTTCCGACCATAATCGAGCCCTTAAACGCTTCCTCAATCGCCGCCATAGCGGTTCTTGACTTAACGTAACGTCCGTTAATAAAGAAATTCTGCATATTGCGGTTTGGGCGCGAGTGAACAGGCTTTGAAACATAGCCTGAAATTTTTACGGAATTCAGCTCATAATCGACAGGGATTAAGCCGTTTGCAAATTCTCTGCCGAATACGGAATAGATTGCCGATAGCAGCTTGCCGTCACCGAAGGTCTTAAGCGACTGCTTGCCGTCGCGGATATATGTAAACGCGATTTCGGGATGTGAAAGCGCTGTTTTGTCAACTATATTTGAAACGCTGATACCCTCGGAGACGTCCTTTTTAAGGAACTTTGCCCTTGCAGGGATGTTGTAGAACAAATCGCGGATAATAAACGTTGTACCGACAGGACAGCCTGCGTCGTCGAGAGAAATTTCCTCGCCGCCTTCAATAATATAACTTGTTCCGACGTCCTCGCTTATGTTCCTCGTAATCAGCTGGAGCTTTGACACCGCGCTGATTGAAGCGAGAGCCTCTCCCCTGAATCCAAGGGTAGAAATATTGTTAAGGTCGTTTTCGTACTTAACTTTACTTGTGGCGTGGCGGAGGAACGCGACCTTTACATCGTCACGCGCAATTCCGCAGCCGTCATCAGTGACGCGCATAAAGGTAGTTCCGCCGTTTTTTATCTCAACGGTAATGTTCTTAGCGCCTGCGTCTATTGAATTTTCAATCAGCTCCTTGATTACGGAAGCAGGTCTTTCAACGACCTCGCCTGCCGCGATAAGCTCTGCAACGTGCTTGTCAAGAACATTAATAACTCCCAATGCTGTCACCTGCCTTTATAGGTAATACCACACAATTCGGGTGTGCGGATTGCGATGTAAGATTTTTCGTCAGGGTGCAAAAACAAATTGAGGCTAGGCTGGCGCCTTGCCGAGATTTTTTTAGCAAACTGACGGAACAATATTCAAGCAAGGCGTGCACCGCGAATTGTGCGGTGTTGCCTATATCATATTCTTAAGTTCATATAGTAAGTTCATCGCCTCAATCGGGGTTAAGGTGTTGAGGTCAACGTTTTTAATTTTATCAATAACCGGACTTTGCGCAACTCCCAAAAGTGAAAGCTGTGCGTCCTCGTCGGGGTTCGATTTTTTAACAACGGTCTCTGCCCTGCCGCTTTCGAGCTCGGCTAAAATTTCCTTTGCCCTGCCGATAATCGTATTCGGCACGCCTGCGAGCTTTGCAACCTCAATACCGTAGCTGTCGTCGGCTCCGCCGGGAACAATCCTGCGCAGGAAGGTGATGTCGTCGCCGCGCTTTTTAACGGCAATGCTGTAGTTTTTAACGCCGTCGAGCAAATCTTCCATAACGGTGAGCTCGTGATAGTGAGTTGCGAACAAAGTCTTTGCGCCGAGTTTCTTTTTATCGGCACAGTATTCGAGCACGGCACGCGCTATGCTCATACCGTCAAAGGTCGAGGTACCTCTGCCGATTTCATCCAAGATAAGCAGACTTCTCGAAGTAGCGCTCTTTACGATATTTGCAACCTCGTTCATCTCCACCATAAAGGTTGACTGTCCCGAAGCCAAATCATCGGAAGCGCCTACCCTTGTAAAAATGCTGTCCACAATTCCGATTTGAGCGGATGAAGCAGGAACAAAGCTTCCGATTTGCGCCATCAAAACAATTAACGCAATCTGGCGCATATATGTGGACTTACCTGCCATATTCGGGCCGGTGATAATAGCCACACGGTCGGATTTGTTGTCGAGGTTAACGTCGTTCGGAACAAACGAAGCGTTCTTAAGCAAAAGCTCAACAACAGGGTGGCGCGAGTCCTTAATCTTAATCGCCGTCGACTGGGTAACGTCAGGGCGAACATAGCGGTTGTCCGAGGCGACGTTCGCGAATGAAACAAGCACGTCCAAGGTCGCAATCGCTTTTGAGGTTCTCTGAATTCTCTCAAGACTGTCGGCAACCTTTAGCCTGATTTCTTCAAACAGCTTAAATTCAAGCGCTACCGAACGGTCCTTTGCCCCTAAAATTCTCGCCTCTACCTCTTTAAGGTCGGGGGTGATGTAACGCTCGCAGTTTGTAAGAGTTTGTTTGCGAATGTATGTATCAGGCACCATATTTTTATAGGAATTAGTAACCTCAATATAGTAGCCGAAAACTCTGTTATATCCAACCCTGAGCTTGGGAATTCCCGTAAGCTCCTTTTGCTCGGTTTCAATCTGAGCGAGGATATCCTTTGAGTTATTCATATCATTGTTGATAACGTCAAGGTCGGAGTTATAGCCCTGCTTAATCATTCCGCCTTCCCTGATTGTAAAGGGCGGCTGTTCGACAATGGCGCTGTCGATAAGCGAATGAATATCCTCGAGCAGGTCAATATTTTTATAAATCATCCTCAAATGCGATGCCTTACACTCGCTTAAAAGGGATGAAATTTGCGGTAAATCCTTTACGGCTGAGCAGAGAGAACGCAAATCCCTCGCATTCGCAGAGCCGTAGACAATCTTTGTCATAAGCCTGTCGATGTCGAAAATGCCGGATAAATTCTCGGTTAGCTCCAAACGGAGAACCGTATTGTTAACAAGCTCCTCAACAGCGCTCTGACGGTTGTTGATTGTCGAAATATTCATCAACGGATGTTCAAGCCATGAGCGGATAAGCCTCTTGCCCATCGCCGTCTTTGTCTTGTCGATTACCCAAAGCAGCGAGCCGCGCTTTTCCTTGCTGAGCATTGTTTGGGTAAGCTCCAAATTGCGCTGGGTGTTGTAATCGAGCTTCATATACTGCGATTCGGAATAGGTGTCAATCTGATTAATGCGCTCAAGACCGTTCATCTGGGTTTCTTTGAGGTAATTAATCAAAGCGCCTACCGCGCAGATAACGTCGGGCTTGTCCTTGATTTTGTCAAACTCATTACCGAAATGATTTGAAGCGGTCTTTGAGCAAAGAGTAAATCCGAACTTTTCGTCCTCGAGCAGTTCAACGCCTGCGGAAAGCTTTTGTTTAATAAAGCTCGGTAGCTGTTTAATTTCAATAATTTTTCCGCCGAGCAGAATTTCCTTGGGAGAGTAGCTTGAAAGCTGATTTATCAGTTTATTGTAGCTATCCTTACCGCTTATTTCGGTAGCGTTTAATTCTCCTGTAGAAATATCGCAAAAGCATACGCCGATAGTCTTATCCGAAGAATACAGACAGCAGATATAGTTATTCTTGCCTTCCTCGAGCATACTCTGCTCCATAACCGTACCGGGGGTGATTACGCGGATAACGTCGCGCTTAACAAGTCCCTTGGCGGCTTTTGGATCCTCGGTCTGCTCGCAGATTGCAACCTTGTAGCCGCGTGATACAAGCTTTGCGATATAGCCCTCGCAGCTGTGGAACGGAACTCCGCACATCGGAGCGCGTTCCTCCTGACCGCAGTCCCTGCCTGTAAGTGTAAGCTCAAGCTCACGTGAAGCAGTCAAGGCGTCGTCGTAAAACATCTCGTAAAAATCACCGAGACGGTAAAACAAAATACAATCCTTGTTGGCTTCTTTAATTTCAAAATACTGCTGCATCATCGGGGATAACTGAGCCATTAGCCTACACTCCTTTCAAAAATTTCCGGTGAATTAATCAGCCGCAGCCGCCGCAGGTTGAGCAGCTGCCTGTGCAGTTCTCATCGTAATCAGCAGTCTCGGGATCTCCGCCCTCTGCGCTCTGAGAAATAATAGCGTTAACGCGGTTGATTACCTTATCAAACTCGCCCTTAGCCTCGTTATAGGCAATCATATGCTCGTTGGACATAATCTGCGAATAAACCTCGCGCATATCTGTGTTGAGCTTGTTGAGCTTGTCCTGATCTCTGTCCTTTTTCTGGGCTTCCTCGTTAATAGAAAGTCTTACGATGTTAAACTGACCGATAAGGTTCTGAAGCTCTGCGTCAGCGTCGGCTTCGCTCTGAACCTTGTGAAGCTTAATGTAAGCCTCCTCCTGCTGAATTGCCTTTCCTAATTCTCTTGCAAGTGCTATTGTGTCCATAAATATACCTCCGTATTTTTAATCTTCAACAAGCTCGCCCTTTAATATCCAATTTCGGGCGCTTGTGATTTTTGCTTTTTGGAATGTGCCTATCAAATCTTTATCTCCGTTAAGCTCTACAATTATATTGCTGCTTGTACGGGCGTTTAATTCACCTGTTTTTTCTTTTACGCTCTCGATGAGCACCTTTTCGGTCTTGCCGACCATTGAGGAACAGCGCTTGGCGGCGATTTCCTCCTGAACGTCAAGCAGCTCTTGGAACCACTTGGATTTTTCCTCGGCAGAGATTGGATCGTCCATTTTCTCCGCAGGAGTTCCCGCTCTGGGAGAGAAAATAAAAGTAAATAAAGACGTAAACTCAACCTCGCGAATAAGCGATAAAGTCTCCTTAAAATCCTCGTATGTTTCTCCCGGGAAGCCGACGATAATATCGCTTGTGAGCGAAACGTTCTCGATTTTCTCCTTGGCGTATGAGATAATATCAAGATACTTTTTGCGGTCGTAGTGGCGGTTCATCGCCTTTAATATCCTGTCCGAACCGCTTTGGAACGGCAAATGCAGGTGCTTAGAAATATGCTTCGACTGAGCAATAGCGTCAATCAGCTCTTTTGAACAGTCCTTCGGGTGGGATGTCATAAACCTCAGCCAGTAATCGCCGTCGATGTTGTCAATCTCAGAAATGAGCTGAGCAAAGCTTACCGGATTTTCAAGCGTTTTGCCGTAGGAATTTACGTTTTGACCGAGCAAGGTGATGTCCTTGTAGCCGCTTAATATCATATCGCGCGCTTCGGAAACGATAATATCCTTTTCCCGGCTTCTTTCCCTTCCCCTTACATACGGAACAACGCAGTATGTACAGAAGTTGTTACAGCCGTACATAATCGGAAGCCAGCCCTTAAAATTGCCGTCGCGGTGGGTCGGAATTCCCTCGTAAATCTTTTTATCATCGTTGCCGCGCTCAAAAACACGCTTGCCGTTTACGAGCGAGCTGTACATAAGCTCGGGAAAATGGTGAAGCGAGTGAGTGCCGAACACAAGCCCTACAAACGGAAAGCTCTTGTAAATTCGGTTTGCAACGTGCTCCTGCTCCATCATACAGCCGCACAAAGCGATTAAAATCTGCGGATGTCTGCGCTTGATATTCTTTAGCGCTCCGACGTTGCCGAAAACTCTGTCCTCGGCATGCTCCCTGACGGCGCAGGTGTTGAAAAGAATAAAGTCGGCATTCTCGGGTTCTTCCGTAAAATCAAAGCCCGATTTGCTGAGCATTCCCTTAATCTTCTCGCTGTCGGCAACATTTTGCTGACAGCCGTATGTGCGGACGAACGCGAGCGGTTTTTCGCCGCGCTTGCGAATCTCCATAATTTCGGAGATAAGCTTCATATATTCAATTTGTTTTTCAGACAGTTTATCGGACTTAACAGTGTTAACAGCCAAATAAACGCCTCCTAACCCATTTTATCTATTATCCAAAGTATTATATCACAGATTGGAAGGCATTTCAATAACTTATCACCGTTTTATCACAATATTTTGAAAAATGTATTAATACACCAACCGATTACCACCATATGTTGTGGGAATCTCCCCTACGATTACCGACTGAGCAAGCTCGTAATCCGTGTCGAAGGTCATTTCACCGCTGTGGTCGACAGAAGCTGTCACAATATGTGAGGTGATTATAAGGCGGATATGGTGAATTGTCTGGTTGATTCCGGCGCTTTCAAAGGTGCTCTCGATTCTGGAATTGAAGTTTCCCGTCAGGCAAAAGGTCAGCGGAATTTGAGGACCGAGGTTTGATATTAACGTTAAGCCTGTAAACGCGCCGAGCGGTATCTCCATTTTGGAATGCTTTATTTTTGCGACCTCATCCTGAGCGGACTTTGTAACAGCCGCCTTGAAGATGTTAATATTCTTTGAGTTAGTCTCGATTGATTTTACACTGCCGTCGCCTGAATATTTTACAACGGCAAAATCACCGTAATCATAATCAAGCTCATTTAGAGTATTCTGCACTGCGTCGGACAGCGCGTCGGTTGTAATCTGCCCTGCAAAGTTCACTATGTAATCCTTTGAGAAATTTGAAGCCTTGCCCTCAAACGCCCGAACGGCAAAAACAATAAGCATAGCCGCCGCGATTATCACGCAGTACAGCCTTATTACAGCAATTCCCGAACGCCGTTTGTTTCTTCTGTAAAGCAAAAAATCACCCCTCGTACATAATACACGAGAGGTGATGTTAAGTGATATTTTATTTTTTGTCTGCCTCTGTATCGGCGTCGTCAGCCTTTTCTTCAGCCTTGTCGTCGACCTTTTCATCACAGCCTGAGCAACCCTCGCAGTTCTGATTGCATTCGTCAACTTCGTCATCAAAAAGACCGGAAAAATCAAACTCCAAAAGCTCGCCGCAGTTTGGGCACTCAATCTCGCCCTCAAGCAGAACGTCCTCTGAAACATTGATTTTCTCTCCACAAGCACCGCAGGTTACCTCGTAAAAAGGATTATCCTCGTCGTCGTATTCATCATACTCAACTTCAGCGTCATCGTACAGCTCAGACTCAACCTCGGACAAATCCTCGTCAATCTCGTCAACCTGGTCGGCAAGCTCGTCGTAACGCTCCTCCATATCGGTAAGGTCGTAAGCCATATCGTCAAGCAAATCGACAATAGCGTTAATTACCTTAACCTCGGGTTTACTCTGATCAAGCGCAAGACCTTCTGCAAGTCCTTTGATATAAGCTATTTTTTCAGTAATAGTCATATTAAAAACCTCTTATGCTCTGCCCATGTACTCGCCGGTTCTGGTATCGATCTGGATAACCTCGCCCTCGTCAATAAAGAGCGGAACCTTAATCTCAGCACCTGTCTCGAGAGTAGCAGGCTTAGTGGCGTTTGTAGCTGTGTCACCCTTAAAGCCGGGATCGGTCTTAGTAACCTCAAGCTCTACAAAGTTAGGCGGCTCTACGCCGAAAACATTGCCCTTGTAGGAGAGAATTTTACAAACCATATTCTCCTTAACGAACTTAAAGCTGTCACCGAGAACGCTCTTGTTAATCGGAATCTGTTCCCAAGTCTCGGTGTCCATAAAGTAATAAAGGTCGCCGTCGTTGTAGCTGTACTCCATATCCTTTCTCTCGATGAAAGCGGTGGGATATTTATCGTTGGGGTTAAAGGTCTTTTCAACTACCGCACCTGTAATAACGTTTCTAATTTTTGTTCTTACAAACGCAGCGCCTTTACCGGGTTTTACGTGCTGGAATTCGATTATGGAAACAACCTGTCCATCCATTTCGAATGTTACGCCGTTTCTGAAATCACCTGCTGAAATCATTCTAATTACCTCCTGATATTTCTTTTACAGAAATATAACTATTCCGTAAAATTACTTCATCTTATTATACTAAATTTTAACTGAAAATGCAAGTACTTTAAACAATTATAAGCTCTTTGGGCAAAGAAACAAAGTTTTTGCATCCTTCATCAGTCACGCAGAGCATATCTTCAATCCTTACGCCGAACTCGTTGGGCAGGTAAATTCCGGGTTCATCGGTGATTACCATACCGCTTTTTAAGGTTATTTCTCCCCTTGGAGAAACCGCAGGCGCTTCGTGAATATCAAGCCCTACGCCGTGACCTGTTGCGTGACCGAAAAACTTACCGTAACCGTGTTCTGAGATAATATCTCTCGCGGTTTTGTCAACCTCACTGCATTTTACTCCGGGTTTAATCTTTTCAAGCGCGGCAAGCTGAGCCTTTAGTACGATGTTGTAAATCTCAGTCATCTTGTCCGTAGCGTACTTTACCGCGACGGTTCGGGTGGTGTCGCTGTGATATCCCTCAAATACCGCGCCGAAGTCAAAGGTAAAGAAGTCACCTTCCTTAACAATTCCATCAGACGGCACACCGTGCGGAAGCGAGGTCTTTTTACCGGTGATTGTAATTAAGTCAAACGACTTGCACTCAGCACCGTAAATGTTCATTAAGTAATCAAGCCGTGCGGAAATTTCCTTTTCGGTAACTCCGGGCTTAACGTAGTTTAACACTTCAAGGTACGCCTTTTCGGCAATATTTTGAGCCTTTTGGATTTTTTCTATCTCCGAGCTGTCCTTGATTATTCGTATGTCGGCAATATGCTTGCAAAGCTTTTGGTCTGCAAAGCAGTCGATATTATGCTGAGCGAGGAACTTTTTGAAAAAATCAAAACGAGAAACCGTAATACTGTCGGCTTCAAAACTTACGCTGTTTATCCCCTCTTTAGTGAGAATGTCAAGCAAATCCTGCGACAGCTTGCTGTACATAACTACCTTACAGCCGCTTGACTTTTTCTCAGCCGCCTCGGCGTAACGGAAATCGACAATGAGATAACTGTTCTCGCTTGTTACAAGCAAATAACCCTCGCTGTGGAAAAATCCCGAAAAATAGCCGATATTAACTTCATTTGTAATTAGCAGGGCTTCATCTTTATTTTTTATAAAGCCCTTTAGTTTATCAAGCCTTGTCACGTGTAAGCTCCTTTAACGCATCAATTGCCAAAAAGTAGCTGAGCTTGCCGAAGCCTGCAATCTGTCCAATGCAGACAGGGGCGATTACCGACTTGTGCCTAAACTCCTCACGCGCGTGGATATTCGACATATGCACCTCAACATAAGGGATATTTACGCAGGCAATAGCGTCGCGCAGAGCGTAGCTGTAGTGGGTAAGCGCTCCGGCGTTAATCGCTACGCCGTCATACTCTCCCATAGTCGAATGAATTTTATCAATCAAATCGCCCTCGTGGTTTGACTGGAACACATCACAGTCAAAGCCCTTGTCCTTTGCATACTCCTTGATTTGAGCTTCAATGCTCTCGGCTGTCTCGGCACCGTAAACGCCCTTTTCACGAACGCCTACCATATTGAGGTTAGGACCGAGCATAACAAGAATTTTTTTCATAATATACACCCCTGATATTTAAGCAAAATCAAAAGCGGACAGCATACACTGTCCGCATATTGGTTACCTGTATTTGCGTTTGCGAGCTGCTTCAGATTTTTTCTTACGCTTTACAGAGGGCTTTTCATAAGCTTCTCTCTTGCGAACCTCAGCAATAACGCCAGCTCTGGCACACTGCTTTTTGAATCTTCTCAAAGCGCTTTCAAGAGATTCATTCTCTTTTAATCTAATTTCTGCCATCTATCTTCCCTCCCATCTGCCATATGGCATGGGTACTTTGCATAATTTGCAATAGCTATTATACAATATGTTGCTAAAAAAGTCAATAGAAATGTAGAATTTTAGAAAAATTTTTGATATTAAATCATTTTATGGCTTTACAACAATATTTACGAGCTTTTTGGGAACGACAATTTCTTTAATAATGTTCATTCCGTCGGTAGCCGCCTGGACTTTTTCGTCAGCCTTAGCGAGTGTGAGCAGCTCGTCCTTTGAAGCGTCAACGGGCACATTGAGCTTTGCCTTAATTTTGCCGTTAACCTGAACAACAATCTCAACGGTATCGTCCACGCACTTGCTCTCGTCATACTCAGGCCACTTTGCTTCCGCAAGGATTCCGTCGCCTAACTTGCAAGCTTCGTAAACTTCCTCGGTAACGTGAGGCGCAAAGGGATTGAGCAGGATTGAGAAAATTCTCAGCTCCTCTTTGTTGATTGACTTAACGTTTGAAATATCGTTGATAAGCGCCATAAGAGCGGCGATTGCGGTGTTGAACTTGATATTCTCGATATCCTCGCCGACCTTCTTGATTGTCTTGTGGAACGCGCTTTCAAGCTCGGGACGGATTTTGTCGCCGTCGATGAGGTTGTTCTGTAAATTCCAGTAACGCTCAACAAATCTGCGGCAGCCGCGGATGCTCGCCTGGCTCCACGGAGCGGCCTTTTCAAAGTCACCGATAAACATCTCGTAAAGGCGCATTGTGTCGGCGCCGTACTCGTTAACAATGTCGTCGGGATTTACAACGTTACCCCTTGACTTACTCATTTTTTCGCCGTTCTCACCGAGAATCATTCCGTGAGAAGTACGCTTTGCGTACGGCTCCTTTGTAGGAACAACGCCGATGTCATAGAGGAACTTATGCCAGAAACGGCTGTAAAGCAGGTGAAGCGTTGTGTGCTCCATTCCGCCGTTGTACCAGTCTACGGGCGACCAGTAATTAAGCGCCTCTTTTGAAGCCAAAGCTTCACTATTGTGGGGATCCATATATCTCAGGAAGTACCACGATGAACCTGCCCACTGAGGCATAGTGTCGGTCTCTCTGTGAGCAACACCGCCGCACTTGGGACATTTTGTGGTAATCCAGTCGGTCATCTTTGCAAGCGGAGACTCGCCGTTGTCGGTAGGCTCGTAGGACTCTACCATAGGCAGCTTAAGCGGAAGCTCGCTCTCGTCAATCGGTACATATCCGCACTTGTCGCAGTGAACAATCGGGATAGGCTCGCCCCAGTAACGCTGACGTGAGAATACCCAGTCACGGAGCTTATAGTTTACTTTAGAGTGACCTTTTCCCTCTTTGGTAAGCCAGTCAATAATCTTAACCTTAGCCTCGTCAACAGTAAGGCCGTCGAGCATACCTGAGTTCACCATAATACCGGTTGCGCAGTCGGTGAACGCTTCTTCCTGTACGTTGCCGCCCTTTACAACCTCTATAATCGGGAGGTTGAACTTCTTTGCAAACTCCCAGTCACGTGTATCGTGAGCAGGTACAGCCATAATAGCGCCGGTACCGTAAGAAACGAGAACATAGTCCGAAATAAAAATCGGAATTTCGGTATTATTAACAGGGTTAATCGCCTTAACGCCGTCGAGCAGAACACCTGTTTTATCCTTGGCAACCTCTGTACGCTCAAAGTCGGACTTACGTGCCGCAGCTTCCTGATAAGCGCGGATTTCGTCCATATTGCCGAGCTTGTCCGCCCACTTTTCAATAAGCGGATGCTCAGGAGAAATTACCATATATGTAGCACCGTAGAGTGTGTCGGCTCTGGTGGTGTAGATTGTCAGAGTATCGCCTGTGGTCGTGGTAAAGTCAACCTCTGCGCCTGTGCTTCTGCCAATCCAGTTTCTCTGCTGAGCCTTAACTCTGTCGGGATAATCAACCAAATCAAGGTCGTTAATAAGTCTGTCGGCATACTCGGTGATTTTGAGCATCCACTGAGATTTAACTCTGTGAACAACCTCGCTGCCGCAGCGCTCGCACACGCCGTTGACAACTTCCTCATTAGCGAGAACGCACTTACACGAGGTACACCAATTAACGTTCATTTCCTTCTTATAGGCAAGTCCGTGCTTAAAGAGCTGAATAAAAATCCACTGAGTCCACTTGTAGTAGTCGGGATCGGTGGTGTTGACCTCTCTGCTCCAGTCAAAGGAGATACCGAGCGACTGAATCTGCTTTTTGAAACGCGCGATATTGTTCTTTGTTACAATCTCGGGGTGAATGTGATTTTTTATAGCGTAGTTTTCAGTGGGCAGACCGAACGCATCCCATCCGATAGGATAAAGAACATTATAGCCCTGAAGTCTGCGCTTTCTCGCTACGGTATCAAGCGCTGTGTAAGGACGCGGATGTCCTACGTGTAGTCCCTGTCCCGAAGGATAAGGAAACTCGATTAAAGCGTAAAACTTTTCTTTATCGCTTTTTTCATCAGCGTGGAAAACGCCCTTTTCTTCCCAAATTTCCTGCCATTTAGGTTCGACCGATTTGTGATTATATTTCAATTTAATCCCTCCAAGAGAATGATTGATTATTTTATACTATTTTCAATTAAAACGCTTTAAAACAGGTGTTAGCGGAAAATTTTGCAGAACAAGGCGGAGGACGCAGGAATCCTGACGGATTCCGAGGACGACAACGCGGTTATGCGAAATTTTAAGCAACAGATGTTAAAGGGTTTTATTTGATAATAGTATTTAGTCAACTATGCCAGTTAGGTCAACAGGCTTGCCGTCCTGCCAAAGTCTGTCAAGGTCATAAAACTGCCTTGCTTCCTCTGAAAAGACATTTACGATTACGTCGATATAGTCGAGCAAAATCCAGCTGTTTGAGCGGTAGCCCTCGATATGGCTGACAGAAACGCCTGCCTTGTCAAGCTGATACTCAACCTCGTCGGCAAGCGCCTTAACGTGGGTTGAGCTGTTACCTGTAGCGATAACCATATAGTCGGCAAGCACCGAAATATCGGTAATCTCGATAACCTGAATATCAAGTCCGATTTTTCCGCTTATTGCCTTAGCCGCCGCAATCGCGGTATCATAAGAAGTCATATATTAATCCTTTCTGTTTCTTTGTAAAACGATGTCGTTATATCCGAAAAGCTCGTCGGGATGAATGGGGTTTTCGAGCGACGACAGCTTGTTGAAGGTAAATTGATAGCTAAAAATCATCGCGTCCTCAAGGCTTTTGCGCGAAAGCTGGCGCATAACCTCAACTCCGCTGTAATCCCTTCCCTTTGCGGTATAGTCAGCGGTATAGATAATCTTTTCAAGCAGGCTCATATTAGCCCTGCCTGTCGTATGATAACGAATAGCATTAATTATATCAGTATCGGTAATTCCGAGTTTGGTCTGAACATACACGCTTCCGCTTACTGCGTGCCAAAGCTTAGGCGCGCCTTTTTGGACGTCGTCTAAGATTATACCACCGCTCTCGATAATTTGCAACTGCTCATCCTTCGGAATTTCCTTTGTGATATCGTGCAAAATTCCTGCGGTGTAGGCTTTTTCCACATCACAACCGTAAAGCTCGGCAAGTTTAACGGCTTCATCCGCAACATTCACGCTGTGATTATAGCGGTAATCGCCCATAAGCTCTCTAATTATTTTTTTATAATCGGTGCGTTCCATCAAATCACTTCCGATATAGTTTATTATCTGTTATATACCTGAAAACTTCAGGTGTAATCATTTCCTTTATCTTTTGAAAATCGCTGATGTTTTCTCTTACAAATGTAGATGAAGCGGTGTCAAAAACCGTGTGCGACAAGATAAAGGTTTTTGCGTTCATCGGTTTTAACACTTCGTCGGCACAGGCTTTCATCTTTTCAAAATCCTGCTCTACCCTCGGCACGCCGATAATTGACGCCGTATCAAAGATAATCTCAGGCTCTTTCCATTTATCGAGCGTTAAAAACATATCAGCGCCTGTTATTAAAAAGAGCTCGTCGTTTTTATAAAGCTCTTTTAATTTGAGCAGAGTTTGAAAAGTGTAGCTTTTCCCCTGACGTTTAAGCTCAATATCGCACGACTCCATTTGAGGATAATCCTTCAATGAAATGTCAAGCATATTTAGCCTGTCCTTACCGCTCGCCAAATCGTTACTGACCTTGTGCGGAGGGGTGTTGTCGGGAATATAAAGAATTTTATCGAGCTTCAGCTCGTCAAGAACCGCCTTACCGAGCCTTATATGCCCAATGTGGATGGGGTTAAACGTTCCGCCGTAAACGCCGATTTTTCTCATCTTTTTTTAGCTTTTGGCAGGGTGATTTTCGGCTCGTCAGGGTTCATACGGTAAAGCACAAACTTTGAACCGATAACCTGAACCACATCCGCGCCGCATTTTTCGGCAATCATATCCGCCGCCTCGCGCGATGAATAAGCGCTTGTTTCAAGAACCTTTGCCTTGATTAACTCCCTTGCGGTGAGCGCGGTGTCAGCCTGCATAATAATATTGTCGGTAATCTCACCCTTGCCGATAATCAGGATTGTCTCCATTGAATTTGCAAGTCCTCTGAGATACGCGCGCTGTTTGCTTGTTAACATAAAATTACCTCTTACGAAAATTCATTTTCAAGCTCTTGCTTGAGCATTCTTAAAGCCTTGCCGCGGTGACTTACCTTGTCCTTTTCCTCCGCGGAAAGCTGAGCAAAGGTCTTATCGCCGTAAACAAAGATAGGATCGTAACCGAAACCGCCGTCTCCGACAAAGCTGTGTCCGATTTTACCCTCGCAGGTTTCTTCAATCTCAATCTTTCTGCCGTCGGGCAAAATACAGCAGATTGCGCAGGTGTAATGCGCTCCGCGTTTTTCATCGGGGACACCCTGCAATTCTTCAAGGATTTTTGCCGTGCGCTGTTCGTCGTTAAAGCAGTCCTCGGGACTGTAACGGGCTGAATAAATACCGGGTCTGCCGTCGAGCGCGTCAACGCAGATTCCGCTGTCGTCTGCTACTGCCGGCATACCTGTCTTTTGGAAAGCCGCGTTTGCCTTAATAAATGCGTTCTCCCAAAAGGTTTTTCCTGTTTCCTCTACCTCGTCGAGCACAACTCCGGCTTCCTTTGCGGAAACCGCCTCAATTCCGAGGGGATTTAATATTCTTTCAAGCTCAACAAGTTTTTTTGCGTTATTGGTTGCTATGATAAACTTCATTAAAATTACTCCGATTTTGCGAAAAGTGCTTTGGTGAATTCTTCGGCGTTAAAGGGCTGTAAATCGTCAATCTGCTCGCCTACGCCGATATATTTTACGGGGATGCCCAAGCCGTCCTTGATTGCGAGCACAACACCGCCCTTGGCAGTGCCGTCAAGCTTTGTAAGAACTATACCTGTAATTCCTGTTGCCTCTCTGAACTGCTCCGCCTGATTAACGGCATTCTGACCGGTTGTAGCGTCAAGAACAAGGAGCTTTTCCTTCGCTCCGTCGGGCAGCTCACGGTCAATAACCCTGTTGATTTTAGCAAGCTCGTCCATAAGGTGCTTTTTGTTGTGAAGACGTCCTGCGGTATCGCAGATAATAACGTCCGCGCCTCGCGCCTTTGCAGCAGCGATTGCGTCAAATATTACAGCGGCAGGATCGCTGCCCTCTCCCTGCTTTACAATCTCGCAGCCCGAACGTCTTGCCCAAACGTCAAGCTGGTCAATAGCCGCCGCGCGGAAGGTATCCGCCGCAGCCAAAATTACCTTTTTACCGTCAAGCGTAAGCTGCTTTGCAAGCTTGCCGATGGTTGTGGTCTTACCCACGCCGTTTACGCCGATAACAAGAATAATCGACGGCTGAGTTGAGATATCGAGTTCCTCACCGCCCGAAAGCATTTCGATAATAATCGCTTCAAGCAAAATATGAATATGCGAAGGATCTGTTATTCCCTCTTTCTTTACTCTTACTTTGAGCTCATCGACGATTTTCTCGGCGGTTCTAACGCCTACATCGCCCATAACAAGGAGTTCTTCAAGCTCCTCATAAAGCTCGTCGTCAATTTTTGTAAACGAACCGAGCATTGAGTCAATCTGACCTACAACAGCGGTTCTGGTCTTTTTTAATCCGTCTCTGATTTTACTGAATAATCCCATAATAATGTTCCTTTATTTTGTTTCTATACCAAGCTTTGAAGCCACCTCAGCCGAGCGAAGCTCAAGAAGCTTGGAAATTCCTTCGTCCTGCATAGTTACGCCGTACAAAACGTCTGCTTCTTCCATTGTACCGCGCCTATGAGTGATGAGAATAAACTGAGTTTTTTCGGTCATTCTGCGCAGATAGCTTGCAAAACGGAATACGTTTACATCGTCAAGCGCCGCTTCAATCTCATCCATTACGCAGAACGGCGCAGGTCTTACCTTCATAATCGCAAAGTACAGCGCGATTGCGACAAGCGCCTTTTCTCCTCCCGAAAGAGCGTCAAGGTGGACAACGATTTTGCCGGGCGGATGAACGATAATATCAATACCGCTTGTGAGGATGTTTTCGGGATCCGACAGTGACAGTGAAGCCGTACCGCCCCCGAACAGCTCCTTAAACGTGCGTGTAAAGTTGCTGTTGATTTGGTCGAAGCTCTCGACAAAGACTTCCTTCATCTGCTTTGTCAGAGTTACAATCAGCTTTTCAATCTCGTTCTTTGACTTCTCAACATCAGCAACCTGAGCGCTCATAAATTCATAACGCTCGGAAACTTCCTTGTACTCCTCAATTGCGCTGACGTTAACGCTGCCGAGGTTTTTAATACTGCGCTTAAGCTCATTTAGCCTTGACTGTGCTTTTGCGTTGTCCTCAATTTCAATCGCGGTTTTCTCAGCCTCACGCTTTGTGAGCTCGTACTCGTCCCAAAGCTTTGAAATAATATTGTCGTATTCCTTTTGAATGTTGATTTTGCGTTCTTCAAGCCGTGCAAGCTCTCTGCCTGAGACCTCGCGCTCGTTATTTTTATCGCGCTCAACATTCCTTATCTCAACACTGCGCTTTTCAAAAAGCTCGCGCTGAGCGGAAATAGCCTCAATCTGCTCATTGATTGACTTTTGTGTATTTTCAAGAACCGCAATATCGTTTCGATACCGCTCGATATTCGCTTTAATTTCGGCAATCGTTTTTTTAACGTCCTCAATCTGTGCGAACATCATAGCCTTTCTCTTATCGTTACCCGAGCCTGTGTTACGCGCAAAAACAATCTCTGCGTTGAGCGCGTCAATATCCTTTTGCGCGGTTACGATTTCAAGGCGGATATTTTGCAGCTTAACGGTAAGCTCCTCGCGCTTTTGGGTAAGCTCAGCGCGGTTTCCTGTGACGGAATTAACCTTCTCGTCAATCTCCGCAATTTTCACGTTCAACTCGGCAAGCTGAGCCTTTGCGTTCTTTTGGCTTTCCTTAAAGCTGTTTATCTTTTCGGTACAGTCGGCAAGCTCCTGCTCAGAGTCCGAAATTGCCGTTTGAGTATTGTTAATCTCATTATCGCAGGCGCGTTTTTCGGCTTCAAGCCTTACCAAATCCTGCTGTTTATTTGACAAATCGGCACGGTAGCCGAGCAAATCAGCTTCAATCGAAGCACATTCGCGGTTGATTTGTTTGCTGAGTGTTTCGGCTTCCTTAACCTTTGCAATCAGCTTGTCTGTCTGTGCCTTTAACTTTTTGATATCAGCCTGACGGCTCAAAACACCTGTGTTTCTAAGCTGTGAGCCGCCCGTCAGCGAACCGCCTGCGTTGACAACCTGACCGTCAAGGGTTACTACCTTAAAGCGGTATGAATATCTTTTTGCGATTGAAGCCGCGCTGTTTAAGTCATCTGCAATTACAATTCTGCCCAAAAGTGAGGACAGAATATTAGCATACTTTTTATCGCACGAGCAAAGCTCTGAGGCAATACCGACAAAACCATAACAATCGTCAAGTCCGTTCTCCTTAAGCTCACGCGGCTTGATGGTATTAATCGGCAGGAAGGTTGCGCGTCCGCCGTCGGTGCTTTTGAGGAAACGGATAGCCTGCTTTGCGTCCTCGTCGGTATCAACAACAATGTTCTGCATAGCAGCGCCCAATGCGGTTTCAATAGAAACAGCATACTCCGAAGGAACGGAAATAACCCTTGAAACAGGTCCGCAGATACCCTTTAACCGTCCGTTTTTAGAGGCATTTACTACCGACTTAACGCTCTTTGAAAAACCTTCAAGGTTGCGCTCGAGGTTTTCGAGGAAGTCGATCTTCCTCTGGTGCTCTCTCAAATCGAGGCTTTGCTTTTCGCTTTCAGCCTTTAACTGAGAGCGTTTTTTATCCCTTGATTCAAGCTTCAGGCTTAAACCCTCAATTGAATTTTCAAACGACCTAATGTCGTCCTTTGCTGATTTTATATCTTTTATATACTGTGCCTGTAAATCTACAAGCTCGTTAAGCTGTGTTGTTTTATCCTCAACAGTCTGAGTGAGGGTATCTTTTCTCTGCTCAAGCTCAGCGATACCCGTGTCGGCAGTCATATCAATTACTCTCGCGTCGGCAGACTGAGTGGTAAGCGTTGACAGCTCAGCAGTTAAGCTCTGGAGCTCGTCGCCGCTCTTGCTTGAATCGAGGTTAATTACATTTAACTCCTCAGATACTTTGGAATACAGCTTTTGCTTGCCTGTAATTTCCGCGTCGAGAGTTGTTATCTTCTTTTGTTTATCGTTAATGCTCTGCTCGAGCTTTGACATATCGTCATCGGCTCGCTCAATTTCGCCCTTAATTCGCTCGATATTTTCATTGTGGTGGAGAATATCGTTCTCAGCGACGGAGATAAGCGACTTTTTCTCTGCAATATCGGAATCAAGTTTTGAAATTTCAGCTCTGAGCGAATCCGCCTTTGCAGAAAGCTCGCCGTTCTTTTGGTATATTTCCTCGGTCTCGGACTGAATCTCGGCAAGCGCTTTTTCTGCGTCTTCATACTGAGAACGCGCAATTGAGATTTTTTCGTCCTGCTCTTTTAAATTGTCCTGACTTTTATCGAGCGAGATAAGCCAAAGTGCAATTTCAAGTCCGCGCTTTTCCTCGGAATACTTCAAAAACTGCTGAGCCTTTTCGCTCTGCTTTTTAAGAGGACCGACACGCTCTTCCAGTTCGGTTACTATGTCGCGCAGTCTGAGCAAGTTGTCCTCGGTATTCTTAAGCTTACGCTCCGCGTCAATTTTGCGGTAACGGTAGCGCGAAATACCTGCGGCTTCTTCGAAAATCTCACGCCTGTCCTCACTTTTTGAGGACACAATGCTGTCGATTTTACCCTGACCGATCATCGAATAGCCGTCACGACCGAGTCCCGTATCCATAAACAGTTCGTTTATGTCCTTAAGCCTTACAGCCGCTTTATTTATTAGATATTCGCTCTCTCCGCTGCGGTAATAGCGCCTTGTAACGGCAATTTCGTCGCCGTCAAAGTCGAGAAAGCGGTCTTTATTGTCAATGTTCAGAGTAACCTCAGCATAACCTGTGCGCTTACGCGTATCGGTTCCGTTGAAAACAACGTCCTCCATCTTGGAGCAGCGAAGGCTTTTAGGCGACTGTTCGCCCAAAACCCAGCGGATGGCGTCGCTTATGTTACTCTTACCCGAACCGTTAGGGCCTACGACAGAGGTTATGCCCTGCTCAAAGGATAATTTAGTTTTATCCGGAAAGGTCTTAAAGCCCTGAACCTCCAGAGATTTTAATCTCATCTTACTTCCCCTAATTTTAACTCATACTTAGAAAGTTCGTTGTCAAAATTCACGGTAAGCTCATATCCCAAAGCGTTAAGCTTTTTGATATTGCTCTTCTTTTGTCCCAAAAACTTTGACAGCGACCTTTGATTTATAAATACATCAAATTTCTTTGATGATAAACTTGCCGTTTGTTCTAAAAAAGAATTATAAAAGATTTTCGACTCGCACAGTTCCTTAAATGCAGGATGATAATTATCACCGAGACTGTCATCAACAAGGCTGTCGGAGTAATGCAAACCGAGCCTGATTATGCTTATCCCCTCACGCTCAAACATCAAAATCAGCCTTGAGCAGAGTTCCACACTTTCGTCAAGCGTATACGGTACAAACTTGCCCGAGTTATAAAAATCAGCCAAATCGGTGTTCTTCATAATTACAGTCGGGTAAATCCGCACGGTGTCGGGTTTAAGCGCGATAAAGCTCTCCGCCGTTTTAATGTCCTTATCAAAATCAGAACCGTACAAGCCCGTCATCATCTGCAAGCCGAGTGAAAAGCCGAATTCCCTAATCCGCTTTGAAGCGTTAACAACGTCCTCTGCCTTGTGACCGCGGTTGTTTAATTCTAATACAGAATTATCCATTGACTGCGCTCCGAGCTCGATTGAAGTAACGCCGTACTCTTTTAAAAGCGTGAGCACCTCATCGTCAATACAATCCGGTCGCGTCGAAATCCTTATACCCTTAAAAACTTCCGTAAAAGGCCTTGCGGCTGTGAGCAGTTCAAGCATATACTGTCTGTCGATTGCTGTAAAGCTTCCTCCGAAAAACGCAATTTCAGTTTCCTTAGATCTATCTCCCAAGTCGGAAACGGCTTTGGTCAAAGTGGTTTTTACATCCTCGCCTGTCGGCTGATAAGCCTGTCCGGTAATGCTTTTTTGATTGCAAAAGCTGCACTTGTGAGGACAGCCGTTGTGCGGTATAAAAATAGAAATATTAGCGTGTTTAATAACCCATCAGCTCCAAGGCTTCTCTTGCCGCCTGCTGTTCAGCCTCTTTTTTACTTTTTCCGCCGCCCTTGCCTATAACATTGCTGTTAAGGTGAACCTCTACAACAAAGTGCTTGTTGTGGTCGGGGCCGCTTTCATCAACAAGAACGTATTGCAGCTTTTCGCCTGGATTTTGCTGTACGATTTCCTGCAAGGTGGTTTTGTAATCCTTAACGCGCTGTTTTTTCTGGTTCTTAATCGCAGGGATTACAAAGCTCAGAATGTGCATAGAAGCAGGCTGAATTCCGCCGTCAATATAAATTGCGGCGATTAACGCCTCGAACGCGTCGGAAAGGATTGACGGTCTTTCCGCTCCGCCGTTGTTGCGCTCACCCTTGCTGAGAACAAGGTACTTGCCCAAATCAATCTGCTTTGCAAACTCATAGAGTGACTTTTCGCATACAAGCGAGGCTCTCAGCTTTGTGAGACCGCCCTCGGGCAAGTCGGGACAGTTCTGAAAGATGTAGTCACTGACTACAATCGACAAAACAGCGTCGCCCAAAAACTCCAGACGTTCATTATATTTAACATGCTGAGCCTTATGCTCGTTGGCGTAGCTCGAATGAGTAAGCGCCTCGTTCATAAGCTCAATATTCCTAAACCGGTAACCGATTTTTGCTTCTAATTCTGTCATTTTATATCTCCGTTTACAGTGAGGATGATATTTCTTTAATAGCCTCAGCCTCTACGTATTCCATAGAAAGCTTAACAGCGTTCATCAGTGTAACTGCCTTTGAGTCGCCGTGAGCCTTAAACACAGGCTTCGAACAGCCCAAAATAGGCGCTCCGCCGTAGGCGTTATAGTTAAACTTGGTCTTAAGCTCTTTTAAGTCCTTCATAACAAGCGCAGCCGCGAGCTTACCCTTTACGCTGTCCGCAAACATATGCTTCATCTTCTTCATTAGGGTAATTGCAACGCCCTCGTAGGTTTTTAGAATAAGGTTGCCGGTAAAGCCGTCGCATACTACAACGTCGCAAACGCCCTCGGGAATATCCCTGCCCTCAACATTACCGATAAAGTTGAGCGGACTTTCCTTTAGGAGCTTGTATGTCTCCTGATAAAGCTCGTTACCCTTGTGCTCCTCGGTGCCGACATTGGCAAGCGCTACTCTGGGCGACTTAATCTTCATAACCTTTTCCATATATACCGAGCCCATAACCGCGAACTGGCAGAGCATTTCGGGACGGCAGTCAACATTTGCTCCGCCGTCGAGAATCATAAAAAAGCCGGTTGATGAAGGAAGAACAGGAGCAAACGCAGGGCGTTTGATGCCCTTAATTCTTTTAACCGCGATTGTCGCGCCGACGCACAGCGCTCCGCTGTTGCCTGCGCTGATAAAAGCGTCTCCCCTGCCCTCGTTAAGCAGTCTTAAGCCGACAGCCATTGAGCTGTCCTTTTTTGTTTTGAGAACCGCGTCGGCCTTGTCATCCATTGTGATAACCTCGCTGCAATCCTCAATCTCGATATTGTCCAAAGAAATGCTGTTTTTTTCGGCAGTCTCGCGGATAATTTTTTCGTTACCCGTAAGAATGATATTTGCGCCGAGCTCCCGAACAGACTTCTCGCAGCCCTTGATGATTTCAAGCGGTGCGTTGTCGCCGCCAAAGGCGTCTACAATAATTTTCATATCATTCACCAATATCCCTTAAATATTTATTAAGCGAGTCAAGCGCTCTTTGGGAGTATGCCGCGCCCCTCTCTTTTTTATCTCTCGGTCTGTTTTCAAGCTCAGGCAGTACACCGAAGTTTGCGCCCATCGGCTGAAACTTCTTAACCGTAGGATCGGAAATATACAATGACAGCGCTCCAATCATAGTATCGTTCGGCAGAGTAAGCGTTGATTTGCCCTCTAATACTCTGCAAGCGTTAATTCCTGCCATTATTCCTGCGGAAGCGCTCTCCATATAGCCTTCTACGCCTGTGATTTGACCTGCAAAAAACAACCTGTTATTTTCTTTTACAGAAAAATCAGAGTTCAAAATCTTAGGCGAGCAAATAAACGTGTTGCGGTGCATTACGCCGTAACGCACAAAGTCAGCCTTGTGAAGTGCCGGAATAAGCGAAAATACACGCTTTTGCTCCGGAAATTTCAGATTTGTCTGGAAGCCGACAAGATTGTACATCGTACCTGCCGAGTTTTCTTTTCTCAGTTGCAATACCGCCCACGGTCTGTGACCTGTCTTTGGGTTAACCAAGCCTACCGGCTTCATAGGACCAAATCTCAAAGTACCCTCTCCGCGCTGAGCCATAACCTCAACGGGCATACACCCCTCGTAAACCTTTGGATTATTTACGTCAAAATCGTGGAGCGGCGCGCGTTCAGCCGAGACAAGCTCGTTATAAAAGCTCTCGTACTCCTCTTTGTTCATCGGACAGTTGATATAATCGTCGTCGCCTCCGCGGTCGTAACGCGACGCGGTAAAGGCGTACTCCATATCAACGCTCTCCGCGGTGACAATCGGAGCGGCGGCGTCAAAGAATGACAGCGAACCGCCGAAGCGCTTTTCTATATCCTTTGCCAAGCTGTCGGAGGTCAGCGGACCTGTCGCGACAATCGTAATCGCGTCATCGGGGATTTCTGTAAGCTCCTCGCTTATAACCTTAATATTCGGCTCATTGTTGATACCATCGGTGACAAGCTGAGCGAAAATCTCTCTGTCAACAGCCAAGGCTCCGCCTGCAGGTACAGCGCACTTGTCGGCACATTCCATTAAGAATGAACCGAGGACGCGCATTTCTTCCTTAAGCAGACCGGCGGCGCTTTCGAGCCTTTTAGCCTTCAACGAATTGGAGCAGACGAGCTCTCCGAACAGGTCAGATTTATGCGCAGGGGTTTTCTTTTTCGGCTTCATTTCATAAAGATGAACCTCATAGCCGCGTTTGGCAATCTGCATTGCCGCCTCGCAGCCTGCAAGACCTGCGCCTATAACATTAATATACATTACTTATCTTCCGCTTTTTGAGTTTGGGTATAGCCGCAGCCCTCTTTTGCGCAGAACAATGTGGGCTTTTTGCCCTTCTTTTTGTAGAGCACCTCTCCGCACTGAGGACATTTCTCATTGGTCGGCTCGTTCCAGCTTACAAAATCGCACTCGGGATAATTTGAGCAGCCGTAGAAAATCCTCTTGGTCTTTGTGTGCTTCACAATGATATCTCCGCCGCACTTGGGGCAAACTGTACCTGTTTTTTCAACGTATTTCTTAATATTCTTACAGTCGGGGTATCCCGGACAAGCAATAAACTTGCCGTATCTGCCAACCTTAACAACCATTTTACGTCCGCACTTTTCGCAGACAATATCGGTTTCGTCCTCTTTGAGCTTCAGCTTAACGCCTTCCATCTCGGATTTAGCGTCTTTTAACGTCTGCTCAAAGTCGGAGTAGAACTCAGCCAAAAGCTCATCCCATTTAACGTCGCCGTTTTCAACGCTGTCAAGCTCCTCCTCCATTTCGGCGGTGAACTTGACGTTTACGATGTTCGGGAAACGCTCCTTGAGCAGCTTTGTTATAACCTCACCGAGCTCAGTCGGAACAAGAGTTTTGGCTTCACGCTTAACATACTCACGGCTTGTCAGAGTGGTGATTGTTGCGGCGTAGGTTGAAGGTCTGCCGATACCGTACTCCTCGAGCGTTTTAATAAGCGAAGCTTCGGTATAACGCGCAGGCGGCTGGGTGAAGTGCTGGTTCTTCTTAAGCTCCTTAAGCCTTACCGGCATATCCTTTTCAAGCTCGGGAAGCTGCGAGGACTTCTCCTCAGCCTCGTCCTTACCCTCAACATAAAGAGCGGTAAAGCCGGGGAATGACACATAATAGCCCGAAGCCTTAAAGGTGTAGCCGTTTGCTTCAATGTCAGCCTGAGTGGTCTTTTGAAAGCACTCAGCCATTTGGGAAGCGGTAAAGCGGCTCCAAATGAGCTTGTAAAGCTTATACTGGTCAAGCGTAAGGCTCGACTTTATCTTGTCCGGCTCAAGGCTCGGCATTGAAGGTCTGATAGCCTCGTGACCGTCCTGAGCGTTTTTACGCGACTTAAAAAATCTCGGCTTTGCAGGCAAATACTCGCTGCCGTAAGCCTGTTCGATGTACTTTGTAACCTCGTCAATGGCTACGTTTGAAATTCTGAGCGAGTCGGTTCTCATATAGGTTATAAGACCGGTTGCGCCCATTCCCTCAATGTCAACACCTTCGTACAGCTCCTGAGCAACCTTCATTGTGCGGCGCGACTGGAAGCCAAGCTTTCTTGAAGCCTCCTGCTGTAATGTTGAAGTGATAAACGGCGGTGCCGGAGATTTTTTGCGCGTACCGTGCTTAACCTTGGTAACAACATACTCCGCGCCCTCTAAATCGGCTTCTATTTTATCAGCCTGCTCGGCGTTTTGAATTTTAATCTTTCCGTTTTTATCGGAATACAGCGAAGCCGAAAAGGCTTTTCTGCTACCCTTGGGGATAAACTTCGCATCAACCGTCCAGTATTCCTCGGGCTTGAACTTTCTGATTTCGTTCTCTCTGTCAACAATAATTCTGAGCGCTACCGACTGAACTCGTCCTGCGGAGAGTCCTCTGCGGATTTTCTGCGAGATAAACGGACTGAGCTTATATCCCACAAGGCGGTCGAGAATACGCCTTGCCTGCTGAGCGTTTACAAGGTCGGTATTGATTGCGCGTGGATGTGACATTCCGTTCTGCACGCCGGACTTTGTAATCTCGTTAAACTCAACGCGTCTGCAATAGTCCTCGGGAAGTCCGAGAATATATGCCAAGTGCCATGAAATAGCTTCACCCTCGCGATCGGGGTCGGTTGCGAGGTAAACGTTATCGCTGTTCTCAGCGAGAGATTTTAGCTCCTTAACGAGCTTTTCTTTTCCTTTAATAATATCATATTTCGGCGCGAAGTTGTTTTTGATGTCAACGCTGAGCCTTGCCTTGGGCAAATCTCTCACGTGTCCCATTGAAGCAACAACCTCGTAGTCCTTGCCGAGATACTTTTTTATAGTCTTTGCTTTGGCAGGTGACTCCACAATTACCAAATCTGACATTATTTTCCTCCTATTTCAAAACAAATCTTCTGCCGGGTTCCGCCTTAACAAGCCCCATAATCTGGAGCTGTGTAAGTGCAACCGACACCCTGAACACAGGAATGAACAACTGATTAGATATCACGTCAATGTGAACAGGCTCGGCAGATAAAAATTCATATACCTTCTTTAAGTCGCCCTTAAGCTTGACATCAGTCCTATGTACGGGCTTTTGTTCTGGTTCGGCGGTTTTCTCCGCCTTGTTATTATTTGACGGCTTTTTATAAACCATGCCTTTTACGGGAATTTCCTCGATATCGGCAAAGTTTAATTCGTCGATTTCTTTATACTCATCTGTCAAATATATATTATCAAAGGCAGACAAAATATCCATAAAATCGGTTACGGGTATCGCCGTGCCTTCTTTTATCCTCGCGTTGGAGCCCTCATTTTGAGGGCTGTTGTTTCCGAGCAGAGCAAAAAGCTCCTTGCCCATTTCAAGAGCGTAGTTTGCAGTAATCAGCGAACCGCTCTTAATGCCCGACTCAATTATCAAAACGCCGTTTGACAGTGCCGCGATAATCCTGTTCCTCGCAGGGAACTGATAGCCTATCGGCGGAGTATCTGGCGGATATTCGGATATAAGCGCACCGTCATTTGCAATAGCATCACGCATATCCTTATTCTGGGGCAGATAATTATAGTTTATACCGCAGCCCAGTACACAAACAGTCTTGCCCTTTGCGGCAAGCGAACCTCTGTGAGAAGCACAGTCAACGCCGAGCGCACCTCCGCTCACGGTAATAACGCCGCACTTTGAGAGCGCGTAGCCGAATTTATAGGCGTTGTGCGTGCCGTAATTCGACGCCCTGCGCGTACCGACAATGCCGATAGACAGTGTGTTGTCAATATCGGGCAGATCACCGCTTACATACAAAACCGCAGGCGAAGCGTAAATGTTGCGCAGACACTCGGGATAAACGGAATCGTCGATACATACTATCGAATATCCGAGCTCCTCGCAGCGCTTCATAATTTTATCGGCTTCACTCTTTTTGATGCTCTTGAGCTTATTTATATCGCCGTTAGAAAGCACGCCGCAAAAGCGCCACTCCTTTTCACCGCCGAGGCAAAACTCTGCGATGTCGGTGTACAGCTCATAAAGCTTATTGATTTTGTCCGTATTATAGCCTAAGGCTAAGGCAATCCAAATCCAGTATCGCGCGTTTTTAGAAATCATTTTACCATTTCCCAAATAATAATCGAAGCGGCGGCTGAGGCGTTGAGCGACTCGGCTTTTCCGCCCATAGGGATTGTAATTTTATGATTGCAGGCGTTAACGGCACTTTCAGTTAGACCGTTGCCCTCATTGCCGATAACGGCAACAGAAGATTTTGCAAAGCTGATATTAGTAATCGGCTCTGCGTCTTTATCAACCACGGCGGCATAAGAAGTTAAATCAGGATTTTCCGAAAGAAACTGAGCAATACCGCTCACGGTATAAAAAGGCAGCCTGAACACCGCGCCCATACTGCCGCGCACAACCTTGGGATTGTAGATATCACAGCAGTCAGAGGTCATTACAACCGCAGAAACGCCGAACGCCTCGCAGGTACGCAGTACCGTTCCGAGATTGTTGGGATCTTGCAGATTTTCGAGCGCAATGAATTTTCCGCCATTCTTTATTTTATCAAACTCAGTGACTTTGTCAAGTGTTTTTATCACACAGAGTACGCCCTGGGGAGTTTGAGTGTCGCTGATATGGCTGAAAATCTCGTTTGTAACGATAAAAGCCCTGTCTGATTTTTCGCACAACTCCCCTATTTTTTCGGGATGTTTATCAAGTGCGCCTTGGGTTGCAAAGACCGTATCAATATCCGCTCCGCTTAAAAGCGCGTCATAGCAAACTCTCAACCCCTCAGCGACAAAAAGCCCTGTTTTACGCCTGAACTTTGCATTGTTTAATAATTTTACGGTATTTTTAATATTAATATTATCCTTGCTGGAAAGTGTAAGCATTATAATCTCCGTAATTTCCGTAATACAAGTAAAAGCGTTTGGGAATCCCAAACGCCTATACAATTAAATATTAAGCATTTTTAGCCTGTTCAACAAGTGCTGTAAAAGCAGCAGGATCTGAAATAGCGATTTCAGAAAGCATTTTACGGTTAAGAGTGATGTTAGCCTTCTTAAGACCGTTCATAAATGTTGAATAGTTTGTGCCGTTAGCCTTGCAAGCCGCAGAAATACGTGTAATCCAAAGACGACGGAAATCTCTCTTTCTCTGCTTACGGCCAATATATGCGTAGTTGCCGGATTTCATTACGGCCTGTTTAGCCATCTTAAAGTGCTTGGATTTTGCACCCCAGTAACCCTTGGCAAGCTTTAAAATCTTTTTTCTTCTCTTGCGAGTCATCATCGCACCTTTTACTCGTGCCATTATACATTACCTCCGATATTTTGAAATGAATTAAGCGAAATTAGTTAAGCGAAAATTATTTGTAAGGAATAAGACGCTTAATCTGCGGTGTGTTTGTCTTGTCAGCAACAGTAGTCTGACGCAAACCTCTTTTACGCTTTGTAGTCTTTTTGTTCAAGATATGGCTTTTGTTAGCGTGAGCACGAATAACCTTTCCGTTCTTGGAAAGTTTAAAGCGCTTTTTTGCACCGCTGTGTGTTTTAATTTTAGGCATTTTTATATCCTCCCTTGAATAATTTACTTGTTAATGCAAGCTGAAAAAGGCTTACTTGTTCGGCTTTGGCGCAAGAAACATAAGCATTTGGCGGCCTTCAAGCTTAGCTGGCTTTTCAACAACTGCGACCTCCGAGCAAGCCTCGGCAAAGCGCTTCATTGTTTCAAGTCCTATTTCGGGATGTCCCATCTCTCTACCGCGGAAACGGATAGAAACCTTAACCTTATCGCCGTGCTTAATAAACTTAAGGGCGTTGTTAAGCTTTGTGTTAAAATCGTGAGTGTCGATGTTAAGCGAAAGTCTGACTTCCTTAATGTCAACAATATGCTGATTTTTTCTGGCTTCCTTTTCCCTTTTTGACTGCTCAAAGCGATATTTTCCGTAGTCCATAATTTTGCAAACGGGCGGTTTGCTCTGCGGAGCAATCTTAACCAAGTCAAGGTTCTTTTGCTCTGCGATTTCAAGCGCCTGCTTAGCGGACATAATACCAAGCTGCTGGCCGTCAGAACTGATTACTCTCAGCTCCGCGTCACGGATTTCTTCGTTAATCTGAATGTTGTTATCCTTCTTGCCGATTGTTAAGCACCTCCAAAGCACTAAATAGAAAAATAATAATGCGGACAGAAATACATCCGTCCGCATAACAATACACTAAACACACTAAATAGGAAATAGCATTGTATTGACCCGTGCAGACGGTACCCCACAGGTGAAAGCATTTCTGCTTTGCTTTATTTTACCGGTTAATTATATAACAGAATTAAAACATTGTCAAGTGTTTATTGATTATTTTTTCAAATTATCGTAAATCAGTTCTACAACCCTATCGGTTGACTTGCCGTCGCGATAATCAAAGAACATATCCGCAAAAGGCTTAATCCGGTCTGTGCAGTAGTCCTCTTTGTTGATAGCGTCAATAAGCTGTTCGGTCGAGTATACGATCTTACCCGGAGCATAAAGCTTGAAGTCAAAGTAGAAGTCACGCTCATTGATGTATTTTTCGAGGTCAAATACATAGAAAATCATCGGAATATCAATGAGCGAAGCCTCGAATACGAGCGACGAATAGTCGGTTATAATTACGTCGGTAACAAAGAGCAGGTCGTTGAGCTCATTATCCTCGGAAAGGTCGATTACCCTGTCGGCATATTTTTCGGGGATAGGCTGAACATCCTGAACAAAGGGATGGTGCTTAACGATAATCGCGTAATCGTCGGGGATTTTTGAGCAAACCTCGTCAATATCGAACATCTCTGTAGGATAGAACGCAGTCTCCTTAACCATTCCTCTGAAGGTCGGCGCAAAAAGGATAATCTTCTTGCCGAAGAACTCGGGATGCTCCTCAAAGAACTTATCTCTCGCTTTTTGCTTGTATTCCTCATCAAAGAACACATCGGTTCTCGGAATACCCGTAGCCACAACCCTGTCGGTAGCGATACCGAAGCCCTCGGAATGACACTTTTTGCAGTACGTAGAGCTGACTGTAACGTAGTCGTAGCTTCTGTGGTTTCTTGTAGCCTGAGGCGAACCCTTCGGCTTTGAAAGTCTGGTAAAGCCAAAGGTCTTGAACGCTCCGCAGGCGTGCCAAAGCTGGAACAGCGTTGTGTCTCTGCGAAGATTAATATAGTGAATTTGAGGTGTAAATTCATCGAGAACTACAATCTTACTTGTAGCGCAAGCCTTTGTAAACTTCAAAATCTCACCGAATGTCATTTCGGTAATTGTGTGGTCGTTTAGAATAAAGTTTATATCAAGGCTTTTGTCATCCTTAAGCTTGTCGTAAACAAAGGCAAAGTTACCCGACAAATCGTCACGTCTGAGCGAAATGAAGGTAATTTTGTTTTCCTTGATTTTGAATATACTGTAAAAATCATAGCAACGGCAGAAGATATATCTTTTAACCTTCCACAGCGACAAATCGGTTGTCGACACTCTGGAAAAGCGCCAGAATACATATGCGATAAAACGCCTTACAGGGCTTTCGTCGTTAAACCTCGCCGGAAGAAGCAACACGCCGGTAAATCTTAAAATCGCCTCGATAATAAACAGAGGGAACATAAGAATTGCAAAGCCGAACTCGATAATCTTAACGATTGTGTTAACAAGTCCGACAATTAACCTTGCCGCCGGAGTGTGAACTATTCTTCTTCTGTTGGGATAAAAATCGTAACGGTTACCGTTGATTTTTATTCTGTAGTTTCTGTCGTCGGTTTCTAACAGCTCAGGAGTTAAATCAACATTGATTTTCTCCTCATAAAAGTCCGCAAAACCGAGATTGAAATACATATTAAAGGGCTTGTAGCTGTTGCGGGTTTTCCAGAACAGGTAGTTAAGCGTGTATATGTACTTGCCCGAGAAAAACACCTTGCCGTCAATGTGGGTAACATTTGTGAGAACAAACGGAATACGCCTGTCCTCCTTGCCGTTGTCAAAGTGCATTACAAGCTTCGGATTTGATAAAAAGTGAGAATTAATACTCGGATCGGCAATAGAACCCATAACAGTAAGAGTCATCTTATTTTTTTCAATTATAAGCTCTTTTACCTGAATTTGATATTCCACAAAAGCACCTCTGTAATCAAATACTTACTCAACAAGTTTATTCATTCTTTCAACACTCTCCTCGAGCTTTAAGCCCTTTTGGTAGAGCGATGAAGAACCGGCAACAAACATATCAGCGCCGTTTTCGCGCATTTTTTTGCACAAATCCCAGCTAACATGACCGTCAACCTCCATAAGAAGTCCGGGCTTGTTATCGTCAATAAGCTTGCGAACCTTGGCAAGCTTTTCAAGACTTCCCTCGACAATCGGACGTCCCGCAAAGCCGGGATAAACCGTCATAACGAGCACGCCGTCGATTATATCAAGGTAGTCAAGCAAAACCTCGGGTTTTGTGTCGGGGCTGATAGCGATAAACGGAGAAGCCTGTCTTTTTCTGATTTCACCGATAACATCAGCCAAATCAGGGCAAGCCTCGTAGTGAACGGCTACAATGTCGCCTTCACCGATATCCATTCTGTCAAAATACTGAACAGGCTCATATGCCATAATATGAATATCGCGTCTCATATTTTTAAGCACGCTTTTTACGGACTTAATAAGGTTTGTGTCGAGCGTGATGTTCGGCACAAACTTGTTGTCCATAAAGTCAAGGTGAATAAAATCAACGCCTAAATTGTCAAGCGCCTCAAGCTCAGATTGAAGATTGAGCACGTCGGCGCACATTAAGGACGGAGATAGCTTTCCTTTCATAGTAAGCTCCTTAGTCGTTAACGACCATAATCTTAGCGAAGAACTCTGAGTTGTTCTTCATAATTTCAAGTCCCTTGTCCATAGTTTCAAGGTCATATTTATGAGTAATCAGCTTTTTAACGTCAATTTTGCCGTTAGCCATAGCGTCTACAACCATATTCCAGTCGCTCTTGTGAGTATCGCTGTAGCTTGAATTCCATGTACCGAAAATTCTAAGCTGTTTTCTGAGAATTTGCCAGTAAGTGTTCTGAGGGAAGGTGAAATCGCCGTGGGGATTTCCTACAAAGATAACCTTTCCGCCGCTTGCAGCAGCTTCAAGACAATTGCAGGCAGTAAGCGCAATACCAACCGCCTCAATAGCGATATCTGCGCCTACTCCGCCGGTCATTTCCTTAACCCAAGCGATAGCGTCCTCGTGCGATGAGTTGCAGTACTCTGTAAAGCCCATACTCTCGATAAAGTCCCAGTTGTTTGCGTCGGTTCCAACGAGCAAAACTCTTGCTCCCCATGCTCTCGCCCACTGCGCGATAAGCATACCGATTGTGCCCGGACCGAAGATAACAACGTTATCGCCTACCTCAATCTGAGCGCGTCTGAGCGCGTGAAGCGCAACAGCCGCTGGCTCGGTCATAGCGGCTTCCTCAAAGCTGAGGTTATCGGGAATGGGAACGAGATTCCACACGGGAACTCTTACATACTCGGCAAAAGCGCCGTCGCTGCGAGAACCGAGATAGTCGTAGGATTTACACATCTCGTAGTCGCCGTTGTGGCAGTTTTCGCATTTCATACAGGGAATCAGCGGAAAAACAGCCGCCCTTGTGCCGATTAAATCTTTATTTTTATCATCACCTACTCCAACAACCTCGCCCGAAAACTCGTGACCGGGGATTGTGGGAAAATGGTATGTTCCGTTTACAAAAATACGCGGAATATCCGAGCCGCAGATACCGCAAGCCTTAACCTTGAAAAGCACCTCGTCAGGCTTAACCTCGGGCATTGGATAGTCGCAGTACTCAAGATTTCCGACTGCTCTTAAAACTCTCGCCTTCATTGTATCCATATCAAACATCACCTTTCAATATAGTTTCAAAGGTCTCTAAATCCTCAATAGTTGTAATTTTCAGGTTGCGCTCGCTGCCCTTGACCATACGCACTTCCATACCGTGACGGTAAGCAATCTCACTGCTGCCTGCGGTAGCGCCGATTTCTTCATCGGTAACCTGATTATGTATATCAAAGTATTTTCTGAACTTAAAGCTCTCGGGAGCCTGTCCTGCGAAAAGCTCGCTTCTTTTGAGCAGGCAGCCGATTTCCTGACCGTCCTTGCTCTGATAAACAGTGTCCTTGACTGAAATAACGGGCATTGCACCGTCGTAATCGGTAGCGCCCTTGATACAGTCGGAAATAATCTGATCCGACACAAGCGGACGAGCCGCGTCGTGAACGATAACGATATCGGTATCGGGAACGTTTTTGTCGATGCACTTAAGTCCGTTATAAATTGAGTGTTGTCTTGACTGACCTGCCGGAGCGTAGCCCTTAACCTTGGTAACGCCGTACTTTTGCACGTACTCCTCTGTAAAGTCCTGCCACTGCTCACTGACAACTATAACAATGCTGTCAATCTCGCTGTGCTTCTGAAAAATATCAAGACAGTAAGAGATAATCGGTTTATCCTGAACCATCAAAAACTGCTTTGGTCTGTCAACTCCCATACGGCTTCCAACGCCGCCTGCGAGGATAATTGCTGTATTCATAAAAATCTCCTGTTTAATGCGAAAAAGCACAAATTTATACAACTAATATTTTATCATATTCTGGTGTATATTGTCAACTAAAACACAACAGATTGTGGTTTTAGCAAAAATCCAGTTCTTTTTTCGTATTTGACTGGTTATATTAAACTAACGATTTTGCTCTTCAAGAATATTAACCGCTCTTTTTATACCCTCTTTAAGAGTTACAATAGGCTTCCAGCCGAGCACCTTAAGCCTTGTGCTGTCGAGGATTTCGGGCTCTGTGGAAAGCGGAGTTTTCAAAACATGAGGCTCAGGCTCATCATCGGGGTTTTGAAAGCTGAGCGTAATGTTCCTCTCGGGGAACGCCTCGCACGCGGTTTTTGCAAAGCCGCGGATAGTAGTATTTGACTTTTCGTAAGCAATATTATAAGGAAAGCCGTTTTCTCCGCTGAGAAGTACGCAGAGCATAGCTGACGCGGTGTCGGTTACATAACAGAACGAACGGTTAGCCGCTCCGTTGGATTTTAAGAGAATATTCTCCTTCTTAACGACATTTGCGATAAACTGCGCCCATACTCTGTCATCGGTAAGCGAGCTTGCGCCGTAAATATACGCGGGACGGCAAAGCTTTACGTTAAGACCATACTCCTTAATATAGCTTGCCGCCAATGTTTCGGAAGCGCGTTTGCCCATAGCATAGCAATTCTTATATGACGTAAAGTCAAGATATCCCTCGTCAGCCTCGGTAAGATAACCCTTTGAACCGTAAACCTGGCCGTAAACCTTAAGGCTCGAAATCACAAGAGTAGACTTAGCCTTTGACTTCAACGCAAAATCAAGCACGCTTGATGTCCCTGTTAAGTTAGCGCTGATAGTGCCCACAGGATCGGTTTCAAACTGGATATTGCTCGCCTGACTCGCCGCGTGGATAACATAATCCGCTCTCTCGGCTTCAATAGGAGAAGAAACATCCTGAACGATAAGCGTTAAATCTTCCCTTAAAAGCAGGGAATCGAACTTTTTCTCTGCCGAAGCTCTGTTCCTGACAAGAGCATATACGCTGATATTATCATTATATAAGTCGTTGCGCAAAAGCAGAGTGAATACAAGGTACGAGCCGATAAAGCCGTTTGCTCCCGTGATAAGCACGGTGCTGTTTTTAAGCTTTTCCCACTCGATAAAATCCGCCTGCGCAATTTCAAGCACATCGGAATATACAGAATTTAAAATATTATCCTTAACCTTATAATCCATACTTTAATTCTTCCTTAGCGAATTTTTTGTAATTCTCATAGTAAAACTGCGAACGGAGAGTGATTAAATCCTCGGGAGTGGTAACTTTAATATTAAACCTCTCCCCTTTGAATATATGCACGCTCTCGCCAAGCTCAATAAACAGCTCGCTTGATGAAATCGGGTTTGTAATACCGCGCTTTTCGGCTTCACTGTGCGCCCAAAGAATTCTCTCCATAGTGTAACCCTGCGGAGCTTGGGTAATGTACATTGTATTTCTGTCGTAGCTCTTTTTACAGCTTGTGCCGTCAGTGCTGTACAACAGCGAGTCTATACTCGGTGTAACCGGAACTGCGGTTTTATGCTTTTTGGTCTCCTCAATGCAGTCGGTAATAAGCTTTTCCGAGAGCATCGGGCGAACGCCGTCGCAAATCAAAATAATATCGTCGGGATTTTTCGAAAACTGAGACACCGCCATAACTCCGTTGTGAATAGAAGCGTAGCCGGTCTCTCCGCCCGGCACAATAGCCCTTACTTTTTTTATGCCGAACTCCTTAACAAGGTCAACAAGATAATCAATCCAGTCCTCCTTGCAGGCGACAACAATTCCGTCAACCATAAAATGCTTGGCGAAATGCTCCATTGTATGAACTATAATCGGTTTTCCGCCGACCTCCAAAAACTGCTTTGGCAAATCAGACGACTGCATTCTCGCTCCGATTCCGCCGGCAAAAAGCATTGCGGTTACCATATAGTCATCCTCCCGAATACTGTACATAATTATTCAATTTCACAATACCACCAAACTCAGGTTTTGTCAATTTACATTCTTGTAACGGTTAAATTACCTTGCAAATCGGATTTGTATATGATAAAATATTAGAATGGATGTGATATATATGTATAATTATTTGCCACCGCAACCTCAATACAATCAAAACGCGGGGTTCAATTATGTTGATCCGACAGAATATATAAGAAAAATTGAAAGAAGAAAGCTAAAAAAGACCTCAAACGGTCTCGGCTTTTATGTATTGTCTTACTTTATGACAATGCAAATTGTCGGCGTAATCGTCGTTTCCGTGCTTGAGCTATTCGGCGTTTCGCCTACTGAGCCTACAGTAGAGTATCTTCTCGATATTTTGCTCAGCGTATTGGCGGCTTTTGTCCCGGGCATTATTTACCTTGCCGCCTCGGGCTTCAAGTTCGGTGAAGCGTATAAAAAGACCTTTGTGCCAATCACATTGCTCATCAGCCTTGTATTTATCGGTATGGGGCTTGCGATGGTTTCGAATACAGCGGCTCAGCTTATGGATGAAAACCTGTCTTTGTTCGGTCTAAAAAACTCGGTTTCAATGACTAACGACAGCTTGCTTAACCCGTTTCAAACTATCCTCTATATGTTTGCCGTTTCCGCTGTTCCTGCATTTGCGGAAGAATTCGCGTTCCGCGGAATTGTTATGGGTAGGCTTAAAAAATACGGCAAATGCTTTGCCATTGTAACTTCCGCAGTGATGTTCGGCGCTATGCACGGCAACTCAACGCAGATTGTTTTTGCGTTTATACTCGGACTTGTTTTCGGATTTGTTGATATGATAGCCGACTCAATTCTGCCTTCAATAATTATTCACTTTATTAACAACTTCTATGCAGTTACCTTTGATGTTCTCCGTTCGAACACTAATATCGACGAGCACACTTATTATCTCATCAATCTTGTTGTAGTTGTAATCTTCTGTATCGGCGGATTGTTATCATTTATCTACCTTGTGAAAAAGGATAAGAGCATATTCAAATTCAGTTCAACTGAGAAATCCGAAGAAGCAGAAGCCGACCTGCTTACATACAAAGAAAAAATCAAAAGCTTCTTCCTCACTCCGGGCGTTATTATCTCACTGTCGATGTTCCTTATACTTACAATTTATTTCTTACTGCCAAATGGATTACTCAACTGATAAATTTATGAACGCCGCCATTGAGATGGCTAAGGAAGCGTTCGACGACGGCGAAGTTCCCGTAGGCGCTGTTATTGTCAGGGACGGAGAAATAATAGCCAAAGGCAGAAACAGACGTGAAAAATCCAAAAACGCCCTGCTTCATGCCGAGGTAGACGCGATAAACAACGCCTGCAAGGCTCTCGGCGGATGGCGGCTGTGGAACTGTGAGATTTACATAACCCTTGAACCGTGCCCGATGTGCGCAGGAGCGATTATTAACGCTCATATTCCAAAGGTGTATTTTGGCGCTTACGACTTTAAGAACGGCTCGTGCGGAACAATCACAAATCTTTTTGAAATGCCGTACAACTTCAAGCCCGAGTATCACGGCGGAATTATGGAAGAAGAATGTGCAAAACTTTTGAAGGACTTTTTTAAGAAGTTAAGATAATGCAAAACCGACTTAAGCTTTATTGCCTAAGTCGGTTATTTTATTTATTGATTTTTCTGCGGTGCATTTTTTCACCTTTGGGAATACACCTAACCTTGAACACAATCAAATATCCTGCAATAAGCGCAAGGAACGTTGTCTGCGTATAGAAAAATACGCTCTGCTCCTTTGTCATATAATTTGAATGGTCTTTAAGCGAGCTGTCCGGAGAAGTTGTGTACAAAGGCACGAACTCTCCGTCCTGAGTTATTACGGAGCCGGAGTTTGCTTTTTCGGCAGCGCTGATAGTAGGGATAAACGTTAATAGCATTACCGCTGAAAGGATTGTAACGATTAGTCTTTTCAACATAATGCCACCTATTCCCCGACAAGCTTCACAACAGCCATATCATGCTTTGTATACGGCAGAAATACGTTGATTAAATCAGAAGTCTTAATCTTCAAGCTCGAAGTATTAACGCAGGGATGACAGCCGATATACTCGTCTTTTAGCAAATCCTCGTCCGCAATCAGGCTGACGTTATTTTCCGTATCGTTTTTAAGTCCCATAACGCTGACTGCACCGGGATTGATGTCAAGAAATTCGAGCATTTTATCCGCAGAAGCAAACGAAAGCCTTGCCGAGTTTATCTGAGCCGAAAGCTCCTTGGTCTTAAAGGGCTTGTCCGCAGGCATTATCAAAAGGTAAAACTTGGTCTTTTGCCTGTTGCAAAGAAACAAATTTTTGCACATTACAGCGCCGAGGACATCGTCAATCGCCTTGCAGTCCTCCATAGTCATAGCGACCTCATGATCAACTCTGCTGTACTCAATACCGAGAGAATCCAGACAATCATAAACCGAAATCTCTCGTTCTTCCCTGCCCGAGCAATCCTCGGGACGTCCGTTAAATAATTCCATAATAACCTCTAAATATTTTTTATGCACACACATTATATCATACAAATAGAAACACCGCAAGGGTATTTTAAAGTAGTCAAATCATAGAATAACGCAATCTTTTTAAGTCAAAAAACATTTGCCGGCGTGTGTTTAGATTAGGTTTGAAGTTTCTGCTCGTTTTATGCGGCGTGTTTAATTGTATAAGTTTGTAGAACGCTCTCGCGGAAAACAGTCCACCGGACTGTCTTCTTTTCGCTCTCCGTTTGAAACATGGTCGTTCAGCGTTGCGGCTAAAGCCGCTTCCTCGAACTCCCTGTTTCTGCGCTTCCTCGAACTCCCTTCATCCGCCACAGGCGCGGTCGTTCTCGTCACCTTCGAATCCCGCCGTCTTTTTGTTGGCTGGGCCGGCGTATGTTTCGCTTAAATCTATAGTTTCAGCTCGTTTTATGCGGCGTGTTTAATTGTAAAAGTTTGTAGAACGCTCTCCTTAAAAACGTCACACTGTGACGTTTTTACCTCGCTACGCTCGGCACAGTCGCCTTCGAATCCCGCCGTCTTTTCCAGCCAACAAAAAAGGCACCTGCAAAGGTGCCCTTTTGTTGGCTGGGCCGGCGGGATTCGAACCCACGGATGACGGAGTCAAAGTCCGTTGCCTTACCGCTTGGCGACGGCCCATTATTAAGTTAAAAGCCGCACAAGATTTCCTGTGCGGCTGTGGTGACCCATCGGAGATTCGAACTCCGGACACCTTGATTAAAAGTCAAGTGCTCTGCCAACTGAGCTAATGAGTCAAATGGGGTGGGATACCGGATTCGAACCGGTGGTCTCCAGTGCCACAAACTGGCGCGTTAACCAACTACGCTAATCCCACCATATTCGCGCTGATTTATATAAAATATAAATTTAGCGCAGAATGGCGCGCCAAAGAACTTTACTGATGATAAGCTCGCCTTCGAGTCCCTTTTGGCGCGACTTAATTGGCGCGCCAAAAGGGACTCGAACCCCTGACCTACTGCTTAGAAGGCAGTTGCTCTATCCAGCTGAGCTATTGGCGCATTTCTGATTAAGTCAGCCTTTATATTATATCCACAATGCGCCCGATTGTCAATAGATTTTTTGAATTTTGTCAAAAATACTGCATTGTTTACTTTTAGTCAGAATATCTTAATTAAATTTTTCCGCCGTACTTTACCGCCAAATACTTATTTTTATACTCTTTCTCAAAAGACACCTCTCTGATTACCTTCACAAAGTCAGGCAAAACATAAGGCTGATTTTCCGTGAGCAGCTCAATTTCAAGCGTTGCTCTGTCAATAAAAAACGGGTAAACATCAAGCTCGTAATATGTTGAATTAAGAGCTATGCAATATCTGTCCTTACGTATAATACCGTGCACATACTCCTTTTGAGAAAGATAATCGTTATATTCTTTTTCAGAAATATAATTCTCTATCTCAATATGCGATAAATCATTTATTTTTCTCTTTACCGTTTTAATATATACAGCCTCTTCCCTGCTGCCACGCCTGCGAATTCTGAACCTGCCCTCATCGGGAGTTTCAAGATACGCCTGCTCAATTGCTACCCTGCGGCAGGTTGAGATGGTTTCGAGATACTCTGTATCAGGGTACTCAATCAAAAACTTTCTTTCAATTTCAAGCGGCTTTGGAATTCCGATAACTGCCTTGACTTCCTCTAAAAGACGGTTTAATTTCCCCTTAAAATCCGTGCTGTTGTCGATAATTCTTAGGTGCGGAGTTCCTGCCCATACCGAAAGAATTATTTTATCAAGCTCTCTCGCCTGCTCAGGCGTTTCATTCCTTGCGGAATTGCTTAGATTATAGTATTCTTCAGCGCCGTCGGCGGCGGATACAAGATGAAAAACTCCGTCGTACATACATCTGATTTTATTCTCATTTAACCCAAATAAAGCGGAATATCGTTTGAATTCATCCTCAGTAACATATGCACGGTTATCGAGCAACCCTCTGTCGCAAATTATAACCGATACATCACTTTTTAATTTCTCTGCAAGTTTATAAAGCTCATTTTCCTTATTATACTGCTCCTCAAACAACTTACTGTGAAATTCAAAGCTTCCGTTTTTAACAGGAGAAAGTCCGCTGTTAAAAAGCTGTGTAGCGGTTTCATCAAGTATATAAACATCCACTCCCAAAGCTTCAAGCTCATTTTTCAAAAACTTAAGTGCCTCGGTCTTTCCGCCGCAAGGCCCTCCGGTTAAAGCTATTTTTATGATTTTGCCCATAACAAACCTCTGAAAATATTTATAAGAATTAATATATTAGTATTATATATTGTATTATTATTAGTTTAATTCTAATATAGAATTATATCAACGTATTAAAGTGCTAAAATTAAGTTTAAGAATTTAAATGTTCTTTTTATGAAAGGAAGTTTTTATAATGGCAAAGCAAAACATTGATTGGTCAAATCTCGGTTTCGGATATATTCCGACAGGAGAGCGCTACGTTGCCAACTACAAGGACGGCAAATGGGGCGAGGGCTTTCTCACCGAGGATTCTATGATTACAATGAGCGAGTGCGCAGGCGTTCTCCAGTACGCTCAGACAGTTTTTGAAGGTCTTAAGGCGTACACAACTCAGGACGGCAAGATTGTAGTTTTCCGTCCCGACCTCAACGCAAAAAGACTTATTGACAGCTGTAAGCGCCTTGAAATTCCCGAAGTTCCCGAGGAAATGTTCCTTGAAGCTGTTGAAAAGGTTGTAAAGGCAAACGCTGACTTTGTACCTCCTTACGGCACAGGCGCAACTCTTTATATCCGTCCGTATGTTTTCGGAATGAACCCTGTTATCGGCGTAAAGCCTGCCGACGAGTATCAGTTCAGAGTATTCACTACTCCGGTAGGTCCCTACTTTAAGGGCGGCGCAAAGCCTATTACAATTAAGGTTTCCGATTTTGACAGAGCCGCTCCTCACGGCACAGGTCACATCAAGGCAGGTCTTAACTACGCAATGAGCCTGCACGCAATCGTAACAGCTCACGCAGAGGGCTTTGACGAGAATATGTACCTCGACGCGGCTACACGCACCAAGGTTGAAGAAACAGGCGGAGCGAATTTCCTGTTCATCACAAAAGACGGAAAGGTTGTTACTCCCAAGTCCGACAGTATTCTCCCCTCTATCACACGCCGTTCGCTGATGTACGTTGCCGAGCATTACCTCGGACTTGAGGTTGAGCAGAGAGAGGTTTACTTTGACGAGGTTAAGGACTTTGCTGAGTGCGGTCTTTGCGGAACAGCGGCTGTTATCTCACCTGTTGGCAAAATCTACGACCACGGCAAGGAAATCTGCTTCCCCGCAGGTATGGAAGAAATGGGCCCGATTACAAAGAAGCTCTACGATACATTAACCGGAATCCAGATGGGCAGAATTGAAGCTCCCGAAGGCTGGATTAAGGAAATCTGCTAATCAAATAAAAACAACTGTCATTCTAAGTTTTCGGAATGACAGTTTTCTTTTTCTCGTTTAAAAAATTTAACGGCAGCCGTAACAATCCGGCTGCCGTTTATTATTCTAAAATAGAATTATCTTCTGTTTCTTCTGTCGTTTCCTCTCGGTCTGCGGGGACGGCTGTTTCTTCTGTCGTCGTCGCCGTTATCCTCGGGAGTAAGACCGTCAACATCAATCAAAACCTGACGGCGGCTGAGGTTAAGTCTGCCCTTGTCGTCAATCTCCTGAACCATTACGCGGATAATGTCTCCTACGTTAACAACATCAGTAACGTTCTCTGTGCGCTTAACGTCGAGCTGAGAAACGTGAACAAGACCTTCCTTGCCGGGAGCAATCTCAACAAATGCGCCGAAGTCCATAATTCTTGTTACCTTGCCGAGGTACATTGCGCCGGGCTCGGGATCGGTAGCGATAGTCTGAACAATATCAACAGCTCTCTTACACTTCTCGGTGTCAAGACCTGAAACGAATACCTGTCCGAACTCGCCATCCTCTTCGATGTCAATCTTAACCTCGCACTCAGCCTGGATTTCCTTGATAACCTTACCGCTCTTACCGATAACCTCACTGATTTTGTCAGCAGGAATTGTTGTTGTAAACATCTTGGGAGCATAGGGTGAAAGCTCTTCTCTGGGCTGTGCGATAGCCTTAAGCATAACCTCATCGAGGATAAAGATACGCGCCTTGTGAGTCTTTTCAAGCGCTTCCTTAACCATCTCGGGAGTAAGACCGCTGATCTTAAGGTCCATCTGAATAGCTGTGATACCCTCGTGAGTACCTGCTACCTTAAAGTCCATATCGCCAAAGAAGTCCTCAAGTCCCTGGATGTCAACCATTGTCATCCAACGCTCGCCCTCGGTGATAAGACCGCAGGAAATACCGGCAACAGGAGCCTTAATCGGAACACCTGCGTCCATAAGAGCAAGGGTAGATCCGCAGATTGAACCCTGTGAGGTAGAACCGTTTGAAGAAAGAACCTCAGAAACAAGTCTGAGAGCGTACGGGAACTCCTCAACAGGCGGAATTACCGGAACAAGAGCACGCTCTGCAAGTGCGCCGTGACCGATTTCACGTCTGCCGGGACCGCGGCTGGGCTTTGTCTCGCCTACCGAGTAGCTCGGGAAGTTGTAATGATGGATATATCTCTTCTCGGTCTCGCCGTCAATGCCGTCGAGCAACTGCTTGTCCGAAACAGGGCCGAGTGTAGCAACTGTGAGAACCTGAGTCTGACCTCTGGTGAACAAACCCGAACCGTGAACTCTGGGAAGTACAGCAACTTCGCTTGCGAGAGGACGGATGTCATCCATTCCTCTGCCGTCAACACGCTTCTGCTCGTCGAGCAGCCAACGGCGAACGATAAACTTCTGAGTCTTGTAGAGGCACTCGTCAATAGCAGCCTCCTGCTCGGGATAAATCTCGTCAAACTTTGCGTGAACAGCTTCGTAGATGGGCTTTAAGCGCTCATCACGTACTGTCTTGTCGTCTGTATCAAGAGCAACCTTAACGTCCTCCTCTGCAAACGCCTTAATAGCCTCGAACATATCGTGGTCGGGCTCAAGGCTTGCAAACTCAAACTTAGGCTTACCGATTTCGTCCTTAATCTCATTGATGAACTTGATAATGCTCTGGTTAGCCTCATGACCTGCCATAATAGCGTTGTACATATCATCATCGGATACGCAGTCAGCGCCTGCCTCAATCATAGCGATTCTCTCGCTTGTTGAAGCAACTGTGGTAGCCATCTTGCTTACCTTTCTCTGCTCCTCGGTGGGATTGATTACGTACTCGCCGTCAATCATACCAACCGAACAACCCGAAATAGGACCGTTCCACGGAACATCAGAGATAGAAATTGCGATTGAAGCGCCGATCATAGCGACAATCTCGGGCTGACAATCGGGATCTACGCTCATTACTGTGCAGACGATAGAAACGTCGTTGCGCATACTCTTGTCAAAAAGAGGACGGATAGGACGGTCGATTACACGGCTTGTAAGAATTGCGTGCTCCGAAGGTCTGCCCTCTCTCTTAAGATAAGAGCCGGGAATTCTGCCTACCGAGTAGAGCTTCTCCTCGTAGTCAACCGAAAGAGGGAAAAAGTCAACTCCCTCTCTGGGCTTTGCAGAAGCGGTTACAGCGCAGTGAACTACGGTCTCACCGTAGGTTACAAGACACGCGCCGTTAGCAAGCTGAGTCATCTTGCCTGTTTCAACCTTAAGAGGTCTGCCGGCAAACTCAGTTTCGAACACTCTGTACTTGTCAAATGTCATAAAACTGTTCATTGTAAAATCCTTTCCGAAGCATTAGCTTCAATAAATTTATATTAACGGGATTTCACACTGATTTAGCAATAAAAACACAGCGTAAAACATTTTGCGCGGTCTTTTTACCGCTAAAATACAGTAAGTGAATAATCCCGTTATATTTGAATTTAGGGCAAGAGAGCTTTCGCTCCGCTTGCCCTTGTTTTGTAAGATTACTTACGGATACCGAGTCTTGCGATAATTGAACGGTATCTCTCGATGTCTACCTTCTTGAGGTAACCGAGAAGGCTTCTTCTCTGACCAACCATCATAAGAAGACCGCGTCTGCTGTGGTGATCCTTCTTATGAATCTTGAGGTGCTCGGTAAGGTCGTTGATTCTTCTTGTAAGAAGAGCAATCTGAACCTCGGGAGAACCTGTGTCGCCCTCGTGAAGAGCGTATTCAGCCATGATAGCCTGCTTTTCTTCTTTTAACATTTTTATTCCACCTTTTAATTTATTTTGCCCGAATCTCAGAAAAAGGCTGTGAAACTCCGCATTTGCGGCTTACCCCCTAATCCGTGAAACAGGTCAACTGTTATATATTATCACAAAATCCTCTTAAAGTAAAGAGTTTTTGCAAAAATTATTTTGCATTATCGGTTCGTTTTTTCATCTGTTCAATAAGCTTTTCCTTGTCTTTTTCAGACAAAAGATTAAATAACCTCAAAAATTCTCTCGCCTTTACGTCCTCGGAAGTGTTATCGCTGAGCACCTCCGCACCGGTGTTTTCAGACAAGAGATAATTCAGGTCAACGCCGAAAATCTCAGTAAGCTTTTTAAGCGCGGCAATATTAGGTTCGGTTACACCGGTCTCGTACTTAGTATAAGTCGTGCGGTTAATCTTAAGAATATCCGCAACATCCTTTTGTGTTAAACCCATACCCTTTCTGAGCGTTTCAAGCTTAGAGCCAAGGCTTGTTTTTTCGTTGTCCATTATCTCACCGCCAAAACCTATCAATTAATATTATATCTTATCGGTAACAGCGAATTCAATAAATGTGAAAAACTTTCTCACATCAGAATATTTGAGATAAATATTGCGGAAATAAAAATTTACTATTGAAATTATTTTGAAATTAATGTATAATAACTTAGTCAAGTAAATAAAATTGCTGGAGTAGCGCAGTTGGTAGCGCAACTGATTCGTAATCAGTAGGTCGTGGGTTCAAGTCCCATCTTCAGCTCCATTAAGAAAGAGTACCAAAACGGTACTCTTTCTTAATTTTATAAACCAAAATGCTTAAAATGGATTACCCTCATAATTCTTGACTTTTTATTGATTATAGAATATTATATTATTGTAGGAAATACTCCTACAAACGAGGCAAACCTCTGCCCGTATCTGGCGGAGGGGTGTCTCGTTTTTTGGTACTTTTGAACGGTCGGAAGATTTTTTGTCAGGAGTATTGATTTTTTCAGAATTATCAGTTATATTATCCTTATAAAAAGGTGTATCGTTTAATACCGACGGCAGATACTTGCCCGAAGTAACTTGCGGTACGCCTTTTTATCTTTTGGAGTATACATTACTTAAGCTTAAATACGCAAAAAGAGTACCGCGCAGGTACTCTTTTTTTATTAAATATGAAAGAAATACATCGCAAAAACAGTTACTGCAATCGTCAAAATAATTGCGATGTGGGTCCATTTTTTATCGGCGAGAAGTCCGATGAATTCTCTTAAAAAGGCATTCAGGTAAAAATACGGCTTTGTTTTCGCGGAGATTCCCTGAGCCTTAAAGCCGCATTTTTTAGCTAAAATATATCCGCGGAAAACGTGGTAGTTTGTAGTGGCAAAGGCGATTTTCGCATTATCAATATTGCCCGAATGCTTCTCGATGATATTCTTTGAAAACTCCATATTCTGCATTGTGTTTACGCTTTTGTCCTCGCGTAAAATCCGCTCCTTGGGCACTCCGATACCGAGCAGGTATTTTTCCATCGCCTCTCCCTCGGAAATAACCTCATCATCACCCTGACCGCCCGACGGAACAAATATAGCGTGCTTGCCGGTTTTCTCAAACTGCTTTTTCTCAAAAGCAACTGCGCTGTCTACACGCCCCTTCAAAAGCGGAGTAAGGCTTCCGTCGTTTCTGATTGCACAGCCGAGAATAATAATGTAGTCGCGGTCAAGCGACGGAGTAAATCTTGTCGCTAAAATTGTACATGCAACCGTTGAAATGAACATACATTCAAAATACGCGACAATATAAATCATCAGTAACCAAATAAAGATAGAATTCGGAATTTTCAATAGGAAAATAATTCCACCGAGGGTGAATGTCATTCCTACGCCCCAAAGTACTGCAAAAATAATGCCGAGCGTGTTAACGGGACGACGCCCCTCATGACGTATAAGCCAAATATTGCTGACAGCAAGCATAACAGACATAAACAACATAATCGGAGTCAGTCCGATGAGCAAAACGCCTCCTGTTTCTTTAATCAGCGAAGCCAGCTGTGTTATTGAAGCAACTGATTTGTTGATAATCTTATATGTTATGTAAAGGAACAAAAACGCTGTATATATTCCGATACCTCCGCAGGCAATCATGGTGTGCGAAAAATCACCTCTTTTATTATGTTCCGCAAAAATCCAGAACATAACAACCATTATGGCAAAGAACGATACAACAATGGCATATACAAGCACCATATAGCCGTTAAAGGAGACCTCGCCTGATGAGTTGTATATCAAAATATTAAAAATGCCAACCGTCATTTGCGTTTCAGATTGCATATAATCTTCACCGTAATAATCGTATGTAAAATTAAAGGTAGTCTCGCCTTGATTAAGAGAATCAAACTCAAAAACAAGTTCACCTTTTTCCATACGGGCATCAGTTAGCTTTACAACGTTCTCGTTGTCGAATGTATATTCATATTTCGGCAGTTCATCTTTTCCCAAAAATACATGGGTATGGAGTGTTAAGTGACTGCCGTTGATGCTGATATACACAAAAGCAAACAACAAAGCCGCAACAATGAAGATAGTCAAAAAAACAAACTTTTTTCTGTCAGACATAATAAACTCACTACTTTATAGATAATATACATTTATTGTAACATAAACGCTATGAAAAAGGAAGTACAAAAAAAGAAAAACGCCCTTTGGGGCGTTTCCTTTTTTGGCGGAGACGGTGTAAGTTGGCTGATGTCTAAAATTCAGCTCGTTTTATGCTGCGTGTTGAATAGTAAAAGTTCGCGTAGCGCTCTCGCGGTAAATAGTCCACCGGACTGTTTACTTATCGCTCGCTTTCGAATCCCACCGTCTTGATTTCACAAAAAGCAAAAAACGCCCATGCGGACGTTTTTTGCTTTTGGCGGAGACGGTGGGATTCGAACCCACGGTGCCCGGAGGCACAACTGATTTCGAGTCAGTCCCGTTATGACCACTTCGATACGTCTCCATATATTATACTATAATGATTTGAAAGATAAAACGTTTATCCCCAATCACCTGAAGTATTATAACACATAAATTTCAAATAAGCAAGTTATAAACAAAAATATTTTTATTTATGTTCAAACATACCAATAAGCTTCAGTTTTTCTTCCCTTGTCAGCCTTTTAATATGGTATTCACGGCTCATGGCTTCCTGCTTTGTTTCGAATTGCTCAAAGTATGCAAGCTCGACCGGTCTGCGTGTACGGGTATATTTTGAAGCCGTGCCGGCATTATGAGCCGAAAGCCGCTTTTCAAGATTGTTAGTCCATCCGCAGTAAAGCGAACCGTCGGCGCATTTGAGAATATATGTATAATTATTGCTCATTTTCCGCTTCTCCCCTGCTTTGTACAGTGTTCTTCGGAAGTTCACGGAAAAATCTTACCGCTAAAATTGCCGACGGAATAACCGCCAAAGTTACCGCGAGCGGCTGCGCCTCCTGAATTCCGCTCAGTCCGCGAACGTTTGAAAGTATAAGCAACAGCGGAATGAAGAAAAGACCGTTTCTCAGCGTTGAAAGTACCGAAGCGCCGAGCTTTTTGCCTACGCTTTGCAACGCCATTTCGGTTATCATACAAAACGGAAGGAACAGTTGGGCAATCCCCTGCAAAACAAGCGCCCTGCTGCCGATTTCCATAACCGTATTATCATCACGGAAGATTCTTACAATCTCTCCCGGGAAAAGGATTAGTCCAACAGACATAACAACAACTATAATCTCCGCCAGCATAACTGAGAAATAAAATGCAGTTTTAAGCCTGTCGTACTTTTTCGCACCGTAGTTAAAGCCGCAAACCGGCTGAAAGCCCTGCCCTACTCCGAGCGCAAACGAGAAAGTGAAAAAGATTACGCGCGACACTATGCTCATAGCCGCAACAGCCGCGTCGCCGTACACTGCCGCGCAGTTGTTGAGTACAACCGTGCTCAGCGAATTAAGTCCCTGTCTGAGCAAACTCGGCAAGCCTGTGCCGATAATCTCAGGCAAAAACTTCGGCACAATCAGCTTAACTGACAACCTGCACTGGGTTTTATGAAGCAGGAACATCGAAAGCAACACGAAAAATCCGATTATTTGAGAAATACAAGTCGATAAGCCTGCGCCTGCAATACCCATATTTAAGCCGAACATCAGTATCGGATCGCCTGCAATATTCAATACCGCTCCCACAATCAAGCCAATCATACCGAGCGTAGCCTTGCCCTCATAACGCAATAGATTATTCATAGTAAAGCTTGCTGTTATAAACGGTGCGGCTACCAAAATATAGCTGATATACGTTTGAGCGTAGGGCGAAATTGTTTCGGTACTGCCAAGGAGCATTACAAGAGGTTTAAGTACAAAGGCGCTGATAATTGCGACTACAGCGCCGAATAATAACGTGAAAAAGAAACCGGTTGAAGCGATTTTTGAAGCCTGTTCCGTGTTCTTTGCGCCGAGAAGCCGTGAAATTATACTGCCCGAGCCGTTGCCGAACATAAAGCCTATCGCCTGCAAAACTGCCATAAACCCGAAAACAATTCCGACTGCTCCGCTTGCGGAATTTCCGAGCTGACCGACAAACGCCGTGTCGACAAGATTATAAACGTTAGTAACCATCATACTGATAATCGCGGGTATAGACAGCTTTATAATCAGTCTTGACACAGGAGTTTTTGTCATTTTATCAAATTGTGACATACTTTTCGTTTTCATTGTCATCACGCTACATAAAAACAAGAGCCTCCGTTTAAGCGGAGGCTCAAAATTCCATATTAGAATTATTCACCATAGAAGTGAAGCATTTCACCTATTTGGCTCAATCGTATGACTAATTATAACAAATAATTGCCAGTTTCGCAAGTAAAAAAATTATTGGATGTTAAGGTAATCGGCAAAGCCTGTGATGTTGAAAATCTCCATAACTTTTTTATTTACGTTTTTCAAAACAAGCCCGTTTTTATCCTCAAGCAAATCATTGGCATTCAAAATTGCTCTCAGCGCGGCTGAACTCACATACTCAACACCTGCCATATCAAGCGTCAAGGAGTCGTTTTTTGATCCAAGCTCGTTGATTTTGCTCTCGAATTCTTCCACGGTTACGTGATCGATTTTTCCCTCGGGAGCGATTACAGGCGCTCCGTTTTCTTCATAAACGTTGATTGTCATTGTGTATTCTCCTTTGTATCTTTTTCTTTCAGCAAATCGCTGAGGATTTGATTGCCGACTTCGTTAAACTCCTCGTTTCGCATAAACATCTGAATTCCGAGAAGCTGTTCACGTGTGTAGGAATTTTTCAAGTATTCGATTAATTCCTTCGGACTTAACTCTTTTCGCTTTTCGGAATCCGCGGGATTTATTCCGCGTAAAGCCCAGAAAAACATATTAGTCCAGTTTGCGCAGTCTTTACCGAACTGTTCTTCAAATTCCGCTTTTGCGGTTTTATCTTCCTCAAGCAGTTTATCATGAACCTTGCTTCGTGCGTAAAACTCGCTCAAGTCTTGCTGTTCGTCATATAAGCAGCCCTTTTCCGTACGCAAAATACGGTGAGGCTTTGCAGTAAAGCCGTTATCGGTAATGTCAAGCTCCAGTACCAAGCCTTCTGCCAAAAGTGGCGTAACATCATCACGGAAATGGAAGCAGAAATTACCCTGACCATACAGAAAATATGAATTTTTATATCGTTCTTCTTCACCGATTGCATGCGTATGCTGTGAAATTACAACATCTGCGCCGTTGTCCGCCATGCGGTGAAACCGAGTGCGCATTTTTTCACTGTTATAATGCGTGCCCTCAATACCGCCGTGATAAAACACAATCAAAAAGTCGCTATGCTCTTTGAGTTCTTTTAGCTCACGGCAAACGCGGTATTCGTCGTAAAGATTAACCCCCGGAAAAACCTCACGCGGAGCATTTTCAAATTGCTCGGTGACATTATATAGAATGATTTTTCTTCCGCCGTCGTCAATCTCGGCATAGCTCTTGACAGACTTTGAATTATCGCCCCAGCCGAAATACCCTATGTTATTTTCAGACAGAGTTTTGCAGGTGTCAAGATACCCCTGCTTTCCGTAGTCCATCGAATGGGTATTGCCGAGAGTCGCGTAATCAATACCGAGGTTTTTTATAGCCTTGATAGTATCGACAGGAGCTTTTATACTCGGGCCGATTTTTTCAATCGGTTCATCACTATCGGTAAAACAACCTTCAAAGTTACATATTCTGTAATCCGCTGAACCAAACAGCGTGCAGAGCTTTTCTCCGAACAGCGTCTTAAAATCCCCTGCTCTAAACAATTCATAATTACAAGGCATCGGTAGAAGATCGCCTGCGATAATTATTTTTGTATCCTTCATACAACCTCCTTAGAAATCCATTTCCAGCGTCAGGACATTGTGACCGTCCAAATATGCGTAGCCGGTATCGCTCATCAGCTTTTTCACAATGAATATACCCAAACCGCCCGGGCTGCGCTCGGAAAGCGGCAAAGTGATGTCGGGCTCCTGAACAAGAAGTGGATTGAACGGCTTGCCCTTATCCTTAAACATTATCGTCATTCTGCGGTCACGGCACTTGGTCAAAATTTCAAGCTCACCGCCGTTTTCGTAGGCATAGGATTCAATGTTAGCGAGAATTTCGGACGTTGCGATAGAAATATTGCTCACAGTCTGACCGTCGCAGCCTGCTTCGGCACATCGTTCGCAAATGTAGTCCGTAACGCTGTCAAATGTCTCTTTTGTGAGGAAAAATGTTTTGCTGTCAGGCGGCGTAACCTTTAGATAATCCTTGAACGAAAGCGCCAAAATAGTTACGTCGTCTTGGTGTTCTTTGCCGTTTTCAAACTCTTTTACCGACTTGCGAATGGAGTTAACCAAATCCTTTTGGTTTTGCTCTTTATTAGTGTCGATAACTTCAATCAACCTGTCGTCGCCGTAAAACTTCTCGTCAGGCGACTGCGCCTCGGTAACGCCGTCGGTATAAAGCACAAGCTTATCTCCCGGATTAAGCTTTGTACGGTTTTCCATATACCGTACCAGCTTTTTTCTGCCGAGGACAAAGTTTGGTTTTTCAACCAAAAACTCGGTTTTACCGTCCTTGCGGATAATTACGGGGTAATTATGTCCTGCGTTAGAAAACGACAGAACGCCGGTTGTCAAATCTATAACCCCCAGCCAGCCTGTCACGAAAAACTTTTCGGGATTTGACTGCTGCAAATAGCGGTTTGTCTGCTCAAACACCTTATCGGTAAAGTTATGCGACTGAGCGTAAACCTTAATCAACGTTTTTGCCAAAGTCATAAACATCGCCGCAGCCATTCCGTGACCTGACACATCGCCAATCACAATCGCCAAATGCGTTTCGTCAATCAGAAAATAGTCGTAAAAGTCTCCGCCGACCTCAGTCGCGGTCGTCATATCGGCATATACTCCGTAGGAATTGTTGTCGGGGAAATCCCTTGACAAAATACCCTCTTGAATATTGCGTGCAACATTAAGCTCCGCCTCGGTAGAGAGGTTTTTGTTCATCAGTTCTCCCTGCTTGATTGTAAAACTCCTGCTGTTAAACGATAAATACACAGAAACTATTATCAACGCAAACGCGGCAATTAATAAAAAGCTTCGGTTCTGAAGTAACGAAACAATGTTTTCATCCGCAAAGTTAAACGCTGAACGTGTTATTGAAAAAAAGTTGTAAACAATTCGTCCGTTGTCATCGAACATCGGTTCCGCTACCGACATAAAGCAGATGTACATCATAAACAAGCACAGCAGTCCGGTAACAGCGGTAAAACGCGGACGAAGATAAAAGCTGTTTATAATCGGCAAGAGGATAAACAGAACCGCTCCCAGCTCGTTAAATCCGCAAAGGAAGAAAATCGCTGCCATTATCAGAAAATTATCTACATATTTTATCCACGGATAGCTTTTTTTCCTGAAAACTACGTTGATGATAATACCCGGCAAAAGTATAAAACCTGCTCTAAGCCCAAAATAAAACCGTGTGTCATCCCAATCGTTTAGCAAAATATAAATCAGCGCAGCTGCCTCAAGCGCAATCATCAGCATTAAATAGATAAAGTTAATGCGCTGTTCGGCTGAGCGGAGTAAATCTCTTGTGTATTTTGATTGATTTGATATTTTTTTATTATTTAGTATACCGCTCACCACCCTGCTAATAACTTACGGCAACATTAGTGACGTTAAAGCCCAAAACACGGTTGTAATTTATAGATGAACTTAACATTCTTACAAGCTCCAAGCCTGTAATGCGCTTACCGCTGTTGTCAATGTAATCGGTGGGGTCAAATTCGGCGCCGTTGTCGCGCAGGCGAACATTAACCTTGTCCGGCATTACCCGCACGCAAACGTCAACGGCGCCGTTACCTTTAGTTTTTGAATAAGTCGCGATATTATGACAAAGCTCCTCAACGGTAACTCCGATAGCATTAACGGTATTTTCGGGAACATTCTGCTCCTTGCAGAACTTCATAGCCTCCTCGGAAGCTCGAATCGCTTCGGGAATATCATTCTTAATCGAGAAGTCGTACATAACGCCGTCCTCTTCCTCGATACCGAGAATGTTCTTTTTATTTTGTATTTTTTTACTGATTACCATAGCAATCAGAGTTACAAGTACAGTGACAGCCTTTGAAACCGGGAAGGACATCCACAGCCAGTAAATATCGTAATGAGCAAACCAATACATAAGCGGAACGATTGTGAGAACTCCGTCGAGCATTACAAGCAAGTTGGCAAGTCCACGTTGTTTCGTCGCCTGGAAAAACGTTCGCATTACGTAAATTACCGCGAGTATCGGGATGTTTATTGAGAATATGCGGAAGGTGACCGCAAAAATATCGGCAGTAGCCGCGTCGTTAAGTCCGTATAGCGCGGCGAGCTGAACAGGAAACAGCTCAGATACTATCAGCACGAATACCGACAGCGCAACGGTGACAATCATACCATACCGCAAAGTTATCCGCTGACCGTTCGCGTCCTTTTCGCCGTACAATGCGCCGAGAATCGGAAGCAAAGTCATTGAAGCGCCTTCTACCAATATAAACGCAAGGCTGTTCAGCGAGAATGAAACCGATGCGATTTTACCGCCCATTACTCCCGTGAACGATAGGATAATCGCGTTTGTAAAGAACAGTCGCAGGAAATTGCACACATAGATAAGTGCCGAGGGAAGTCCAACGCTGAAAATCTTTCCGAGCATTTTCAGCTTTTTAAGCGCTTCCTTTGTAAAGTGAACCGTGCGCTTTGCCGACTTGAAGTATATCAGAGTAAGTAAAGTTCCTACAACATAGCCTGTAACCGTCGCCCAGCCTGCTCCAGCAACTCCCCAGCCGAAAATCGCCATATAAATGTAGTCGCAAATCAGGTTGATTATATTAGCGACAATCGGAAGCGCCGTTGCCAGCTTACGCAAGCCGTCGGTTCTGGCGTAAGCCGCTGTCTGGTTTACAACTGCCACAAGCGGAGTGAGTACCCAAAGCGGCAGGAGGTAATCTATTACCAGTCCGACGAGTTCCTCTTTGCCCTGAGCCAAAATCTGGGCAGTCGGCACCATTGTGGCAATGCCGACTATTGAAATTAAAACCGTTGAGAGTATTCCTGCCCAAAACGACAGTGTAAACACCGCGTCGGCGGATTTTTGGTCACGCTTACTTTTGTGAATGACCGAAAGCGTATTGCCGCCGAAGGTAAACATCGCAATCGGAATACTGCGCAGAAATACAATTGAAGTAGTCAGGTTGATGGCGTACAGCTGCACCGTTCCGAGTATTTGACCGACCATAATGCCGTCCAAGATACTGGAAAGATAGGTTGAAGCCGTCATCGCCAGTGTAGCCACTAACAGACTTCGGTATTTTTTATTCAGAAGTGTACCGTTTCGTTTCATTTTCCATACCCTTCTTATCGTTTGAGGTTATCCTTGCGGAAGAACAGGAATCCGCGGAGAACGTTAATAAAGTCGTTAACGTATTTTTCGTTGCTCGCGTTCCAGAAGAAGCCCATACGCGCGAGGATTTGTGTTGTATAGTGAGCTCTGCACGGAAGCGCGACAATCTTTTTGCCGTGGGCGGTGTTCATATACGCCGTCATACTTGAAAGAATAGCCGCCTTGTCGGGATCCTTCTGCGCCTCATTGAGCGCCTCGGCAAATACGTCGTACTCAACAAATTCAATGTTGTTTCCGCTCTTGTTCATCTGACGGATAATATCACCGAGTGGCAGGGTGTGGTTGTTAACCGCGTTGAATACACAGCATGCCTGCGGTGTTTTTGCAAGCTTTAGGAATGCTTCGCAGGAGCGGTCAATCGGGCCCATACAAACCTGATTTTCGATCATAGCATACGGGAAGCAGCCAAGCAGGCTGTAGCTGCGCAATCTGCCCATAAAGTTGTTGGTGAGGAAGTTAATCTGGAATTCACCGTCAGACTCACGCGCGGCGAGTGTGCCTACGCGGATAACCTTAGCGTCCAAGCCGTCAGCAACGGCTTCGAGAACCATCCTCTCGCCCATAAGCTTTGACGAGGTGTATTTGTTGTCGAGAGTCTGACCGAAGTACAGCGACTGCTCGTCAAGGTCAGCCCTACTGAGCTTTTCCATATCGTCCGTAGTACCGGATACCGAAACGGTCGAGAAGTGAATCAGCCTTGCGCCGATTTTTTCGCACAGCTTGATGGAGTTAACCGCACCGCCTACGTTGATATCCTCAATGTCGGTGCCGTTTGAGAAGTGCTTAACGTTAGCCGCACAGTTGAACACGGTGTTAACCGGCAGGCTTTCAAACGGTTCAAAGTACTTATAGTCAGTAACGTCGCCGTTTAATACCTCAACGCGCTCGTTAAATTCATCCTCCAAATCTGTTCCGAAGTAGTAGAACATAATGTTTTCCAAACGCTCGCGGGCGGTGTCAAACTTGCCCTTACGAATCATACAGTAAGCCTTGCCGCTTTCGCGTTTAAGGAATTCCGCAAGCAGGTGAGCGCCCATATAGCCGGTCGCACCGGTAATCATAACGTTGCCGAGGTCGCGGAGCGGCTCGGATTTAAACGCCTCAACGGTGTTTTTGGAGAGGAGCTCATTAATCTTTGTATAGTCGTAATCGTCAAAATCAAACAGCTTGTTTGTATCGTTAACCTCGCCGTCCTTGAACAATTCAGCCAAGGCGCGCGGAGTGGTGTACTTAAACACATCGCCGTAGGTAATCTCAAAGCCGTTTTCGGAAGCGTCGAGCACTACCGAGGTAACGATAAGCGATGTTCCGCCGATTTCAAAGAAGTCGTCGGTTGCGCCTACGCGGTCGAGCTTAAGAGCCTTCTTGAACGATTCGCAGAAGAATTCCTCAGTAGCGTTGGCAGGAGCAACAAATTCTCCGAGGCTTACAGGTACGGGATCGGGCAAAAGCTTAACGTCGGTTTTGCCGTTCGCGGTCATGGGCATTTCGTTAAGCTGTAGATAAGCGGTCGGCACCATATAATGAGTGAGGTGCTTTTTCAGCTCATCGCGAAGCTCGTCGATGACAATTTCCTTATCCGCGGTAAAGTAAGCGCAGAGGTTGTCCTGACCGTTGAGCTTGCGGATAATTACCGTAACCTTCTTGATACCCGGCTGTGCGGCGATTAAGCCCTCAATTTCACCGAGCTCAATGCGCAGACCTCTAAGCTTAACCTGGTTGTCAAGTCTGCCGAGAATATGAACGTTGCCGTTTTTATCCCACTTTGCGTAGTCGCCCGAACGGTACATACGCGCGTTGTCATACTCAACAAACGCCGCGGCGGTCTTTTCGGGCAGGTTCTTGTATCCCTTAGCAACGCCGATTCCGCCGATATAAAGCTCACCGATTACGCCGTAGGGCGATGTATCACCGAATTTATCGACAATAATTTCATTATAGTTAAGGAGCGGTCTGCCGACGGTTACGTACTCGGCGTCGGTCAAATCGGCCGCGTTACATGATACGGTAATCTCGGTCGGGCCGTAGGTGTTGACAATCTTTATGTCTGACGAGCACTTCTTAATATCGTCGCGCAGTGAAATCGGATAGCCCTCACCGCCTGACATAACGAGCTTGCACTTTGCAAGAGCGTTCTTAAACGGCTCATAGTCCATATACTGCTGTAAACGCGACGGAGTTGCGTTGATACAGTCAACGCTGTATTTGTCCATCCGCTCGGCAAGTGCGCGCGGATCGTTCATCTCATCCTCGGCGGCAAAGACAAGTGTTTTGCCGTTGCAGAACGACGCTGTGTGCTCCTTAAACGACATATCGAACGAAACAGTTGTTACTGATAGATATGTAGTTACATTATTTTTAAGATAGTAAATATGCGAGTTAGCAGGGTGCGGAGTGAGGTAGTTGCAGATACCCCTGTGATGGAGCATAACGCCTTTGGGCTTGCCTGTTGAACCCGAGGTATAAATCATATAGCTAAGCTCGCGGTCGCTCATTTCAACATCAGGGTTATCGGTCTTGTTGCCGATAATAATATCAGCAACGTCAATCGCCTTTTCCGCGGGATAATCAGCGAGCTTGTCGCTTGTAGTGATAATGAATGAAGCCTCGCTGTCAGCGATGATATGGTTAATTCTGTCTGCGGGGTACTGCGGATCGCACGGAATAAACGCCGCGCCTGCCTTGTTAACTCCGAACAGACAAGCAAAGAAACAGCTTTCTCTCGGAAGCAAAAGCGCTACGCTGTCGCCGGTTTTAATTCCTCTGTCAATCAGGTTGTTAGCGACAATATTCGCTTTTTCGTTTAGCTCGCGGTAGGTCAAGGTTGCGTCCTTGGCTATTAAAGCGGTCTTATCGGCATTTTCTGCCGCACTGCGCTCAAACATTTTATGTAAGAGTGTTTCGCTGAGTTCAGCCTTTGCCTCGGTCTTGAAGCCGTCGAGAACTGCCTTCTGCTCCTCAGGCAAAGCCAGAGCGTCGCGGACGGTCTTTGCGTTGCCGCCGAGCAGACTTAAGGTGTGCTTGAGCTGACCGATAAAGTTCTCAACAACAGCGTCCTCAAAGAGCTCTGAGGAGTACTGAACCATAAAATGGAGTCCCTTTGCTCCCTTGCGGATAACAATGCCGATGTCGCGGCTCATTTTTTGGAGCGGAGAATAAAGCTCAACACTCAAGCCGTCCTTGTCGTACGCAGGCGGATTCCACATAAAGTTTACGCTTACGTCAAACATCGGATTGCGAGATTCGTCACGCTGTTTAACAAATTCAGCGACAACATCCTCAAACGGCAGATATGCGCCGTAGGTTGCGTTGCGCACAGCGGTGCTTACCGACTGCAAATAGTCGCAAAGCGAAGCTGTTCTCTGAGGTTTAACGCGAACCGGAGCGGTATTTACAAACATACCGATTACGTTGTCGGCGTCTGCCGGGCGCATATTTGTCGGAATTCCGAGCACTACGTCCTCGGAAGCGGTGTATTTTCCGAGCACCATTGAAACCGCCGAGAAGATAAGCTCAAACTCGGTAACGCTGAAAAAGCGTGCGGTGTTGTCTATATTTTTAAGTTCATCGTTGTTATAGTCAAATGTAATTTCTCTGTCGGAAAGCGGATGCACCTTCGGGCGCTTACCCTTTACAGGCATTTCGTTAACAGGAACACCGTCGGCAAACAGCTCGTGGTAGAAATCCATACCGCTCTCGTACTTAGCGTTAAGGCTGTCGTCATACAAATCTGACAAATCAATTTCCGAAGCGGTTACTTCTTTGCCGTTCAAGCCGTCAATAAGCTCCTGAACAAAGGTCTTTGCCGAACCGCCGTCAAAGGCAATGTGGTGAATTGCCATATGCAAAATCACGCTGCCGTCGGCTACAGAGTAAAGAGTCGGACGAACGGGAATTGCCGTATTAAGATTAAACGGTACTGCGTATTCGTCGATTATTTTAATAACTTCCTCGCGTGAAGAAGCGGTTTTCTCAGCAATTTCGGGCGTTTTATCGGTCAAAATGCGGACGGGCAGTCCGTTTTCCTCTCCGTAATAAGAGGTAAACGCCTCGTGCGCCTTAAACACGGCTGTCAGGGATTTTTTAATAGTCTCTAAATCCGAGCCCTTGATAATCGCGGCGATGTTGAGGTTGTAAACCGTTGAGTTTTCGTTAATCTTCTGCTCAAGGTACATTCCGCGCTCGGACGGTGTAAGCGGATAAACTCTCGCCTTTTTCTCCTTTTTTACGCGCTCTTTTCTGCTCGCCTTCTGAATAAGCAGGCGCTCAATCATCCTCGGAGTTTTGCCTGAGAAGATATCAGCAGTGGTAATCTTATAAACTCCGCACTTCTCCGATACCATGGCACACTTAATCGAATCGCCGCCGAGAGCGAAGAAATCATCGTCAACGCCGACATTCTCTACGCCGAGAATTTCCTCAAACGCTGAGCAGAGAACCTTCTGCATATCGGTTTCAGGCGCGATATATTCATTCTTAAAGCTGCCTGCCTCGGGAGCTGCAAGCGCGTTTCTGTCAAGCTTGCCATTTTGGTTTACAGGAAGCTTGTCGAGCTTTACAAAGAAAGCAGGAATCATATATGAAGGAAGCTTTTGCGCGATATCGGCTTTAAGCTCGTCGGGATTTACGGGCGAACTCTCAACATAATAAGCCACAAGGTAAACCTGGCCGTACTGGTTCTTAAAGTCCTTAAGAGCCGCGTCGTGAATACCGTCTGTCTGCTTGATAATCGCTTCAATCTCGCCGGGCTCAACGCGCTGACCGTTGATTTTTACCATCCAGTCCTTGCGGTTGAGGTAGATAATATTGCCGTCCTCGCCCTTTTTGACAATATCGCCTGTTTTAAGCAGCTTTGCAAAGCCGTCCTGCTCCTTGAAGGGATTATCGACAAAGGTTTTAGCGGTTTGGTCGGGCAAGCCTACATAGCCGTCGGCAAAGATACCTGCAAGGCAGAGCTCTCCTTCGTCAGCCTCGTTTCCGTTTTCGTCAAGAATATATGTGCGTACATCACCGATAGGCTTACCAATCGGAGTATTTTCGTACGGCTTGTCAATCTTAAACGCGAGAACAGCGCCTGCGGATTCGGTCTGTCCGTACATTACATAAATATCAAATTCATCGCTGGCGGTATTGGATACTCGCTCGCTTCCTGTAAAGACAGTGCGCAGGCAATCGCCCTTTTGCTTAAACACCTTGAGCATTTTGGGGCTGATAAAGGTACGGTTAATTTGATTTTCCTCTACATACTCAGCAAGCAATACGGGATCGCGCATTGCTTCAAACGGCATTAAATACGCAACTATACGGGCGCAGAGAGGCGCGAAAACACCTTGAACTGACGCAACAAAGGTAAACGGTGCGCCTAAAGCCGCGTGAGCGCCTTCGGGGGTATCCGCATAACTAACGTAGCGCATAACCGAATCGGTAATGCTCGCGTGCGAATGGAGCACGCCCTTGGGTTTACCTGTTGAACCCGAGGTATAAATCAAAAGTGAAGGATCTTCGGGGTTTGGAACAGCGAGCTCCTGCAAAGGAGTTTCGTTTTCAATTCCACGCAAAAACTTATCGTTGATGACTGCCTTTGCGCCGCAGTTACCGCGTATATACTCCAAACGCTCCTCAGGATATGTCGGTGATAACGGTGCAAAAGCCGCGCCTACCATCCAAACAGCGTACATAGAGGCGATATATTCTTTATTCCGAGGCAACTCAATGGTAACAAAATCCCGGCTTTTAACGCCCATTTTGCTTAGCTTAGCGGCAATTTTACGCGCGTAAGCGTCAAATTCCGCGTAAGTAAAGGAATTGTTTTCTCCCTGATCTACAATTATTGTAAAATCGGGGTAAGAAATTACGTTTTGTCTGATTTTGCTGATGATATCGCCCATGATAATCGTCCTTTCTCTTAGCAAATATGCTTATTCTCTTTAATTATAATACATAAATTGAAAAAAGTCACGTTTTTTTGTTAAAATTAACAAATTTTTACTTCTAACAGATTAATCAATTTATTGTATATAAGTATATCATAGCTGTAATGACAAAATTATAACAAAATACAAAAAGCGCGATAAAACCGAAACGGTTTTATCGCGCTATTGTGATTAAAATTTCTTATTTTACCATGCTTGCAACTTCAGCTGCGAAATCGTCCTGTCTCTTTTCGATTCCCTCGCCCTTTTCAAAGCGAACGAATTTAACGATGTCGATGTTGCCGCCGAGTTCCTTGGCTGTGTTCTTTGTGTACTGAGCAACAGTGAGCTTGTTATCCTTAACGAACTCCTGATCTACAAGGCAGTTCTCCTTGTAGAACTTGTTAATCTTACCCATTACAATCTTATCAGCGATAGCCTCGGGCTTACCCTCGTTGATAACCTGCTGACGCATAACCTCTTTTTCGTGGTCAATAACCTCAGCGGGTACGTCGTCTCTTGTGAGGTAAGGAGTGTTAAGAGCTGCAATCTGCATTGCAACGTCCTTGCCGTAAGCAACGAACTCGGGCTTTGCAGCGAGGTCTGTGTTGAAGTTTACGAGAACGCCGATCTTGCCGCCTGCGTGAACATAAGCAACGCAAGTGCCTTCCATACGCTCAAAACGGCGAATCTGAATGTTCTCACCGATTGTAAGAACCTTCTCCTGGAGAAGCTCTGCAACAGTCTTGTCTGAGCCTGTAGCCTGAAGTGCGAGAAGAGCCTCAACGTCAGCGGGGTTCTGCTCGATTACTGTAGCTGCGCAAGCCTTAACAAACTCCATAAATGAGTCGTTCTTTGCAACGAAGTCTGTCTCTGCATTAACTTCGATTACAACACCAACCGAGTTGTCGTCGCTTGTAGTAGCGTAAGCAACGCCCTCGGCAGCGATTCTGCTTGCCTTCTTAGCCTGCTTAGCAAGGCCCTGCTCTCTCAAAAAGTCAATAGCCTTGTCCATATCGCCGTCAGCCTGAACGAGTGCCTTTTTGCAGTCCATCATGCCGCAGCCTGTTTTTTCTCTGAGTGCTTTTACATCCTGAGCTGTAAATGCTACCATTATGAAAACATCCTTTCAAATAGTGATAGTAGTATTTAATTATTCCTGGGCAGGAGCTTCCTCTGCTGTATCCTCAGCAGCAGCTGCGCCCATCTGACCTTCTTTACCCTCGATTACAGCGTTAGCCATAGCGCCTGCGATAAGTTTAACCGCGCGGATAGCGTCATCGTTGCCGGGGATTACGTAGTCGATTTCATCGGGATCGCAGTTTGTATCAACAATAGCAACAATCGGGATGTTGAGCTTCTTTGCCTCTGAAACGGCAATTCTTTCTTTTCTGGGGTCAACGATGAAGAGTGCGCCGGGCATCTCTGTCATATCCTTGATACCGCCCATAAACTTCTCGAGCTTTTCAATCTCAAGGTTGAGCTTGATAACTTCCTTCTTGGGAAGGAGATCGAATGTGCCGTCCTCCTGCATAGCTCTGAGCTGCTTAAGACGAGCAATTCTTCTGCGGATAGTAGCGAAGTTTGTGAGCATACCGCCCAGCCATCTTGCGTTTACATAGTAAGCGCCTGCACGCTCTGCCTCTTCCTTAATGGAATCCTGAGCCTGCTTCTTAGTACCTACAAAGAGTACGTTCTTGCCCTCTGCGGAAATCTCACGAACAAAGTTGTAAGCTTCCTCGAGCTTTTTAACGCTCTTCTGAAGGTCGATGATGTAGATACCGTTACGTTCTGTGAAGATGTACTCCGCCATCTTAGGGTTCCATCTTCTTGTCTGGTGACCGAAGTGTACGCCGGCCTCCAGGAGTTGTTTCATAGAAACTACTGCCATTTTTATTTCCTCCTTAGGTTAAAACCTCCGCCATGCCTTGGTTTTTGCCGGGATAAATACCTGCACAAAAAAGCGCAGTCACCTTGCCGGCAGGCATAGGCGTGCGAAATGCTTATATATTATACCATAAAAAATAAAAAAATCAAGTGCTTTTTTCAAAACACTTGATTTCTTTAAGCTAATTAAATTAAATACTTAATTACTCGTTGAGATCAAAGAATCTCATTCCGCAATACTCGGTAACGAAGTTCTGAGTTTCGTGCCAAGCGCTCTGTCCGATGTAGAAAACAAGGATTCTGTGGTTTACAGCGGAACCGCCCTGGTCAAAGATAAAGGAAACAGCTTCCTTTACAGCTGAGTTAGGCTCGGTTGCTGTTGAACCGTAGTAACCATAGTCAGAAATAATCTCATCTATAGAAGTAGTATTCGAACGAACCATAGCGTCTCTGATGCACTGCGCTACAAGTGAAGCTCCGTAATAGCCTGTGGAGCCTGCCTCGCCCATTACAAGTCTTTCGAGCTTAGCTCTGTCGTAGGAAGAAAGGCTTAAGCTGCCTGCCGAACCGTTTGAAGTGCTCTCGGAAGTCTCTGATGTTTCAGACTCTGACGACTCCTCGCTGCTTGACTCTTCCTTTGAAGAAGTCTCTTCCTCTTTTGCCTCGGTCTTAGGCTGAGTTTCGGCTTTCTTTTCTTCTTTCTTTTCCTCCTTAGATGATTCCTCGGGTTTTGCGGTTGTCGGTGCTACGGTTGTCTGAGGCTCAGTAGCTACAGGCAAAGTTACCTCTACGCAGTTGTTTGTGATTACCGCAGAAAACTGGTCTGCGTTTCCTACTGCCATGGAAGCAGCCTTGCTGTCCTCGTAAGCGTCAACATTGGGTGCCAAGGTTGTTGTGGGGATAATAAGAATTGCGGCAGTAATAACTACAGCAAAGATTGCTGAAAAGAGTTTTACGCCTTTTTTTACTTTAACCGGCTTAACAGCCTTGTCATCACTTCCGTAGTGTTTAAGGTTTGAAGTTCTCAAAAATTTGTCCTCCCTTGGTTACTGCGCAAATCACACACGCGTATATAGTAAAGTATATTCGAAAGTATATTCGCGATGTGCTTTGGTTGAAATGCGCAACGTCTTTAGTCGTAAAATTTTATCAAACACACAATTTCAAGTGTATTAAAACACATATTTTGTCAAATTGCAAGTTTGACCGCGCAAAATCGCTTGTAACCTTTGTAACTCTTTTGTTACAACTCGATTTTTAATTGCTTTAAGAAATTATAACTTGTGCACTTTACACAAAACTAAATTCTTTTTGATGTTTATTCTGCCGAATGTTGAGAAACTTAAAAAATTTCAATTTTCCCTGAAAAACAGCCGTTTTTTGGGCTTTTTTTGGGGTTTCGGCTTGTGGCACGAAATTATGACGGCGTCCTCTCCAATTAGCCTTATTTTCTCCCACGGAATAATATAATCTTCGCGTTTTCCGAATATTCCAAATAAGAAAAATCGACCAAATATTACAAAAGCTACAACTTTTGCACTATTTTTATCCAATATGAGGTCATCAATATAGCCAATTTTAACACCATCCACTTCGCTGATAACTTCCTTGCGTCTCAGGTCGGAAAATCTGCAATCCATACTCATTCCTCCACACCAAATATCTATGCAGAATGACCACAATGTATTCATTGACATTTATATTTGATGATGATAAAATAGTATCGTTACGAAAGGAGTAAGATTTATGAATTATGTATTTATGACCGACGCTTCATGCGACTTGACCGAAAAGCTCGTCAGCGAAATCGGCGTCAGGGTTATTCCTATGGAGTTTGAGATAGACGGAAATTACTACCTTCACTACCCCGATTGCAGAATGATGAGCCTTGAGGAATTTTACGGCCATATCAAGGACGGCGTTGTTCCCAAGACAACTCAGATTAATATTGAGGGCTTCAAAAACGCCTTTGAACCTTACCTTAAGGCAGGCAAGGATATTCTTTACACAGGTATTCCGAGCGGACTCAGCGGTACAATCAACACCTGCAAAATTGCCGTAGAGGAGCTTTTGGAGAAATATCCCAACAGAAAGATTGTCGTTATCGACTCCTGCTGCGACTCCGCAGGACTCGGATATCTTGTATATCACGCCGGCAAAAAGTATGCCGCAGGCGAATCACTTGAGGATGTAGCAAATTATATTGATGAAATAAAGCAGACTATCGGTCACTGGTTTGTCGTAGACGACCTTGACCTTCTCAAAAAAGGCGGAAGAATTTCCTCCGTTGCCGCAACCTTCGGCAAGGCTTTGCAGATTAAGCCGCTTATCAGCGTTGACGAGACAGGCAAGCTTGTAAACGTCGGCAAAATCAGAGGCAAGAGCAATGTTGTTCCCACTCTGGTTGAGAGATTTAAGCGCGACAGCAAAAATATGAAGAAGGAAACCGCGTTTGTCGCCCACGCCGACAACCTTGAAGGCGCAAAAGAGCTTAAAAAGGCGATTAAGGGACTTTGCAAGAACGTTGAGATTTGCGAACTCGGCCCGGTAATCGGCTCGCACGTTGGCTCGGGAATGTTGGCGGTGCTGTTCTTTGGCGAAAGAAACCTTAAATAATAAGTATCATTTAAAACAACAACACGCAGAGAGTTTTTGCTCCCTGCGTGTTTTGTTTTAATGCGCGGTTATATTTTGCTTAATCCCTGCTGTAAAACAGCATACTCATAAGCGCTACGCCCAAAAATCCGCCTATAAATGTTCCGATGATTATACCAATCAGCATATTTTTCCTCCTGTACTTTTTTTGACATTTATTATTACATTCCTGTGCGATAATAATAACGGTGATTGTGTGAAAACTGTTTATGTGGATGTGCTTGTGACTGTTAATATTTTTACGGACTTTTTCCTGCTTTTATGCGTTAAAAAGTTCCTCAATATCCGCGCGAAGCTGATAAGGATAATTTTGGGCAGTTTTATCGGCGGAATACTCAGCCTCACGGCGCTTTTGCCGAAAATTCCTGCCGGGCTTAATATTATAATTGATATACTCTTTGCCGCTGTGATAGTCTTTTTCGCGTTCGGTAAAACGGAAATTAAGAATTACATTAAGAGAGTTGCGGTGTATTTTGGAATATCATTTTTCTTTTGCGGAATTATGATTTTTATTTATACCGCGTTTAAGCCAAAGGGTATGGCAATTTACAATGACGTTGTTTACTTTGACATCTCCCCTGTTCTCTTAATTATTCTTACCCTGATTTGCTACTATATTCTATGGCTGTTCAAAAGACTTACAAAGGGTGATTTATCCAAAGCAGTCTGTGATGTTAGTATAGTAACGAACGGTATGAAAACAGAATTCCGCGCCGTTGCCGACACGGGATGTACCGTAAAAGAGCCTTTCTCGTCAGATTATGTGATTATCGCGGAAAAAGAACTGGTTGATAATTTGTCTTTTGACAACAGCAAAATGAGGATTATTCCGTTTAATTCGCTCGGCGGAAAGGGAATTTTGAAGGGTTATAAGCCCGATAGCGTATTAATAAACGGAAAAATCATTCAAAATGTCTACATAGGAATATGCGAAAACATAATAAAAAGCGAGATAAAGGCGATTGTGCCTTATGAGCTTGTTAAGAATTGCGAGGTTATATGATGCTTGGAATAATACTTAAAATTAAAATGATTTTGCTTAACTTCAACGAGGTTTTTTACATAAACGGAAGCGATACCCTTCCCCCGCCGCTGAGCAAAGCCGAGGAACAGAGCGTTATGAAGCGGATTTCCGACGGCGACGACAGTGCAAGAGAGCTGTTGATTGTCCACAATCTCAGGCTTGTTGTGTATATAGCGAAGAAGTTTGAATCACCGAGCGCAGGAACAGAGGATTTAATTTCGATTGGCACAATCGGGCTTATCAAGGCAGTAAACACCTTTTCTCCCGAAAAGAACATAAAGCTCGCAACCTACGCCTCGCGCTGTATTGAGAATGAAATTTTGATGTTCCTCAGAAAAGCTTCTCAGCTTAAAAATGAAATATCAATCGACGAGCCGCTCAACACCGACTATGACGGCAACGAGCTGCTGCTCTGTGATATTCTCGGCTCGGAAGCGGACGAAATAAACATAAATCTTGAAAACGAGGTCGATAAACACCTCGTGCTCCACGCGATATCCAATCTAAAGGACAGAGAATGTAAGATTATGGAGCTTCGGTTCGGGCTTAACGGCAAAAAAGAACACACTCAGAAAGAAGTTGCCGACAAGCTCGGTATTTCTCAGTCATACATATCAAGGCTCGAAAAAAAGATTATAAGAGAACTACGTACCGAATTGAAAAAAGCGATATAAAAATGCAGGGGTGTTATGAATACGCCCCTGCATTTCTTTCGGCAACACGGCTCAGTTACTACTCATATCGCTTTCGGAAACCGAATCGGTAGTGTCTTGAGTTTCAACCTCGTGCTCCACCATACTGCCCTCGTTGCCGATTACTCCGTCTCCGTCGCTTACTTCGCCGTTGTTCTTCATCTTCTCGGCGTTATCATCAACGGCAGAGCCTGCCTTTTTAAGTCCGTCGCCTGCGTCGTTAACAACCTTGTCGGCTCCCGAAACAACGTCGGACGCAGCTCCTGAGACCGTTGACGCAGCCTCTTTGCCTGCATTACAGCCCGAAAAAGCCGCAAGCGAAATAATTAACGCAAAAGCAATCGCTAAAAATCTTTTCATAATATTCATCCTTATACAAAAAATAATGGCGTCGACACTCGACGCCATTATTTTTTACGTATTTAATTTATTTATTCGTGTTTCGGAAAAATATCTTCATCGGTAATAACTTTTTCAGCTACAACCTCTCCTGCGATATAAACGGTAATTACAACGTTGCCGTTTTCGTCATACGAAATTGCCTTTCCCTCGCGAACACCCATTGAGTACGGACAAACCTCGCTGAAACTGCCGTCCGAATCGAACCTCGCTCCTACTCCGTCGGGCGTGTTTTCAGTCCAATTACCGACATGCATTGTGCCGTCGCTGTGGCGGAAGCCTACGCCTCTGCCGTTTCTGTAGCCGTTCTCCCAATCACCTACATAGTTCGGCTTACCGTCCTTGTAGTAGCTTACACCGAAGCCTTCGCGCTTGTCGTTATTATAACTGCCCTCGTAAACGGTAATACCGTCGGGAGATACCGTCCTGCCCTTGCCTATTCTCAGACCGTTTTCATCAAGACTGCCGTAATATGAATACTCGCCTTGGCCGGTCTCCTTTACCATATCCGGCTCAGGCTCGGGTTTAACCTCGTATTCGGGCTTAGTTTCTGTCTTTTCCTCTGCTTTTTCTTCAGTTGTTTTCACTGCATTTTCCTCAACTGTTTCCTCCGGCTCAATCAAAGCCTCAGGCTCTGTTTCTTCGACAATTTCCTGTTCGATTTCAACTTTTTCCTGCTCTGAAGGCTCATCATCGGGAGCAGAGTATGAAGCGACCTCACCGAATATATTTTTATTGGTTTTATGCGCCTCGTACAAAATACTCTTTATTTTGTCATAAGCGGAATATTCGCCGGTGTTTTCTTTCTTTTCTTCAACAAAGATTTCTTCCGTTTTATAATCCGCCTCGCTGAGATAATCTGCATTTTCCAAATCAAGCGGTTTTACAGCAGGCTTTGTAAAGTCATCAACAGTAAAATTAAAGCCCTTTTCATCGCCGTTTTGATTTACAACAGCTTGCATATCGGCAGGCTTAAAGGTGGAATCGTACCTTATCATACCGCAGTTTGAGTAGATTATGCAGACGCTTTTTTGGTTGAGCAAATTTTCCGACGGATAAAGATATTCGGTAACCTTCTCCCCGTCTGCGTTAATCTTATCATATTTTATGCAGATAACGCCGTCAATCGTCACGGGCTTAACGGTAGCCAAAAGCGCGTTTTCCCTAAGATTATCATAATATTCCGTGGCAAGCCAGTTATGGAAGTTATCAAAATAAAGCCTTTTATAAACAACGCCGTTGCCGCCGTAAGTCAAAACGCAGTAAACCTCGTCAGAAATACGCTTTACTGTCTGATACGGGCTGTTATTGCTCGTAACCTTCCACAGCAGCGCCTCACCTTCCCTCATTGTATAAGAAAGGTTTAGGGTGCGGTTGTCAACTTCAACATCGGTTTTTTCGGACTGAGGATAGTGGTGAGAGTTAAAATAGTTAGCCCTCACTCCTGCCAAAGCGTCGTTTTTAAAATCAAGCTTTTCGAAATCCGCCACAAGAGCCGAATATATAATCATACCCTTAGAAAGTCTTTGTACATCTGAAAGCATATTATAATTCCTTTCCGGAAAAATTAAGGGCGAACACCGTCCGCCCTTAAAAGCAAAATAAATATTAGATTAAATAGAGATTGTCATTGCAACCTTGTAAAGCTCCATATCAAATACGCGCTCCATACTGAGAGCCTCGTCGATATCAAGGTCGGTAATCTTGCCGTCTCTCATAACTACAACGCGGTTGCCAAATCCTTGATTAAGAAGTTCAACAGCCTTATAGCCCATCTGGCTTGCAACAACTCTGTCGCGAACTGTAGGAGAACCGCCGCGCTGAACATGTCCGAGGATTGTAGCTCTCGCCTCAATACCAAGGCGCTGCTCGATGTACTTAGCAAGATCGTTAACCTTTCCAACGCCCTCCGCAACAACAATAATAAAGTGCTTTTTGCCTGTCTTTTGAGTATTGATAATTCTGGAAATTACGTCCTTCTCGATATTATACTCAACCTCGGGAACGAGAATTGCCGTTGCGCCTGCGGAAATACCTGTCTGCAAAGCGATATCGCCGCAGCGTCTGCCCATAACCTCTACGATTGAGCAGCGGTCGTGTGACTGAGCGGTGTCGCGGATACGGTCAACCATATCAATAGCTGTATTCATAGCGGTGTCAAAGCCGACTGTGTACTCCGAGCAGGCAATATCGTTATCAATAGTGCCGGGAACGCCGATGCAGTTAATACCGGCATTTGTAAGAGCCTGAGCTCCTCTGAACGAGCCGTCGCCGCCGATTACAACAACGCCGCTGATACCCATACTTCTGCAGTAGTCAGCCGCACGCTCCTGAGCTTCTTTCTTTTTAAACTCCTCGCTTCTGGCTGTATAAAGCATTGTTCCGCCGTTGCCGATAATTTCCGAAACCGACCTGAGGTTCATCTCTTTAACGTCGCCGTTCAAAAGACCGTTATAGCCGCGGTAAACGCCGTAAACCCTCATACCCATATTAATGCCCGAACGAACAACCGCTCTGACAGCCGCGTTCATACCGGGGGCGTCGCCGCCGCTTGTAAGTACCGCAATAGATTTCTGTGACATATTTATACCTCCAAAGGATTATATTCTCGTTTTTATTATAATACAAACCATAAATCTTTACAAGAGTATTTTTGTATTTATGCAGAAATTTTTACAAAAATTTCGTTTTACAGTGCACTTTCTTGACATTTCAATTAAAAAATAATATCATATATACATATTGCAATATGAAGGTGAGTATATGACAAAGCTGTATTTGGCTATCCCCTGCTACAATGAAGAAGAAGTTTTAAGGGATTCCGCTGAAAAACTGCTCAATAAATATAATACGATGATGAGTGAACATAAAATTACCTTTGACAGCAAGATTGTCTTTATCGACGACGGCTCAAAGGACAGAACATGGCAGATTATTTCTGAGCTTCACAGTGAAAATCCTGTATTTCAGGGAATTAAGCTCAGCCGCAACAGAGGTCATCAAAACGCGCTTTTGTGCGGACTTATGACCTTAAAGGACAAGGCAGATGCTGTAATTTCAATCGACGCCGATTTGCAGGATGACATCAACGTTTTTGACGAGATGGTCGCAAAGTACGAGGACGGCTGCGACGTTGTTTACGGCGTAAGGTCAAAAAGAGAGACAGACACCTTCTTTAAGCGCTTTACCGCTGAAGGCTTCTACAAAATCCTCAACCATATGGGAGCAAAGGTTATCTTTAACCACGCCGATTTTAGGCTTATGAGCAAAAGAGCGCTTGAAGCTTTTTCGATGTATAAAGAGACAAATATTTTCCTCAGAGGTATGGTTCCGCTTATCGGCTACAAATCCGATATCGTAACCTATGAGCGTTCCGAAAGGCTCGCCGGAGAGAGTAAATATCCGCTTAAAAAGATGCTCGCACTCGCGTGGGAAGGCATTACCTCGCTCAGTATTCAGCCGATAAGAATCATCACTTGGGCAGGACTAATTATCTTTTTAATCAGCCTGATTATGGTAATTTACTCAATTATCGCTTTCTTTGCCGGCTGGACTGTAAGCGGCTGGTCAAGTACGCTGTGCTCAATCTGGGCGCTGGGTGGTTTGCAGCTTTTAGCTATAGGCATTATCGGAGAGTATATCGGCAAAATTTACCTTGAAGCAAAGCGCCGTCCGAGGTTTATTGTTGAAACATATCTCGGTGACGACGAAAAATAATACAAAAACAAAGCTGTCATTTTGAGCAATTCGAAATGACGGCTTTTATATTTGAAAAATCATTTTAATTCTATTTTGTATTTATTATTTTAACAATATATGATAAAATATTAGGGAATATAAAAATCAGGAGCGTGACTATGGATATTAAAAAGCTCGAACGGCGCGACAGCTCGCTTGACATAATCAGAATTGTCGCCGCCTTTACTGTTTTATCCGTGCATTTCTTCTTGCACAACGGATTTTACAGTGAAACCGTAACAGGCATGGGACCTCTTGAAGGTCTTTTCTCGTTCTTCTCGACCGGCAACTATTCCGACCTGCACGGTCCGCAGATGTTCCTAATGATACAAATGCGAGTATTATTCGGCGTTTGCGTACCGCTGTTTATGATATTGACCGGTTATTTGATGAGTAAAAAGGAGCTCAGCCGGAGCTACTATAAGGGAATCAGAAAAACTCTGATTATCTTTGTGCTCGCAACAATTTTCTGTATGGTGTTTAAGTCGATTCACGAGACGCCGTCGGCAAAAGCCGCTTTTTACAACTTCAACTTTGAAGCAATGTTTGAAGCTATTAAGGGCACGGGTAAATACGACCTTAAGCACTACATTCTCGGAACACTGGACTTTACCGGAGCAAACTACTCATGGTATATCGAGATGTACATCGGCTTGTTCCTTATAGCACCGTTCTTAAACCTCGCTTTTAACAAGCTTAAGACCAAAAGGCAGAGACAGGTGCTTGTCGCTTCTTTCCTTTTCCTAACCATGATTCCCACGGTGTTCAACATCTTTAACTTTGACACCGCTACGTGGTGGATGAATCCCACTCAAAACGACACCTTCCAAAAGCTTGTTCCGTCGTTCTGGATGGGCGTATATCCTGTCACCTACTACTTTATAGGCGCATATATAAGAAGGTACGGAATCAGACTAAAGACTAAGCCTATGCTTATTCTTTTCTTAATCTGCCAGTTCCTTTTCGGCGCTTTCTGCTTCTTCAGAAGCTACGGCACAACCTTTAAGTCGGGCACGTATGTATACTGGTACGGCTTTGAGCCCTGCGTACTCGCAACGCTTTTGTTTACACTGCTAAGCAGAATCAAAACAAAAGACTGGAATCCGACAGTCAAAATTGTACTGTGGAAGATCTCCGACTTAGCGCTTGGTATATACCTGATGTCGTTTGTATTTGACAGCCTAATTTACGATGTGCTCAAAAAGAGCGTACCCGTTATGGTTGACAGACTTCCGTATTACTTCATCACGGTTCCGCTGTGCTTCATCCTCTCGATGATAGCTTCGTTCATCTTAAATTTGCTCGAAAAGCTGATTGTTATTATCTACGAAAAAATCAAGGCTTATGTGGTTAAGCAAAAGTCTATGTCCGACAAGCTTTTCTGGCAGGATATATTCTTTGCTGCAATGCTTATTGCAGGACTGATTTTCTCAATCTGGAAAACCCAGTTCGGCTTCGGCGGATATGACGAATCGTTCTATCATACAATTCCTAAACGTCTGCTTATGGGCGACGCTCTGTTTGTAGATGAGTGGAACTTGTCGCAGATGTCGGCAATTTTACAGCTTCCGTTCGTATGGCTCTACACAACAATCGCAGGCTCTACCGAGGGAATTGTTTACGCCGCGAGAGTATTCTATGTAATTGTTCACGCAGGCGCGTCGGTGCTGATTTATACAAGGCTCAGAAAGTACGGCTACCTTTCGGCAATCGGCAGCGCATTGTTCTTCATCTTCACTCCCTACAACATCATGGCGCTGAGCTACGATTCAATGGGACTTGGACTCGTGACAATTGCAGGCGTATTAATTGCCACGGCGGATTACAACAAAAAGCTGTGGATAATCCTGAGCGGACTGACGTTTGCAGGAGCGGTTCTTTGCTGTCCGTACCTTGCGATTGCGTATATTATATACGCGGCTTGTATGGTTGTGCATATTATTATAAAAAACCGCAATATTAAATTTGTACTTTCAAGCGAGATGTTCTCGCTGAGAACATTCCTGTTCTTCACGCTCGGCGCAGGCATTTTGGCGGTTATTTTCCTCGCGTTTGTACTGCCCAAGGCAGGCTTTGGCGGAATTTTCGAAAATCTCCCCTATATGCTCGACGATCCCCAGCATGCTTCAACCTCGCTTGGTTCAAAACTCGGAAAGTACTTCGAATACTTCTACAAATGTCACCCGTTCTTCAAGTATTCGCTTTACACCTACGGTGTTATGCTTATCGTGCTTATCTTTGACCGCAAAAGAAAGCTTCACCGTTCGTTGTATTTGATTGTTACAACCGCGGTTGTAATTTTCACCTATGTTCTTCTGCTCGAAACACTTCATTCGACAACCTACAACGCAATAATGTTCCCGATGATATTTATCGGAATAACATCATATATTCTCTGCGACAACAAGCCCGGAGAGCTGTTTGCAGGACTGTTTGTGCTCGGAATAATCTACTCGTTCTGCGTACACATCACCTCGAACCAGTACTTTTATATTATCTCAATGGCACTGGCGGCTTCAAACGTTGCAAGCTACATTTTCCTGGCTCAGCTTATCAGGGATATGAAGGAAAGCCCTGACAACATCACCTACGCTGTATGGGTTAAGAGATTCAGCTTTATATTCGTAGCGTTTATGATTTTTCTTCAGGGAGCGTTCCAAATCGGCTCAAAGGCAAGGCACGTGTTCTGGGACGGACAGCCCGATACTCTCACCGAGAAAATCGAGGAAGGCCCTGCCGCAGGAATCTATACAACACCACAAAACAAGGACTCTTATACAACTATTTACAGCGACTTTAAGAGCGCTTACGAGAATAAGCCCGAGGGCAACATCCTGATTATGAGCGATAAAACCTGGCTTTACCTCGCCGCAGAGGATATGCCATACGGAACCTTCTCAGCTTGGCTTGCAGGCGAAAATCCGAGCACACTCGCAAGGCTCGACAAATACTACACCGTAAATCCCGACAAAACTCCTAAGTACATCTACGTTCCGAAGGACTCAAAGTGGGATTTCGAACAAATCAAATCTCAGGCTGTCAAGCTCGGATATAAAGAAAAAGAGAGCGCTCACAGCTATCAGTTTGAGAAAAAATAATAGTTGTACGTCTGAATAAAGTGTTGTAATTTTCGGCGCTTTATGGTATATTTAACTTGTAAAAATTATGCGTAATAAAACTATAATATCGGAGGGATTTTATTATGGAAATTATGAGCTTATACAATTCCTGGCTTGAAAACGCTACCGAGGATAAAGACCTTATCACCGAGCTTGAGAGCATTAAGGGTGATGAAAACGAGATTTACGAGCGTTTTTACACCGCGCTTAAATTCGGTACAGCAGGTTTGAGAGGCGTTATCGGCGCAGGTACTAACAGAATGAACATCTACGTTGTTCGTCAGGCTACCCAAGGCTTGGCAAACTATGTTCTTAGCAAGTACGGCAAGGGTTCTGTCGCTATTTCTCACGACAGCAGAATTAAGGCAGATTTGTTTATGAACGAAGCTGCAAGGGTTCTTGCCGCCAACGGAATTAAAACCTACATTACAACTGAGCTTCAGCCCACTCCCGTGCTCTCCTACCTCGTGCGTTACTTCAAGTGCCAGGCAGGTATTATGGTAACAGCGAGCCACAATCCCGCAAAATACAACGGCTACAAGGCTTACGGTGAGGACGGCTGTCAGATGACAGACAACGCCGCGGCAGCTGTTTATGACGAAATCCAGAAGCTCGATATGTTTAACGACGTAAAGACAATGGACTTTGACGAGGCTATCAAAAAAGGTCTTATCGAGTATGTTGACGACAGCGTTTATGAAACTTACCTCGACGAGGTTATGAAGCAGCAGGTTAACCCCGGAATCTGCAAGGGTTCGGGCTTAAAGGTTGTTTACACTCCCCTTAACGGCGCAGGCAACAAGCTTGTAAGAAAAATCCTTAACAGAATCGGCGTTGAGGAAGTTACCGTAGTTCCCGAGCAGGAAATGCCCGACGGAAACTTCACCACCTGCCCCTATCCCAACCCCGAAATCAGAGAAGCCCTTGCAAAAGGACTTGAGCTCTGCGAAAAGGTTAAACCCGACCTGCTCCTTGCAACGGATCCCGACTCTGACCGCGTAGGTATCGCCGTAAAGGACTTTGACGGCAGCTACAGACTTATCTCGGGTAACGAGGACGGTGTAATGCTCACAAACTACATCCTCTCCTGCAAAAAGGAACAGGGCGTTCTCCCCGAAAACCCCGTTGTAGTAAAGACTATCGTTACAACCAAGCTTATTAATAAGCTCTGCGAAAAGTACGGCTGCGAGCTTAAAAATGTGCTCACAGGCTTTAAGTACATCGGTGAGGTAATCCTTAACCTCGAAAAGAAAGGCGAAGAAAACCGCTATCTGTTCGGCTTTGAGGAAAGCTACGGCTACCTCGCAGGAACTTACGTAAGAGATAAGGACGCTGTTGTAGCTTCAATGCTCATTTGCGAAATGACCGCTTACTACAGAAAGCAGGGTATCTCGCTTGCTCAGATGATTGACGACCTCTACAAAGAGTACGGCTACTACCTCAACCAAACCTTTGCGTTTGAGTTTGAAGGCGCTGCAGGTATGCAGAAGATGAGCGACATTATGTCGAGCGTAAGAGCGGACCTTCCCAAGGCGATTGACGAGTACAAGGTTGTTAAGGTCAGCGACTATCAGCTTAAAAAGGAAACCGACCTTATCACCGGCGAAACAACCGATATCACCCTCCCCACCTCAAACGTTATCGCGCTTAACCTTGAAGGCGACAACGGCGTTATCATCCGTCCGAGCGGCACAGAGCCTAAGATTAAGCTCTATATCACAGCTGTCGGCAAGGACAAGGACGACGCGCTTGCAATTTGCTCAAAGCTTGTAAGCTCCGCTAAGAGCATTTTGGGTATTGAATAAAACATTAACTAAATAGAATTACAGCCTGTATCAAAGCGTAATGCTTGATACAGGCTGATTTTTATGTACGCGACAAAAGAGGCGGCAAACGCTGCCGCCTCTGAACTTTCAATTAATCCTTACCCGATTGGGTTCGGTCAAATTATACTAAACTGTTCTTTGGACTCATCTCCGAAAATAAATTTATCTAAAGAAAACTAAGGTATTACATTGGACCGTTCTCCATTCGTTAAATTACCGAAATAAAATTTAACTGTACATAGGACTAATCTCCTGACATAAGATTTATATTAAAAAGAAAACTTAAATTCTCATTGGTCTATACCCGTTAAATATCAGTTTAATAAATCCGTAAATATTAAATTGTAAGAAGTCGTACCCAGCCCAATTACAAATGGCTTCAACTTAAACCCTTTAACCAAGGCGACGAGCTTTTCATCTATATAAACATTATGAAAGCATTTAATTTACTTCTTAAAAGTAAGCTCATCACGAACAAAACACGCCTGACTCAAAATCCAAAATATGTTTCATAAACATTAAAATAATCATCTGTTTCGACTTAGCTAAAAAACTTAAATCTCCCCCAAAGCATTGGGGCTTAACAGTTGGGCGGTAAGCTCCGGATAAAATCTTTAATGTGATTGATAAAAGGAATCTTAACTTTCATATCTAAGACCTCCTGTCTTTTATCTTGTCTATATTTTACCAAATAAAGTTAACATTGTCAATACTTTTTATAAAAATATTTTAAATTTTATTTTTCAAATTACTATTGAAGAATTAAAAAATTTGTGTTATAATAAGAATTGTGAGGGCGATAAACGCCCACACAACATCCCCAATATTAGGGGATTTTTTTATTTTAAGCGATTATAAGCTATAAACAATTTAAAAGAAAAAGAGAGCTGATAAATCAGCTCCCGGAATCAGCCAAAGGAATATATTACTTTTCTCTGCCGAGCAGATAGTCCACCGATACCTCAAGGATATCCGCAAGAGCTACAAGCTCAACATCTGTTACAAATCTAATCTGACCTTCAAGCTTTGAAAGACCGGATGCGTTCATATCAACACCGTTAACCTGAAGCTGTGCGAGAAGTTCCTTCTGCTTCATACCCTTTTGCTTTCTCACAAGCTCTACACGATTACCTACAAGGTTTCTGTCTCCCAATTCCTGCTTACGTAATCTCATTTTTTACTCTCTCCAAATCTAAGTTGTTTTAATTCTTTGTGAAAATTCTTATAAAATATTCTAAAAAAATATTCTTATAAAAAATTCTCCAAAAACATTATGGGACTATTATAATACTTTCAAAGAAAAAAAACAAGCCCTTTTTGTAAATAAATTTAAAAAAATGAAATTTTTTATCGTTTTTAGTTACAATCTGAGAACCGATTGTGCATATCGCCTTCTACTATCCGTTTTATATTTATCTTTTTATTTATCATAACTACAATTTTCACCTCTGTGGAATGTTGTTAAGTCTGTTAAAACTCGACTTTTTCTTTGTGGAAGATTGTTAGATATGTTAAAAAGCCGTATTTTCGACTAATTATTACAATAAATTACAGCTTGTAATCTTTGGTTTTACAAAATCTCATATACATATTTTCGATTATTTTCATTTTTATTGCAACACTTCTCCCCTATTTTCGCACTATATATATGAACGATATCGTTGGAGGTCAGTTATGGATAACGATTTAGTAAAAAGAGCGCGAAACGGCGACAAAACTGCCTTCGCAAAGCTCTACATATCATATAAGGACAAGCTGTACCGCTACGCTTATTTTAGGTTGGGCAATACGCATGACGCTATGGACGCAGTATCAAACTGCATAACTCAGGCTTATTTGAGTATTTATTCCTTAAAAAGCGAGAAAGCCTTTTCGGCGTGGATATTTAAGATACTTTACCGCGAGTGCTGTACAATTCTCAGCAAAAAGGCGGTTGACAGTCAAATTCAGGATATTGACAGACTTAATATCGAATCACCGCAAGGCGTAGAGCTTGCTCCTGAGCTCAAAGAAGCGCTGTCCATATTATATGACGATGAAAAAGACATTGTACTCTTGTCGGTAATCGCGGGCTATAACAGCAGGGAACTCGGCAGTATGCTGGGAATAAAAGCCGCTACTGTCAGGTCAAAGCTGAGCCGCGCGCTTGCCAAGATGAGAAAGTATTTGGAGTGATGGTTATGACAAATAACGATTTTGATTTTATAAAGCAAAGGTTTGACGAGAGCCCTGTTAACGCTCCCGAACAGCTTAATGAAGAATTTGTTACAGAACAAATCAAGAACATTGAGCCGTTAAAAGAAAAGAAAAATCACAAAAAGCTTATCATAAGCGTTTCAATCGCCGCAGGTATAGCGGTACTTCTGGTAAACGCGATATTGTTTACAAGCATATTCGGTGTTTTTAATAACGGTTCGTTCTCCTTCGGCAACTTATTTAACCGCGGCAGCAACGGAATTGCCTTAACCGCCAACATCAAGAGCTTTGCAAACTACGAAGAGATAAAAAATATGCTGCACAATGTATTCGTATATGACAACTATTTTGAATATGACGAAAGCGATGGACCGGTATTCGGCAACGACCTTGGCTCAATAAACGAAGCCGTTCCGTACTTAGGCTCAGCCGGTGGATCAGGTGGGTTAAACAGTACCTACACCCAGGTTCTCGGAGTTGACGAAGCGGATACAATCAAAACCGACGGCGAATACATATATTATATGGACACCGACCGCACAATCAGCATTATAAAAACCGACAACGGAAAAACTCAGTTTATAACTAAACTTGAAAAGCCCCTAACAAAAGAAATTGCCGAATCGTTTTTTTCTGATTTTTATATTTACAACGACAAGCTTATTGCGCTGATTAGTTCAAGGAATCCTTCAACAAGTAATACAGGCTACAATACCGGAGTTTATCTTTACGATATATCTGACAAAAGAAATATAACTCTTTCAGACAGATTTATTCAGTGCGGTGCGTATTGTTCATCGAGAATGATTGACAATAAGCTGTATGTTGTTTCGTCTGCGTATGCGAAGGATGAGGATTTTATTCCTTATGTTTTCGATAATAAGTCTACAGATGATGAGGCAAACAAAAAACAGCTCGAAGCTGAAAATATTTATTCCGTCGAAAATCCGTCAAGAAAAAGTTTTGCGGTAGCAAGCTACATTGATGTCGATGAATCAGCTCACGCTGTAACGACAAAGGCGTTTTTAGGCTCGGCAAATGAAATATACTGCAATACTGAAAACCTTTATATAACCGCGCGCAATAACGTTTGGCTCGATAAGCTCAACAGCAGTTCAAATTCCGATAATAACACTGCTCAAGAATTTACTCCCAAGGAATACACGCAAATCGTCAAGGTAAAGTTAAATGAAAAGCTTGATTTTGCCGCGTCCTGTAAAGTAAACGGCTATATTATTAACCAATATTCGCTCGATGAGTACAATGGCAATGTGAGGGTTGCCACAACCTCGTCATACGGCGTAATGAAAACAAACAACCTCTATGTGCTTGATTCAAATCTCAAAGGCTTGGGCAAGGTCACGGACTTTGCGAAGAACGAGGATATTCAGGCTGTCAGGTATGTTGAGGACACCGCGTTTGTCATTACCTATCTCGAAATTGATCCGCTGTTTATTATTGACCTCTCCGATCCGCGAAAGCCCGAGATTACCGGCTCGGTAAACATCAGCGGATATTCCACGCTGATTGTTCCGGTTGACAAAAACACAATCCTCGGAATCGGCTACGGCTCAGAAAACACCGAATTGAATATTAACGACGGCGTAAAAATCGTTACCTTTGATATAAGCGACAAAAGCAATCCAAAGGTGCTCGATGCCAAGACTTACGATTACTGCAATTCGACGGTTCAGCACAACCCCAAGGCGCTGCTTGTTAACTTTGACCGCGGAGATTTTACAATACCGCTGAATTACGAAAAATATGGTTACATCGACTATGATGATTATCCCGACAGCTCTTATAAAGAGGCTTCAACTACAGACCGTCACAGCGGCGTGCTGAATTTCAGAGTAGATGACGGAAAGATAAATGTTATTGACAACTACGTTTCCGGCGAATTCGGATATTATACAGCGAATACTATGGTTGACCGTTGCGTATATATCGGTGATTACATCTATATGCTCGGCGTAAACATAGCGTATGACGAGGATTACTATGAAAAAGGTTATATTAATCCTCCCGAAGATTATGAATCCGATCTTGTTATTGACAGTGTAAAATATAAATAGACAAAGCAAAAGGGCGGTCAATGACCGCCCTGATTTTTTGCTGTTATAGTATTATGCTTCAAATGTACCGTTTTCAATCTCGGTAAGCATTGCCACGCGGTTGTCGTGTCTGCCGCCCTCCTCGGGGGTATTCAGGAAAATATCGGTGTATTTTACCGCGTCCTCCTCAGACATTACTCTGCCGCCCATACAAAGGATGTTGGCGTGGTTGTGACGTCTGGTCATCTCTGCGCCGAAGGCGTTGTTTACAACCGCCGCGCGAACGCCCTTGACCTTGTTAGCCGCCATTGAAATTCCGATTCCCGTGCCGCAGCAGAGAATTCCGAGCTCACATTCGCCCGAAGATACAGCCTTTGCAACCTTGTAGGCGTAAATCGGATAATCCACGCTGTCCTCGCTGAACGTGCCGAACTCCTTGTACTCAATTCCCTTTTCGTCAAGATACTTTTTAATGGCGGTAATAAGGTTAAATCCGCCGTGATCGCATCCAAGTGCTATCATTTTTGTCCACTCCCTAATCTTTTATTTAACTCCCTTTGCGCCTGCGGAAGCCGCAGGTAAGTCGGCATAAGCTCCGCAGGTGACATGGTTTTATCTTCTGAAATGCTCTTAAACGCCGCCATAGCCGTTGAAGCGGCAGTTTGCACCCGATTATTAATCGGCGCTAAAAATACGTTAGAAAGCGAATTTTCAAGGAATTTAGCGCAAAGCTCAGCGCCGTCTCCGACAAGTATAATTTTATCGGTGATTTTTTCAAGCTCGAGCTTTAGGTCACTCAGCGCAAGCGCTCTGTCCTCGCAAAGCCTTTCAATACTATCTCCGCTGATTTTGAACAGAGCGTTATAGACCTGACTGCACCTCGCGTCCATAACAGCGCACACAACGCAGTCGTTGCCGAGCATATTGTACGCCATACTCTCAAGTGTCGAGACCGACACGCACGGCGTGTTGTTCTTAAACGCCATCCCCTTAACCGCCGCAACGCCGATTCTGACTCCGGTAAACGAGCCCGGGCCTGCGTTAACGGCAAAATAATCAATCTCGTCCATATCCGTGCGCGTTGTCTTTAGCACCTGCTCCGCCATGGGAACAAGCGTCTGGCTGTGCGTCAGCGCGGTGTTTGTATAGAACTCTCCGAGTATCTTATCCTCGGTCGCAAGGCAGACAGACGCCGCCGTTGCCGAGGTATCTACAGCGAGAATTTTCATTAATCAAACGCTCCCTCAATCTCAAATATCCTCTGATTATCGCTTTCTCCGCGTGATATTGTAATCTTAACCGCGTTTTCGGGCAAAGCGCCCTCGATGTTTTCGCTCCACTCAATCACGAGCACGCCGTTGTCAATGTAATCAAAGAAACCGGTGGAATACAAATCGTCCCAAGTGGTAACCCTATACATATCAAAGTGGTAAATATTATATTTACCGCCGTACTCGTTAACCAGTGCGAAGGTCGGGCTTGAAACGCCTTCGTCAACGCCCAAGCCGCGGCACAAACCCCTTGTAAACGCGGTCTTACCCATTCCGAGACCGCCAAACAGAGCGATTACCTCAGTGCCCTTTAGCTTTTCGGCAATCCTCTCTCCTATCTTTTCAGTCTCCTCGGGGCTGTTGGAAATAAGCCTGTCCATATCAGAACAATCCGACAATCTTACCGTCGGAGTTAACGTCAATGCTGTGAGCCGCAGGAACCTTGGGAAGTCCGGGCATTGTCATAATGTCGCCTGTGTAAACGACTACAAAGCCTGCGCCGTTTGAGAGCGAAACATTCCTTACGGTAATTTCAAAGTCCTTCGGAGCGCCAAGGAGTGAAGGATCATCTGACAGCGAATACTGGGTTTTAGCGATGCAGACTGGCAGACTGTCGGCGCCGAGCTTTTGAACCTCAGCGATTGCCTTTTCTGCCTGAGTTGTATAGTTAACACGCGCAGCACCGTAGATATTCTTTGCGATGCAGTCGATTTTCTCCTTAACGGTCAGGTTATCGGGATAAAGCGTGCTGAAGTCTGAGGGCTTTTCGCAAGCCTCAACTACCTTCTGAGCCAGCTCAATTCCGCCGTCGCCGCCCTTGCCGAATACCTCGGAAAGCGCAAAGTCAGCGCCCTTTTCAACGCAGTACTGCTCGATATATTTAAGCTCGGCGTCGGAATCCGTACCAAAGCGGTTGATAGCAACAACAACCGGCACATTGTATTTGCGCATATTCTCGATGTGAACGCCGAGGTTTACGATCCCCTTTTTAAGCGCCTCGAGGTTCTCGCTTGAAACCTCTGTCTTGGGAACGCCGCCGTTATATTTAAGTGCGCGGCAGGTTGCAACCAGCACGATTGCCGAGGGCTTTAAGCCTGCGTAGCGGCACTTGATATCGAGGAACTTCTCCGCTCCGAGGTCTGAGCCGAAGCCTGCCTCGGTAATGGTGTAGTCGGCAAGCTTAAGCGCGAGCTTTGTAGCCCTTACACTGTTACAGCCGTGAGCGATATTCGCGAAAGGTCCGCCGTGCATAACCGCAGGAGTGCCCTCTAAAGTCTGAACAAGGTTAGGCTTGATAGCGTCCTTCAAGAGCGCTGTCATTGCGCCGTCAGCCTTGAGGTCCCTTGCGTAAACAGGCTCGCCGGAATATGTGTAAGCTACAAGAATTTTGCCGAGACGCTTTTTCAAGTCGTCAATATCCGCCGCAAGGCAGAGAATTGCCATAACCTCAGAGGCAACGGTGATGATGAAGTGGTCCTCTCTGGGAATTCCGTTGACCTTGCCGCCGAGACCTACAATAATATTTCTGAGTGCGCGGTCGTTCATATCAAGACAACGCTTTATTAAAATCCTTCTGGGGTCGATTCCGAGTGTATTTCCCTGCTGGAGATGGTTGTCGAGCATAGCACAGCAGAGGTTATTAGCGGAAGTAATCGCGTGCATATCGCCTGTAAAGTGCAGGTTGATGTCCTCCATGGGAAGCACCTGGGCGTATCCGCCGCCTGCGGCTCCTCCCTTAATTCCGAACACAGGGCCGAGTGACGGTTCTCTGAGCGCGATAATAGCCTTTTTGCCGATTTTAGCCATTGCCTGACCGAGACCTGCGGTGGTAGTGGTCTTGCCCTCACCTGCCGGAGTCGGGTTAATTGCAGTTACCAAAATGAGCTTACCGTCGGGGTTATCCGCAACACGTGCGCTGAGCTCGTCGGAAAGCTTAGCCTTGTATTTTCCGTAGAATTCAAGCTCGTCCTCATTAATGCCCAAGCCTGCGGCTACCTCTTTGATTGGCAGAAGCTTCGCCTGCTGAGCAATTTCGATATCAGAAAGCATAGTATTACCTCCATAAAATAAAATATGCTGAATAAAGTCATTCTTCAACGCTTACCATTATAACAAAAAAATAATTTATATTATTCCATTTTGAAAATATACTTGATATTGTGGCGATATTTTATTATAATACTAATTGGTAATTATTGGTATTTTATAAAAAGGCGGAGATTTTTTGAAAAACACAGCGCAAAAATTGCGTTTTTACTTAAAAACAACAGATACAAGGCTTTGGGCGCAGGTTTTGGCGGCGATATGCTACAGCATTTTGCTGATAGCGAGTATGCAGCGCTCGGGCGGCTACAACTACGTAAAAACCCAGCTTGCCGCGGTTTTAATCGGCTTTACGGCGGCTGTAATAATTTCAAACGCCGACTATAACTATATAATTGATAAGTGGTATGTCGCGGCAATAATCGCCGCTTTACTCGCTGTGCTTGTGTTTGTCTTCGGAATTCGGGTTAGCGGCACAGACGACACGGCGTGGATAAACGTTTTCGGCTACACAATTCAGCCGTCGGAGTTCATTAAAATCTGCTTCATCATCACACTGACAAAGCACTTTTCGGTATTGAAAGAAAAAGAGTTGTTAAACAAGCTCTGGGCGGTACTCAGCCTGTGCGCTCACGCAATAATCCCAATGGCGGTTATCCACATTCAGGGCGACGACGGAACTGTTCTTTTATTCGCTCTTGTATTTATAGTAATGTGCCTATGGGCAGGAATTAAGCTTAGATACTTTGCGGTTTTCGGCGCGATTACTGCGGCGCTTGTACCGCTGATTTGGGGCTTTGTAATGAACGACGAGCACCGCAACCGTCTGCTTGCCCTATTCTTCCCCGATGAAAGCACGGTTACCGGCTACGGATGGCAGCAGTATCAGGGCAAGCTCTCAATTGCGGGCGGCGGACTTTTCGGAAGCGGTATTTTTAACGGAAACAGAGTTCAGCGTGGAATTGTCCCCGAGCAGGAAAATGACTTTATACTGACAGTCGCAGGAGAGGAGCTCGGGTTTATCGGCTGTATAATCGTACTTGTCTTGCTGTTATTTATAATGCTGAGAATTCTGAAAACCGCCAAAAATTCCGCAGATTACCGCGGAAAGCTGATTTGCGGCGGAGTTTTCGCGCTTATAGCCTCGCAGGTAATTATAAACCTCGGAATGGTGCTCGGCTTTTTCCCTGTTATCGGCGTGACCCTTCCGCTGTTCAGCTCCGGCGGCAGCTCGGTTATCAGCGTATTAATATGTATCGGCTTGGTTCAAAGCGTTTACAGCGCTGAAAACAATTCAGCTCACGGATAGGCATTGCGTCAATCCGTGAGCTGCTTGTATGATTGTATTGCTTAAAATCAGCGAACCGTGCCGTTTACAATCTCGGCGTACTGTTCCTCGGGAATCATAGGAGAGGAGATTTCTTTCATCAGGTCATCGCCGACGGCAAGGCTTTCGGCGAACTGTTTGCCGGCTGTTTTAATCATCTTTAATCGCCGCGCCGACAACTCTATCATCGTCAATCCAAATCCCGATAGAGTTCATCAGGCTTTTGTCGAATTCAGGGTGCTCCATCATCCACTCGAACCGTCCCCAGTTCCAGTTGATGTGGCTTGGGTTTTCGCGGTTAAGCTCGATAAGAAAATCGCATACCGATTCATAATCGCTATTGCTGTAATTCTTGAAATTCATAATATCCTCATCTTATCATATTGAACATTCCCGGTCCGTCCCAGTCGCAGGGGCGTTCCTCAAAGCCGTGTTTTTGATAGAATTTTACTGCATTTTTTGAGCTGATAAGCTCCAAACTAACCGCCCATCCGGGTTTGATGTTTTCTTTGATATACTTTTCCAAAGCGTTCAGCAACAGCGTGCCTACGCCCTTTGATTGATATTCGGGAACAACGGCGAAGTCCTTGATGTAGAATGACATTCCGCCGTCACCGATTAAACGAACCATACCGACAGGCGTGTTATCATCATAAGCCGTAAAGGTTGCTGTAGTATTTTTTAACGCCGTTTGAACCTGCTCAATCCCGGGCGGCTCCCAACCGACAGAGGTGTAGAGCCGCAGGAACAATCCGGCAGATAACTCATTTGTTTTTATTGTCATTTTTTCTCCTTTTCCACGGACGCGCCTTGTCTGTCCAGCCCTTCTCCTTCCAGTAACGCACATCTGCCTCATTCCAACCTTTTTTCTGCAAAAGGCGCATTATATTAAAGAACCCTTTGGTTTTCAAACCGGACTTTACGCAGCCTTGACGGCGGCGTATTCTTTTAGCAATAGAGTCTGTTTCTCTTTCGATTCTTTGCTTTTTCTTTTCGGACACTCTGTTCCAATCAATAGCGGCAACTCCGATTCCGAATTTATATATCTTAGCCACGCCCCAGAAAAACAAGCTGTCTGCCATATCCTTATTGGTGGATCTCAT
>ODAI014421652.1_pt1 | contig 236354 bp, 215 predicted proteins | sample 1539321 | NCBI WGS metagenome assembly ODAI01 (sample SAMN02144231, study PRJEB22623) | gut metagenome | biome: sheep rumen | host: Ovis aries | place: New Zealand | reverse complement strand
TGCTTACTTGGAGGAGCGTTTATGGCTTTGATGCGTTTTCTGATGATTGGCTTTGTGGCGACGTTGTTTGCTGCTTGTGGCGACGACGACAGCAGTTTTGCGACGCGCCCGAGTGGGGATTCTTCGTCCTCCGATGTCATCCTGAGTGGCGACAGCCACGATAATTCGGCAGGCTCATCAGCTGGATCCAGTGGATCAAAATCTAGCAGTTCTTCCGGCGTCACACCGAAGTCGAGCGATAGCGAGACAAGTGTGTCCAGCAGCAGTTCAGTGACTGGAAGAACATCGTGCGATGTGAACACTGATAAGAACTGCTTTATGGATTCCCGCGACGGCCAAACGTACAAGACGGTCACCATCGGCACTCAGACTTGGATGGCCCAGAACCTCAACTACGCCTATACTGATGTTCCTTATAAACGTCTAGACTATACCTCTGATTCCACCAGTTGGTGCTACAAAGACAGTGCAAGCTACTGCACCAAATACGGCCGCCTTTATACATGGGCAGCCGCGATGGACAGCGTGGGCACATGGAGCACGAACGGCATGGGTTGCGGCTATAATAAGACATGCTCTCCGACTTATCCTGTTCGCGGTGTTTGCCCCGAGGGCTGGCATCTGCCTGATTCAACGGAGTGGGCAACACTGTTTGCTGCAGTCGGTGGATTATCGATTGCTGGTCAAAAGCTCAAGTTCGCGACTGGCTGGACGACGAAGAGCGGCATCACCAACGAGGATGCCTTCGCCTTCTCCGCGCTCCCTACCGGCGGCAGGGACTACTACGGGAGTTACGACGGCGAGGGCAACTACGCGGACTTCTGGAGTTCTACAGAGGACGGTAGCTACAACGCGTACTACATGTTCTTGTACTACTACTACGGCGGTGCGCACTTGGGCTACAATGGCAAGTACGACGGTTTTTCTGTTCGTTGCCTCAAGGACTAGGGCTAACCCCTTCAAAAATCACCTCATTGACAATCTGTCTATGGAATAAGGGCGCTTTGGGCGCCTTTTTCGCATTTTAGAGGGTAGATTTAGAATGTTGTTTGAAAGGAGTATGTATGGGAATGTTTAAACAACTCACCCGGTTTATGTCCGTGGCGTGCTTTGCCGCGGGCTTTCTTGCGTTCGGAACCGCGCCTGCTGGTGCCGCTCCGGACCCGAATTTCCACATCTACATCGCGTACGGGCAGTCCAATATGGGTGGCACTGCCGATGCCCAGAGCGCCGATAAGGCCGAAAACCCGCGTTTCAAGATTTTCGCCTCGCAAAAGTGCAGTGGCAAGGGCCGCAACACGCTGGGCGAGGTCTACCCGGCGGTGCCTTCGCTGTTCAACTGTGGCAACACGATTTCGATTGCCGACTGGTTCGGGCGCACGATGGCCGACAGCATGCCCGACGTGACCATCGGGATTATCCCGGTCGCGGTGGGTGGCGCAAGCATCAAGCTGTTCGACCAGGACCAGTACGCAACGTACCTCTCTACGGCAGAAAGCTGGCTCCAGAACTACGCGAAGGAATACGCGAGCGACGGCAACGTCACCAAGACGATTATCGATATCGCGAAGAAGGCGCAGCAGGTGGGCGTCATCAAGGGATTCATCTTCCACCAGGGTGAAACCGACGGCGGCTACCCGGACTGGCCGAAAATTGTGAAGAAGACCCGCGACGATATCCTCAAGGCGCTCGACATGAGTTCCGATACGGTGCCGTTCGTGGCGGGCGAGCTCCTGCGTTCGGGCTGCTGCTATTCCGACCGCGTGTCGAAACTCCCGAACACGATGGATAATACCTATTACGCTTCTTCCGAAGGCCTTGACGGCAACGGCGTGGACCGCTACCATTTCGGTCACGATGCCTACGTGACATTTGGCAAGCGCTATGCCGAACAGATGCTCAAGGCAATAAACCGCGCTCCGGTGGTTCCCGAACCGCAAAAGCCTTTCAAGGGTAAGCCGTTTGAAATTCCGGGCAAGATCGAGGCCGAAGACTTCGACATCCCGGGTGTCGGCTCGGGCAACGATTCCTACAGCGAAAACGATTCCGAAGACCACGGCGGCACCAATTACCGCGAAGGGACGGGTGTCGACATTTACAAGAAGGCGACGGGCTACATCGTGGGCTACAACCAGGAAGGCGAATGGCTCGAATACACCGTGAACGTCAAGGAAGTGGGCGAATATTCCTTTTACGCGTCTGTCGCATCCGCAAACGAGACTTCAGGCTTACAGATGTCGCTTGACGGCAAGAACATCACCGACGTGATCTCTGTCCCGAAAAACGAAGGCGAGGACAACTATGACGACTACAACAAGGTGCGTGCGACGGTGAACCTCCCCGCGGGCGAACACATATTGCGCTTTACGGTAACCGGTTCCTGGATGGACGTGGATTACTTTGTGTTCGGAGAAGACGAAATCGTTTGCGTTGACGGATGCACAGACTTTGTAAGGCCTGCGCTATCGCATGCGACCGGAGCCGAAAACTACCGCGTCTTTGACATGAACGGCAACTATCTGGGAATGGTGCGAGCCTCTGGAATGCAGGAACTCCGGGCCAGCGCGAAAACCCTCGTGAAAAACAGCGGCACGTTCATTGCGAAATCCCGCGCAGGTTCCTTGACGATGCAGATAAAATAATTCAAGCACACTGCAGGTGTGCCCATGCCCTCCCTAGTCATTTAAAGCATCCCTAAACACTCGGGCGACTTCGTCCGGGTTGTCGCTTTTTAGCCAGGTGAGCGTCTCGGTGCCGCGGTAGCTCCACGCGAAGATATTGTCGATGCCGGCGGCACGGCTCTCTTCGACAGCAATCGCGAGGTCGTTTTCGCGGCCCGCTTCAATCTGGTACGCCTTTACCCACATCTGTACGGCCTTGCCGTACTTGGCGGCGACATCCGTCAATTTGCGGGCCGTCTCGGCATACTTCTCGCGGACCCATTCCTCGGTGGCGCCGCGTTCCCAGTACGGGTCGCTGGCCACTTCGTCGACGCTTTCGAGCGAGGCTACACGGCCCCAGTCATCGAGCCCTGCGGGAAACCAGGGCGGAAGCATGCACACGCAGTTGCGCTTGCCGCGCGCGTGAACGTCCTCGGTCATTTCTTTCAGAAAATCAATAAGCGAATCCTCGCGGAACTTCAACACGTCGTTGGTAAGTTCGGCGGGCATCTCGTAGCCGAAACGCGCCTTGAACAGCGCCCGGCACTTTTCACACCTGCAACTCCAGTTCTGCAGTCCGCCCTTCTCGAAATAGAAATGCGGCTCGTCCCAGAAAATCGTGTCGACCTTTGTCGCGCAAACGGATTCAATCCATTTGTGCATGTAGGCGCGGAATTCCGGATGGTTCGGGCAGGCGGCCACCTTGGGCTTGCCGTCGAGCGCCACCTGGCACATGTCGTGATTGCGGGCGGTAAGCTCCGAATATGCCTCGCCACCAAACACGCGCCCAACGCCCCACGGGTTCACGTAGACCTTGAGGCCCATTCCGGCGCTCCCGTCCACGATGTCCTTCATCGTTCCGTAGTAATACTGTTCGTCTTCTTCGCTCCACGTGTGGAGTACCGCGTTGTAGCCTGCCGCCTTAACGTCGGCCATGTCGGCAAGAACGTGCTTGGGCGCGCGTACGCCAAAATAGCTGACGCCCTTGATTTTGAGAATCGGATTTTCCATGTATGGAAATCTAGATTTCTGTGCTCGCCCATTGCGGGGTCGGTGTCTTGCACAGCACCTGTTCGAGCGTCTCGCGCCATTCGTCTTCGTCGAGCGGTCGGCGGATCCAGTAGAGGCTGTTGTCGATGTCCTTCTGGATAGGCATGGAATCCGGGACGATTTCCACAATCCACGATTCCGGGATGCTGCTGTGGAGCCTTTTGCTGAACTCGATGTTTACGTCTGTGGGGCGGTCGGCATGGTCGAAGATGATGAGAGACGGGGTCTCGCCTACGATGAGGGCCGTCTCCAGGATGCCGGAGGCCTCTTCCACGGAGTTGCACGTGTACATGGTGCAGTCCTCGGCCATGTCGTTTTCCAGGAGCCACCGGAGAGTCCACTGGCTCATGCGGTCGAGGCTGCCCGGGGAAGATGGCGTTATGAAGAATATGTGTCCCACGGATTAAAAGATAGGTATTTATTTTGAATTGTGAATAGATTTTTTAGGGTGTTTTGAACTTTTATTTTTTACCCCACGATTATTGCCAACTTATCCACCATTTGTCGCCAAGATGTTTTTTTGGAGGGGGCGCGAGTTATTTAAATTTGGGGTATGTTCCCTAATTTAGGCGAGTTTAATTTTGTTCGCAAGATTCTAGAAAACAGCGTTGCCCCGGACCCGAAAGCACCGGGGAACCGTGACTGGTTGCCCGCGGGAGACGATTGCGCGCTCTTTGACGGGTGGCTCGTGACGAAGGACCTCTCGGTGGAAGGTTCGCATTTTCGCCTGGACTGGTCCACTCCCGAACAGGCGGTCGAAAAGCATATTGTATCGAACGTCTCGGACATATCCGCGATGGGCGGCGTGCCGAAGCTCGCCGTATTCGGCATTTGCGTGAATAAGGCGTGGAATGCCGAGGTGCGAGACCGCATCTGCCGTGCCGTTTCCGAAGGCTTTGCGCGGCGCGGAATCGCCCTGATTGGCGGCGATACGGTTGCGGGGGAGTGCGGCATGTTCTCGACGACGCTTCTTGGCCAGATGGAAGGCGGTTCGCCGCTGCTGCGCAGCGGCGCGCGTCCGGGCGACGGCGTGTATGTCGCGGGAACGCTGGGCAAGTCGGCGGCGGGGCTCTGGCTTCTCATGAACCGCCCGGACGCTCGCGCGGATTTCGCGCGCCTCGCCGACTACCACCTCGCCCCTCAAATCGACGAACGCTGTGGCGCGGAACTCGTGAAGCATGGCGTGTGCGGGGCCTGCATGGATATCAGCGATGGCCTTTCCTCCGAACTGAACCACCTTGCCCTTTCGTCTGGGGTCGCAATCGAAATCGAAGAGGGCCTGCTGCCCGTGGATGCCGATGTTCGCAGGCTTGCGGACCGGTTCGGGCTCGATCCCCTGGAATTTGCGTTGAATGGTGGTGAGGAATATCAACTATTATGTGCATTTTCTTTAAAAAATGATATATTTTTAAAAAATGCCGCCTTGTCGCAGTGCTTGACGCGAATTGGTTCCGTAAAGGCCGGTTCCGGCGTGAGCATGGTGCGTAAGGACGGCCGTGTTGAAATTGTCAAAGCACAAGCGTGGTCGCATTTATGATAAGCAACGTGAAAATGAACTTGGGCGAATTGCTGCTCCGTCAGGGAGTCCTGGACGAAGACCAGCTGGCCCATGCCGTTTCTGAACACAAGCGTACGGGCATGGCCCTTGCGAAGATCCTGGTCCGTCTCGGTATGGTGACGGAAGACGCACTGACAAGCATCCTCGGCGTGCAGATGCAGTCGACGACCAAGATGCGTATCGGCGAGATGCTTCTTGCGCAGGGCTACATCAACCAGGAACAGCTGGAGAAGGCCCTCGAAATGCAGAAGGCGAGCGGCAAGCGTCTCGGCCGAACCTTGGTGGACCTCGGCTACATGCAGGAAGAACGCCTTATCGAGATTCTTTCCAGGCAGTTCGAAGTGCCCTATGTGAAGCTCGAAAACTTCGCCATAGATTCCGAGGCCTACACCTACCTGCCCGAAGACATGTGCAAGACCTACAAGGTGGTGCCGCTGTTCATCTCGAAGAACGAGGACGAACGCAAGGTTGTCCGTGAGGCGCTTACGCTTGCCATGGCGGACCCGACCAACATGCGCGTCATCCAGATCGTCAAGTTCAAGGTCAAGATGGAAGTGGATGTGGTGATGGCCTCCGAGGCCGACATCCAGAAGACTATCGAACGCGTGTTTGCGGGCCACGGCCCCGCCGAAGAATCCCTTGCCGAACTTATCGGCGAAACCAAGGATGGCGAGGAACTCGAAACGGTGGAACGCGGCCAGGGCGGTAACGACGAGCCCGAACTGACCGACGAAGAAGGACGCGCGGTGGTGAAAATCGTGACGACCTTGATTCACGAAGCGATTGCACGACATGCTTCCGATATTCACCTCGAACCGCAGGAGACCTTCCTCAAGCTCCGTTACCGTATCGACGGCGACCTGCAGGTGATGGCTCCGATTCCCGCGCGCCTCATGCCGCAGATCCTTTCGCGTATCAAGCTCCTCTCCAAGATGGACATCGCCGAAAAGCGTCGCCCGTTGGACGGACGCTTCACGGTGCGCTACAAGGGTTCCGAAGTCGACCTCCGTGTGAGCTCGTTCCCTATTTCGCTCCGCAAGCGCGGTGTCTGCGAAAAGATCGTTATGCGTATCTTGGACCCGAACTCGGGTCAGTTCCCGCTCCGCGAAATGGGTTTCGATTCCCGAGTGCTCAAGCAGTTCCTCGAGGCGATTAACCTTCCGAACGGCATTATCCTCGTTACCGGTCCTACGGGTTCCGGTAAGTCCACCACGCTTTACGCTTCCATCCGCGAGATTCTCGATTCTACGATCAATATTTCTACCATGGAGGACCCGGTCGAACTTAACATCGACGGCGTCAACCAGGGACAAATTAACAATGCCGCGGGCTTTACCTTCGCGGCGGGCATCCGCGCCTTGCTCCGTCAGGACCCGGACGTCATCATGATCGGTGAAATGCGTGACCAGGAGACATCGTCCATGGCTATCGAAGCTGCATTGACGGGTCACTTGGTCTTCAGTACGCTCCATACAAACGATGCTGCCGGTTCGTTCCCGCGCTTGCTGGAAATGGGCCTGGAACCGTTCCTTGTTTCTACCGCTATCAAGGGCATCCTGGCCCAGCGTCTGGTGCGCCGCATCTGCAAGTACTGCAAGGAGCCGGTGGAAATTTCCGACTCCCTTCGCGACGAACTGCACCTCTCCCCGGACATGCAGTTCTACCACGGCAAGGGCTGCGAGAAGTGCGACGGTTCGGGCTACAAGGGCCGTTGCGGTATCTACGAGTTCCTGGTGCCGAACGAATCCGTGCGTAACCTCGTTATCCGCCGCGCATCCGGCGACGAGATCAAGCGCTGCGCCATGAAGGAATGCGACATGATTACGCTCCGCATGGACGGCATCAACAAGGCGCTGCAGGGCCTCACCACGCTAGAACAGGCGGTGGGCGCGTCCGCTGCGGACGACTGATTGTGGGGAGCACCGGCTCCCTCCTTCTTGCGCGATTCGAAACTGCAAAAGAAAAACGCTCGGCATTCGCCGGGCGTTTTCTCAAACTTTCGTTTGTATGGTTTACTACCTGGAGTAGTATTCCACGACGAGCTGTTCTTCGAGCTTGACGGGGATCTGTTCGCGGAGCGGGAGCTTCACGAGCGTGCCTTCCATCTTGCCGGCGTCGACAGTCAGGTATTCCGGAGCAGCCGGGGCGTTAGCGATGGCTTCCTTGATCTGCACGTGTTCCTTGGAACGTTCGCGCACGGAAATCACGTCGCCGGCCTTCACGAGGCGGCTGGGGGAGAAGCTACGAACACCGTTCACGGCGAAGTGGCCGTGTGCGACGTACTGGCGGGCAGCGAAGATGGTGCGGGCAAAACCCATGCGGTAGACGAGAGCGTCCAGGCGGGTTTCGAGCAAGATCATCAGGTTGTCACCGGCAGAGCCTTCGCGACGGTTGGCTTCCTTGTAAGCCTTGGCGAGCTGTGCTTCGGAAATGTTGTAGGTGAAGCGAAGACGCTGCTTTTCGACGAGCTGCTGCTTGTACACGGAAGCGGACTTCTTGCGGTTCTGGCCATGCTGGCCGGGCGCGAAGTTGCGGCGGTCGAGAGCCTTTTGTGTCTTCTGAGAAACGGCGACTCCGAGGGAGCGCGCTACTTTACCTTTTGGTCCACGGAAGGAGGACATAGTTACCTCTTTGAGGAAGCTCTTTGGTTCAGCTTGCAGGTTGGCAGAGCTTGGCGCGACTTGCAAGATTAGGCCCCAAAAATAGTAAAATCGGGGCGGTCTTCAAGGGCTGGTCCGACCTTTAGCGCACCAGGACGGTCAAAGTGTCCCTCATCAGGGGGTCTGCCATGCTCTGTGCGATGAGCCTGGCCGTCCTTTCTTCTGCACCATCCTGGGCAATCAGGTAGTACGAGGAGATTTCCTGTTCGCCCTTGCAGATTTCCATCTGTCTGATATAAGATTCGGTGCCGAGGGCGGTGAGGTCTTCGCAGGGGACGAACCACTTGACGTTGGAACTCGTCTTGTAGGGGACGGTCTGGAAGGAGAACTTGTCCAGGCGTACGGTGTCGCCGGAATCGACGCTCATGGTCTTGTAGGTGACGTCCTTGGCCTCGTTGTAGAACTTGAGGGAATCGAGCGAGCCCGGGCGCTGGATGAACGTCCGGAGGGTGAGGTTCGAATCGGTAAGCGCCTTCGAATTGAGCTGGAGGTAGCGCAGGTAGAGCGCACCGTCCTTCTTGGCCTTGTAGCCGTGCTGGAGGCTGTTGATGGTGCCGACGGAATCACCCTTCGCGTTGATGAGTGCATAGTAGGCTTTCGGCGTGCCGTTGCATTCCATGTACTTGCAGTAGCCCTGCATTTCGTGGTAGACGACGATGGAGTCTCCCTTCTTGAGGTCGGCGAGCCACACGTAGTGGTCCTGGCGCAGGTAGTACTTGGTGGAATCGTTTGCCGGACGCACGATGACGAGGGTGTCGCCGGGATAGACGATGGAATCGGGGTTAGCGAGGTATTCTCCCTGGTTCAGCCTGCGGAAGCGCGTGGCGGCTTCGAAGGTGGCGAAAGGCCCGGAGAGGAAGCTTACCACGTTGCTCGGATTCAGCCTGAGGGTCCATGCGGAAGAATCGTTGGTGACGAGCAGGGTGTCGAGCGTGTTTGTCTCGGGGGAGTAGACATTGCTGTCCTTGTCAATCAGTTCATACTTGTTGATCCCATCTCCCTGCACGGAGAGGTTCACGCTGAAGCCGGTTTCGACCTTGAAGGCGATTTCGATGCTCTTGGGGGCTTCGCCGATGACGAGAATGCCGCGGACGGTATCGCGCAAGTCGATGTCGATATGGGAGGAGTCTCCGGTGTAATTGTAGTAGGAGGTGTCGACGTCGACCTTGATGCGCAGGTGGGCGGAAGTGTCGAATTTAGCCTTGAGGTCGAGGTAGTAGAAATCCTCGTTGAACACGACGAAGCTGTTTTGGAGCATGTCGGCTCCGGAGCCGGAATGCATGTAGTCTGAGTAGACGGAATCTTTTTTCGTGGAGTTCCAGACGGGTCCGGTCGTCCTGAGATTGACGGATTTTTCGCTCCGGACGCGGATGGTGTCCCCTTCTGTGCCGCTGGTCGCTGCGGCAACGTTTATGCGGGTTCCCTTCGGAAACGACCCGAGGAACAGCGAAACGGTCGTGTTCGAACTGTCGAGACAGACGATGTCGTCGTGGCAGACCTTCTCGACGTAGGTGGAATCTTCGGACTTCTTGTCGGTGGAATCCTTCTTGACCTTGACGGTGTCCCACGTGGCCATTTCCATGTAGAAGTTCATCGTCTCGCCGATGTCGATGGTGTCGCGGTAGTCGATGTCGAGGCGCGTGCTGAGCGAGGAACTCGAACTGAACGATTCCCCCGCAAAGCTTTCGTTGCCGTCGGTGACGGACGATGTGTTTGTATGCGTTGTCTCGCTGCACGCGATAAGGAGTGCGGCAAGGAGGATGAGTGCAGAAAGAAGCTTGTTCATAGGGATACCGGGGAATCGCGTTAGTTGAGGATGAAGAACTTCTGTTCGGCGTTGAAGGCTTCGCCGTTAATCTTGAGGGTGTATTTGCCGGTGGGGAAGGCCTTCGCCTTGAACTTGAAATTGATTTTCTTTTCGCCGGGGACTTCGCGTGCAGCAACCGTGAGCATGCGCTTGCCCGATTCGTTGATAATCTCGATTTGCACGAACTGCGGGTAGCCCACGGTCAGGTCGAAGTTGCATTCCAGGTTCACGATGTCGATGTTGACCTTCGAAAGCGTGTAGCCGCCGTCCATGGCGTCGCCGCCGACGGAACGCGTGTTGTCGTAGTAGCCCACATAGAGCGTGGGGGCGACATCCTTGCCCGAGTTGTGGGAGCGGATGTGCGTTTCGCCGGGCTCGACGGCGGTGAGGATGAGCGTGTAGAGGTTGGAGGGGTGCTTCCTCTTGAAGAACTCGGTGAGGGTCGGCGTGCGGAGGAAGGCTCCGAGGGGAGCCTTCGGATTGAGCGTAATGATACCGAGGAAGTCTGCGTACTTCGTGTCGATGCCTCCACCGGAGTTCTTGCGGATGTTGAACTGTCCGCCCGGCTGGTCGAGGTTCGCGGGGGCGTTTTCCCAGGTGAGTTCGTCGCTCTTCCAGTCCACTCCCAGCTTGTCTTCTCCGAAGTTCATTTCCTTGGCGGTTTCCTTGAGACCAAAGATGTTCAACTGCACGGGCTTCTTGATGGAATCGGGGTCGAAGTCGAGTTTGAGGGCCACGTCGAATAGCGGTCCCGGAAGCACGGACAGGTCGAACTTGAGGTAGATCTTGCCGGCATCGTTCTTGTCGTGAGCGACACGGAGGTTTTCGTCGGTGCCGTGCGGGGAATAGTTGTCGAACTGTGAAATCCAGGTGTCGGCGCCGCGCCCGCTCGGGATGTTGTCGCCCGAATGGTCAAACGTGGTGTAGCGCTTGTCGAACACATAGACCTTGCCTGTATCGGCGCCCGTCTGGTAGCCGTCGTTTGCGGTAAAGAGGATGTTGTAGCGACCGCTTGCCGTGAACGACACGTCCGTCTCGTATTCGGTGGAATCGGAGAAGGTCACCTTGCCGGGGCCGACTCCCTTTTTCCAGACAACGGGTACGCGGCAGAGTCCGTCGCCACGGCCATCATCCTCGACGGTCCCGGTGAGCTTGAGCCTGTTCGGCTGCACCAGGATGAGTTCCTTGGCCATGCTCGCCTTGGGAGGATCGTTGTGGCCCTGCTTCGGGGCATAGCCTGTGTAGAGGTTCATCATGATTCCGCCGGATTCGTTCTTCGGCAGTTCCGTGTTCTTGAGCACGTAGACCTTCGAACCTTGCCTCGATTCCTCGACAATCTTCACGTAGGGGTTCCCGCGGGTAAGAGTCTCCTTGAGGCCGACAATGGAGAGGTTCGAGTTGTCGTTGATGAACATGGGCGCGTTCTTCGCCTTGTCGCTTGCGATGACGTTCACGCCGAGGAGTTCGGCAGACGCCTTGTTGAAGTTGTTGAGGATGGTGTTGCCGTCCTTGACGGTGAGGCCTAGAATCCAGAGCGTTCCGCCGTTGTTTGTAATCTTGGCTCCCTTGGTGTCGCCGATCATGGTGACCTGGCGCCCCCAGAGTTTCTGGTAGTTCATCTGGATGGTGCCTACCGAGACATCTTCGAGGAATACGTCACCGTTGCCGAATTCGGATGTCTCGAATGACTTCACGTACATGTTCTTCAGGAGCACGGTGCGCTTGGAGTTGTTGATGATGCCGCTTCCGAAGGTGGAAAAGCGTTCGATGGTGATGTCGTGGAAGGTGCCTTCCTCGATAATGAACTTGCCTTTGCCGTCAATCTTACCTTCGGTTCCGATGATGCGGTGGATTCGGTTGCGCAGGTAGATGTCGCGGTTGATGGTCCAGCGGCCTCCGGGCGGGAAGAAGATGGTTTCTGCGCCGTCGTCGATGGCGCTCTGGATGGCCTTGGAATCATCGGATCCGTCGTTTGCCCTGCCGCCATAATCGCCGGTGATGGACGTCCAGTACATGGACTTTTGATCGCTTCCGGTCGGCGTCTCGGTCACGGAAAGCCTCATGGACTGCTTGGGGCTGTGGCAGAGCTGGTGGTTTTCCTGCGTGGAAAACTCGATAATCTCGGTATTGCTGAATTCCTCGTTGTGTGCCTTGACGGTGCTCTTGATTTTGGACTTGAACTTGCTTACGATGACTGCCCGTGCGAAAAGCTGTCCTTCGTTCACGATGGCGGTGGTCGGCTTGGCGACATTCTTGCCGGGGTCATATTCGAGGGTGGCATCGACAATGACGAGGGATGCGTCCGTGCCGTGGTTGTAGACTGCCGGCGCGTTGCCCTTGAATCTGAGCCCGCGCGTGGCAATCATCTGACCGTCGTTGTCGAGACCGTATTTTTTTTGGCCTCCGAGAGTCAAGTGTTCGAAGGTCATGCTGTTGGTCGTACCCGCAGTGTAGACACCCACGTCGAATCCGTTGACTTCGACGTTCTTCAGGAGCAACGGGCCGATGTTCTCGGTGAAGCCCATGTCGATTCCGTAGACGCCCGCGCTATCGCCGGACTGAACTTTCACGTTGGTAATATTGCCTTGGATTGCCGCGTTGAAGCGGATGCCTATGGCGCCGGGGTTCTTTTTGCCGGTGCGGATGGTAAGGTCGCGGATAGCGTTCCTCTGTCGTTGGGCAGGGCCGTCGCCTGTGTAGATGACTGCCTGCGGAAAGTCGGGGTTCTCGAATCCCGGGACATCGTCCTGGAGGGTGATGATGGTGCTACCCATGTTTTCACCCTGGAGAATAGTACGGCGGTAGTCCTTTTCGGGTTTGCCGTTTGCTGTAGGCCAGGTGAGCGCAGAAGAAATCTTGTAGATGCCATGGGGCAGGTAGATAATGTAGTCGCCATCAGGGTGGTCGTTCAAAGCTCTTTGGATGGCCTCCGTGTCGTCTTCCTTGCCGTCTCCCTTCGCGTTGTAGGGGTCAGCCTTGACGTTTACGACTTCGGCGCCCATGGGAAACTCGACCTGGGCAAAGGCGCCGAGGACTAAGGTGCAGAGAACAGCTAAAAAAGTGCGAAAAGTGCGCAAAAAAAACATGGAAACCTCGCTGGGGGACTTCTTGACTTTAAATATATAAAAAAAGCGGCCAGACACCGCAAGCGCGAACGCTTAGAATGTCTGACCTTGGGGTTGGTTTGGAGTATCCTTAATTATAGAAATTTAAATGCTCTTGGGAAGATATCCCCCTTGAAAAAAGTCGCATATGTGATTTTGGTCACTTTGCCTATTTTTCGTAGAAAACAAGGCCGTTGGGGAAGGTGACTTGCTTCATGCCGCTGGTGTTTACCTGTGCGACGGAAGTGACTGAGCCGCCATAGAGGATCATGCTTCCCGAGCCCTTCGGGGCGAATGCTGCGTTGGCGCTACCGTAGGCCGTGCCTGCTGTGTACGATGTTGCCGTGCAGTTCGGGTATTCCTCGGTCTGGCTTCCAAATCCGAGGAACACTCCGCCCGTAATGGTGAACCCGTTGTCGGTGTCGATGAGTCCGCCCGCGCCGTTCGTTGCGCATCCGCCGCTGCTACCGCTCTGACCCGGCCTTCCGCCCATACTGCCGCCCATGCCGCCGCTGCTTGCGGGAATTTCTACGATGACGACTCCGCCGGACTGCTTTGCCGTACCGTTCGCATCGAGCACGTCGATGTCGTTGCCCGAGGCGCTAATGTAGTGGTAGCCGCCCGTGATGACGATGTAGCCCTTGCTGCTGCTCATCATGCCGCCACCGAAACCGCCCCACTGCGAGCCGCTGGAGGTGCCTGGGTCTGCAGAACCGCCTGCGGCGTTCCAGCCGTCGTCAGTGCCGTATGTTGCGGTGATTCCGCCTTCGGCAAAGATGTAGAACGCTTCCATGCCTTCGGAGGCCTTCGTGACGTTGATGGTGGATCCTGCGAGGTGGAGCGCGGAATCGGCGTGGATGCCGTCGTCGCCGGCGCTCACGGTCACGTTTCCGCCGTTCATGTAAACGTTCAGGTTGGAATGAATGCCGTCATCGTTCGAGGTGACATCGATGTTGCCCGCGTTGATGTAGATTCTGTCTTCGGATACGATGCCCTTGCCGGTGCTCTTGACCGTGATTTTCGGGGCGGAGATGGAATCGTTGATGAACACGTAGTTGTAAGCCTGGATGCCGTCATCGCCGGCTTTTTCGATGTTGATGGTGCCGCCCTTGATGTTGACAATGCCCTTGCCTTCGGTAATGGTCGTGTCGTTCCCGCTTACGGTGCATTCGTCGCTCTTGATGCCGTCACCGCTTGTAGCCGTGAGGTTCAGCGTGCCGCCTTCGATATCGACGAGATCTTTTCCCTTAAATGCGTTGTTTTTCGCGGTTACGGTGATGGTCGGATTGTCGCGGACGCGCAGGTCGTCGCTGCTGTGGATGCCGTTGTTGTAGTTGCCGGTCACCTTGATGATGCCGGAACCCTTGATGGTAAGGTCATCCTTCGAGAAAATGCAGGCGCCCGCGTAGGTCGTATCGGATGCCCCGTTTGCGTTTGTAAATGAGATAACAGAATTTCTCGTCGATGCGTCAGAGAATGTGCTTGTTCCCTCGTTTGCGACGATGAAGGTCTTGTTGCTGTTGAGCGATACAACCGGTGCTGAAGTCGTATTCGAAAGCGTGACCGAATTCATGAAGAGATACACGTTGTCCTGTGCGCCGGCGAGGACCTTGATCTGTCCGTTACTGCTGCTTCCGCTGAAGAAGTAGTTGCCTGCGCAGGTGACGGTGACGTTGCTCCCTTCGATGCTGACGCAGCCGTTGTCGTTTACGACGGTTGCGCCCGTGGCGGCAAAAGTGATGGACGGCTCGTTGCCATTGGATACGGCTTCGGGGGGGGCGTTGGAGCCTGTTTCGGAGTCTCCCGAAGATGCTACGGCGACATCGGCAGAAGATGCGATGGCGGCTGCTTCGCTGGAAGAAGAACCGACCGCCTCGGCCAACATAATCTTGTTGCAGCCATTGTCGAAGTAGAAGGTCTTGCCCTGTGCCCGGTAGTAGGTGATTCCGTCCAGAACATACAACATTGTTGCTCCGCGAGTGTCGCAGTCGATTGCTGCCGCGGAACTGGAGGTGGGTTCGACGGTTGCCGTTCCTGTGTCCGCTGGGGTGTCTCCGGAGGGCGTCCCTGCTTCGGATTCGGGGACGCCGATAATGCCGTCCTCTCCAATCCAGAACGAGAGATTCCCTGCGGCATCGAAGCACATGACCGTAATCCCGTCAGCGGCGTAAAATCCCGTGTAGTTCTCGTTGAGGCAGATGTTATCGGCATTCCCGTTAGTTTCGATTCCTTCGAAATCGCTGTTTGCCGGCGCTTGGGTATTAGGAGCGTCGTCCGAACAGGCGGCGAGTAGGCCGAAGGCGAGTGCAGAAGAAACCGCGAGCTTTTTTTGAATTCTTGATGTCATGATTGTATCCCTTTTCCAAACAACAATCCTGAATGGGCTTGTTCGTTTTCAAAAATACCAAGTGAAAGTCCGGGTTTTAAGTTTTTTTTCGCTTGTTTTGAAAAAAGTCGATTCGATATTTGGGGGCTTTCGTTCCGTTCGGAACGAATGCGGTCAGAAAAGACCTGTTGTGCTTTTGACAACGGCACGGACTCTTTTTAAAAAACTAAATTGCAGTTATGTTCGTAAAAAAAACTCGTTCTCTTGCTCTTGTGGCAATTATTTCTTCGCAGGTGATTGCTGCATCCCCGGTCGTTGGCCCCGAGCACACGCGCAATTTGCGGACGCTTGAAATGGCCCCGATGCTTTTTGAATACCATCGGCAGACAACCGGTAGCGACCGCCAGTTCTTTACCTATCCGCGACGTGATGCGGAATTCCACAAGCATTTTGTCGAAACGGAATCGAACGCGATTCTCTATTACGACAATGCGAACGGCGTGGGTATTGCGGGCCACGGATTCGATGATGATTCTGTCAGGGCTCCGCGCATAGGAATTGCGACGAGTGTTGTGGGTGGAATCGACTATCGCGGAGGCGAGGCTTTGGGCGATACCATTTGGCCAGGAATCGACGGTGGCATCTACCTGCGCGGCTTTGCCGATTCCGTCGAGTTTGTACTTGATGCGCGAATTTACGACGAAGGACATTCCGCGGCTAAACCGAAGTCGTGGGACCGCGAGTTCCTGGAAGTGCAGAAAGAAGAAAACAACTCCGGGGTCGAATATACGAGTTATGCCCGTTATCGCACGCACCTGTCGTTCAATTACGATTGGTTCCGGCTGGACTTCGGTCGTGACGTGATGCACTGGGGCCCTGGCTACTATAACAACCTCACGTTGAATCAGTTCTCGCTTCCGTTCAATTCGATGAGTGTCGATTTGCGCTTCGGACCTTTGCGCGTGTTTAGCTTCTATGGCGATCTTCGCATTTACGGGAGCATGAGCGACAAGAATAAGGACGAAACGCGCAACCTCTTTGGACACCGCTACGAACTTGCCTTCGGGAATGCGACGGTGGGCATTAGCGAACTCACGGTGCTTTACAATAACATGAAGCCGTGGCTGTTTGTGCCGACGGTTCCGCTCTTTATGGAAAAGGGCAACTATTCCGAAAGCAGCAACAATGGCTCCCTGGCGATGGATTTCAATTATCGCCTGTTCAACAAGGTACGAATTTATACGGAATTCTTCCTCGATGACATGGAATCTCCGATTAGTCTCGTCAAGAACGACAATATCGAAGCGAAGTGGGCATGGATGGCCGGCTTGCAGGCGGGACATGATTTCTATATCAAGGGGAAAAAGCTCGAAGTGGGGACTGTCGCTGAATATGCCCGTGTCGAGCCCTATGTCTATACGCATTTCGTGAAGAATACGGCGCAGATGGCGCACCTGGGCTATCCGCTCGGAAACCAGGGCGGTCCGAATAGCCAAACGATAGATTGGAATGTATTTGCGCAGTTCGACGGCCATATCTTCGCGTCGCTTCGCAATACCTGGTTCTGGAAGGGGACGGATTACGGGAGTGCCGTAAATGACACGACTCCGCGCCATAACCACATGAAGATCCATAAGAAGTTTCTCGACGGGGCGAAAATGCAGTATTCTCTCACGCCCGCACTTGCATATGAGGGACAATACGTAAGCTTCATGGGTGAACTTACCTTTATTGACGACCGCAAGGTGTACCTCCGCGCCGGATTCAAGTGGTAGCTTGTATGAAAAAACCAGAACTGTTGGCTCCTGCGGGTGACCTTGTGCGCATGAAGTATGCGTATGCCTATGGTGCGGACGCTGTATATGCGGGCCAACCTGCTTTTAGCCTCCGGGCCCGCGAAAACGGGTTCAGGAGCTTGGATGACCTGGCGGAAGGTATCGCTTATGCGAGGAGCCTCGGGAAAAAATTCTACCTCACGAGCAACGTGATTCCCCGTAACGTGAAGGTCGAATCGTTCCAAAAGGCGCTGCTTGCGGCGATAGAACTCAAGCCCGATGCGCTGATTGTCGCTGACCCTGGATTTGTCGGCTGGCTTCGTAAAGAACGTCCCGATGTGGAAATCCACCTTTCGGTGCAGGCGAATACCACGAATTACCTCGCCGCAAAGTTCTGGCGAGATCTGGGTGTCCGCCGAATTATCCTGAGTCGTGAACTTCGGCTGTCTGAAATTTTGGAGATAAAGGAAAAGCTGCCGGACCTTGAACTGGAGGTGTTTGTTCATGGTGCCGTGTGTATGGCAATGTCCGGACGCTGTATGCTCAGCAACTGGGTGACCCACCGCGATGCGAACCAGGGGGCCTGCGACAACAGCTGCCGTATGCCTTACCGGCTTTATGCCAATTCCGGGCCTCAAGTGGAGGATTACCGCGAACACGAAGGCGAATTCAGCTTGCAGCGGACGGATAGACCCGAACTTCCACCGGTGGCCCTGGACGAGGATACTTGGGGAACATACTTTATGAGTAGCCGGGACCTCTGCGCCCTGGACGTGATTCCCGAACTGGTGCAGGGCGGACTCGACTCGTTCAAGATAGAAGGCCGCACGCGCTCGGTATATTACCTTTCCCAAGTAGTGCGCGCTTATCGCATGGCCATCGATGCGTCGGTTGTTGCCCTGGAATCGGGAAGTCCCTGCTCTCAGGACCTTGTTCCGCAGGAGTCCCGCAGGGCGATGCGCTTTGTGGACGGCCGCGGGTTCATGCCGGGATTTTTACGTGGCCCCCTGCCGCAGAATTACGAGGCGACACATGTGGATGCTGAAGGCGGGTGTGTCGCCGCACAGATCCTCGATTATGACGCTACGACGAATTCCTGCCGCGTGAACGTGAAGAACCCGTTCTGCATGGACGATTCGCTCGAAATCATGACTCCCGCGGGGATGGATCCGATCCAGGTGGAAAGCCTGATGGATTTCCGGGGTGCGGCGGCCGACCGCTTGAACCCGGGGACGGAAGGGCGCGTCTTTTTACAGGAAAATGTGCTAAAAAACACGGAAAAGGCCAATTTCGGGTTCATTGTAAAGAAAATCACAGCGCATAGGGCGTCTAATACGTAAATTTTGAATATGGCAGTCGACGAAGCGACGAAAAAACAGGACGAGTTGGAACTTTATCAAATAGACGATAAGGCAATCGTCCCTTTTTTCAGGGATCATTTGGATGACTTGAAGAACTTCATCGAATTGCACAAGGGGCAGAACCTTTCGCTCCTGGTCCTTCTGAAGCAGTTTATCCGCACCTACCGCTTGCCTTTCAATATGCACCGCTATATGGAAGTGCAACGGACCTTTATCCAGCAGACGTTGCGTAGCCAGCTCGAAAACAGGCAGGCCGCCGTGAGCAACTGGATTCAGGAACACGCTGGGCGTCATCGCGACCGCATGATTCAGCTGCAGTGCCTTTACCTTGAGCGCGTGAAAGGCTCGCTCCTGCCCGAAATCGAAAAACTGCTTGGACATTCTGTTGAAACTCTGTGCCATCACGAAAAGAGCAATCAGTAGCGGGCTCCTGGTCCCCGTTTCGGTTGCCCTGTTTGCCCTGTTTCCTCTGACGGATACGGATATCTGGTGGCATCTGGCTTGTGCCCGGGAGTGGTATCTGACGTGGTCCCCGGTGCGGCTTCCCGCAGTGAATGTTCACGAGTATTTCCAGCAGGTCGTCTATGCGGCGTATTCTCTCGGCGGGGCGCCGTTGCTTGTCGCTTTCAAGGCGTTGCTTTGGGGAACTGTGTTTGCGCTGTTCCTTTGGCCGTTCCGTAAGGCAATCCGATGCAATGCTGTGACTGCCGCTACTTTGACAGTGACTTTGTTTGTGTTCCGCTATTGCTTCGAAATACGGCCGGTGCTGTTCAGCCTGTTGATTCTGGGTGTCTATTGGAATCTGCTGCCGGGATTGCGCCGTGTTCCCGTTGCTGTCGCGATTCTCATTTTGCAGTGGCTGTGGTGTCGAGTGCAGGGCCTCTATATATTGGGGCCGCTCTTTGCGGCGGCCGTGCTTTTGCCGCAGATTGTAAAAAGTGCGAACGCGCGCGAACGCCTTCTGAAATCCGCATTCCTCCTTTCGATGTTTGCGATGCCTTTGTTGCGCGGGGATGGATTGCGTCTGTTTCTGTACCCGCTTGGGCTTTTGGATAGGCTTCTCGGCATTACTCCGTCGGTGGCCGTGTTTGCATCGTCCATCGCCGAGAACCGTAGCCCGTTTTCGATACTTGCGGCGGGAGAAAACGTCTTAGGATGTGTCTTTGCGGTTGCAGTGTGCGCTGTGGCGTGTGCTTGGTCGCTTCGCAACATCCTGTACCGTCGGGAGTGGACTTTGTCTGCTTCTCTTTTGACGACGGCGGTACTCGCGTTAGTCGCAGAACGCAATATGGCGCTGTTCCTACCCGTATTTGCCGTTGCTTTTTTACATGAAATATCTCGTGCTGAATGTTGCTTGCAAAATGTTAATTTGTTCTATAAATGGTCGGGGGTTGCGGTCTTGGCTTTTGTGTTCGGGCTCTGGGCGCGTTCCCTTGCCGCTTATGATTCCTTTGTCGCCTACCAGCGGGTCCCTGTCGATGCGGCGAAATGGATGTCGGCTCATCCGCATGCTGGCAGGCTTTTCAATGACGATCGCGCTGGCGGCTACCTCGCTTTCGTGAACCCGTCCGATTCCGTCTATGTCGATGGACGCTTTATTCTCAAGACGGCAGACTTTTTTGAACGCTATCTGCGCTTTGCCGAAGAGCCGGGACTGTTTTTCTCCGAGGCGGATTCCTGGGGGGTCGACCGCGCTGTTTTTCCGCTCCGCTACTATGCCCGTTGGGGAAGGGTTCTCGACGCTCTCGATAGTGCCCCGGAATGGCAAGTGGGGCATGTGGATGAATACTATATCGTATTCTGCAAAAAATGATACATAAAACTCACATAACGGCAACAATATCAACAACTTACGAATTCCGGGCCTTCCTAAAGTGCCGAAATTTGACAAAAAAACGCATTTTGTCAGGGTTGTAGTGAACAAATGGTCATTATTTTCGCTGTCAAGGGATGATTGAAAATTTTTCTGTTGATATGTTGTGCAGTCGGTAGTGATGATACCTTGATTGCTGCGTGATTAAACTCCCGAGATTTGGGGATAGAAGCGGGAATAAAAAGTTTTTTGTGGGAAATTGCCTTTTTTGGCCCTTTTTGGGGGGCTTTTAAAAAAAAAGAAAAAGCCCCGGTTTCGCTGTTGGCCCTTTATCTAATTTTTAAACCCGAAAGTTTTTTTGGTTTATTTGGTTTATTGTGGAAAATACGGTTACCTTATTGAGTTTATCTGCGTCGCCCTGGCCGATGGTCATGGAGTACATGCGTTCGCAGTGCAATGATTTTGGAATGGCTATTCTCGATGCGGTCGGATTCGAGGGAATCGACGATGGCATTGCTTATTTGACAGTCCCGGACCAGTTCCGTGAAACTTGGCTGAACAGCCACTATGGCGAACTTTTGCGCAAGGCGTTTGCCTCGGTTGTCGGGTCTTCCTTTGTCGATTACCGCGTGCGTCAAATTGCGCAGTCCGCGGCGGTTCCCGAAATGAAGCTTTCGGCTCCGGCGGTGGCCCCTGCGGTTGTCAAGCAGGCGGAAGCGACTGCTCGCACCCGCAAGAAGTCGTGTCGCATCCCGAAACTCTATGCAAACTATACCTTCGAGAACTTTGTCGAGGGTGATTGCAACAACACGGCGCTGAAGGCGTGCCTTTCGGTCGTGGATCATCCGGGCGACATGGCCATGAACCCGCTCCTGGTTTACGGGGCGACTGGCCTTGGCAAGACGCACCTGCTCCATGCCGTTGCGGCGAGGCTTTGCGCGCGGAACTCCTCGCTCAAGGTCGTTTATCGCCAGGCCTATGACTTCTTGCGCGATACCATGGATATCGTGAGAGCGTCTTCCAAGAAAAACTGGACTCTCGCGAACGAGCTGAAGGAACGCTTCCAGGGAATGTATATCGATTGCGATGTGCTGCTTTTGGACGATATCCAGTTGCTCAAGAGCAGCGTCTATTGCCAAGATCATCTTGCAAAACTCATCAACACGCTCCGTCACGAGGGAAAGCAGATTATCTTGAGTTGCGACCGCCATCCGGGTTCGTTCCGCAAGCTCATGCCGGGCGAGAAGCCGACGGACGATCAGACGCCGCAGTTTACGTCGATTCTTTTGAACCATCTCGAAAGTTGTGTCGCCGTCGGGATCGAGGAACCCGATCTGAAGACTCGCATGGACGTTATCCGCAAGAAGTCGGAGAATCTCCCGTTCGTGGCTGAAGACCGCGAGGAAATCTGCAGGTTCCTTTCCATTCCGCCGCGTGCGAACGTGCGCCTCATCGAAAGCGTGCTTCACTGGCTCGACGCCATGCACAAACTGAACGGCGTGGAACTGAGCCTCCACTGCATCAAGCAGTTGCTTGTATCCCCGCAAAACGATGGCGCGACGCTTACGCTAAAGAATATCAGCGAAACCGTGGCCGCCTCCTTCCGTGTCGACACGATTGTGCTTTCTTCCAGGCGCCAGGACAAGGGCGCCTCCTTGCCGCGCAAGGTGGCGATGTTCCTTTGCCGCGAGCTCACCTCCGAAACGGTCGAGGATGTGGGCAAGGTCTTTAAGCGCGATTATACCTCGGTGATTGCCGCCATTCAGTCCCTCAAAAAGATGATGGAAGATGACGAGGCCCTTGCGGGGCGCGTCAGGGACTTGCGTTACATGTTGGAGTCCTGATGCGGGCTCTGGTAACGGGCGGGGCTGGCGTCGTAGGGAGGGCGCTATGCCGGGAGCTACAGGAACGCGGTGTGTGTGTGCGTGTCCTGACGCTCCCCGGTGATCCCCTGGTGCAGTCGTTTCCTCGAAATATTGATGTTGTTTATGGCGATGTTGCCGACTACGCCTCCATTCGGCCCGCGTTCGATGGCGTGGACTGCGTTTTCCACCTGGCGGCAATTCTCCTTTCGAGGGATGCTTCCGCGTTCGAGCGCATCAACGCGGGCGGAACGCGCAACGTGGTCTCTGCCTGCCAAGATTCGGGCGTGCGTCGCCTGCTTTATGTTTCGAGCATTTCTGTCACCTATCCGGTGCTCACTCCCTACGGGGCAAGCAAGCTTGCGGGGGAGACTGCGGTAAAGGAATCCGGGCTTGACTGGACCATCGTGCGGCCGACCCTCGTGATTGGTGACGGCGGGGGTGTTGAATTCAGGATGTATGCGGACTTTGTCTGCAGGTTCCCGGTCTACCCGCTCCCGGGGGGCGGTACCGCGCGCAAGAAGCCCGTCCGGAGTGTTGACCTCGTGAAGGGAATCGCCGCTGCGGGTCTTGCTCCCGAGGCTATCGGGAATACGTATGCGCTTGCGGGCCCCGAGGTGATGACGATGGCCGAAATGGCGGCGCGCATCTTGCGTACCGCGGGGAAACGCCACCAGATGTTCCCGCTGCCTTGGTGGATTGCGAAAAGGCTTGCGGTACTCCGGAACTGGATTGGCGGACGGCGCGTTTCTGCCGAGCAGGCGCTCGCCGGATTCCTCTATGATGCCGTACCCGGCATCGAAAATGCGGAAAAAGACCTCGAATATCACCCGAAAAACGCTTTGTAGGATGTTTTTTGCGTTTTTCCGTGTCGTTTCCCGTATAAAAGAGTATATTCAAGGGAAAGAGGTTCTTATGAAAAAATATTTGCTTTGTGCGGGCATTTTGGCCGCTTCGATTTCGCTTGTCGCCTGTGGCGGCAGCTCTCCGTCCGATACCGATGATGATATCTTGTCTTCTGCCGATGATTCCGGGAAGTCTTCTTCTTCGCAGGAGGAAGAATCGTCTTCGTCTGTCTCGAAGGATATTCCCAAGGGTGCACGCGCGGCCACCCTCGACGACCTCGAGAAGAACATGACCCTCAAGGGCCTGTTCGGGCGCGACATCTACCTGGCGACGGGCGAGAAGCACGGCCTGTTCTCTCTCTGGATTCCCGACACGGCATGGCTTGCCGCCCCGTCCGATTTCAAGGATGGCGTGCTCAATTTTAGCCAGGGTGCCATTACTTCTATCAAGATAGATTACGATGCGATTAAGTCCATGGAAAAGCTGGTGGAGAAGGATTCCGACCACTCCATGAGATTTATCGTGAACGAGGATGACCAGCTGCAGTATTCCCTGGATGGCGGGGAATACAAGGATGTTGGCGAGACTTCCGTCAAGAAGAATTCCTCGGTAGTCTGGAACGGCGACAGCCTTGCATCGAAGGAACTCTTTTGCAAGACCGGCGAGAATACCTTTACGGGTTATAGCTTCTATAAGGGCCGCTATGTGGCGACCGATGTTGTCCGAAATGCCAAACAAACGAACGATTCTCTTGTATCCTGGTCTGCCGGCTATTACGACATCCACCGCGGCAAGCTCCTGATGCGCCCGTTGTTCTACAGTGCTCCTGTGTATGCGCTGGTGTCGGCTTCCGTGAGCTCGGATTACAAGACGTTGACTATATCAGCGGAAGATGTCTCGTGCACGTTGAGCGAATTGAAGTATAACGAAGTGCCTGCTGCCGATCTCGAGGGCGAATGGGAATCTGACGAAGGCGGCCTCGCCTGGTCTCTTGACTTGCGCACCGACCGCACCTTCGAGGTGAAGGCCTTCAAGGGCAACGAGAACAAGGCGCTCAAGCAGGGAACGTGGGATGTCTACGGCAACCAGCTGCTGATGAAGGTGACCGGCTGCCTGGGCGGCAAGTGCACTCCGGCCGTGATAGGCTCTGTCTCGAAATGGAAGGCCGGCTCGTTCTTCAACTACGGCAATTCGGATCCCGACGATCCCTCGATTCCTGAGGACTGGATTGCTCCGGAGTACGAATAGTGGCGAGGCTGAACGCCATTGAGTGATTATGACGTTGCCGGTCTTGTGCTGGCAGCGTTTTTTATATTTGGATTGAATATACAAGAGGCTTGCCATGAAGGTTTATATAGCGCAGATGAATGTGGTTCCGGGAAAGCCGGAAGAAAATTTCAAGACAATGAAGGCCGCTGTCGCGCGCGCCAAGAAGGCGGGTGCGGAGGTGGTGCTGTTCCCGGAATTTTCGGTATCTGGCGATTTCAGCAGGCTCGGCTCCAGACAAGACGAAATCGGCTTCCAGATAAGGTGCCGTGATGCGGAAGTGGAACTTGAAAAGGTTTCGAAGGGTGTCGAGATTCTCGCAGGTACGAGTGCGATGCTCGAAGAATTCATGTACAACCATTATGTGAATGGCTGTGTCGAAGACTGGAAGAACGACTTCGAGGTCGTCTCTGATTATCAGGAATTCTCGATTGTCAAGGAAGAATACGTCGACGAGTTCTGCACGGATTTCGTGAAGGAAAACAAGAAGGCGATTGTCTACATGGGCGCTGTCGGGACGGAGAATTCCGGCAAGAACATCTATGCGCTCGATGGCGGTTGCCGCGTGTACGACAGGACGGGCAAAATTGCCTACCGCATGCCGCAGTTCCGCGAATGCGAGGCCCTGCTGGATATTACGAAGGGCCGCGTGAAGTTTATTTCGGGTCAAAAGTCCGTGAAGCCCGCGGAGCCGATTGCACAGCTCCATGATGCGCTCGTGTACATGATCCGCGAGAACCTGAAGAAGTTCCATATCGAACGCATGGTCATCGGTGCGAGCGGCGGTATCGACAGTGCCGTTTCTGCGGCCTTGTACGTGGAGGCGATTGGCGCGAAGAATGTTTACCTTGTGAATATGCCGACGCGCTTCAATTCCGATACCACGAAGAATGCGGCTCGCGATCTCGCGAAGAACCTGAAGACGCCTTACATGGTCGCCCCGATTTCTGACATGCTCGAAGCCGTGCGCGGGAGCCTCTCCAAGTGCAAGTTCGAACGTAGCGACAGGAAAATCAATATCGAAGGGCTTGCTTACGAGAACTTGCAGGCGCGCACCCGTTCTTCTTCCGTGCTGCTTTCGATTGCATCCGTGCTCGGTGCGGGTATCACCTGCAACGGCAACAAGAGCGAGGCCACTGCCGGTTACTGCACGCTCTACGGCGATACCTGCGGCGTGATGTGCGCGCTCGGCGACCTCTGGAAGACCCAGGTGTACGAACTGGCCCGCTATATCAACCGCAAGAAGGAAATCATCCCGAAGGCTTCCATCGACGTACCCGCGAGTGCGGAACTCAGCGAGGCGATGAACGTGGACGAGGGCAAGGGCGATCCGATCAAGTACCCGTACCACGACAGGCTATTCGCCTACTGGGTAGACCAGAACCATGGTCTCGAGGATACGGAGAAACTGCTCGAGAAGGGAACTCTCTGCAGGGAAATCGGGGCGGACCCGAAGTACTTCAAGAAGCTTTTCAAGACGAAGGCCGATGCGCTCGAGGACATGCGCGCATGGCACAGGCGCTTCCGCGGGCTTGCGCTTGCGAAACGCATCCAGTTCCCGCCGATCCTCTCGGTGAGCGGGATGGCGTTCGGCGGCGAATATACCGAAAGCCAGGGCTAGTTTTTACTTGTCGATGACGGCGGAGGCGACAACACCGTCTCCGTCGTAGAGTACCAGGATTTGCCCCGGTGTCGATGCGAACTGGGGCTCTTCGAATTCCACGGAGATACTGTCGTTCTCGAGCTGCGTGATGTGCGCGGGTGCGCCCTTGTGCCCGAGCCTGATCTGCGCGGACAGCTTGCCTGTAAGCAGGGAAGAGTCGCGGTCGACCATTAGGTTCAGGTTTACGGCGTGGACCTGGTGGCACTGCAGGGTGCTGCGTGGTCCGAGGACGACGCGGTTGTTCTTGGCGTCGATGCTCACGACGAACAGGGGTTCCGGCTGGCCGCCGATGTTTAGCCCCTTGCGTTGCCCGATGGTGTAGTGGACGATTCCCTTGTGCTTGCCGAGGATTTTGCCGTTTATATCCACGAAGTCGCCGGGGACGTTGTCGCTCTCGTCGAAGAGTACGGAGTAGTCTCCGCATTCGAGGAAGTCCTGGCTTTCCTTCTTGTCGGCGTAGTCGTTCCAGCCGAGGTCGCGGGCCAGGTTCTTCACGTCTTCCTTGTGCATGCCGCCGAGCGGGAAGATGACGGTGGAAAGCTGGTCCATGCTCAGTCTCGAAAGGAAGTACGACTGGTCCTTAGAATTGTCGGCGGCACGGTAGAGGAACGGCCTGTCGGGGGTGGTAAATTCGAGGCGCGCGTAGTGGCCGGTGGCGAATCGGTCGAAGGCGATTCCCATCTTGCGTGCGGTATGCAGGAGGGCGCCGAACTTGATGGTCTGATTGCAGCGGACGCAGGGGTTGGGGGTGCGGCCCGCGCGGTATTCGCTGCGGAAATAGTCGAGCACCTGGCGCTTGTATTCGTCGGAGACGGGGACGGTGTAGTGCGGGATTCCCATGCGTTTCGCGATTTCCTGCGCCTCGGCGATGCTTTCGTCCTCGTTGGGGCCGAAGCATCCGGAACGGCCCTCGATCTTGGGCATGCCGGGGATGGAGTTGTCCCATGTGGACATGGTGATGCCCACGACGTTGTAGCCCTGCTGCTTGAGGGTCCAGGCGGCGAGCGAGGAGTCGACTCCTCCGGAAAGCCCTACGGCGACGGTTTGCTTCTCTATTTCCATACCAAAAATATAGAAAAGAAGAAAGGCGGGCATTTTTGCGAAAATTTCTGAACCGCGCGGGCGGATAGAAATGTATTTTACGGATATGGTGAAAAAACTTGTTGACGCTCTTGATTCCGTGCTGCTTGGAAAGCACGATTCCGTTGAACTGCTTGTGATGGCGCTCCTTGCCGATGGCCACGTGCTGATCGAGGATGTGCCCGGCACGGGCAAGACGACGCTCGCGAAGGCGCTGGCGGCGGCTGTCGGTGCCGACTTCGCGCGTATCCAGTTCACGCCCGACCTTTTGCCCGCCGACGTGACGGGAGGTGCGGTGTTCAAGGCGAATACGGGCGAGTTCGAAATTCGCAAGGGACCCGTGTTTACCCAGGTGCTCCTGGCCGATGAAATCAACCGAGCCTCGCCGCGCACGCAGAGCGCCCTCCTGGAAGCGATGGAAGAGCGGCAGGTGAGCCTCGAGGGCGAACGCCACGCGCTGCCCGAACTCTTCATGGTGCTCGCGACCGAGAACCCGGTGGAATTCCACGGGGTTTTCCCGCTTCCCGAGGCGCAGATGGACCGCTTCATGATACGGCTTTCGCTCGGCTACCCCACGGCGGAGACAGAACTCGACATCGTGAGGAGCCACCGCGCGGGGCGGCCTTTGGCAAAGCTCGGCGCGGTGACGTCGCCGGAAGGCGTCCTGGACGCGCGGGCCCAGGTGCGGGATGTCCATGTCGACGAGTCGCTGGAACGCTATGCGGTGTCGCTCGTGCAGGCGACGCGCGGCGATGCGGGGGTGCGGCTTGCCGCAAGCCCGCGCGCAGGAATCAACCTGCTTTCGATGGCGAGGGCGTGCGCATTTGTCGCGGGGCGCGATTTCGTGAATCCCGATGATATCCAGAGGGTGTTCTACCCGGTGATGGAACACCGCGTGTTCGCGAAAGAAAGTGCGCCCGGCGCATCGCATGCCATTCTCTCGGGAATCCTCTCGCAAACGTCTATCCCCAGGTAAGCTTGAGGCAGTCGTTTTTCAAGTGGTTTCTGGATTCTATCCCCAGGACTCCGCGCCGTGCCGGAATCCTGATGCGGCTCTATTACCTGTGGCGCGAACGCTTCACCTATGCGGGCCGCGCCTGTGCGAGCCTGTTCCTGTTTTCGCTGGTGGTGGGCTTTGTCGCGAATTTCTGGCTGCCGTGGGTTTTCTCGGGAGTCTGCTTCCTCTTCATGCTGACGCTTGTCCCGTCGCTTTTCATGACGGCGCGCAAGACCCGTATCGAAGGCCGCGGTATCCGCGTCGTGAATGCGGTGGAAGGGAATGTCGCGCATGTCGAGCTCCAGTTCCGCGCCCTGAGTCCTCTTGACTACGCGACGCTTTCTTGCGAACGGATAGATACTTCGCTTGTCTGCAAGGAATCCGGGCCCGCGACGCTATGCGCGCCCGGGAGCGACCACACGCTGCGTTGCGATATAGCTACGTCGCGCCGCGGGGCCTTCGTGATTCCGCGCGTGTCGCTTGTCGTTCCCGAGATCAGGGGAATGCTCTGCTGGCCCTTTGTCTGCGGGGAAGCCGAACTTCTCGTGTACCCGCGCGAGATTGCGTTGCGTTCGTTTGCCTATCTCACGATGGGGAAGAACGGCCAGGCGTTCGCCCCGCTCCTCATGCCGGATTTCGGACGCGGACTCGACTTTGTGGGCGTGCGCGAATACCGCGAAGGCGATTCCCTGCGCGATTTGCACCACAAGGCGTTCGCACGCTACGGTCGCCCTTTCACCAAGGAATTCGAGGTGGAACGCGGTGCGGGTGTCGTGCTTGTCGTTGATGTCGCCGCGCGCTCGATACAGGAAAAGTACCGCGTGGAACCCTTGATCCGGCTAGCGGCCGGCGTTTGCCATTGGCTGTGCGAGCGTGGAATCCTCGGTAGGCTCTTCATTTGCGACAGCGAGATTGCGCTGAATGCGGACAGCCGCTTCGACGCTTGCCTGGAGGCCTTGGCGCGCATCCCGCGTGCGGAAGTATTCGAAAGGTGGGTTCGCGGCTCGTCTGCAAGATCGCCTGCAGGTAAAGTCTGGTCGCCCGCGGCCCGCCCGATGGGACCAGTGCTTCGGCTGGGGCTTGAGGTGGAATCAAACCCGCTTGTCCATAAGCAGGTTGTTGTAGCCTCGTCGGCTGCGAAGGAATGTGCGGAAGACGCGCTGTTTGTCGACTTGGATAGGCTTGATGCGGAGGGGGTGGCGCTATGAAAAAATTCACCCTGCGCGAATGGGCGAAGTTGCTTCTCCTTGGCATGACTAGCATCAACCTGGGATTCTCTTCGGGGTTGGTTTGGCTGGGCTTTATTTTCTTTGCGGCTTTCATGGTGGTGTTTTTCCGCAACGATGCCTCGCGCAATCCTGTGTACCGCAAGTCGATAGCCTACGGGCTGATTGTTCCCTTTGCCATCTGGTGGGTGCTTAGCCCGCAGGCGGAATATGGAATTTCTCCATGGCTGGTGTATATTCCCGCATATTATCTCTTGTCGCTTGCTTTGTTGCAGATGCGAAGTCTAGGCAATGGCGGACACGATGTCTTTATCCTCTTCAATGGCGTGGCGGCGATGCTGTTGAGCTGCTATCAGGGGTATGGAAACGGAGCTGCGGCGGTCCTTGTGGCGCTCCTGATCCTTGTCCATGCCTACGCCAGGCCCCGAGTCAAGTGGTGGAAACATGCGCTGTTTCTGCTCCTTTTGGCGGGCTTCTCCGCCATCTCGTATGCGGGATTCCAGTACTGGCGTCATCACCGCAGCTACAGCGCCGAGCGCATGGCGAACTACTATGAGAAACGCAACCTGATGGGCTTTGACCCTGTGGTAAAGCTCGGGTCGTTCGAATCCAACTTTGCAGGCAAGTACAACCGCGAGGTCGTATTGCGCGTGTGGGATACTCTCGCTCCGAAGTATATGCGCGCAGCCGTGTACGAAAAATACGTGGGTGGCATCTGGAAACTTCCGGCACACCACGACCGCATGCTCTACGCTTCGCGCTACAAGGTGGATTACGCCGTGTTCGAGACCCGCGATTCCGTGTCGTCTGCCGATAGTACGCGCCCGGTGTGGGTGCAGTCTACACTCGACAATTTCGGATTTATTTTCGCCCCTTACGATGCCGTTGCGGTTGCTATGAAGAATGCGGATTCCGTGGAATATTTCAGGTCGAATATATTCAAGCAGGGTGAAACTCGCCGTGGTGACTGGTTCTACTATATGCCGTTGCCGAGCGGCTCCACGGGGCCGTTTGTTGCGGGTACATATGGTAACGATACGCCGGACAGTTCCTACCTGCAGGTCTTTGCGCCCCTCGTTGGCTTCCTTGATACAGTCGCGATGGAAATGGGACTCGATACGATACCCGAGAAACCGGCTATAATGAAACCTTCTAGATATTCCGACGCTATCCGTTCTTATTTCTTGAATCATTTTGCGTATTCCTTGAAGGTCGACGATTCCAAGGAGGCTGCCGCCAAGCTGGGCGCGAAGGCAGACCCGCTTCGGGTCTTCTGGGCGACCCGCTCCGGCTATTGCGAGTATTATGCAACGTTGTCTGTGCTCCTGTTGCGCCGTGCTGGAATCAAGGCTCGTTATGTGACGGGTTTTGCCCGCCCGGAAGTCGAACCGGGGCGCCCGTATGCAATATTCCGCCGGAATTCCTCGCATGCGTGGGTAGAGATGCGCAACATGGCGTTCTGGACGACATTCGACCCGACTCCACCGCTCTTTGTGGTGAAGATGGAAAGCCCCTCCTGGTTAGACATGAAGTTTGAATGGGTGCGTGCGCGTGCGGCCCGCGTTTTCCACGTGTTGCGCGATGGGGAATGGAGGCTTGCCTTGAATTCCTGGCAGGATGCCGTGCAGAATATCCTTTCGGGTGCCGCTCTCTATGTGGTTCTCGGGTGCATCGCGCTTGCGGTTGTTGCTTTCAGGTTCGTGCGGGGGCTCCGTCGCCGCAAGTCAAATGCGGGATACGCGCAGTCCGTGCAGCACTGGGTCAAGGGGCTCGATTCTGCGGAAAAAGCACTTGTTAGGCTCGGGCTTGTCCGCAAGCCCGGAGAAACGGTCGGGGCGTTCTTGCGGCGGATAGAAAATACAGAGGGTATCCCGCAAAAAAGGCGCGCCCTCTTCGAGCGTGCCCTGGATGTAATTCGCGATTACGAGAAGAACCGCTGGCGCCGTTAGTTTGCCGCGCGGATGTAGTATTCCGTCGCGTTCTTGTTGGTGAGCGGGTCCGTCATGTCGTTCACATGGAACAGGAGTCCGTGAAAGTCCATGTAGGTGTCGTTGATGGTCGGCGTGACCGTGTAGTTTCCTTCGACGGGTTCGCCGCAACGGGAAATGTCGATTTTGATGTTCAGGTTCGCGCCTGCGATTTCCCACGTTCCGAACGAACTCTGCCCAGCACATCCGCGGCCCGCCATTTCGGATTCGGACGTGTTGGAGGTGCAGGTGAAGGTGAACTTGCCGTCCTTGGTAAACTCGATCGTGCTCGGTGTTGTACCGAAGTCGATGTGGACGCTGCTCAGGTCGAGTGTCTTGATGGCCTGGAGGTTCCAGGTGCCGACGAGGCAGTCCTTGCTCAGACCGTTGGCGCACTTTTCGACCATGGTCGGTTCGGGGTCGTCTCCACAGGCAGAAAGGAGCGAGAGGCTTGCTGCGGCAAGGGCGGTCAGGAAAATTTTTTTCATAGAACTTCTCCGGATAGTGTTTTTAGGGAATATATATAAAACTTTTGCAACTAGCTAGTCGACATATCTTTTTTTGATGTTATTGAGCCTTAAAAAGGGGCCGGTGTTGCTTTTTTATACAACGGAATCTGGATTCTAGGCGCGATTATCCAGCGTTTATGATTTATTTTACATGGTGACGGGCTGGTTACCTGTCTGTGTTATGGAGTATAAAATGAATCTAAAGAAAATTGCACTCGCAGCGTGCGTTGCTTCGGCTGTATATGCAGCGCCGGACCCGAATTTCCACATCTATCTCGCTTTCGGCCAGTCCAACATGGAAGGCCAGGGCGATATCGGGCAACAGGACAAGTCTGTCGACGACCGATTCCAGGTTCTCTGGGCGGCCGACAATGGCTCTTGCTCCGGGAAGACCAAAGGCAAATGGTCTACTGCCGTTCCGCCGCTGGCCCATTGCCAGGGCGCGAAGCTTGGCCCCACGGACTACTTCGGCCGCACGATGGTCGAAAAGACCGATTCCCAGATCAAGGTGGGCGTCATTGTGGTCGCTGTTGCAGGTTGCAGCATCAAGCTGTTCGACAAGGACAACTATAAAAGTTATGTCAGTTCGCAGCAGAGCCAGAGTTGGATGATTCAACGCATTAATGAATACGGCGGAAATCCCTATGGCCGCTTGATCGAGATGGCCAAGAAGGCGCAGGAAGTCGGTGTCATCAAGGGCATCATCTTCCACCAGGGCGAAACGGATGCCGGTGACGGCCAGTGGTCCTCCAATGTCAAGAGGGTCTACAGCAACATCATCAAGGACTTGGGCCTCGGCGACGACATCCCGTTCCTTGCGGGCGAAGTGCTGCGCAGCGGTGTGAGTGCCGGCGCGAACAACAACATCGCGAAGCTCCCGCAGCAGTCCAAGAACTTCTACGTAGTCTCTTCCGAAGGGTTCAACCAGGCTCTGGGCGATGGCCAGAACGTGCACTTTACCGCACAGGAATACCGCGACTTCGGTAAGCGCTACGCCGAGAAGATGATCGAGGTCCTGGGCGACAAGGTCAAGCCTGCGACCGTAGCTGCATCGAGCAGTTCCGAGGCGAAGTCAAGCAGCAGCCAGCAGGCCGAAAGTTCGTCGAGCGCGGCGTCCAGTTCCAGCCATCACAATTGGTCTTGGCCGAAATCTTCTGCGACGGATGCCATTGATTTGCAACAGGCTCAGTCCGGAATCATCGGAAAGGTAGTCGTGAAGGATAACCGCGTGTCCGTCCCGGTCATGGCGTCCGCGAACCGCATTGTCGCGAAGGTCTACAGCTTGCTTGGAAACGAGGTCCTTGACTTTGGCAGCAGCTATGCCGGTGGCATGCTCGGGTTCGATTCCGCGATGCTTCCGTCTGGAAACTACATCGTTTCTGTTGAGGTGGGCGCTGTTCGCTCGGTGCAGAAGTTGAAGATTAAGTAAAAATCACCTCTTTGGGGTTAGGTTGGAGAAGCAACCAGGGGTGGTGATGAGGCCTAGGCGATGGAAACTACGCTTAGGCCTTTTTCGTTGACCTTGAACTTGATTTCCTTGCCTGCGAACGGGAATCCGTAAATGCGTTCGGGGTCGTCTTGGTAATGCGGGCGCGGGTCTTGCGCGAGGACTTCCCTGAGGGCGTCCATTTTTTCTGCAGGAAGAGCGCCTGCGAGTTCCGCGGGAACGACCACGGGGAGCTTGTCTTCGGCGACTGCCGTGGCGAAACCTCCCTTCGCATCGGAGATGGCGTCCGCGTACGGCAGGTAGGGCTTGATATCCACGATGGGGGTGCCGTCCATGAGGTCTGCGCCGCTCACGACAATTTCGGGCCCGTCGCAACCTTCTAGCCGGATTTCCTCGATTTTCACGCAACTCATTGCGATGGGGTTGGGGCGGAAACTGCTGCGGGTCGCGAATACCCCGAGCCGAGTGTTGCCTCCGAGTCTGGGCGGCCGTACGGTCGGTTTCCAGGTGTCGCGCACGTTCTCCGAGAAAATCCAGAGGAGCCACAGGTGGCTGAATCCGTCAAGTCCACGCAGGGCATCGGCGTTGCGGAATTCTGGTTCGAAACGGATCGTGGAACGCAGCGCGGGAACTATCCCGCTCTGCCTCGGAATCCCGAATTTTTCGGGAAAGTCGCTTTCGATTCGCGCGATGACCTTTAGTTCCAGACTATCCATGACGGAAAATATCTAATAATTTTTTTGCCGTTGTGTTTTTTTACGGATCTTTCGGGGCCGGATTGTTGTAGTTAACGGCATTCCTGCGCTTGAGTTCCTTGTTCAGCGGCCAGTAGATGAAGGCGAACAGGATGTAGCCGCACAGGAGCACAATCCAGTGGTTCAGGTGCAGGAAAATTTCCAGGTAGCGCATCTCAATGAACATGAAGGGGCCCGCGATGAGGAATAGCGGGAGCTGCCTGCACTGGTCGCCCAGCGAAAAGCGGCTTTCGTAGCTCACGATGGAGTTCATCATCGGGAAACTCGTGCAGAACCCGCCCATGAGCCTCTTGATGACCATGAGCCCGGCGACTACGCCCGCGATGGCCGGGGCCTTGATGTAGACGGGGAGGGGCGTCTTGTAGCGTACGCCGGACTTGTATTTCTGTTTTTGGAAGAGGATTACGCCTACGGTGAAATCAAATGCGCACGCCCCGAGGAACATTGCCTCGGTGTCGGGGACGATGGGCATGAGGAAGGTCCCGAGGGCGACAAAGCAGGCAAGACCGATCACGATGGAGGGAATAATCGGGATTTTGACCTTGTAGTGCATGATCCGCACGATATGCACGTACAGGAGGCACATGAACCCCGAAATGGCGTTAGCTGCCCCCATCGGGAGACCGACGGCGATGTAGGCGAAACCGCAGGGGATGGGGATGGTGGCGGCGACGGCCTTGAGCTGGGGGTCCTTGGTGTAGGCGCTGAAAACGCCTAAAGCGGTCACCATGAACACGAGCAGCCAGTCGTAAAACGCGAAATGGAAATTGAGGTTTTCCAACATGGAGGGAAAATTTAAAAATTTTACTCCTTTTTCGGCTTTTTCGGTATAGATTTCTTTATAAGGTCGTCGGATGCCGGCCAGGTCTAGTAAAAAAAGAGGTCTCTATGCTTACTATTCCATGCTATTGGTATTTGGTTCCGGTCGCAGCGCTGGTGGCGCTCGCCATGGCGTTCTTCTTCTACCGCTTCATGAAACGGCAACCCGACGGCAATAAGAAAATGAAGGCGATTGCGCATTTTGTGCGCGTGGGTGCATTTGCCTACCTCCGGCGACAGTACAAGACGGTCTCTATCGTGTTTGCCGTACTTTTCGTGGTGTTCGTGGTGCTGGCCGTCATGGGCATCCAGAACCCGTTCGTGCCGGTGGCCTTCCTTACGGGCGGCTTCTTCAGCGGGCTTTGTGGCTTTTTGGGCATGAAGACGGCGACGTACGCGAGTTCCCGCACGGCGAACGGTGCCATCAGCAGTTTGAACCGCGGGCTTGTCATCGCGTTCCGTAGCGGGGCTGTGATGGGGCTCGTGGTCGTTGGTTTTGGCCTGCTCGATATTTCGGCCTGGTTCTTTGCGCTCAACTACATTTACGACCACAACGTGTGGAACTTCGGTGCCGATGTGGCCGCAAAGCTCTCGCTCGGGGCCTGGAGCACCGATATGGTGAATAACGCCGAATGGGCGCACGCGAAGATGGTGGAAATCACCACGACCATGCTTACCTTCGGGATGGGTGCATCCCTGCAGGCGCTGTTCGCCCGCGTGGGTGGAGGCATTTACACGAAGGCGGCCGATGTCGGCGCCGACCTTGTGGGCAAGGTCGAGGCGGGCATCCCCGAGGATGACCCGCGCAACCCGGCGACCATTGCGGATAACGTCGGTGACAACGTGGGGGATGTCGCCGGGATGGGCGCCGACCTCTACGAATCTTACTGCGGGTCCATACTCTCGACGGCTGCCCTCGGGGCGGCCCTCCCGATGGGCGGCATGAAGCTCGTAATTGCCCCGATGGTGGTGGCGGCAATCGGGATTGTCCTTTCCCTCGTGGGGATTTTTGCGGTGCGCACGAAGGAAACCGCCGACACGAAGTCGCTGTTACGTTCGCTCCTTACGGGGACGCTTGGCTCCTCGGTGCTTATCCTCGTGGCGCTCCTCGTGCTCGTGAAGTTCGACTTCATATCGATGGGCATATTCGGCTCCGTGCTTTCGGGCCTTGCCGCGGGAATCCTTATCGGGCAGTTTACCGAGTACTACACCTCCGATGCGTACAAGCCCACGCGTGGCATTGCGGGCCAGGCAAAACTCGGGGCCGCGACCACGATTATCGACGGCATTTCCGTGGGCATGTTCTCCACGGGGCTTCCGGTGGTGACGATTGTGGTGGGTATCATCTTCTCGTTTGGCTGCTCCGGCGGATTTGACAACATGGCGATGGGCCTCTATGGCGTGGGCTTTGCTGCGGTGGGTATGCTCAGCACGCTCGGCATTACGCTTGCGACCGATGCCTTCGGGCCGATTGCCGACAATGCGGGCGGTAACGCCGAGATGGCGGGCCTCGACCCCGAAGTGCGTGCCCGTACCGACGAACTCGATATGCTCGGGAACACTACCGCCGCGACGGGCAAGGGATTCGCGATTGGTTCTGCCGCCCTTACCGCGATGGCTTTGCTCGCCTCGTATGTGGAAGAAGTGAAGATTTGGCTTGGGCACCTCGCGACCTCTGCGGAAGGCGTGTGGAAGGTGGGCTCCGTCGCGTTTGCGAACGGCGCGAACGAGCTTGCGAACGCGCTCTCGGGTGTCGCGGGCGTCAAGTTCCTGGATGGTGGCACGCGTGCGATTACTGAGAACGGCGACCTGCTCGGTATGGTCGCGAGCAAGGTAAATTACGCGGACTTCATGCAGATATACAACCTGAACCTGATGAATCCCATGCTGCTCGGCGGCCTGTTTATCGGCGCGATGATGACGTTCGTGTTCTGTGCGCTCACCATCAAGGCGGTGGGGCGTGCTGCAAGTGCTATGGTGGAAGAGGTTCGCCGCCAGTTCCGCGAGATTCCGGGAATCATGGAGGGCACCGCCGAGCCGAACTACGCGCGCTGCGTGGATATCTCGACGACGGGAGCCCAGCACGAGATGATCGTGCCGTCTATCCTTGCGGTGATCGTGCCCGTGCTGGTGGGCCTATTCATGGGTGTAGCGGGCGTGTTCGGGCTGTTGGCCGGCGGGCTTGCGAGCGGGTTTGCGCTTGCCACCATGCTTAACAACTCGGGTGGTGCCTGGGATAACGCGAAGAAGTTTGTCGAGAAGGGCAACTATGGTGGCAAGGGCTCCGATACGCACAAGGCTGCCGTAGTGGGCGATACCGTGGGCGACCCGTTCAAGGATACCGCGGGCCCCTCGCTCAACATCCTCATCAAGCTCATGACCATGGTGAGCGTCGTTTTCGCCGGAGTCATCGTCCGCTTTGGAGATATGTTTTTCTGATTGCTCTTGACTCTAAATTCCTCTTTATTATATTTTTGAAATATAAAAGGAGGATATATGACAAATTTATGGTGTCATCCTGGAAGGAGCCGCAGGCGACTGATAGGATCCATTGCGTTTCTTTGTGCGGCGATGCTTGTCGCCTGTAGCGACGATGACAGCGATTTCGCGACGAAGCCTTCCGGCGATTCGTCTTCTTCTGTTATGTCCAGCAGTTTGGCGAAATCTTCGTCTAGTATTATATTGCAGTCGAGCGATGGCGAGACAAACGTGTCCAGTAGCAGTGCTGAATCTAGTAGCAATAGGGGAGATGGCGAATTTCATTCATCAAGTTCAGAGCAGGCTCTGTCCGTCATGACGAACAGCAGTTCTGCGAAGTCGTCTGATCCTGAAGATAAAAGGGATCAGTGTAATGTTGAAATAGACGAGAACTGCTTTAAGGACGAACGTGACGGCCAAACTTACAGGACTGTGAAAATTGGTGACCAAGTATGGATGGCGGAGAACCTGAACTACGAAACGTCGAATAGCCAATGCTACAACGATTACACCAGCAACTGCGCCAAGTACGGTCGCCTTTATTTATGGAGTGACGCCATGGATAGTGCTGGTATATGGAGTACGAACGGCAAGGGGTGCGGATATGACAAGAGGTGCTCGCCGACTTATCCCGTGCGTGGCGTTTGCCCCACAGGTTGGCATCTACCCAGCAAAATAGAGTGGAAAACTTTGTGCACTGCAGTCGGCGATTCTTCCACTGCTGGAACAAAACTCAAGTCAACGTCTGGGTGGTTTAGCAATGGCAATGGCACGGATGATTTTGGGTTCTCGGCGCTGCCTGCTGGCAGGGGTGGCTCTGGGTATTACAGTGAGCGCTACTACGCGTTTTTCTGGAGTTCTACTGCGTACGATAGCAGAAATGCGTACCAAATGAGTTTGTACTACGACAACGACTATGCAGAGCTGCCTCACGTCCTTGAGTACTGCGCTTATTCTGTCCGTTGCGTGAAGGACTAATTCTATATTTGTCCTCGATGAAAATCCTGTTCACAGACCTTGACGGCACGCTCCTGACCGACGACAAGCGCATTTCGGAAACCGACATGCGCTCTATCCGCGCGATGATCGATGCGGGACACAAGTTCGTGATGACTACAGGCAGGCCGCTCACGAGCGTCAAGCAACTGGCGGAGCAGTACGGGTTCCTGGAGCCGGGATTTTTTCTCGTGAGTTTCAACGGCGGGCTCATTTACGATTGCGGCGAAAAGAAGCCGATTCTCACGCGGTACATTCCCGTTGACGAAGTCAAGGCCATCATGGATGCCGCTCACGCCCGCGGGATGCACGCACACACCTACTCGGGCGACCTGGTTGTTTCGGAATACGAGACGGAACAGCTCAAGACGTATTGCCGCCTGATGAAGATGGATTACGTTGTTGTAAATGACATTCGCGAGTATTACGGCAAGTTTGTGAATGTCGTGGTGAAGCCCCCCATCAAGGTGAACATCATTACGCCCTTCGAGCATTCTGGCCTCGTGGATTTCCGCACCGAGATGCGCAAGACTACCGAGGGCAAGCTCTTTGACGTGTTCAGCAAGCCCGAAATGCTCGAGTTCTCGCATATGCAGAGCAACAAGGGAGCTGCGGTGAAGTTCATGGCCGACTTCTACAAGGTGGGCATCGAAGATACGATTGCGGTGGGCGACGAGGAAAACGATTGCCCGATGATAGAGGCGGCGGGTACAGGTGTCGCGATGGCAAACGCCTCGCGGGTGGCTAAAGACATTGCCGACTACGTGACGGTAAACGACAACAACCATTCGGGAATCACCGAGGTTATCGAGAAGTTCGTGCTGGCCCGTTAATAGCCCCGTTTGCCGCTTGTTTTTGATTCTTTGGGTTGCCTAAGGCAAAAAATTTTTCTCTATTTGGTGCGTCTTGACGTTCGTGGACCCGTTTTCGGCTTAAATGAGCAGATTTCGGGGCCGTATACGAACGCCGTTTATTATACGAGGTCTATTTGGTTAACCAGAAACTGGATACGCTTATCGCCGAGGCTTGCGAGGCTGCAGGCGTGACACTAGTGGAACAGGACATGTTCCGTGCCGGGAAGCGCAAGACGCTGCGCCTTTACATAGACAAACCCGAAGGGGTCTCGATTGACGACTGCTCGAACGTGAGCCGTCACCTTTCTGACGCCCTGGACCTTGACCCTGAGATTATTGAGGGGGCCTACACGCTCGAAGTGTCGTCTCCCGGGTTGGACCGCCCCCTCAAGTCGGTCGCTGATTTTACACGCAACATCGGTCGTTTTTTGCGGGTGACCCGCAGCACCGGAAAGCCCGTGACAGGCAAGCTCAAGGCTTGCGATGAAGAAAGTTTGACGCTCACCCTCAAGGGAAATGCCGGCGATATCGTCGTGCCGCGCTCCGAGGTGCTTGTGGCGAAAGTGGATGTACAAATATAATAGGAAGGTCTAGAATGGCTAAAATTAAAGAACCCAAGGTCAATTTGGTTGAAGTGCTCAAGGAAGTGATGGATGCCAAGAACATGGACGACTCCGTCATCGAGGGAGCCCTCAAGCAGGCGTTGATTTCTGCTGCGCGCAAGTACCTGCATATCGACAAGAAGATTGAAGTCGACATCGACAAGGAAACGAACGAAATTCACGTGTTCCTCCGCGTTGAAGTTGTGGACGACTATCCGGACTACGACCCGAACATGACCGCCGAGGAAGTCGAGGAGATGGACGAAGGCTACATGCTTGTAGCCGAGGCCCAGGAATATAACGAAGATGCCCAGCCGGGTGACTTCCTCGAAATGGAAGTTCCGACCACCTCCTTCGGTCGCCAGGCCATCCAGACCGCCAAGCAGCTCCTGACCCAGCAAATCCGCGATGCCGAACGTCAGAAGATTACGGACACCTACCGCGGCCGCATCGGCACGATGATCAGCGGCGAAGTGCTCCGCCTCGAAGGCCGCAACGTGATTGTTTCCTTGGGCAAGCAGACCGAGGCCATGATTCCTCCCCGCGAACAGATTGGTCACGAACGCCTCGTGCAGGGCCAGTCCGTGAAGGCTGTCATCGCCCGCGTTGAAGATTCCGCGAAGAACGGCGCACAGGTCGTTCTTTCCCGCGCAAGTGGCGACTTCCTCAAGGAACTCTTCCGCCAGGAAGTCCCGGAAATTTACGATGGCTCCGTCGAAATCAAGGGTGTCGCCCGCGAACCGGGGTACCGTGCAAAGATTGCCGTATACTCCCGCGACGAGAAGATCGACCCGGTCGGCGCATGCGTCGGCATGAAGGGTGCTCGCGTGCAGACGATTGTCCGCGAACTCGGTAACGAACGCATCGACATCGTGCACTGGAATCCGAACATGGACGTGTTCATTACCCGTGCCCTCGCTCCGGCGAATGTAGTGAAGCTTTCCGAAGTCCCGGGCACGCGCCGTGTGGTGGTGGTCATCAATGACGACAATCTCGCGCAGGCTATCGGCAAGAACGGCCAGAACGTGAAGCTCGCTTCCCAGCTTGTGGAACGTGACCTCGACGTGTTCGGCGAGAAGGAATGGTCCGAGAAGGACGACGAGGCTAAGGCTCTCGTGCTCGCTCCGCGCCCGCAGGAACTGCGCCGTGCCGCCGCCCGCAAGGCCGATGCTCTCTTTGGCGATGCCGCCAAGCAGGAGAACGCTGCTGCCGAACCTCAGGAAGAGGCTGTGGCGGAAGCTCAGGAGAACGAGTAGTCGCATCTCAGGAAAAGGGTTTTATAAACAGGCTAATTGATGAGTATTGAAGAACAAATTAAACCGATCGATTGGGCGAACAAGCACGGACTCAAGGTAGACGTGGTCATGAAGCTCCTGCGTGATGCGGGAGTCACCGTTCGTACCCATGTGTCCAAGGTGGATGCCGCCGATTTCGAGAAGATTGAAGAGGCCGCCGCTGCCGAAAAGCAGAAGCAGGACTCCCGTGCGAAGAACTTGAAGAAGGCGTCTTCTTCGGAGTCTGACGCAGCCCCTGCCGAGAAGAAGTCGACGACGACATCGACGACGAAAAACGGCGTGAAGGTAAGCCTCAAGAAGGCTGCAGTCAAGAAGGATTCTGCTGCGAAGGTCGCGAAACCCGCTGTGCCGAAGCCTTCGAAACCCGCTGCAGAAAAGCCTGCGGTCGAAAAGCCCGCGGCTCCCGCTCCGAAGCCGGATGCGGCTCCTGCTGCAGAACCCGTCGTCGCAAAGCCCGTAGAGAAGGCTCCCGAAAAGCCGGCTCCGGTGACTCCCGCACCCGCTGCTCCCGAAAAGCCTGTTGCAGCGCCTGTCGCCGAGGCCGAGCCGAAGCCAGAGGCGCCCAAGACGGATCCCAAGCCTGTTGCGGCTCCCGCCCCGAAGCCTGCCGCTCCGGCACCGGCCGCGCCTACGATGATGACGGCCAATACCGAACTCAAGCAACCGCCGATGAAGGCCCAGGTCTTCAAGCCCGATGCTGCAATCCTCGCGCGTATCGCGAAGAGCCAGCAGCAACAGCAGGGTGGCCGCGGCCCGGGTGGCAACCGCCGTCCTGGCGGACGCCCGCAGGGCAATGCCCAGGGGTACACCGGTTCGTTCGGCCCACGCGGCAACAACGACAACCGTGGTCGCCAAGGCGGCCAGAATGCAAGTTCCTCCCGCGGCGGCTACACCGGCCGTAACGGCGGGTTCTCCAGCGGCTCCATGCAGGAGGCGTTCAACGCGAGCGCATCCGGGATGGGCGCGCAGAATGCCGGCAAGGGCGGCAACGCTCAGGGCAAGGGCCAGAATGGCCGTCACGGCAACGACAAGAACCGCCGTGGCAACAGCCGTGACCGCCAGGAACAGCAGAAAGAACAGCAGCAGGAAATGGTACGCCAGAACGTCTCGCGCGTGATGGCCGACCTTTCCAAGAAGCCTGTCAAGAAAGTTTATCGCAAGGAACACAACGACAACGGTTCCGGCGAAGAGAAGAAGATTCTCAAGACCTCCGACTTCATTACCGTGGGCGAACTCGCCGGCCTTATGGACCAGATGCCCGCCCGCGTGATTGCGAAGTGCATGGAGATGGGCATGATGGTGACCATCAACGCCCGCCTCGATTTCGAGACCATCCAGATTCTTGCCGACGAGTTTGGCTACGAGGCCCAGCTCATGGAGGAATACGAAGAGGAAGCTCTCGGCGTGGAAGAGGAATCTCAGGAAAACCTGAAGCCGCGCCATCCGGTGGTGACCGTGATGGGCCACGTGGACCATGGTAAGACTTCTCTCCTCGACTGGATCCGCAAGACCCACGTGGTTTCTGGCGAATCGGGTGGCATTACCCAGCACATCGGTGCATACGAAGTAACGACGGCCCAGGGCAAGGTGACCTTCCTCGATACTCCGGGTCACGAGGCGTTCAGCGCCATGCGTGCCCGCGGTTCCCAGGTGACCGACGTGATCGTGCTCGTCGTGGCTGCCGACTCCATGGTGATGCCCCAGACGGTTGAATGTATTGAACTTGCAAAGCGCGAGAAGGTTCCGATGGTTGTCGCCATCACGAAGATTGACCTTCCGACGGCGAACCCCGACAAGATCCGCGCCCAGCTCGCCGAACGCGGCGTGGAAGTGGAACAGTGGGGCGGTACCACGAGCTGTGTGGAAGTCTCTGCCCGTACGGGTCAGGGCATGGACCAGCTCCTCGAAACGCTCGCGCTCGAAGCCGAAGTTCAGGAACTCAAGGCGAACCCGGACGCTCACGCCCGCGGTGCCGTGGTGGAATCCAAGCTCGACGTGGGCAAGGGCTCCATGGCTACAATCCTCGTGCAGAACGGTACGCTCCATGTGGGTGACCCGTTCGTGTGTGGTATTTACGCCGGTCGCGTGCGCGCCATGTTCAACGAACGTGGCGAGCAGCTCAAGGCCGTGCCGCCTTCCAGCCCGTGCCAGGTGCTCGGCTTCGACGGTACGCCGCAGGCCGGTGACGACCTCATCGTGGTCGACGACGAAAAGACGGCACGTGAGATCGCGAGCAAGCGCCGCATGGCCGCTCGCGAACGCGACCTGCGCGCCCGCAAGACTGTTTCTCTCGAGAACTCCTTCAACGACAAGAAGGAAGGCAAGCTCTCCGAACTCAACCTCATCGTCAAGGCCGACGTGGGTGGTTCTGCCGAAGCTCTTGCCGCATCCCTCGAAAAGCTTACCAACAGGGAAGTGCGCGTCAACATCATCCGCAAGGGTGTGGGTACCATTACGGAATCCGATATCCTGCTTGCAACGACCGCGTCTGCCATTATCGTCTCGTTCCACCTGATGCCCTCGCTCTCTATCCGCGAGATGGCGCAGAAGGAAGGCATCGAAATCCGCAACTACCGCGTGATTTACGACTGCATCGAGGATATCAAGAACGCCGTGGAAGGCCTCCTCAAGCCGATTATGCGCGAGGAACTTTCGGGCGAAGCCGAAATCCGCCAGGTGTTCAAGATTCCGAAGATCGGCCTTATCGCCGGCTGTATGGTTACCGACGGCGAAGTGGACCGCACCTCTCACGTTCGCGTGTACCGCAACGGCGTGGAACTCGGTACGACCGTGGTCCAGTCGCTCAAGCGCATGAAGGACGACGTCAAGTCTGTCGCTCGTGGCTTCGAGTGCGGTATCGGCCTCAAGGGCTACGACGATATCAAGGAAGGCGACAGCCTCATCTTCTTCAAGGAAGTCAAGGTTGCACGTACGCTTGAAGACGTCGCCCGCGAAGAAGCCGAAGAGAAGGCCAAGAAGGCTGCCGAGGAAAAGGACGCCTAATGAGCCGCAGAACAGACAGACTGGGCGAACAGTTCCGCGAGGAAATCGGAAAGCTTTTGCAGAAAGGCTTGAAGGATCCTCGCGTGAGCAGCCTTGCGAGCATTACCCGCGTGACGATTACCGAGGACCTGAGCTATGCGAAGATTCTCGTGTCCGTCATGGGTACCGACAAGGAAAAGACCGATTCCCTGATAGGCCTCAACAATTCCGCGGGCTTTATCCGCGGCGTGCTGGGCAAGTCGCTCAAGATACGCAAGATTCCCGAACTGAAGTTCGTGCTGGACGAGAACCTGGAACATGCGATGCACATCGAGGAAATCCTCGCCGAGCTGAAGCAGAAAGGGGAACTCTAGTTGGCTCCTTCGGGATTCATCCTGCTGGACAAAGCTGCCGGCGAAACATCGTTCAAGGCCCTTTTCCCGTTGAAAAGGGTCTTTTGTACTAAGCGCGTGGGGCATGCCGGGACGCTCGACTTGCGGGCATCGGGCCTGATTATCGCTGCCACCGGGCGTGCGACGCGCCTGTTGCCTTATGTGGAGGCGAAGGACAAGTGCTACACGTTCCGCCTGCATCTGGGCTACGAGACCGACACCCTCGAATGGGATGGGGACGTCGTGGAGCAAGGGGCCGCGTTGACGGTGAGCCGTGCCGCCCTTGAAGCAATTCTTCCGCAGTTCACGGGCGACATAGACCAGGTTCCGCCCCGCTATTGCGCGGTGAAGATTGACGGCCGCCGCGCGAGCGACTGGGCCGAGCGCGGGAAGGATTTCGAGATGAAGCCGCGCCGCATCCACATCGAATCGCTCAGGGTCGTGGGCGAGGGTGGCTTAACCGAAGGCTGCTCCGGCAAGGAATTTGCGACGTTCGATATCGAGTGCGTGTGCAGCAAGGGTACCTACGTGCGTGCGCTCGGGCGCGACATTGCCCGCGCTCTCGGGACCTGCGGGTGCGTCTCGCAGATTCGCCGCCACTGCATCGGGAAGGTCTCCGTGGAATCCGCCGTGCGCGGGGAAGACCTGACGCGCGAACACCTCAAGTCCGTGGAGCAGGTGCTCGACTTCCCGGTCGTGAAACTTGATGATGACCAGATGGCGGTTATCCGCAAGGGCAATTGGGTCCCATGGCATGAATCTGTGGAAGGCGCCGAAAGGCAGCAGGGCCGCGGTGACGATTGCGAAAGGCTCGTGTTCGCCGCCGATGCGAATGGCAATGTGCTGAGCGTGTGCCGCTACGAACCGGGCCGCATCTGCCCGAAGATATATTTAGGGGAAGATGAGTAAGGAAGATTCCCGCCTTCGCGGGAATGACAAGGTAGGGAACAAATGCCGGTGAACGAGAAACAGAAAAGAGCCGTGACGATGGGTAATTTTGACGGGTGCCACCTGGGGCACCAGGCGCTTTTCCGCACCCTGAAGGCCGTCGCCGAAGTGAACGGCTGGACTCCGACCGTCATCACCTTCGAACCCCATTCCAACTACGTGTTGCGCGGCCCCGGCGACCCGCTGCTCCTCACCACCACCGAAGAAAAGCGCGAGTTCATCGAGAGCCTCGGGCTCGATTTTCTGGTGCTGCCGTTTACGCCCGAAGTCGCGAAACTCCCGTTCGATGAATTTGTCCGTAAGGAACTCATTGAGAAGCGCGGCGTGTGCTCCATGTTCTTCGGGCACGACCACTGCTTTGGCGCGGGCGGCAAGGGCAACTACGAGACAATTACCGCCGCGTTCCCGGAACTCAGCACGCAGATGCTTTCCATAGTGCTGCACAAGGGCGAACGCGTGAGTTCTTCCGCCGTGCGCAATGCGTTATTGAACGGCGACGTTTCCCGCGCGCAGACATACCTCGGGCGCCCCTACCGCCTCTCCGGAACCGTAGTCGTGGGCAAGCGCCTCGGGCATACCATCGGGTTCCCGACCGCGAATTTGCAGGTGGAACAGTACAAGTTCCTGCCGAAATCCGGCGTGTACGTGGCGTCCGCGAGGCTTGCGGATGGCCGCATCTGCCGCGCCGTGGTGAATATCGGCGTGCAGCCCTCTGCGCCCGGGCCCCACCAGATGGCCATCGAAGCCTACCTTCTCGACTTTAGCGAGGATATCTACGGGCAGCACCTGGTGCTCGACCTGATGGCCTACCTGCGCCCCGAACAGAAATTTGCCAGCATGGAAGACCTCGTGCGCCAAATCGGCATGGACGCCGACACCGCCAAGAACTACAACGGAAACCACTGGGCCGAATAGAAAGCAAGTCCGAGCCGCCTAAAATTTCCTATGATTGGAGAGGTGGGGTTCAACATGAAAATAAAATGCTGCTTTTTACTATTGCTTGTTTTCCTGGGCTGTGAGAAAAGCGAGGAAACAGAAAAAGTAGATCCGGTATTTAGCGAAATCAGTTCTAGTCAATCAACCCTTGACAGAGCGATGATAAATCGGTGCAAGCAGTGCTCGTATAATGAAGACTTTTATATGACTTTTGAGCTGTTCTTGAGATATTACTTTAGTCATTTTGACAACTCTTTTTCTTTAGATGATGATCTTGTGATTTACAAGCTTCCGGCGGATGACAATTATTTTATGTACTCCAAGAACAAAGAAGTAAATAAGGTCTGGTCGGGTGTTTGCGGTGTATATGAGAATCTATCGCCGGAGCAAATGGAAAGATTAAATAATATTGAAAATAAAGTGAGAATTGTGACGAAAAAGGAACCGACAAAAAATGGACCAAGAATTTCCTTGTTCGTGTGGAAGGGTAAAAGCAAAAAGTATGGTACATTAAAAGATAGATTTGAGTATTTTCCAGGCAATGAAGAACTCAGAGGAGAAGATGACATGTACATTTTCTTTGCGAAAGAAGTCTTTGTTCATGGATGCAAAAAACATCTTCTATTAACTTTTTAAGTGACCGAGGGCAAGCTCAATTGAAGAAAAAATACGAAGGATGGCTTCTCAAAAGCGTAAAATGAAATGATTAAAAAGGGTCGCCCTCGGCGGCCTTTTGCGTTAAGTGCTGAAGGCTTGCTAGACGAGCGTGTTGTCGAGGCCGAAGACTTCGCCGAGCTGCTTGTCGTCCATGTCGGCGAGCCAGGTTTCGCCTGCACTTACGGTCATGTTCGCGATGGATTTCTTTGTCTCGAGAAGCGCGTTGATTTTTTCTTCGAACGTTCCCTTGGTGATGAACCTGTGGACCTGCACGTTGCGCGTCTGCCCGATACGGAAGGCGCGGTCGGTGGCCTGCGCTTCGATGGCGGGGTTCCACCACAAATCGTAATGGATGACCTGCGATGCGGCGGTGAGGTTGAGGCCCGTTCCGCCCGCCTTGAGCGAGAGGATGAGCACCTTGCATTCGGGGTTCTTCTGGAAGTCCTCGATCATGGAGGAGCGCTGCGTCTGCGTGCAGCCGCCGTGGTAGAAGTGCGTGCGGAGCCCGAGTTCCTCGGTGATGGTCTTTTCGAGCAGGAATCCCATTTCGGCGAACTGCGTGAAGATGAGCGTCTTTTCGCCTTGTTCCTGGATGGAGGTGAGCAGGTCGAGGAGCATCTGCATTTTGCCGGAGGAAAGGGCCGGCGTCGCTTCGGCGGGTTCAGCAACCTTCTCTTGCGATGCGGCTGCGGCTCCCTTCAGGAATGTCGCGGGGTGGTTGCATATTTGCTTGAGGGCGAGAATCATCTGCAATATGATTCCCTTGCGCTTGAATAGCGCGTGCGCGTCGTTCGCCTTCTCGCTCAGCGCCTGCTCCATCTCGAGTTCCTGCATAAAGTGCTCGAGCGTCTTCTGGTACAGCGCCGCCTGCGGCTTGGTGAGTTCGGCGTATTCGTCCTGGATAATCTTGTCGGGCAGGTCGCTGATGATGCTCTTGTCGGTCTTGAGGCGGCGCAGCATGAAGGGTGCTGTAATCTTCCGGAACGTTTCCGCCACCTTCTCGTTGCCCATTTTCTGGATGGGCGTCTCGAACTTTTCGCGGAATTCGGCGGCGCTCGGGAAGAACCCGCGGTTTGCGAAGTCCATGATGGTCCAGAATTCCATGAGGCGGTTCTCGACGGGGGTGCCGCTCATCGCGATTTTCATGGGGGCGCGCATCCGGCGCAACAGCCTGCTCTGCTCGCTGTCCGCATTCTTGATGTTCTGCGCCTCGTCGATGACGATGACCTGCCACGGGCGTTCGTTCAGTTCGTCGAAGTCCTTGCGGAAGGTGGCGTAGGTCGTGAGCAGCACATCGGCGTGGAACTTCTCGAGGTCGCGGCTTCCGCCGTGGTAGGCGAAGAACGTGAGTTCTGGCGCGAATTTCTTGATTTCGACCTGCCAGTTGCACAGCAGGCCCGCGGGCATCACCACGAGCGCCTTCTTTTCGGCGAGCTTGCCTTCTTCGTGCATCTTGAGGAGGAACGCGATGACCTGGAGGGGCTTTCCGAGGCCCATGTCGTCGGCGAGGATGCAGCCGAAACCGATTTCGAGGTTCTTGTACATCCACGAGTAGCCACGCACCTGGTAGGGGCGCATGGTCGCGTTCAGGTGCTTGGGGAGGGCGACTTCGGTTTCGCTGCGCCAGGAATCGAACTGCTGCTTGAATTCGCCCGCCATGTCGACCGGGATGCCGTCGCATTCTCCGGTGAAGCACGCCTGCACGAGTTTCGCCTGCGTGATGACTGGTTCGTCGTCCGCGCTTTCGCCGTTCGCGCCTTCCGTACCTGCGGCGGAACCCGCGCTGTCCTTACCCGCAGAGCCTTCCGCACCCGCATCGGGGCCTTTCGCGCCTTTCGCGCGGCCTTCAATCTGCTCGCGGATGCGTTGCAGGTCCTCGGCGCTCACCTCTACATACTGCGACTTGTATTTCAGAAGCCCATCCGCGTTTTCGGCAAGTTCCAGGAATTCTTCCGCCGACACGTTCTCGTCGCCAATCGCCACTTCCCAGTCAAAATCGAGCAGGTCGTTCGCGGTAAACGCGCCAAAACTCATGCTCCCTTGCAGGCGAATCTTGGGCTTGGGCTTGCCCACGTTCATCAGGTTCTTCGGAATTTCGGTCTTGATGCCGAAAATTTCGAGCTTCTTGAGGCAATCCTGTAAAAACTGGAGCAGTACGGCTCCCTGCATCATGATGGGGGAGGCCGCACGGTTCTCGATGTAGGAGCCCATCGGCTTGAAAGAATCCGCGATGCCGTTCAGGATGTTCAAAATCGAGAGCAGGCGCGCGTCGTTCTCTTCGAATAAAGTAGAAAGGGGTGAGAGTTTGTCCGTATTGATAACGAAAACTTCGAGTGCGACCTGCTCGCCGCTCTCGTAGCACTTGAATAGCAGTTGCGTGCGGAAGTCTAGGCTCGAATAGACGGAAAACCACTTCTGGATGCCCGCCGGTACGGAGAGCATGTTGCCCGCAAGCCTGCCCGAGACGCACGTGAAGAAGAACGATAGCAGGTTCCCGTGGTTTGTCTTGAGCGCGGGCTTGTACGTGTGCGCGAACCGCAGCAGCTGCGAAATAAACAGCGAGAGCACCTGTTCCGCGGGTTCCGCCATTTCCACGAAATCCTCTTCGCGGGCGGTAAATGCGAACTTTTGCGGGGCGGCCGCCTCGAGGTCCGCGACAATCCCGAGGATATCGGGCAGCATTTCGGCGGGGAGCCAGCGCACCTGCGCGACATCCTTGTGCGTCCAGAAGACCTGCGGGTATATGGCGCCCGTGCGTACCAGGTGGAACGCCACCTTCAGTAGCAAGAACAGGTAGCATGCCGTGTAGTGGTGCCAGGAGAGGTTGCGGCCCCCGAGCCAGCTCACGGCTCCCATCACCTGGGGCACGCTGAGGCCTGTCTCGATGACGTTCCCTCCTTCGTTCAGGTGGTCGAAATGCCAGCGCCAGCCGTTCTTGTGGTAGATGCGCAGGGCCTCGTTCTCGGCGATAAACGTCTTGGAGTTGTTTACGCGGTAGTGCTCCAGGAACTGGTCGAAGTTCTCGTAGTTTGCGAAGAATTTGCGGCAGCCTTCCAGCTCGTCGGTAAAGCTCTTGCGGAAGTTCCCGGCGGGGCAGAACTTGGGGTAGTTCGGCAGCATGGCGGGCAGTATGCGCGAGTAGTCCTTCCAGGAATCGAAATCGAATTGCGGCAGTATCTGCCGGGGCGTGTGGGTAACGGAACCCTGCGAGCCTGCAAACAGGCTGTCGCTGGAATCCTCGGCGAAGTCGAGCCGGTTGTCTACCGCCTGTTCGAAAATCTTGCTCTTGCCGCCCAGGGCGCGCACGATTTTCTGTTCCTGCGGGGCTTCGAGGTTCGCTTCCAGCGTGTGGTGCTCGCGGTAGGCTTCCAGGTCGAGCCCGTGCAGCTTGAACAGCAGGTTGGGGCTCGAATCGGCCTGCTCGGCAATCTTCACGAAAGTCGCCACGATGTACTTGCAGGGCACGGGGTCGCGGCAGTCGCAGCCCATCTTCACGTCGGCGATGCTGTCGAAAAGCGTGAGCCCGCTCTTTGCGAGCAGAAGTTCGAGCGGCAGGTTCATTGCCCCGTTCTTGAGTGCGAGCATTTCGGCGGGCTGCTGCATCAGCAGGTTCATGAACACATCGGCCTTCTCGTCCTTGAACTTCGGGAACACGATGTAGTTGTTGTGGAGCCCGCCGTTCGGGCCCTTCACTACGGAAATCACGCGGTTGTCGATGATGTCGATGCTCGTTACCTGCCCGCGTTCCATGAACTTTAGCCCCTGCTTCACGGCCTGCTCGTCGGCCGATTCCAGGAGCGTGTCGAGCCACTTGCGGCTCCACCAGGTATTTACGCGTGTTCCAAAATCCATCGCGCCAAATATAGCAAAAAATTGCTCATTTGTGCATAGATTTTACGCTGCTTTGCAAGCGGGTGCGGGGCGTCTGTTGATGGTGGCAATGCCGAAGCATGCCAGCACATAGATGGCGAAGAACCACAGGAGGGCGGTCTCTACGCTGTCGCCGTAGTGCTGGTAGGGCGTGTCGCGGGTTTTGAGCTGCATCTTGCGCGAGACTACGCGGTCGGTAAAGATTTCGGTGTTCTTGTCGTAATGCCCGTACTGGTCGATAAACGCCGTGACGCCGCTGTTCGCAAGCCTTGCGGTGGGCATGCCGTTCTCGATGGCGCGGTAACGCACGAGGTTCAGGTGCTGGTAGGGAGCGGTGCTCCTGCCGAACCAGCCGTCATTCGTAATGTTCACCATCAGGCGTGAACCCGCGTTGATTGCCTCGCGCACGAGGTCGCCGAAGATGGCGTCGTAGCAGATGAAGGGCGTCCACTTGTATGGTTCGTATACGGGAGTCTCTTTGCCGGGAACGAAATCGCCTTCGCCCAGGTCCACGTAGTTGAGGATGGGGAAGATGTCGTCGAAGGGAATGCGTTCGCTGAATGGCACCAGGTGCTTCTTGATGTAGCGTTGGTACGAATGGAAATTGTCGGGAGTGAACAGGAATGACGCGTTGTAGATGTCGTATTTGCGCGGATTGTCCGGCTCGTTACGGTGGAAGTCGAGTGCACCCGTGAGAATGCTTGCCTTGTGGCGTTCCGCGAGCTTGTGGAGTTCCCTGATGGTCGCGGGCTGCCTGCGGATATGGTCGGGGACGGCGGTCTCGGCGAGGATGATGAGGTTTGTTCCCTTCTGCACGCTGTCGTTCACCATGCCAAATGTCTTTGCGGTAATGGAATCGAACCGAGCCTTGCTCCATTTTTCTCCCTGCTCGATGCTCGGCTGGATCATCGCCATCAGGGGCGTTTCGGGGGCTTCTGCGCCGTAGAAGGGCTGCGCCTCGGGCTTGCTGAGCACCACGTTCCCGTGAACCAGGAGGGCGGCGTATACCAGCGCGGGCACGGCCAGCGGGAGCTTTGCGAGAACGAATTTTGTGCGGTTGCCGCCTGCGGGCATTTTCCACGGGCTTTCGATGGCCTTCGCGACCATCATGTTCGACGCGATGATGAGGGCCGTGTACCCGAAGATGCCGATGACGGAGAGCGCCTGCAGGGATTCGAGCGTGTTGCCGAAAACGTACCCGAGGTGGCTCCACGGGAAGGCGAAATCCCCGCGTGTGCGCGTCATCTCGAGACCCGCGTAGAATATGGGGTAGAGCGCGAGTAGCCAGGCGCGGCCACCGAACTTGATGTTCTTTGCGAGCGTGTAGATGAACGCGGCGAACACGCTGTACGCGCTGAAGAATGCGATGAGCAGGAACACACCGAGGCAGATTAGGCCGGAGGGCGCGGAATCCACGTTCATCACGTTGTAAATCCAGTAGTAGTTCACCGTGTTGTAAATCATTCCCGACCAGAACGTCGCGAATATTGCGGTGTTCCTGTTGTAGCGGTCAAGCACGATGAACCAGGGCACGAGAAGCAGGAGGGCGGCGGGCCCGAGCGGGAGAGGCGGGAAGGCGAATGCGAAAAGCCCCCAGGCGATGCCGCTTAGGAGAAGCGCCCTGCGGGAATCGAACTCGCGGATGCGGGCCACGTTCCAGCGGGCGAAAAGCACGAGCCAGAAGATAAACAGCGGGAGGGCGAGGGTCGCTATCTGGTACAGGCCCGCATGTCCTGTGCCGGCATTGTCCCCGAGGGTGTAGTCGAGGGCGAGGAAAACGAACTGCAATATGCCGTAGGTGTATATGTGGCGGCGGAAGTTCTTGCGGGCCTCGCGCGTAAAGAGGAATCCGAGCGCGATGGCGAGCGGCGCGAAGTGCACGGGGTTCGAGTATAACCCCGGTTCGTTGGGCCGGAGCGCGAACGCGACAAGTTCCGCTACAAAAAGAGCTGCAAAATAAATCCAGTAAATTTTCGGGAGCGAGCTAACCCGCAATTTCAATTGGTTCAAAAAATCTGCCATCTATCGTCTAACCTACAGTCCGCTCTTGTCCTTCGGGTTGAATATCAGCACGAATTCGCCCTTGGGCGGGTGCGCCTTGAAGTGCGCCGTAATCTCGGCCGGCGTGCCGATGAGGTGCTCTTCGAACTTCTTGGTGAGCTCGCGCATCAACGCAATCTTGATTTCGCCGAAAACCTGGCCGATTTCCTCGACGAACTTGTCGATATTGTGCGGGCTCGCGTAAAAAATCTGCGTCGCCTCTTCGTCCTTCAGCTTTTCGAGCAGGTGGATGCGCTGGGCGCTCTTCTTGGGCGAAAAGTACTGGAACGTGAAGTGGTCTGTGGGCATGCCGCTCGAAACAAGCGCGGTAATCATCGCGCAGGGCCCTGGAACCGCACGCACGTCGATGCCTTCACGTACGCACTGCCGCACCAGATTGAATGCGGGGTCGGCGACGCCCGGCGTTCCCGCGTCGCTCACGAGCGCGATATCGCCCTCGTTTTTCAGAAATTCCACGTACTTCGGGGTCACCTTCTCCTTGTTGAAGTCGTGGTAGGCTTCCATCGGGGTGCTTATCCCGTAGTTGTCGAACAGGATGCGCGTGTGTCGCGTGTCCTCGGCGAGCACGAGCGGGACTTCCTTGAGGATCCGCACGGCGCGGTAGGTGATGTCTTCCATGTTCCCGATGGGGGTCGCGACAATATAGAGAGTGTGCATGCTAAAAGTCCTGCGCGGAATTGAGGTCGGTGTTCCTTCCGAGTTGCGTTTCGTACCGGATGCGCTCCAGCAGCTTGCGGTGCATCTCCTGCGAGGCATCGTTCACGAGGTCGGCCCGGAACTTGCCGTACCAGAAGGCGTCCACGTGTTCGCTTTCTTCGAGTTCCGCCTTGAAGGTGAGGGAGCCGTTGCAAAAAATGCGCACGTCCATCCTGTAGGTCCACGTTTCTTTCACGGGGGCAATCGGCCAGAACGGCACGAATGCGAGACCCACGTTCCAGGCGCTTGGCTGTTCGTCCTGCGAGACGCTTGCATTGATGTGGGCTACCCCGCGGCAGCTTTCCATCGGGTAGCTAAGCGTGTCTATTACCCGCGTGTAGGCGCGCTGCAGGTTCGTATCGAGGTAGAGCGTGTCCCCGCCGTATGCAATCGTGATGGGCTCGAAGAACGGGATAGTCTTCGGGTATTCCTGCAGGTCGTATTTCGTGAGGCTCATCGAGCACCCCACAATGAGCGCACAACCTGCAATGGCCAGCGATTTTGCTACGGAAAATTTCATTACCTTAAATATAATTCTTTTGTTCACCTACTGCCAACTAAGTTCAGCGCTCTGCCAACTAAGTTCTGCGCTCTGCCAACTAATTACTATATTCTTCTACAATGGAATCCTGTGCCTACTTCATATCCGATGCCCACCTGGGGGTAAACCCTCCGGGAGCGTTGCCCGACCGCGAGAAGATGCTCGTGGACTTCCTCGCCTCCATCAAGGGCAAGGCGTCGCACCTGGTAGTCGTGGGCGACCTGTTCGAGTTCTGGTACGAGTACAGCGACTACGTGAACAAGAACCACATGGAACTCTTCTTCACGCTCCGTGAACTTGTCCAGGCGGGCTGCGAGGTGCATATCTTGCGCGGGAACCACGACTTTGCCTACGGGGATTTCTTCCCGAAGGCGCTGGGTGTTCAGGTCCACAGGAGCCTTGTCCTTGAAATCCAGGGCAAGCGCGTTTATTTCCATCACGGCGATGGTGTCGCGAAATCCGATTTCGGTTACCGCATCATGCGGCGCGTGCTCGACTTCCCGCTGAACCGCTGGCTTTTCAAACAAATTCACCCGGATTGGGGCATGGCGCTCGCGCGTTTTGTGGGCCGCAACAGTCGGAAAATCGGCGAGTCCCGTAAAATCAACCTCCAGGAATACCTGGGTTGGGGCAAGTCCATCCTCAAGCGCAATAATTGCGACTTCTGCGTCCACGGCCACCACCATATCGCGGGCGTTTGGGATGTCGAGGGCGGCGTGGTCGCCTCTCCCGGGGAATGGATATGGAAACGCACCTTCCTCCAGATGGAAGAAGGTGCGTTGAAACTTCAGGAATGGTAGCGATTCGCTATTCGCCGACGCCTTCGCCGTGCGATTCAGACGCCTTGATCATCTTCTTGCTCTTGTTTTCGCCCCACAGTGCTCCGATGACATCGGTCTCCGAGAAATTTTCCCAGATCTGGTCGACCCAGCACCAGTGGTGGATGGTGTCGCCACGATCCACAATGACACCTTCTTCGTTGACCCAGTTCTTTTTGACATCGAACGTCATGGGAGAACCCTTGGTCTCGCCGAACTCGGTCTTGACGACTGCAGGTTCGATGGTCCAGGATTTCCCATCGGTCATCTTGTAGAAGGCAACGTTCATGACGAGCACGATAACTACCGTAATCGCAAGGAAAATCCACATTTTCTTCGTCGCGAAGAGGATGCCGATCAACAGGATGATTATGGCGAGGATGCCGAAATTGTAGTGAACGCTGTAAAATGCCTTGAGAACGTCAATCATGGCTACCGCCTAGTTGTTTACTTTTTTGCCTTTGCCGCTTTTTCAAGGGCCTTCTGTTCGGCGACGAGAGCCGCAACGCTGAAGGTGACGACCTTGCCGTCGATTTTGCATTCGGTGCGGAAGCTCTTCTTCGGAAGCGCAATCCCGTGAGAGGAGAGCGTGCCCATGAAGGAGGCATTCGCATGGCTTGCAATAGTGCGGACGTTGATGAAGCCCTTCTTGCTGAAGGTGAGCTTGAAGGTCTTCTTCGCCATGTCGTATTCGGCGATCATGGTGTCGTTCTTGGCCGTTTCGACGGCAGTGCTCGTGCGCTTGTCAAAAATGATGGTGCCGCGGGAGTCGATGGAGAGCATCGGGATGCCGACGGAATTGCGGCAGGCGATGATTTCCCATGCGCCCTTCTTTTTGGCGGGGGCCTTGCCCGTGAATACAAACTTGTTGCCTTCTCTGACCATGGTGTAGCTTCCGGTGACAATCTGGAAGCCGGTGGCGTTCATGGCACCCTTGAAGTAGAGAAGGTAGCCGGCACCGTTCGGCATGAAGCGGAAGGATGTGGGCTTGAGTGTCTTGCTCGGGGTCACGGCGATGCGCTTGCCGACGACATCGATTTCAAGATCCGCATACGGATTCTTGTCGAGCTTGAGTTCCTTGACAGCTTCGTTGGAGAAGCGGATGAATCCGCGGATGTCCATTTTGACGTTGATAGAGTCCATTATACACCTCTTATTTTATTTGATTATTTCTTCACCCCATATAAAAGATAAACAAAATAAGGGGCTTTTGTCAAGCGGTTGTTCAAAAAAGCGGAATGTGAGGTATTTCACTTTCTTGTATTTTTGCATGAAAACTATTTTGCACATTACGTTGTTTCATTAAATAACGTTTCCTATAAAAACCCTTATAAAATAAGGGACTGGAGGCGTTTTAATACGATTGAGTAATCCAGTAGAGGAGGATTTCTGCGAAGCTTTTTTCGCCTCTTTCCAAGGAGTTTAGACCGCCGAAACGGCTTTTGAACGTGTGATTTGCATCACGGCTAAAACTGCGGTCCAGAAGGATTGTGGTGCGCTTCCCGAACTTTTCTAGCTTCTCTGTCGGCATTTTTACATTGGCACGCACCAAAAACTTCGGATAGAGAAAGCGGTATTTTGCCCCGATAGCGTCGGCAATGCTCATGGCGGGGTCGATAAGGAGCAGGTTCCCGTTCCCGTTGAACTGTTCGGCGGCTAGAATGGCTCCGGTTCCACGTCCTGCAAGGAATTCTGGAGATTTACCGCCGATTTGTGCTGCGCATTCGGCGATGTCCTTCGCGTCGGCCTCGAATGCCTCCTGCGAGGGCGTTCCTTTGTTCGAACCGCTGCCCCTGTAGTTGAATGCGGCGAGCGAGAACCCTTTTTGACCTTGGGCCTCGGCGAGGAACTGCGCTGCATCCTCGTTTGCGTCGGGGTAATAGAGCAGTAAGGGTGCGACCGAATTGCCGATGGTCCAGCCTTCGAGCGCAATTCCGTCCTTGGTGGTGCAGGTGATGGATTTAGCGCTGTTTGCGATGGCCTCTCGCGCTTCCTTGTGCGTGATGGCTCTCGGGAAGGCGTTCCGGCGTTCGGTAAGCGCGAGGTAGAAAACCATGCTCACGTAGATGACGGCGAGGATTCCCACAAGACGTAAAATGCGGAATGCGATTCCGGTAGCGCTCTTCTTGATGTCCATGCGCGCAAATATAGAAATAAGGGGGCGAAAAAAAGGACCTTCGCTAGGAGTATCAGCGAAGGTCCGAGGGATGGGATTGGGTGTTCCCCAAATATATCCAAATTTTTTGGCAAAGGGTATAGGTGGAATACGAAAAGTGTTCTCGAAGTGTTCTTTTTTACCCAAAATTTGACAAATATCGCAAATTTTATCAAAAATCGTAAAAAGGGGGTGTTCCCGAGAAAATAAAAAATTATTTTTGTAAGCAATGAACGTCTACGCCTACTACAATTACAGGAAGTACCTGCAGGACTATTACGAGTACCGTAAGTCCGTCCAGCGCTACTTCTCGTACCGGTCCTTCGCGAAGAAGGCGGGCTACTCGTCGTCCGGACTCTATCTCGACCTCATCCGTGGCCGCAAGTCGCTCACCCCGCAGATGTTGCCCAAGTTTATCAAGGCGCTCGGCCTGAACGAACGCGAAAGCCGCTATTTTACCCTGATGGTGGATTTTACGCACGCGACGACTCCGGCGTCCAAGCAGCAGATCTTCGACCAGATGTCGGCACTTTTGCCCCGCACTGTCAAGACGCTCACCCGGAACCAGCAGGAATACTATAGCAAGTGGTACTACGTGGCTGTCCGCGAGGCGCTTTCGGTATTGAACATCAACGAGAAGAACATTCAGGAGGTGGCGCTCTTCCTGAATCCTAAAATTTCGCTCCCGCAGGCGAAGCAGGCCGTACAGCTCCTGCTCGACCTCGGGCTTATCGAGATTGCCGAGGACGGTTTCTACCGTTCCGTGAACAAGACCATATCGAGCGGCCGCGAAATCGCCCCGCTTTTCGGTCACCAGTTCCAGAAACAGATGATTGACCTTGCGAAAAACGCTCTTGACCATTATAGCACCGAACGCAGAAATGTATCTTGTACTACGATGAGTGTCTCGGCCGAGGGCCTGGAGCGCATCATCAACAAGATAGACGTGTTCCGCAAGGAAATCTTGGATATTGTACGGTCGGATAGTGGTGAATCCATGGTGTGTGAGTTGAATGTTCAGTTTTTCCCCCTCAGCAAGGAGAGGGAACCTTCGAAGTCCGTGGAGGACGTGGAGGACGCAACATGAAGAACTTTTTGAAGATTGCCTTCGCTTCGGCGGTTGCTCTTTGCGCCTGCTCCGATGGGGATAAGGTTGCCGGCACGGCGACCGATACCGAGAACATGATAACGGCGGAAGTTTCGGGCTCTGTTGTCCGGACGGACGGCTCGTATGCGAAGAATGCCGTGGTCCGCATGGCGCGTATCTACGATGAATCTGAAAATCTTTCCGTTCCAGAATTTGTCGAAGTCCGGACGGATACGGCGGGCGTGTTCGCGTTCGATTCCGCTATCGCCGACACGTTCCAGCTTGCTGTCGTGGACGAGGATGCAGAAGAAATCTCCTACATGCCGCGCGTAACGGCGGCGTCCAAGGAAGATTTCGAAAAGATTAAGCTCGAAAAGGCGGCCGTGTTCGGCGGAGTGCTTTTCTACGAGGAAGTGACCGAGCCTGCGGTGCCGGTCGGGTCGCACTTTATGGTGTACATGCCCGGCATGCCGTTCACGCAGAGCGTGTTCGCGGGAGATTCCTTCTCCATGATGATCCCTGCCGGCACGTGGTGGTTCGGGTTCTGCCCGGGCGACCCGCAGATCGTGGCTAAGCTCAAGGATTCGGGCGTTGCCGACAGCCTCATCTACCGCGTGTGGAACATGGATTCTGTCGAGGTCGAACCTGGCGATACGCTCCTTACGGGGCCGTTCCTCTGGAGCACCGAGTCCGAAGTGGATTCCCTGATGAACCAGCCGGAAGAACAAACGCCCGTTTCGCGCATTTCCGGCCGTGTAGCCTGCAAGAATGCTAAGGAGTGTGCCGGAGTGGAGGTCATGGCGATTACGGATCTCTTCGGCTTTGGCTTTGCAGGGGATGTCTCCGAATTTGTCGCCGAGACCACGACCGACAGTCTGGGACGCTGGTGGCTGCCGGTCCCGTCCGAAATTCCCGCCGACAGCTTCCGCGTGGAGTTCCGCGCGGTGGGCAAGGTGCCGGGGATGGGGCTCAGCCGCTACGTGATGAAGTCGGAAGTCGAGGACCTGGAAGACACCTTGGACCTTGGTACGGTCGAACTTTCCAAGCCGTCGGGACTCAACAGCCGGATAGCCCTGGTTATCGACAAGCAGGATTCCAGCCAGTCGGACAACTGCATGATGAATAGCGTCGTTATCGGAGCGAAGGGAACCGCCCATTTTGTCCGCGCGGTGACGTGCAAGCCTTTGTCCATTGCCGAAATCCCGTCCGGGGAACAGGAACTGGTGCTTTATTCCGGCGATGCGAAGGTCATTTCGACGCTCCAGGATGCCGAAATGGCTTTCGACGAGTATGTGGTGAGCGTTTTTGTGAACCTCCCCGAAGGGGACGTGCTGGAATGGCAGGGAATGACCTATACCCCGCCCGCTTTGCCGAAATCTGTAAAATAATTGAATTTACCCCTTGCACGGCTGAAGAAATTTTTCTAAAGTTGTGCCCACACTGAGCTATGGTGTAATGGTAGCACAACAGATTCTGACTCTGTTTGTCTAGGTTCGAATCCTGGTAGCTCAATAACCTCTCGCCCGAGAGGTTTTTTATTTTTGGTAAAAATGGAGTTCTTCGACTACTTTTCCAATCTTTTCGGCGACCGCTGGCCCGCACTGCTCGAATCCCTGAAGGGGGAGGGAAAGGCCACGGAGCTCCGCTTTGGCGAGAGCCTCGAACCCTACTATCTCGACGAGGCGTCCGTATTCGCGGCCCGCGCCCTCGGGGTGTGTCCCGGAGACAGCGTGCTCGACATGTGCGCCGCTCCCGGCGGAAAGACGCTTGTGCTTGCCTCCATGCTCAAGGGCGAAGGCTTTTTGCAGAGCAATGATCGTTCTCCCGACAGGCGCCTACGGCTTTCGCATGTCATCGAGAATTCGCTCCCCGAGGAGTGGCGCAAGATAGTCTCGGTCTCGGGCTACGATGGCGTGAAGTTCGGGCTCCACCGCAAGGAATCCTACAGCAAGATTTTGCTCGACGCCCCTTGTTCTTCGGACCGCCATGTGCTGAATTCGCCGGAACATCTCAAGGTGTGGTCGGTAAAGCGCGTAAAGCGCCTTGCGGTGGAACAGGGCGGGCTCCTGGCTTCGGCAATCGATGCCCTGAAACCCGGCGGAACGCTCGTGTACGGGACCTGCGCACTTTCGCCCATGGAAAACGACGACGTGGTGAAGCGAATTCTCAAAAAGCGGCCCTCGATGCGTAGCGTGCAGATAGCGGAACTGCCCTCCGGCGCCGACCGTACGGAATTCGGCGTCCACATTTTGCCCGACCGTTGCGAAGGCCGCGGCCCTATTTATTGCGCAAAACTCGAAAAGGCTCTCTAGTTTGGCTTTTTTTATATATCTTTAGACTATGCTGAAACGATTTGCTCCTTTCGTGTTTTTTGTTGTGTCCTTAGCTGCTGCCCTGGCGTTTGCTGCCGAGAGCCCTGCCGCTCCTGTATCTTCTGTGCCGGCCAAAGCCGATACGGCTACGACCCGCGAGGTGCCCGTCCGCTACTTCCTTGTGGGTGATTCCGTGGAACAGGAAGCCATCTTCGTGAAGATTGAGAAGGATACCGTCTACCTGCGTGCCCCGGACGATGCCGCCCAGAAGGTGCTTGAAGAAATCCGCGACGAGGAGGCGGTTGCGCTCCAGGAAAGCAACGGCCAGAAGGTCGAGGAAGAAGACGAGTTCGAGGATGACGACAAGGCCGAACCCGCGAAGCCAGCCGAAATCATTATGACCGACGCCGTGAAGGATTCTTTGGCCGCGAAGTCCGATTCTGCCGCCGCTGCCGATTCCATTGCCGCCGCCGAGGCCGCGAAGGCTGCCGAGATTGCCGCCGATGCCGAAGACGATCTTGAAGCTGCCCTCGAAAAGGAAGAAAAGCGCCTCAAGATGGAAGAAGTCGCGAAGGTCGAGGCCGAAATCCGCGAACGTGAAATCCAGGACAGCCTTGCGAACGTTGTCGAAAACCCCTACATCAAGATTTTCAGGCTTGACCTCAAGCGCCTGTACAACCTCGAAGACAAGGTGATGATTGACCTTTCGCTTTCGAATTACGTGGTCCCGGTTGTCAAGGAAGAAGAGGAGACCATCGAACTTTATCCTGCAGGAAACGCGAACCTGTTCGTGACGTCGAATCCGGAAGCGTGCTCGCTCTTCGTGAACGGCATCCCGCTCCATCAGGTGGCGCCCGATACCATCAAGAATATCAAGCCGGGCAAGTACACCATCTCCGTGATGAGGGTGCTGCGCGACGTGGAATGGTGGGGTACGCAGACGGTAAAGATCAACGCGGACAGCCTGAACAAGGTGGATATCGCCGTGGAGCGCCCGTCGACGAGGCTTACGCTCAATACGAACCCCGAAGCGGTCGAGGTCTATATCGGCGAGGAACCTTCGGTGAACCACATGCCCGACTACGTGACCGACGTGGTGGTGGACGAAATCAAGCCGCAGCCGCAGCTGCAACTGTTTTTCCGCAAGGTGGGTTACCGCGATACGACCATCACGACAGAAGTCAAGGCGTTCATGCCGAACTTCATCAATGTCGAACTCCAGTCTATCGACGATGTCGAGTACATCCAGGGACAGAGGGAATTCAACCAGAAGCGCAGCGACCGCCGCATAGGTAAGGTGTTCCTGCTCAGTTCCATCGCGCCGATTGTCGCGGGTGGCATCCTCTGGTACTTGGCTGAACGCAACTGGGGCGATGCGGCCGACAAGAAGCACGAGTATGATCGTTCCGTGTTCGATAGCGAGAAGGCGCAGCGTCTCATCAAGGACAATCACGACTTGAACAAGCAGGGCGATGTCAAGGGCGGTGTCGCCATAGGGCTTGGGGCGCTCGGAATCGGCCTTCTGGTGGCGGGAGTTGTCTTTGTCTTCTAGTCTTTTTCGCACGGGGCGCCTGTCGGCGCTCCTTCTTTTTTTGGCATTTGCGGTGCTGGCCCATGCGCATCCGCATGTGTTTGCCGATATTACGGTAAAGGCGCTTTTTGATGCGTCCGGTTTTACGGGAGTCGAGAACCGCTGGGTCTACGACGAGATGTATAGCGCCGGGATGATGGCTTCCGCCGACCAGGATAAAGACGGGAAAATTTCGAAAAGCGAAGCGAAGATACTCGAATCCGCAATCCTTGACCCCATCAAGCAGCAAAACTATTTCAACTACGTGCAGGCGGGGACGGACTTCTTGAAGGTTTCCCGCATCAAGAATTTCAAGGCGGAACTGTCGAAAGGAAAACTGGTAATCGATTTTGTCGCGGAGCTTACGAAACCTGTTGCCGCCGACTGGACGATGCTCGTCGTTGTCGTTGCCGATCCGTCGAATTACATCCAGATGACGACGGATATGGAAAATGCGGATGTGCAGTCCCCGGAATCGCTTGAAGTGGAATATTTTGCTGACGGACTTGACGGTTTGTCTCTTTTCAAGGCCTTTCGTTCCGAAATAGAGGGCCTTTATCTGAGATACAAGAAAAAGTAGACCTTTGTCCTTGCCTATTATATATATTTGAATTGTTTGATAGGAGGACTTTATGCGTAATGAACTCGGCAAGTTGCTTTTCCCGGCGCTAATCGGGGGTGCGTTCCTGCTTCTGGCCTGTGATGGAGGTGACGGCCCGTCGAATCCCCGTGATGGTGCTTCTAATGATGAATACAATGCCTTTACGGACAAGCGCGATGGCAACGTCTACCGCGTTGTCGAGGTGGATGGCCGGATGTGGATGGCCGAAAATCTCAGGTACCGGGATGTCAAGGCCGACCCGATTCTCGAGGATAATTCCTGGTGCGCGTCCGGTGACAAAAAGAAATGCGAAAAGGAAGGCTTTCTTTATAGCTGGGCGGCCGTGATGCTCGATTCGTCGTGTGCGAAATCGAAATGCGATGTTGTTTATCCGCACCGTGGAATCTGTCCCGAGGGCTGGCATGTCGCCGAGAATTACGAATGGCAGGAACTGTTCGATTTTGCCGCTGGGCAGGATTCGTTACTTGTGGAGTATCCCGGATTCGACTGGTCGCCTACGGGCATGTACTATGCGGACGAGGACTTGTTGATAGATGATGTCGACTCTTATTACTGGACGTCGTCGGCCAGGGCAAGCAACGAAGCTTTCGTGTGGTTGCTCGAGGATGGCCTTGCGGATTTCTTTCATATTGAAAGCACGAAGGACAATGGCTTTGCGGTCCGCTGTGTTGCCGATTCGGGCGAAGTCAAACTCGACAAGTATGTCGAATTTGAAATACCGGAACGGCCTAGCTCGCATGAGGGGTCGTCTTCTTCAAGAAGGGTATATTCGAGCTCAAGTTCTTTCATGGAACGGTCATCGTCTTCGTACACAATAGATGTATCGTATGTGGCTGAGGGAGGGTTGAACGCATTCACGGACAAGCGCGATGGCAATGTCTACCGCGTCCTTACGGTAGGGCCGCAGATTTGGATGGTGGACAACCTGCGGTACAACGATACGGCGGCGTCCCCGGCTCTCAAGTCTTACAGCTGGTGCATCGGTTCTGGGGATGATTGCGGAAAAGACGGTTATCTGTACGACTTCGCCGCTGTGATGGATGTTCCGGAATGTGCCTATTCTCTCTGCGAAGTTTCCTACCCGCATAGGGGTATCTGCCCGGAAGGCTGGCATGTTCCTTCCAATGATGAATGGGATTTCCTTTTGAAGGAAGCTGTCGCGTTGGGCGTGCCTCTCGATAGCTATCTCGGATTCCCCTCTGCCCCGACCGGTGAACATGGAAGCAAAACCACGATGGACAACTGTGCCCGCTACTGGACGGCGTCACAGGCGAATGCCGAAGCTTCGTACGAATATTACCGCTGTGGCAAAGATTCCAATTTCTATAGCCAAAGCTACCGAAAGTCGTATGGGTATGCGCTCCGTTGCGTTGCCGATTCGGGCGAGGTTAAACTCGACAAGTATATCATACCCACGGATCCCTCGAGCAGTTCGGAAAAGTCGTCATCTTCTTCGCGTCCTCAGTATTCGTGTGACTACTCGTGCTTTTCATCGTCGTCGAACGAAACGCTTGCGGAATCTTCGAGTAGCGAGGGCTATGTGTTCCGCGATGACCTGGAAACCTTCACGGACGAGCGTGATGGTGAAGTTTATCGTGTGGTGGAAATTGGCACGCAGGTCTGGATGGCGGAAAACCTGAGGTACGTCGACAGCACGGAAACGCCCGTCCTCAAGGGTTCCACATTCTGCTGGCAGGATGACCCCGAAAATTGCAAAGTGCGTGGGGCGCTTTACCTGTGGCACGCAGCAATGGGGAAGACAGAGGAAGAATGCGGGTATGAAAAGGATTGCTCGCTCGATAGCCCTGTTCGCGGAATTTGCCCTGCGGGATTCCACGTGCCGACGGATGATGAGTGGCTGCTGCTGCAGTCCGTTGTTGGAATTTATCCCGGGTCAAGAATGTGGGCGGTACCTCGCGGGACGGACGCCTACGGTTTTGGAGCGGTTCCGTCGGGGGAGATGGATGGTCGTGAAGGAAGGGCTTATTCCAGCGGAGAAAACGCCCACTACTGGAGCGCGACATCTTCGAATTCAAGGTCGGCCGTTGACTGGTACCTTCATGTCAATGAATTCAAGGGGCAATCCTTCGATAAACGCATGGGTTATGCAGTCCGTTGCGTCAGGGATGCCGTAAATACGCCAGATTAGTTGAAATTTCTCACAGATAATTTCGAGGCTCTTTCTCATTGCCTTGTAAAAAGGTAAATTTAGGGGTATGAGAAAAGCCGCCTTTGTCGTATTCCTTCTTTTGGCCTTTTTACCCGTGTTTGCCCAGGAGGCGGTTTCGGATTCTGCCCAGGCCGTAGTTCCCGTGCAGACCGAGGAACTAAAGCCTGCAAAGAAATCGGGCCTTCTGGGTGCCCTTTTCCCGGTTGAACCGGACGAATCGATTGCAAAAGGGAATTTTTATGCGGGCGCAACGCTTTCGCTGATTCAGGCGAATACGGAAGACGATGCCTTGAACATTCTTATCGGCGATGTGTATGATGCTTACGGATACACGTTCACGGTAGAGGGCTTCGGGGGCTATTTTATCCGCGATGCGATGGCGCTTGGCTTGCGTGCGGGCTATTCTCGCACTTGGTTCGATGTCGATTTCTCGCTTCTGGAAGACCTGATGGACGTGAAGGAGCGCCGCAAGTATGTGAGCAACGGCTTCTTTGTGCAACCGCTTTTGAAAAATTACCTGAAGGTGCTGGATTCGCGCATTTTCTACCTCTTCAACGAGACTTCCGTTTTGGTGGAGTATTCCTACGGAATCTCGCAGACGGATGACGGCGAAGACCTGAAGAAAACCCGCAATACGGGCTGGTCCATCGAAGCGGGTATAAATCCGGGCATCTGCATCATGGTGTTGAACCGCATTGCTTTTGAAACATCGGTGGGACTTCTGGGGCTTAGCTCAAGCATCATCGATGTGGAAGAAAATGACGAAACAAAGAGCCGTGTCGTATATAATGTCGTCAATTTTACAATCAACCTCCTGGCGCTCAAGTTCTCGCTGGTGACGTTCTTCTAGGAGGTTCCAATGCGGTTTGCTTTTCAATGGAAGAAATTGCTGGGTGTGGGCTTTTTGTGCTCTTTTGCCTTTTTGCTGCACGCTTGCGCGGAGGAACCGGAAGTTCCTGTTGCAGCGCCTGATATGTCCGAACTCTTTGAAGATGTAGACGATGCCAAAATCGACATCGAGTCGCACTTGATTGTGCTTCCCGATGGGCTAAATTCGTTTACGGTCGATAATATTGCGGCCCTTGGCGGCAGCAAGTGCTATCTCGCGCTCGACGACGATCCGGTAGATCCCGAAATTGACTGGGACAATCCCGTAAATACAGGTACAGAACTTGAACTTGATGACGAGGGGCTCCGGATAGTCGTCCTTGATGATGCGAACCGTGTCGTTGCGGTCTGGACGATAAGATTGCCTGAAAGAAAATCCTCGAGTAGTGTAAAGGCGAAGTCGAGTTCTTCAAGTGAAAAATCTTCGTCATCGGCAAAAAGTTCTTCTAGTGAGGAATCGAGCTCGTCGGAGGAAGAGTCGTCGTCCAGCGAGATGCCTGAATCCAGTTCTGCCGAGGAATCGTCGAGCAGTGAAATGCCGGAGTCTAGTTCCAGCGAGGCGGTGAAACTTTCGGAGCTTTCTGTCGCTAAGGGAACAGTGACGGTGAAAGATTCGCTCGTGTATGTGGAAGTGCCCTACGGAACGGACATCTCGAAGGTGAATCTTTTGCCGCTCGATACGGTGAACGACTTGCGGCACAGGGTAACGATGGAATTTGCGGATGATTCCGGGAAAGTTGCAACCTACAGCGTGGTTGCCGGAGTGCAGCTGCCCGGTTCCGACTTTAGCGCCCGCAACGACTTCTGGGCTACAACGAGCGATGCAATGGCGACGAAGACATCGTCTGCCGCCATAAAGGTTTCTTCGAAGGCGAATCTTGAATTCGATGGCGGTATGGCGACTGTTACGACCCGCGAAGTGGAAGGCTCATTCCTGTTTATTGATGGAAGCTGGAAGATGGCGGGCGGTTTCTACTTTAGCGGGGAATACGCAGGCGAGACGGCGCTGGATATTTATGAGCAGGGCTCTGAGGGAGGTACACCTTCGACTGGCGATTCTTACATTGCAAAAGACATGAGTTTCGGTAAGCCCTTTACTGCGCGTCCGGTTGCCTTCGAATTGAGGTATTCTTACCATCATGAGACTGGAAAATCTTCGGATTACCCTCAGAAGAGCCTCGTTTACGTGATGCTCGTGGGGAAGAACGGCAAGGTCGTGGCTACGGGGGCGTTCTCGGACGAAGCGAACGTGGATATGAAAAACCGTACGGTGAATCTTTCTTACGGCAAGGATCCGTTCGGGCTGCTTTCGGGCGAATATCCTGTCGCGGAAGGCCTTTCGCTTGGCAAGGGTGACGAGGATGTGGTCGCGATTCATGTGATGTTCGCTTCTTCCGCATACGCTCATGTCGTGAGTGGCGGGACGCTGGGCAATGATGACAAGTATCGTGGTGGCGAAAATTCGGCGCTTGTGCTGGATGACTTTAAACTGATATACTAGGAGAAAGGGATGAAAACGTTTAAGAATAGGCTTTCTCTGAAATGGATTTTGACGGCTTTCCTGAGTGCCGTCTTGTTCGGTTGTACCGCCGATTACGACACGTTTGGAACTTCTGATTACCGGAAGATGAACGAGATTGCGTTCGAGGAACAGGATGGCAATGCGACGGTCTATCCCGATGAACATAAGATTATGGTGACTCTCTCCGAGATTCCCGACAGTCTCGATACCTGGGATTCTGTGGCTATTGGCAATCTCGATATAAGCTCCATGGCGACGCTCCATCTCGTCACCAGCAAGTTCAAGGAGTTCCCGCAAGATTCCGCTACTTTGGATTCGCTTTCGCAGGAGGTCTCGTATGCGAAGGAACGCTTGCGCGAAGGCGATAAGATTCGCATTCCTTCGAGCGGGATTGTCTATGTGGTGGTTGTTTCCGAAAGCGGTATTCCCGACTTGTGGCAGATCGCGTTTGAAATTCCCGAAAAGAAGGAATCGGACAAGTCGTCCTCTTCGGCAAAAGGCTCTAGCAAGTCATCGTCTTCGGCAAAAGATTCCGATAAGGATGATTCTTCGAGTAGCGCGAAGAAGGAGACGTCTAGCAGTTCTTCAAAGGGTGGCGATTCTGCAAGCAGTGGAAAGTCTTCGGCGAGTGGCGAGGAACCGGAATCCTCCTCGTCGGTGGAGGTGCCCGCGAATGCCCCGAAACTCCTCAGGTTTATTGCCGGTGTGGGCGAAGTCGAGGGCGAAATCGACCAGGATGCCGGTACGGTTTTCCTGAATATGGATTATGCAATTGATTTGGACTTGCGCGACCTCGAAATCAAGGGTTTGGAACTTTCGGATGGCGCTACGGCAAGTGTTAAGGTGGGCGAGTCCTACGACTTTTCGCGTGGATTGAAGGTGACTCTTTCTAATGACGATGCTGAGCGAACCTACACCGTGAAGGCGGGCTACCAGTATCCGGGCAGCGATTTCAACCACTGGGCGAAGGATGACTTTGGCAACAAGAACGATATCGATGGCTGGGATAATGGCAACAACTCCGCCATTTCGTCGACCAAGACTCTTACTGTGAATGAGGATGAAGAAGTTATCAAGATGGAATCGATAAATGCGACTGTTTTAGGCATAGGCCGCTTTGCGAGTGGCAACATGTTTATCGGCTATTTCAATCCCAAGGGCGTAGGCACGCTCAAGTTGACCAGCTACGACGACGGCAACGAACTCATAGATTTTGGCAGGCCGTTCTACGGTCGCCCGAAGTTTGTGGAATTCGACGTGAAGTACGAGGGCAAGAAGGATTCCTGTGACCTCTACGTGATTCTCGAACACCGCAGCCGCACGAGCAACGAGGGCAAGAACCAGTACCGCACGTCCAGCGACGTGAACACGATGGTGGCCTCTGCATGGTACCGCGCGACGACGGTCGAGAGCGAGGATGACCCGGATGTGGTCTCCATTACCGATGCCGGACGCGATGGCTACAAGACTATCCGCCTTGCGCTCAAGTATGGCCCCCCCCTAGAAGGGTCGCCGATTTTCAATTCTAGCGCTTTTAACAAGAACCTCAAGAATTCCGCCGGAATCGACAACCATATGGTGCAGACGGAAACCCCGGATGACTTTGACGTGACGCATATCCGCGTTGTCGTGGCATCCAGTGCGCTCGGAAATCTCTACAAGGGGACTGTCGGGGCTACTCTCTGGGTTGACGAGATGCGCTTGTTCTATTAATTTATTACTATATTTGATAGAAATTTAATCATTCTTTACTAGAAGGAGATCAAAATGTTCAAACGAATCATTGTCACTTCCCTCCTTGTCGCTGTTCTCGCGAATGCCCAGGACGATTATAGCTATGGGGATTCTGCCGAAAATAGCGCCACGCAGTCTAGCCAGGAAGCCCAGCCGGCTGCTTCGGCTCCGTCGGACGACTACTCCATGTCCGTGTCCATTCACCCGATATCGATGGCTATTTTCTCTCTTATTGGAATGCCTTCGATTATTGCGACGGTCGAAAATAATCTTGGCGCCCACTTGTCCCTGGTGTCCCGTCCGGAATTGATGTGGCTGGACGTTTCGGATAAAGACGAATCGATCAGCATGTTCTTGGTTGGCCTCTATGAAGGTGTCAGGTACTATTTTAGAGAAGGACATCGTGGTTGGTACGTCTCCCCGCAGATTGGCTATGAACATGTTTCGATGGAGTACACTTACAAATATGATCATGACGATGACAAGGAGGCTGCCGTGAATGCGTTTGTCTTTGTTGTTTATGGCGGTTATAAGTATACGAGCGGGCGCTTCGTCATGGCCATGGATGTCGGTATGGGTTATACGGTAATGTCGGGTTCTGCCAGCGATGCTCAAGATGCCGAGGAAATTGCCGGAAACGGTTTTGGTTTCGATCTGAACTTCTCCATGGGCTTTGCTTTCTAGCCTAGAATTTTCTATTTTTATCCACAAAAACGGAGATTTTTATGCCGGCAATACATTTGACTGCTGAAAATTTTGACAAGGCCATTTCTTCTGGTCAGCTTGTTTTTGTGGATTTCTGGGCAACCTGGTGCCGTCCGTGCATGATGATGGGGCCCATTATCGATGAACTTGCCGACGAATACAACGGCAAGGCCATTATCGCAAAGATGGACGTGGACAGCGATGGCGCGAAGGACATTTGCGCCCGCTTCGGCATCACGAACATCCCGAACATGAAGCTGTTCAAGAACGGCGTAGAAGTAGGAAACGTGGTGGGTGCCGTGCCCAAGGCGACCGTCAAGGCCGTCATCGACAGGAACCTGTAGTTCCATGTTGACAAAACGTCTGATTGTTTGCCTCGATGTCCGCAACCGCAAGGTGACGAAGGGCGTCAAGTTCAAGGGCAATATCGATATCGGCGACCCTGTGGAAATGGGGGCGCAGTATAGTGCCGATGGCGTGGACGAGCTCGTTTTTTACGATATTACAGCGAGCGCCGAGAACCGCCCGTGCGACATGGAAATGATACGCCAGATTGCTAAGCGCGTGTTTATTCCGTTTGCCGTAGGTGGCGGAATCCGCAACCTCGACGACATGCACGAGGCCCTGCTCGCAGGTGCCGAGAAGGTGAGCGTGAACAGCCTTGCCGTGCTGCATCCCGAAATCATAGCCGACGGCGCGAAGGCGTTTGGTCGCCAGTGCGTGGTGCTCGGCATGGACGCGAAGTTCGTGGGTGTTTCGGACAAGTTCAAAAGCGGCTACGAGGTGTATATCCGTGGCGGTCGCCAGGCGATGGGCATCGATGCTGTCGAGTGGGCGAAAAAGGCTGAAGATTTGGGCGTAGGCGAAATCTGCCTGAACGCCATTGATACCGACGGCGTGCGCAACGGCTACGAACTCAACATCACCGACCAGGTGGCGCGAGCCGTGCAGGTGCCTGTAATTGCGAGCGGTGGCGCTGGTACTCCGGCGCATATCGTGGACTTGTTCCGCAAGACTTCTGCCGATGCGGCGCTGGTTGCTTCGATGGTTCACTTCGGCGACTACACGGTTCCTGGAATCAAGAAGGAAATGCTTGCGGCGGGAATCCCCGTGCGCAAGAAGATGAACGGCGAGGTTTAAAGTGAATCCGTCAGTCGCTGTCAAAATTTTCGAGGCGGGCAAGGCTGCCGGTGCCGACTTTGTCGAAATTTTCGAAGAAGAAACCCGCAGTTCCTCTCTCGGGCTCAAGGATCGCCATATAGAGACTGCAACGGCAGGGACAGAATACGGTATCGGCATTCGCCTCTTGTACGGGACCGAGGTCCTTTACGGCTTTACGAGCGATGATAGCGAAGATGCTTTGGTCAAATTGGTGCAGACGCTTGCTTTTGGACGCATCGCCGGCATGTCGGCGAAACCTGTAGAATTTGCACCTCGGAAGCGCGTGGCGGATTTCAATGCGGATGCGTTCCGCGATCCTCGCGTGCTTGGGCAGGCGGTCAAGCAAGATTTTCTTTTCCGTGCCGACAAGGCTGCTCGTGAAATTTCGGACAAGGTAGTCCAGGTGGGCGCTTCGGTAACGGATTCCTGTTCCATGATAACGCTCATGAACAGCGAGGGCTTGAATCTCGTTCTGGATCGTTCTCGTCTCCGTGTGAACGTAACGGTCACGGCGACGGATGGAACCGAGAGATTGACGACGCACGAAGCTCCGGGCGCACTTGGCGGCTACGAACTTCTCGATAATTACTCTCCGGAGGAATTGGCGACTGTCTGTGCCGAACGCGTCGTGCGTATGCTCGATGCAGGCTACATTGCAGGCGGTCAGATGCCCGTGGTGATGGGTAACGGCTTTGGTGGTGTAATTTTCCACGAGGCGTGCGGCCATCCGCTCGAAACGGAAGCGGTGCGTCGTGGTGCTAGTCCCTTCTGTGGTAAACTCGGTGAGGCTATTGGCCAACCGTGCCTTACAGCCATTGACGACGGCACGCTCGATGGCGTGTGGGGAAGTCTCAAGTTCGATGACGAAGGGATGCCCACGCAGCGCACGACTCTTATCGAGAATGGTATTTTGAAAACTTACATGAGCGACCGCGTGGGCGCTGCCGAAGTGGGGATTGCCCGCACGGGGTCTGCGCGTCGCGAAAGCTACAAGTATGCGCCCGTGAGCCGCATGCGAAACACGTTTATCGCACCTGGCAAGGATACGCTCGATTCCATGATTGCGAGCGTCGACAATGGTCTCTATGCAGCTCGCATGGCAGGCGGCTCCGTGAACCCTGCGACGGGCGAGTTCAATTTCGCGGTCGACGAAGGCTATGTCATCCGCAATGGCAAGATTTGCGAACCTGTGCGCGGGGCTGCTCTCATCGGCAAGGGGCACGAAATCATGCCGCGCATCAGCATGGTCGGGAGTGACTGGGAATTGGCTGCGGGAGTCTGCGGAGCCTCTTCGGGACATGTGCCCGTGACCGTGGGACAGCCGAGCATTAAGGTCGATCAGATTCTCGTCGGCGGCCGCTAGGCGATACTTTTGCTTTTTATAGCCCGTAGGCTTCTTTCTTCAGTTTCCTGAAATACTCGAACTGAGCCCTGGTGGAACTCTGCATCGTGTATTTGCGCGTGCGTTCGTATGCGGTCTCGCGCATTTTCCGGTATGCTTCCGGTTCTTCGAGATAGAGACGTCGGCTTTCTTCCAGCGCATCGAGCCAGGCGTTTTCTTCGATGGGGAGAATGTGCCCGGCATCGTTGTCCATCACGATATCGTGGGGACCGCCATAGTCGCTTACGAGGGCGGGTGTCCCCGTCGCCATGGCTTCGACCACGACGTTTCCGAAAGTATCGGTTACGCTCGGGAATAGGAAAAAGTCTGAATCTGCGTAGAGGCTTGCGAGAGTGTCGCCGCCCTGTTCTCCGGCAAAGTGCACGCTGCTGTCGCCTTCGAAGAACTTCTTGATTTCTTCGAGATACCAGCCGTAACCAACATACATGAGTTCCACATCATTGTGCTTGGCAGCGAATTTTTTCCACACGTTGTTCAGGAATTCCAGGTTCTTTTCTTTCGAGATGCGGCCGATGAACGAGAATCGCACCTTGTGCTCGGCTTGTGCCGATGCTGCGGTGCCGTTGAACTGTTCCCACACGCCTTTGCCGCGCAGGTCGGGCGAAAATTTTTCGAGCGGGAGTCCACGGGGTAGAATCTGGACCTGGTTCTTGGGAACTTTCAGTTGCGAGGTGAGAATGTCTGCGTAGTCCTTGCAGGGGCTTACGACGGGTTTGGTCATGCCATAGAAGGTTTTCATGAGCCAAAGCACGAAATAGTACATCCACTTTGCCTTTACAAGCGTGCGCGTGTAGGTGGGCACGTCGGTGCGGTAGTGGCTGAATACCTTGATGCCCGCAACCTTTGCACAGAAGCATACGAGCCAGGCACCGGGACTCGGCGTCTCAAGTTCGATGAGGTCGACGGGGTAGCGTTTGAGCAGTCGTAGAACGGGGCCTATGCGCGGAATGGCGAGTTCGCTGTTCGCGTACCCGAGCTGTTCCATGCTGAACAGGCGCGGAAGCAAAATGCAGTAGCTGTTTTCGACGACACCGCAGGGGCGCGTGTTGAACGCGCTTCCCGCAAGGAAAGCCTTCATGTTGTGGGCGCGCATGTAGGGAATCACGTTTCTCAGGTTGTTTGCGATTCCGTTTGTCTCGTCCAGGTTGTCAGAGTAGAAAAGGATGCGCACGTCGTCGGCGGGACGCTTTTTGCGTTCCTGCTTTAAATAGAAGCGTAGCTTAAGGAGCTTGGGAACGTTTACGAGGAGCGCCAAGAATACTACGGGCGGAATCAAGCCGGTGCGGAGGTTTCCTGGGGGCTGGTGTCTGAAACTGAACATCTTCCTGAAGGTGCTCGTGACAGTGCGCCCGAAGATATGGGGGCGCGAATCCAGCGCGTCGGTCGCCTTAAGCTTTGTTGAACCTGACGCAGTCTTCATATTTTACTCCTTTGCCACCGAAAAGGTCAAGGGCCGATCCGATGGTGAGGTCAATCTTTCCGTTAGAAATTTTTTTGCAATGTTCAAGGTCGGCAAGTGACTTGGCTCCCCCCGCGTAGGTGCAGGGAATAGGGCTGTTTTCTGCTAGGAAAACGATAAGTTCATCGTCCATGCCTTGCTGCTTTCCTTCCACGTCGGCGGCATGAATTAGGAATTCGTCGCAATAGTGCGAAAGGTCGTTTAGCGTCTCTGCCGTAATCTCGATATCGATGAGCGTTTGCCAACGGTTAATGGCTATCTTCCAACGGGGCCTTGCATTGCTATACGTGTCGGCTGTGCGCTTGCAGCTCAGGTCAAGGACGAGATGCTTGCGGCCTACGGTTGCCGATAGCAGTTCGAGCCTTTCGCGGTCGAGCTTGCCTTCTGGAAAAATCCAGCTTGTCACAATAACATGCGATGCGCCCGCATCGATATATTCGCGAGCGTTTTCGGCGTTGATTCCGCCTCCGACCTGCAGTCCTCCGGGGTATGCCGCGAGGGCTGCTTTCGCCGCTTTGTCGTTTCCCTTTCCGAGCATGATTACATGCCCGCCCTTGATTCCATCTTTTTTGTAGAGCTCGGCGAACCAGGCTGGGGAACGATCGGTCTCGAAATTCGTCTTGAGTCCTTCTCCGCTGTCAGAGAGGGAACTTCCGACAATCTGCTTTACGCGGCCGTCGTGCAGGTCTATGCAGGGGCGGAACTTGGTCATTAGTCCTTCACTCCTGTGACCGTCCAGTCAATTTTTTTGCCGTTGCTTCCATCGCTACGGCCGCGGTAGAACAGGACTTCGCCACCGGCTGCCATCTTCATCGCCTTTTTCGCGATCCAACCGTCTACCTTGTCCAAGAGGCTTGCTTTTTGGTAAGTCTTGTTCACGGGGAAACTGAGCATGGGGGAGGCTTCTTTCCATTCAATGGCGAGCGGATTCTTGGGGAACTTCTTCCCGTTGTAGGTTTCTTCGCCTTCCTTGATGCTTGCCGGGATTACGACCTTGGAACCGTTTCCGTCGTTGTAGAGCGCATAGCCGAAGGACTTCCCGTCCTTGGTGAGCGAGATGCGTCCTGCGAACATCGGGTTCCTCGCATTCGTGCTGAAATTCAGCGAGCGAATGGTGAGATCCGTTGCCTGTACCGTTTGCCAGGTCTGGTCCATGTAGGCGTATCCCTTAACGGCGATGGTGTCTTCGTTGTAGCCGATGCGGCCCGAGACACGGCCATAGGGAATATGGATGTATTGGGCGAACTTGTCGTTGCCGACTTTCCAGATGCCGTCTCCGTTGACCTTGCCCTGTTCGGCGCTTTCAAATGTCAAATCCAGGAAAAATTTTCCCTCCTTGTCGGCGGTAAAATACACGCGGTGGCCCTTGCCGGGCTTGCCTTCCATCGCATATTCACCTTTGATATCGATGGATGTTTTTTCCTTGAGAACTTTCAGGCGCTCCGGAGGATACTGGCGTCCGACGGCGTGGGTCTTGCTCTTGAAATTCCAGAAGGTCAGGTCGCAGCCAACTTTTTTGCCGGACGCCGGAACATATAGCGTGGAGTAGTTTACAAAAGCACGGGTGCCGTTGTCAAATACAAACTGGTAGCTCCATGTTTCGTTGAATTCCTTTGCGCTATTTTGGTGTGGCAAGAAGTCATTTGCTGTAAGGTTACGCGTTGCTCCTGACGGTGCAGAAACATCGACTGCATAGACGGTTGCCACAGCAAAAGCCAGGAGTACAGAAAAAATAATGTTTGTCATTTTGTTCATCATATAAAAAAATAGAAAAAAGGGTTATGAAAAAAATTGTGTCCCATGAATAACTATATTTATTTTATGGTTATCAGGCAGTACAACGAAGCGGACCTTACGGCAATGATCCGCATCTGGAACGAGGTGGTCGAAGACGGCATCGCCTTCCCGCAAGAGGACTTGCTCACACCCGAAAGCGGCAAGCAGTTCTTTACCGCACAGACCTACTGCGCCGTTGCGGTTGAGGACGACAAGATTTTCGGGCTATACATTCTTCACCCGAACAATGTGGGCCGTTGCGGGCACATTTCAAATGCGAGCTACGCAGTCGCTTCGGAATCCAGGGGCAAGCATATCGGCGAAAAGCTGGTGAAGGACTGTCTTGAACAAGCTAAAAAGCATGGCTTCGGAGTCTTGCAGTTTAATGCCGTCGTCGAAAGCAACACGCACGCGCGACACCTGTACGAACGCCTCGGATTTGTCCAGCTCGGAACCATTCCGAAAGGTTTTCGAATGAAGGACGGGCATTACGAAAACATCTGCCCGTACTATCACGAGTTGTAATTTATTCCAGGTACACGACCTCGCCCATTTGCGGCATGAGCACGGGCTTGCCCGATTCCTGGGCGGCGCGTTTCGCATTTTCCAGCGGTTCCGTGTACGAATGCTTACTCAGGCAGAACTTGGAGTGGTGAACCGTCATGTAGCGGTTCGCGCCTAGTTCCACCATTTCCTTGCCCAGGTATTCCGGCATGGTGTGGATAAGCGACCAATCCTTGTCGTACTGCCCATTTTCAAGAATCGCCAAATCGATGTCGGTAAATTTCTTTCCGATTTTCTCGAAGTGCGGGCCATAACCCGAATCGCCGCCAATCCAAATTGTGCGCTTAGGAGACTTGAACGCGAACGACGCCCACAGAGTCTTATTCTGGTGAAGATCGCGGCCCGAAAAATGCCTTGCCGGAGTCGCCGTCACGTTAAAGCCTTCGCCCAGGTCAACAGATTCCCACCAGTCGAGTTCCGTAAGTTTTTCAACGGGATACTTCCAGTATTCAAAATGCTCGCCCACGCCGAGGCCAGTCACCACGCGCTTTACGCGGGGTTCCAGTTCCGTCACCACCCGGTAATCCAAGTGGTCCCAGTGGTCGTGCGAAATCACCAGGTAGTCAATATCCGGCATGTCGACGGGCTTGTAGACGTCCGTTCCCTTGAACATCTTGTTCACGAAACTCACCGGCGAACCCTGGTAAAAAACCGGGTCCACCAGCACTTTCTTTCCGGATAAATTAAGCAGGTACGAGGAATGTCCGAACCACACAATCCAATCGCGGTCCTGCGGTAGCGACTTCAGGTCCGTCTTGATGACGTTCAATGCGGTGTCGGGAACGGTCTGACTCTTGTCTCCGAACAGGAAATCCTTCCAAACGGCAAATACGCTCCTGTCGCCCGTCATGGTGACGGTTTCTACCTCGTTCATGAACTGCTTTCCGTCGTAATTCGGCGACTGCTTGATACGTTCAAGGCGCTTGCCCTGCGGGATGCGCCCGAAACTTGCCTGCGATAAGAACAACACGCCCACATCTCCCAAAATAAAAAGTACAGATAAGATAATCGCCGTAATCATGAGTTTCTTGTTCTTTGCAAAACGCAAGCGCATCGTTCCCATTCTAGCGGATAAAGTTCGTGAAGATTTTCTTTTCGGCAATAGGCTGCACGACACCCGCCTTCTTGCCCGCTTCGATGCTCTTCAGGATCCACGCCATGTTGCGGCCCAGTTCCTTCATAATCTGCACGCCCTCATCGTCCTTCAGCACATCTTCCGGGCTGGAACCGTGAACCATGTTCCAATAGCGAGATGTCACCAGGGGCTGTTGCGCAAAGGTGGGGTACTTGTTCAGGGCGTCGAGCGTTGCGGTAGTGCCGGCACGGCGGGCAGAAGCAACCGTTGCGGCGGGCTTAAAGAGCAGTTCCGCTTCGGCAATGCCGTAAAGCCTGTCCAAGAACATCAGCATCTCGCCACTCGGGGATGCATAATAGACCGGGGAGCCGTAAACGACGGCGTCGGCAGTTTTAAGGATTTCCTTGGCTTCGTGAACCACGGCATCGGTTTCGCCCTTCAGCACGCGACCACCCACAAAGAAGATTTCCGTCTCGATGCCAGCGGCCTTGAGTTCGCCAGCCACCAGGTTCAGAGCCGTGTAGGTGCAACCCTTTTCGCGACGGCTACCATTGAATAAAACGACCTTCATGATAAATTCCTTTGTTATGAAAAATGTTTCTTTATTAAAATTCTACTTGTCAAAATCGTCCGGGGATTCGAACAACTTTTTCTTCAGCTGCATGAACCGCTTTTCGTTGGTGGCGATTTCCAGGTTCCCCACCCGAATGGCTTCCCGGTACAGCAGTTCCTTGTAGCGAATCTTGTTCATGACCACCGTAAGGCGGGCCATTTCCTTTTCAAGAATCTTGCGGCGGTTTTCAAAAAGGGACAGCCTTTGGGAAAGCGTAGAATCGCCCTCGTTGAACCACTCGATGTACTGGCGGATTTCCTTGATTTGCAGTCCCGAATCCTTGAGGCATTCAATCATGGTAAGCCAGCGAAGGTCTTCGTCGCTGTAGGCCCGCACGCCCGAGGCGTTCTTCTTGACAAAGGGAAGCAGGCCCTCTTTTTCGTAATAGCGCAGGGTATAGGCCGAAAGTCCTGTTTTCTTGACGACATCACCTATGGAGTAACTCATATTTACAAAATATAAATATTTTCGCCCAAATGATAGAGTTAGAGCCAACTCTAAATTAAATTTTTCAACTTTTTTCACAAAAACTCAACACCTAGAGTAAACTCTAAGTATTATATTTCTTATAGAACTTATTCAAAAGGAGATTTTATGGCCTGTTTTGTCGTGCCCATGGCCGAAGCGGTCGTCACCACCATCGCAACCCTCGTGTTGCAGCAGACCGACAAGTCTAAAAGTGAATCCAGAAACCTTGAAGCCGCGGTTTCTGGCGGTCCGCAACCCTTCTATAAAAGCCTGCGCCTGCTTGCCCGTATGCTCTGGCTCGTGACTGGCGTCCTAATTATCGACCATGTCATGAACGGAGAACTCATGTGGAGTTATCCCTTCTTTACCGCTGCCACAAGCCCCGAAGGTGTTTCCGAGATGGTGCGGGAAATGTCAACGGTAGGCGTTGCCATGTCGGCATTTATCACGTCCGTATGGGCGGTGATGATTATCGCACGCAAGTACAAGGCCCAAACCCTCGCCAAGGCCGAGGTCCACACTAACCACTAAATAAGCAACTGCCTGGATTCTATCGAACCTTCGGTTCTCCAGAATGACAGGCTCAAGGTAAACTATGGACAGAAGAGACTTTTTAAAAACCGCAGGCGCAGCAGCACTCGCTTCCGCCGTATTCACACCCGCTTTCGCGAAAGGGAAATCCATGGAACAGAAGGAACCCGGAAAGGACGTTTCCAACGTCTATTTCACCAAGGACCTGAGTGCCGCCGGCCTCATCAAGTTGTACAAGAAAATCAACGAGGGCATTACCGGACGCGTGGCCATCAAGCTCCACACCGGCGAAAAGAACGGCCCCAATATCCTGCCTCGCGAATGGGTCAAGGAATTCCAGGCACAGGTTCCCAACTCCAAGATTGTGGAGACCAACACCTGGTACGAAGGCGACCGGTACACTACCGAACAGCACCGCGAAACCCTCAAGGTGAACGGCTGGACCTTCTGCGACGTGGATATCATGGACGAAGATGGCGAAGTGATGCTTCCCGTAAAGGACGGCCTCATTTTCAAGGAAATGTCCATGGGTGCACACATCAAGAATTACGACTCCATGATCGTGCTGACACACTTCAAGGGCCACGCCATGGGCGGTTTTGGCGGTTCCATGAAGAACATCGCCATCGGTTGCGCGGGCGGACGCCTGGGCAAGAAGATGATTCACGAATACGTGAAGGGCGGCCCCACCAAGATGGAACCGGGCGGCACGGCAGGCTGGAAAACCAGCGGAGCCCTGTTCATGGAAACCATGGCCGATTCCGCAAAGGCAACCTGTGACTTTTTCAAGGGTCACATCTGCTTTATCAACGTGCTGCGCCGCATGTCCGTAGACTGCGACTGCGCGGGGCTTTCTGCAGCGGAACCCAAGTGCCGCGACATCGGCATTCTCGCTTCCACAGACATCGTGGCGGTGGACCAGGCAAGCGTCGACATGGTTTACAAGCTCCCGCCCAAGGAACTGCACGACCTCAAGGAACGCATCGAGACCCGCGAGGGCCTGCACCAGCTGCCCGCCATGGAAAAACTGAAGATGGGTAACCGCAAATACAGGATTATCGAACTGTAGCCTAGTTCGCGACGGCACCGTAGATAAATTCTCGTCACCGTCGCGGATTATGTTATATTTCTAAGAAAAGGCAGGTAAAATATGTCCCTTGGAATTCCAGAAATAATCCTGATTGTGGTCGTGGTGCTCCTTTTGTTTGGGGCAAAGCGCATTCCTGAACTTGCACGTTCTTTGGGCAAGGCCCAGAACGAGTACAAGAAGGCGAAAGACGCCCTAAAGGAAGAAGCCGAAGACCTGCAGAAGACGGTGGAAAAAGCCGCCGAGGCAGAAGATAAGAAATAGTAAGCAGTGGTTGAGCCAATGTCATCCTGGAGACACGAAGTGTCGATAGGATCCATGGACTCTATCGCTTCGCTCCAGAGTGACATACTTTGGTTTACAAGTCAACCACTAATCACTATGACTACCAAGCAGGATCAAGAGGATACGCTGATTTCGCATTTGGAAGCGCTCCGACGGGCGCTTTTGCGTTCTATTATCGCCCTTGCCATCGGCATAGTGCCCCTGTTCCTTGTTTCGCCCTACGTTCTGGACTGGTTCTGTAAGCAAATCGCCCTGCAAGGCGGCGTCACGCTCCACTACTTTTCCCCGATGGAAGTGTTCCTGCTGCAGCTCAAGATTTCTGCTCTCCTGGACTGCGTGCTGTTTTCGCCCTACATCGCCTGGAACATGTGGCAGTTCGTGCTCCCCGCCCTATACGACAACGAGAAACGATTCATCCGCTCCATCGTGGCCATGACCAGCGGGCTGTTTATCGCAGGCGTCGCCTTCTGCCTTGTCGTCTGCTTCCCGCTGATTGTGCAGTTCGGCATGAGCTTTGCAAGTACCACCCTGCAACCCGTATTCGGCGTCTCTAACCTGGTAACACTCGCACTCTGGCTTTCGCTCGCGTTCGGATGCATGTTCCAGTTCCCGCTGGTGACCTACGCCCTTATCCGCGCGGGCATCGTGAATTACGAGACCGTCTGCAGCAAGCGCCCCTATGTGGTGGTGGCAATCCTTGTGCTAGCGGCCCTCCTCACGCCCCCCGATGTTGTTAGCCAATTGTTGCTCGGAGTCCCGACGTACCTGCTCTTCGAAGCGGGTCTCCTAGCAGCCAGGCGTTACAAGGGGCGCGCCTTGAAAGAAGTCCACCCTGAAAACGCCCCGAACATCGCACCGCGAGATTCAACCGCAACCGCGACGGAATCTGTGCCTGCGCAGACCGCTGCGACGAACGAATCCGCAAAAGACCTCGCCGAAACCGACTCCCCCGCGGCCGACGACATCGATTTTGCAGCCCCCACTTCCAAGTTCCAGGTCGGCGCAGAAAAAGACGCCGACAACTGGAAACCTTATTGATTTTTAGAAAAATTTATTTTCCTTAGAGCCAACTCTAAGTGATATATTAGAAGTATGAAAAAGTTTGTCTCAAAAGATTCCTTTGAAGACCTCGGTTTTGCCAAGCTGGACGTGAGTCGCGAATCGCGCACAGGCACCAGCGAGGCCGTTTATTGCGCGGGCAAGACGTCGGAACAGCTCCTGAAAATTCTTAGAAAGTTCCGGGACAAAGGCTGCCGCGTATTAGGGACCAAATGCAGCAAGGAACAGGCGGAATTCATCGCAAATGCAGGTGAGAAAATCTGCTACGACGAACTTTCCCGGACGATTTCGCTAGCAGATGAAACGCCTGCCAGGCAGAATCGCGGGCGTTCCGGCGGCAAGGCTGCGCAAACGGTTGCAAAACTCGGGCCCGTGGCCGTATGTTGCGCAGGAACTGCGGACCTGCCTATCGCCGAAGAAGCCGCCAAGACGCTGGAATTTAACGGCGTAAAAGTCTTGCGCCAGTACGACGTCGGGATTGCGGGGCTACACCGTCTGCTTTCGAAGGTAGAGGACATCCGCAAGGCTTCGGTAGTTATCGCCGTTGCCGGAATGGAAGGCGCGCTCCCCGGCGTGATTGCCGGACTCGTGAAAGCGCCCGTGATTGCCGTGCCTACATCGGTCGGGTACGGGGCATCTTTCGGCGGGATTAGCGCGCTGCTCACCATGCTCAACACCTGCGCCGAGGGCGTGACGGTGGTAAATATCGATAACGGTTTCGGGGCGGCCATCGCCGCATTTAGAATGTTGAAGGTAAAATGATGAAATATCTCTATCTTGATGGATCTTGCGGTATCAGCGGCGATATGACGGTTGCCGCACTTCTTGGACTTGGGGCATCACGCGAAAAACTGGATGCGGCGATTGCGGGGCTCGGCCTAGAAGGCGTCCACGTCCATGTGGAGAATTCAAAGAGTTACAGCATTGCGGGCTTTCTTTTGCAGTGCATGTCCATGACCACGACGCAGACCACGTGCATTCTCACGAAGAAGGGTATGTAGAGCATCATCATCACCATGAACACGGGCACCATCATCACGAGCATCGGCACTTGTCCGAGGTTTACGAGATTCTGGACCGCGCAGCAAATGCAGGGACAGTCACGCCCCGCGCCCTTGAAACCGCAAAGAAGATTTTCCGCATCATCGCCGAAGCCGAAGCGAAGGCGCACGGCGTGCCCGTAGAAGAAGTTCATTTCCATGAAGTGGGTGCCGTCGATTCCATCGTCGATATCTTGGCGGTCGCCGTCCTTGCCGATGACCTTGGCATAGAGAACTTCATCGTTACAGGGCTCAACGAAGGCTCTGGCTTTGTAGAAACGCAACATGGAATGCTCCCGATTCCCGTCCCGGCGGTAGCGCACATTGCAGAAGCTGCGGGCATCGCGCTTCACATCACCGAAACGAAGGGCGAAATGGTCACCCCAACGGGAGCAGGCATCGTGGCGGCCCTTCGGACAAGCGAAAGCCTCCCCGCAAGCTACAAAATTTTAAAATCGGGCGTGGGTCTCGGCAAGCGTGATTTCGGGCGAGCGAACTTCTTGCGGGCACAAATCATCGAGGACTCCGCAGGCGACAAATGCGGCGACGCAACATCCGGTACCACGGGGTCCGCGGCTCTTGACTGCAACGTTTTCCAGATTGAAGCGAATATTGACGATTCCACTCCTGAAGAACTGGGCTACGCCATGGATAAAATTTTCGAGGCGGGGGCCCGCGACGTCCATTTTATCCCCTGCTACATGAAGAAAAACCGCATGGGCACTCTCCTGTGCGCCCTCGCCGACAGCGAGCACTTGGCCGCCGTAGAGAAAGCCATTTTCTTGCATACATCGACCGTCGGCGTACGCCGTTTCCCCGTAGAACGCACCTGCATGGCCCGCAGCACCTTCGAAGTCGAAACGGAATTTGGCAAGGTTCGCGTCAAGAAATCCGTTTTGGGCGGCATCGAAAAAATCAAACCCGAATTTGACGACCTGAAAGCATGCGCCGACAAGGCGGGCGTTCCCATCCGCGAAATCCAGAAAGCGATCGAGAAGAAACTGCACTAAAAGTGAATTGCCAAGCCGCAATTTTTGTATTTTACTTTACATGGAAAGCTTGAGCCAAAAGTTTGAAAAACTGAAAAACCTCTTGCGCGAAATGGACCGCGTCGCCATCGCATTTTCTGCCGGCGTAGATTCCACGTTCCTTGCGAAAGTCGCCCACGACGCACTGGGCAGCAACATGGTCGCCTACACCGTCCAGGCGGGAATGGTCCCCGAGCGCGAAATCGCATTTTCCCGAGAGTTCTGCAAGTTGCACGGAATCCCGCAGCAGCTGATAGAAGTTGACGAAATGCAGGTAGAAGGCTTTGCCGAAAACTCCAGGGAACGTTGCTACTTCTGCAAGCGCAACCTGTTTTCGAAAATTACAGAATGCGCAAAAGCCGCAGGATTTTCAACCGTCTGCGAAGGCAGCAATGCCGACGACATTCACGATTACCGCCCGGGAATGCGCGCCCTCCAGGAACTAGGCATCAGGAGCCCTCTCCTGGAATGCGGGCTCACAAAAGCAGACATCCGCGAACTTTCGCGCCAACTGGATTTACCCACGTGGGACAAGCCTTCCTTCGCCTGCCTCGCAAGCCGCATCCCTTACGGAGAACCCATTTCCCGGGAAAAGCTTTCCATGATATCAAATGCGGAGCAACTGCTTTTTGAACTGGGCTTCAAGCAGTTCCGCGTGCGCCTGCACGGCAACCTCGCACGCATCGAGGTGTTGCCCGAAGATTTCAACAAGGTTCTAGAAAAGCGCGACCAGATTCTCGCAGCCTTCAAGAAAATCGGATTTACCTACATTTCGCTTGACCTTCAGGGCTTCCGCAGCGGCAGCCTGAACGAAACTTTAGCCACAAAGCAAGTTTAGCCCACTATTGGGCGTTCCCCGGCCTGGGGCCGGGGCGGGTGCTGCTCGCCTCTCGTCACCCCGGACCTGATCCGGGGTCGGCTCATCGAGCCGCTTACGCGTCTCGCCACCGCGTGGCGGTGCGACGCCCCCTAACGCGATTTCAGTGTGTAGTGTGGGGGTCCTGAAATGGGCTAATTTCTCCGTATTTTTTGAGAAAATTAACCTATAAAGCCTTAAAAATTATATATTAATATTAAAGTCATCTGCATTCACACAGAATACATTTGTATATTTTGTAAATACGGAGGTATGCCATGCAGAGCACATTGCTACAAGTCAGGGTGGACGAAAAGACCCGTTCCGCAGCAGGGAGTATTTTCGAAAGACTCGGTATAGACCTGCCGACAGCCGTCCGAATGTTCCTTGCCCGCACCATTCTCGAAAACGGCATTCCTTTCAGCATGAAACTCCGCCCGACCGCACCCGACGATGTCCTTGAAGCCATGAAGCAGGCTTCACAGTCCGCCGCCGATGCAGGAGTCGCCGACATGTCCCTTGAAGAAATCAACGCCGAAATCGCACAGGCGCGGGCAGGCAAATGAAGTGCTACGCCGTCATTGACACCAACGTGCTAGTTTCTGCGCTTTTGCGGTGGGATTCCGTTCCTGGGCAGGTCGTTCAACAGACCTACGCCCACGAGATTATTCCCGTTTTCAACGATTCCATTTTACAGGAATACGAAGAAGTCCTGTCGCGCAAGAAGTTTCATTTTCCAACAGAAACCGTGGATTTCTTGATTTCTCGCCTGAAATCCATCGGCGTGAACCTTGCTGCCGTTGAAACTCTCGTTGGCGATTTTCCCGATCCGAAAGACGTGGTGTTTTTCGAGGTCGCCATGGAGAAGAACAAGACCGATGAAACCTTTCTGGTCACGGGCAACCAGAAGCATTTTCCGCAACACCCGAAAGTCGTCACCCCTGCGGAAATGCTGAGAATTCTGGACAACCTGTAGTCTGCCTAATGTAAAAACAGGGCGTTCCCCGGCCTGGGGCCGGGTCGGGTGCTGCTCGCCTCTCGTCACCCCGGACCTGATCCGGAGTCGGCTCATCGAGCCGCTTGCGCGTCTCGCCACCGCACGGCGGTGCGACGCCCCCTAACGCAGAAGCGGGTGTGAAATGTGTAGTGTGGGGTGTGGAATGATTGTTTATCGGCGGGTTAATCGGAATCCTTGAGGTAACGAACAGAACGAAACCAGCATTAATAAAGAAATCTCTTACAAGACTACTTTCGGATTTCCCGAAAATTTCATCACGCCACGGGAAGACTGGACAAACTTGTCCAAATCATCAAATGTCTTGACGTTGTCCACCAAAGAAGAACGCCACTTTGTATAATCAAAGCGCTCTCGCAACAGGGTTGCTATAAAGAGTTCGGTCTCCATTGCACCCATGTTTTCACTTAGGCAACGCATTCCTTTTTCAATGACATCGACAGAACTAGGGCTCATGGTTTTCCTCCACTTCAAGAATGAAAGTCATGGGATTAAGGATTTTGATTTTATCGGTTTGATATTTAAGTAAGCGCTTGTCGGTCGTCAAAAAATAATCACATTCTGCTATAATTGAACTTGCCACATGACACGCATCCATCAACTTAACGCCAGTCGCCGTAATTTCCTTTGCGAGAGACTTTACTTGTCCATCAACATTTTCACTCACATACGTATGCGTGTAAGTATCTATAAAATCCTGGATATCGTTCCTTTTCGACTCAAATCGGTTGGCCGCATTTTCGGCAACGAGAATATACGACGTGACCAAATCGAACACCCCATTACGAATCTGCTGTTGGATTTCCAATTTAGCCTGAGCCTCTAAACTGACCTTTAGTTGAGACTGGTCGTCGTAAGGACGATTATAGCAACAGTTGTCCAAATATATCTTCAAGCGTTCCATCGAAATCCTCTTCTAAAATATACCTTTCTTTGCACAAAAAAGCAAACACCCCATTTCATATATTCGGGAATATAAGGACAATAACCTAAATCTGTTTTCTTATGGGCGTTCCCCGGCCTGGGGCCGGGTCGGGTGCTGCTCGCCGAGCACCCTCGGCTCATCGAGCCTTGCGATGCGTCATCCTGAGCGAAGCCCGTCAGGGCGAAGTCGATATACGAAACTTGGCAACTTGTTGCCTTAGTTGAGTTAGGTTCGTAGGAGCAGGATCTATCGCAAGTCTCGCCACCGCGTGGCGGTGCGACGCCCCCTAACGCGATTCCAGTGTGGAATGTGTAGTGTGGGGTGTGGAATGACTATTTGACGGCAGCCATGAGTAGGCGCGGTTCAAGGGGTTCAATATTGAAATTATTTTGAGAGTTCTTCTTGGAAGATTTCTTAGACTTGTTTTTCATCTTGGATGTCTTTGTTGAAATTTATTTTAATTTGACACAACGGACGGAAAGGGCGTTAAGTTTGGACTCCACAGAAAGCGCAGACCCGTCTGAATCACGCGAAATATTTTGACTACTAACCACGGTCCCATCATACAACTCTTTGGGATAGAACATAAAGAAGCTATCATCTATATATTCATATCTTTCTTGGTAGAAATACCTGCCCGACCCGGTAAGAGAAAGTCCGCTTTCATTGTTTCCTGTAAAATTATATTCAGAACGCAAGCCATAGACCCCGTATTCCGTACTGCTTCGGGCAACTTCAAAATCATGCCGCGTCATCAAACGCCAGCCTTTTGGGCAAATTCCCTGGTGGTTTGGCCGTATAAGGTCGGCACAACTCTTAGTATTACAGCTGTCATTGAAACCCATCATCTCTGCCCACTGGTAAAGGCCGCCGTAACGGTCGCACTTGGTGGTGTCGTCGTTGTAGCAGTAGCGTTCGATTTTCGTGTCGTCGGTCATGTTTTCGCCAGCCTTCAAGGTGACATCGGCGATATTCAAGTTCTGTGCCATAACGTCTATGGTATCCTTGACACCATCTTCATCTTTGCCCATGATTGTCAGGTAATAATAGACACGGCCATTGCGCGAGTCAGTAAATGTCTTGTAGCGCTCTTCCTCAAACTTTTTCAAAGGCAGAGTTTGGTCGAACGGTTCATAGGGCCCAGAACTGGAACTTTCCGTAGGCACATAAAGCACATATCGTCCATCCACACACAAATATATTTTTCCCGTATTTCCATCTGAAAGTATGCCTTCACAGGGCAACCCAACATAGTCGGTTATTTCACTCGAAGATGAACTCACCGACGAACTAGATACATCCTTCTTGCTGCTAGAAGAATCTCCTGACTTTATGGAACTGGAGCTCTTGGAATCAGAAGAGACTTTTGGTTCTTTTGTGGAACTGCTAGACTTATTCTCACTACTCGATGACTTGTCTTTGGTTTCGTTACTAGACCCATTCGACTCCGCTGACGCTCCGCTCAGGGTGACACTCGAATCAGGCGACTCTACCGATGAACTGGAAACACTTGTTTCATCGGAACTAGCCGACGAAGAATCGTCGCAGGCGGAAAGGGCGAAGATTGCCGCGAGCACCGCCACCCACAAGAAACCAAGACCCTTGACACACTTCATACCATTATCTCCTGTAAAAATTTTCACCACCCACAAACCAAGCAATGTGAAATATGGAATGTGGAATTTATACCGCAAAGTCCATCATCATGCGGGGTTCAAGTTGTTCAATTCGGTAAAGATTAACATCCTTTTTAACTTTATTTTTCATACAAACCCTTTTTGCAGTCTTTTTATTTTCATTGAACATATTGAACCCCTTTTTTTTATTCCTTATCCATTACACAGCGGATAGGAAAGGCCGTTTTTTTGGGATAGTAAGCAACTTTAGTCAAAGTAGCCGTTTTTATGTATTTTTCATCAGTATAAATACGAAATCCTTTAGCCTTATCCGTTCCTAACATATCAACACCATAACCTGCATGAACACTATACCAGAACTCAGTTTGTTCACCTCTATATTTGAATGTTTTTTCGTCAATATACCCAGTTGCTAAAAGAGAAATTCCGGCCTGATTGGTTGCATCTTTTTCATACCACCAAGAAGCTTTAGATAATGCTCGCCACAACACAGTTTGTCCAATGGCAGCATTCCATTCATCATAAGTTAGAATATGCCACCCATCAGGACAAATTCCCTGTTTGTGTATGATGCTTTTCCATCCATCGTTATTAACATCCGGATCCGGATCGTACCAAACAGTATCAGGACACGCAGGACTCGTCCCTACGGGTATGGTATCGCAGGCTCTCGGGAAACCAAAGGTTTCGCTCCACGTGTAGAGTCCACCAAAATAATGGTCGCAATACCATTCGTCATCATCGTAACAGTGCTTCTGCACCTCTGCATCGGAATTCTCACCCAATTTCACAAATGTGCCGTAGTTCAGGTTCTGGGCGAACATCGTCCGAGTATCACCATACCCGTCAACAAAAGTTATCGTCTTATACACATTCCCGTCGCGTTTATCCTTAAATTCACCGTATTCCACATCGGGGTTGAACACGCTGTCGAGATTCGGCCTGGGAATCCACGTTTCAGAAGTGTCTACAACCACTACAAGGGAGTCCCTTACCCACATACCATTTTCGCAATGGTAATATGCCATGGCAACATCAGCAATAAGATTTGATTTTGTGTCACCATCTTGGCAATTACCGTTTAATACATCTGCGGATGAGTTCGATGTATTTTTTTCAGACGACGAACTATTTGTAGCATTTCCTTTTTTGGAAGATGAACTATTCAATTTTGCATCATTCGAAGCATCCTTACTCTGACTATCAGAGGATTCTACTTTCTTAGAACTACTCGATCTATCCCCATCATCACAATCCTTACAAATTGAAGACGAGGAATCAACGGTCGCACTTTCATCCGGTCCATTGCTAGAGGCAGACGACGAATCATCGCAGGCGGAAAGGGCGAAGAATGCCGCGAGCACCGCCACCCACAAGAAACCAAGACCCTTGACACACTTCATACCGTTATCTCCTGTAAAAATTTTCACCACCCACAAACCAAGCAATGTGAAATATGGAATGTGGAATCTATACCGCAAAATCCATCATCAAACGAGGTTCGAGTTGTTCGATTTTGAAATTATTACAGGTGGATTTTGTTTTATTGTTTTTCTTGGACATTGAAAGCTCCTAAAAAAATTGTAAACGAGTCTAATCTTTTTGTTCAACCTTTACACAACGAGCAGAAAAGCCCTGTGTTTTATATTGTTGAGATCTTCCGACGCCCGTAGAAGTTCGACTTTGAGAACCCGCCCAAGCACCTTCATTTTTGTATTCATCTGATTCTTCTGGATAAAACCAATACGTATGTTCATTCAAACTTTTGAATTTTTTATTCCAATTCTCTCCAGCTCCAATCAAGGTGTATCCACTATAATTCAAGCCGCCAAAGAATGTTGCCCGAACATCAGAAACACCATTCTTGTTTTTATCAGCATGTGCAACAATATAAAAGTCGTCGTATGTTAAAAGTCTCCAACCCTTCGGGCAAATTCCCTGATGGTTTTCGTGAATCAAATCTGCACAACTTTCTGTATTACAACGGCTCGGCAATTGCATCATTTCCGCCCATTGGTAAAGTCCACCATAAGTCAAGCAAATCGCAGTATCATTGTTATAGCAGTATTTTTCAATTTTAGATTCGTTAGACTGATTCAACGTTCCATCAATCATTTCGCCAACATTCAAGTTTTCAGCCATAACGGTAACAGAAGCGCGTTCACCTTTTTGATTTTCCCCTGTAATAGTCAAATACTTGTAAACACGATGGTCTCTATCATCTTCAAACTCACTATATGAGAGACTTGGATTAAAGTACTCCCCTTTTACAATACTGCTTGACGATTGAGTAACATTTGAACTAGAACTTGATTGTTTCACGGAAGAACTACTACTTTGGTTCTTGCTTGAAGACGAGCTCACCGATGAACTAGAGTTGTCCTTGTTGCTGCTGGATGAGTCATCGGACTTCACAGAACTGGAACTCTTGGAGTCGGATGAATTCTTTGTTTCTTTCGCGGAACTGCTCGATACATCGGCAGGCTCTGAACCCTTGACACTACTGGAAGACTTGTTTTTTTCTGTAGATTCATTGCCAGACGACTTCTTGTCAACAGACGATGACGACTCTTCCGAATCAGACGACTCTACCGATGAACAGGAAACACTTGTTTCATCGGAACTAGCCGACGACGAGTCATCGCAGGCGGAAAGGGCGAAGAATGCCGCCAACAAGAAGATGGTTATGAGCCGGCCCTTCGGCAAGCTCAGGGACCTTGGAGCAATGAAATTTTTCATAAAAACATCCCCGTCTATAGTTTATCTTGTTAAATATAGGTAATGCCCCTGCCAAAGTCCATACCCCCCCCCCCATTGTAAAATTTAAGAAACAAAAGTCCAAAATAACGCAGAAAAACAACTTTTTTCAAGGTTTTCCGTCAAAAATTTCCTATATGACTCAACCTGGGACATATAGGAGTCATAACTTGCCAAATGTAGGCATTTTATGGTAGATTTGGGCAAAATAAATTATTCAGCAGAAAAATAATTTTCCTACTAAATAATTCTAAGGACATCTTCCGGCAAAAAAACTATTCCATCCGTCTTGTCGCGAGGTTTTTCTTTCAAAAAAAGAACCGGGACGATTTTTTTATACTTGTGGACGAACGGCAATTTCTGGACCTGCTCATTCAGATGAGCAAACAGGCGCCCCGCATTTTCGCCATTCGTCCATTTGCATTCCCCGACAAGTAGCGTTTTCTTGTCCATGCTTTCGGCAACGACATCGATTTCGATCCGCTCTGACTTGCCGACATTGCCCCACCACCTGGAAGCCACATTGAACATCTCGCCACCGACAACCTGCCCGCTAACCGCCTGCCGGCAAAGGCGTTCCCAGCAAAAACCTTCAAATTCAGGGAAATGCTGTTTTACGATTTCTTCTACGTAATCAATACGCCCCAGTTCCAACAGCGAGCGATACGGGCTAATAAACCGGTAATAGAAATTAATGAACGGGTCGGACAAGTGGTAAATGCCGTGCTTGCTGTTTTTTGGATTTTCACCGAAAGGGATTTCCCGGTCCACAAGCTGCATGGTCACGAGCCTTTTTAAAGGGGCGCTCAAAGTCGCCGCATTCTTTTCGGCACGCGCCGCAATCTCCGAAATTCGGTTCGCGCCGTTCCCGATGATTCCAAGAAGTGTGGAAGCCTGCACCAGGTCGCGCATGTCGTCGCGCAAAATATGCACAGGCTCGTCGTGAAGGACGCCCAAGGGAGAGAGGGCCAATTCCTGCAAGGCCGACTTGAAATTCCGATACCGTTCACGCAATTCCCAATAGCGGGGCACCCCGCCCCAAACGGCATATTCAGAAACGGCCTCCTTTGCCGAAATTTTCAACGCAGAAGGCAAGTAAGAAACCGGAATAGGCTTCAACCGGAGAATTTCATGGGCGCGCCCATACAAGGGCGATTTTTCGTCGAGGGCGACATCGAACATCATCTGTTGCGACGAGCCGCAAATCACCAGGTTGAAGTTCAAGGACTTTTCGTCCAGCAGTTTCTGCAGTGTAGAGGGCAACATCTCGCACGACTTCACAAGATACGGGAACTCGTCCAGGCAGAGCGTAGAACCCTTCGCGCACCTGTAGTTGAAAGCCCTGAAAAGCGACTCCCAGTCGGGGTAAGCAACGGAATCGAAACCCTCATACCGGACTGCAATCGCCATGGCCAGGAAACGCCGCTGGGCGGATTCTTCCGAACGGTCCGCCATAAAATAGATATCGTTTTCCTTCAAGACGCGCTTTAACAAGGTGGACTTGCCCAACCTGCGACGGCCATAGACAACGACAAAAGACGCCCCCTTCCGGGAGAGTTCCGCCTTCAGCCTTTTCGATTCTTCTTCACGATCTAAGAATTCCATACCCCTAATATAACAAATTATTTAGCAGAAAAATAATTTTCCTACTAAATAATTATCGAAATTTAGCCCACTATTGGGCGTTCCCCGCGTTGTCAACGAGGCCCCCTCGTTTTCCGAGGGAGCCTTTTTGACGATATGTCCGTTTATTTCACGAAAGCGGCAAGAAGTTTATGCGCCTCGTCGCCTTCGGCAAAACGGATTTCACCTACGGTATGGTACTCGAATCCCGAGAACTGCTGCAGGTGCAGTGCCGCAAATTCGCGGTCCTGCGAATAGCAGAGATTCAGGCGGAAGTTCCCGTTGTCGCCTGTTTTCGGATGGCCATTTTTTTGAACGACCGCGTCCAGGGCGCTTGGAGAAGCCTCGACAATTTCCTTGACCTTTTGACCCTCCGTAGGGCTGTAGTCCAGGCATATTCCCACAACGGGTGAATTCGTCTTAGTGTAGGTGACATTGGTTTTGAAACCGAAAAACTTCTTTTCGATCTTGATATAGGGCTTATTGAAGAGGGCGTTAGCCATCTCCATCTTGGAAATGTTTTCCATGTTCTTTCTCTTTTTTAAAATGAATGTTATCGCGCACCCCGGCAGGGGCCGCGGCAATTTACCTGTGACTGAGTGTTCGGAGAAAGAACTTGCTAACAGAGCATTCGCTCTAGCGTGTAAACGTAATATTCTTTAGGTTTTTGATAAACTAGCGGCAAAGGGAAGCCGCAATGGATGCAAATAGTTGACCGCGCGATTTTAGTCGCCAACGGTGTTGCCTGTTTGAACGTTGCCGAACTGCGTCCGCCATAGCCTTGAAGGCTACCGCTTCGCGATGTCCGCAATGAAACCTGCCGACCCGATCTGCGCGTAAGCAGTGTTGCATCAGCTGTTGATTCTCGAGACAGGTATAACGGATTATCGGCAAAATCGTGAGCAGTGAAAACTTTCGCACTTTCTGCAACCTGACCAAGTTCAGCGCCGTAATCGTAAACAAAAGAACCCTCGACAATAGCAGAAAGAATCGCGAACAACGCGACTGCAATCATCGACAGAATATTTTGTTTAATATGCTTCATTGTACTAATAATGTACAAATCTACGCCTTCATAAGTTTCGCCGTATAATGCACCACCATCGCAAACAGCACGACGATGGCGATATAGTCCGCGAAAAAGAGGGCGTAGCCGCGTTCCGCATCAAAGAAGAAGAAGGGCTGCTGCAGGAACAAGTATTTCCAAAGCCCGCGAATGGCGAAGGCGTAAATTCCGTAGCCAGCCACAAGAACGGCAACCACGCGGGTTGCGACAAGCACAGCCTTTGACTTGAAAGCGCCCGCAAGCCCCAAGCGGTTTGCAATCAGGCTTACATGCAACCCGATGTGGAGCGATATGAACACATAATACCAGTGGCTTGCGAGCAGGTGTGCCGTGCGGGCAAAACTTGCGCCCGATTCAATCCCGAGCCAGGCGAACACGTGGTTCGAAAGCATAATTCCACTCACCATCAGGAAAATCGCGCACAGAAGAATTCCGCAATTCACGACCGCCTGCAAAATGCGGAATGCGTTGTAGCGGCCCTTGAACAGCGAAAGGAAGAATCGCCGGTTCAGCGTGATGTGCACCGCCCACAGAACAAGCAACACCACGCCCAGAATCTCGTGAATGGCAGTCGATTCAAAGAAATAATTGCCGCCCATCAGCACGAGCGTCGCGACCGTCATCGCGATATCAAGCGGCATACGGATTTTAGCGGAAATCGGCATATCAAGGAATATACATTATTTCGTCTTCATGCCGTTTTTCAAGACTCACTTTAATTTAAGGCCGTCCTTGAACGCTTCGCCGACTCTGCCTCCAACCTTGTAGTACCCGTGAGTATAAGGATCAAATGCAATGGCTTCCAACGAATCGATATCGACCTTTCCGTCCTTGAGATTTACCTCTTCAACAGATGTCCTGACCACCTTGCCAATAACCCCGATTCCTGTGGAATCGTTCTGATACTCGACGAATTCACATTCAATAGCGACAGGCAACTCGTTGATGATCGGTGCGTCCACCAGTTCGGATTTCACAAACGTCATGCCGGACTTCGCAAATTTATCAGGATTTTTATTTCCGCTGACCACACCAAACTAGTCCGCTTCGACTACATGCTTGGCATCCGCAAGATGAACGACAAAGCCCTTTCGTGCCTTGATGTTCTCCACCGTCTTGTGCGTCTCGGTAAGATTGAGGGCGACCATATCGCGATCCAGCATCGTTCCCCACGCAGCATTCATCACATTGACAGAACCGTTTTCGTTAAATGTTGAGATGAGCAATACGGGCATCGGGAAAATGGCTTCTGTCGTCTTGATTTGTTTTTTCATTTGAAAATTTCCTTTTTTTTGTTACACGGATGCAGAAATCCTTCTAAAATATATACAAAATGGCATTGGCAGGCATGTTCTATTATTTCGTCTTCACGCCGTTTTTCTCGAGCCACTTGGCCACATCTTTCGAGAGGCTCAAACCGCCGGAGTAATGCACCGAAAGGCCCTCGCCGATTTTTGCGTTGGGCGCAAGTTTCGCAATCGCGGTGATGCTCTGGCCAAAACGCCCGCCACCGTGGGAGCAGAACGGCAAAATCCGCTTGCCCGCAAAGTCATAACTTTCGAGCAAAGTTGCAATAGGCATCGGTATGCTCGCCCACCAGTTTGGGTAACCGATGATAATCGTTTCGTAATCGGCCCACTTCTTTGCGTCAGGCTTTTTCTTGAGGGCAGGGCGCGCCTGTTTGTGCTGGTCGTTCTGCGCCTGCTTCAAGACGGTGTTGTAGTCGTCGGAATAGGGCTTCACGAGTTCAAGTTCCACCATGTCGGAACCGGTCTGCTTCTTGATTTCGCGGGCCACGCCACGGGTATTCCCGCTCCAGGAATAGAAAACGATCAGCGCACGGGAACTGCCTTTCGGGTTCGACGCCGCCTGCGCCTTTTCGTCCTTAAAGCCCGCCGCTTCTTGAGTCACAAATGTTCCCTTGACGCCTGCACCCGCATTCATGGCGAGTCTGAGCCCCACATTGTAACTCTTGCTGGATTGCTGCATGGCCCCACGATAGGCGCTGCGGAGGTTCTTGCCGAAATCGTTCCAGCCGCCACCGCGATGCACGCGCCTCGTGCCCGAAGGTTTGCCCGCCGGATCAACCGCCACGCTTGTCGAGCCTGCAGAAACACCGTAATCGCCGTAAAAGTCAAAGCACCATTCGCCAACGTTCCCGTAAATGTCATAAAGCCCGAAGGGATTGGGCTTGAATTTGCCCACGGGGAGCGTGTTCCCGCGGTAAACGCCGGGACGTGTTTCCAGGACCTCGTCGTTGAAATAGTTCTGCTCGATTTGATACGGGTAATGCCCGTAAAAATTCACATCGTCGGCACCGGGAGCCTTCTTTGTGTAGAATGGCGTGGTCGTGCCGCCTCGGGCCGCGTATTCCCATTCCGCTTCGGTAGGGAGCCTGTAGCCGTTCGCCTCGCGATTCCAGCTGACCGCATCGCCTTCGATAGCGTAAACGGGAGTTCGCCCGTCGCGTTCGCTTAACTTGTTGCAAAAACGAGCCGCATCGAGCCACGTGATGTTTTCGACAGGCAAGTCGTCACCCTTGAAACTGGAGGGGTTCTCGCCCGTCACTTCGCGGTAAAGCTTTTGCGTCACCTCGTATTTGCCTAGGTAAAAATCGGAAACTTTCACCTTGTGCAGCGTCTCGTCGTTGACGCGCCAGTCCTCGTTTGCGGGGCTTCCCATGTTGAAAGTCCCGCCCTTGATAAGCACGAAGCCGTCGGGCGCAGGTGCCGCCGCAAGCGACACCGCCGAGAACAACAAAATTGCACAAGCCAACAACCTAAACGTATTCATGAGCAAAACCATTCGCGTCATTAGGCCCGATTTTATTTCAACTTCCCGTAGTCTTCGTCGCTCACGGGCTCAAGCCATTCGTTGCGACCGCCTTCGCCGGGAACTTCTATCGCCAAATGCTGGAACCAGGAATCCGGAGCAGCACCGTGCCAATGCTTGACGCCAGCCGGAATGTTCACCACGTCGCCGGGCTTCAGTTCCACCGCCGGCTTGCCCCATTCCTGATAGTAGCCGCGACCCGCCGTCGCAATGAGAATCTGGCCACCGCCCTTCTTGGCATGGTGAATATGCCAGTTGTTGCGGCACGCCGGCTCAAAAGTCACGTTCCCCACACCCACCTGTTCCTTGCTGATCATGTCGAGATAGCTCTTGCCCACGAAATACTTGGCATAGGCGTCATTCGGCTTGCCCACCGGGAACACACTCCAGTCCTTGCCCGGCATGGATTTTGCGGCAGCAACCCCAGCACCAGCCGCGTTCAAGGTCCCTGAGCTTGCCGAAGGGCCTTGTTGGCTTGCCGTCTCAGCCACCGCTTCCTTAAGCAGTCGCAACGCATTCAGCGTGCGCGGGTAACCGCAATACGGCAGGCAGTTGTAAATCGCCTGTTCCACGTATTCGGGTGTACGAATCTTGAGGTTTGCACCGATGTGCGCCTTGAGCTGCGGCTCCGTTCCCAAGTTCACGAGAATCGCCATCGTCAAGAGTTCGCGGGTATTCAGGTCGAGCCCCTTGCGGGTGTAGTAATCGCCAAAGCAGTTGCTCGCAAGGAAGTAGTTGATAGTCGGCATACCGCTCTTGCCGTTCTTCGCCATGTCGCGGAAAGTCTGGCCGAACAACGTTCCCTGCGCATCGGCCCCCGCCTCCAGGCGGGACTGTGCCGTCACCGTCGCACGTTTTTCATCCACCTTCACGTTCTTCGCCTTGAACACGCTGCGGGCAATTTCCACAGCATCCACCGTCCGCGGGAACCCGGTGTAAGGGGCACACTGGTAAATCGCCTCGAGAATTTCTTCGGGAGTAAGCCCCTGCGCAAGCGCCGTCGCCACTTCTTCTTGCAAAAGCGCGCCCGACTGCTGCGTCACAAGCGACACCAGGCGAATCAACTCCACCTCGCGCTTTTCCACAAGCGGGGTCGCCGCCGGAACCTCGTTCTGCGTGAAATTGTCCATCACGGCACGCAGTTCCTTGTCCTGCGAAAGTGCCTTCGCCTCGCCCTGCGGGCAGCAGTCACATGCGGCAAGCACCGCACCCATACCAAGCATCGTCATAATCGTCCCTAGTTTCATGGTTTGTTCCTTATAAATTTACGCTTTTAATATAAATAATTGCGCAAACCCTGCAAAATACCATTTTTTCATGCTCAGTATGCGCAAAACGCATAGTGAAAAATCGTTTCAAACATCATCCACCCCAAATACGTCTGTATGTCATAAGAGAAGCGTAAAAAACGTATTTTTCAAAAAACACTTGATTTTCTCCAGTTAATATATTATTTTTATAGTTATTGGAGGAAATCGTGATAAGAGCCGTATCAGAAATTCTTTCAGACCTTGGTCAAAAATACAGGCAGCCCCAAATGAAGTTGCGCCAAATGACCCTGCGCGGCGAAATAACGCAAGTTATCCGCGGGCTGTACGAGACCGACAAGAACACCCCGGGCGAAGCCCTTGCAGGGGCGATTTACGGCCCGTCGTATCTTTCCTTCGATTATGCCCTTTCAAGGCACGGGCTCATTCCCGAGGCCGTGCATCTCTTTACTTCCGCATCGTTCAAGAAGAACAAGACCAAACTGTACAAGACGCCCTTCGGCGAGTTTTCGTATTCCGATGTCCCGCCCGACGTCTTTCCGCACGGAGTCAACATCGAAAACGCAGAAGACAGGCCCTACGCAATGGCCACCTGCGAAAAGGCCCTTTGCGACAAGCTCTACAAGGAGCACCCGATTGCAGGCAAGCGCGCCATGGAAACGTTCCTGTTCGAAAACTTGCGCATCGAAGTCAGTGATTTTCGGAACCTGGATTTCGACTTCATCGAAAAGGTTGTCCCCTTGTACAGAAAGAAGAATCTACAAATTCTATCCAAGATGAGGTAGGCATGGCTCACGTACTTGATTCAATGCTTGCGAAATATAATTGCAAAAACGTTTCGGACTACAGGAACGCCCTCAAGGAAATTTCGCAGGAAGTCGCCCTGTGCGGACTTTCACGTGGAGGGTTCTTCGACAAGGCAGCCTTCTATGGCGGCACGGCGCTCCGCATATTCTATGGGCTGGACCGTTTTTCGGAGGACCTGGACTTTTCGTTGATCAAGCCAGACGAAGGTTTCGAGCTTTCACGTTATTTTGGCGTGCTTGAAGAAGAACTCTACTCTGTCGGCCTGGAGATGTCAGTCGAAGCGAAAAGCAAGCCGCACGGATCTCCGGTGCAGTCGGCCTTTCTCAAGGGCAATACGCTCAAGCACTTGCTTAAAATTGTTCCCGCAAAGCACTCCCCCTTGCCCGTTCCCGGGAACGAAATCCTGAAAATCAAATTCGAGGTGGACACGAATCCGCCAGAGTCAGCCACCTACGAAAGCAAGTATCGGCTGCTGCCATCGCCTTTCATGGTCCGCCTCTACGACAAGCCCTCACTTTTTGCGGGCAAACTCCACGCGTTACTTTGTCGCGGATGGAAAAGCAGGGTCAAGGGTCGCGATTTCTACGACTTTGTATGGTATATCTCGCAGAACACGGGCGTAAACTTGCCGCACCTGCAAAAAAGAATGGAACAGACCGGGCACTGGAAAAGTGCGGACACCTTGACTTTTGATGGACTCAAGGATCTACTAATGGAACGTTTCCACTCCGTCGATTTCGAGGAGGCAAAAAGGGATGTCCGACCGTTCATTGCCGACAGCGACAAACTGAATCTCTGGAGCGAGAACTTTTTCTGCGCCATCACCGAAGAATGGAGACAATAAGCCAGTTCCGCCCATAAGGCGCAAGCCACCTACTTCAACTACTTCACCCACTTGTCGACTTCTTTTTGGGCTTTGTCGCGTTCGTTCTGGGCCACGTGTCCGTAAATGGCGAGGCCGGGGGTCACATTCGCGCCGGTCACCTTCTTGAGGCGGGCTACACCCGAAAGGCCGCTGCCTTCGTGAGTCACGAACGGGTGAATCGTCTTGCCCTTCAGGTTATACTTCTCGAAGAAAGTGAACATGGGCATGGGCATTTCGCCCCACCACACCGGGTAGCCTACGTAAATCTCGTCGAATTCTTCGGGGTTCACGTTCACCGGCTTGATGGCCGGGCGCGCATCCTGTGCAAGTTCCTTCTTGGCCACGTTGATGCAGTCGTCGTAGCCCTTGGGGTATTCCTTCGCGGGTTCCACATGCAAGAGCGTGCCGCCCGTCTTTTTCGCAATCATCTCGGCAATGATTTCGGTATTGCCCTTGGAAATGTTCCCGACGGTGTAGTTTTCATCGGCACGGGAATAGTAAACGACGAGGATTTTCTTTTCTGCTGCCATAGAGACTCCTAGAAGAAGTGATAAAAGAATCAAGGTGATTTTTTTCATGGAATCCGCCTTTTCTGTTAAAAATTTCTTGAACCGGTTGCCTATAATATAAATAAATCCAGCGCGGACGCGTAATGCGTAATTTTTATGCCCACTATGCGTGTGGCGCATAGTGAACAAACGGTCGGAGGCATCAAGGCATTCGCGAACAGGGAGTAAAAAGCTGGGCGTTTCCCGGCCTGGGGCCGGGGCGGTACGACAGCTCTTAAATTACACTGAAATCAATGAACTTGTAAAAGCCCGCTTTTTTCGCTGCTTCAAATTCACCTTCGTCAAAGGACTTGTTTGCTAGACCTTCTCTAATGATTTTGATAAAGGTTTCCTTTAGCGGATCAAGGTCGTTCTTTAGTTTGTTGATGGATTCGCCTATGTTTGCTAGCAAGGTCAGACACGCATTGAATACCATCTGATCTTCTTTCTCAAGAAGTTCTTCCGTGGAATGAATATCCCGTGTATATTTTTGAATTTTCAACAGGGATTCGAGCATTCCCAATAAGTGGAAAAGATCGTTCCTGGGGTCATTCGACACGGATGGACTCCTTGCTTGCTCGATACAGGATAATGGGGTTTGCGAACTTCTCTATGACGACATCCACGGACTTGCCAGTTTTTTCGGAAAGTTCCTTTCGCAAGGACAACAGGTCATTGTAGTCCTGGAAATCACGGACTAGCAGGTCGATGTCGTTGGGAGTTGCTGTTCGAACAGACGAACCGAAAACAAAGACATCCTTCAGGCGATACTTCGCAAGAAGTTTGTTTTCACGGAATATCCGTAATATGTTTTCGGCGAACACCATAGTTTTCCCTTATTATTACATTTCCAATATACATTTTTCTGTCCGTTTGTGCAACAAGACTAGTGTGGCTTAGGACTGATTTCAGTAATGTTTGCGAATCTACAGAGAAAAAATTACCACCGTAACCAATGTCTTATGGGCATTTCCCGGCCTGGGGCCGGGGCGGGTGCTGCTCGCCTCTCGTCACCCCGGACCTGATCCGGGGTCGGCTCATCGAGCCTTGCCGCTCTGTCACCCTGGAGCGGAGCGATAGGGTCCACGGCAAGTCTCGCCACCGCGTAGCGGTGCGACACCCTCCCCTAAAGGGGACCATAGCCACTAAGCAGTAAAACTGCAAGTGGCTGGAGGCCTAACGCAGAAGCAATGTGAAGTGTGGGATACGGAATTATCATTCCGTATCCCACATTACACATTTGTCATTATTCACGACGCAACGGACGGAGCGGTGACCACCCTTTACGGCGAGAAGTCCCTGGCCTTCTGCTCCAAAAGCCTCAGGTTCAGGCACCGCTTGCGGATATGAAACGATTCGATGGTCATGCACTTCTTGTGTAGAATTTTTGCATTTTCAACAATTCTTTCTTCATTCTGGTTGACCCACGCGAGTTCCTGCCTCAACAAAACAAGGTATTTGCTCTTTTCAGACGGACTTCCATAGGCATCATTGTTCAAAATAGACTCGTGGGCAAGTGGAGCAGCCTGAGCAGAAGGCACAGGAACAATATGTTTCAAATCAATGACCGCCACAGGTTTCTTGACCATTTTTTCCGCATCGGTCTCATTGTGCAGATAAACCTTGTAGAACAAGTTCGTTTCTCGAAACTCCGTATGCTTCTGTTTTCCAGAAGAAATCGGGGCGTAATAATCAATTTGACCCACGGAGAACAACTTGCCGAAAAACGGCTTGAACTTGCCGCCATACCCGTCCAGGGATGGGACAAACGAATCGAACTCGCGTAGATAGTCAAGGTAAGCCTTGTCCAACAAATACCACTGCATTCCGTCTCCTTACAAAAAAAGATGTGATTGCTCACATCTAATAAAATTAAGCGGATTTTTACGGAATCCGTGAAACCAGCATTAGGCACTCTTTTACGGGGAGTTTGAGAACCTTCATTAGACGGGTTTTTACGGAACCCGTGAAACCATCTACTTATAATATACTAAAAAACAACGCAAAAGTCAATACCCCTGGTGATTTTGCTCTAAATTTACACAACAGACTGAAAATTTATTCGTTCTTCAAGTTCTTCGACTGTTTGCGCCTTTGCATTTGCAAAGGCTCTTTGGACATTCAATTTTACATTGGGGGCGTTCCCCGGCCAAGGCCGGGTCGGGTGCTGCTCGCCTCTCGTCACCCCGGACCTGATCCGGGGTCGGCTCATCGAGCCGCTTGCGCGTCTCGCCACAAAGGTGCGACGCCCCCTAACGCAGATGCAGGTGTGAAATGTGAAGTGTGGGGTGTGGAGTGATTATTCGACGGCAGCCATGAGTAGACGAGGTTCAAGAGCCTCAATACGGTAGTTGTTCTTGGTGGACTTCTTGACGGATTTCTTTATTTTTTTCATGTTCATTTTGTAATCTTACTTATAAATTTTATTTTGACTTAACACAACGGACGGAACGTCCTTCAAGTTTTGTGTAATTAAAATTCGAGGGGCCGTAAATTGAATTGTCGCTATAACTCGTATTGGAGCCCAAAACAAACATTTCACCATCTACAAGGATTTCGCCTGGGTAATACCAATACGTTTCTTTTCCAAGGCAATCTTTGAATTCTCCCGTTGGACGTCTCAAGCCAGCACCCACAAGGCTATACCCAGTGGTGTTGTAACCGCCAAAACCCTGGGCACGAGCCCCTTCTATTCCATGTTCATTTCCATCAGCTTTGAGAATGACAACGAGGTCGTCGTAAGTGAGCAGACGCCAGCCGTCGGGGCAAATTCCCTGATGATTCGGCTTAATGGAGTCGGCGCAGCTCTTACTATTGCATTCGAACGGAAGGTTCATCATCTCCGCCCACTGGTAAAGGCCTCCATACTTATCGCACTTGGTGGTATCATTATCGTAGCAATAGCGTTCAATCTTAGAGTCGTTGGTCTGGTCCTTATCACCATTTACCATTTCACCTATATTCAAATTTTCGGCCATCACCGTAACAGATGCGCCATTCTTGCCGTTAATCGTCAAATAGTAGTAACTACGTCCATTACGCGAATCAAGAAATTTCTGATAAGCGTTGCTATTCAAACTATCTGCCAAAAGAGGCCCTGCATGATTATAGGGAATATATTCGCTACTACTCGAAGTAACTGACGACGAAGACTGTTTCACAGAAGAACTGCTGCTAGACTTGACACTTGACGAAGAATTGACCGACGAACTAGATACATCCTTCTTGCTGCTAGAAGAATCTCCTGACTTTATGGAACTGGAGCTCTTGGAGTCAGATGAGTTCTTTGTTTCTTTCGCGGAACTACTGGACACTTCGGCGGGCTCGGAACCCTTGACACTACTGGAAGACTTGTCTTTTTCTGTAGATTCATTTCCCGACGAATTCTTGTCAACAGAAGATGACGACTCATCCAAATCAGAAGTTTCTACCGATGAACTGGAAGTACCGGTTTCGTCGGAACTAGCCGACGAAGAGTCATCGCAGGCGGAAAGGGCGAAGAATGCCGCGAGCACCGCCACCCACAAGAAACCAAGACCCTTGACACACTTCATACCATTATCTCCTGTAAAAATTTTCACCACCCACAAACCAAGCAATGTGAAATATGGGATGTGGAATTTATACCGCAAAATCCATCATATAACGAGGTTCAAGAGGTTCAACACTATAATTATTAGAAATCTTTCCTTTTTTCGACATAATGAATTCCTCTAGAGTTTCTTAATTAACAGATGTGTGATATTTCAAAGGCCTTGCAAACCACGACTTTAATAATTTTTTACACAACGAACTGACACACCATATTTCTTTTGATCACCCATTGCAAAAAAAGCATTTCTAGAAAATACGCCTCCACCTCGGCATGATTCGTCCTGTGAGTTACCAAATTCTTCAGGAAAATCGAACAACGTTCCTTCATGAAGGTAATCGAAAGTACCGCCTTTCTCATTATCTCTATACCCTGTAGCTATCATGCTCAACCCAGAATAATTATTTCCTCCTGCAATGGAGAATGAAATTGCAGATTTCACCGATTCCGCCCTGCCGTCAATATCATTTTTCCCAATCGAATAAGATACGGCAAGCATTTCTTTTTCGGTAATCAAGTGCCAACCGTTCGGGCAAATTCCCTGGTGGAACCCATCATGGTCGGGATCTATCCGGTCGGCACAGCTCTTGCTATTGCACTCATACGGCAGCGCCATCATTTCGGCCCACTGGTAGAGTCCGCCCCACCAGTCGTTACAATATTCAACGCTATCGTTATAGCAATACATTTCAACCTTGGTATCATCGTCCTGTTCATTTGCACCGAGCGTTATCTTTTCATGGTATTTTAGGTTCTGCGCAAAAACGGTAAAAGTGATTTTAGGAATGCTGTCCGGGCCGTACTTGTTCGTTATTTCAATGGTCGCATACTTCGTTCCATCACGAGTGTCTTCATATTCACCATAAGACAAGTTATAACCCAATGGACTCGGCAGGGGTTCATAGCCTCGGCTACTGCTGCTATGGGCGATAGAAGAACTCGAAGAATTTGGAATATAGCGTTTCCAACCATCCTCATAACAAATATACGCCTTTTTTTCACCATCGGATTCTTCTATATAAACATCGCCATACTTGCATGGGGCCGTTATATCAAAACTACTACTAGAACCATCTTTAATACTTGAAGACGAACTCACCGACGAACTAGAAATGTTTTTTTGACTGCTAGAAGAATCTCCCGACTTTATGGAACTGGAGCTCTTGGAGTCAGATGAATTCTTTGTTTCTTTCGCGGAACTGCTAGACTTATTCTCACTACTGGATGACTTGTCTTTTTCCATATTTTCGTTACTAGACCCATTCGACTCCGCTGACGCTCCGCTCAGGGTGACACTCGAATCAGGCGACTCTACAGACGAACTGGAAACACCTGTTTCATCGGAACTAGCCGACGACGAGTCGTCACAGGCGGAAAGGGCGAAGATTGCCGCCAACATAAAGATGGTTATGAGCCGGCCCTTCGGCAAGCTCAGGGACCTTGGAGCAATGAAATTTTTCATAAAAACATCCCCGTCTATAGTTTATCTTGTTAAATATAGGTAATGCCCCTGCCAAAGTCCATACCCCCCCCATTGTAAAATTTAGGAAACAAGACAAAAGTCCAGAATAACGCAGAAAAACAACTTTTTTCAAGGTTTTCCGTCAAAAATTTCCTATATGACTCAACTTAGGACATATAGGAGTCATAACTTGCCAAATGTAGGCATTTTATGGTAGATTTGGCGAATTATACACTTGCGGGTCTTAGAGGATTCCTTGAACAGCTTGACTTTTTCAAGGAGTTCCGTCAAGTAATGCTGCGTGACTTCGTAGGGGCTGGTCGAAAACTTCATTTCACAGATGTTGATGACGTTGTCGATGCGGTCGATTAGAAGGTCGAATTGTGCGCCGTCTTTCCCTGTATATATCCAGCTACAAGGGGCACTTTCTATTCCAGAGATTCCGAGTGCGTTCAGGATTTGCGGATAATGCTGAAGGCACAGCATTTCGAATGCGTAGCCGCACCAACTGTTGTATTCAGGCTTACCCTGGATTTGCAGCCATTGGTTGCGGCGACCCTTCGCCCGTTTCGCGAGGATGACGAGAAGGGTTGCGGGGTTTTTAAGGGGCGGAGCCTCCCCCGCCTATGCCTTCAAAGCATATCTTTTATGCGAAATAAGTATTTGGGTTTGTTGCGGGATTTGGTTATTTTTAGGGCATGAGGTGGTTCTGTTTCTTGTTCGTTTTCCTGTTCATGGCGTGTTCGAGCGATGCGGCGTCGCAGGCGGTGCCGAAGGTTTCGGACAAAGGAGGTTCAAGCGTGCAGAGTAGCAAAGGGGCGGCCCCAACGGTCAAGTTGAATTCGGGTTTCGATATGCCGGTTCTCGGGCTTGGCACTTGGACTTTGCGCGGCAAGGTGGCTGAAGACGCAGTCTATGTCGCCATCAAGAACGGGTATCGATTGATTGATACGGCAAAATATTACGACAACGAAGAAGCCGTGGGTAGGGGTATTCGTCGGGCAATTGACGATGGGCTCGTGAAGCGCGGAGATTTGTTCGTGACATCGAAACTGGTGCCGTGGAGCAGTTCCCTGGACGAAGACATCGACGACTCACTCGAAAAGCTGGGGCTCGAATATATTGATTTGATGCTGTTGCACCAGCACGGGAGCGACGCCGAAGACAAGGCGGTTTACAGGGCTATGGAACGTGCTGTGAAGGCGAAGAAGATCCGTTCCATCGGCATATCGAATTACTACACCGAAAAGACGGCGAAGCGCTTTTTTGCCGATTTCGAAATCAAGCCTGCCGTGGTGCAAAACGAGAGCCATGTGTTTTACCAGAACACGGAATTCAAGGAATACGCAAAGCGATACGGCGCCGTGGTGGAATCTTATTACCCGCTGGGCGGGCGCGGCCACACCGAAGATGTTTTGGGGAACAAGGTTGTCGCAAAGATAGCGAAGGCTCACGGGAAATCTGCCGCACAGGTGGTGTTGCGCTGGCACGTGCAATCGGGTTACATTGCCATTCCGGGTTCCAAGAACCCTGACCACATCGCAGAAAACATCTCGATTTTCGACTTCGAGTTGACAGACGACGAAATGAAGCAAATCGCCGCCCTCGATACGGGCCACCGCTACGAGAACTGGTGAAAATTGCCAAAATTTTAGTCAAACTGGATAAAAAAGTACATTTTTTATCCAATACAGTGCATTTATTGAATAAAAAAAGCTATTTTTATGGGTAAAGGACGGTTCATCCTATGAAGATAGCCATACAAAACCAGCGCAAGGAGCGGGACAGACTTCTCGGTCTGCCGTATATCCCCCGTCAAACCATATACAACTTTGACGAATTGCTGAAAAGTCCGAACATCAAGCTTTTGACGGGGCCGAGGCGTGTCGGAAAATCCACCCAGGCCCTTTTGATGTTGCGGGGCAAAAACTTCGCCTACCTGAATTTTGACGACAACGAACTATTGAACAAGTGGGACGAACAGCAGGCCGAGATGTTGCTTGGCGAAATTTATCCGAATTACGAGTACCTGCTGCTGGACGAAGTGCAGAACATTGACGGTTGGGACGTCTGGGTTAATAAACTTTATCGACGTGGTGTAAATTTGGTCATAACCGGCAGTAACGCCAAAATGCTTTCTGGAGAAATGGCAACCGTACTAACTGGCCGCTACCTTGAAATCAACATGCTGCCATTTAGCCTTGCCGAAGCATCGCAGTTTGCAGACCGCTTGGGTAATGCAGAAAAAATACAAGACGACTTCTTGAAAAACGGCGGTTATCCAGAGACTTTTACTCAAAGGTCTATTACCCAAAGTTATTTACAGATCCTTTTCGATTCCATTCTGTACAAGGATATTGTCAGAAGACATAAGATCAGAAACGCAACTGACTTGAACAATGTAGCCATGTTTCTTTTGTCCAATTTCACGGGAACATTTAGCTACAATGACGTGGCAGATGACCTTGGGCTCTCTAGCGTCAGCACAACAAAAAAGTTCATGGATTATTTGCACGAGCCGTTTCTGTTTTATTATCTGGACAGGTATAACAACAAACTAAAGTTGATGAAAAAAGCGCCTCGCAAGGTGTATGTGGTTGACAATGGTTTTGTTGCGTCGAAGGCTTTTAATTTGAGCGATAATCTCGGAAAACTGCTGGAAAACCAGGTCTTTGTGGAGTTGCTCCATCGCGGGTATGACACCGAAAAGACTTTGTTCTATTACCATTCCCGAAACGACAAGGAAACCGACTTTGTACTTCGTGAAGGCAACAAGGTCAAGGAACTTATCCAGGTTTGCTACGACATGTCCAAAGAAAAGACTATAAAGCGGGAAGTAGACAGCATCGTCGAATGTGCGGGAGAACTAGGCTGCGACAACCTGACTATTGTGACATGGAACGAGGAAAGGACTATCGAAAAAAAAGGCTACACCATCAAAGTTGTGCCTGTGGGTAAGTTTTAAACGTCCACTATTCACTTGGCGCATAGCGGATTTATTATATTCTCCCCAAAAGGGGCTTTTTATGTTTGTCGAGACCTACATTTTGCGATTGCTGGCCGGGTTCCTGGAATACGGGACGCTTTCGGCCGTTGCGGACAAACTCTACACTTCGCAGCCGGCGGTGAGCCGCGCGTTCAAGAAGTTGGAAGACGAAATCGGTGCTCCGCTCTTTGAGCGCAAAAAGAACCGCATCGAGCTGAACGAGAAGGGACGCACGGTCGCCGAATATGCGAAGCGCATCATGGATTTGCAAGGCGAGATGATGGAAAAGGTGAGCCCGCAGGGAGCGGGCACGCGCACGTTCTCCATCGCGTCGGTGGCCATCCTCCCCGCCATGCGGATGGTGCAGGAACTGCAGGAGAAATACCCCGGCGCGCAGGTCACCTACGAGATTATCGACAATGAGGCGGGCGTGCTGAAGGCGCTGAACGAAGGCACGGCGGATATCGGCATCACGCTTAAGGCCCCCCGTGCAAAGAAGTACCGTGCCGAAAAATATATGCAGGAGCGGCTCTCGATTGCGCTCCCGAAAAAGCACCCGCTTGCCAAGCGCAAGTCCATCCGGCTCCGGGAACTCAAGGGCGAAACCATCATCCAGCGCAGCAACGTAGGGTTCTGGGAGCAGGTCAAGCGCAAGAAGATTCCCGACGCCACCTTCATCAAGCACGACAGCACAAAGGGCATTTCAAAGCTCATCGAACAGTCTTCGCTGTTGACGTTCGTTTCGGACCAGAAGTTCGATTACGACATTCCCAAGAGCCGCAAGATTGTGCCGCTCGCCGACCGCGAAATGAACGTGGAATTTTTCAAAGTGACGCTGGCGTAGAATCTATTTCCCGCTGGTCGCCTTATCGCCAAACAGTGCGCGGGCATTGCCATCAAGAATCATATCGTAATAGGGCGCAAGGTCAGCCTCTTTTTTCAGATACGCCTTGAGCCGTTCGATGCTCGCGGTAAGCACCTTGGGCGCCACGTAGGGGTAATCGGAGCCGTAAAGCAGGTGGTCGGGCGTGGTGATGGTAAGCATCATGCGGATGGTCTCTGCGGAGTGTGCTCCGGCAAGGTCGTAATAGAGCGAGGCCAGGTTCTTTTCCCAGTCGATATTCCCGATGAGCTTGTTCTGCTGCATCACGGGAATCAGCGACTTCATGCGGGGCAACGCGAGCGGGAGATACGCGCCGCAATGGGGCACCACCACTTTCACGTTTGGGTAGCGAGCCAGCACGTTCCTAGAAATCATGTTGGTGACAGCTCGGGTCGTTTCGGAAAGGTACTCCTGCATGGCAAGCGGGGTCTGCTTCATTACGTCCTTGTTGACGGGCTCCGGCCTGTGAGGGTGCAAAATCACGACGGCGTGCTTTTTATTCAGGTAGTCAAACAGGGCGTCCAGTTCGGGCGCGCCCAGGTACTGCCCCTTTACGTTGGTCGCAAGCTTGATGCAGTCGGCCTTGAGCGTATCGAGGGCGTAAGCCGCTTCGGCGATGGACTTTTTCACGTCGGGCAGCGGGAGTGCCGCGCAGTACATGAATCGACCGGGGTGTTGCTTTTTCAGGGATGAGCCGACCTCGTTCACCTTGCGGATGATTGAGGCGCTTTCGTTCGCGTCGCCGAAATAGGGCTGCGGGGCAGCGAGCGTCAAAACAGAGGTTTGCACCTGAGCTTCGTCCATCCATTTCAGGTGGGCGCTCACGTCCCATTTGGGGAGCGGAAAACCTTCGTCCAACTGCGCGTTATGCTTTTGCAAATTGGCCAAATAATCCGCAGGAATCACATGGGAATGGACGTCGATGGCACCGCCGGCAAAGGCAGCCGCGGCCAGGGATGCGGTCAAAACAATGCTTGCAGTTAAGTAATTCTTAAAATTCATGGCAATCCCGATGATGGTCGACTATGGGTTACGGGCGCAGAACGTCTTCCAGCCATTCTTCGATTTCCTCGCGGCTGGTGCCGATGGCGAAGCGCTTGCTTTCGAGCCATGTGGAATTGGGCGTAAGTTCCTGCAGCAGCTTGGCGCTTTGGCCCAGCGGGCTTGAAGCCGACGTGCAGAAAGTGAGCAGGGTCTTGCCGGAAAAGTCGTAGCCTTCGAGGAACGTGCTTATGATGCGGGGTGCAATCCCGTGCCATATCGGGTGCGCGATGATGACGGTATCGTATTCGTCCATGTTCTCGACAGCGGTTGCGATTTCGGGGCGGGCGGATTCGTCTTTCTGTTCGCGGTCGGCGCGGCAGTCCGTATAATAGGCGATGTCTTCGTCGGTGTAGGGGATTTTCGCGGTGATTTCGAATAATGTTGCGCTTAGGTATTCCGCAGCGTATTCGGCCAGTGGCTTGGTGTTGCCCGTTCTCGAGAAGTAGGCCACGAGTGTTTTGCCACGGGACTTACTCGCCGGAGTGACCTCACCTGTCGGCGAAGACGAACTGTCGTCGGAACACGCAGCAAGGAGGCTCAAAAACAGAGCCAGGAGCAAGGTCGAAAACAACGCGGGCGATTTCATAGGGCTACTTCCTGATGAACTTTTCGTCGGTCTTGGGCATGGTGTTGTCGGGCGTGTAGCGCTCGACCGTCATTTTCAAGTCGTACTTGTCGCGGAGTTTCGCAATCGTCTTCATCATGGGCGAAGCGTGGTGCACGTCGATGGCTGCCTGGCTTTCCCACGCGTCAATCAGCAAGATAGTCTCGGGATCGTCCAGCGACTGGAAATATTCGTAGCGGATGTTGCCCTTCTCGGCACGGATTTTCGCCACCGTCCCGCTAGAGACCATCTCTTCGGCGAACTTCTTTGCCGCCCCGTTCTTACCCGTATAGCGCAGGTTTACCGTAATGTTGCTCATGGCACTCTCCGCAAACACGCTCGCAGCGAGCGCAAGGATTGAAAATAGCGTTAAAAACTTGAGTTTCACTTTGCCACTCCGAAATGTTTCGCATATAATATAAATTTTTTCGGAACATGCACAAAATGCTTAATTTTCATGCTCAGTATGCGTGAGACGCATAGTGAACGAGCTTTTGGGGAGGGGTCGTCTTCGGTTACAGAGGCAGGTCCTTGCCCATGCCGAGCTTGAGTTCTGTGCGCCTGCGTACGACCATCTCGTTGAAGAGGTCGGTGAGGCTGTCCTCGATGCTTATCATGGGTTTCCAGCCGATTTCGTTCACCTTGGTGGGGTCTCCCACAAGAAGCGGAATGTCGTTCGTGCGTTCGTAGGCGGGGTCGAAACGGAAGTCCACGCTCACGTCAGCAATCTCGACGAGCATGTCGACAAGTTCGCGGAAGGTATAGGACTTTCCGCTGCAGATGTTGTAGACTTGGCCGGAGGGGGCCGTGTTGAGAATCTGTATCATCCCGCGGGCAACGTCGCGAACGTCCACCACGTCGCGGCTGATATCAAGACTGCCCGAATAGACAACGGGTTCGGCATGGTAATACTTTATCTTTACCAGCTGGTAGGTAATGGAGGGGATTGCGAAACGCCTGCTGTGGTGCGGACCCGTGAAATGGAAGGGGCGCACGGCGACGATGTGCATGTCGTTTGCGTTGCGGAACTGGTTGCCGAGAATTTCCATGCACGCCTTCGATGTCGCGTAGGGAGTGAGCGGGTTCGGCAGGTCGGTTTCCTTGTGGAGGTAGGTGAGGTGCTGTTCCGTGCGGCCGTAAATTTCGCTTGAACTGAGCAGCATGATTTTCGCCTTCGGAACCACCTGCCTTGCGGCTTCCAGGAGCGTCTGCGTGCCGAGCAGGTTTATGTTCAGGGTCTCGTAGGGCTTCTTGTAGCTGAGCCCCACGGAGGATTGGCTTGCGAGGTGGTAGATGTGCGTAGGCTCGACCTTCTGCATCATCTCCAGCACGTCCTTGAAGTTCAGCATGTCGCCAGTGAGGTACTCCACGCCGTCCACCTTCTGCCAGGGCTGCGGCTGTTCATCGCTGAAACTGTAAAGTCCGCGGCTCGTGCCACTTAGTGCCGAGAGGATATGGAATCCGAGTCCTCCCGTTCCGCCTGTAACTAATATGCTCATATGCTATTCCTCACCTAATTGCATCCCATGCTTTCGTTACAATTTCTTTTTCGATGTTCGTCACTTTTTCGACCGCACCGATTCTGGTGGGCAGAATGTAGACGCGCGTGCCCTTTTCGGCCTTCTTGTCGACCGCCATCGCATCCCAGGCCTTTTCCGTATCCACGCCAAAGGTTTTCGGGAATCCGAGCGCATCGAGGAGCGCGTTCTGGCGGGCCTCTGCCGCGGCATCCATCATACCGAGCATTACGGCGGCCCTTGCGGCAACGCGCATCCCGAGCGAAACCGCGATGCCGTGGCTGAACATGTTGTAGCCGGTAAGTTTTTCGATGGCATGCCCGAAGGTGTGCCCGTAGTTGAGAATGGCGCGCAGGCCCGATTCCTTCTCGTCGATGCCCACGACCTCTGCCTTGATCTGGCAGCTGCGGAAAATCATGTGCTTGAGCGCATCGAAGTCACGGTTCTTGATGGCATTTACGTTGCCTTCCAGGTAGCGGAAGAATTCCTCGTCGTAGATGACGCCGTATTTGACGATTTCGGCAAGGCCCGCGAGGTATTCGGTGTCGTTGAGGGTCGAAAGTACCGAGATGTCGCAAACCACCGCGCGGGGCTGGTAGAACGCGCCTATCATGTTCTTGCCTTCGGGGTGGTTCACCGCCACCTTGCCGCCCACGGAACTGTCGACCATGCTGAGGAGGGTCGTGGGGAACTGGATGAACGGGATGCCGCGCTGGTAGGTGGCGGCTCCGAAGCCGGCCATGTCGCCAACGACACCGCCGCTGAACTGCAGAAGGCAACTCTTGCGGGTGTAGCCGCGGTGCAGCATGAACGTGAAAAGCTGGTTCAGGTTGTGGAGCGTCTTGTTGCGTTCGCCCGCCTGGAACTTGAATACGGGACACCTGCCGGCTTGGCCGCGGAGCATGTTCAGCATGTTGCCCTGCGCCTTCGCGATGGTCGTGTCGGTGCATACCAGAAATTCGTGTGAGGGGGAGAGCTGCAGGCCTTCGAGCAGGCATGCCGTCTCGGGGACGATATCCTTCCCGATAAAGATGGGGTAGCGGCCCCCGCTGCTCGGGTAAACATCGAGCGCGTGGCTCTTCCAAAACTGCAACATGCGCAGGATTCGCTCGATGATGTGGGAATCGTTCACGTCGTTCGTGCTTTCCACGCTGAAATCCGCCTGCGCGTAGTTCTTTTCGCGCTCCTTGAGCATCACCTTGATTTTCGCGAGGCGTTCCTCGTCGCTGAGGTTTGCGAGCAGCGGGCGCGTGTTCTTGCGGCCGATGCGTTCACTCAGTATTTCGGGCTTGGCCCACAGGCGGATGAGCGTTCCCGATTCGCGGATGACCTTCACGTTTTCGGGATTGTTGATGGCGCCGCCGCCGAGCGATACCACCTGGGGTGTCTCGTTGGCCGCGATTTCTGCAATCACGTCGCGTTCCATCTCGCGGAACTTCGCTTCGCCATCCTGTTCAAAGATCTCGCTGATGCTCTTGCCTGCGCGCTCGACGATAACTGCGTCGGTATCGACGAGCGGGCGGCCCAGGCGTTCGGAAAGGGTGCGGCCCGTGCGGCTCTTGCCGCTGGCCATGAATCCGGTGAGGAAAATATGCTCTTTCATGTTAGCCCTGCATCCCTTTGCGCATAATCGCAGTCAGTTCTTCGTTGGTGCGGCCCTCCGTCTCCTTCGGGAACCACTTGCGGAAACTTTCCAACCCCTGGTGTACGAGCATGCCTTCGCCCGTGACGACCTTGCAGCCCTTCGCCTCTGCCATCTGCAATAGCCTGGTGCGCGGCGGCGCGTACACGATGTCGCACACGACCTGCCCCTTGTGGAGGCATTCCGCGGGGAGCGGGCTTTCGCCTTCGTTCGGGGTCATGCCCACGGATGTCGCGTTGATGATGATGTCGAAATCGGCGGAGATGCTTTCGAAGTCGGCGAAGGTCGAAACCTTTACCCCGACCTCGACAAATACCGCATTAAGGCTGTCGGCGAGCGCCTGGCCCTTTTCTGCCGTGCGGCACACGATGGTGAGCGCGTTGCCCTGTTCCACGAGCGTAAACGCGATTGCCTTTGCGGCGCCGCCGTTCCCGAGGAGCGCCACGCGCTTGTTGCTGACGTTCACGCCGTTCTCTTCGAGGTTGCGGATGCAGCCGTACGGGTCGGTTGTCGTTCCGCGGAGGGTGCCCCCGACAATTCCGTCCTTCCAGTATAGCGTGTTCACGCTGCCGGTAAACTTGCTGATGTTGCTAAGCTCGTCTACGAGCCTGGGGGTTCCGTCGCAACCTACGAATTCGGTCTTGTACGGGATGGTGACGTTTGCCCCCCGGAAATTCATTGCCCTGAACCCGCGGATGGCGTCCGCGAATTTTTCCGGTTCTGGTGCATGGGGGAGGTAGCGTGCGTTGATTCCTAGCGCCTCGAAAAGGGCGTTGTGCATCGCGGGCGACTTGCTGTGCGCCACCGGATGCCCGAAGATACAGAGCGTCTCTGTTTTTCCGTCGATACGGTTCAATTTTACCTCTTTTGTCCGCCCACCTGGGGCTGAACTATAAATAATCCTTACAAAAGATATATAATATTTAGGGCAAAAGAGGATTTACTATGAAAAATTTTGTTGCCTTGTGTGTTTGTGCCTTTGCGCTGCTTGCTTGTGAATCGGATGAGCCGCAGAAGGCCGATAAGCAGGCGGTCGAGGCTCAGGCTTCAGTCCGGGAAAATACGGCCCAGCCGCAGAATTCCGCAGTGGATACGACAACCGACATGCAAGTTTTTGCTTACATCCTGGGCTCGGTCTACGGGTTGCCGTCGTACATGAATACGCCCCAGCGGGTCGGCGCAATGCTTGAACTCGATGCTATGATTCAGGGAATCGCCGACAACGAGAGGGCTCTGAAGGATTCAAGTTGGAAACTCCAGCTTTCGGCGGAAGAACAAAATGCGGTCAACAAGCACTACGACAAGGTGGCAAAGGAACGCAGGGAGGCGGGTGAAAACGCGTCGCCGATTGCTATTGCAGGGCCGATCACGGGCAAGAAGGTTGTCCTTGCGGACACGGCGTCCATGATAGTCAAGTATTCCTACACGCAGGGCGTGACAATCGATATTCTCTTTGATGGGATGAGAAAAAATTTCGGTGAGGATTTCGAGGCGAGATTCTTTATCCAGGGCGTGCGTGAATCCATCTACGGGATGATGGATTCGTCTTTCAAGAAGGCTTTTACGGATGAGAGGCTCAACGCGGTAAACACGAAGTACAAGGCCCGCATGGAAAAAATTCGCGAAGAACAGCGCCGTCGGTAAGATTTTTGTATTATATTTTCGCAAAACTTTAAAGGAGTAATATGAAAAACATGAAAATTCTCGTCATGGCTCTGGCTGCGGCCTTGTGCACGTCCGCCTATGCCGATACCTATTATGTTAGCAAGGAAACCGGTTCCAATCGCAAGGACGGCCTTTCTGCCGACAAGCCGATGAAGAACCTCCAGAAGGCGCTCGATGCCGCTCCGGCTGGTTCTACCATCCTCGTTGCCGAGGGTAACTACTTCGGTACGCTCGACTGCGGCAATATCCTTGTCACCAAGCCGGTGACTATCGTTGGCGGTTATTCCACCGATTTCAAGACCCGCGACGTGCTCAAGTACAAGACCCTGATCGAACCCACTGCCGAGTCCAACGGAACGGCAAAGGGCAATGGCACCATGCAGATCAAGCTGGACGGAGGCAAGGTCGTCATTGACGGTCTCCTGTTCAACCGCGGCAACTCCATCGCCTATAACGGTGACAAGGATCCGAACCGTGCGGGCAAGCCTGAAGGCGTGGAAAGCGGTATGATGCAGCCGATCGGGGCTGCCGGTGTCGGTGGTCCGGACCTGACCGGCCGCGTCCTCACGACCGAGACTTCCGAAATCTACCTCGACAACCCGACCGTCGACTTGGTCATCAAGAACTGCGCCTTCGTGAACGCTCCCAACTACGCTATCCGCGGCATGTTCAAGGGGACGGCCGAAATTTCGAACAACATATTCGTTGCGCTCCGTATGGCAGGTCTTGAACTCCGTGGTTCCAGCGCCAAGGAAAATGCCGTTGTCAAGTTCCATCACAACACCCTGCTCTTTGCATGGTCTCGTCTCAAGGACCAGGGCGACATGGGCTACGGATACCGCTACATGCCGGGTCTCAACGCCTACATCGACCACAACATTATCGGTTGCACCATCATGGCCGCCCTTGATCGTGGCCATGTCGATAGCGACAAGAAGAAGGAAGCTGCCCGCGTGACGACCGCGACCAACAACATCTTCTTCCTGAACAAGCAGGCCGACCTCATGATTCCGGGCGGTGGACAGTTCATGCGTATCTGGGCCAAGGACTTCGAGGATGTGGAACAGCTCGCCGAGGTCGAAGGCAACAAGACTCTCAAGGATCCGTCCGTGTTCAAGGGCAAGCTTGACGAAGCCTACCTGAACGGCTTCCTCAACGCAAGCTACAAGGAAAAGACCGATTACGATCCGAATTCTCCGGCGAACACCTTCCGTGCTGCGATGGGCATGAACATGGTCGGCAAGATGGAATCTTCCGCCACGATGTTCATGAACCGCTATCCGTTTGCGAAGGCGCTCGAACTGTTCGGTGCCGTGGAAGGCACTGGCGCCCAGGTTCCCAAGAACTAGAACTGCGACGGCATCCCGTCCGGTTTGAATGTGTCCCCGATTCGTTCGGGGGCTTTTTTTTATATTTGTTCCGTTAAAAACCAAAGGTTCAACTATGGAAATCCCTGAATCCTCGAATTTTGTACAGGACATCATCGTCAACGACCTCAAGACGGGCAAGCGCACCAAGGTGCATACCCGTTTCCCGCCCGAACCCAACGGCTACATCCACATCGGGCACGCCAAGTCCATCTGCCTGAATTTCGGTACCGCCATCAAGTACAAGGATTTCGGCGGCATCACGAACCTGCGCTTTGACGACACGAACCCCTCCAAGGAAGACGTGGAATACGTGGACTCCATCCGCGAAGATGTGAAGTGGCTCGGTTTTGAATGGAAGGGCGGCGAATACTTTGCCAGCGACTACTACGACCAGATTTACGCTTTTGCCGAAAAGCTTATCGAGATGGGCAAGGCCTACGTGGAAGACCTGACTCGCGACGAGATGCAGGAATACCGCGGCAACGATGCCGGCAAGCCCAGCCGCCCGAGCCCTTACCGCGACCGCAGCATCGAAGAGAACATGAAGCTCTTCCGCGAAATGCGCGACGGCAAGTACGCCGATGGCGAGAAGTGCCTCCGTGCGAAGGTGGACCTCGCTAGCCCGAACATGAACATGCGTGACCCGGTCATCTACCGCATCAAGCACTGCACCCACCACCGCACCGGCGACAAGTGGTGCATCTACCCGATGTACGACTTTGCCCACCCGCTCAGCGACTGGATCGAAGGCATCACGCACTCCATCTGTACGCTGGAATTCGAGGCGCACCGCCCGCTGTACGACTGGTTCCTGATTGAACTTGGCCTCGACAACCGCCCGCAGCAGATTGAATTTGCCCGCCTGAACCTGACCTACACCATGATGAGCAAGCGCAAGCTCTTGGAACTGGTGGAAACGAAGGCCGTGATGGGTTGGAACGACCCGCGCATGCCGACGGTTTGCGGTTACCGCCGCCGTGGCTTTACGCCCAGTTCCATCCGCGAGTTCTGCGACCGCATTGGCGTGTCGAAGGCCGACTCCATGGTCGACGTGAACCTCTTGTACTTCTGCATCCGCGAAGAACTGAACAAGACGGCGAACCGCGTGATGGCGGTTATCGACCCGGTGAAGCTCGTGATTGACAACTGGGAAGACGGCAAGGTCGAGATGATCAAGGTGGAAAACAACCCGAACGATCCCGCTGCCGGTACCCGCGAAGTCCCCTTCGGTAAGGAACTCTACATCGAGGCCGACGACTTCATGGAAGAACCGCCCAAGAAGTACTTCCGCCTCAAGCCGGATGGCGAAGTCCGCCTGAAGGGCGCCTACTTCGTGACCTGCAAGAGCGTCGAGAAGGACGCCAACGGCAAGGTGACGGTGATTCACTGCGAATACGACCCGCAGAGCAAGGGTGGCGAGACTCCCGATGGCCGCAAGGTCAAGGGCACCATCCACTGGGTTTCTGCGGCCCATGCCGTGGACGCCGAAGTGCGCCTGATTAACAACCTCTTCACGCTCGAAGATCCGGCTGCGGTTCCCGAGGGCGAAGACTGGCACGACTACCTGAACCCGGAATCCATGGTGATCAAGCAGGCCAAGGTGGAACCGAGCCTCGCAAACGCGAAGCTGGAAGACCGTTTCCAGTTCATGCGCCAGGGCTACTTCTGCCTCGATAGCGAAGATTCCAAGCCGGGCCACCTGGTGTTCAACCGCACGGTGGATCTGAAGGATTCCTTCGCTAAACAAGTGAAGTAATTCGCCGATAAACTTCGCAATACTGTGTCACGCGAACTCTCGCTGTATGTCAATACAGCTTCGATTCGCGTTCCTTGTCTTGCTCGTTTCTAGGCGAATTACAGTTTGATTGATTACAATGTTTTTAATAAATTAAAGGGTGGCTTTTGTGTCACCTTTATCATTTTTTATATATACTTACAGTATGAAATTCAAGACACTTCTCATTTTCTGCATGTCTGCCGCAGTCGCCTTTGCGGAAGACGACAACCCCTTGAAGCGCGCAATGGAAACTTTGAACGCCTCCAAGATTGCCTATTCCGTGAAGGAACTCAAGAAACCCTTCCCGGAACCGGACCGCAGCAACTTGCTGAACATGCCCGCCTACCGCAGGTTTGTGGATGGAGGTTACAAGGTGACCGCCTTCGAGTTCAAGGGTGACGTGAAGAAGGCTTTAGACAAGGCGGAGGACCTCTTTTCCAAGAAGGAATACGCGAAGGCCCGCGATGCCTACAAGCGCGTGTTGCTGCTTGACCCGAATGCGACCATCGTGATGGCCTACATCGCGCAGACCTTCGGTATAGAGCAGAACTGGGACATGGCTGAGTCCTGGTACAAGAAGGCGATTGAGGCGAACTACATCGATTACCTTGCGCACTGGCTGCTTGCCGACGTTTACCGCAACAAGGGCGACAGGAAAAGGGCCCTCGAGGAGATTTCTATAGCGAAGGTGCTGAACCGTAATAACCCGCGGCTCGAATCCCTGCGCCAGAAAATCTATGCGGCCAACGGGCTCGATTCAAGCCACTGGGCGTTCAACCCGCAGGCACGTGTCCTCCAGACACCCGATGGTTCCGTGGTGGTGGAGGCCGATACCCTCTGGATGTATTACGCGTTTATCGAGGCCGCGTGGAAGTTCGAACCCGAGTACAAGAAGCGTGCCGAGGCAAACAAGGACATGGGCGAGGCGATGATCAAGGAATGCCTTGCCGGCCTGTTGCCGAAAATTGATGAACGCAAGGCGAATTCAAAGACTCTTACCCGCCTGAACAAGGCCCTTTCGGCAGGGAAGATCAATTCCTTTATCATGTACGAAATCATTCTTCCGAATAAACCCTCGCTGGCGTACTACCTTGATAAAAAGCAGATAGAAGCCCTCGGGGATTACGTCATCTGGTCAAATCAGAAATAACTGGCGGAATTCCTTAGTCTTTTACACAACGGATGTAGTTTCCTCGATCCTTTAATTCGATTCCAACTTTCGCTATCTGGGTGTAGTGATGGAATTCCAACACATGCCCGTAATACACGCCATCTTCTGTGGGACTCCAGTAGTTGACGATTATCCCGTCAGAGATGAAAATCCCGTTTTCCTCTAGGTACCCGTCAGGAGATGCATTGAACCCGTACAAATTCGTTCCATTAGAACTGTTTCCCTCGTGATTGATTGCCCAACCTTCGGTGGATTTGAGGGCGGTTACGGCATTTTCTGCGCCGCCAACGGCTTCAATTAGCGTGTTGAATTCGCTATTATCGGGAAGGTGCCAACCGTCGGGGCATATGCCCTGTGCCGGATATTTGGGGGAGCACTTGTGCATCCAACCGCACCCGGTTTTTGCGGTGTCCATTGCGGCTGACCACAGGTAAATGCGCCCGAACTTTTCGCAGTTTTCAGGAACATTGTCAAAGCAGTAGTTCCCGTAACTTAGGGAGTCTATCTTGTAGTCGTAATTCAAGTTCTCGGCCATCCACATCTGACTCTTTATGCCTACGGTCTTGTAGGTTTTCCCGTCCCTCTTGTCTGTAAGCGTACCGAAGTTCAGGTGCTCGAAATCGAATGCCCAGCCATCATCGGTACACTTGTAGTAGGAATACTGATTCTCGAGTAGAACGTTTTCGTTTTTCAGGTAACTCACGCACCCCTTGTTCCACTTGATTTCTTCCTTTGTTGCCTGGCGAAGCGTGTCCTTGTCAAATACGTACTTGCTCCCGGAAATCGGTCCCGTCAGTATTGCGCCATCCTTGCTATTTTTCGGTTTCCATTCCAGAGTATCTTTCTCGACATTTGTGGCGAGTCTCCATTTGGAGTCGCCCACGCAGGTAAAGCGTTCCTTGGACTTGGCTGTGTCGGCGTATGTCTTGGCGAAAAATCTGGAATCACTGTTCGTAACTCTCTTTACGGTTCCTTTGGGAATGCTGTCGCTACCGCATGCGCCGAGCCCGTTTTCGATGCTCCAGTACTGGCGAATGATTTTGGCGAATGTTGCGTTTGATTTCATAAGGGTTGTGTCGGTTGCGTCAAAATCTCGGGCCCAGTCGGCTATGGTGGCTAGTTTTTTGGCGTCGTTCCATTTTCCATCTTCGCGAAAGTCCGTGGAAAAGTCGGTTAAAAGAATGCTTAAGTCGGATTCGTTTCGTTCTCCCTGCAACAATACAGATACGGCCAGCAATGCCGCATCGGCATCTGTTTTGCCGGTTACGTCAAGTTTTTCGGACTTGTCGAATTTTTCTGCATCGATATGGAAAGTCTTGAATATTTCGGATTGCGCAATTGCCTTGGCGGAATCGACACTCATCTTTTTCTGCGTAACAAGATATTGTATACGGTCGTACTCCAAATGTGTCAGGAGGTTTATGTTTGCGGTTCTATCTTTGGAAATGTCTACAAGACTCTTTAACTTTATCGTGGAAACAGTCCCCTTTCCCGTGATTTCGTTCTTGTACCGTCCATCGGCAAGGAGCATGGCGTATTGGCATTCCAAGTCGATATCTGAAAACTTGAAACGACCGTCATCGGATTCGATGGTTGTGATGTAATTCCCCTTTGTCTGTTTTAGTGTCTTGCCGTCGGTTAGTTCGTACAGGTAAACGGAAGAACCTTTTTGGAAGGGACCCTTCTGCGCAAAGCCTGTCAGCGAATCGATAGATACGGGAATCTTGTCGGAACGCCCTACGTAGAACGTGATGGAATCCGAACCACAGATAATTCGGGCGTTGATTTCGTCAATCTTTGTGATGGAACAGCCTGCACCGTCCTTACCGTCTTTGCCGTCGCGACCGTTGTACACGACGCCGACGGAATCCTCGCCACATAGGATTTTTAATCCGGTCTTGTTTTGCAGGGGTTCTGCCGTGCAACTCTTGCCATCCTTGCCGTCGGAGCCGTCTTTCCCATTCAGTAGAGTGGCGACGGAATCACCGTCACACAGGACCTTTACGCCCGATTCATCGGCGAGGGACTCCATTGAGCAACCTTCAAGTTCTTCGTCCTCTGGCGGAAAATATACATTTGGATCATCGGAGGTGGCGTTTCCGCAGGCGAAAAGCCCGAGCGAACTGATTATGCCGAATGCGGCAAGGATTCTTTGTGAAGTCATATAGGCCCTGCATTCTGTTTTACGGTAATATACATTTAAAGAAAGCAGGTGTGTATATGTTTTCGTTCTTGAACCAGCTATGTATGGGGCATATCACATAAAAAAGGGCATCCTTGCGCTGAAGATGCCCGTGCCATTAATCCGCGATCTCCGCGTTTTGCCTATTATTTGTATGCTAACAAGGATTATGCGAGCATGAGTAAGAACGTGAAACTCTTCGGTTGTTACGTTCGCTGCATAAAGGACTGATTGCCGGTCTGCTATCGAGAGAATGTGGAGAATAAGGTGGCCTTGCGCCGCCTTTTTTTGTTTCGTACTGCTCAAGGGAAAAATGAGAACATTTTGTAAAAAGTGAGAACATTCTTTATTAAATAATGGTAAAATTTTATTTAAAAACAATATATTTTATTGTAAAGATGTTATATTTTTTCCTAAAAATTGAGAACATTGTAAATGATCTCAGGGATGGATGTTATGGTGAATTGGGTAGAAAAGGCCAGGATGCTGGCCGTGGCAGCCGTCTTGACGATGGGAACGGCTCATGCCGAAAAGACGGTCGTTTTCTTTACGCCGTGGTCGAACACAAACGCGGTACTGTTCGTGGGGGGCGATTCCGTAGCCACGATGACGCCTCTCGAAAATTACTGCGGCTGGTTCAAGGCGACGGTGGATGCGCCTGCCGAGGGCTTCGGGGTCTACTTCAAGCAGACTGTCGGCCTCAACTACGTGGGTGCGGAGGGCATGGTTGCCGAGGAACCTTCGGTATCTAGCGAGATGATGCTGGATTCCGTTGCCGCCCTCTCCGATACGGTTTGGGTGCAGGGGTACAAGGCTGATGTTCCCGCGCTGTTTTCCGGTTACCCCGGCGTGCTTGGCGACTGCCCGCTCAAGAAGATTCCCGTGACCGTCTACGACTGGCTGCACGGTACCGATGGCGATGGCGACGGAAGCGGAAAAAACGGTGACCCCGCAAACGGCGTCAGCGCGGACTTCGGTTCGGGCGGGTGCTCCGGCAAGGACAAGGCTATTACGGGTATGGTCGAATACAGGCTCGGTGCGAACGGGGTTCCCGTGCGTGCGGACCCCTTCCCGGAAAAGTGCAAGATTACGGAGCATCTTGACAGCTGGTTCCTGCCCGAGGTTGTCGCCAAGGACAGTGCGGGCAACGAATACACGAACATGACCTGCCGCGACCTGTATGTATCTATGGACGACGAGGGTTTCTGGCTTGCGGAAGTTTCGAAGGACCAGATATCGAAAGGGAACGAGGCCAATTCGGACGGTATGTTCCTGCTGGACGATTTCGAGTTTCTCGACGATGCGGAGAAGGTTCCGAACCCTTACTACGACCAACTGAAGGGAACGAAGATAGGCAAGCACAACTTCGGGTATGCCGCAAAAATACAGGCGACGTTCGAGTATGTCCCGGGCCAGTACTTCGACTTTTACGGCGACGACGACGTGTGGGTGTTTATCGACAATCGCCTTGCGGTGGATATCGGCGGGCAGCATGGCCAGGTGGCGGGTGCTGTAGATCTCGATACCATCGGGCAGAATACCGGCGACATGCTTGTTCCGGGAAAGACGTACGACTTCCATATCTTTTACGTGGAGCGCCATACCGGTTCGTCTAATTTCCGCATGCGCACTTCTATTGACTTGCAGGTCGAGGCGTCGCTGTTCCTGACTTCGGACAGGCGCGGCTCTGGAATGAGTTACGAGGTATGGCAGATCAACAAGAAGAGCAAACTTTCCTGCAATTTCGACGCGAATTCTGCCGAGCGCGATACGACCGGTGGCGCGTCGACCTTCAAGCTTACCGGCGGTAACCTCGCGGGGCCCGAGATACTCGGGGTCGGTACCCATTACGAGGGAATCAAGATTACGAGCGATTCCACGTTCTCGATAGATTCTGCAGCGATTGTTTCGAACTACGCGCTTGCTCCCGGGCACTACTTCCTGGAAATTACCCTGAAGGCTGACCCGAGCCAGGTGACGAAGGTGGAGATTACCGTGCCGTCCTATTCCGTGCCGAGCGTCGCGTTCGCGAAGGAAGACTGGACTGTCCTCGGTACGCAGGTCTCTGGCGATACGGCGCAGATTGGCCCCTGGGCGTATGCGACTTACCAGGTGAATATCACGTTCTTCGAGGAATGGGCCGTCGTCAACAATTACAACCGCAAGATAAACCTATCGTTCTCGAATGCGGCGATAGATATCCTGGATGCGCCGGGCGGAAAGAAAATCAGCGCGGTGAACCTGGACGAGGATGGGCGTGCGACATTCTACGTACATGCGAATGCTCCCGTGTCCGGAGCCGTGCTCACGGCGAAGGGCGCCGCGGCGGGCGTTTCGGTATGGACCGACCTGAAGTTTGCCGAACCTCCCGCACCGCGTGTGGAGAAGGCTATTGCGATGGACCGGAACGGGGACGGGCGTGCCGACAGCCTGTACGTTCACTTTGAGCGCGCAGTCAATGGCAAGAGCCGTCTGGATTCTATCCAGCTGACCTTCGGTGAAACGTTCGTGGCGACGTCGAAATTCAAGATTGTGAACGATACCGACATCGTGCTTACTGCCGAAGACCTTGGCGCGGAATGTACCGGGAAGGTTTGCGGTTTTGGTAGTAGGCAGTTTACCGGAGATGCGTCGGGAATCTATTCTGGAAGCCTGAACAACTGGTTTACCTACGAAAATGAGGGTGAGGTCAGCAACTTCTTTATCGAGAACGAGCAGGTCGCCGACGGAGTCGGGCCCATCGTGCTTTCGGCCTCGAAAAAGATAAGCAAGGACGGGAGCAGGCTTATAGACATTACCTTCAGCGAGGCGATTTCTGAAGAGTCCCGGCACCTGTTTACTGAGATTTTTGAATACACCTGCATGCGCTCGGGGATAAACGAGAAGCCCGAAAGGCCTCTGCAGCAGGGCGGAACGGGAGCGCGCATGACGCTCATCTATACTTCGGGCGGGAACGGGGCTGTACTGCCGACGGATGGTGACCTGGTGAGGTTCGCGCCCAAGGGCGGTGCGCAGGACCTTGCCGGGAATGTACCGCATAGGGACAATCCGTGGGTTGCCATTACGGGCGACCAGGAACTCGGTGTAGAGAATCCGGGCGTAGTCTCGCTGGGAGAAGACCCTTATGGCATTGTCAGGAACGACACGATTACGCAGGTGAAGCTTGTTACGGACATAAGCCAGGACGTCCAGCAGATAGCGGATTCGCTCGGCGTGCAGGGCTCGCTTGTCGATTTTGATATCGCGAAGATTATGGTAGAGCAGACGAAGGATGCCGTCGAGAAGTTCGATGCCTTCGTGAAGTCTCGCGTCGGGAGCGAAACTGATTACGACACGACGATGGTCGGCATCAGCGAGCAGGAAGCCTTGACGCAGTTGTTCAACGACATTCGCGTGAACCTGGTGGATACCTCGTACGGTTTTAGCGAGCAGGCCATTAACGGGATTTTGGACGGTTCCATTACCGAGGACAACTACAGGTCCGTTGTCGGCGAGGGCGACCTGGAGCTCTTCGCGAAAATGGCGGAGGCGAATATCGAGGCGAGCCGCGATACGGTAATCACCATAGGGAATGTCCAGACCGTGACGCAGGCCGACCTCTTTGACGCCATCCGTAGCGGCAAGCTGGATGCGGAACTTGCGGAAGCGGGCGTTGCGCATGAACTTGTCGATGCCGTAAAGGCGGGCGAGGTGACCGAATTCAATCTCGAGGAATACCGTAGCGGCGAAAGGACGATTGTATCTGACGATGCCGTGGAACTGCACTACCGCACGTTCTATTACAGTCAGTTCGGCGAGTACGTGGGCGGAACGTCCAATACGATAAGGTGCTCCGACAAGGGCGTGTACGGCGAAGAGGGCTGCCTCAAGAACAAGGGAAATATCTTCCTTGCATGGAACATGCGTTCCAATAGCGGCCGCCTGGTCGGCACAGGCGTCTACATCTCGCGCCTAGAAATAAAAATTGTCGTGAACGGTAAAAATACACTTCACCAAGTTCACGACAATTTCTGGGGCGTGCGCCGCGGTAAAAACATTAGCGGCTTAGCATCTTCCCGTTGAGCGTTGCAATCCAGTGCTGGTTCTGGGCCTTTTCCGGCACCTTCAGGGTCGTTACCCCTTTCTTGATTCTGGTCTTGAACAGCGTGACGCCGTTCAGGTCGATGAGCGCGAAGGTTCCGCCCAGATCGGTCTGGATTTCAATCTTGTCGCCGTTCACGTTGAAGAAGTTGGTCGGCGAGAGCCTACTGAAATCGTCCAGGGCATCGGGAGGGGGCTCGACTTTGGATATGGTATCCTGCGGCCAGTCGGGAACGTGGATTATGGGCTCGGTCACGATGGGCTGTGCAGGTTCGGTAAATCCGAGCTGCTGGTCCATCCACTTCATGCGTTCCTTCATCTTCTTGCGGAGGTGCTCGAACTCGCCGTCCCAGGTGTCGGCATTGTAGCCGCCCATGGGCATGTTCATGCCCCACATGCCTTGCTGACCACCGCCCTGGTTGCAGTATTTCATCGGCTGCGGGTCACTGTCACCCTGTCCACTGGATTGCCCGAGGTTCGGCCAACGCTTGAAGTTTCTGTCGGCCGCTTTGGTCAGGTACGTCTTCATGGAGTCGAGATACACGTCCATGGTCTTGGAGTGCCATACGCCGCTGCGGAGTTCCGCCCAGCGCTTCTTGAGTTCGCTCTGGTAATGACTGTCTTTCCACATGCCAAGCAGCCAGTTGGGGATCTTGAGCCCGCTCATGCCCGTTTTCATGGTACTTTCGATTTGCCAGCCGGTGGTTCCGGAACTTCCCATTCCGCCACCGCCCATGCCGCCACCGCCCCACATGTTCCAGTTGAAGCCGTTGTTGCCGCCGTTGTTGTTGCCGCCGTTTTCGGGCTGGCTTCCGTTGCTCATGGCGAGGTTAAAGTCCCAAGCCGGGCCAAGCGTCACCTTGCCGCCCTTGCTATCCTTGGGTTTGTGCAAGAAGAAGCTGCACCAGTAGGAGTCGGAGTTGTTGGTCACTTCTTCGTGCAGCACGTAGTCGAGCGCGGAAGTCATGTCCACATAGTTTTCGTACCCGCTACCGTTCTTGCCGTTCTTGAACAGGTTTTCGAGATCTTCCAGGTACTTTTTCAAGTAGGCCTGTTGCTGTTGCTGGAGGTTCTCCTTTTTGGGATAGTGCATGATGACGTTCAGACCGTCGGCGGTCTTGAAGCCTTCCTTGTTGATGTCTTCGTTGCCCATGCCGCCGGTATTGGTGCCGGTCTTGTCGAATGCCCAGATGTAGCCGCCGGTCACGTCGTCGCCGCTAATGTCGGTTTCTTTGAGCTTGCTTACATTCACGCGATATTTGCCGCGCTTGATTTTTTCGATGAGCACGTACACGCCGCGGTACACGCCGTTGATGTAGAGGTCAAAGTGCTTGGTACGGGGGCTGTAGTGGCCTGCCTGCCTAAAGAGCCAGTGGGCGAGCGCATTGCGCATCAGGCTTTTGTCCACGTAGGGGCCGTGGAAAACCCAGTCGTCGGCAGGGGGCAGCCCGAACATGCTCACGTCCATGCCTTCGCCTTTTTCGTCGCGGACTTCCACGCTGTAGCCGGGCTTGGGGAACTTGGCCGAGGATTGCCCGCGGACCTTGATGCCGATATTGTAGTGCGTGCCCTTGGCGCTGTCGGCTACGTTGTTCGTTGCCGCGTCCAGCACGCTCATCGTGGCGGGTATTTTCTCGGTGACGTTCTGGTCTAGACACTTGTTCTTGGTGTCGATGAATACGATTGGCAAATCGTAGGTCTGCGCGAAAGCGGCTGTCGCTATGCAGAAGAACAGTGCGGATGTGATTTTTTTACTGGACATGGGTGACTCCTTAACCATACCACCATAAAATAAATGTCGGAGATGTTTATATAATGTTAAATGTGTTTTACGTGTTGTTTTCGCTTACAACTTAATTTTTTGCTAAAAAACGATAATTTCATGTTTTTTTGCAACGTCACGATGGTTTCGAACATCAAAAAGTTGTAATTTGAAAAACAGAGGAGGTACTTTATGTTCCGTTTTTTGCGAAAACAGCCGAAAACGATCCGTGGAATCCTGATCCTAGCATCGGCGCTGCTATTCCTGCCGTCCCAGGGACTGGCGCAGGAATTTACGCCGTCGGAGCTGGATACGCTAGTTGCAAACATCGCTTTATACCCGGACCCGCTTCTGGTGCAGGTACTTGCTGCTTCCACATACGGAGATCAGATTGCCCCTGCGAATTCGTGGGCACAATCGCATCGTCACCTTTCAGGGAAGGATCTTTCAAACGCAATGGCGTGGGCGAAACTGCCCTACGATGCTAGCGTGCAGGCCCTGATTCCCTTCCCGTCTGTTCTTGCCATGATGGCGAAGTATCCGGCCTGGACCGACCAGCTCGGTGATGCGGTCTTCATGCAAAAAGACGACGTGATGTCTGCTATCCAGCGTTTGCGTCGTTCGGCCGCGAAGTACGGACACTTGAAGAGTGATGACCGAGTAAAGGTCTCGAAAGGAGACAACATAACGATTCTGCCGGTCCGTACGGAGTATGTTTACGTGCCTGTGTATAATCCGCATTACGTATACTACCGCTATTATGATGGCTACACGCGCATCACGTATGCACCGGGCATCTGGATAGGTGGTTTTACCTACTGGGGATGGGGCTCTTGCTGGTTCGATTGGGGGCCGCGCGTCATCTACGTGCGCGATACCCGTTGGCACGCGCCCAGGCGTCATTACCATCACCATCGCCATTACGCGCCTCCTCCGCGCAAGCCGCACCATGTTGGCCCGAACCTTGGCGATGGCCACCGCAACCCGCCTCCGCAGCCTAGGCATTCGCAGCCGAAGCAGTTGCGCAAGGACCCGCCTCCTCCGCCACCTTCTAGGACAAAGGCGGAACCCGCATCGGGCAATGTTCGCGTATACCCGCACAGGAGCCAGGAGGAAGAAGAACCTCGCAGGCTAGAAGACAGGCCCCGCTCCAGGGATGAACGCCGGGATGACCGCTCGTCGTTCGGAAGGGATGTACCGTCTCAGTCGGGAACTTCTTATCCGCCTCCGCGTAGGTCCGATGACGACGACCGCCGCGGAGGAAGCGTTGGCCATGGTTCTGGCATCAAGCCGTTCAACCGTCGCTAGAATGCGTTCAGGATTGTCTTGATTGCATCGGCTGGGTCTTTTCCGCTAAGGCTAGGGAACAGGTCGAGAACCTGCTGATGCGTTTCGGGGTAAGTTCCTGTTTGTATAAAGGACATCCCATAGAGAATGAAGAGAATTTCTTCGAAGGTTTCCTTTTGGGAAACCTTTTTTGCAGGTCCCTTTTGCAACTGTTCAAGGATGTTGCGGAGCTTGTGTTCGCATTCAGACTTGAGCGCATCCTTGCGGGGTTCAAATCCGTCGAGAGGCTTGATTCCGCAGAGGGGGGCGTTCCTGTTTGCGATGTGCAGGTATTCAAGCGCATTCGTATCGAGCGTGCGAACGATTTCAGCGGGGCTGTAGAAGTGTCCGAACTCAATGTTGTCCCTGCGGGCGCGTTTGTCATGAACGTGAATTTTGGCAACTTCCTCGGAAGAGTTGTCCTTGAGGATAAAGTTCACCGTCCAGGGCTTTGCGAGCGCGTCGAAGCCTTCCGTAAGGCACTTGCCGGAGATGAAGGCCGAAATGAGGTTGTCTCCAAACGTGTCCTCGAAAATTTTTGGCCACTGTGAATTCTCGACCTCGCGGACGCTGAGCAGTTTTTTCATGTTGTCGAAGAATCCGAACCTTCGCCCCTTGCTCCCGAATGCGATAAGCAGGCCGAAAACGGCCGCGATGAATATCCATCCGCGTATGGTTAAGCCTTCTTCGGAGGGTTGTTCCTGCATGTCGATGTCGAACTTTTTTCCGGTGCTGTCGCTGATGGCGAAAGTGAGCCACCCGGCAAGTGAAAGGATGCCGTCGCCGTAGTGTTCCATGCGAAAGGAGGGGACAAGGAGATCCTGTTCTGCCTTCCGGATGGAGACTCTGTCAAGAATTTCGCTTGCGGTTCCCTTGGTCACGACCAGTTTTCGTCTTTGCTTCTGGACGACAAAAATAAGGACCTCGCCCTTGACGCCTGCATCTGCTTGCCATTTGTCTGCAATATCTGAAGCGTATTGAGCGACATCCCTCTCTCCGGTGTCGTCTAGAAGGACCGCATCGATGCTGATGCCGGTTTCTTTTGCAACTTCATCCGAGAGACGGTCAAAAAATTCAAGCTGCTGGGCGGAAACCAGGCGGTTCTCGTCGTAAACGTGGCTCTTTTCGGGACGGGTGGGAAGCCCGAACGTAGCGGAATAAAAAACGAGAAAAAACGCAGAGAGTATTTTGGCGTGCGGAATCACCTATTCGACATCCATCAGGATGAATTTCCGGGTGACGTTCACTTTCTTGGTGTCCGCCTTTCCCTTGAGCATATTGCGGATAAAACTATAGACGCTCTGCGAGTCGGGGAATTCTGCAGGATCGGCGTAGACGATCATGTCGATGGTCTTTGCCGTCATCACGTTCACGTTCACCCGCTTGAAGGACTTTTTGAGCCCGGAGGCGATGTCGTCATGGAGGTCTTCGATCTGTTCTTCGTCGAAATCCCCTTTGAGGTTCATGACAATCTTGTATTGCGTTCCCTGGTTGAGGTCCTGCTGCCAGTAGGCGAGAATCTTCTTTTCGAGTAGGGGCATGCCGCGTTTAGCCGCGTCATGGAGACAGGTCTTGATCGTCGTCTGGTCGGAAGCGCCGCAGTCGGGATCCTGAATGGTTTCGCTGCCGAGAAGCCTTGCCGTGGAGGATTCGTAGGCGTTCAGTTCCACGGTGATGGATTTCATTTTTGCATTTCCGGCGAACTTGATGTAGACATCGGCACCGAGGGAGAGGCTGGCGAGATACGACAGGTCTTCGTCCGTTTCTGCAATGTCGTTTTGCATCTGGACCAGGTTGTCGAGATCGGCTTGGCCTTCAAGGGATTTTACGTCGTATTTCTTCTTGGTGAGGTATTCGTTGATGGATTCCATCAAGGCACGGGCGAAGGGGTTGTTCTGCACGACCTGGAATTCGGGAATCCCGTTTCCGTTGTGGGCGGGAGTGACGAGGATGGTCGGTTGCGGCAGCTCTGCTGTTGCGTCTTGCTCGGGGGCCGCCTGTTCGACAATCTCGACCGATTGTACCTGGGGCTCGGTTTCGGGGGCGTCTCCTCCGGCGCAGGCCACGAGGATGAACGGAATTGAGAGCAGGATAGAGGTATATCGCATAAAAACCGCCTATTTAGATTTTTTTCTGTTATTTTTACAAAAAAAATCAGAGATTACTATTCCAAAATATAGTATCTCGAAAAAATGTTTGTTTTTTTCTTTAAAAATGTTTCCTTTTTTTGATTTGCATATATACATTTAGACTTGAAGATGTAAAGAGGTGTGCTTTTTGATTTTGTGTTTGGAGTATTGTTATGAAGGAAAAATGGATTTGGTTGCCGGACTGGGCTTCGGACCTGTCCCTCTGGGAAGATGATTTGACGGATGCCTGCGCATCTGCCTCCCATACCTTTGTGCCTTACGAGAAAATGTCTCAGTCCCTCGAAGACGTCTATGCGATAGATGGGCTCTCGAAGGCCGACATGGTAGTTGGCTGGGGAATGGCTTGCCTCCTGCTCATGCTGGGTGCGTCGAAGCGCCCGAAAGGACAAAACTGGATTTTTCTTTCGCCCTACGCGGACTTTTGTGATGACGATGGCCCCTGGAATTCGGAAAACCTGCTGTTCAAGTCCCGCGAAATTTTCCAGACCCCGGATGTGGTTCTCGATGCCTTCAAGGAACAGTTTGGCGAGGAGTATAGCGAATGGCCCGACGAATGGGCCGATGCTGCGCGGAAAATGGACGCGGCAAGCCTCTCGGAGGGGTTAAAGTTCCTTGCTTCCCATCGGATTGAATGTCCGGTTGCAAGTGGTGAAGGTATCCAGGTCCTCTATGGTCGCATGGACCAGGACGTGACGCCCTCCATGACGCTCAAGCTAAGGGAACTTTTGCCGGGCGCGACATTCAAGGAGCGGCCCAAGTCGGGCCATTGGCCTCCGATGATGCTATTCTAGTTTTCTGTTCGACCCCGGTCTTTTTTTTGCTTCGCTAAATACTATATTAGCGGAGCGTTTTTAGTGTTTTTAGCGGAGCTTTTTGCGGAGCTTCCTTAATTGTCTGGAGATTTTGATGGCGCGCATTGTTGACGAAGAAGTTTTGGACAGGGAGCTGAATCCGGAGCAGGCGGCTGCCGCAAAGAAGATCGATGGCCCGATGCTTATTCTGGCTGGTGCAGGTTCGGGAAAGACCCGCGCTATAACCTACAAGATTGCGCATCTTGTGTCACGCCACCATGTTGAGCCGGGTCGCGTTCTTGCGGTGACGTTCACGAACAAGGCTGCCCGCGAGATGACCGGGCGTATCCAGAAGCTGCTCGATTGCGATATGCGGTTCCCTTGGATGGGGACGTTCCATTCGGTTTGCCTTCGATTGCTGAAACGTTGCCTGAACATGGAAGCGGTGCTCAGGGCTTTTGGTGGAAAGTGGTATGATGCAAATTTTTCTATCTACGATGACGACGACCAGAAGCGCATCCTGAAGCAGATTCTCAAGGAAGACCTGGGGGACGAATGTGATGCCGCCGAAATCAAGCGTGTGCATGGTGCGATTTCGCGCTACAAGAATACGGTGCTCTATGTGGGCGGCTGTGCAGAACTGCAAACTCCGGATGTGGCGCTCTCACGGGCCGAATTCGCAGATGAGGAACGCTACGCCCGCTATTATGCCGAATACCAGAAACGTCTCCTGGAATCGAATGCGATGGATTTCGACGACCTGCTGTTCAATACGGTTCTCATGCTCCAGAGAGTTTCGAACCTGGCTGAACAGCTCCAGTCGCATTTTGATTTTGTGGTGGTGGACGAATACCAGGATACGAACGATGTGCAGTATGAACTCTTGAAGTTGCTGATTAATGACCAGCGTAACGTGACCGTGGTCGGCGATGACGACCAGAGCATTTACGGTTGGCGTGGCGCGAATATCAAGATTATCCGCAACTTCCACCGCGACTTTGCGCCGGTGACGATTGTGAAACTCGAACGCAACTACCGTTCCACGTCTAATATTGTGAAGGGAGCGGGTTCCGTAATTGCACATAACATTCGACCCGCCGAAATGGAGAAGAACGTGTTCTCGAAAGAAGAAGCGGGCGACCCTATCCGCGTGCGGCATTTGGTGGATGACCGTTCGGAAGCGCAGCAGATTGCGGAAAATATCAGTGTAGCGGGCGAGGCGAACTTTTCGAAGACGGCAATCTTCTACCGCACTAATGCTCAATCCCGCGTGATAGAAAAGGCTTTGAATGACTTGCGTATTCCCTCGGTTATTTTCGGGGGAACGCGCTTCTGGGATAGAAAGGAAATCAAGGATATACTGGCCTACTTGCGTCTCCTTGCAAACGAGAAGGACGATGCAGCCCACTTGCGCGTTATCAATACGCCGCCACGCGCCATTGGTAAGACCACGGTGGAAACGGTGCTGGAACGAGTCCGTAATGGCGATGGTACATTCTGGCAGGTGCTTGTTTCCGAGGCGAACGGAACGGGTCGTTCTGCTCCGAAACTCAAGGGCTTTACGGATCTGGTCCAGGGCTGGAAGAATCTTGTTGCGGCGGGAGAGACTCCGCTTCCGATTCTTGCGGAACACATCATCGCCGATACGGGATACAAGGAATTTTTACGCAAGGAAGATGAGCTTACGGCGGACGAACGCATTGCGAACATCGACGAAATGGTGAACGCCATCCGCGAATTCGACGAGGAACATCCCGATGCGACCCTGGATGCGTTCTTGCAGGACATCTCGCTATTGACGGATGCCGACAAGAAGGTGGATGATTCGAAGGGCGCCGTGACGCTCATGACCATCCACATGGCGAAGGGACTTGAATTCAATACGGTTCACATTGCCGGTTGTGACGAAGAAATCTTCCCGCTGGTGCGAGGTTCATCGTTTGCGACGGACAAGGAAATGCGCGAGCAGATGGAAGAGGAACGCCGCCTGTTCTACGTGGGCTGCACCCGCGCCGAAAAGAAACTTTATCTGTACCACGCCGAAAGACGCTTCTACCAGGGAACCGTCAGGCCGTTTTTGCCGTCGAGGTTCCTCAAGGAGCTTGATTCGTCGGTGGTCGAGTTTACGCCGTGTGTTGATACGCGCCCGGCATTCGGCTCTGAATTTGGCTATTCGCCAGCCGCACCACGCTACAACAAGGCGCCCGATTTTGCCCTGAAGGGAGGGCGTCCTTCGCCATCGGGCTCTTTCGGTTCCGGATCCCGAGGTGGGTTCAGTCGTCCGGGCTCGGTTCCTGCTTCTGTCCGTAAGAACGACCAGCGTATTGTTTACCGCAATCCAATCAAGGTGACTCCTGTTGCAAAACCGGCAGCTCCGAGCGGTCCGCGCGTTGTCTACGATGAATATAGCGAGAATCCGTATCATCCGGGAGCCCGCGTGCGTCATTCCAAGTACGGGGTGGGCACGATAACCAAATGCTATGGCACGGGAGATAGCGCCCGTGTGGATGTCCGCTTCAACAGCGACAACGTGGTTCGGACCATCATTCTTAAGTATGCCGCGCTCGAAATTATGGGTTAGGGCGTATTTTGCAAACGATTGTTGCTCTCCTCGGGAAAATAAATTGCTATTTTAGGAATGAAAATAAAGAGGTCCTATGCTTGAACGTGAAGAAGTTCTGAAATTGGCGAAGCTTTCGAGGCTCGAAGTCGCGGAAGGCGACATCGATTCTGTGAAGGCGCATCTGGATGGAATGCTCGACCACATGGAAGCCCTCAAGGCGCTCGACTTGTCCAATGTGGAACCGATGACTGCCGTCGAAAACGGCGCTACGATTCTCCGCGAGGATGTCCCTGTGCAGGGATTCTCCCTGGACCAGGCTTTTGCGAACGCTCCGGCGGTGGAGAACGACCATTTCGCCATTCCGAAGGTTATCGGCGGCTAGACTCCCGAATTAGACTTCCATGACCCCAGTCCATTGCATCGTGCCGGCGCGCATGGGTTCTTCCCGTTTTCCTGGAAAACCGCTTTTTAAGCTCTGTGGAACGGAAATGATCGTGAGGACGCTCAAACGGGCTGCCCTTGCGGAATGTTTTGACCGTATCGTCTGCGCTACGGATTCCGAACAGATTGCCGAGGTCGTGTCTGGGGCGGGGTTCGAGTTCGTCTTGACGGGGAAGGCCGCTACCGGTTCCGACCGCGTTGCCGAGGCCGCGAGCGCCTTGGACCTTGACCTGGTCGTGAATCTCCAGGGGGACGAACCCCTTGTAGAGCCTTCCGTACTTGAAGATGTGGCCTGTGAATTGGCGGCCCATCCGGATTTCTGGGTGACTGTTGCGTGTCCGCTGTCGCCTTCGGATGCCGAGGTCGCGACTGTCGTCAAGGTCAAGGTCGAAAACGGTTTCGCTGTAGATTTTACCCGCCACGTGGAGCCTTCCGAGGCGCCCCGATGGTTCCAGCACCAGGGGATATATGCGTATTCCCGTGCTTCGCGGGATGAGTTTTCCAGGCTTCCCCAAAGCGGGGTCGAGCTGGAGCGCTCGCTGGAACAGATGCGGATATTGGGGAAACGCCCGATCCGCATCGTGCAGAGTCCTTTCCCGTCCGTTTCGGTGGATGTGCCCGCCGATGCGGCTGCGGTGGAGGCTCTCATAAGAAGACATATGTAAATACGCTTTCAACAAGGTGAGGGGACCGGATGAACGCTGCAGAAAAGAAAATTCTGTATATAGCAATGGCATTTTTCGTGGTTGGGGTTGCTGTTAGGGTCTTGCCCTGGGAGCCGCCGTCTATCGAGACTGTGGAGATTTCGGAGCGGGTCCGCCCTGAAGAAACTCCTGTCCCATATTCCAAGGTGGAATATGGGGCGCCGCGTCCGTCCGAAGAGTCGGTGACTTTGGATAAAGTAACGAAAAAGGAGCCGTCGGAAGGTGCCCGTAAGGGGCGCCCGAAGAAGCAAACGGTGCATTTGCCCCTAAAAATCAACGCAGCGACGGAGGAGGAGCTTTGTGCCCTGAAAGGGGTGGGGCCCAAGCTTGCACAGCGGATTGTCGCCTTCCGGGAGGCCCACGGCCCCTTCAAAACCCCCGCAAGTCTCGAAAAAGTGCCCGGAATCGGGAAGAAAAAGTTGGAAGGTATACTCCAGGGGGTGATTTTTGATTAGTTTTAGGGTATTAAAATCTTCATAAGTCGTTGAGTATATGAGTGATACGAAACTGTACCTAGGTATTGAGGTTGGCGATGTTTCCTTGAAAGTCGCCCTCTTGGACTCCGCCGAAAAGCGGGTGCTCAAGACTGCGGTCCTCCAGACGGAGACGAGTCCGATTGATGACATCTTCACCTTCGAGACCGTCCTGCAGGGGTGGATGGAAGAAAACGAACTCGATGGCATCGAGTCGATTTCGGTGACCGTCCCGGCATTCCGGTCCATTGTCCGGCAGGTGTTTGTGCCGGCGGAGGCGGTTCCCAACTTGGATGACTACCTCCAGTGGTATCTCGGCCTCATTACCAATGCCGACAAGGGCGCCTATATCGTAGACTACAAGATCTTGAGCGGCGACGAGAACCTCGGAAAGACCGTTCTGCTGATTGCGGTCCGCCGTGAATGGGTGGATGCCCTGCGCAAGGGCTTCCGTAGCAAGAGCCTCGTGCCGAAGTCCATGGAAGTGGATGTACTTTCGCTCATGAACCTTATGGATGTGGGGGATGGAATCAAGGACCTTGAATGTGTCATCAAGGCGGATTATGCCGGTGTCACCATGCTCTGGCTCAACAAGGACAACCTGCAGGCGCTCCGCTGCGTCTCGACTCTGTCTCTCGTGAATACTTCGACGGAACAGGCCTACGAGCTCCTTGCCAATGCCATCTGCGACCAGATGAAGGAAGCTCGCGAACAGAACACCATGCCCGAAATGAAGCAGGTGCATATCTGTGGCGAAATGGCTATGGATCCGCTTTTCGTGCAGAAACTGCGTGCTAAACTCACCGACGATTGCCAGCTTATTCTGATGGATTCGTTCTCTAAACTCAGGCTTCCTGTGGACGAGGTCGATTCTGCTGCCGTGCTCAACTGCGCGGGTGCCATCGGTACGGCGCTTAGCGTGATGGAGGGTGTATGATTCGTTTGAACCTTATTGAAGCTGCCGAACGTGCTTCGGTCGCGGACGAAACCGTAACTCCGGTCCACGTGACCGACGTTGCCGCCCAGGTAAAGACATCCAAGAAGAAAACTTTGGTTGGCCTGCTCGCCGCACTATTCGTGTTTGTGGCGTTCAGCTGCTTCTTGAGCGTATTTGGCGTTCCCAAGCCGTTGCAGGGGGTTCTGCCTGGACCGTATCTCTCGCTGATAGGCGCCGAGGACCCGAGCCGCACCGCGTTGACGCTCGCTTCCGGGCAGACGACCTCCGCCGGTGGTTCGCTCCAGGCCCAGGCCGCCGCTGCCGATGCCGCCATCAAGAAACGCGAATCACTGACGGTTCGCCAGGTGGTGGGCGAAATCAATCCGAAGGTGCTGTTCAACAACAAGCGTGATGACTACGCCTCGCTCCTCCCGATGGAAAAGGTGTCGTACCAGAGGTCGGCCATCAACCAGTTCTTCACCTTCCTTACTACGGCGACTCCCGATGATGTCGGTTTCTCCGACTGCGTGTTCCAGTCCCCGAACTACTTCTATGTCCGCGGTGTTTCGGTCAAGCCGACTTCGCAGCGCAGCTTCTTGGAAAGGGTCAAGTCCGTGAGTTCTGATTTCAGGACTCCTCCTCTGCCGGAAAACGCTCCCGCGACCGACATTACCGCGTTTGGTCAGTTCAACGTGAACAACGTGAACAAGGCGGCGGTGTCGAGGTTCGTGCCCGTGTCCGAGATGTCCGAAGAAATCAAGGCGTTCAAGTCTCTTGCTTCTTCGAACAAGGTGAACCTTTCCGGGCTCGACAAGCCTGTGGTCGAGGAATTCGGTGTCTACAAGCGCTTCACTTACCAGGTGACGACTTCTGCAGACTTCCCGGAACTTCAGTCCCTGATGGCAGCCCTGGATGCGTCTCCGGTGCGCATTGGCGTGACCAAGGCAGAACTTAAGTTCGCGAAGAAATCCCTTGCTGCGGCATTCACGCTTGTGATGTTCGTAGCTCCGTAATATGCCCATCCGCATTACTGGTGGTCTGTTGCGGGGGAGGAATGTCCCCTCTCCCGATTCATCGAAAACAAGGCCCACGGGCTCCCGCACGAGGGAAGCCCTCTTCAATATATTGCAGGGCGTTGAAGGTTTCCGGGTGCTCGACCTCTTTGCAGGAACGGGAATCATGGGAATCGAAGCTGTTAGTCGTGGCGCCTCTAGCGTCGTCGCCGTTGAAATGGCTCATTCCCAGGCGAGGCTCGTGTTTCAGGCCTACAAGGCTCTCTCGTTGGAATCGAAACTTACTTTGTTAGAAAAGAACGCGCTGACTCTTGAAAAAGAATTACTTTGTTCTGAATCTGGGTTCGACTTAATTTATGCAGACCCGCCGTTCAAGAACATGGACTATCCGGACCTGCGTCCTTTTTGGCAGTGGCTGAATCCGGGGGGAACGGCTGTGTTCGAAGCGCCGAGCCGGGACTTGCCGGCATGGGCCAAGGCCGCCGAAGAAGCGGGAACTGTGCAAATCCGCCGCTACGGCGAATCCTCCTTGGTGGTCTACAGGGGATAATTTCTATATTTGCGGCATGAAAAAAATCGCCGTATTCGCAGGGTCCTTCGATCCTTTCACTGTGGGGCACCTAGATGTTGTGAAGCGCGCCTCGGCGCTCTTTGATGAATTGTGGGTGCTCCTGGCGGTAAATGTTTCCAAGAAATACTTGTTGCCGGAATCGACTAGGGTCGAAATCGTCAAGACGGCGGTCAAGGACATTCCGAACGTGAAGGTGGATTGTTTTGACGGCTTGACTGTCGATTTCGCGAAACGCGTTGGCGCTAGGTTTCTGGTGCGCGGCATTCGCGGTGCAGGCGATATTGAATACGAGCAGACGGTTGCCTGGAATAACAAGATGCTTTATCCTGAATGCGAGACGGTTTTCTTGTCGAGCGCTCCCGAGCACCTGATGGTTTCCAGTACCGTGGTGCGCGAGCTCCTGAAGTGCGGAATCGTTCGCCACGTCCCCGAAGAAATTATCCCTCTGTTGAAGAAGTAAGTAGGAAAAACTATGCGTCCTTTTGCCTTTCTCCCTAAAGTTATAAGAGTGCTGCTGATTTCGAATGCGGTTGTCTTTTTGCTTGCTTTCGTGGTCGGTAGGTTGCTTGGCCTGCATCTGAACTTGCCGGGCCTTGGATATGGGAGCCTTGCCGAATACATTTCGTACTTCGGCGCTTTTTGGCCTTTTGCCCCGGAGCAGGCATGGCGTTTCGTGACGTACATGTTCGTGCATGTCGACTTCTGGCATTTCCTTTTTAACATGCTTATGCTCTGGATGTTCGGTTGCGACGTTGCCGACATGATGGGTTCTAAGCATTTCATGGGAATGTATTTCTTTTGCGGTATTTTTGCTGCCGTGTTCAGCATGGTCATGTACTGGTTCGGCATGACGAACGCCCCGATAATCGGTGCTTCGGGAGCTCTGATGGGGATTTTTGTTGCCTACTACAAGTTCTTCCCGAATCGCATGCTGTTGCTGTTCATGTTTTTCCCGATGCGCATAAAGTATGCCATGTGGTTCATGGTGGCAATCGATGTTTTTATGGCGGGATCGGGAGACCATGTAGCTCACCTTGCTCACTTGGGTGGCGTCGTGGGCGGATTCCTTTACATGCACTTGTTTGAACGGGGTTTTGGTGGTTTCGGCCATGCTTTTGAAAAAATGCGAGGCCCGAAATTCAAGGTGTATCCGGGAGGCCGTTCTGAGAGGGAATCTCGCGACGAGTCGGATAGGGATGCCGAAGATGCAAAGGCCCCTCTCGAAGGCGAAGTTTTCTATGTAGATGAACAAAAGCGCGTAGATGAAATCCTGAAAAAGGTAAATAGCGAAGGCATAGATTCGCTGACGGATTCTGAACGCAGATTTTTACTGCAGGCTAGCGACAAGTTGCGTCGCCGCAGGGGCGGCCTGTAGTTTTGGACATTTTTAGAGGAAGCATTATGAAGAAAGTTCTTGGTATGGGCGCGGCCCTCGTTGATATTCTCGCGAATGTGGATGACGCATGGATTGAATCTCAGGGCGTGCAGAAGGGCGGCATGAACATGGTGGACTGGCCGCAGATGGAAAAGTTCCTTGCGGCGCTCAAGAACCCGCTGCGCGTGCCGGGTGGCTCTACCTGCAATACGATGGTCGGGCTCTCACGCCTGGGCGGCAAGGCTGCGTTTATCTCGAAGGTCGGCGATGACGAACTCGGGAAGATTTTCCGCGAGCACCTGGAACGCAACGGCGTGGAATCGAAGCTCGGGATGAGCGATGCGGCTACGGGTTGCGTGTTCTCTGCGGTAACGCCCGATGCCCAGCGCTCCATGTGGACGTACCTCGGCGCTTCTGACTTCCTTGTGAGTGAGGACTTTGTGCCGGCGCTCTACGACGGCGTGGGCCTGCTCTATGCGGAAGGCTACCGCGCGTTCAATGCGGATTGCTTCAAGAAATCATTTACGCTGGCGCGTAGCCTGGGCGTGGAAACCGCGCTTGACTTCAGTAGCTTTGGTGTGGTGGAAGCCTGCCGCAAGCTGTTTGATGAACTCTTTGCCGAAAAGATGATTGATATCATCATCGCGAACGAGGACGAGGCGTATGCGTATGCGGGCGTGAAGGAAGAGGCTGCACTTGATGTTCTTGCACAGAAGGCGAAGGTTGCCGTGGTGAAGATTGGCAAGCGTGGCGCCCTCATTGCGAAGGACGGCAAGGTGACCCGCGTGCAGGCAGGCCCCGCGAAGGCCATCGATACGACTGGTGCCGGTGACCTGTGGGCATCGGGATTCCTGTATGGCTACATGAACGGCTGGGACATGGAACGCAGCGGCAACCTCGGGAGCGTAGTGAGCAACGAGGTGGTGCAGGTGATGGGCGCGCAGATTCCCGAAGACGGCTGGAAGCGCATTTTGGCGGCACGCGGGTAGTATGCCCGCTAACGATTCGCCCAAAAACGATATATATTTAGGAGAAAAGGGAGGCTTTATGAAATTATCCACTCTGAAGAACAGCCTGATGGCTCTCGCGGTTTTCGCAATGGCTTCGGTTGCCTATGCTCAGGATACGGCTTCTGTATTCATTCGCAATGCATGCGACTCGCTTCATTCCGAGATTGAACTCGTCCCTGCCTATATCGAAGAGACTAACTGGTACGGCAATCCGCATACAATGGCGAAGGATTCCTCGAACGTTACGCGGCACGAAACCTACGAGACGCTGAACATGAATTATTCCACGAGTCAAACCATGCAGATTCCCGTGTCCATCAAGGCTTCTTGCCGCGAGATGCAGGGGACGACTGTGGGTTATGCCAAGTGGACAACAAGCCAGACGTGGCAAAATGTTACGGAAGACGATTACTCGACGTATATTTACGACATTCACGCTTTGAAGATGAATGGTCATGATTCCTCGAATACTTATAACATTTTGGCGTATGTCTCGGGGTTGATTCCCGATGACTATTCGTTTACGGCCTCGAACCTGTTGTTCTCTACGACCTTTGAATTTGCTTTTGAGTGGTGGTTTGCTTCCGTAAAATACCAGTACAATAAAGATGCAACGCATATAGGTATTAGGTTTGGATCTGCGGCCAGCAATGATTCCCTGAAGGCAGTGAATGCCGCTGTTAAAGCGTTGACTGTTCCCGATACGATAAAGAGCGTCCGCCTTCAGGTGATCAAGGTGGTGCTTGGCGATTCCCGCAAGCCGCTGTCGAGTTCTTCGTTTGAGGCGTCTTCTTCAAGCGAAAATAGCTCTTCGAGCTTCTCTCCTGTATCCTGCTCGTCCGAAGAGGCTAGTTCCAGCTCGAGCGCCGCGACAAGTTCCTCGTCGCAGAAGGTCAGCAGTTCTTCTGCGGATCCCGTTTCTTGTTCTAGCGTAGAATCCAGCAGCACTGCCGAACAGTCGTCTTCGAGCAAGGAAGCCGAGTCTTCATCGAGCGGAATATCGTCTTCGAGTGAGGCATCCTCGTCCGCTTCCGCCGAGTCGAGTTCCGGCACGGAGGCAAGTTCTTCTTCTGATGCAGAAAGCAGCTCCTCCGATGTTGAAAGTTCTTCGTCCGAAGGCCCGACGCGTCTAGCTACGATGTCTGCTCCTGAAGCCGCAGTTCATGTGGTGCAGGTGCGTAGCCTTGATGGATCTGTCGTTAAGAATGCCGGCAATCTTGCTCCGGGCGTGTACTATATGAAGTATTCGAACGGAGTTTGGCGTAAAACGGCTGTCATGCCCAGGTAGGTTGTTCTTATAATGCGAGTGTTAAAGTCTTTTCTTGCCATTCTTTTTTGTTCGGTCGCGATTGCATTTGCGGCCGAGGACGCTCAGCCTGCGGATCCCGTCAGTACGGAAGCCGTAGGCCAGATTGCCGTTTCCGAAGTCCAGGCTGAACTTGCCATGCGCGATAGCGTGATGCAGGAACGTGATAGCCTTTGTGCTGTGGAAAAGGACTCGCTTCGCAAGGCTGTTGTCGTTGAAGAGGCGAAGTGTGCCAACTGGGAACAGAGCTACCAGACAATGAAGCAAAACAACGAAGTCTGCGCTCAGGCTCTGGGTATCGCACTTGAAGTGAACGAAAAAACCAAGGATAAGGCCGAAGAAGAACGTAAGAAGATGACCATGATGGGAGGCTCTTCTTTTTTGGGTGGAATTGGAATTGGCCTGCTGATAATGTGGCTGATAATGAAGTAGGAATTCGGTATGAAGTTTTTTGCCCCCGTTGCTCTTAGCCTGCTTTTGACGACAGGCTTTTGTTTTGCAAAGCAGAACGCCCAGTTGGCGGGCCCGTTCCAGCTGGGGAATGTGCTCTCTCCGCTTGCGACCTTGCCGATGAAGACTGCCGAGATTTCGGACTTTATGCCGGGCAAGAACATGCTGTTCGTGGTGGGGGGAGAAAAGATTGTCGAGGTGGTGGACATGAACAATCCGGGCCTCCCCAAGAAGGTTGCCGAGGTGCCGGTACCCGGGAATGCGTCTAGCGTTTCGGTATATGGCGACTTGGTGGCTGTATCCCTGCTCGAAGACGAAGAATGGCGCGACGGCCAGGTGCAGGTGATGCGCTATACGGATTGCCTTGAGGTCGTTGGGCTCTACAAGGTGTGCAGCCAGCCCGACATGATTAAGTTTACGCCCGACGGCAAGAACCTGCTGGTGGCCTGTGAGGGTTCTCCGAGCGCGGATTTTTCGGAAGACCCGGAAGGCGGCGTTGCTATTTTGTCCGTAGCGCAGGCGGGCGAGGCGGACTTGTGGAAGAATGCGGAATATACGGTGGCGCGCTTCGACCATCTTGATTCAAATGCTCTCAGGAAGACGGGGGTGCGCGCTCCGGGAACGCAGGGCTTCTTGAAGTCTCTGGAGCCGGAATACATCACTGTGTCTGCCGATTCCAGGTGGGCTTGGGTCTCGTTGCAAGAGAACAATGCCATCGCGAAGGTAGATATAAAGGCCCGCAAGGTGAAGGATGTTTTCGCTCTCGGGCACGTCGACTACGTGAAATCCGGTACCACGATTGATGCGGTGAGTGACGGCGTGATTGAAATGAAGAAATACCCGCTGCGTGGGCTCCGGCAGCCCGACGGTATCGCTTCCTTTTCTATCGGCGACAAGTATTACGTGCTGACGGCAAACGAGGGCGCTCCGGTCAACGATTACAAGGCGTGGACAGACGTGACGACCCCGATGATGCTTGCGGAACAAGGGCGGGTTGACCGTCGTGTGTTCACGGATTCGCTTTTGAACGAGCTGAAGGACTTGACCGTAAGCGGGCTCGAACGCACATGCGACGGGGAACGCGACAAGAGGGCTGCCTGCTCCTACATGTACACGTTCGGCACGCGTTCCATGAGCATTTTCAACGGCGAGACGGGAAGGCTTGTGTGGGATTCTTTCGATGCGTTCGAACGCATTCTCGCCAAAAGCGCACCGGACTACTTTAACTGGAATTCCAAGAAGAACAAGCTCAAGATGGACAAGCGCAGCAGCGACAAGGGCTGCGAACCCGAGAACGTGACTGTGGGCGAGGTCGGCTACAGGCGTTATGCGTTTGTCGGCCTGGAACGTACCAGCGGGATAATGGTTATCGACGTGACGGAAGCCGAAACGCCCCGTTACATCAAGGCTCCGAAACACGGAGAGTACAAGGGCCCCAAGGTGGTCGGTTTTTACCTGGACCCGCTGGATCGCGGCCCGGAAGGAGTCCTCTTTATTCCGGCGGAAAAAAGCCCGCTCGAAGGCCAGGCCTTGCTTGTTGTCGGTTACGAATACAGCAAGACGCTTACGATTTATACGGTGAAATAAGACTGCTGTTGGTTTTCACGTAAAAAACGCCGGGCTTTCGCTCGGCGTTTGAAATTTTTGGATCCCCGCTTCTCCCCAAAGAGGATAACTCTACTATGGCAACAAGTTGCCAAGTATCGTATAGCGGGGATGACAACTAAGGTCGCGGGGATGACAATCCGGGTTACCCCAGCAGTTCTTCCTTGCTGATGGCCTTGAAGTTCGTGGCCTTCAGGGCTTCGATGGCCTTGTCCGTGTCCTGGAAACGGAGAATCATGATGTTAGAGCCGTTCAGGGTGGAGGGGTAGGCGTACATGTAGTCAATCTGCTGGCTACCTACCGCAGTGGAGAGCAGTTCGGCGAGGCCACCGATGGCGGCGTTCACGGGGCAGGCGACCACGTCGGTGATGGTGGCGCTGAGGCCTGCCTTGGCGAGCACGTCTACGGCCTTTTCCGGGTCACTCACGATAAGGCGGATGAGCCCGAATTCGCCGGAGTCGGCAAGTGTGAGCGAAAGGAGGTTCACGCCCGCATCGGCAAGGGACTTGCAGACTGCATGAAGGCGGCCCGGGCGATTGGAAACGAAAACTGAAACCTGTGGAATTTTCATAGTGCATTCTCCTTACATCTTTTTCCTGTTGTCGACAACTCTCTTGGCTTTGCCTTCGCTACGCGGCAGCGAATCGGGTTCGCACAGCGTGACGATGACGGAAATGCCGAGAATCTGTTCGATGGAGTGCTTGAACTTCTTGTTCAGCTGTTCCATGTCGCTCATGGAGTCGCTCACCATATCGCGGGAGACTTCCACCTTGACCTCGAGCGTGTCCATGTTGTTCTTGGTGTCGAGCACAATCTGGTAGTGCGGCAGTGCCTTCTCTGCACGGAGGAGGGCCGTCTCGATTTGGCTCGGGAACACGTTCACGCCGCGCATGATAATCATGTCGTCGCTACGGCGGCCAATGCGGCGGATGCGGCGGATGGTGCGGCCGCACTTGCACTTGGTCTTCTCGATGGCGGTAATGTCGCGGGTGCGGTAGCGGATGATGGGCATGGCCTTCTTGCTGAGCGTAGAAAGCACGAGTTCGCCCTCTTCGCCGTCCGGCAGCGGTTCAAGCGTTTCGGGGTCGACGATTTCGGGGTAGAAGTGGTCTTCGAAGATGTGGATGCCGTCGCGGCAATCGCATTCGCAGCCCACGCCCGGGCCCACGATTTCGGAAAGGCCGTAGATGTCGTACGCCTTGATGCCGGTCTTTTCTTCGATGTAGTCGCGCATGCCGTCGCTCCACGGTTCAGCACCGAAGATGCCGCGCTTGACCTTGAGGTCGCGCAGGTCGACGCCCATCTTTTCGGCAACGTCGATGATGCGGACAAAGTAACTGGGCGTTCCCCCCACCGCGGTGACGCCGAAATCCTTCATGAGCATCACCTGGCGTTCGGTATTGCCGCCACTGATGGGGATGACGGTTGCACCGAGGGCTTCAAAGCCGCCGTGGATGCCGAGACCGCCGGTAAACAGGCCGTAGCCGAAGAAGTTTTGCACGATGTCTGTGCTCCTGAACCCGCAGGCGAGGAGGCCGCGCTTCACGACCTGGGCCCACACTTCCATGTCTTCCTTGGTGTAGCCGACCACGATGGGCTTGCCGGTGGTGCCCGAACTTGCGTGCAGGCGCACGACTTCGCTCAGGTCTACGGCGAACAGGCCATACGGGTAGGTGTCGCGCAGGTCCTTCTTCATGGTGAAGGGGAGTTTCGCCACGTCCTTGAGGGTCTTGATGTCTTCGGGCTTGAGTCCCTTCTCGTCCATGCGTTCACGGAAGAGCGGGACCTTCTCGTAGGCAAGTTTCACGGTGGCGCGCATACGCTGCAGCTGCAGGTCGCGGAGTTTTTCTTCGGGCATGAAGTCGAGTGCCATTTCGGGCAGGACTCTATTTTCTTCGTCATTCCAGGCGGTTGAACGCATATAATCCTCAGTTGCCGGTCTTTGGGACCGCGGTTAAAAAATTACAGCCTAGAATTTATCTTTTTTTCCGATGAAAAATCAGGGAAAAGACGAAAATTCTTTTCGAAAAAACACGTTTGCGAGTTTAACAAAAAGTGTAAAACCGTTGATTTGTTTTTCTAATTGCTTTTGGATGCGTTTTTGACTTTCTTTTGTGGGCTAATTGCCGTTTTTTTTGTATTTTTGGGCATGAATTTTGTTTTAAATGCAATTATAGGTAGGTTTATTCTGCGTCCTCGTTTGCTCTTTATCGTTTTAGCTTTGGTTGGACTTGTTCAGGCTCAGTTGTTGGACATGTCCCAGATGCCCACGGATTATATGGCTGAAAATAAGGTCCGCAAGGTTCTTGTGGAAGGTAACGTTCACATGGACCAGCGATCCGTGCTGGGTCGAATTGGTATTCGGGATGGCCAGACCTATTCTCCGGCCGCCCTTTCCGACAAGGTCCAGGAGGCCGTGACTGCTCTTTACAAGTCGGGACTTTTTGACGACGTGTCCGCCTGGGTGGATTATGTGGATAACTCGACCGAGGTTGACCTTATCTTCAAGATCAAGGAACTGCCCGCTCTTGATACGGCGATTATCGATGGCTGCGACGAAATCTCCGAAGATGACTTGCGCCTCAAGCTTCGCTTGATTCCGGGTCAGGTCTACAGCAAGAGCCAGCTTGAACGCGACCGCCAGGCTTTAATCGACTATTACCATTCGGAAGGTTTCCTGCTTGCCGAAGTGGGCTACCGTGAGACCGCCATCGACGAAAACAAGAACCAGGTGACGTTCATTATCCGAGAAGGCGAAAAAGTCAAGGTTCGCCGCATTGAAATCGAAGGTAACGACAATGTGCCCGCAATTGACATTACCGACCATATGCTCACGAAGGTGGATCAGTGGTATGGTGGCGGCGAGTTCAAGGAAAACGTTTTTGAGGCCGACCGCGATTCCGTGCTCAATGCCATCCGCCATTTTGGCTTCCTGGATGCGGAACTCACGGATTACCGTGCTGAATACTTGCCGGATTCCAGCTGCCTGTTCTACCTTGGACGTATGGTGCCGGTTGGGGAGAGCCTCCAGCCCCTTTACGACCAGTTGAACCGCGCCATGGGCGATTCTGCGACTGCAATCTACAAGATGGCAGGAAAGCCTACGATGCAGGTTTCCCATTATTTCCGCCAAAACCACAATGCGGCAAGCCATAACTACGTGACCCGTCCTAAACCGAAGGTCATGGACGAAGAAGAAGCGCTCAAGCTTTTGAACGACATCATCCGCTACGAGAATTCTCGCCGTGAATGGCTCAAGATTGTGGATGGTCGCAAGTTCAACAATCCTAAGATCGATTCGCTCAAGGCGCTCCCGAAACTTTCTGCCTACGACGAGAAACTCTTGGTCCGTTACATGCTCGAAGACATGTTCCCCGTGCTGAACAAGTACGATAATATCAAGACTTCTAGCGCCATTTGCATTCATATCGGCATGGTCGAGGGCCGTCGTTACTACATGGGTAGTGTCCACTTCTCCGGCAACGAGGTCCTGAACGATAAGATTCTGGGCTACGCATTCCGCCTCGACAGTGGCAAGGTCTTTGACCAGTACCTCTACGACGCATCCCGGAAGGCCCTGATCGAAGTGTACCGCGAAGACGGTTACCTGTTTGCCCAGTTTGACGAGGAACGCACGTTCGAAAACGATTCCGTGGTGAACCTCACGTACCGCATGCGCGAAGGCCTCCCGGCGTCCATTCACAAGGTCTATATCCATGGCAACACGAAGACCAACGAGAAGGTCATTCGCCGCGAGGTGCGCCTGTATCCGGGTGATACCTACCGCCAGTCCGCCCTGGAACGTAGCTTCCGCGATATCATGCAGCTCAACTACTTCGACATGGTCCTTCCGGATATCAAGGTTTACGGAGAACAGGAAGTCGACCTCGACTTTACGGTTCAGGAGAAGGAAGCGGGCACGGGGCAGTTCAGCCTGGGCGTCTCCTATAGCGAAAGCGACGGTCTCGTCGGAACGGCTAGCATTTCTATCCCGAACTGCTGTATGGGTGATGGCCAGGCGGCTAGCTTGAGTGTTGAGTACGGTGCCGACAAGAAGAGCGCCTCGATCAGTTTCCAGGAACCGTGGCTGCTGGACAAGCCGATTACCCTTGGTGCAAGCCTCAGCTACACCTGGTGGAACATGGAAGATTACGGAGATCCGGACATTACCCGTTACGGTGGCTCCGTCTACGTGGGTAAGCGTCTCAAGTGGCCCGACGACTACTTCTACGGTCAGGTGGGCTATAGCTGGCTCATGAATAAGCAGGGCCCGAACATCGATGGCAGCTACGTGGTTTATACCGGTAAGGAATCGGCAATCAACTTCCGCTTGCTGCGTGATGATAAGAACCTTCCGCAGTTCCCCACCGACGGTTCCCGCTATGTGCTTGACGTCCAGGTCGCAAACGACCTCCTGTTCAGTGACTTCAGCTTTGTGAAGACGGAACTGACCATCAAGTGGTGGTTCCCGCTGTTCCGCGATCGTCTGGCGATTGCCCTTACGAATGAATACGGCGTTATTTTCGGCGACCAGCTGCAATACCGCACGCTCTACACGATGGGTGGCGTGATGGGTTACGAAGGCACCATGCGCGGTTACAGCGCAGGTTCCATCGGCTACCGTCGCCTGGGGCGCAGTTTCCAGTATATTGGTGCTGAACTCCAGCTTGGTATTGTGCCGCAGACATTCTACCTGCTTCCGTTCTTCTTCGACGCAGGTAACGTGTTCGGCGAACGCTACGACCCCAAGACGAAGGTCGCGAAGCCGAGCAGGAACCCGCTTAGCGAATGGGATCCGACCAGTCTCAAGAAGGACATCGGTTTCGGATTCCGCGTAGTGGTGCCGATGCTCGGTATTATCGGATTCGACTTCGCTTGGCCGCTGGACGTGGGCGAGACCTACTCCGGCTTGAAGCGTAGCGAAGTGGGCGACATGGAATTCAACTTTGTCATTGGCCAGGGATTCTAACAGGAGGCTCTATGATGCGCAGACTTATACTTCTAGTGGTGATGGCTCTTGCTTGTGCCGGATTTGCCGAGGACGGCCTGCGCATTGCCCATGTGGATTCCAAGCTCATCTTTGACGGTTACAAGGGCACGAAGAAGGCCCAGGAAGAGTATGACCGCCAGGTGGCCAAGTGGGAACAGCAGGCGAACCTGTTGCAGAAGGAACTTTCCGCTATCAAGGAAAAACTTGACAAGCAGGTGCTGATGCTCAGCGATGAAAAGAAACGTGAGCTTGAAGCCGAATATAACAAGAAGGATACTGAACTCAAGACATTCATCGACCGTGTCTACGGGCGCAAGGGAGAACTCATCAGCGAAAACGAAAAAGTGAGTGCCCCGATTATTCAGCTCATCCGCAAGGCGATTAACGAAATTGCCTTGCAGGAAGGTTACGACATGGTTGTGGACCGTGCCACGGGTGCCGTTCTCTTCTGGAAGAAAGAAAACGACCTCACGAACAAAGTTCTGGACTACCTGAATAGCCGCTAGTGAATCGGGATTTCTCTCGGTCTAACTTACACCTTACACAACCTGAACGAGCAATCCCTTGAGGTACTGCCCTTCGGGGAATGCTGTATTCACGGGATGGTCGGCAGGTTGGCCGAAGCGTTCAATGATTTGAACGTGGCGCTTGGCATCGGCGGCGGCATCCGCGATAATCTTCTGGAACAGGTCCATTTCCATGAGCCCGGAGCAACTGAAGGTCGCAAGCATTCCGCCCTCGGCTAAAAGCTTCATGGCGAGCAGGTTGATGTCCTTGTAGCCGCGGGCTCCCTTTTGCAGGTTGTCCTTGCTTTCCACGAACTTGGGCGGGTCGAGCACGATGAGGTCAAAAGTTTCGGCCTTGTCGCGGCACTTGCGCAAGTACTGGAACACGTCCGCTTCTACATGGGTGGCGTGTGCGGTGCTGAGCTTGTTACGTATGATGCCTTCCTTGGCGAGCTTGAGCGCGTCCTTGGAAACATCCACCTGATAAACTTTTTCGCAACCGCCGCGGAGAGCGTAGAGCCCGAATCCGCCGGTATAGCAGAAGCAGTTTAGCACCTTCCTGCCCTTGGAAAGTTCTCCGATGCGGCGGCGGGCGTCGCGCTGGTCCAAATAGTAGCCGGTCTTGTGACCGTTCTTCACGTCGATGGGGAAGAGGATTCCGTTCTCGTTGATGATGACGGGCTCGTCGCCCACTTCGCCATAGACGACACCCGTGCGCAGTTGCAGGCCTTCCTTGCGGCGCACTTCGGAATCGCAGCGTTCGTAGATTCCCTTGCAGTGCGTCTTTTCGGCGAGCAGCTCGTAAATCGTTTTGCGGTGGACTTCCGCACCGGCTGCAAGGATTTCGACAGAATAGATGTCGGCGTACTTGTCGATGATGCAGCCCGGAATGCCGTCGTTCTCGGCGTTAATCAGGCGGAAAGCGGATTCCTTGTCTTCGATGTCAAAACCGCGGCTTTTGCGGGCCGCAATCGCGCGGTCAAGAATATCGCTGAAGAATTCGCGGTCGATGTTTGCCTTCTCGCCGAACGTCCAGAAACGCCCGCGGATCTGGGACTTGGGCGAGTACGCCGCAAGACCCAGAAAATCGCTCTTGTAGCTGTAAACTTCAACGGTGTCGCCAAGTTCCGGGTCGCCGATAACTTCGTCAACGGCTCCGCTAAAAATCCAAGGGTGGTAACGCAATGCGGACTTCTCGCGTCCGGCTTTCAGAGTAATCGCTTTCATGGGTGTAAATGTAGAAAAAGGGAATGCATTTTTCTACATTTGGCGTCGATATGTTCGAAAGCATTTTTGAAAAGTATCCGTTTTTCAGGTCTGTTCCTTGCATTCTCTGCATGGCCATTATTTTTAAACTGTCGTCGATGACGATGGAGCAGTTGGAGGGCTTGCCCCACGTTTGGGACAAGCTTGCCCATTTTTGCGAGTACGCGACCCTTGCTGGCTGCTATGCCATGCTCTGGAGCCGAAACGAATGGTCTAAGCGCCAGTGGTTGCGTGTGCTGGTAGTTGGCGGCCTTGCTCTTGCTTACGGATGTACCGATGAATATCACCAGAGTTTTACCGAGGGCCGTGACAGTAGCGTGTTGGATCTTGTGGCCGATTTGACCGGAGGTCTTTTTGGCGGTGTTGTATATGCGGTGATTACCTGCATCCTGAACCGATTTGATCCGGTACCCGAGAAGGTGGAATCCAAGGCTGAAGAATAAAACTAGAATTCTCCGAGCAAAATAATCTCGCGCTTTAGTTGAATACCGAATTTTTCGGCAACTTTTTTTTGCACGAGTTCGCTTAAATTCATGATGTCTGCGGCCGTTGCGCCACCCGCGTTCACGATGAAATTCGCATGCAACGTACTCACTTCGGCGCCACCGATGCGGAGACCCTTGAGCCCGGCCTGCTCGATGTAGTAGCCGGGGGCGACTTGTTGCGGCATGTCGGCGGAACCGTGTTCCAGACGCTTGAAGGTTGAGCCTGCGTTCGGCATGCTCAAGGGCTGGCTTGCTTTGCGTTTGGCCATGCATTCGGCAAGTTCCGCTTCGAGGTCGGCAACGGATTTACCTTGTGCATTGGCTGTGGGTAGCTGGAATGTTGCAGAAAGGATTGTGGCCTTGTCCTTCTGGAAGATACTTTGTCTGTACCCAAAGGCGCAGTCGGTGGATGAAACCGTGCGGATGTTGCCGTCGCAATCAAGGATGGTCACTTGTGTGCAGCAGGTTCCGATTTCTTGCCCGTAGGCGCCTGCATTCATGTAAATCGCGCCGCCCAAAGTTCCCGGGATTCCGGCGAGTTTATGGATGCCCGCGAAGCCAAGTTTCATTGCTGTCCGCGCGAACCTGCCGAGCGGGGTAGCCGCTCCGACTTTGAACGAACCATTTCCTGAATCCTCGATGGCCGAAAATACACCTGCAAGCGTAATGACAACACCGTCGTAGCCCTTGTCAGAAACAAGCAGGTTCGTCCCGTTTCCGAGAATGAAGTGGGGCAGCCTCTTTTCGCGGGCTTGAGCGATGGCCGTCTTTAGTTCTTCGTTGTCTTCGACTTTTATAAAATAACGTGCTGCACCGCCAACCTTGAAGGAGGTGTGCTTGCTCATAGGCTCGTTTTCATTGACAATCATAGTCAAAATATAGCTTAGCTTCAAACATTTTTCCTATTATTTCATTCGAAATGACCGACGACGAACTGAAACAATTCAAGGCTTCGCTTTCCATCACCGCGGTGGCCCAGGCTCTGGGAATCAAGGTCGAACGTGGAAAGTTCAAGTGCTTCTATCCGCAGCGCCATGTCCATGGCGACCGCACGCCGTCGGTCTCTATATCGGAAGAACGCGGAATGTTTCGCTGCTGGGTCTGCGACGATGTCCGTGGCGATGTGTTTTCGCTGGTGCAGCAGTATCGCGGATGCTCGTTTCCGGAGGCCTTGAACCTGCTCAAGGATATGTTCCCGTTCCTGGTTGCGGGAGGCAAGCGTGCCGTACCGACTTCGCCCGCCGTTTCGTCGTCGACGCTTCAACCGGTGATTTCGCGTGATGAACACCGCGAGGTCGTTGCTCCCCCCGAACGTGAAATTTTGTCGGAAGAACCTAAGGCGCTCATTCCTGACGAAGAACGAAAGAAAGTCGTGCTTTCTTTCTTGAAGATGCTTTCGCCCATAGACGGAACTCCTGCTGCAGCCTACCTTTCAAAACGAAGGATCTACAAGCCTGTTTGGGATCGGATGCTGCTTCGCTGCATTACGGATTACGATAGCCTGAACCGGCATTTGAGGGAATCCTTCAGCATGGACGTCCTTCGCTACGTTGGACTCTTCAATGACCGGGGAAACTTGCGTTATTACAAGCATCCGCTGATATTCCCGTATCTCGATACGCAGAATCGCGCGTTCCATTTTCAGGCGCGAGCCATCGATAGAACCGTCGAACCCAAGGAACTCCACCTGAAGGGGTCGGTTCCGTTCCCGTATAATTTATCTGCACTGAACCAAAAGACGGGATGGATTTACCTGTGCGAGGGGGTTGTCGATACGCTCACATTCTTGCAACAGAATATCGAGGCGGTTGGAATCCCGGGCGTTCGCAGCTTCAAGATTGAATGGCTCCCGCTTTTCAAGAACAAGAATATCGTGCTTTGCCTAGACCACGACGAGGCTGGGCGCAAGGGGATGGAATACCTTCAGGGTGTTTTTGGTAATGCTGGCGTCCGAACCATTATTTTAGGAGATGGTTTGGAGGGGCTTTCCTCAAATATCAAGGAAGGCGAAGATGTCAATGATTGGTTTGGAGGAAAAAAGTAATACGATTATGAAAAAATTTGCGATTGTAGGCCAGATTCTCTTGGTGGCCTTGCTGATTTATTCAGTGCTGTTCTCAATTGTGGGGACAATCTTTATCATTAAGGCACACTCGATTATCTTTGATCCTATTAACGATATCGGCTCGATGAAAGAGGAACCTCCGGCCATGAGCCGCTTTATGCAGGACTTGCTGGATTCCAATCCGAAGGTGCAGATGAAACATCGTTACGTGCCGCTGGATTCCATTAGTCGCAACCTCCAGAGGGCGGCGATTGCTGCCGAGGATCCGGGATTCTATTATCATCCAGGTTTTGATGTGAAAAGCATCGCGTGGGCGATGGATGCGAACGTGTCTGCCGGTAAAATCCTTTATGGCGGTTCGACAATCACGCAGCAGCTGGCGAAAAACCTTTTCTTGACGGGCGAACGCACTTGGGAACGCAAGGCGAAGGAATTGGGCTATGCGGTGGTGATGGAATGGAAATTGGGTAAAGACCGAATCCTCGAATTATACTTGAACTATGCCCAGTGGGGCAAGACCATTTTTGGATGCGAGGCGGCGAGCGAAGTCTATTATGGAATCCATTGCTCTGAACTCGACATGCAGCAGGCAATAAACCTGGCCGCGATGCTAGCGAGTCCGGGGAACCACATGCCGGACGAAGATTCTGAATTTATGCGTAACCGCCGGCGCAATATCAAGTTCCATCTGGAAAAACCACAGTAATCATGCCAGTACGCGGTTGACTTCGTCTAGGTCCGTGATTCCAGAATGAACGAGTGATTCTGCGTATTCGCGGATGTTTCCTTCGACGTAGCTGCCGTCTGGTTTCAGGATTTCGGTGGCGGCGATTCGCCCCCGGTAACCGCCTGAACCTGTTTTCTTCCGCAACAATCTTTGAGCGGCAACACCGAGGAGCACGTCTTCGAGAACGTTTGCCGAAATTCCCAAATCCAAAAGCCTGTCCCTTGCCGCTTTTGCGCTGTTCGTATGGAGTGTGGAAAGTACGAGGTGGCCCGTTTCTGCCGCCCTTACGGCTATGCGGGCGGTTTCCTCGTCGCGGATTTCGCCCACGAGGATTACGTCAGGGTCCTGGCGTAGAATCGAACGCAATGCAGCCGCGAAGGTGAGCCCACATTTTTCGTTCACCTGGACCTGGTTCGCTCCGTCGAGCGGATATTCCACCGGATCCTCGATGGTTGTCACGTTTACCTTTCGCTTGATGATCTCGCGAAGCCCGGCATAGAGCGTTGTCGTCTTTCCGCTGCCCGTGGGCCCCGTAACGAGGAAAAGTCCCTGTGGCTTGGCGAAGATGTTTCTCAGTTGCCTCAGGGTGGCTTCATGGAATCCGAGGGCGACGAGCCCGGTTCCGCCATCATGCGCAGGAAGCAGCCTCAGGACGCATTTCTCGCCCCGGTGTGTCGGAAGCGTACTCAACCGCACGTTCGATTCGTGGCATCCCTGAAAATGGAACGAACCGTCGTGGGGCAGGCGTTTTTCGGTAATGTCTACGTCGGCGAGCAGCTTGAAACGGATCAGTAGCGGGTCGCAAATCCACTCGGGCAGGGTGCGGTAGATTTCGAGCATCCCGTCGCGTCGAAATCTGATTCTCATGCCTTCTTTGCAGGGTTCTAGATGGATGTCCGTGGCGCCTCGTTCAAGGGCTGCTTCCAGAAGCGAGTCTGCGAGGTTGATGATGGGCTCTGATTCCCAGGAATGAGCCTTGCCGCTTGGCGGAGGTGCTGCTTCTAGCCCTGCAAGGGTGTCGCCGACATCCTTAACCGCGGCAGCTCGGATCATCTGCTGGATTTCTGTTTCGGTGTGCTGCTCGGGTTCTAGCCTGCAACCTGATTCCACCCGAATGCGTTCGAGCGAGAACTCATTGTAAATGTCGGGAACGGCTACGCGCAAGATATGGCCTTCGCGTGCCTCTCCCCAGTAAATATTTTCGGTCATGCCCCGCAATATACAAAAAAGGCGGGTTTGCAGACCATAAAAAAATCCCGCCGGTTTGGCGGGATTCCTGAAACATTGCTTGTGCGGGCTTATGCCTTCGCGTGCCTGTTCATCTTGTTCTTAACCTTCTTCACGCCCTTCTTGACCTTGTGGAACAAGGCGTTCGGGAGCCAGAATGCTGTCGGAATGAGGTACATCGTGAGGAACGCGGACACGGCGAGGCCGCCCACGCATGCGATACCCATGGGCTGGTTCATCTTCGCAACGTCACCACCGATGGCGAGAGCAAGCGGCATCTGGGCCACTATGGATGCGAATGTCGCAAGTACGATGGCCTGGAATTTTTCTTTTGCGGCCGTCAGCATGGCGCTGCGCCTGCCCATGGCTCCGCTTCGGAGCAGTCGGTTCGCTTCGTCGAGTAGCAAGATGGCGTTGTTCACCACCACACCGATAAGCATCACGATTGCCATGAGGGAAACCATCGAGAGCGAGGTGTTCGTAAACACGAGCGCGAGGATAACGCCAATGGCGCCCATCGGGATAGTGAACATGATGATGAAGGGCTGCAAGAAGCTTTCGAGCAGGGCCACCAGCAAGATGTAGGTGAGGAGAATGGCCATGAGGATAGCCGCGATGAATTCTTCCACCATGTCGTTCTGCATGTCGGCGTTTCCACCGAAACTGAACGTGATGCCGTCGGGCACCTCATCCTTCATGGAGTCAGTGATAACCTTAATCGAGTCCATGATTTCGCCGGTCGTGTGGCCGGGGAGAAGGTTCATGTAGACGTCTACATGGTTGTGTTTGCGCTTGCGCTCGATCTTGGTCGGGCCTGCGCCGTCGACAATGTCGAACAGCGTGCTTGCCGGGACAAAACCCTTGGGCGTGAGCATCGGCAGGGCTTCAATATCGGCGTGATCCTTGCGGTCTTTCTCTTCCATGCGGACAAACACCTTGTATTCTTCACCGTCTTCGGTGTAGGTGCTGGTTTCAAGGCCGCTTACAGCGATGTAGTTCATGACAGCCACGGACTGCAGGGCGACTCCGTAGTCGGCGAGCGCCTGGCGGTTGGGAACAAGCTTGATTTCGGGCTTGCCGGCTTCGTAGCTCAGCTTTACGTCGACGACGCCGGGAATGTCCTGAATCTTGTCCATGAGGATTTCTGCAGCCTTGAGGGCGGAATCGACAACGAGACTGTTCACTTCGAGCACGACGTCTCCACCCTGGCCGTTGCTCATTTCGGTGACAGAGGCCATCTTGATAGAGATGTATGCGTCGGGAATGTCGGCGAGGTAGGGGCGCAACGAGTCGACAATGTCTTCGGAACTGCGGTCACGGCCTTCGCCGCGCTTGAACAGTTTCAGACGAATTTTGGAGGTGTTCGTGCCCGTAAAGCCGTTTTCACCACCGACGGTAGCGTTGTAGCGCTCCATATCGGGAATGTCCTTGATGCGGCTTTCGATAATCTTCGTTACGCTATCCGTAGTTTCGATGTTCGTACCGATAGGCATTTCGACGGAAATGAGGATTTGACCCTGATCCTGCTTGGGCATGAGTTCGACGGAGAGGAAGTTGAATCCCATGAAGGCGACGAATGCAAGCAGTGCGCCCATGCCGAGCAGCTGCGCGAAAAACCCTGGCACGGAAAGGCAAAAGCCGAGAGTCTTTAGGTAGACAAAGCGGATGCCGTTGAGGACCCACGGGAAGAAGCTCGTGAGGCGTTCCACTATTCCGGGCTTTTCGTCGATAATGTTGCCGTTCTCGTCTTTCTTTTTGCCCTTGAACAGGTAGGCCGCCATGAGCGGGGTGAGCGTGAACGTCACCAACAGCGACACGACTGTCGCAAACACCATGGTCATACCGTAGGTCTTGAAGAAAATGCCTACGATGGACTTCATGAACGCGATAGGCACGAACACGCACACGTTGGTGAGGGTCGATGCCATGATGGCGACCATGATTTCGCTTGTGCCCTTGTAGGCCGCTTCCTTGGGATCGAGGCCATCCTGCAACTTGGAGTTGATATTCTCGAGCACCACGATGGAGTTAGTGACCAACAAGCCCACCGCCGAAGATAGCGCCATGAGAGACATCATGTTGATGCCGAAGTCGGCGAAGTACATGAACGTGAACGCACCGATGACGGAAATCGGCATCGTGAGAGCTGCGATAAGCGTGGTGGAAAGCTTGCCCAGGAAGAGGAGCAGGAGCACCGACGTAAGCACGATGGCAAGGAGGATGTTCTGGATAACGTTGTCTACGGATTCCTGAATTGCTTCGGACTTGTCGTAAATCAGGTGAATTTTGAAACCTTCGGGAAGCGTACTGTTGATCTGTTCCACGCGGGCGAGTGTACCCTTGGCGACGTCGACCACGTTAGCATCAGAACGCTTCTTGATGTCGAGCGAGACGGAGTTGATGCCGTTGTAGCGCGATGCGGAGGTGACTGTCTTGACGGTGTCCTTGACCTTCGCGATTTCGCCGAGCTTGATGACGCCTGTTGCAGTCGGGATATCCATGTCGCGCATCTGGTCCAGGTTCTCGAATTTGCCTGCGGTACGCACGGAGGTGTTCTTGCGGCTGCCGCGAACTTCACCGACGGGGTAGTTGATGTTCGACGCCTGGAAGACACCCATGATGGTCGATATGTCTACGCCGCGAGACTTGAGCATTTCCTTGTCGAGTTCGATGGAGATTTCGCGGGTTGTGCCACCGAAAATATCCACGCTTGCAACACCGGAAACAGAAGTAAGCAGGGGCTCGATCTCGTCTTCGGCCTTCTTACGCAGTTCGGTCGAACTGACCGGGCCGGTGAAGGAGAAGCTCATGATTGCCTGGGCGTTGATGTCTAGTTTCGAAATAATCGGCGCTTCGACGGCATCGGGGAAGGTTGCCGCCGTCTGCTCGATTTTCGCGCGCACGTCGTTTGCTGCCACGTCCACGTTCGTTCCCATGTTGAACATGGCAATGAGGATGCCGTAGTTCTCCATGCATATTGCCTGCACGTAGTCGATACCGTCAACGAGTTCGACGGCGTCTTCGACAGGCTTGATGACGGTTGTCTCGATTTCTTCGGGGTTTGCGCCCGAATAGACGATGACCGCCGTTACCACGGGCACTTCGAATTTCGGCAACAGGTCTACCACCATCATGCGGTAGGTGTAGATACCGAAAACCACCACGGTCAAGATGACCATGAGCATGGTAATCGGTTTATAGATACTCGCCTTAATCATTCAAAAATCTCCGTAGCCTTATTCGATGATGAGCACCTTGTCGCCATCGTTCATGCGGAACTGACCTTCAACCATGACCTGGTCGCCATCTTCAAGGCCCTCGAGAATCTGGACATCGCCCTTGGTCTGCACACCGAGTTTCACGACCTTGCGCTTTGCCTTGCCTTCGGCGGTAACGGTCCAGACGGTGTTTACGCCGTTGCGGTAGACGATTGCCTCGATGGGGACGATGATTCCCTTCACGTTGCGGGCGTCAAGTTCGGCAGTCACATACATGCCGGGCAACAGCTGCTTCTTCTTGTTCGGGAATGTCACTTCGACAGGGAAGAAACGCGTCATGGAATTGGCGGCGAGCGGGATGAGTGTCACCTTGCCCTTGACCTTTTCTCCGCCCACGTCGATGGTCGCGGTCGCACCCTTCTTGAAGAATCCGATATCCTTGCTCGTGACGTTCAGCTTGAGGATGACTTGGTCGAGTTTTGCGATGGTGCAGAAGACCCCGAGTCCGGGAGTCTGTCCTTCCTTGAAGTTCAGTTCCGTGACAACGCCTGCTGCCGGGGCAAGAATCTTCGATGCGCGGCGGACGGTTTCAAGGTTCATCTTCGCAACCTTGAGCTGCGTTTCCTGGGTGTCCATGTCCTGCTGGCTGATGCCGCCCTTGGCGTGCAGTTCGCGCATGCGTTCGGTCGCCTTTTCGAGGAGGGCGATTTGTTCTTGCGCCTGTTGGTACTGCGTGTTGTCGCCGGTGAAAAGGTACTCGGCAAGAACCTGGTCCTTCTTTACGCTAGAACCGACCTGCACGTGGATCTTGGCAAGCGGATCGCTCATCTTCGAAAGTGCGTATGTCTGCTGCATGCCTTCGATGGTGCCGCTGAACTTTCGCACGTCGGTGATTTCTGCCGTGGTGGCCTTTACGACCTTGGCGGGCTTGCCCTTTTCGGCCTGGATTTGTTCGATGGTGGCGGCCTTCTGTTCGGCGCCTTCATCTTTCTTCTTGAACATGTCGCAACCCGTGAGAAGAAGCGAGAATGCGGTTGCAGTGATGATTGCTTTGGTAATCTGGTTCATATCTTCTTCCTATTAATATTCTCCGGTGGCCTGCAGGAGCGCGTTGTAGGCCTTGTTCCATTCGACGATGGCCTTCATGTAGTCTATTTTTGCGGTGCGCAGGCTGTTTTCGGCGCTGAGCACGTGCAATTGCGTTTCGCGCCCGAGCTTGTAGGCTTCGTTCGTGAGGTCGTAGTTCTTTTGCGCGAGGTCGATCTGGCGCTTTGCGATTTCAATCTGGCTGTTCGCATCCTCGAGCGTATTCACGCACGACTCGATCTGCACGCGGAACCCGCGCTCGGCGGTTTCCTTCTGGATTTGCGTGCTGCGGAGGCTCGACCTGGCCTGGGCCACGCCTTCGCGGGTCTTCATGCCGTTGAAGAGGTTCATCGAGACGTTCAGCGCGATGTACTTGTTCAGCTTGTCCCACGTGGGGGCGTCCCAGTCGAAAAATTCGTTCTTGTTGTTTGCATACTTGATGCCGCCGAGGAGCACCACGGTCGGCTTGTAGCCGCCCTGCTCGATTTCGATGTTCAGGTTTTTCATGTTCTCGGTTTCCTCGAGCATCACGAGTTCCTTGCGGCGCTTCTTCACGTTCGCCATGGAGGTGTCGGGGAAGCTGTAGCCTGCGGCGGGGTCGCGGAGTTCGCCCTGGAACTGCACGTCGGTTTCCCATTCGAGGCCCATCGTGTTGAGGAGCGAGTTGCGGGCGAGGACGCGCATCTTTTCGGCGCTCGCAATGGTGGAGTTCAGCTGGTCCATCGAGAGCTGCACGCGGATAAGGTCAAGTTCGGTGGCCATTCCGCTCTTGAGCGACTGTTCGACGAAATTCAGGTTCTCCTGGAGCAGTTCCTTGGAGGCGTACATGATCTTGATGGCGGAATCGAGGTAGATGAGCTGGTCGAAGGCGTTTTCCACGTCGTAGCGGACCTGGGCCTTCGTGTTTTCGAGCTTCACTTCGTTGATGCGCTTGTAGGCCTTCGCGATTTCAATCCCGACGCCAACCTTGCCTTCGGCGTAAAGAATCTGGGTGGCGGTGATGCCTACGCTGGACTGCCAGCGGTAACCCTGGGATTTCATGCCGTAGATGAGCCCGTCGAGCGCGGGGCCGAGGACCTGCTGGTCGTAGGCGTTTGCCATGGGGTGGCCTTCCGCATCCTTTCCCATGGCCATCTGCGTGGCGGCATCGGTCAGGTCGGTGCTCTTTTCGACATCGTCGAGGCCGAAAATACGGGTCACGGTGGCGTTCAGGTCGATGGAGGGGTAGGCGTTGCCGTAGCCTGCCGTCACCTGGGAAGTAGCGCTTTTGAGGTCTTCTTCGGCGGATTTCACGTCGGAGGAGTTTTCGAGGGCTGTATTGACGGCTTCTTCGCGGGTATAGGTCTTCCCGGCCCAGCTAGGGGCTACAAGGAGCGTGGCGATAATCGTAGGGATTGCAAATTGCCTGAGCATCTGTTCTCCATAAAATTTGACCCGCCAAATGTAAAAATATATTATATGATGTTAAAGGTTCCCCGTGAAAAAAAGTGATGGAATGCACGAATCTATGGATGAGAGGAATCCTGGATTTTAGGTTGCTCCTTTTGGGGTGCAAAAAACACCCTTCCGCCGGGGGGCGGAAGGGTGTCAAAACAGGGGTCGGATTCTCATATCCGGGGCTACATCAGACCGGGGATTTTCATGCCGCCGGTGATGTTGGAAAGGCTTGATTGTGCCGCCTCGTCTTTTTTCTTGATGGCTGAATTGACGGCTGCCATGACGAGGTCTTCGAGGGCTTCAACGTCGTCCTTGTCCACGGCGTCCGGATTGATCTTGATCATCGTCAGCACACCCTGACCGTTGATGGCGACCTTGACCATGCCGCCGCCGGCTTCGGCGTCGAAACTTTGGGTTTTGAGGTCGTTCTGGGCCTTCAGCATCTTGCTCTGCATCTTCTGGAGGTCCTTAAGCATTTTACTCATGTCCATAGCGGTTTTTCCTTTTAGCGGTTTTCTTTATTAGTTGTCGTTCATTTCTTCGGGCTGTTCGCCAGCCGGGGCTTCGGTAACCTTTTCTAGCGACCTAGAATATACCAATTCTCCCATGAATTTTTCTACGAGTTCCTTCAATCCGCCTATGCTTTCGCAGTCCTTTTCGAAGGGGCTCTTGAGGGCGTTTTCCCTGGAAACTCGTTCTTCTTGCGTGTAGGCGCGGGTCTTTATCGAGAGGGAGACCTTCGTCTGCAACTTGTCTTCCAGGATAGTCTGTACGCGCTTCGCGAATTCCGGGTTCTCGCAAATCTGCTGGTAGCCCCAGGAGGTGTTGTTCTCCGTTTCGCCGATATAGGTGAGAAATAGCGGGAAGGGGTTCGCCTTGATGTCGCCCGCTTCCAGGATGGTCCCTGTGATGGCAGCGGAAAACTTGTAGTCTCCGCAGTCGGCGAGGCCAGCCACGATGGAGGGCCAGGCGGCGGTGATTTCGTAGCGCGAGAATGCGACCGGGCTGTCAAAGTCGGAGCTGCCGACGAAATCCATGCTTGCCCCCTGGGAAGATTCCTGGGTGTCGAGCATCTGCTGGACGTCAGCTACTTTTTTTTTTGTCGCCTCGTCTGAGGCGCTTTTCGGGTCGTTTATAGCGGCAAGTGCTCGCCGGAGGTCGGTGAGCCTGTCGAGCCAAGCCATGCGGGCGAATGTCGTCTCGACAAGGAGCCGCGGGTTGGAACTGTAGCGGATTTGCGCCTGCAGGTCGATGAGCATCTTGGATATGCGTAGCAGGTCCCCGTTGGAAAGGCCTGTCGCGGTTTCCTTGAGCTTCGTGTAGAGTTCCGTAGAGATGTTCAAAGCGTCAGGCGAAAACGCGTCGAGGCGGCCGTAAAGGAGGTTGCGGAGGAACTTGCCGAATCCGTCCAGGAGTGGCGCGAACTCGATGCCGCGGCTTACAGCCTTGTCGACCATCAGGAAGCAACCCTTGAGATTATGGCTTTCGATGGCGTTGATGAGGTCGAAGAAAAGCTCGACGGGCGGGATTCCCAGAACGGACCGGACAGATTCGTCCGTCATCTCGTTTCCCGTGAAGGCGTAGGCCTGGTCGAAGTAGGTGAGGCCGTCGCGCATGGAGCCGTCCGCCTTCTCGGCAAAGATGTTCAGGGCCTCGTCGCTTGCGTTGATGCCTTCCTGTTCGCAGATGTAGCGCAGGCGGCTGCGGATCTGGTCCATGGTCAGGCGTTTGAAGTCGAAACGCTGCACACGGCTGAGGATGGTCTGCGGGACCTTGTTGACCTCGGTGGTTGCGAAGATGAAAATCACGTGCGGAGGCGGTTCTTCGAGCGTCTTCAGGAGGGCGTTGAAGGCCCCGGTCGAAAGCATGTGGACTTCGTCGATGATGAAAATCTTGTACTTGCCGATGACGGGAGGGTACTGTACGCGGTCAATGACATCGCGAATGTTCTCGACTCCGGTGTTGGAGGCCGCGTCTATTTCGTACACGTCCATCGGGTTTCCGCCCGAAATGTCCTTGCAGCTTTCGCATTTGCCGCAGGGGTGCAGCGGGTCGCCGCCAGAACAGTTGAGCGTGCGGGCGAGGATTCTGGCACTGGTGGTCTTGCCTACACCGCGGGTGCCGGTAAAGAGGAATGCGTGATGGAGTCTGCCCCCCTCGATTGCGTTCTGGAGGGTTTTCGCGATATGTTCCTGCCCGACCATGTCGTCAAAGGACTGCGGGCGCCACTTGCGGGCCATTGCTACGTATGCCATGTCTTGGAATATAGCAAAAAAGTGTCGAATTCGGGCCAGTCCGGAAGTCGCTTTTGATTATATTTTGAAAAAAATTACGAGGTTCACGATGAATTCGAATATGGCGCTCTTGATTCTTTCTTGGCAGGTGGCATGCCTGTATCACGAAACCGAAACCGAGAAACTTCTGCCCGGTTCAGCCTCGGCGACCGAGGCCGAGAGCGACACGCTCGACGCGATTCACGACGAACTTGTACCGGATGTCTCGTGGGACGACTTCAATGACCTCTATGCGAAGTTCAAGTCGGCGAAGGAACGTGCGGGCGCCTGCATCGAAGCGCTGAAGGAATCTACGCCCGAATTCAAGAGCAAGGTGCTCGAATCCATGCTCCGCGTGGCGAACGCCTCCCGCGAAGATGACAACGAAAGCAACGTCTCGCCCGAGGAGATGAACTTTATACAGCAAATCCGCGAAGCACTCGAGTAGTTTTCTGTCGCATTCGCGCTTAACTTGTTTTTAATCCTTCAGGTAAAGGTTCTGGCTGTTGTCCAGCATCAGGATGACGGGCAAATTTTTTGCCGTAAACACGCCGTCATTCAAGATGCCGCTTTCGATCAGTTGGCCGTTCAGGCTGAATGCCTTGTACGCGGAACCGGGCTTCACGTTCGTGATACGGTAGCGCATCTGGCCGAGCCTTACGAAGCTGGCCTTCGCCTGCGGTAGTCCCGCGGCGGTGCGCGGATTGACTGTCGGGGATTCGGCAGGGAACTTGTAATCCGGACACGTATTCAGCGTATCGAGAAGGATGGTGAACTCGCCGGCAACGGCTGCGAGTGCAAGCGGCATGTCGACCATGTCGACGTCCTTCCCGCCGTTTCTTCCTCTCTGCTCGGGCGGGTTGAATACACAGCCGCCGTAACCGTAATCTTTGCTGTAGAATCGCTGGCACAATTCAAATACGTGTGTCACGAGGGAATCTGCCTGTTCCGCCGTCCCCTTGAAGACTCCCGCCTTCTGCAGGCGCGGAAACTCGTCCTTGTACACGTCTTTGTGCTTCACGGAGAAAAGTGAATCCATTCGTGAATTCTCGTCATCGGAGTAGGTGACTCGTGCGACCTTGACCACCTTCTCGGTGACGATTACGATCATGGTGGAATCCAGTTCGGACCTGTAGACCCATGCCGTATCGGTGCCGGAGGCGTTCTTGACCGCCGGTTCGCGCAGGCCCATCTTGGAGAGGTTCAGGTAGTCGCCTTCGAACAGGTAGAGCGCTGTTGCCGGATACCCCATGTAGATATCGGTGCTGCCGCCCCCGCCCTGATGGTGGGTGACGTTGCATTCCGCCGCATGTAGGCTTGTGGTGAAAAGGCTTGCGGAAAATACGCCCGCAAATAGAAATTTGGTGAATTTCATAATTTGTTCTCCTAACTTGATGATTTAATAATAATAAAAAAAGGAGGGATTGTTGAAATTTTCTGACGGAATGTGATTTTGGGGTGATTAGGGGCGTCTTTTTTTGAAAATAAATAGTTATTTTGTTGTAAAAACGTTCTAGTATAAAATAGGAGGTTATACATGAAGAAGGTTCTCTTAATACTTTGTCTTTTTGTCGGGGCTAGTTTTGCCCAGATAGGTGTTTCTCTCGGTTTCGGGCCGTCTCAGGGGATGGTCGGTGTCGGGTACACCATGCTGGACGGACATCTCTCCGCTAACGTTCATTTGGCTGCCTACAACTCCGACTACGATTTTATGGGAGGAATCGGGATTGCCTACCGCTTTACGGGCTTGACGGGCCCGTATGTATACCATTCTTCGGAATGGATAACCGGTGAAATGAACGGCTTTACGATAACGAATGTGGGTTCGGAAAATTCTGAACTCATCGAGCATACGAGGGACATCAATTATTGGCGACTGGTTTTTGGCTTGGGGTACCAGCACATGTTCCTGAACCATTTTGGAGCCTACTTTGAAATGGGCTTTGAGTTCTATGCCGGCAATGGCGGCTATTATACTCATTTCGATGCTGAGTATGGAACGCTTGATAACGACAAGCCGTTTTTCCCTGTCGGTCTCGGTATCGTAGCCGAGTTCTAAAAGGTGGATAAATCAAAAAAGAGGTGCTCCGTTAGGAACACCTCTTTAAAATGGATTCTCGTTCGTGTAGATTATCCCGACTACAATTGTTGTTCTTTTTTCTCAATCAAGGTCTCCAAATTGTTAAGGTGTTGCTTGATTGCTTCTACTTCATTTAGAAAATCTTTTTCTTTTGTTGTACTTTGCGGTTCTGATGATGTCGTTTCCCCAAAGGAATTGACGACAATTCCCACGAGAACATTCAGAACAACGAATGATGTTATGAGTATAAATGGGATGAAAAATGCCCAAGCATAAGGATATACTTCCATGACGGGTCGGCTGATCCCCATAGACCATGATTCCAATGTCATTATTTGGAATAAGGAATACATTGATTTTCCAATGGAACCAAACCATGCGGGAAAATTTTCTCCAAAGAGAGTTGTTCCTATTATTGCGAAGACATAGTAAATGATTAACAATAACAAAATTGTCCATGATATACTGGGAATAGACTTTCCTATAACAGAAACGATTGTTTGAAGAGGCTTCATCCCACTAATAAGTTTAAAAGCTCTGAATACACGGATGATTCTTAGAACGCGAAGTGAAGATAAGGCAGGGAAATCAGCTAAGAGTGAAAATACTACAATTAAGAAATCAAACCAATTCCATCCATCCTTGAAATAATTTAGCCGAAATGATGAAATTTTTAGTATGGCTTCTAAAACAAAGATGTATAAACAAACTTTGTCCAGGATGTTTAAAAGATAGCCAAAGTGTTCTGTAATAGAAGGAGATGTTTGTAGCCCTAGAACAGCCGAATTGACTAGGACTACAATAATTATGAAATTAGAAAACTTAGAGGATTGAAGGAAATTATTCAACGTCGTCCTCATCGTCTTCCTCTTCATCATCTGCTTCGTTATTGTTGCCAGGGATGTCGACGTAAACCGTATTTTCGTAAATTGTCACGATAACATTAATTTCATTCTCGTTGTCTAGGTAGGCTTTGGCGTTGTTGAAAATTGTACTGTCGCCATAATGAATAGCATTCCCTAATTCTATTTTTTCGCATTTGCCTCCATCTCCATTTTCTTGCAAAATTTCTGTCACAAGTTTGCAGGATAACTGCTCGTTTTCTTCCGTGTCGCTGCGCATAAAATAATATATGCATCCAGAAGCGATTAAAATAGCGCATAAACCGGCGATAATCTTCTTTTTTATGGATCCACTCTTTGAAAAAATGTCTGTTGTTATATCAATGACGGTTCCTAATGGGTCGTCTATGGCATTTTTTACATGTTCGAGTACAGAAAGAACTTTAGCTGAGGTGAGCTCGTTTGCGTCGCAATCCTCTATGATGAATGAGCGAATGTTCTCCCAAGCGTCATCATCCAAAGTTCCTGGAATTTCTGTAAAATGGATTTTTTTATCTTGCGTCGTTACGTATACTTCTATTCTGTCCGCTTTGTCTATTCCATATTTGAAAGAACATTCCTTGATAGGAGCGCATAGTTCCTGTCCGGACATGACAGAAATGAAGATTTTTTCATCTTCAAATTTTATTTCTTTCAATCGTCTTGATTTGGGAGTGAGCCAATACAAGCCTTTTAGTTTAGAAAAGAATGATGGCTCGGTTGTTTTGTATGAGAAATTTTCGATGTCAGTCATATTTTTCTCCTATGATTGGTTAGAAATCATCGTATTCAATGTCGCAGATTGATTTTAAATTTGGTGTGATGTTTTTGCAATCATCAGAAATGTTGCATTCACATTTTTCTGTATTGAGACATCTTATTGTCCAATGGCAGGTGATGCCAAGAATGTCTTCTTTTGCCTCTAATCCAAGTTGCCAATCAAAGCCTCCCATTTCAGTGCCATCTCGGAATACGAAGTATTCAGATTTTGGAGGCTTGAAATCAATGACCGCCCAATAAGGATATTCATCACATCCGTTGGGGCAGTTTGCTTTGTACGCATCCATTTTTTGTTTGTATATTTTCATTGCTGGAAGGATTTCTTTCATGGCATTTTGCCTTCGTTTTTCTTCCTCGGCTAAGCGCAATGTTTCTTCTTCTTCGGCTTTGCACTTTGCTTCTTCCTCCTCAAGACGTTTTTGCTCTGCAGCGGCTTTTGCAATTTCGTCTTTTCTTTTTAGAACTCTAGGGTCGCTGTTTACCGTATTGGCTATTAAAACCCCTTTTGTTTTTGAGTAGCTTGAAATTTTTTCTTTAAGCAGAGTGTCCGGCAGTTGATTTGCGGATTCCGCTTGATCAACGATTTCTTTGGCTATTTTTTTGAAATCAAAGACTTTGTATGTGTGATTTGAATAAACAAAATCGAGAAAGTCCTCTGTATCTACGAGTTCTTGAATATTGCAATTTGACCATTCTTCGCCTTCGAATCCATAATAACCCAATTCAAAATCGGAATTGTCGCTATCCGTAAAAACAAATTGGACCGTTAGTCGATTGGATTTATTTGCCAATGCAGAAACGAAGTCCGCTATAGTTCCTGCCTTAATCTTGTTTCCTATATCTCCGTCGAGAGCTATCAGCCCAAAAGATCCAATTGTCGCAGATATGAGAGCTTTCCATATCTCTTTTCTATATTGTTGAGCGTATGATTTCCCAAAACAAGCATCCATCGCATTTGTGGCTGCCATTGGATTTGCTAGATCATTGCCGACATCATCAACGATAGCGGTGGCTAACAATTCAAGGAAATCAATATCAACATCGCCTTTAAATTCGACAAAATCTTGTCCCTTAGATGTTGTGTTTTCCGTCCATTTGACATTGCCAAAAGACGCGTCGAATGCTTTACCTATAGTGGTCGTCGAATATGCATGGAATTTGCCTTCTTTTACCTGATCAACTTTGGAACAACCGCTAATGAGAATGCCGCACAATCCTGTAGCGATAACGGTCTTTAGGAAAAGAAATGTACTGTTTTTTTTCATCGGTTGCTCCGTTGTTAAAAACTCGGAGCTCGTCTTACCTCATGTGCCGACGATTTGCATTTCCAAAAAAGAAAAAGTGCGGAATCGTAAGCACTTATTGACCTGAGGTAACGACCAAGAAACCGTCCATCCGATAAGCACAAACGACCCACACCATTGGGGTGTGAGTGTCTGCCTTATTCTCGGATGGTTGAAATTTTGGTCGTTTTTCAGGTCCAGAATAAGAGCGAACTCTAAAACTATGTCATCATAAAAATAACTAAAAAAGTGAAAGAAGGCTGCGTAAGGGCTGAAAAATGGCTAAAAAACGTGATTTGACTGAATGTGTAGTGATTTGTCAATACATTTTCTTTGTGTTTTATTGACTTGTAGTTGAAAATAGTGTATATTTAGGGGGAAAGGAGTCTAATTATGGCTACGTTGCAGATGAGAGTTGATGATGACCTGAAAAAGAAGTCGGACGACTTGTTCCAGTCTCTCGGTATGGATACCTCTACGGCTATCCGTATTTTCTTGACTTTTGCCATCGAACATAACGGTATTCCTTTTGATGTTCGCCATGCCCCCGAAGACTTGTCTCTAGAAAAGGCTATTAGCGATAGCCGTACTCGCAAAAATCTCCATGGCTCTTATGCAACGGCGGCAGATGCCGTTGCCTCCATGCTGGAGGAATAGCCTTTGTAACCACTTCCGCCTAACAATCGAGATTATCAGCTAGTTCGTTTTTTTTTAAAAGTAGATTTATGCTATTTTGTAAAGACAAATCTGCACTCCAACTTGGAATGGTATTGGCAAATTTGGGGCAAATAATGTATATTAAACCCAAGAGAGGTCCAAACATGTCGGAAACAGCCTTTGCAGAACTTGAATCGCAGGTGGAAGGATTGCCCTATACCCAACTGGAAGAACTCCAGTGGAAAATAGGTCTTCTTCTCATGGAAAAAAAGTCACAGAAAGCGCACGACATTTCTGGTTTGAAGAAGTATCTTGGCAACACCGACCTGGATATCGATCTCGACGCCCTGCGAGGTAGAAATGACCCTCGTTGATACTTCCGTATGGATCGACGGTTTTCGCGGTGGCGAAAGCAAGGAAGTTCTCAAAAAACTGATTGACAACGGCAGTATCTGCATTAACGACATCATTCTTGCCGAATTGCTCCCATCTATAAGGAAACGGGGCGAGACAGAGCTTGAAAATCTGCTAAACCTCCTACCGAAGGTTCCAATACAGATTGATTGGAACGGCCTTATCTACATGCAGACGGAAAACCTGAAGCATGGTATAAATAAGGTCGGCTTGCCTGATTTGATGATTGCTCAAAATGTCTTGCAGAATGGATTGACACTGTTCTCGCTGGATAGGCATTTCGAACTTATTGGGAATCTACTTCCCCTGCAACTGTATAAATAAAAACGAATGTCAATAGCGTTGAATGTTTGAAAAAAGAGATGTTCTTTGAACATCTCTTTTAAAATAGATTGCCACGGCTCCTTGCGGAGCCTCGCAATGACATGCTAGGTTATCCAGCGCAGGAGCTTGCTCATGCATTGGATAACCGACGCTGTCATGGCTCACAGAGCAATGACGTGAGTTAGCGCAGTTCCTTCAGCGCCGCCTCATTTTTGGATATAATATCCATCTGCGTTGCGAGCTTGGTGCGTTCGGCGTTCACGACTGCTTCGGGAGCGCCGCTCACGAACTTTTCGTTTGAGAGCTTGCGTTCAATTGAAGCGGCGAATGCCTTGGCCTTCTCGATTTCTTTTTCGAGGCGGGCGATTTCTGCAGCCGGGTCTAGGATGCCTTCCAGCGGGATGTAGAGTTCGCCACCGGGAACCACGGCGCTGGCGCTGAACTTCGGCTTCACGGCCTTCACGGCGACACTCAGGTCAGAAAGACCCGAAAGTTCGGTGATGATTGCCATGCAGTCTTTCACGCTTGCTTCCGTCGCGGCGTCGTCCACGCTCACCACGGCGCTGAGCTTGGTGGCGGGGCTCACGTTGTAGCGGCCACGCACGCCACGCACGCTTTCCACCACGGCGAATGCCTGGTCGAATGCGGCTTCGATCTTTGCGTCGATGAGAGATTCGTCGGCCTTGGGCCATGCGCGGCTGATCACCATTTCGCTGCCCTGGAACAGGATGCTGTTGAGTTCTTCGGTAATGAACGGCATCACCGGGTGGAGCAAGTCAAGCACGTTCTTCAGCACGTAGCTGAGGATGGCCATCGCGTTCTTCTTTTCGGCGGTGAGCGTTTCGCTGTTGATCACGGCCTTCTTGATTTCAAGATAGCTGGAGCACACGTCGTCCCACACGAAGCGGTACAGGAACCCGGCGAGTTCAGCGAAGTGGTATTCTTCGAGCATTCGGGTGGCGTCCTTGATGGTCGTCTGCAGGCGGCTAAGAATCCACTTGTCTTCGAGTGCGAACAAGCTCTTGTCCATCGGGAGCTCGGCGGCGAGAGCGCCGGCCTGTTCGAGCTGCGGGTAAAGGAAGCGGCAGGCGTTCCACAGCTTGTTGCTGAAGTTACGGCCGATTTCGAACTTTTCGCTGGTGTTGATTTCGCGGCCATCCGGCTGCTTTTCCTTCTTCACCGGCAGGCGCACGTCCTGGTTGTCGGTGCAGAGGCTTGCCATCACAAAGCGTAGAGCGTCGGTACCGTACTTCTCTTCGATATCCATCGGGTCCACGCCGTTGCCCTTGGACTTGCTCATGGTCTGGCCATTGCCGTCCAGAATCTTCGGGTGGATGTACACCGTGTGGAACGGGACCGTGCCCATGTTCTCCTGGCTGAAGAGCACCATGCGGGCGACCCACAGCGTAATGATGTCGCGGCTCGTCACGAGCACGCTGGTGGGGTAGTAGCGCTTGAGCGTGTCGGTGTTTTCCGGCCAGCCCATGGTAGAATGCGGCCAGAGTCCACTGGAGAACCACGTGTCGAGCACGTCCTCTTCCTGCTTGAGTTCGTGACCCGGCACGGCGTTAGACTTCAGGTCTTCTTCCTGGCTGCACACCAGGTAGCCGCCGTTTTCGGCCTTGTAGAAGTAGATGTCGTCGCGGCCGGCAAATGCGGCCTTCAGTTCGTCTTCGCTAGCGTCCGTGTGCCAGATAGGAATGCGGTGGCCCCACCAGAGCTGACGGCTGATGCACCAGTCGCGCTTTTCGGCGAGCCAGTCCAGATACTTGTTGGCGTAGCGTTCGGGGATAATCTTGATTTCGCCCGACTTCACGGCGTTCATCGCGTTTTCGGCGAGCACGTCCATCTTCACGAACCACTGGTCGCTGAGGTACGGCTCGATCACAGTCTTGGAACGGTCAGAGTGACCCACGTCCATTTCGTGGTCTTCCACCTTGATCAAAAGTCCGAGTTCTTCGAGACCTGCCACCACGGCGTCCCGGGCGGCCTGGCCCTTGAGACCCTGGAACTTGCCGGCGTTCTCGTTCAGGCTGCCGTCATCGTTCATGATGTTAATCATCGGGAGCTTGTGACGCAGGCCCGTCGCATAGTCGTTGGGGTCGTGTGCGGGCGTCACCTTCACGGAACCCGTACCGAAGTCCTTGTCCACCAGGATGGCGTCGGCAATCACCGGGATTTCGCGGTCAACGAAGGGCACCTTCAGCATCTTGCCGATGAACTGCGCGTAGCGTTCGTCGTTGGGGTGCACGGCGAGGGCGGTATCGCCCATGATCGTTTCCGGACGGGTGGTCGAAACGGGGATAAATCCCGAACCGTCGGCCAGGGGATACTTGAACGTCCAGAAGTGGCCCTTCACGTGTTCGTAGTAGATTTCGTCGTCGGCAACGGCGGTCTGGAGCTTGGTATCCCAGTTCACCAGGCGCTTGCCGCGGTAAATGAGGCCCTTCTTGAACAGGTTGAAGAAGGCGTGGCGCACGGCCTTCGCGCAGACCGGGTCCAGCGTGAAGCGCTGGCGGCTCCAGTCACAGCTGACGCCCAGGCTCTTGAGCTGCTTCGTAATGCGGGCTTCGTATTCGTCCTTCCATTTCCAGATGCGTTCCACCAGCGCGTCGCGGCCAATGTCGTGGCGGGTCTTGTGTTCGTCCTGGAAAAGGCGCTTTTCGACCACGGCCTGCGTGGCAATGCCCGCGTGGTCCGTACCCGGAATCCACAGTGTGTCGCGGCCGGTCTTACGGCGGTAGCGTACCAAAATATCCTGGAGCGTATCGTTGAGCGCGTGTCCCAGATGGAGCGCGCCGGTAACGTTCGGGGGCGGAATCACGACCGAAAACGGTTCGCCCTTTCCGCTGGGTGCAAAACTGTTATTCTCAGCCCAGGTCTTATGCCATCGGGCTTCCACATCTTTAGAATTGTAACGAGTTTCCATAGTGGGCACAAATTTAGTAAAAGGCGAGTGCCGCGGCAAAAGTGTGCAAGGCGAGAAAGCGCGAAAAACTTGTTTTTTGCATTTTCGAGCCGTAGCCACGGACGTCGCAGACGTCAAAGCAATTCATTGCTTTGACATGGCCGAGCCGTACTAAATGCGCCCCAAAGGGGCGCCAAGATAGAATTTTTTATGTTGCCTGATATGGGGTTGCTTGGGGTATGACGTGGGAAAACTTTTTAATGATGCTTTTTTGCGGTGCTGTATTATACGGTGTGTATAATATAGTGAAAAATTTTCTTTAATTCTTGAAAATATTGTGAAAATTTACTAAAAAAGAACATTTTTGTATAATAAAACTATTGACTTGCCTGAGGAAAAAAGATATATTGGAAAGTATGAAATCGGTGCTCGAATATAAGGATTACCACCTGTATATACAGGATTACTACGACGAACGCAAGCGTCTAGGCGCGTTCTCGTGGCGTGAATTTTGTCGGAGCGCTGGTTTCTCGTCTCCGAATTTTCTAAAGCTCGTGGGCATGGGCCAGAGCAAGCTCAGCAAGGTCAAGGTCGATGCGGTGGCACGAGCCATGGGACTCGTCGGATTCGAAATAGAGTATTTCCGGCTGTTGGTGGTGTTCTGCAATGCGGAAAAGGATTCCGTCAAGAGGACTGCCCTGCTTGAGATGCAGAAAATCGCGCTCGAACACAGGGTGCGTATCGTGGACGGAGACGCTTTTCAATATTATGAATCGTGGAAATATCCGGTATTGAGGGAGCTTATCCCGATGATGCCGGGTGCCTGCCCGCGCGATATTGCCGAGGAGTGCAAGGAACACGTGTCGGCGGAGGAAGTCCGCGACGTTTTGGAATTCTTGCTCAAGGCCGGATTCCTGAAGAAGGACGGGGAGAAGGTCTATTCGCAGACGGAGCAGACCGTGATAGGCTCAAAGGAGGCGCTGCCTATCGCAATTCGTTCCATGCACAAGGAGATGGCGAACATGGCCGTGCGCGCCGTGGACCGCTATTCTCCGAACGAACGTTATTTTACCGGAGTTACGCTTAGCGTGAACGAGGAGGCAAACCGGAGAATTATTGCAGAAATAGATGCCTGCTGCAAGAAGGTGCTTTCCATTGCAAACGAGTACAAGGACCAGAATCAGGTTTGTCGAATCAATTTCCAGTTTTTTCCGGTCACCGACAAGGTCAAGGAGGCTCGCCATGCTTAAGAAATTTTTCATTGCCGTAGGGTCTCTTTTGGCGGTGCTCGTGATTGCGTGTTCCAATGGCGGTGTTGAAGATGTCGCAGGAGGCACCATCGATCCCAGTACAATTGCGTTGAATAGTTGTTCGTCGGGGGATGCAGGCGCGCTTAGCAGCAGTCTCTCTGAAACTGAGAACGGGGTGAGTGTGTCGGAGCCGAGTTCTTCGAGTAGTGAGTCGGATTCGAAAATGGTGCAGGACGAAAGCAGCAGTTCCGGTAATGAGAATAATATCAAGCCGATTTTCAGGAGCAGCTCGAGCGAACGTCCTGTTATAGAAAGCAGCTCGGATGAAGGCGAGAATAAAGTTGTCGACCCGATTCCGGTTTCGTCTTCTTCTGAATTACGCGATGGCGATATTGCGCATGCGAGCGATTTCTCCATCCAGTGCGTGGAAAACGTCATTTATGTGAAATTGGATACCCCCGCCGCAGCATCGGATGTCAGTGGCCCTAAGGCGTTCAAGCATGTCGAGGGTGACTCCGTGAAATTTGTCTTGCAGAATGTCTATTTCGCTATCCCTTGCGAGGAGGATGCCCAGAAGCAGTTCCTGCAAGGTGTAAACGAAGGCCACCCGGTTGTCAGTAGTGAAGGCGATACGCTGTACGTGGCTTTTAGCCGGAGCAAGGGCTGGGATTACGGTTGTGAATGTGCGGCGAAGGCCACGTTCACGCTCGGCAAGGCCTATTCCGGTATCAACTACATGGCTTTTGACCAGAAGGAAACTCTTCCGGTAAAGGATAATTAAAAGAAGGAGGCTAACATGAAAAAGATACTTGCAACAGCTGCGGCCCTGTCGCTCATGCTCATTGCCTGCGGGGACGATTCGTCTTCGACGGCACCTGACCCGTCGGCCGGTAACGAGAGCTCGTCTTCTGCCGAGGTTGCCGAATCGTCTTCGGCTGAAAAACTCTCGTCGACTGGAGCGCCTGAATCTTCATCGTCGGTTGCGCTTCCGGTTGAATCGTCTTCGTCTGTGTCGGCAAAAAGTTCGTCGTCTGAGGCGAAAGTTGCGGACAAGCACCAGGTCGTAACGGACGCCAATGCTCAGTGTCTTGCGAAGGGTGTGGTGGACGATCCTATGCTGGATGGCGGTTCGGATACTGGTGTGAGCCGATCTGTCGACGGCGATGAAAAATTACCTCCGGTTGTCTACCGCTATGTCGGTACCGAACGGACCGGCTTTACCATCGAAAATCTTTCGCTTACCTGCGGTGTCGTAGTCGATACGCTCGATGTCGATGTGTCCGACGATACGGTTTACGTGAAGGCTAAATTCGACAACACGAATGCGCAGCGGTGCATTTGTAATTCCAAGGTGGACTTTGCCGTGGAAAACAATGAAGCCTACTGGCGTGCGACAGTTCTCGTTTTCGACAATGTTGCCGGTTCAAATCCGAACATCATGGAAATTGTCGAAATGAGCGTGGTTACGGTTGAAGAAATAACGGGGCACAAGCTGGCGAAGGATATTAAGCTGGAATGCAAGAACGATAGGCAGACAGCTAATGCGCCGGCGCTGGCAAGCAATTCATTTGTCATGGACCCGATTGATACGACGTCGACCAAAGTGGCCGTTGCGGGCCGTAGAGTGGGCGACGATGGCTTCGATACCATCGTCATTCTTGAAGTGATGATGCCTTGCGCGATTGTTTTTGAAAGCTTTGATGTCTATGCGGACAATGGAACGCTGTATGTCAAACCGAAAGTCAATCCGGACAGCCCGATAACCAACTGCATCTGCCCGACGCGAGTGTCCTTCAAGGTGGAACAGAACGAGGCGTTCTCCAATACGAATTATCTCGTGTTCGATGGGGGAGAGCCGATGCCCTTGGCGAAAGCTATTCTCGTGGATGCTTCCGATTTGGATGGTTGATGTTCGACTTTAATTGAAGAAGGAAAATAGATATGAAAAAGTATTTTGCATGTGCTGTGCTTCCGCTTATGATTGTTGCCTGCGGGGACGATTCGTCTTCGAATGCCAAGACCGGAGATTCTGGAAAGCCGTCTGAAAGGGCTGAAATTGCCCACGCCGGGGAGTGTGGTGCCTTTACGCCTTGGGACGGGGATGGCGAGGCATTCGTTGTAGGCTCGAAAGGTAGCGGCTTCCAGGTTCTTCTCCCGAAGGTGCGTTACGATGTTGAATTATGCAGTGAATGCCTGTACGAACGTTCCGGCGATACCCTGCATATCTGGAATTCGGATTCGACGAGAGAAGCTTTGAACTGGTTCTGCACTACGGACTTTACGTTCGATATCTCCGATGCGGATGCCGATATCAAGTATTTCAAGTATGAGAATGCGGTCTTCAAGGTTGTGGATGGCCCTGTTCCGGAAAAGATTTCTTCGGGCATGGTCGTCTCTTCTTCCAGCGAGAATCCGTCTTCTAGCGAACCGGCCGAATCCTCCAGTTCGCAGGGCGGGTCGTCTGCAGGGCTGCCGGGCTTGTCGTCCTCGAGTATTGCGCCGGGCTCTTCTTCGAGTGCGCAACCTGCTGGGAGGGTGACCCAGATGGCGACTCATGTTGGCGGCAAGTGCCTCGATAAGGAAGGTCCCGATGATCCGATGGTCGATGGCGGCGCCGACATGGCGCTTCCTCCGATGGCCACCATGAGTTTGGAAGACGGTTCCAGCTTTGCTAATGTTCTTGTGGAGAGGGTGATGGTGGCGTGTAGCGAGATTGGCGGATTTGTAGGCATGTCCAGGCGGGTTCCTCTTGACAGCATCGAGGTGACGGCGGCCGGCGATACGCTCTACGTGAAGCCGCTGATGCACGAAGATGATGTTTCCGACGGCTGTGCTTGCCAGGCGCAGGTCTACTTCACTATGAGGGCCGAAGGTGCCTTTACGCAAACCTCCCTCCTGGTCATGGACGACAATCTGAATCTGGGCAACAGGATGCGTATCGCAAAGGAAACTGTCGAATCGGAAGACATGAAGCAGCTGAAGATGACCGGCTACTACAAGGGCCAGTGCCTGAATGGTTTTTCGGAGAACAACCCGAAGGTGATGGCTGCCCCTGCCGCGAAGGATCTCCCGACTGCGACCTTGCTCTACAATCCCGATGGACTTTCCATCGTGGAACTGAACAATGTCGAGGATTACTGCGATATCGAGGCGAAGGTTTCCCAGAAGGTGAAGGACGACACGCTGTTCGTGGACTACTACGACATGGGTGCCGTATCCAAGTGCGTTTGCACCTTCGATAAGATCAAGTTTGCGGTTGACGAGGAAAATACCCATGTGGCGTTTTTCTCGTTCAAGTCGGTGCTGTACCGCCTGCAGGGTATGGAAGTTGTCGACTAGAAAGGCTGGGAGCGATTACACTCTCCCGGCAAACTGGTTGCTGAACAACAGTAGCCCTGATACAAAAATCACAAGTCCTCCAGCAAGAGTCGCTGCGGTGTAAATGTTGGCTGCCAGACGGGTGTGCGCACTTCCTTTGTCGATTCCTTTGCGAAGGGCTACGGCTGCGATACCGAAAGTGATGTTGGTGATGGTCATGCCAATGCAGATGACAAGAGCGCCCAGGAGTGAAAGTGCGACCATAGAGTTGAGAAGGCAGAAGAGGACTATTAGTGCGACTGCCGGGCAAGGGACAATGCCCGTGATGGCTGCGACTCCGATAATTTCGCGCCAGCGGGCTGTGGGGGGTAATGCGGCCTCTGAAGGTGTTTCTTCATGCTCCTTTTTTTGTTGCTTGAAAAAGTCGCGGATGCCGAGAACGACAAGCAATATCCCGGTTAGCATGATAAGGGCGTAGCTTGCCTTCTCGATGCCGATGCGGCCCGTTTCAAATGCGGTAAATACGGTTGCCTTGAATATTGCATATAAAATGAATAGAAGCAAGACGGCGCTCATTGTGTGGGTTACGGTAATCCCTGCTCCGAGTGCAACTCCTTGCCGCCAGCGTCCGCGCCTTGCGATAAAGTAACCGACGACGATGGATTTCCCATGTCCAGGGCCGAGTGCGTGCAACATCCCATAAATAAAGCAGATGGCGAGAAATTTCCAGATGGCGTTCCAATCGCCCTGCTTCATTGCCGTGATGGCGGATGTCATCTTTTCGCGCAGGACTTTTTGCGCTTGAGCGATTGTGGAAAGAAACGACGAGCCGGAAGCCTGCTTGTCTGTGACTGCGACGGGCGCTGAACTAGCGGTGTCTGCTTTTATAATCTCCGTAGTGGGTGCGGATTCTGTTCCGTTGATGTCAAAACGTTTTTTTTTGACCGCGGCGGATGCGGCCATGGCCAGCAGGCAAATCAGTAGAATAACGAGAGACTTCTTCAATGGGATCGTCCTTTTCCTATATCGAAATACAATTTAGGTTTTGGGAGAACCTTGCATTTGACGCCAAGTCCGTTTTTGGCTATATTTGCGCCACAACGCTCGCGTAGCTCAGTTGGATAGAGCAGCTGCCTTCTAAGCAGCGGGTCGTGGGTTCGACTCCCGCCGTGAGTATGAAACTCTGGATGCCGATGGTGTCCAGAGTTTTTATTTGTTCAGAGCCTTGTTGAGGGTGGCACGGAGGTGGTTTATGTTCGCTTCGTCGAGGGTCTCATAGCGGTAGATGGTCCCGTCCTCGAGTACCAGATAGAGCACGGGAACGTACCCGTTGCCGTAGATGGGCCCGAATTTCTGGTTGGTGTCCTGGAAAACAGGAACGACGACCTTGAACTGGTCGATGAACATGCGGATGTCGTTTTTCTTGATGCTTCCGCTAATCGCGATGGCGATACCGGTTGCTCCCGATTTTTCATACTCCTTCATGATTCCCTGGACTTCGGGGAAGTGCTTTTGGCAGTGGGGGCACTTGGGGCTGAAGTAGTAGATGAGCAGCGGGCGCTTGGAAAAGTGGCTAAAGAGGATTCCCGGGTCGCTGACCCCGCTTAAGGGGATGCTGAAGTCCATTTTCATGGTTGCACCGGTGGAATCGGTCATTGGAGTGATATTGGCTTGCTGGGGCTGGGGCGCGAGCTGGGCGAATGCGATGCCCGAGGCTACTGCCGCAATGCTCAAAATTCGTGCAAAAAAACGCATAGGAACTCCTAAAATTCGTAGAAGGAACGCTATCGTTCCTGTTTGGCTTGTAAAATATCAAAAAAAAGGCGGTAAAGTGTCACGAAATTGCAAAATATCTTCATTAGACCTGCCGATTAGGGCGATTTTTCGCGTTATTCTGCTTTATATCACACTTTCGGGCGGTTTTTGAATACATTTGGCTGGATTTTGATGATGGCGCAGATTGCTATCTTTGTATCGTTATTGACTGAGGTTTTAGAATGATTGTATCTTGGATGACCACCAACAAGTGTAACCTGACCTGCAAGCACTGCTATCAGGACGCGGGCGAGAACAAGGCTGCGGAACTCACGACCGCAGAAGCTTTGAAACTGATTGATGAAATCGCGAAGGCGGGGTTCAAGATCATGATCTTTAGCGGTGGCGAACCCATGACCCGCCCGGACATTGTGGAACTTGTCGCGCATGCCTCGAGCAAGGGACTTCGCCCGGTATTCGGTACCAACGGCACGCTCATCACGCACGACCTTGCCTTTGAACTCAAAAAGGCCGGCGCGATGGCCATGGGCATCAGCATCGACAGTATTGACCCCAAGCGCCACAACGACTTCCGTGGCCTCCCGGACGCATTTGAACTCACGATGATGGGCATCGAGAACTGCAAGGCGGCGGGCCTCCCGTTCCAGATTCACACGACCATTATGGACTGGAACCAGAACGAGATTTTCGACATCATGGACTGGGTCAAGGAAATTGGCGCGGTGAACCACCAGATTTTCTTCCTGATTCCCGTGGGACGCGGCAAGGAAATTGAAGGTCACGCCCTGCGCGTCGCCGAATACGAGGGCCTCCTCCGCAAGATTATGGAAAAGAGCCGCACGCTCGGAATCCCCGTGAAGCCGACCTGCGCCCCGCAGTTCCTGCGCATCGCGGACCAATTGGACATCAAGACCCGCTACAGCCGAGGCTGCCTCGCCGGCATTGACTACTGCATCGTGAGTCCCATCGGTAAGGTGCGTCCCTGCGCCTACATGATGGAAGAGGCGGGCGATGTGCACGATACTCCATTCGACGAAATCTGGGCGAACGCCGATGTGTTCAAGAAACTCCGCACCAAGGCATACTCCGGTTCTTGCGGCAAGTGCAAGTTCAACGACCGCTGCGGCGGTTGCCGCGCCCGTGCCGCTTACTACCACGACGGCGACTACATGCAAGAAGACTCCTACTGCGCCTACGGGAGAGGGCTGTGATTTCTGCAGACGACGAAAAGTTCATGCGCATGGCGCTTCGCGAGGCGCAAAAGGCTTTCGACGAGAAGGAAATTCCCATCGGTTGCGTCATCGTGAAGGACGGCGTGGTGATAGGGAAGGGCCACAACCAGATCGAGATGCTGAGGGACGCCACCGCCCATGCCGAAATTTTATCCATCGGGACTGCCGCGGGCAAACTCGAAAACTGGCGCCTGGACGGTTGTACTTTGTATGTAACGCTCGAACCCTGCCCGATGTGCGCGGGGGCTATCCTCAATAGCCGTGTTTCCCGCGTGGTCTACGGCTCCCCGGATACCCGTTTTGGTGGCTGCGGAACGACTATCGACGTGATTGCGGGTAACGCTCTCAAGCGCGAGGTCGAGGTGGTGGGTGGAGCGCTTGCCGATGAGTGCCTGGGCCTGCTGAAGGCGTTTTTTCAGCGCATGCGGCTCGAAAAGGGCGATTCCGGCAACAAGGGCCCCACGTAAGCCGGTCTAATATCTATATTCAGAACATGAATTTTATCAAGTCTTTTTCATGCTCTGTAGCACTCGCTTTTCTTTGTTCTTGTGACAGCAATGATGTTTCCTTGGCGTTCAATACCCAGAATCCGCCTGTCCAGAAATATTTCATAGAGTCCTCTTTGGACGCCCTGTTGCCGGTTGATTCCGCAAATCCGAACCCGGAATCGATGCAGACCCGCCTGAACGTCCAGGCGACGCTCTCCGAACTGGTTGCGTACGATAACGGTTCCGGTCGGTTCGAGATGAAAATCGATTCCATTCAATATAAGAGCGATAAGCGGACCGTAGAGGATTACCTCTATATAGAGAAATATCTCCTAACGCAGCATTTCCAGTACAAGATGGCCTCGGATGGAGCCGTGAGCGAACCGGCCGTTGAAGATGTTGCCTTGCAACCGGGAACCGAGGAATTGAATCTGCTCAAGCTGTTCATGAAGGTGCAGCCGATTCTTCCGGGTGGTCCCGTGAAGGTGGGCGAAACCTGGAAGCGTCCGGTGGAAATTCCGGAGAAGGGCAAGACGACAGTCGTTTATAAGTCTTTTACCCTCGAGGAAGTGTTTTTGCATGATGGCGTCCAGATGGCAAAAATCGGGATGAACGTCCAGTACAAGGAAGTCGCGGATTCTACGTCGAATGTCCGGATGGAAAGCGATGACTTTATTGTCGGGACGGGCTCTATCCTCTTCGATATCACGCACGGAATTGTGTCCTCGGTAAATCTTGAACTTTCGGGGCATTTGAACGTGAACGATATTGTCGCGGGCTACGAGGTTCCCAACATGCGCGTCATTCAGAGAATCAAGCTGAGGAGTGAAATCTGATGTTTGTCCGGCGTATAGGATATGCTGTGGTTTGGTGCGTGGCCGTTCTTGTGGTGGCGGGTTTTGCCGGTGAAATGCCGTTCCCGCATCCGACCGAAGGCGTTGTCCGCTTGACGGAAAAAGATAGCCCCTATATTCTAGAACAGAGTGTCGTCGTTTCGGTCTCGGACACCTTGGTTGTCGAGCCTGGAGTGACGGTCCTTATGGGCGAGTATGCGAAACTTACTCTTCGCGGGCCGGTCCGCATCCTCGGGACGGAGACGAAACCCGTCACGTTCAAGAATGCGGATTCTAGCGGCAACTGGAATGGAATCCATTTTGTCTCGTCTAATAGGCCGTTCGAAGTCAAGAACCTGGTGGTGCAAAACGCCTTTCGCAATACGGTGTTCCGTTCCCGCGGTATTTTTGAAAATGTGCATTTTGTGAACAATTACTACGGCCTGTGGATTGACGATGTTACAGAAGTATTCCTTTCACGCTGTGATTTTGTCCGCAATCGCTTTGCTCTTTCTGTAAGGGCGGGCAAGGTGCTCGCTGCCGATACCAAGATTTCCGGCAATGTATATGGCCTCTATCTTGAAGCGGGCGGCGACTACAATGGAGATCTTGCTCTCATCAAGGGGAATCTTGAGGCGGATGTCCGCAAGGAAGCCGACGAACTTTCTCGTTCCGGCAAACACGTAAACCGTAGCATCTGGCATGCAATCGAGACTGGGTTCTAGGGGGCGCGCGTGGAAGAGTCTTTTCGTCGAGCTATAAGGAAGATGACAGGGGTGAGCGTTCGCTTGAACGATAGCCCTAACCGCTCCTCCATGGTTGCGGATCTTTCTCAATCGATGATGGTCACTTGGTCTATAGCTCTTTTTGAGCATATGGATGCGCTTCTGAACAACCTGGAAGAATCTGTCGGCGGTTCGGAACAGATTTCGTATAGCGAGACCGCGTGGAAACTGTGTGATGCGGGATTCCCGCAGATCATGGCCGATGCGAACAAACTTTATGATGAATTCCGCGCCAAGTGGATCCAGCGATTCTCGACGGAAGAGGTGATGCGTCTGCTTCTGGAAGGGGGCGATTTCTTGCATCATGACGAGGAAAAGGGCTGGGCGCTCACGGTCAAGAACAACAAGCAGGATATAAGTGCTTTCTACTCGGCGACGATCCATTTGCTGGTGAGCGATGCCGAACCCTTGTTTGTCCGCATGCATGGCCGCGTGATGCAGCTGCAGGAAAAGCTGTGCAAGTATTGGCATGCCGAGAGTGCCGTGGATGCGGTCTCGAAACTGCTCCCCTGCCTAGAATCCTCACTCCGCGAAAAAGAAAATACGATCGTGGTGTCCTTGCGCAGTTCGCTCAATGCCCTTGCCAAGAAGCGCTTTGCTGCGGCTTTCAACACCAAGGGGGCTCCGCGCTATTATAGTTCTGCGGCCTCCTGCGCTCGAAATGTGGGACGCTTCTGGAACCCGCATTATGCTTACGAGAATGGTTTTCTCGCTTTTACGGATGATTTTTGCGACTACGCCCGCGGACTTACTATGCATGTCATTGAATGGTACCGCGACAAGTGGTTGCTTTTTCTCCGCGGATTCTCCCGCGGTCAGTTGAACCTTTTTGAAACAACGGCCTCGATGGAGGCCTAAACTCAAGGAATAAGATGAAGAACGCTTTCAACTCGATTCTCATTCTCACGGTTGTCGGACTTGCGGTCTTGGTTGCCGGCGCTGTTTTCTTTGGAGCCCCGCTCTTCGGCTGGATTATCATGATGGCGATTTTCGCCGTGTTCGTTATCGACCAGTTCAGGTTGCTTTCGGCTCTGAAAACCATGAGCTCGGATGAGGATGGGTTTGTTTCCCGCCGCCTGAGTCAGGCCCGCGAATTGCTCGGCAAGGGGGTGCGCCTGGATTCTGCGATTGCTTTCGAGGTGCTTTCGAACAATTCCTCTGTTCCGGCTCCGAGAAGTTCGGGTGGTACGGTGATTCTCCTTGGCCTTATGGGAACTTTCTTTGGCCTCATGTATTCTGTTGCGACCGCGGGCGTTGCCATTGACAATTCTACGACCCAGGGGACTCTCGATACGATCCAGGTTCTCTTTGGCAACATGAAGGGCATTTTCGGTACGAGCCTTTGCGGCCTCTTCGCGGCTCTCGTGCTTGGTATTTCGCGCGGGCTTTTCCTCGGTTCCCGCGAGGCCTTTATTGCGCGCTTGGATTCGCTTACGTTGGATTTGCAGGGAGAATCTGCTGGTGAAAATGAAAAGAGCAAGGATGAACTCGGCCGCCTCTTCGATGCGGTCGAAAAGAATCTTGCCCGCGTGGCGGAGTCTGTGCAGCAGGGCCTGAACGGTGTTGTTTCGAAGGTGGGCGAGGAACTTTCTTCGACAACGTCCAAGTTGAATTCTGACCTCGGCTCCATGGTCTCGAAACTGGAGGGTTCTCTTGGAAATCTAGGTAGCAGCGTCGGCAATGATGTCGCGAATGCGCTGGGTCCGATAAACGACTACATGAAAAACCTGCAGACATCGGTGGAAGCATTGCCGTCCAGGCTTGACGACAAGTTGAACGGAATCTCTTCGAGTCTGAATTCCAACTTGAATGCTATTTCCTCCTGCGTGAAGGAAGGTCTTTCGGGTGTTGCTGCATCGACCGAAAAGTCGATGGATGGCGCTGTAAAGAACATTGCGGATTGCGTCTCGGCTCAAGTCAAACAGTCTGACGAACAGTGGAAAGCCTTTATGGATAAACTTGCGTCTGAAAGTTCTGCGAGTACGGAATCCCAGAAGCAGGGCCTCGAGACTCTCAAAAATGTCGCCCTTCAGGTGGCCGAGAAGGCGCAGGCGGGTTCTGCAGAACTCAGCAATTCCGTTGCCGAAAAGCTTTCGGCGCTCTCGAACGATATCCTTACCGCATTCCAGAAACTTTCTGAAACGTCGGCGACACTCCTCGAAGCCCAGAAGGCTCTCACCGAAAGTATCGACAATCGCGTGGTGAAGGAGAAGGAAGCGACCGACGCGCTTGGCGGAAACATCGTCGAGACGGCTGAACTCATGCGTGTGAACCAGAGCGAACTTAGCGCGAATCTCGAAATGCTTCGTGCGGGCCTCGAGACGATTCTCGAGAAGCTCAGTGGCGATACGGCGGAACACGAGGAAGAAGAAAACTTCGTGGAACACCTCAACCAGTCGCTGGAAGCTTTCCACGAACGTGCAAGCGAAGTGCTCGTGGAAAATGCCGTCAAGACGCAGGAAATTCTACTCGAGGTGCTGGAACAGGCTCAACGCGCTTCCATCGCGCACAACGCTCCGAAGGCCGAGGGCTAACCTATGCGTCTGCGTCGCGACGAGAATACCAATCCCTGGATGGCCTATACCGACCTCGGCATAGCTTTGGTTTCTCTGTTCATTCTTGCGTTTGTCGCCATGGCGACATTGAAGGAACAGAAGGCCGAAGACCTTACGCGAACCGAGGAAGAAGTTCTCAGCTGTCAGGAAGAAATGCGTAAGATAGCGAGCGAACGAAATGCGCTCCTGTCGAAAAGTTTGCAGACATCCATCGAGGCGGGACTCATTGCTCTTGACGACGGAAAGATTCAGATCCAGGCGTCGTTCCTTTTCCCGACGAGCGGTGCCAACCTGACCGAAGAAGGCGTTTCCGTCATCAAGGGAATCAGCAAGGGGCTCCTGGATGCGCTCGACACGGGCGATGTCGTGATGGTGAGCGGTTTTACCGACGATACTCCGTTCAGTTCCAAGGTCAATTACACGAACTGGCACTTGTCTTCGGAACGTGCAGTGAACGTCGTGAAGGCGCTGGTTGCACAGGGGTTCCCGCCCGATCGCATCTTTGCGGCGGGATTTGGCGAATTCCAGCCCAAGTATCCGAACGATACCGAGGAACACCGCCGCTTGAATCGCCGTGTGGAAATCGGTGTCACGCCACTTAGACGAGAGAATTTCCACTGATGAATGAAAGGGTAGAATCCATACGTCGATCCGTCGATGCCATCCGCAAGTCCGGGACGCTCCCGCACTGGCGCTTGGTCTATGCCGACAAACTCCTCGAGCGAGCTTGCGACTATATCGCGATTGACAGGGAACCCGAAGCGAAGATGATGCTGGACAAGCTTGCTCGCTGGGTGGGGTCGCATACGCCTATGGCGAGCGGCAAGACGTCGGATTCGCGGATCCCGATGGTCTTCTGGAAACCCGACATGTTGCGCGGAACTGTCCAGCAGATAAGAGATACCCTTGTCCGCAGGAAGATGCTTATTCCGCCTACGGAGCGTTCGTCCATTCAACGTCGCCTCGACATGGTGGAAGATTGGATTTCGAAGGGCAAGTGCCTGGAAGCGCATCGCGAACTCGTATCGCTTCGCGGTACACTTATCGCCCGCTTGCGCCGTTCGTTCCGCGCGCGCCTTGTTGCGTCGACTGATTACCGTGGCGGAGTGCTGGTCCAGCCTGCGGGTAGTTTGGTCGGCCCTTACAACTCGCGTCATACGCTCGAGGAAATGTTCCAGATCGTGGGCGAGAGGGATCCTATCTGGATAGAAGATTTTCTTGATGTCTACAATGATCTTTTCCGTATTGCGGAACGCCTTGTGCCGCAAGAAAAGAAGTAATGCGCTAGGCGATGTTGCCTATAACCAATGATTGGGAGGGATGCTGTGGAATGTAGAATCTTGATGCGTTTTATCGGCAGCCACGCCGATTTGGAATCGGTTTGGAACGAAATTCTGGAGCGTTTTCCGGAGGCTGACTTGCCGAATGCTGATTCGGGCGACTGGTATTACGTGAATGACGTGATGGTGGACGAATACGAATGCCGCTTCGAGGAACTTCCTGAGGAAGAGCTTCTTGCGATGGATGGAAGCCTCTTCGTGGAAGAAGACTTTCCCGAGGAATTCCTGACGGAGTTGATGGAACGCAATGAACGCGTCTATGGCGTGTTCAAGTGGTCCTCGATGGAAGTTGGAGTTGGTTGCGGAGCAAGCGAAGCCTGGGGCGAATTTACGGCCGATTTTGTTGATGATTACTCCGACGAGGCGAACGAAATCTCCGAGGCGGTCCTCGGTTTTTAAGTCTGCTTCGTTAATATAGTTTGCTTCGAACGGCATTTCGCACGCTCACACATAGCAAAAACCGCCTGGACTTGCATCCAGACGGTTTAATTTTTGCATTTTCTAGTAACTAATAACTAGTGACTAGTAACTGCGGCGGAGCCGCTTACGTTTTATCTTCGCCGCGGAGCATGATGACCTTGCCCGTGCGGATGTATTCGACAATCTCGAACTTCTGCAAGAGGCTCTTGAGCGTGTCGACCTTCTGGCTGTTGCCCGTAATCTGGATAATCATGGACGTGGCGGTCATGTCCACGGTATTGGCGTGGAAATGGTCGCACAGCTGCAGGATTTCGGTACGCTGGTCCGGAGTGCAACGCACCTTGATGAGTGCGAGTTCTTTCTCGACGGCGTCCGTGCCGGTATGGTCCTTTGCCTGCACAACGTCCACGAGCTTTTCGAGCTGCTTGATAATCTGCATCAGGATCTCGGGATTGCCGTGCGCGATGATATTCATGCGGCTGAAGTTCGGGTCAAGCGTGGGGGAGACAACGAGTGAATCGATGTTGTAGCCACGGCGGGAGAACACGAGGGCGATACGCACGAGCACGCCCGGGCGGTTCGCCACCAACAAACTAATGGAATGTCCTTTATCGATCATGGTAATGTCCTCCTGTTAGGTCGATCCCGTGGGTTTTTCAAGTTTGGCCTTGGGTGCTTCCGTAAGCATGGCGGTAAGCGGTGCGCCTGCCGGAATCATCGGGAACACGTTGTCTTCCTTCTCGCATTCGCAGTGGATGAGGATCGGACCGTCCTTGTATTCGAGCGCCTTCTGGATTACGCGTTCGGCATCAGCGGCGCGCTTGATGCGGAGCCCCGGAATTCCGTAGGCTTCGGCGAGCTTCACGAAGTCGGGGTTGCCCATCATGTCGACGCTAGAGTAGCGGTGGTCGTAGAAGAGTTCCTGCCACTGGCGCACCATGCCGAGGTATTTGTTATCCATCACGAAAATCTTGATGGGGAGCTTGTGGATGGCAGCGGTCGCGAGTTCCGCTTCGGTCATCTGGAAACCACCGTCACCGCTGAAGCTGAGCACTGGCCAGCCGGTCTCGTTGCCGAATGCGGCGCCGATAGCGGCGGGGAAGCCAAAGCCCATCGTGCCTGCGCCACCGCTGGAGTGCAGCTGGCGCGGATAGTTGATGTGGAAGAACTGTGCCACCCACATCTGGTGCTGGCCCACGTCGGTCGTGACGATGGCCTTGCCCTGCGTGAGTTCGCTTGCGGTCGCAATCACGTGCTGCATGCGGAGTCCGCCCTGCTTGGGGTAGGTGAGCGGGAAGCGCTTCTTCCAGGTCTGGCAAGTCTTGATCCAGTCGGCTGTATCGAGCTTGTGCACCATCGGCAAAAGCTGTTCCAAAACGAGCTTCGCGTCGCCGCACATGAACACGTCGGGCTGCAGAACCTTGCCTTCTTCGGCGGGGTCGATGTCGATGTGCATCTTGATGGCGTCCTTGCAGAACACTTCAAGCTTGCCGGTAATGCGGTCGTCCCAGCGGCTGCCGATAGAGAGAATCAGGTCGCAGTCGAGTACGGCCTTGTTGGCGTACACGGTGCCGTGCATGCCGAGCATGCCGAGCGAAAGCTCGTGATCAACGGGGAAGGCGCCGAGGCCGAGCATGGTGCAGCACACCGGGGCGCCGATCTTTTCGGCGAGTTCCTTCACCTGGCGGCTGGCCCCGCTGATCATGGCGCCGTGGCCCACGAGCAAAAGCGGTTTCTTGGAATTCTTGAGGTATTCGGCGGCCTTCTCGACGCTCTCGGTAGAGGCGTATGTCGGAATCTTGTAGCCGGGCAAGTCCATCTGGTCGGTGAACGGAGCGGTGCAGGGGCCTGCGGTCACGTCCTTGGGCAGGTCGATGAGCACAGGGCCCGGGCGGCCAGTGCGCGCGATGTGGAAGGCTTCCTTCATCACGCGCGGGAGGTCGTTGGTATCCTTCACCAGGTAGGAATGCTTGACGGCAGCGAACGTCATGCCGCTGGTGTCGCATTCCTGGAAGGCGTCCTTGCCGAGGTTCGGGGTCGTCGTCTGTGCGGCGAGCACCACGATGGGGCTAGAATCCATGAGGGCTGTATAAATACCGGTGAACGTGTTGGTTGCACCCGGGCCGCTCGTCACGAGAGCGACGCCGACCTTGCCGGTCTGGCGTGCGTAGCCGTCGGCCATGTGGGTCGCGCCCTGTTCGTGGCGGGAGAGGACTACCTTAATATTGGAATCGAGAATCGCATCGAACATCGGGATGGCGGATCCACCGGGATAGCCGAAAATGGTGTCGATGCCTTCGCGTTTGAGGCATTCGATAATCACTTCGGCGCCGCTCAAAGTCTTGTTTGCCATAATTTTTCCTGTTTAAGCGTTTGGATTTTTAAAATTTGTGCTGAAAATATAGAATGTAGGCTTGTCTATGGCAACGGATAATTGGTAATTTAATGAAAATTTTTTGTTTTTATGGTGAAATTTTGATTTTTTGTGATTTTGCTTTCGTCTAAATCGAATGAAAAAGTTTGAAATTTGTCGGTTTTAGAATTTTGTGACTTTGAAAATTGGCTGTTTTTGAATGAAATATTATAATTGAATGGAAATAATTATAGAAAAATTCGATGATTTTTGAAAAAATAACCCGTGAGGCGTAGCGGCCCCCCCTCTTTAGGTGCTCTTGAATAAAAAAATGGCAAAAAAGGAACAATTTCTGGTTTCGGCCGTTTTTATAGGTAGATAGTACTTGGAGGTACAAATGGATATGAATCTTCTACCGCGCGAAAAACTCGCGGCGCGTGGTGCTGCTGCGCTTTCGAACGAGGAACTCCTGGCCCTCATATTGGGGAGCGGGACTCAAAAGTGCGATGTATTCGAGCTCTCGCGCCATATTTCGGATTACCTGTCTGCGGCGACTCAGGTCCCGACGATTGAATCCCTGTGTCGCATCCGGGGGCTTGGGAGGGCTAAGGCAACGCAAATCCTTGCCTGTCTCGAGCTTTCCGGACGTTATATTTTGAGCGCGAAAGCCGTATCGGTAATGAGCCCCGAGGATTTGCTTTCGAGGCTAGCCTACATGAAATACGAAGAGCAGGAGCACCTGGTTGCGGTGACGCTCAATTCTGCAAACAATGTCATCAATGTTCACGAGTTGACGACTGGGCTTGTGAATCAGACTCCGGTGCACCCGCGGGAGGCCTTTGTAAAGGCGATTGAGGACCGTGCGGTGGCAGTCATCTTTGCGCATAACCATCCGTCAGGTTCGATAGCGCCCAGTGAGGAGGATTTCGCCATTACGAGGGTTCTTTGTGCGGCGGGGAAGATTGTTCAGATTCCCGTGATAGACCACATCATTATTGCAAAGGGCGGTTTTACCAGCTTGTGTCGCGAGATGCCGGAGCTGTTTGAGGGATGTTTGCGTTGATTGTGCAACCATTTTTGTAAAAAGATATAAACAATGGCAAAAAAAGCCGTAAAAGTGTGTTTTTTATCGCTTTTTGAGGGGACTCGTGAAAAAAAAGCTTTATTAAAAGTTATATTATGTGCAGTTTAGTTTAGGGATCACCCTTTTTAAGGAGACTCTATGAAGAGAGTAGTTACTGGGTTGGCTTTGGCCTTGGCAGTACAGGCCTTTGCTGACCATCCACAAACGATTAACAAGACCGGTTTTGTCGGTGTAAATAAAACTCAATCTGCTCAATCTCTCGGGCATGCCAAGCTGTCTTTCTATGCCTTGATGGATGCGACTACGGACGTGGAGAATATTGCTCCGACGGGCGTCTCGGAATATTACATTGGCCAAGAACCCACTCTTTCGTATAACACGCTTATGCGTCAGGGTATGGTCGAAGATTACATTGCCTTGGGAGCCCAAATCGGCTTCGGCATCGGTCTTTGGAATATCGTTGACTTGGGCGTGGGTATCCCCGTTTATTACGATAAGTTCACTGTGAATAATACGGGATGCACTCCTGGCTTCTACGGGGTTGATGCCGCTTCTGGAATGAGCTATGGCTGCCAGACGGGACAGATTCCCAGTACCGATATCGGCTATATTGGCAATATCAAGGGAAACGTCAAGTTGAGGATTCCTCTTCCGGACGAACAGCCCATCGACATCGCCATTTTCGGCGAGGGTGATTTCGGCACGTCGAACCCGGCCAAGGATGGTCTCTGGATTCGTGAGGCTGAATTCATCCACAAGACGGGTGGAACTGCCGAAGCTTACGGAACCCGCGCAACCGTTATCAAGGGCGGCTTGGCATTGACGCTCGACTTTGACAAGATCGACGCGATTCCGCTTCTCATCCACGGAAACGGTGGTTATGTCTATTCCATGAACGAAGACTACCTCTCGTATCCGTATGCGACGGGCGCCTTGGAAATTTACTTTGCGTCCTTCCTCTCGATCTTTGGCGAATACTACATGATTTTGCCTTTCATGCAGGACGCGTTCAAGGATGGCGTCAAGCTCGATGTCAAGGACATTACGGGCGCAATCGTGTTCCACTTGCCAATCGGCCTCGATATCCATCTGGGCGGATCTTATTCTCTGGGCAAGGGCTATGCGGACGACTCCACGAAGTACACTACTGTCCGCGCGATGGAAAACGATGTCCGTATCCTCGAATACAAGACGACGATCAATCCGAAGTATAAAGTCTACGGCGGCATTACCTGGAGCGGCTTCCTCGTTCCGCAGGACCGCGACGGCGATGGCGTGAAGGACAACGAAGACAAGTGCCCGGATGACTTTGGTCATCGTCTGAATCAGGGTTGCCCGTTGGGCAATCCGGATGCCGACGAGGATGGCGTTTGCGATTCCTGGGTGGCCGAGAAGGGCTTTGAAGCTGAATTCCAGGATGTGTGTGAAGGTATCGACGCCTGCCCGAACGAACAGGGTGAAGGCGAAGATGGTTGCCCGCTCGATGAACCGGATCCGGATAAGGACGGCGTTTGCGATGCTTGGGTCTCCAAGAAGAAGATGCTGAAGAAGTTCAAGGATGTGTGCGAAGGCATCGATAGCTGCCCGGCCGAAAAGGGTACTGTCGCCAACAAGGGCTGCCCCGAAGATAATCCGGACCCGGATTCCGATGGCATGTGCTCTCCGTGGGTGACCGACAAGAGCAAACTCGCTGAATTCGCGGGCGTCTGCAAGGGATACGATATGTGTCCGGGTGAAGCCGGTCCTAAGGCGAACAAGGGTTGCCCGTGGGATGATCCGGATAGCGACGGTGACGGCCTCTGCGACGAGTGGGTGACCCAGAAGAAGATGGGCTTCTACTTCGAGAAGGCTGCCGAAGACGACAAGATCAAGAACGAATGGTTCATCGAGAAGACCTGTAAGGGTATCGACAAGTGCCCGACCGAATTCGGTCCGGCCAACAACGAAGGTTGCCCGCTTGGCGAACCCGATACCGACAAGGACGGCATCTGTGACGAATGGGTGACGCAGAAGAACATGCTCGACCAGTACGACGGCATCTGCTCCGGTATAGACAAGTGCCCGACCGAACCTGGTGAAGCATGGGCCAACGGCTGCCCGATGGACAACCCGGATATTGACGGCGACAGCCTCTGTGCCGGCTGGGTTGCCGAGAAGAACATGCAGACGCAGTTCAAGGACATCTGTCACGGCATTGACAACTGCCCGACCGAAAACGGACCGGAATGGAACAAGGGTTGCCCGGCTGAAAATCCGGACTCCGACGGTGACGGCCTCTGCGATTCCTGGGTCTCCAAGCAGAAGATGCAGGATCAGTTCAAGGATGTCTGTAAGGGTATTGACCGCTGCCCGGATGAAGCTGGTCCGGAATGGGCTAAGGGTTGTCCGTCTGATGACAATCCGGATACCGACGGAGATGGCATCTGTGACGCCTGGGTGACCAAGAAGAAATTGCAGGATCAGTTCAAGGATATCTGTAAGGGCATTGACAAGTGCGAAGAGGAACCGGGACCGGAATGGAGCAAGGGCTGCCCTGCCGACAATCCGGACTCCGACGGCGACGGTCTCTGCGATGCTTGGGTTTCCAAGAAGAAGATGCAGGATCAGTTCAAGGATGTCTGTAAGGGTATCGACAAGTGCCCGGATGAAGCTGGTCCGGAATGGAACAAGGGTTGTGCCATGGAAGACGATCCGGATGCCGATAAGGATGGCGTCTGCTCTGAATGGGTGTCTACCAAGAAGCTCCTTAAGCAGTTCGAAGGCGTCTGTACTGGTCTCGACCGTTGCCCGGATGTTGCGGGTGATGACGGCCACGGCTGCCCGAAGAAGGCTGTCGAGAAACTCACCGGCGTGACCTTCAAGCCCGGCAAGGCAACGCTCGAATCCAACGCCAGGAACATCCTCAAGGCTGTTGCGAAGAAGCTGAACGAAGACGATAGCTACAAGGAACTGAAGATTGTTATCCAGGGCCACACCGATAACAAGGGTAAGGACAAGACGAACCAGAAGCTCTCTGAAAAGCGTGCTAAGGAAGTCATGAAGACCCTCATCAAGTTCGGCGTGAAGAAGAACCGCATCAAGGCCGTGGGTCTCGGTGCAAGTTGCCCGGTGGATGACAACGAAACAGCCGAGGGCCGTGAGATGAACCGCCGTATCGAAATGCACTTCGCTACGCCGGAAAACGACGGCACCAAGTGCGAATCCGAATTCGCTCAGTAAGATTGAACGGCAAATAGATTTAAATCCCTGGCCCCTGCGGGTCGGGGATTTTTATATTTGAGGCATGACAAGACTTGACGAAATTCTGCAGTCCCTCGGGGCGTCGAACCACGACCTGGTGGAAAAGCTTCCGGCCAACCTGAACCACAAGATGGTGCAGAAGGCGCGTTTGGGTAAGAAACCCGTGCCGAAACACACTCAGGATTTGATATTGCAGGCGCTGAACATGCTGATGCGTGAAAAGGCTGTCGCCGAGGACAAGGCGGTTTGCCAATATAAACGTGTGGAAATATTCCCGGCGGAGCCGGAAACGTGAGTTTTCTGATTCCACTTTTTTTATAATTTGGTTATATGCGACAGTACCTAGACCTACTTCAAGATATTATCGATAACGGCGTGGACCGTTCCGACCGTACCGGCACCGGCACCCGTAGCGTTTTTGGTCGCCAGACCCGCTTCGACCTTTCGAAGGGATTCCCGTGCCTCACGACAAAAAAGTTGCATTTGCGCTCGATTATTCATGAGCTGCTGTGGTTCTTGAAGGGCGACACGAACATCAAGTACCTGCACGACAACAAGGTGACCATCTGGGACGAGTGGGCCGACGAGAACGGTGACCTGGGTCCGGTTTACGGCCACCAGTGGCGCAGCTGGCCGACCCCCGATGGCGGCCACATCGACCAGATTCAGAACTTGATCAACAGCCTCAAGAACAATCCCGATTCACGCCGCCACCTGGTGTGCGCCTGGAACGTGGCCGAGGTCGACAAGATGGCGCTTCCGCCGTGTCATTGCCTGTTCCAGTTCTACGTGGGCGGAGTGGGTGCATCTGGCAAGCGCAAGCTCAGTTGCCAGCTTTACCAGCGCAGCGCCGACATGTTCCTCGGGGTGCCGTTCAACATTGCTTCGTACTCGCTTTTGACGTTGATGCTTGCGCAGGTGTGCGATTATGAGCCGGGTGAGTTCGTCCATACCTTCGGTGACCTTCACCTGTACAGCAACCACTTTGACCAGGCCCGCGAGCAGTTGTCGCGCGAGCCGCGCAAGCTTCCGACCATGAAGGTGAATCCCGACGTGAAGGATCTCTTCGAATTCAAGTTCGAGGACTTTGAACTCGTCGATTATGACCCGTGGCCAACCATCAAGGCTCCCATCGCGGTATAGGCTGGGTGATTCGGTATGCTTGTTTCTGCTATCGTTGCTGTTTCTAGGAATAATGTCATCGGTCGCGATGGACACCTCCCGTGGCACCTGTCTGCCGACCTCAAGCGTTTCAAGGCAATTACAACTGGTCATTCGATTATCCTCGGCCGCAAGAACTACGACGACATCGGACGTCCGCTCCCGAACCGCACGAACTACGTGCTTTCGCGGAATACGGCGTTCGAGGCTCCGGGGTGCACGGTGTGCCGGAGCCTCGGGGAGGCCTTGGAAAAGGCCTCTGCCGCCGGAGAAACGGAATGTTTCATCATCGGCGGCGCCGCCGTATACCGCGAGGCGATGCCGCTTGTGAAAAAGTTGTACCTGACGCGTGTGCTTTCCGATGTCGAAGGCGACGTGTACTTCCCGGATTGGGGTGATGGATGGCACAAGGTGAGCGAAGAGGCTTTTGCTGCCGACGAAAAGAATGATTTTGAAACTTTGTTCGAGGTCTGGGAACGATAAGATGCAGAAGGGAATGGACGTCTCCAGAGTAATCAAGAAGATTTTGGCGAGGCTCCTGACGCTAGCCCTGTTGCTGTTCTTTATTGCTGTGCTCTTGATTGTCCGCGATAACGGTATTTCGCCTTCTATCACGCATCTCAAGTGTGCTGGGAGCATTTTGTACAAAGGGGAAACGTTCGAAGTCCCTTCAATTTCGAACTATGTGCTTCCTGAAAATATGGCGAAGGGTGATACAGTCACTTTAAAGTTCGCGCTCCCTTCGGAATTGAAACCGAAAACGGTTCTTCGGTTCAAGACTTACCATATGATGGTCGAGGTTGTCGAGGACGGACGTGTCGTCTATTCATACGGCAAGGAAAAACAGATGAAGGGACGCATGGTGGGAAGCGGATTCCATTATGTTGTCTTGAACCAACAGGCTTCGAAACATCCCCTGGAAATCCGTTTTGTCCATGCTATCGAAGGAAATCTTTCCGCATTTTCCGAATTTGATTTGCTCCCGGCCCAATATGCCAATAGCGATTATTCGTCGCGCCATGTAGTTGCACTTGCGGTTGGCGTATTCCTTCTGCTGTTTGGCTTTTTGTCCGTGCTGATAGGGATCGGAATCAGCTTCCATGGAATCCGGGGGTTCCGTGTCACCATGATTGGATTCCTTTCGTGTTCGCTTGGAATATGGACATTGTGTTATCAGAAACTGCTCCAGATTGTCTCGTACAACTTTGCTTTCAATACGACTCTGGAATACTTCAGCCTCTATTTTGCGCCGATTCCGTTTTTCTTGTTGCTGCTTGACATGCGGAAAGGTAAAATCGCCAGTTGGAAATGGTGGGGAACTTTTGCATTTGTGGCCGTTGAAGTTGCGTTCCTCCTGGTAACGACGTTTCTCCATGCGCTTAATGTGGTATGGTATCCCTTCTCGCTACCGTTCTTCCATGTGTTTGTTGCGATCGCCTTCTCGTATCTCCTGTTTTTTGGTGTGCTCTACAACCGCAAAATCGATTTGTCGGGTAAGTTCCTTACCATGGGCGTTGTGGTGTTCGGTTGTGTCGCGCTCCTCGACTTGATGCGCTACCATTTCTGCAAGTATTTCTTGATAGATAACCCGATTCTTGATATGACGTGGATTCCCTTTGGGACCCTGCTGTTTGTCCTTTGCCTTGTGCTGAGTTACATCATTTATCTCTTCCAGTTGCTAGAGTCCAAGGCCGAAAAGGATGTGCTTTCGACGATGGCGTATGTGGATTCCTTGACGGGACTTTTCAACCGTGCCAAGTGCCAGCAGATTTTTGGATTCCTGGACAAGTCTCCTGCCGACTATGCAATCGTGAGCATTGACATGAACGGCCTCAAGCTCGTGAACGACAAGTACGGCCACATGGCGGGCGATACCTTGATCAAGGCGTTCGCGAACGTGTTCAAGCAGTCGCTCGCCGGCATAGGGACTGCAATTCGCATGGGTGGCGACGAGTTCCTTGCGATTGTCCGTAGCGAACATATTGCGGAAGTAGAATCGTCGCTCGCAAAGCTTTTGCAGTTGCAGAAAGATTGCAAGGAAGAACTGCCTATTTCGCTGGAAGCCGCCTATGGAGTGGCCTACCGTAGGGAATGTGGTGAGAACGCTACGGCGGAAATGGTTTACCAGGAAGCCGACAAACGCATGTACGACATGAAGTCGCACATGAAGTCTAATCTGGTCCGCAAGTAAATAGTTCGATTGCTTAGTTTGTCTGCGACATTTCGCGGGCAAGCTCGATTAGAGTCTGCACGCCGAAACCGGTGGCGCCGTATTCGGTGTACTTCCACTTCTTGGTCGAAAATGCGGTGCCTGCGATGTCCCAGTGCGCCCAGGCGGTATTCTCGGGGACGAATTCTTGCAGGAAAAGTGCTGCGGAGATGGCTCCCGCGTCGCTTCCCGTATTCTTGAGGTCGGCGAACTTGTCCTTGAGCGCATCGGCGTATTCTTCTTCGAGCGGCATGCTCCAGAATTTTTCGCAGCAGGCTTCGCCGCAGTTGATGACCTTGAGGGCGAGATCGTCGTCGTTGCTGAAGAATCCGGCGACGGCATAACCAAGTGCGCGGACCATGGCTCCGGTAAGTGTGGCGAGGTCCACGATGTGCGTCGCTCCGATTTCGCCCGCTTCGGCAAGTCCGTCGCTGAGTACGAGCCTGCCTTCGGCGTCCGTATTGTCGACCATGACGGTCTTGCCGTTCTTGGCCTTGAAAATGTCGCCCGGGAGGACAGACTTGTTGCCGATGGCGTTTTCGGCGAGGCAGCAGACGGCGCTTACGTGAATCGGAAGCTTGAGCGTAGCGATGGCCTGGATGGCGGCGAGCGCGGTAGCGGCGCCACTCATGTCACTGATCATTTCGGGCATGGATTTGGGCGGCTTGAGGCAGAGTCCGCCGGTATCGAAGGTGAGGCCCTTGCCGACAATCACGAGGTGGTCCTTGGACGTGCGCTTGGCGGGCTTGTAATCGAGCGTAATCATGTACGGCTCGTGCGAGCTGCCCTTTCCGACAGTCACGTGGCCCATGAAGCCTTCCTTTTCGAGCTGCTTCATGTCGCGCACCTTCACGGTAAGGCCCGGAGTGTATTTCGCGATGGTCTTTGCGTTTTGAACAAACTCGGCGGGGTAGAGGTCGGCGGCGCAGGTGTTGATGAGGTTCTTCGCGAGCACGACCGCCTTGTTTTCGATGGCGACTTCTTCGGCAATTTTCTTGAAGGCGCCCGCGCGGTCACCCGCGACAATCTCGTAGATCACCTGGAAGTTGGGCTTCTGCTTGCTCTTGTAGGCGTCGAACTTGTATTCGGCGTAGTGGAGTCCGTGGAGGATGGCCTTGAACTGTTCGTCGGCGGCATCGGCAAGGAAAAGGCTGACGCAGGCAATCTGTTTTTTCATAGCGCGGCCGGCAAGGCGGTAGGCGGCCATGCGCAGGTGATCGAGGGCGGAAAGGCCGCGCTCTTTTGCGGCATCTACGAAAAATGTGGGCTTGGCGTCGATTTCGAGGTATTCCAGGTCTTCGAACGGACCATCCTTCATGCCGTTGAGGACGGTTTCGGCTTGGGCGTTGCCGGTTTCGGTCAGCACGCTGGAAAACTGGATGGACTGCTTGACAAAAAACAGCGCATAGGCCTTGCTTTCGGAGGCCTTGGCGGATTCGGTGGTGACAATGTTCAATTTCATGTCCATAAAGATAGCAATGTGCTGTTCTGCGAAATGAAAAAAATGCTATAATGTTGAATGTTAGAACTAGTTGAACTTAAAAATGGAGTGCAAGATGAACCTCAAATTTTGCGTTACCGCTATCTTTGCGCTTTCTGCAGCCGTATTTGCTGCAGATGCGGCAGTTCCTGCTGAAGTGGCTCCTGCTGCGGAAGAGGCTGTTGCTGAAAATCCGGCTCCGGCAGCACCCGAACCGGGCGCTGCCGAAGTTACCGCTCCTGGAACGGCCGAATCTGTCGAATCAGCTCCGCAGCCGGCAGAACCGGTTGTTGAGCCAGCCGCCGAACCTGTTACAGATGCGGTTGCGGAACCGGCGCCCACCGAGGCCGAGCCTGTGATGGATGGGGAAGTCCCTGCACCAAGGGCAGTGCGTGGCGTCCCGGCAGATGCTCCTGCGGGTTATCCCTATGCAGAAGAAGCGAAGCCCGCGCCCGAGGCTCCGGCATTCCGTCGTCCTGATCCTGTCCCGATGACGTTCTCTGCCGGTGTCCAGGCCTTTATCGGGATGAGTAACCTGTATGACAATAATTGGGACCTTAACGAGTCCTATGACGGTGTCGAATGGAAGGCGGGTGCCTTTGTCCTGATTCCGCTGAACGAATATACCATGGGATTCAGGATCGGCGCTTTCTACAGTCGCAGCGAGACGAGCGCCTCGTATGCCTATACGAGCGACCTTTCCAAGGAAGCCCATGTGAAGTTTAAACAGGACAAGGTCGATGTTCCGCTCCTGTTTGTCTTGAAGCCGACATATTCCCGCTTTACTATCGACATGGGTGCGCAGGTATCTATCCCGGTGCGCGATGAGTTCAAGTATTCCTATGAGAAGTCGAACGGGGACCAGGTAAATCGCAAAGCCGACATGATTGATTTGGATTACCGTGCATCTATGGATTTTGCTCTTGTCTTTGGCTTTAGCATCCGCGCGAACAAGTACTTGTCCTTCGATCTACGGACGGATTGCGGATTCTCGAACAATTACGAGGGTGTACCCGGCTGGCGCATCAACGATTTGACTCGCACCTCCCTGATGCTTGGCCTTTCCATTTACGCTTTTTAAGCAGGTCTAATTCTTGTTTATGATTCTTCCGATTTTCGCTGTAGTCCTGGGATTGGGTGTCCTGGTATGGAGTGCGGACAAGTTTGTTGATGGTGCGGTAGGTGTCGCCAAGTTTTGCGGCATGTCTACGCTCCTTATCGGTATGGTTATTGTCGGGTTCGGCACCTCCGCTCCGGAGATGGTTGTCTCGGCGATTTCTGCCATGCAGGATGCTCCTGAACTTGCCCTTGGTAACGCTTACGGGAGCAACATCGCAAACATTGCCCTCATTCTCGGCGTGACAGCGATTATTTCGCCGGTTATCGTGGTGCGGAAGGCTCTCGTGCGAGACCTGCCCGTGTTGATTGCCGTTACGGCTGTTGCCATATTCCAGGCGTTGGACGGCTCCATCAGCAGGCTCGACGGCATTGTCGTGCTGCTCGTTTTTGCGGGCGTGTTGACCTTCAATATCGTGAGCGAGCTTCGCCAGAAAAAGGGTGCCGCTGCGGAAGAACCGGCTGCGGCGGAATTGGGCGAGAGCGAAAAGCTTTCTCTCGGAAAGTCTATCCTGTGGCTTGTGCTCGGGCTTGCGCTGTTGGTGGCGAGTTCTCGCGCGCTCGTGTGGGGTGCAGTTGAAATTGCTCGTGCGCTCGGCGTGAGCGACTTGCTGATTGGTCTTACGATTGTCGCCGTGGGTACCTCGCTCCCGGAACTTGCGAGTTCCATTGCGGCAGCCCGCAAGGGCGAGAACGACCTCGCCATTGGCAATATTATCGGGTCAAACCTGTTCAATACGCTCCTGGTGGTTGGCATCGCTGCGACGATTGCCCCGATGCATTCCTTCAGCGCTTCTATCCTGAGCCGTGACCTGCCGGTCATGGCCGTGCTGACTGTTCTCCTGCTGCTGTTCGGGCTTCCTGTGCGCAAGAGCAGGGTCGGTGCGGATGGCAAGCGCATTGGCCGCATCAACCGCCTCGAAGGTACCGTGTTTCTCGTTGCCTACGTGGGCTATATCGGCGTGCTTATTGCGCAGGCGACCGGAGTCTTGAAGTAGCGTGCTTTTCCATTCCTGGTATTTCATTCTGTTTGCGGTCGCTGTCGTAGGGCTATACTACGCGGTTCCCGTGGGCAGGGAGAATGCCTGGGGCGGCAAGTTCCGTCGCATACTGATTCTTGTTGCGAGCCTCTACTTTTATGCGGTGTGGCGACCCGAGTACCTTGCGCTTATCCTTGCGACAATCGGCGTGGATTACACGATGGCGCGCTTTATCGAAAGGTTTGGCCGGAGTGCGGATGGCCGTTTTGAAGGTTTGCCCGGCGCGGATGCTAAGGCGAATATTAAACGGCGCATCGCGCTTGCAGTTTCGCTGAGCTTTGACCTCGGGCTTCTGTTTGCGTTCAAGTACCTGGGATTCTTCGAGGAAACGTGGAATGCGGTTGTTGCCCCGTGGATGGGGAAACCTTTGGACTTGCCCAAGTTGCTGCTCCCAATGGGGATATCGTTCTACACGTTCCAGAGCCTGAGCTACGTGATTGACGTTTATCGCGGGAAGATTCCCGCATGCAAAAGCATTGCGAACTACGCGCTGTACGTGACGTTCTTCCCGCAGCTGGTGGCTGGCCCTATCGAGCGCGCTCCGCACTTGATGCCGCAACTTGCGCTCGAGCACCGCTTCGATTTGGGCGACTTGCAGGCGGGCATGTTCCGCATATTGCAGGGGTTCTTCAAGAAGGCAGTGCTGGCAGACCACCTGGGCGTATTCGTGGATGGCGTGTTCAATGGTGTTGCTGCGGGCCACGTGTCGGAACTGTCTCCTGTAGAACTGATTCTTGCGGGCATTTTCTTTACCTTCCAGATTTATTTCGACTTCTCGGGTTATTCGGATATCGCTATCGGTATCGCGCGGATTTTTGGCGTGCGCTTGATGGAAAACTTCAATGCGCCGCTGCTTGCGACAAGCATCTACGACTTCTGGAAACGCTGGCACATTTCGCTCACGAGCTGGTTCCGCGAATACGTGTACTTTAGCCTCGGCGGTTCGCACAAGGGACGCCCGCGCGCTATCGTGAACGTGCTTGTCGTATTTTTCTTGAGCGGACTCTGGCACGGTGCTGCGTGGACTTTCGTGGCGTGGGGCGTGTGTCACGGTGTCGCGTATGTGCTGGAACGTCCGTGGCGCAAGCTCCCGGTAAAGCACCCGTGGCTCGGTCGTATCAAGACTTTTGCGCTTGTCGTGCTGTTCTTCACGCTGTTCCGCGCACCGGATTTTGGCACGTGGCTCAACTACATTGCCGGCATATTTAATTTCGGGCCGTTCGAAAGCCTGACGCAGGCGTACATTGTTCCTCACGATGATGCTTTCCTGAAAGGTCCTTTTATGTTGTGCGGTGGAAATTGTGCGCATTCGCTTTTCTGTGTCGATAACGATGCTGTGCATATTCCTGCAGCCCTTGCTGTGCTTGCGGGCCTTTTGATATGGGGTATCCGCTCGCTTGTGACTCGCGGTGGAACTCGCGGCTGCGTCGTGGGCGATGAGCCCGGTGTATGGCGCTGGACATGGTGCCTTGTCTATCTGTTGGCAATCATTTTCCTCGGCCGCTTTAGCGGGCAGGGATTCATTTACTTCCAGTTCTAGGAGCGACGATGGATACAAAGACTAAAATCGCTCTCTGGTGTGTTCGCGGGTTCGGGCTTGTTTCAATCGCGATGCTCGTGCTGTTCTTTAGCGGGGCGTTCCCGCAGTGGTTTACCGGCAGGGGAGACCTCTTCAGGCTCACTTCCGTAAAGAAGTTCAAGGAAGATGTCGACAAGCCGTACCATCCCGATGAAAGCGTGCATATTGCACCACTTGATTCGGGAATCGTGTGGTGGCTGGGGGATAGCTTCAGCCGTGTGCAGTTCGGCCACAAGCCGTTGCCCGAAGAAGTTTCGGATAAGCTTTCTGCGGCGGGAATCGGGAAGGTTTCTGCGGTGGATTACATTGACCTGCAGGGCTCCCCGAAATCGCTCTTTGCGCTTGCCGCTGCCCGCGCGAAGGAAGGGAAGCCCGTTCCGAAAGTCATCGTGGTGGAATGTGTCGAACGCAACGTGTATGTGAACTTCGGTGCGAATGCGGTATTCGATTATGGCGACGTGGCGCCCTGGAACGAGGGCAAGGGCCTAGGCTCGAAAGTCAAGCGCATCCGGCGTCGCGCCTTCCTCGAGGCTCCGGGAACGGTCGATTTTAAACTGCGTCGCTTCCCGCCGACGGCCGCCGTGCGTGAATTGACGGATACATGGCGCTATTCGTTCTACAAGGATACGCATCCGGGGGCGGACGAGGGCTGGATTGGGGTTGGCACTTATCACGAGACGAAACCGTTCCTTGCTTTTGCGGAAGATACCGCCGGTGTGCTCCTTGACAACAAGAATCTCGATGAATACGAGGCTGTAGCGGAACACCTGAAGGGGCTGGATTCCTTGGCGAAATCCTTCGGTGCGCGCCTCCTGTTTGTGATGGCTCCGAACCGGAACCTCTTTTGGCGCGATGATGTGAATGACTGGTTCTTGACTATGGGATTGCCGACGGTGTCACCTGATGCAAAGCACTACTTTGACTTTTACGATATGCTTGATTCTGCTGGCATCGAGAACGTTGACCTGACGGTTCCGTTCTTCAAGGCGCGTAAGGCCGGTAAGGATATTTTCTGGAAGACTGATTCCCACTGGAACGGAAACGCGCACGAAATTGCGAGCGATTCGATTGCCGCAAAACTTTCAATAATGCTGTTCCCGAATAAGAGGCTGGTGACGCCTCATGTCGTTAGTTATTAGACTGGCGGGAAGAACAGGTACGCGATTGCAATTGCCGAGATGATGCCTACCGCATCGGAAATGAGTGCACAGGTGAGGGCGTGGCGCGTCTTCTTGATGCCCACGGAACCGAAATAAACCGCGATGATGTAGAACGTGGTGTCGGTTGCGCCTTGGAACATGCTGCTGAGGCGCCCTGCAAAGCTGTCCGCACCGAAAGTCTTCATGGCGTCAATCATCATGCCGCGCGCACCGCCTCCGCTCAGGGGCTTCATGAATGCGGTGGGGAGAGCGGGAACTACGTCGTTGCCGATTCCGAAGCAGGCGAGAACCCACGAGATTCCGTTCATGACCAGGTCCATTGCCCCGCTAGAACGGAATACGGCAACTCCCACGAGAATGGCGACCAGGTAGGGAATGACCATGACTGCCGTGTGGAATCCTTCCTTTGCGCCTTCGATAAACGCCTCGTAGGCCTGAACCTTCTTGTAGACGGCGAGGGCCATGAACGCAACAATCAGGCCGAGCAATACGATGCCGCTGATGAATAGGCTCGTGGTTCCGATGGCTTCGGCAGTGAGGTGGCTGAAGTAGACCATGATGGCGATGACGCAGGCAGAAAGCCCGCCGAGCCAGGCAACCGTTACCGGGTCCTTGAGTTTTACTTTCTGGAAAAAGCTGATGGCGATGATGCCCGCGATGGTGCTGAAGAACGTAGAGAGGAGAATAGGGAGGAATACGTCGCTCGGGTTTGCCGCTCCCATCTGGGCGCGATACGTCATGATGCTCACCGGGATGAGCGTAAGGCCGCTCGCGTTCAAGACGAGGAACATAATCTGCGAATTGCTCGCGACAGTCTTGTCTTCGTTGGGGTTGAGTTCCTGCAGTTGCTTCATCGCCTGCAGGCCCATCGGGGTGGCCGCGTTATCGAGCCCGAGCATGTTCGCGCTTATGTTCATGAGCATCGTGCCCACGACCGGGTGGTCTTTCGGAACTTCGGGGAAGAGCCTGCTGAACAGCGGGGAGACGATTTTTGCGAGAATCTGTACGGCTCCCGCCTTTTCGCCAATCTTCATGATGCCGAGCCAGAGGCTGAGTATGCCAGTGAGGCCGAGGGCGATTTCGAACGCGGTTTTCGACATGTCGAACGCGCCCATGATAGTCTTGTTGAAGATTTGGGTGTCGCCGAAGGCGATCCACTGCACCATGCACGCGATAAATGCGCCAAAGAAGAAGATGAGCCAGATGATGTTTAAGACCATGGCTTAAATGTTAGTAAAAAAAGTAGGATGGGAGTGTGAGATGTGAAGTGTGTAATGTGTAATTGAAAACCATTTCACATTACACATCACACATTACACATTTTAATTCGCTGCCGTCGTCGAGCCTGTGGATGCTGAATTTGGCGGGGGAGGCTGCGGTCGCGCTTTCGTAGAGGGCGAAGGTCGGCGGGTTTCCGCCCTTGGGGAGGCTCGTGGAACCCGGATTCACGAGCAGGACTCCCTTGAAGTTCTTTTCGCATTTCCAGATGTGCGTGTGCCCGTAGACGTACGCATCGACGCTTCTGCCGTTCAGTTCCAGGTCGTTCGGGGCGAGCGTGTGGAGCGCATCTGCGGGGAAGCATTCCGGCATAAAGATGTGCCCGTGGCTCAGAAACAGCGTCGTTTCTGCGGGCGTAGCGCCTGCGCGGTCATCTTTCACGACAGCAAATTCATCCTCGATGGGCATGTCGAGCATCATCAGGTCGACATCTGCATCGCAGTTCCCGCGGACCGCGACGATGCGCTCCTTGTAGGGAGCAAGCGCATCGACGACTCCCATGGGGCCGTGACCCGCCGGGAGCGGGTTGCGCGGTCCGTGATAGAGCGTGTCGCCCAGCAAAAAAATTTTGTCGCAGTTGAATTTCTCGAAAAAAGCAAGCGCCTGCCTTGCGGCGATGGCGGAACCGTGAATATCGGAGAGGATAAGTGCGCGCATCTTGTTTCCTGAGCTATCTTATTTCCTTGCCCCGCGTGGGTCGGCAATATCGTGCCTAAAACGCATGGGCTTTAGGTTGTCTATAACGCTTTGCAGTTCCTTCGGGAGCGGGCAATCGAATACCTTGCGTTCGCCCTGCCATACGAATTCGAGCCTGCAACTGTGCAGGAATAGCCTGTGGAGCCCGAGCGTCTTTTTCACTTCGCGGTTGAGTGCGAAATCGCCGTAGCGGGTATCGCCCAGGAGCGGGTGTCCGATGCTTGCAAAGTGCGCGCGAATCTGGTGCATGCGCCCGGTCTCGAGCTTGATTTTCACGAGGTCGTAACCTTCGTAGTGCTGCTTTACGCGGTAGTGCGTTACGGCCTCTTTCGCGTCCTTGCCGCTCTCGCCGACCTTCATCTTGCTGCCCTTTGCGGCATCGGTGCGGGTAAGCGATTCCGAAATCGTGCCCTTTTCCTTTTTCAGGTTGCCCTTCACGAGCGCGAAGTAGAACTTTTCCACCTCGTGTTCGCGAATCATACGGGTAAAGTCGCGCAGCGTGTCGCCGTGGAGGGCCGCAATCAGCATGCCCGATGTCTCTTGGTCCAGACGGTGCGCGATGGTGGGCTTGAAGTCGAGGCCTTCGCGGCGGCCCCATTCCCACAGGTATTCCACGAGGCTTTCGCCCGGGCGCGTACCGGAACCCGGCTGGCTCGCAAGTCCCGAGGGCTTGTTCACGATGACGTAGTCTTCTGTCTGGATGACGATATCCAGGTCATTCGCGCCCCAGCCCGCCTGCTTTTCTGCAGGGGAGAGGACCTTGCCCCATGTGGACTTGTTCTTCGCGAAACCGGAACTTGGGGCTGGTACCGGCGACTGTTCCGTTTCGGTGGTTTGCGCTGCGGATTCATCCACGCTCTTGAAGTTCTCGTAGATGCAGACGGTATCGCCTTCGGCAAGCATCTGGTTCGCCTTGCCGACGACTCCGTTCACGCGCACCTTTTTTTTGCGGATGACGGCGAAGAAAACCGACAGGGATTCGTCGGGGAATGCCTTGCGTAAAAAACGGTCCAGTCGCATGTTGGCGAAGTTGCGGTCGATGATGCGCGTAATCATGTAATGAAAGATAGAAATAAATGCCAAACAAGTTTGTCGCTTCTCTCGCCTTGCAGAATTTTTATATTTGCGCCATGCTCAGATGGGAAACACTTTTATCCGCTACGCGTTATGGGCACCCGGCCAATCAGGACCCGAACCGCTCCGATTATCACAGGGATTACGACCGCATTGTCTTTTCGACGGCTTTCCGCAGGCTTGGCCGCAAGACGCAGGTTCACCCGTTCTCGGTGAACGACCACGTGCATAGCCGACTCACGCACAGTATCGAGGTTTCGAGCGTGGGGCGTAGCCTTGCGATTACGGTTTTCCACCTCATCAAGAAGTACTTGCCCAAGTATATCAACGAATACCAGTTCGGGACCATCGTGCAATCGGCCTGCTTGGCTCACGATATCGGTAACCCGCCGTTCGGGCATGCTGGTGAGGCTGCTATCCGCGAGTGGTTCCGCAAGAACCGCCAGAGTGCCCCGCTGAAGGATTTGAGCGACAAGGAAATGGCGGACTTCGAGAACTTCGACGGCAACGCGCAGGGGCACCGCATATTGAGCAAGCTGGAGTACCACTTTCTCGATGGCGGAATGCGCCTTACCTACGCTACCATCGGCGCCATGATAAAGTACCCGCAACTGGCCAAGTACGGTTGCCCCACCAGTTTGTTCTCGACGGAGGCGGACCTCTACGGGATTACCGCCGAAACGCTCGGGCTCCCGCAGATAGATAACGGCAAGTGGGTGCGCCACCCGCTCGTTTACCTGATGGAAGCCGCTGACGACATCTGCTATTCCATCCTCGATGTGGAAGATGCCATTGAACTTGGAATCCTTGCTTTTAGCGATGTGCGCGACATGTTCAGCTACCTCTGCGGCCCCGAAATAAATATCGACAAGGAATACGAGGAAAACGGACGCAACTTCCGCGACTTCCTCAGTAGCATCCGCGGGAAGGCCTTCCAGAACATTATAGACGACGTTGCCGTGACCTTCGTGAAGCACTATGAAGAAATCATGGAAGGCAAGCTCAACAGCCACCTGATCGATATCACGAAATCCGATGCCATGTGGGGAATCCGCATTGCGAAGCGCCTGGGCGTGGAACGTATCTATCCGGATCGCCGCAAGACGGAACTTGAAGTCGGCAGCTACACGACGCTTGCAACCGTTCTCGACGCCTTTATCAACGGCGTTTACGATTACAGGCAGAATGGCAGGAATTCTTATCGTGCCGACCGCATCGTGCGGCTTATCGGGCAGGCGAAAATCGGACAGAGCGTGACCGCCGCCGAGGCCTACCACCAGGTGCTCGATTTTGTGACGGGCATGACGGACAACTACGCCACATACTTGGCGCGCCAGATTGGCGGCCTTGCGATGGGCGTGTAGGCGGGGGTCCCTTGAAGGTCTGGCTTTTCGATTACGACCTTACTTTGTATGGCGACGAAGAGCGCTATGTCATCAATTCGCTCGACCACCGCATTTCGCTCTTTGTGCAGAAGACTGTCGGCGGCGATTTTGAATCGGCGCACAGGATTCGGACGGATTACCTGGAAAGGTTTGGCACGACGCTTGCTGGCCTCATGGCGATGAACGGTACCGACCCGGACGAATTCTTCGACTTCATTCACGAACTGGAATATCTGACGTACCCGAAGCGTGCTCCCGAGAAACTCGCGCTGTTGCTGGGCCTGCAGGGTCCCCGCTATGTGTTTACCAACGGGCGGCACGACTGGAGCGAGGCGGGCATGGCGCACATGGGAATTGCGCCTGCGATAGATGGAGTGTTCGACCTGAAGATGATGGACTGGGAAGGCAAGCCGCACGAGAGCGCCTACGTGAAGATGGAACGCTGGCTTGCGCGTGTTTTGCCGGAGAGATGTGGCTCGATGCCCGGATGGGAATGCTCGATGCCCGCGGACAAGCGCGATATTGTGCTCTTGGAAGATTCCCTGCGGAACCTGGAACCCGCGCATAGGCGGGGCTGGACCACCGTGCTTGTGAACCCGAACGTGGAAGCGCCGGCTTGGGTGGATTTCCATATACCGCATCTGATGGATTTGCGCGACTTGGATGTTTCTGTTTAACTTTTTGTATTTTATACCCGTATGAAACGAACTGTTTATTCTGCACTTTTTGTAACGCTCACTCTCCTTTTTGCTTCCCTGGCGTGGTCTTTCCCTGCTCCGCAGGCGCGCAACGGCTTCAGCAACATGAACGTGACGACGGAGTATTCCGAACTTTTGAAAGAGAAGAATGCCCGTAACGACTCGCTGTTGCCCGCGCTCGATGGCGACAAGGCCTTTGCCGAGGTGCTCCGCCTGAACCCGAACTTCTGGAGCCTCGGGAGTGCTATGGACAAGGAAGGCTCGCTTGTGACGAAACTCAATGCGCAGATCGTGTTCATCGACGGTATCCGCGAGGATCCGTTTTGTGAACTGGTGAAGGGCTCCAAGAGCGACGCCTCCACATGGAACGTGCGTATAGGCGTGGACTTCGTTTCGGGCGGTTCGAATACGGTGCATATCCACGTGCAGCAGTGCCTCGACTACGTGCGTGACCAGCTGGGGTACGCCATCAAGCAGGGCGACAAGATTGTGGTTATCCCGCCGAAGAAGGTGCTGGACAAGCTCCGCGAGAGCGAGATTCCCGATGCCATCGACCTCGACATGCAGCAGACGCTTTTGAAGGCGCACGAAGAAGTAGAACTTGACGGCAAGTGCCCGAAGAACATCGAGGCCTATATCATATTGATGAACGTGTACAACCAGGTCAAGGACAAGAAGATGGATTACGTTGTCATCAATGACCAGTTGAACAAGAACCGCAACGGGGCGGGCCGCGTGCAGAGCTGCGCCTTTAGCCGCGAGTGGAACAAGCGCTACCAGGAAAGTGCAAGTTTCGAGTGCGATATCGACAACGACCGTTGCCTCTACCGCCAGGAGAAGGACGGCAACTCCGAATGGAGCATCAACTACGAGAAGGACCGTTTCGAGTACATCAACAAGAAGTTCCTGTTCTTCAACCGCAATCCAAAGAGCATCCACAAGGGCGGTTCCATGCTCGACCTGCGCCTTATTCGCCTTTCGACCAAACTCTACCTGGAAGCCTACATCGACCTGAAGGGCGAGCCCGTGACGCTCGGTCTCATCATCGTCCCCGGCGACAAGACCATCGAGGATTACGACGATGGGGAAGACGAAGAAGACGGCGTGATGATGGAATAGCGGAAATTTGCCTGTAAAATGGCGTATTTCTTGTAAAAAAGTCCGTTAATTGGTCCGTTCGTTGTTTTTTATAGTATATTTAGAACAGAATAGTTTACAAGGAGAATCAATGAAAAAGTTTGTCAAGGCGTCTCTTGTTGCTGGCATGCTTGCCGCTCCGATTATGGCCGACGAACAGTTCGGCGGTATCGGCGTTACGATTTACCAGGTGCCCGCTGGCGTGTACGTAGCCGAGGTTATTCCCGGTGGCCCCGCTGCCGACACAAAAATCAAGAAGGGCGACGTGATTGTCGCTGTTGACGGTGTAAGCCTCAAGGGCCAGAACATCGAGTTTTCCAAGGATCAGATTCGTGGCCAGGTGGATAAGCCGGTCGAACTCACCTACGTGAGCGACGGCGATACGCTTTCCGCTGTCGTGCGTCGTACTTCCATGCTCGTGAAGGACTTCAATGCCGACGACGTTACGGCCTGGTATGGTGACAAGGACGAATTCAACGCCCAGGAACTTGAAACGTTTGCTAGCGGTAGCGAAACGGACAAGCAGCTGCTCGCCGTATTGAGCCGCGGAACGATCGTCGCGGGCGATGCCGAGAAGGTTTCTGCAAGGAACCTGAACGGCGTGTTCGTGAAGAAGGCCGAAAAGGTTGAACCCAAGACCAACCCGAACAAGGGTGTGAAGTCCAACGGGGCCGTGCTGAAGAGCTTTAGCCGTAATGCGATTTCCTTCACGCTCAAGACCGCAGGAACGGCTGTTGTCAAGGTTTCTGGTCCGAACGGCGAAGAAGTGGCTTCGGTGCGCGTGGATAACGCTCCGGCCGGCTTCAACAGCGTTGCCTGGAATTCCGAGAACGTCCCGAGCGGCCGCTACATGGTAAGCATCGAGCAGTCCTTCGGTGTTGCCGGCAAGTTCGCCGTCCTGAAGTAAGTACAAATTAACTTTTGTCTGGAAAGTCTCGCGCTCGCGGGACTTTTTTTGTTGCGGTTCCCAAACAGTAATCTCTAATTCCTATATTTGCCGCAACGTGATTTTGTCTAGAACCCATAGTCTTCTATGGGCCGTTTTGCTGTTTGCAATCGGTGCCCTGGATACTCCCGCCGTGTTTGGCGCGGAGATGACGCGTTTTGAACTTGAGGAGCGCGAGCAGCCGGTCGAGGACACTACCGAGGTGGACTGGATGAACGACACCACGGGGACGGATACCATCGAATACCGCGCCGTGGACCTCATCTACGACGTGGAAAAGGAAACGTTTAATCTGAACAATTCGGCGCAGCTCAAGTACCGTACGGCGACGCTCGATGCGGATACCATCTGGTTCGACCAGAAGAACAGCGTGCTTGTGGCAGGCGGCCAACCGATACTCCGCGAAACGAAGAACCCGTCGCTGTCGGGGATGCGTCTCAAATACAACATGAACAGCCGCATTGGCGAAATCTACTATGCGACGACCTTCCAGGATAACCAGCAGCTCAACGGCATGGAGGTGCGCAGGCTTCCTGACCAGCGAATCCAGATTGCCCGCGGCGACTTTAGCACCTGTAACGATTCGACGCACCAGCACTTTTACTTTTACGGTCGCCGCATGGTGGTGAAACCGAAGGAAACCATCACGGCGCGTCCAGTGGTCTTGAACATTGCCGATGTGCCGGTCGCTGTGCTCCCGATGATTGTTGCACCTTTGAAGAGCGGCCGCAAGTCGGGGCTCCTCACGCCCAAGTTCGGTGGCGACCAGGTGCAGGGCTACTACATGCGCAACATCGGTTTCTACTATGCTCCGAACGACTACTGGGATGCGACCATCAGCGGCGACATCATCGAAGGCGAGGAGGCTAGGTTCGAGAAGTCTTCGCTCAAGGGAGAAGTCCGATACAAGAAGCGCGATTTGCTCGATGGAAACCTTTCCTATACGGCATACCTGGACGAATTCGATTTTGGCAAAAGTGACTACGATATCCGGTATTCCCATAACCAGAACCTGACTCCGGATGCGAAGCACAAGCTGACGGGTACGGGCTCTTTCGTAAGTAACACGAAGGTCCGAAGGGAAAACGCCCTCGACGCGGAAACGATTCTTGACCAGCAGGCAAACGCCTGGCTTACCTATTCGGGCAAGTTCGGGACGAACAAGAGCCTTACCGTGAAGGCGGGGCAGAACCATAACTTGCAGACGGGCTATATGGAGCGCCAGCTTCCCGATGTGCAGTTCAACATGAGCGGTCCGCTGTTCTCTTTTGAAACCGATGAGGATGAGACGGCCGTCGAAGATAATTCTTTCCGTTCTTACCTTCAGAAGTTGAACTACAACTTTACGAACCGGTTCAACTACAAGATGGTGACCGCTCTCGACAGCGTCAATGACATGGACACGACTGCCAAGTATGTCGGCTATTCGGGAACGTACTCCCTCGATTATTCGGGGTCGCTTTTCAATGTCATCAACTTGACTCCGAGGGCGACCTGGAGCGGCTACTGGACGGGTCAGTCGTGGATAAACCCGGACGATTCGAGCAAGTACTGGAAACGCCGCACGAGCCTCGATCCCGAACACGATACCTTCGGCGAGTTCGCCTATAATCACAACTACAGCCTTACCGCCGATACGAAACTTTACGGCATCTGGGTCCCCGAAATTGGCCGATTTACGGGACTTCGCCACATTCTTTCTCCGAGCATTTCTTACACCTACGCGCCTGAAATCGATACGGTCAAGTATTTTGCGCCGCATCCGGATTTGGGGCAGTCGCCTTATCAGAAGGAGCAGCAGACGATTGGGTTCTCGCTTGGAAACGACCTTGATCTCAAGTACCTGAAGGTGGTGGGGCACAAGGCGGATACTACGAAGGGAGATACGGCAAAGGCTGTCGAAGACCAGTATGGCAACCGCAGGCTTCTTACGACGCGCCACAGCGTTTCGTACAACTTTGCGGCAGACTCGCTCAATTTTTCCGATATCAATTCATCCTTCGGATTCCAGATTTTGCCGGATTACCTGTTCACCATCACGACGCGCCACAGCTTCTATCACAAGTATTCCATGGAACCGACGAAGGTGCAGGTGCCGGAGCTCACCTACTGGGGCTACGAGCTGAGCCGCAGCTTCAACTGGAGCGGAACGCTCAATGCGGGGCTCCCGTCCCAGATGGGCAAGTACGAGATGCGCAAGTGGTCGCTGGGCCTCACGTATCGCTATTCGTTCTCCAGTACGCGCGTGGGCAAGGACCTCTTTCAAGACAACGTAAACCACTCGACATCGATTACCGCATCGTTCCAGCCGACGATAAATTGGGAAGTCTCCTACAGCACGCAATACGATTACAACGAGGGCAAGTTCGTGACGCACCGCTTCACGTTCAACAGGGCCCTCCATTGCTGGCAGCTGGATTTCACATGGACTCCGACGGGGCCTGCTGCGGGCTGGAGTTTCGCCATCTACGTGAGAGACCTGCCCGATATCAAACTCAATGCGGGAAGCACGGAATCGAGCAAGTAGGGGTTCACGACAAGGATATGGAAATGGAAAAGACAAGAATTGTTCTCGCAAGCGGTTCTCCCAGGCGGCGCGAAATCCTGACCCAGATAGGGGTGGATTTCCGGGTGGTCGTCTCCAACGAGGAAGAAAAGCCGACATCGAGCAACCCGCTGGATTTCCCGCGCGAAAATGCGGCGGCGAAGGCGCTTTCGGTCTCTAAAAAGGAGCCCGGGGAATACGTGCTCGGTTTCGACACCCTCGTTTTTCTGGACGGACGCCCCCTCGGGAAGCCGAAAAGCCCCGAAAACGCACTCGAAATGCTACAGGAACTGAACGGAAAATCTCACAAAGTTATTACGGGAGTTGCAATCGCAAAAGATTCGCAAGTCCTTGATACTCAACAAGAAGAAACAGAGGTCGTTTTCAGGAACTGCTCCTTACAGGAGCTAAAAGATTATGTAAATTCTAAAGACCCGATGGACAAGGCGGGGGCCTATGGTATCCAAACGCGTGGCGCCCGGCTTATCAGATCGATTTCTGGATGTTATTACAACGTGGTGGGCTTGCCTGTCGCCCTCACACTGGAAATGCTTACAAGGCAGAAGGTAAACGTATGAGTATGAGCCCTATAGAAGACAAACGCCCTGATGAACGCCTGGGATCCTACCTTGCGCGTGCGCGTGAAGCGAAGGGCCTTTCCGTAGAGGAACTCGCCACTGTGACGAAGCTCACAGTGAAGAACATTACCCTCATCGAAAGCGGCGACTGGAAGGCATTCCCGGTCGAGGCCTACCTGAGGGGCTACCTGCATTCGATTTGCGTAAAGCTGAATCTGGATTCCAAGAGGGTCCTGGATTACTACTCCGGCGAAACTGGCGCCAAGTTTTCGAGTCTCCTTTCTCCGTCCCCGGCTAAGCCCGCGAAACCCGCAGCCCCGGTCGACGAAGAGCACAAGCCTCACAGCAAGGCCGTTCCGGTGGTGGTGGTCCTGCTCGGACTGGCATTTGTGGTCGGCACTCATTTCATGAAGAAGATGGACGAAGGGACGACTCCTCCCGAGATGAACGAATCCGCTGCGGAAATGGTGGTGGAACCTCCTGCACCGTCGGAAATGCCCTCGGAAATGCCTGAAGGCGCCGAGGCTATCGCCCCGGATTCTTCCTCGGTGGATTCTGCGGCCGTCGATTCCTCCAGCCTGAAGGTGACGCAGGAAGTCGTGGACGAGGCTGTCAAGAAATCGGACCTTCCCGCATCTGCGACAATCTTTATCTCTTCGACGTCTGGCAAGGATGCTCCCGCCGAGAAGACGAACAAGACTCGCATCGAGCTTGTCGCTTCGGGCGAAATGCGTTCTTGGATTGGCCTCAAGCGTCACGAGGAAGACAACGCTTTCCTGAAAGAAGCGAACCTTGCGGAAAAGGGAACGCGACTGATTTACGAATCGGAAGACACGCTGTTTGTTGTCGTGGGCGAACCCCGTGCTATTTCGAAGATGCTTTTGAACGGGAAGGAATCTCCGCTTCCCGAAATGAAGTTTGGCCGCGTGGCGCGCTTCCGCGTGTTCGGCGGCGAAATTGTTAAGACGAAGGGAGGCCGCTAATGCGTACTGCGAACATCAAGAGAAAGACCGGCGAAACCGATATCGAACTCTCGCTGAACCTGGACGAGGCTTCCCGCGGGGTCGTCAATTCCGGCAACGCGTTTCTCGACCACATGCTCGACCTGTTCCAGGTGCATGGCGGCTTTACGCTCAACCTCACCTGCAAGGGCGATACCGCTGTCGATATGCATCACAGCATGGAAGACATCGCGATTGTGCTCGGTCAGGCGATTGTGGAATGCCTTGGAGACAAGAAGGGAATCGAACGCTACGGCTTTTACTTTGTTCCGATGGACGAGGCCCTGAGCCGCGTGTGCATTGATTTCAGCAACCGCATCGGATTCGTGTGGAACGTGAAACTTCCGGCCGCGGTGGCGGGCGGAATCGATGCCTCGATGTTCGAGCACTTCTTCAAGAGCCTGTGCGAGAATGCCCGCATGAACCTGCACGTGGAGCTCTTCTACGGAAACGACAACCACCACTGCCTCGAAAGCATCTTCAAGGCTTTCGCGCGTGCAGTTGCGATGGCCGTTGCCCCGAGCCGTAACGTGAAGGGAATCCCCAGCAGCAAGGGCGTGCTGTAGAATTTGAAATTGTCGGGAGGGTCTTAGGGAGGGGGTAACCCTCCCTAGTCTTATATCCTAGGGACCTTGACTTTATCCCCGGCGTTCAGCTTTTCGAGGTTGAGGCCGGGGTTTATTGTTTGCAGCGCGGACTGCACAAAAAAGCGGGGGAGCGTGAGCGAACCTGCACCGTAGGTCCGCTTGAGGAATGTGGTCAAATCCTCGTCGTTTGCGACTACAATCTTGTAGAGCTTCGCGTTGTTGGGGTCGGACTGTAGCGCGTTCATCGCCTTCACGAACCTATCGCCGAAAGCCTCCGCCTTTTTGCCGGAAATATCTTCGCTTCGGCCCTGCGGGGCTGCCCTGCCCGATTCGTGCGCCTGCTTTTCGGCGGCGATTCTCTTGAGCATTTCTGCGGTGCCGGGCTGCTTTGGCCCGTCTTTTTTTCCGGTTACGGAACTCGGCAGTTTAAATACGGGCGCGCTCTTGGAATTGAGCGAGAGGTTCACGTCCTTTTTCTCGTTTGTGGACTTCTTGACGGGTTCAAGTGCGAGGATGGAGTCTAGCGAGTTTACGTAGATGCTGTCGGGCCACTCGATGAGGGGCATCTTTTGGTCTATCTTGATGACGGTGGCCTTGGGGGGCTCGCTTTTGCATGCGGAGAGGGAGAGGGCGATAATGGAGGCAGGAATCGCTAAAAGCAGTCTGTAGCGGGTGTTCATGTCCACAAAGATACTATTTCCCTTGCCAAAAGGCCGAAAATCTTCTAAATTTAGGCTCTCAAAATCAACTACTTCAATAGGAAGTTTAAAATGAAAGAAGGTATCCACCCTAACTATCAACCGGTCGTGTTCGTCGATGCGAATACGGGTAAAGAATACATCACCCGCTCCACGAAGTCTTCCGCCGAAAAGAAGACTATCGATGGTGTTGAATATAGCGTAATTTCTCTGGAAATTACGGCTGATACCCATCCGTTCTGGACGGGCAAGCAGCATCGCGTGGATACGGCTGGCCGTATCGACCGCTTCAACAAGCGTTTCGCTGGCAACATCACGGGCGCAAAGCGCAAGACCCGCAAGGCTGTGCCCGCCAAGGCCGAAGAAGAAGCTTAATTTTAGGCGATTCTCGATGCCCTCCACGCTGCGGGGGGCATTTTTTTTTAAATTCAAATCGGTTTTTAACACAAGGAAAAAAAGATGAAGAAACAACTTATCTCTGCATGTGCCTTCGCTCTCGTTGCCATGGCAATGACTGGTTGCGAAAAGACCGGCACAATCGAAGGTGTCGTTCTCGATCCGTTCACCGAACAGCCTGTCCCGATGCCGACGGTGTGGATGGACTCCACCATCTACACGACGACCAAGGAAAAGTACCCGTTCAAGGAAGACCTCCAGAAGGGTGAATTCAAGTTCCAGAAGGTTCCTGTTGGCAGCTACCGCATTCTCGCCGGCCGTTCCAAGTACATCAAGAGCCGTAACCCGGTTGAAACATCCGAAGCCAATCCCAACCTGCAGCTCAAGCTCTACATCTACAGCGACCAGGTGAACCCGGGCCTCTACAAGACGGGTGAAAAGGCTCCGACCAAGATCAACAACGAATGGGTGCTCTTCTCTACCCAGTGCACCGAATCCATCGCCGGCTACCGCCTCGAAATGCCGCAGGCTACCGATGGCGCCAAGATGCCACCTGCCCCGAAGAAGGAAGACAAGAAGGGTAAGAAGGGCAAGAAGGCCAAGAAGGCTGCCGCTCCCGCTGCAGCTGCGGCTTCCAAGATGCTCGCTCTTCCGGCTCCGCTCGTTGTCGGAAACCAGATCAACGTCCTCTTCGTGAACGCGAACTCCGTTTCTTCTCCGCTCGTCGCGAAGACCTTCGCTGCGGTTGAAGAAAATGTCTCTGCCCACAAGGACTGCAAGGGCTTCGACGCAAACGACAAGAAGGGCATCTTCGTAGACAAGAGCAAGTCCACGGACCTCCAGGTGACCTACGTTGCCGAAAACCTCTTCCGCATCACGGGCACGCTCCCGCAGGGCAAGCAGATCATCCAGCTTTCCCAGGACGGCAAGACGGTCCAGACCTACTACTTCGAGGTGAAGTAATCGGTTAACGTTTTTACAAAGCCTTAAACGTTAAAAGACGGCGCCTGCAAAGGTGCCGTCTTTTTTTGTGCGCGAATTGTCTTCGCCACTCTAAGTTGGAATAAATTCACTTGATATATGTTTTTGTAAAAACAGGAACGAGAATTTTGTTGTGGGATGCCTGTGGAAAGCCTTATTTTTCGGGCTTCTCGCGATGGGAGCTGAGTTTACATTTCTTATGTTGAAAATTTGTTTACCCGTTCGGGAACATCCGTTCCGTTTTTTCTTTATAGTTTAAAATCAGAGAAGAACAGTTTGTCTTGAATCTGAGTGAAGGAACGGATTCGGGAATGGTGTTTTGGATAAAGTAATTCCTTCGGTGTATGTAGTCTAAACATCCTGACATTGTTAGTTTATGCGAAAGGCTTGGCGGACAAGCCCTTTCCCCGGTATTGCTTTTTGCAAAGAAAAAAGCCTTGACCACAAGGCGATAGCCCACTTTTTACCCCCATAAACATCAACCATCAATTCCCTCGAAAGAGGGGGAGGATAAAATCATGAAACCGATCAAAAAACCACCAAAAGAAAAAGAAACTGATGAACTCGTGGTAGCGCTCATGCCCGATTCCGACGAGAAACTGAGGAACATTACAGGAGTTTCTCTGCTCGTCGCTCTCGCGCTGAGTTTCTGGGCCACGACATATGAGGTTGTTATCAACGATATGATGTTCGAGAAAACCTCCAGTTTGGAAATCGAAACAAAAATCGAAATCGCAGATAAGAAAGAAGAGAAAAAGCAGGAAAAGAAACAGGAGAAGAAGCCAGACAGGATGACAAAACGCGATACAAAATCCACGGGCGGGGGCAAGCCCAAGGGTGCCGGGAAACCGAACGTTCCCGAATCCAGGGGTGTGCTCAGGGAACTTGCTTCGATGACGAAGACCGCCACGGCATCGGCGTATACCCTGATGAACGACCAGAAGTTCGCGAAGGATATCGACAAGATTATCCGGAATGCGAACGTGTTGCGCAATTCGGGCAAGACGCAGATAGGCGAGAGGCGCGGCAAGGTGGACGGCGGCTTCAACGAAGGTGTCGCTTCGGGCAATGGCGGCGGGATTGATGGCGATCTCAGGAACCTCTTCGGGGCACCTGGGGGCGGCTTCAATAACAAGGCGATGAAGGGCAACATGAAGACGCCTTCCGTGCGCGATATCGACATGGGTTCCGGCGGCGGGTCGCGTTCCGCAGCCGACATCATGAAGGTAGTGCGCCAGAGGACTCCGGGGCTTCGCCACATATACAATAAGCACCTGAAGAAGGTTCCGGGCTTGGAAGGCAAGGTGACGCTCAAGTTCACGATTGCCCCGGGCGGCGAGGTTATCGCCATCTCGATTGCCTCTTCCACCACGGGTCACGGCGAATTCGACAACGACATCAAGAATGCAGTCGGTCGCTGGACTTTCAACAAGGTCAAGTCGGGAAACACCACCGTGACGATCCCCTTCACGTTCACCGAATAAGACTCTAAAATCCTGTAAATGATACCATTCCGGTGGTCACACGGCTGCCGGAATTCCTTTTTTTGCCTTGTGGAATAGGCCTCCGCATTTGTGGATGCCGAAAAAATATATAGATTATCTGAAAAATTTTCTGGTAGAGGTTAGGTTATGCTAAAAGCGAAACATGGACTTTCTTTTGTTGTTGCTGCAGTTTCCGTTCTGCTGCTTGTTGCCTGCAGCGATGGCGTCACACCGCTGTCGAGCGATAGCGAGACAAGTGTGTCCACCGGAACTATGACAGATTCCCGCGACGGCCAGACTTACAAGACGGTTACCATCGGCACTCAGACTTGGATGGCCCAGAACCTCAACTACGCCTATACTGATGTTCCTTATAAACGTCTAGACTATACCTCTGATTCCACCAGTTGGTGCTACAAAGACAGTGCAAGCTACTGCACCAAGTACGGTCGCCTTTACACGTGGGCTGCAGCGATGGATAGCGTGGGCACATGGAGCACAAACGGCAAGGGTTGCGGTTATGGCACAACCTGTTCTCCGACTTATCCTGTGCGAGGAATATGCCCTGAGGGCTGGCATCTGCCAACAAAAGCGGAATTCAAAACTTTGTTCACTGCAGTCGGCGGTCATTCAACCGCAGGCAAGATGCTCAAGTCCGCGACTGGCTGGACGGCGTATAGCGGCATCACCAACGAGGATGCCTTCGCCTTCTCCGCTCTCCCTGCCGGCAACAGGAGCTACAACGGGTATTATTACTACGAGGGCAGCAACGCGGCCTTCTGGAGTTCTACAGAGAGCAATAGCCTCAACACGTACAGCATGTACTTGGACTACAGCAGCGACGATGTGGACCTGGACGACGACATCAAGAACTACGGGTTTTCTGTTCGTTGCCTCAAGGACTAGTAGTGAGGCGAGTGAAGCGGCCCCTTTTCAATTTTTTTTGAGCGGGTCCCTGTTCTTGCGTTTGTTTCTCCTTTTTGCTATATTCTCACGCGGAACAAAATGGAGAAATTGAAATGACCGATCCGCGTATTACGAAACTTGCAGAAAATCTGATTAACAACGCGCTTGCCCTGAAGGCGGGCGAGAACATCCTTATCGAAACGACCGACACGCCCGACGAAGTTTCTACCGAGCTCATCAAGGCTGTCGAGAAGGTGGGGGGCAACGCCTTCGTGCGCAACTCCAAGAGCCGCGTGCGCCGCCAGATGCTCCTTTCTGCAAGCGAAGCCCAGATGAAGGTCGAGGCCGAACTTGCCCTTGCCGAAATGAAGAAGATGCAGGCCTACATCGCCATCCGCGGGGCCGACAACTTCATGGAAAACTGCGACGTGAGCGACGAGAAAATGCTCATGTACCGCAAGATGACTAAGGAAACGCTCGACTACCGCGTGAACAAGACGCGTTGGTGCGTACTCCGCTGGCCGAACGCCTCCATGGCGCAGGGCGCGAAGATGAGTACCGAGGCGTTCGAGGACTTCTACTTCCAGGCGTGCCTCGCGGACTACCCGCGCATGGGCCGCGCCGCGCAGAATCTCGTGAACCTCATGAACAAGACGGACAAGGTGCGCCTCGTGGCAAACGGCACCGATATCACGTTCAGCATCAGGGATATCCCTGCGATTCCGTGCTGCGGCAACATGAACATCCCGGACGGCGAAGTTTATACCGCGCCCGTGCGCAACAGCATCAACGGCGTGATTCACTACAATACGCCCACGCTCTACGAGGGCAAGCAGTTCAGCAACATCCGCCTGGAATTCAAGGACGGGAAGATTGTGGACGCCACCTGCGAAACGGGCGATAATGCGCAGCTCAACGCCATTCTCGATACCGACGAGGGTGCACGCTATGTGGGCGAGTTCGCCATCGGTTTCAACCCGTTCGTGAACGCGCCGATGTGCGACATCCTCTTCGACGAGAAGATTGCTGGCAGCATCCACTTTACGCCGGGCATGTGCTACGAGGAAGCTCCGAACGGCAACAATTCCGCCATCCACTGGGACCTGGTGCTCATCATGCGCCCGGAATACGGTGGCGGTGAAATCTGGTTCGACGACAAGCTCATCCGCAAGGACGGCCTGTTCGTGATTGACGAACTCAAGTGCCTGAACCCGGACCAACTGGGAAAGTGACGCTTGGCGTCATCCTATGAAAAAAGCCGTCCTTTTGCGGGACGGTTTTTTGATGCTTGTAATAGAAGATCCCCGTTATGGTTGGTGCGCTTCGACAAGCTCAGCGACCTTGTGCCGAATCACGCGGGGATGACACTCGGGATTACACGCCCTTAGCGAGAATTTGGACTCCTTTGGAGTCCGATGCTCGGCGGCTCGGCAATGGGAATGCAAGCATTCCCGCTGCGCTCGCCTTTAGAGCATCTCACCAATCTGCACGGCGTTGAGGGCAGCGCCCTTGCGGATCTGGTCACCGGTGAGCCACAGTGTGTTGCTGTTGTCGTCGGCGAGGTCCTTGCGGATACGGCCAACGAACACGTTGTCCTTGCCTGCGCTTTCGAGCGGCATGGGGTAAACGTAGTTCTGCGGGTCGTCCTTGAGGGTCACGCCCGGGGCGTTCTTCAAAGCGTTGCGGATTTCTTCGACAGAAACCGGACGCTCGGTCTCGAACCACACGGATTCGGAGTGGGAACGCAGCGAGCTCACGCGCACGCAGGTAGCGCTCGTACGCACGTCGGAGTGCATAATCTTACGCGTTTCGTTGAACATCTTCATTTCTTCCTTCGTGTAGTCGTTTTCCGTCATCTTGTCGATCTGCGGAATCACGTTGTACGCGAGCTGGAACGGGAACTTGTTGATGTGCGTGGTGGTGCCCGTCTCGATGATGTCCTTGTACTGCTGCTTGAGTTCTTCCATGGCGATGGCACCTGCGCCGCTTGCGCTCTGGTAAGAAGAAATGTGAATCTTCTTGATGTGAGAAATCTTCTCGATCGGGTTCAAGACCACAACCATCATGATGGTCGTGCAGTTCGGGTTGGCGATAATGCCCTTGCCGCCGTTTTCAGCCTTGTAGAGCTTGATGTCTTCGGGGTTCACTTCGGGCACGACCAGCGGGACCTTCGGGTCCATGCGGAAGAAGCTCGTGTTGTCGACGACCACGGCGCCGTTCTCGACGGCGATGGGGGCGAATTCCTGGGAAATCGCGGCACCGGCGGAGCTGAGCACCAGGTCGATACCCTTGAAGGAATCCTTGTTCAGGACTTCGCACTTGAGCGATTCGCCCTTGAACTTGAATTCCTTGCCCGCGCTGCGCTCGGAAGCGAGGAGCTTGAGGCTCTGCAGCGGGAAGTTGCGTTCCTCGAGGATGGAGAGGATTTCCTGGCCGACGGCGCCGGTTGCGCCCATGATGGCAACGTTGCGAATCATAATTAACCTTTAATTATCTTCTTGTTGAGGTTGGTAGTTTGATTTTAAGTTCTCGATGTCCTTCCAGAAGCGGTCCAGTGATACCCTTGCCTGCGTAATCTGGTTTCTGCACTGACTGTACTGGTTGGCCTGCTCCTGTGCGTTTTCTTGCAGGGTGTAGGTGTACAGCGAGTACGCGGCAAGGCGGACGCTTTCGCTCGCCTGGATGATTTCGGAGTGTGCCTCGCTCGATTCGTGCGGATGGAACAGCCCGAGAGTCTTCTTGTTGAGTGCGGTCGCGTTGTTGTTGATGGCGAGCGCCTGCTGGCTTTTTTGCTCGCGTTCGGATTCGGACGCGTTTGCGGGAATGGTCCCGAAGCTCTCGATGCTCGCCATGATGGAGTTCATGCGGTCGATGACTTTGGTGCACTCGTCGACATACTTGTCGAGTCTGCTCCTGGCGGCATCGCTCAGACGCGGCTGCGCGCCTGGGGTGGCCGTCCCGGCATTCGGCGCTGCGGAGCGGCCTTTCGGGGCCTCTTGCCACTTGCCTCCTTCACCGTTCTGGAACGAGGCGATGTAGTCCTGGTATTTCGCGTTCTGGGCGGCTAGCTCGGCGGGCGTGTAGTCGGCCGTAACGAGGAGGGTCGGGCGCTCCCAGTAGGCGATTCCCACGAAAGCCGAAAGCATGAATACGCAAAAAAGGATGTTCGCGACTTTCGCCGGGACATCCTCGCTGCGGATAACGTTCAGAATTCCGAACAAGAGAAGACTTGCAAATGCTAGAAGCAGTCCGCCGTCGGCGTTGTAGCTGATGAAGGAGTTCTTCGTGAAGTAGAAGAGACAGTCCATTACGACGACGAGGAACGAAAGCCCCGCGCCGATAATCTTGTGCATGCGCTCGGGGGCGGCTGCCGTCTGGAGAATAGTGATGAACGTGATCCCGAGCGGGAGCACGAACATCAATGAAATATTGGCTACGTCCTGGTTCATAGTCGAACGCTAGAACGGGAGGTCGTCGTCGCCCTCGGGCATGGCGCTTTCGAAGGCGGGGGCGCTGTTCTGTGAAGAATAGCTGTTGCCCTGGTTGGCGCTTTGGTAGTTGCCGCCCTGGCCGGCACCCGGGGTGCGGGGGCCGAGGAGCTGGAAGGTGTCCATGTTCACTTCGGTTGCGTAGCGCTTCTGGCCGTTCTGGTCGGTCCAGCTGCGGTTGGTGAGGGTGCCTTCCACGTAGAGGCTCATGCCCTTGCGGATGCCGAGCTGTTCGACGATGTCGGCAATCTTGCCCCAGCCGACGATGTTGTGCCAGTCGGTCTGTTCTTTTTGTTCGCCATTGTTGTCGCGGTAACGGCGGCTAGTGGCGAGGGAGAAGGCGACGCGCTTGCGGCCGCCGGTTTGGCTCATGCGAATTTCTGGGTCCTTTCCGATGTTACCAATGAGCATCACTTTGTTTAGATATGCCATATTTTTACCTGTCTGTTGTTTTTTGTTTCTATTCCAAAAATAAAAAAAACATTTTGACACTTTGTGCCATTTTTGGGATTTTTTTTGACTTTGACTACATTATTTTATATTTTGGGACATATGACTACTTTGGCTCTTTCACGTTTTGAAAAGGTTTTTCCCGTAAATCTCCGCGGCAAGCGCCTCGGCGCCGTCCTCCACCCGGCATCGGTCCTCCCGGACCTGCACTACACCCTTGACCTCCTCAAGGAATACGACGGCAAGCTGTTCAAGCTTTCGGCCCTCTTTGGCCCGCAGCACGGCATCAAGGGCCACACACAGGACAATATGATCGAGTGGGAGGGCTACACCGACCCCGAACTGGGCATACCCGTCTATAGCCTGTACGGCGAACACCGCGAACCCACGCCCGAGATGCTTAGCCACGTGGACATGATGCTCGTGGACTTGCAGGACGTTGGCGCCCGCTACTACACGTTCATCTGGACGCTGTTCCTTTGTATGAAAGCCTGCGAGAAGGCCGGAATCCCCGTGATTGTGGTGGACCGCCCGAACCCCATCAACTGTATCGACGAGGAAGGCCCGGTGCTGGACTTGAATTACACGAGTTTCGTGGGCCTCCACAGCATCCGCACGCGCCATGCAAAGACTATCGGCGAACTGGCGGTGCAGTTCAAGGAAGAACGCTTCCCCAAGTGCGAACTCTACGTGCTCGGCATGGAAGGCTACGACAAAAAGATGTGGTATGATCAGACGGGTCTTCCGTGGATTTTGCCGAGCCCCAATATGCCGACCCTCGATACCGCGATCGTTTACCCGGGCATGTGCCTATTCGAGGCCACCAACGTGAGCGAAGGCCGCGGCACTACGCGCCCGTTCGAGATTTTCGGTGCGCCGTTTATCGATGCCGTAAAGCTCTGCAAGTACATGAACGGGCTCAAGCTTCCCGGCGTGTACTTCCGTGAGAACTACTTCCAGCCCACGTTCCACAAGGGCGCGGGGCAGATTTGCGGAGGCGCGCAGATACACGTGCTCGACCGTGACAAGTTCCGCAGTTTCGACATGGCGGTAAAGCTGTTGCAGTACATCTTCAACGAGTACCCGAAGGATTTCGCCTGGAAGCAACCGCCCTACGAATATGAGTTCAAGAAGTTGCCCATCGACATCCTGCTCGGCAACGGCACGTTCCGCAAGGAATTTATCGAAAGTAGCATTTAACCGCGGCACGACCGCAAATAAAGAGGCTTACATGATTCAACCGGTCAATGGAAAATTTGAAATGCCCGCCCTTCCGTATGCGGCGGGGGACTTGGCTCCGGCACTGAGTGCTGAAACCATTGAATTTCACTATGCGAAACACCTGCAGACTTACCTCAACAACCTGAATGCGGCCCTCCCGGGGAGTGCCTTCGAGGGCAAGTCTATCGAAGACATCGTGAAAAGCGCCGAAGGGGGCGTGTTCAACAATGCGGGGCAGTTCCTGAACCACTACATGTATTTTATGCAGTTCAGGTCTCCGTCTGCTAGCAATACGCCGTTCGGTAAAATTGCCGAGGCTATTGTCCGCGACTTTGGTTCCTTCGAAAAGTTCCAGGAAGAATTCCAGGCGAAGGGAGCCTCCCTCTTCGGTTCCGGCTGGGTCTGGCTATCCGCCGACGCATCGGGCAAACTCGTGATTACGCAGGAAGGCAACGCCCAGAACCCGCTCGCCAGGGGCCTCAAGCCGCTTCTCACGTTCGACGTGTGGGAACATGCCTACTACATCGACTACCGCAACCGCCGCCCGGACTACCTCAAGGCGCTGTGGAGCATCATCGATTGGGACGTGGTGAACAATAGGCTCTAGTCGCGGGGATATTTTTCTATCTTTGCGCTCATGAAAGTCCTTTTATACGATACAACCCTCCGTGACGGTAACCAAGACCGCAAGATAAGCCTTTCTCTCGCCGACAAGCTGCAGATTGCGCGAATTCTTGACCATTTCGGTTTTGACTACATCGAAGGGGGCTGGCCCAATCCGAGCAACCCGACCGACGAGGAATTCTTCCGCAAAATCAAGGAAGTGAAGCTGAAACATGCGAAGATCGCCGCGTTCGGCTCTACGCGCCGTCCGAAGGTGTTGCCCGAGAATGACCCGCTGCTGCAGGCGCTCGTGAAGTCGGAAGCCCCGGTCAAGACGATTTTCGGCAAGAGCTGGGACCTGCACGTGACCGACGTCATCCGCACCACGCTAGAAGAGAACCTCGACATGATCGAGTCTTCCGTCGACTACCTCAAGGACCATTCCGAGGAGGTGATTTACGATGCGGAACATTTCTTTGACGGCTACAAGGCGAACCCGCAATACGCTATCGAGACGCTGAAGGCTGCGGAACGCGGCCGTGCGGACTGCATCGTGCTTTGCGATACGAACGGCGGGACGATGCCGTGGGAACTTGAACAGATTGTGAAGGACGTTAAGAAACAGATTTCGACGCCCATCGGCATCCACGTGCATAATGACGCGGGCCTTGCCGTATGCAACAGTATTTATGCCGTCAAGTGCGGTGCGACTATGGTGCAGGGCGTTGTGAATGGCTATGGCGAGCGTTGCGGAAACGCAAACCTCACGACCATTGCCGCCGATCTTCATTTCAAGATGGGCGCAAAGTTCTTTGCCGCCAAAAAAATGGCTCGCCTCCGCCAGCTGAGCAGCAACGTGGACCAGATTGTGAACCTCCCGAGCGACGTGCATGCCCCGTACGTGGGCGATGCGGCGTTTGCGCACAAGGGCGGTGCCCATATCGACGGCGTGATGAAGGTGAGCCGCAGCTTCGAGCATATCGACCCGCACGAGGTGGGTAACGACCGCGTGTTCGTCACGAGCGACCAGGCGGGCGGTTCCCTCGTTGTGGAAAAGCTCAGGGCCATCAAGCCGGGCATCGACAAGAAGGATCCGGTTGTGGGCAAGCTGCTCACGCTCATCAAGGAGCGTGAAAACGCGGGCTGGCATTTCGACTCTGCCGAGGCGAGTTTCAAGATGCTCGTTTACCGCCACCTCGGAATGGTTCAGGAACCGTTCAAGGTGCTGGGCTACCGCGTCATCGAAGACAAGACTCCGCAGGGTGTGTCCGTTTCGCAGGCGACCGTCAAGCTCCAGATTGGCGACAAGATTAGCCATCAGGTGAGCGAAGGCGACGGCCCGGTGAACGCTCTCGACGCGGCGCTGCGTAAGGCTTTGCTCCCGTTCTTCCCGAACATGGCGAAAGTCAAGCTCGATGACTACAAGGTGCGCGTGCTGGGGTCCAACGTGGCTTCTGACGCGACGGTGCGCGTGTGGACGACCTTTGGCGACGAGAAGGGCTACTGGAATGTGGTCGGAGTCTCGAGCAACATCATCGAGGCGAGCTGGATGGCGTTTGTCGATGGGCTTACCTACAAGATTCTTGTGGACAACAAGGTCATCGAGGGTGCCTATAAGCATATCGACGTGAAGCCGGTTGCTTCGAAAGCTGCTGTGAAGGACGAGGAACCCGCTCCTGCGAAGCCGAAGAAACTCTCTGCCCGCAAGGTGAAGAATCTCGCTGACATCACGAGGAACAAGAAGAGGAAGTAGCCTCTTCTGGAAATCTTTATGATAAGCATTACCAAGCTTTTGATGGATACTCCGAACTTCGGGGACCAGCTCCGCTATGAACCGCGGGCCCATGAGTGCAAGAATGGCGTGGCGCCGGGACGCGGCCCCGTGGTGGTATGGAACTGCACCAAGACGTGCAACTTGAGCTGCGTGCACTGTTACGCCCGCTCCGAAGCCATCAAGTACCAGAACGAATTGACCCACGAAGAAGGCTTGGCGCTTATTGACCAACTTGCCGATTTCAAGGTGCCGGTAATCCTCTTTAGCGGTGGTGAACCGCTCTTGCGCCCGGACTTTTTTGAACTTGCGAACTATGCGGCAAGCAAGGGAATTCGCCCGACCATCAGCACGAACGGCACCTGCATTACGCCCGATGTCGCCCAGAAACTCAAGGATATGGGTGTGGGCTACGTGGGCATTAGCCTGGACGGTTGCGAAGCGACGCACGACAAATTCCGCGGCAAGGAAGGCGCTTACAAACTCGCTTTGCGCGGAATCCGCAATTGTGTGGCGACGGGCCAGAAGGTGGGCCTTCGCTTTACTATTACGCGCTACAACGTGCAAGACTTGAATGCGATTTTTGACTTGCTCGAAGCCGAAAATATCGACCGCGTATGCTTCTATCACCTGGTTTACAGCGGGCGCGGTTCCGCGATGGTCGCAAACGACTTGAACCACGAAGAGAGCCGCAAGGCGATGGACCTGATTATTGACCGCACGCTCGACTTCAAGAAGCGCGGGATAAACAAGGAAATTCTGACCGTCGATAACCACGCCGATGCAGTCTACCTTTACTTGCGCATGAAGCGCGAGGACCCTGCCCGAGCAGAGAAGGTGCTGGAACTCATCCAGCGTAATGGCGGTAACCGCAGCGGCATGGCGTTTGGCAACATCGACAGCATCGGAAACGTTCACCCTGACCAATTCACGCAGTACATTACCCTCGGGAATGTGCGCGAAAGGAACTTCGGAGAAATCTGGAGCGACGAATCGAACCCGATTATGGCGGGTCTCAAGAACAGGAAGCCGATTTTGAAGGGACGCTGCCCCAAGTGCGCCTACTTGAACCTTTGCAACGGCAATTTCCGCACTCGCGCCGAAGCCGTCACGGGCGACTTCTGGGAACAGGATCCGGCTTGCTACCTGACGGACGAGGAAATATCCTGACCCCGCTCGAACAAACGCTTCTGGATACCATTCAGGACGCCTTCCCGCTGGAAGAGCGCCCTTATCGTGTGCTTACGGATGTCCTGAATGGGCGAGGAGAGGGTGAAACCGTCACCGAACAGGCTGTCTTCGAAGCGGTCGAGAACCTCCGCAATTCTGGGATTGTCCGTCGCATCGGTGGCATCTACGACTCGCAAAAACTCGGCTTTATTTCGCGGCTCTGTGCGGGCAAGGTTTCTGATGTGGATAAATTCGCAACTGCAGTCAACGGGATCCCTGCGATTACGCACAACTATGTGCGCTCCCACGAATACAACGTCTGGTTTACCGTTATCGCGGAGTCCGAAGGTGAAATTCGTGCGGTTGTCGAGGGGCTTTGCTCCACTACGGATTTGCACGACGTGCATATCCTTGCCGCAACGAAAAAGTTTAAGATAAACACGGTGATGGGGAAGGGCGCAGACGAAAGAAATGAAGATTTCCGTGATTCTATCGGGGCTTTGCCCCTCCAGAATGACAGCGGGAATGATGATCGGGGTGTGCAATTCGTTACCGCGTTGTCGTCGTCCGACAGGGCCCGCATCCGCATCGCCTGTGGCGACATCCCGCATTCGCTCACGCCGTTTGCGGACTGGGGTGTTCCTATCGAGGCCCTCCGCGACGACCTTGCGCAAAAGAGGATGCGCCGTTTCGGGGCTATCCTTCGGCACCAGGATGCGGGTTTCGCGTTCAATGCGATGGTGTGCTTTGATGCCCCGGGCTCTGCCGGCGATGTCCTCGCGCAAAAGCCCTATGTATCCCATTGTTACGAGCGCCCTTCCTTCGAAGGCTTCCCTTACACGCTCTATGCGATGATGCATGCCCAGTCTGCCGCGGAACTCGAAACATTCATAAAGGGTGCCGCGGAATCTATCGGGAGTCCCGATTATGTCGTGCTCCATTCCCTCCGCGAACTCAAGAAAACAAGCTTTGATTTTTTCGCCTAGCGGCGCTGTCAGAAATATAGCCTAAGGGGTGGCCTGCAGGTATATTCCCACGCGGTGTCCCGTCTCGAATCCGAAGAGGGTCCCGTCGTGGATTTCGTAGTTGAAACCGATGCCGACCGGTAGCCCGTAGATTCTGAAGAAGCGGGTGGCATCGAATTTCATTTTATAACCCCGGTATTTGTCGTCCATCTTGCGGAAGCGCTTGTCGAGGTTTCTGTTCTCGGAATCCGTGATGCGCGCCTGGTAGAGGAATACCTCGCTAAATTTCCAACCTGTATGGAGAGAGTCGTTCCAGCCGAGTTTCCACACGAAGGACGCCTTGATGCCGATTTCATCGCCCGGCATGTAGTTCTTGTCTTCGAGGAACATGTTGTAGCGCAGGGAGGTGCCTAAAACGAGGTGCCTTGAAAATTGCAGGTAAGTGAACGGTTCGACGTTGAGGCGGTGGAACCGGTTCTTTTGCGATCCTTCGCCGGGCGGGAATCTCCAGCCCAGATCGAGCCCGATGTTTTTATACAGGATCCCGCGGATTCCCGCATACGTCTCGTTGAATCCGTTCACGTGCAGGTTGCAGTAGTTGTGGAGATACCCTTCGGTCGAATACTCGTAGCTGTAGCTCATGAAACGGAAGGAGCCGTCGACATAAAGGCTGATACGCGAAAGCGGGGCGTATTCCAGCGAGACTGCCATGTCTGTGCTGTAGACATCTTCGTCCAGTTCCTCGGTTCCCTGGATGCTGAGGCTGCTTGCGGGCGGCAGAATCGGATGCAGGACCTCGGTGGCGTGTGCCGCCACGGCGAACAAAAACAAGGTGCATGCGATTGCCGGTTTCATGGGGAGAAAGATAAAAATTGTTATTTTAGATGCAGGATGCGTGAACATTTTCGACAGTGCATATTGCCGGTTGCAGTTGCGGTGCTTCTGTGCTTTGGCTGTTGTGTGGTCGGATGCCAGAACGAGACGACCGACCCGTCTCCCGACTATTTGCCGCTCGACGATTCCGAATATCCCTATGCAGACTTGCCACGTATTGTCATCGAAACCGAGAATTTTTCGGGCATCCGCGACCGGGAAACAATCCATCCTTCGCTTCTTCAAATTTATGGGGAGTCGGGCCCCGAAAGCGAAGTCCTGGAGCTGACAGTCCATGGTCGTGGCAATTCGAGTTTCAAGATGCCCAAGTACGGCCTGAAACTGGAATTTAAGGATAAACTCGCCTTTCTTGGAATGCCCGCAAGTCGTGACTGGGTGCTTGTGGCCAACTATGGCGACAAGGCGCACCTGCGAAACTATATGGCAACGCGTCTTTCGGAATGGTTGGGCATGCCGTACACGCCGCGCTGCCGCTTTGTGGAACTTTACTTGAACCGCAGGTATATGGGGCTCTACCTCCTCATGGAATCGGTCAAGGTCGCGAAGGAACGCGTGAACATCGCGGAAAACGACACCTCGTTCCTTTTCGAGAAGGAAGGCGAAAAGAAGATAGATTCACCGTTCTTTCGTTCGTGCACGGGAGAACCGTTCCACGTGAGGTCTCCCAAGAATGTGTCGCAGGAGTCGATGGAGCTTTTGCGAACGCACCTGTGTGACTTTGAACGCTGCCTGCAGCGGGCCTGCACCATAGATAGCGGTGCTGTCGCGGAATGGGTGGATATGGACGATTTTATGCCCTATTACTGGGTCCAGGAATTCTCGAAGAACGAGGATGCCAATTTTGGCAGAAGCATTTTCATGACATGGCAGAAGGGCGGCAAGATTCATTTTGGCCCGATTTGGGATTTCGATATATCTTTCGGCAACGAATCCTACGAGCGGAACCGCGGTTTCGACGGTTGGTACATCCGGAAATACAGGTGGTTCGGTTCCATGTTCCGGAGCCCGGAAGTGAAAGAGGAGGCGAGGCTGTATTGGATGGAACACCGCGAGACAATCCACGCCCTGGCCGACAGCGTCCCCCTGTATAGGGCCATCATCGAAAAGGCCGTCAAGAACGAATACCGGCGTTGGCCGATAATGAGCAATACCGAGAACTGGGCGCTCAAGGAGCCCTACGAGGACTATGCAGAGGCCATTTCGGTCATGCTGGACTGGATGGAACGGCGTTTTCAGTGGATCGATGCCGAATTGAACGATGGATCCTAAGCAAAATTTATTGGAAGGTTGACGGCTGTAATGATGGTTATATAATCAGTCCAAGATTGGATTCGTCCTTTCCGGGGAACATGGATGCTGGGCTTTATTTAGATGAGACTCCATACATGTCAATGCGGTTTTCTCACGAGTTTAGTGGAAAAATTACGGTTGGTGGACCCTATTCCAGCGTAATTGTGGGAGTAGAAGTTGGTTTGTCGAATCCGATTTTTGGGGGAACGATTTCGTGTCCGACTGTAGAAGTACGTGGTGTGGACTATAGTTCGTCTTCTTCCTCTTCTGGGTCTATCGCTTGTGGCGACATGTGGTGCGGGCTTAAACAAGAGATTAAGGGGGCTTGGACATATAGTTGGGTAAATACAGGACATAATAAGTCTCTAAATGATGGGTATTATATCGTGGGAGCCCGAAAGGGCGCTGATGTTACAGATTGGGATGGTCTCTGTATTGTTTACAAGTCTACGGTAGACTTTTATTTAGAGATTCCTGTCGAGAATGAGGCAGTCGTAGTTGATTATGATAATTTCAACTACAAGTTGCCCAAGACGTCTGAAATGTCTGTTGTAAATATTCCATGGGACAATTTCAAACAGGGCGGTTGGGGTAAAAAAATTGATCGAGCAGAAGCATTAAAAAAGGTAGCAGCCGTCACGTTGGAATTTAATGATGAAGTTGGTTCCCCGCAAGATTTCTTCATACAGTTCGTCGGCCGCTATAATTCGTGCCAGTAATTCCTAGTGCTTGACGCCGTATAGTTTTGCGGCAACTGCAGTAATTGGTTGTCCCTGCCTCTGTGCAGGGATTTCTTTTTCTATCTTTGGGCCATGCGCAAAATCTACATGGCAGGCATGAGCCACAAGGTGGCCGAAATCGCAGTCCGCGAGAAGTTTTACATCCCGATGGAAGTGAAGACGGAAGCGCTCGGCCATTCTCCGTTTGACGAACTCCTGATTCTTGCGACGTGCAACCGTACCGAAGTCTACGTGGCATCGGACAGGGATATTGCCGAGGCGGAACTCGTGCAGTACGTGTGCAAGCTTGCGGGGCAAAGGTTCGAGGATTTTGCGAAGTTTTTTTACTTTAAGACGGGTGACGACGTTGCGCATCATGTGATGAACGTGTCTGCTGGGCTCGATTCCGTGGCCGTGGGCGAGGACCAGATTCTGCACCAGATTGGCCGTGCCTACGAGACGGCGCACAACCTGCATGCGACGGGGAACAGCCTCAACAAGTTATTCCAGGGGGCAATCCACACCACCAAACGCATCAAGACGGAGACAAACCTGAGCAAGCTCAGTTGCAACATCCCGTTTTTGGCGATGAAGCAGGTGCAGCGCACGTTCGATGACCTCGAAAACCGCTCCGTGTATATCGTGGGCCTAGGCGAGATGGGTTCCCTGATGCTCAAGTACGTGCAGGAATACACCACGAATATCTTTGCGAGCAGCAGAACTTTCGCAAATGCCGAAAAGTTTGCAGACGTGCTCACCCCCGTGAAGCTCGAGGACCGCTACAAGGTGCTGGGCAAGTGCGATGTTGTCGTACTGTGCAGCATCTGCCAGGAACCCCTTATCACGAAGGATGAATTCGAGAAGGTCACTGAGTTGGTTGGTGAGCCTGCCGAACCAGCCGAAGTGACCGACCGACGGAAACGCTTGATTATTGACCTCGGTAGCCCGCGCAATGCGGTAGCCTCCATTGGCGAAATTCCCGGCGTGCAGTACGTGTGCGTCGATGACCTCGAAAAGATTGTTTCGGAGAACCGCCGCCTGCGCATGGTGGAACTCGAGGCCGCGCAGAAGATCTTGAAGGAAGGCCTGGACGAGTTCTTGCAGTGGTACCGCATGGACGAGGTTTCGAAGGATATCCGCGTGCATGCCGACAGGATGGTTGCAACCGCGAACGAGGAATCCGAAAAGCTGTTGCGCTCGATGCCCGACTTGCCGGAAAATGAACGCGAACGCATCCGCATGATGTACGAACGCTTTGCGAAGAAGATGGCGAACGATTACCTGTACAAGGTAAAGGCGGGCAATTCGCCCGAAGACGTGAAGGTGTTCCTCAAGTGCCTGGAGGCAAGCGATGAATAATGCCGTTTTTTCGCAGGGCGGAAATGTGCGCCCGCTGCGGATTGCAACGCGCAAGAGCGCCCTTGCCGTGGCGCAGACTACGCTTGCCGCCAACGCCCTCGTGTCGGCGAACCCGGGCCTCACGTACGAACTCGTGACGATGACGACCGAGGGCGACCGAAGGCTCGACAAGTCCCTTGCGAGCTTCGGTGGCAAGGGTGTGTTCATCAAAGAACTCGAAGTCGCGCTGCTCGAAGATCGCGCCGATATTGCGGTCCACAGCCTCAAGGACATGCCGGCAGAAGTCTTGCCGGAATTCAGGCTGGCCGCAGTCCTCAAACGCGAGGACCCGCGCGATGCGTTTATTGCCCGCGGTGGTGCAGGCGGCGTGCACTTTATGGACCTGCCTTCGAGTGCCCGCGTCGGTACGGGCAGCATCCGCAGGGTGGTGCAGCTCAAGGCGCTCCGTCCGGACTTGGAATTCGTGCCCATCCGTGGGAATATCCAGACGCGCCTCTCGAAACTTGATGAACTCGACGGCGTCGTGCTTGCGGCTGCAGGCCTCAAGCGCATGGGCCTTGCAGACCAGGTGACGGAATACTTCGATACCGATAAAGTTTTGCCTGCATCTGGCCAGGGAATCCTCGCGATTGAAACTTTGGCCGATTGTCATTCTGGAGGGAGCCTTGCGACCGATAGAATCCAGACCATTCTTTCCCGCGTGAACGACGCTCCCACCTATTGTATCGCAGTTGCCGAGATGGCCTTCCTCAAGGCGCTCAATGCGGGTTGCCAGTTCCCGGTGGCGAGTTTTGCCGAATTCGTCGCCGATGCGAGCAATTTGAAAATCCGCGGCATCTACTGGGACGAATCTTCACAGCGCTTGCTCCGTGCGGAACATGGCGTGCAGTTTGGTGCGCTTGAATCCGGTGTGGGCGAATCGTTTGAAAATGCTGTGATGCAGGCTCGCGAGGCGGGTGTTGCGCTTGCGGGCAAGATTCGCGAACAGTTGTAGTTTATTGAAGGTTTGTAATGAGCGGTGCTGGAAAAGTTTACTTGATTGGTGCAGGTCCCGGAGACCCGGGGCTGTTGACGCTCCGTGGCAAGGAAATTCTGGAAAAGGCCGACGTGGTGGTGTACGACCGACTCGTTTCGCCTGCGATTCTCGGGTTCTGCAATCCGAAGGCCAAGATGGTAGACGTGGGCAAGATGCCGACGCACCATAAGGTCAAACAGTCTGAAATCAACAAGCTTCTGGTGCAGTTCGCAGGGGAAGTTCCCGGCGGTGTGATAGCGCGCCTCAAGGGCGGCGACCCGTTCGTGTTCGGGCGTGGCGGCGAGGAGGCCTTGGAATTGGTTGCCGCTGGCGTCGAATTCGAGATGGTCCCGGGCATCACGTCTGCAATCTCCGTGCCTGCGTATGCGGGCATACCTGTAAGTCATCGCGGGATTGCGACGAGCTTCCATATCATTACCGGCCATGAAAAGGCGGAGTCGGGCGATCCCCTTTCCCTTGACTTCGAGACTCTCGCGAAGTGCCCCGGCACGCTCATATTCCTGATGGGCATCGCCAACATGGATTTTATTGCCCGCCGGCTTATGGAATGCGGCAAGGACCCGAAAACGCCGCTCGCCTTTATCGAGAAGGGCACGACCCCGTACCAGCGCACCGTCATGGCGACGCTCGAGACTGCGGGAGAGACGATTGCCCGCGAAAACGTGACGGCACCTGCGATTACGATTATGGGTGGCGTCGTAGAACTCGGGCAAACGCTCGCGTGGAAAAAGAACTTGCCTCTTGCCGGCAAGCGCCTCGTGGTGACCCGTGCCGCAAAGCAGGCCAGCGGGATTACCGCACGCCTCACGGCTCTCGGCGCCGAAGTCATCGAAACCCCGATGATCGAAACCAGGGATGTCATCCCCGCGAAGGCGCGGATCTCCTCAGCCGATTTCAAAGCCCTCGCGAATTTCGACATCCTCGCCTTCACGAGCACGAACGGCGTGGAAAGTTTCTTCAGGCAGCTGTTCGCCGCAGGTTGTGATGTGCGCGTCCTTGCCGGAAAGAAGATTGCGAGCGTCGGCAAAATTACCGAAAAGAAGTTGCTCGAATACGGCATCCGCTGCGACTACGTGCCCGAAGACCATACCGGCGAAGGCCTTGGAAAGTTGCTTGCGGCAAAGGTGACCGCGGGGGAAATCGATGAATCCCGCATTCTCCTCCTGCAAGGCAATCTCGCGGACGATACGCTGTTGGAACTCCTGCCGAAATCGACCCGCTGGGTCGTTTACGAGACACTCCCTGTGACAGAACTTCCCGAATGGAAGCGCGAAGCCGTTGCCGGCGCCGATGCCGTCGTATTCGCGAGCACCAGCGCCGTCGAGAACTTTGTCAAGATGGCGGAAGCACGCCCGTCCCTTTCGTTCTGCATCGGTCGCATGACGGAAAATGCCGCCCGCAAGCATGGCTTTGAAACGGTGACGTCTGACGAGACGACTATGGATTCCCTCGTGAAGAAGATTGCGGAATATTATTCCGTGGCCCGCTAGCCATCAATCGAAAAATCCCGAATAAAAAAAGACGCAAGGACCGAAATCCTTGCGCCTTATCTGAGATGGCTTCAAGCTTTATTCCGCGAAGAGTGCCGTAGACAGGTAGCGGTCGCCGGTATCCGGGAGGAGAGCGACAATCGTCTTGCCCTTGTTTTCGGGACGCTTCGCGAGTTCCTTTGCAGCCCAGAGAGCAGCACCGGAAGAGATACCCACGAGCACGCCTTCTTTTTTGCCGATTTCGCGGCCGGCTTCGAAAGCAGCCTCGTTCTCGACAGCAATAATCTCGTCGTAGACCTTGGTGTTGAGCGTGTCAGGCACGAACCCGGCACCGATACCCTGGATCTTGTGGGAGCCCGCGACGCCCTTGCTGAGCACCGGAGAGCTGGCCGGTTCCACGGCCACGACCTTCACGTTCGGGTTCTTGCTCTTGAGGAATTCGCCCACGCCGGTCACGGTACCGCCAGTACCCACGCCCGCCACGAAGATATCGACCTTACCGTCGGTGTCTTCCCAGATTTCGGGACCGGTAGTGGCCCTGTGGGCGGCCGGGTTGGCGGGGTTCACGAACTGGCCCGGAATGAAGCTGTTCGGGATTTCCTTCGCGAGTTCATCTGCCTTGGCGATAGCGCCCTTCATGCCCTTCGCGCCTTCGGTCAGCACGAGTTCGGCACCGTAGGCCTTCATCAGCTGGCGACGTTCCACGCTCATGGTCTCGGGCATCACGATGATGATGCGGTAACCGCGGGCGGCAGCGACGGAAGCAAGACCGATACCGGTGTTACCCGAAGTCGGCTCGATGATGACGGAGCCGGCCTTGAGCTTGCCGCTCTTCTCGGCA